>Ga0335076_10000028_pt1 | contig 126425 bp, 122 predicted proteins | sample Lox_Sample_25_FD_206717 | JGI IMG/M metagenome (GOLD analysis project Ga0335076, IMG submission 206717) | Soil microbial communities from Loxahatchee National Wildlife Refuge, Florida, United States - Lox_Sample_2.5 | ecosystem: Environmental > Terrestrial > Soil > Wetlands | place: USA... | reverse complement strand
TGCCATCTCGGCCGCCTTGCCGCGGATCTTGCGGAGCTCGTCCTTGTAGACGAACTCCTTGCCGGCCGGCCCCATCACCGCCAGGCGGGTGGTGGGCAGCGCCAGCACCAGGTCCGCGCCGGTCGGGTAGTTGTTGTAGGAGGCGTAGGCGCCGCCGAACGCGTTCCGGAGGATGAGGAGGATGCGGGGGGTGCGGACGTCCACGATCGCGTCGAGCATGGAGCGGCCCGCCTGCACGATCCCGCGGGTCTCCTGGTCGCGGCCGGGGAGGAAGCCGGTCGTGTCCTCCATGAAGATGATGGGGATGTTGTAGACGTTGCAGAAGCGGACGAACCTGGCGATCTTGAGGGCGGTGTCGCAGTCGATCTGGCCGGAGCCGACCGCGCTGTTGTTGGCCACGAAGCCGACCACGTTCCCGCCCAGGCGGCCGAAGGCGGTGACGACCTCGCGGGCGCGCTCGGGCTGGATCTCGAAGTAGTCGCCGTAGTCGCAGACCTGCTGGATGATGATCGACACGTCGAAGGGGGTGTTGAACCCGGTCGGCGAGTTGAAGGCCTTCTTCAGGAGGGTGTTGATCTCCCAGGTCTTGCGGTCGAGCGGATCGCTGGTGGGCTGGAAGGGGGCGAACACCGAGTTGTTGTCGGGCAGGTAGTCGAGCAGGCGCACCGCCTGGCGGAGGGCGGCCAGCTCGTCCATCACCGTGAGGTCGGCCACGCCCGAGGCGCCGTGGACCTTGGGCCCACCCAGCTCCTCCGGGGTGATGTCCTCGCCCAGCACCGACTTGACCACCCCCGGGCCGGTCAGGCCGAAGAAGGTGTCGTTCGGCTGGATCACGAAGCTGCCCTGGCGCGGCAGGTAGGAGCCGCCGCCGGCGTTGAAGCCGAACATGCACATGATCGAGGGGACCACGCCGCTGATCTTCCGCAGGGCGGTGAAGGCCTCGGCGTAGCCGTCCAGCCCGCCCACGCCGGCCGGGACGTAGGCGCCCGCCGAGTCGTTCATGCCGATGAGCGGGATCCCCTTGTCCCCGGCGAGCCGGAAGAGCCGGGCGAGCTTGCTGCCGTTGGTGGCGTCCATCGACCCGGCGCGGACGGTGAAGTCGTGGCCGTAGCAGGCCACGTCGCGCCCCTTGATCTTGAGGACCGCGGTGACCAGCGAGGCGCCGTCCAGGTTCTTGCCCCAGTTCTGGTAGAGGACCAGCGGCTCCTCGTCGGTGAGCACCCGGATCCGCTCCCAGACGGTCATCCGCTTCTTGGCGTGCTGCTTCTCGATCTGATCGATGGCCACCGAGCGGAGGGGGCGCTGGATGAGGTCCCAGCCCTCCTTCATCGCCTCCTCGTACCCGCCGGTCTCCCGGGCGATCTCGCCCGGGATGTTGAACTCGACGCGCTCCGGGGGATCGAGGGGGTTGGCGAGGGTGGGCTTGGGGGCTTTGGTGGACATCGAGTCGGTCTCCGGTCTGGCGGCTTCCGGCCGCGAGGCGCGCTCCTCACCCACCGGCCCGGGGGTCGCTGGTGCGGACGGGTGGGGAATGGAGGGCGGATTCTGACAAGCCCCGGCCTCGAGGGCAAGGCTCGGGCATACCCATTCACGGCCAGTCATGGATGTCCGCGGTGGCCGGCAGCCCGCCGAGCGCTCCGCCCAGCCGTCCCCGCGCGTGACGCCCTGCGTCAGCGGGGAAAGCGTCGGCTTGCCTCGCTCGACCGCGGGTGCCTATCCTCCGGGCCCGAACCGGCCCAAGGCCCCGAGGCGACTCCATGTACAAGTCGGCCGATCCCGATCCGCGGCGCGCCCTCCTCGACCAGCTCGACGCCGAGGCGGAGAAGGGCGGCGGCGAGGAGCGGGTGGCCCGCCAGCACCGGGACGGGAAGCTGACCGCCCGCGAGCGGATCGAGCTCTTCCTCGACCCCGGCACCTTCGTCGAGCTGGACAAGTTCAAGACCCACCGCTGCGCCGACTTCGGGATGGAGGGCCACCGGGTCCTGGGCGACGGGGTGGTCACCGGCTACGGCCTCGTGGAGGGGCGGCAGGTCTTCCTCTTCGCCCAGGACTTCACGGTCTTCGGCGGATCGCTCTCCGGGGCCTTCTCCGAGAAGATCTGCAAGGTGATGGACCTGGCGATGGAGGTGGGCTGCCCGGTGATCGGGCTCAACGACTCCGGCGGGGCGCGGATCCAGGAGGGGGTGGTCTCCCTCGCCGGCTACGCCGAGATCTTCCTGCGCAACACCCTCGCCTCCGGGGTGGTGCCGCAGCTCTCCGTCATCCTCGGCCCCTGCGCCGGAGGGGCGGTCTACAGCCCCGCCATCACCGACTTCATCTTCATGGTGCGGGACACCTCCTACATGTTCATCACCGGCCCGGACGTGATCCGGACGGTGACGCACGAGGAGGTGACCAAGGAGGACCTGGGCGGCGCCCGCACCCACTCGACCCGCTCCGGGGTGGCCCACTTCGCCTTCGACGGCGAGGAGGCCACCCTCAAGGCGGTGCGCGAGCTCCTCTCCTTCCTCCCGCTCAACAACGCCGACGACCCCCCGGCGCAGCCCTGCTCGGACGACGTCTCCCGGCGCGACGAGGCGCTCAAGACCCTGGTCCCCGACAACCCGACCAAGGCCTACGACATGCGGGACGTGATCCGGGCGGTGGTCGACGACCGCCACCTCTTCGAGGTGGCCGAGCACTTCGCCGCCAACGTGGTGATCGGGTTCGCCCGCCTCAACGGCCGGCCGGTGGGGGTGGTGGCCAACCAGCCGGCGGTGCTCGCCGGCGTGCTCGACATCGACGCCTCGGTGAAGGCGGCCCGCTTCGTCCGCTTCTGCGACGCCTTCAACATCCCGCTCCTCACCTTCGTGGACGTGCCCGGGTTCCTCCCCGGCACCGACCAGGAGTGGAACGGGATCATCGTCCACGGCGCCAAGCTCCTCTACGCCTTCGCCGAGGCCACCGTTCCCAAGGTCACGGTGATCACCCGCAAGGCCTACGGCGGCGCCTACGACGTGATGGCGTCCAAGCACATCCGGGCGGACGTGAACCTCGCCTACCCCGGGGCGGAGATCGCGGTGATGGGGCCAGAGGGGGCGGTGAACATCATCTTCCGCAAGGAGCTGGCGGCGGCCAAGGACCCGGTCGCGGAGCGCGCCCGCCTGGTCCAGGAGTACCGGGACAAGTTCGCCAACCCCTACAAGGCCGCGGCGCTCGGCTACGTGGACGAGGTGATCAAGCCCGAGGACACCCGCCCCCGCGTGATCCGCGCCTTCGAGATGCTCCGGACCAAGCGCCAGGACACCCCGTCCCGCAAGCACGGCAACATCCCGCTCTAGGCTCCGCCCCGCGCGATCTCCGTGAACCGCGCCAGGCGCACGCCCGCCTCGGCGCAGTCCGCCTCCAGCTCCGGGGCCGCGAGGTAGGCGAGCTCGGCGGCGCGGGCCGGGGCGATGGGGTCGTCCGGATCGCCCGGGGGAAGGCCAGGGTGGCACATGAGGAGGGCGCCGTCGGCGGCCCCGGCCAGCCAGCCGCGGAAGAGCGAGCGGTAGTCCGCCCCAGGCCCGAGGCCGTACACGCCTGCGAAGTCTGCGTTGTGCGGGATCCCGCGGGCCCGGAGCGCGCGGCGCAGCCCCCGCCCGCCGAGGAGGCCGAGGAGCGCGGCCTTGGCCCCCCGGGTCCGGAGGGCGGCGGTGTTCCGGATCGCCGGCCCGGGGGCCGGGTAGCGGGCGGCGAGCAGGTCGAGGAGGGTGTCGCGGATCACCGGGAGCGCGTGGACGTGCTGGTGGCCGTCGACGAAGGCGGGCGGGCGCCCCAGGGCGGCCTCGAAGGCGTCGAGCTGCCGCGCGATCCGCTCCCCGAGCGCCGGGCGGGAGAGGGCCCGGGCGTGGCTCCGGACGAGGAGGGGGAGGAGCCCACCGCGGCCGGCGGCCAGGTCGAGGTGGAGGCCGAGGTCGACCGCCCCCTCGACCTCGCGGAGGGCGGGCGCCGCCGCGGCGAAGCCGGGCGCCGCCACCTGGCAGCTCACCGCCCCGAGCCGGCCGGTGCGGGCGAGCCGCAGGATGCCCGCGTCCGAGGTCGCGCCCGCCCCGTAGTCGTCGGCGCAGAGGGCGAGGCGCCTCATGGCCGGTCCGCCTCCCGCGCCTTGACACCCGGGGAGGCCAGGGACAACGTGCGGGCGCGATGACCTCCGGTGACGCGAGCGGGGTGGACCAGGGCCCGGCCGGCCGCGCCGTGGCGGGCCGCGCCGTGGCGGCGGTGCTGGGCGGGCTCCTCCTCGCCTTCCTCGCCGCCACCGGGGCGCGGGCCCTGAACGTGCCCGACGAGGGGCGCTACGCCGAGGTGGCCCGCGAGATGCTGCGGCTGGGCGACTGGGTCACGCCGCGGCTCGACGGCGTCCCCTTCCTCGACAAGCCCCCCCTCTTCTACTGGCTGGAGGCGGGCGGGTTCGCGCTCTTCGGGGTCCACGTCTGGTCGGCGCGGCTCGTGCCGGCGCTCCTCGGGTTCGCGGGCTGCGCCATGGTCTACGGCGCGGGGGCCCGGCTCCGCGGCCGGAGGGCGGGGCTGCTCGCCGCCCTCCTGCTGGCCGCGAATCCCTACTACTTCGGGGCTTCGCAGTACGTCAACCACGACCTGGCGGTGGCCACCTTCATCACCGCCGCGATCCTGGCCTTCGCCCTCGGGGACCGGAGCGAGGGGCGGGCCCGGGCCGGCTGGCTCCACGCCGGCTACGCCGCCATGGGGATGGCGGTGATGACCAAGGGGCTCATCGGCCTGGTGCTCCCCTTCGGCGCGGTCGGGCTCTTCGTCCTCGCCACCGGCCGCTGGCGCGAGCTCGCCCGCTACCACCTCCCCACCGGGCTCCTCCTGGCGGCCGCCGTCGCCGTCCCCTGGCACCTCGTGGCCCAGGGGCGCAACCCCGACCTGCTCCACTACCTGTTCGTGGTCCAGCACTTCCAGCGGTACGCCGGCTCGGGCTTCAACAACCCGGCCGGCCCGCTCTTCTACCCGCTCGCCATCGCCGCCGGGCTCCTCCCCTGGTCGCCGCTCCTCCCGGCCGCCTGCGCCCGCGCCTGGCGCGCGTTCCGCGCCGCGCCCGGGCCGGCCCGCACGGAGCTCCTCCTCCTCGCCTGGCCGCTGGTGGTGGTGGCCTTCTTCTCCATCCCGCGCTCGAAGATCGCCGGCTACGCGCTCCCCGCCCTGCCGCCGCTCGCGCTCCTCGCCGCCCTCGAGCTCGACGCCCGGCTGAACGCCGATCCGCTCCGGAACCGGGCCCGGCGCCTCCCGCTCCTCGTCTCGGCGGCGGCGATGGGGGTCCTCGGAGTCGGCCTGATCGTCGCCCCGTTCACCCCGCTGCTGCGCGCCGCGCTCTCGCTCCCGGTGGCCGCCTGGGCGGCCCTCTGCGGCGCCGGTGCCGTCGTCGCCGGGATCGTCGCCTGGCGCGCCGCCGGGCAGGGCCGGCCGGCGCGAGCGGTCGCCGCCCAGGTCGCCTTCGCCGCGGCGCTCACGGCGGGCGTGCTCCCCGCGCTCACCGGCGCGCTCGGGGACACGAGCCGCCCGCTCGCCGAGGCGCTCGCGCCCCGCCTCCAGCCCGGGGACGTGGTCGCCTGCTACCGGCGCTACCTCTACGACCTGCCCGTGTACCTGGACCGGCGGGCACCGCTGGTGGTGGCCGAGTACTGGGGCGACCCGGGGATCCCGGAGCGGGACAACTGGCAGCGCGAGCTCTGGCTGGGGCGCGAGTGGGAGCCCGCCTCCCGCGCCTGGCTGGTGGAGCCGGCGGAGCTGGCTGCGCGCTGCCGGGGGGCGCGCTGCTTCGTGCTGGCGCGCTCCCGGGACCTGGGCGAGCTCTCCGGCCTGCTCCCGCTCGCCTCGGCGAACGGGATCGCGCTCCTCGCCACCCCGGAGGCCGCCGGGCCCGTCGGGCTCAGCGCGACGCCCGTCCCGGGGGCGGCAGGGCGCTGAAGTCCTGGTCCTCGGCCACCAGGTAGTTGGGGCGGCGCTTCACCTCCTCGTAGACGCGCGCCAGGTACTCGCCCAGGACGCCGAGCGAGAGGAGCTGCACGCCCGAGAAGAACATGATGCTCACCACGATGGTGGGGTAGCCGGGCACGTCCGCTCCGAGGACGAGCGTCTCCGCCAGCACCCAGCCGCCGTAGCCCATGGCGACGAGGGAGATCACCACCCCCACGGCGCCGATCAGGCGCAGGGGCAGGTAGCTGAAGGCGGTGATCCCCGCCACCGCCAGCCCGATCAGGCGGTGGAGCACGAACGAGGAGCGGCCGGCGGCCCGGGGCTGCACGTCGTAGGTGAAGGGCGTGGAGCGGAAGCCCACCCAGCCGTAGAGCCCCTTCATGAAGCGGGACCGCTCCGGGAGGCGGACCAGCGCCTCCACCACCTTGCGGTCCATCAGCCGGAAGTCGCCGGCGCCGGGCGGGATCTCGACGCTCGAGCCGCGGCTCAGGATCCCGTAGAACATCGCCGCCCCGAGCCGCTTCGACCAGCGCTCGTCGTCGCGGCCCGAGCGGATCCCGTAGACCATGTCGTACCCCTCCCGCCAGCGGCCGAGCATGGCGGGGAGGTCGGAGAGCGGGTGCTGGAAGTCGCCGTCGAGGAGGATGACCACCTCGCCGCGCGCCGCCTCCAGCCCGGCCGAGAGGGCCGCCTCCTTCCCGAAGTTCCGGGAGAGCTCGAGGTAGCGGACCCGGCAGGCGGGGGCGGCGGCGAGCACCGCCTCGCGGGTGGCGTCGCGGCTGCCGTCGTTCACCACCACGATCTCGAAGCGATCGCTCAGGGCGGCCAGGGCGTCGCGGAGCGCGGGCAGGAAGCGGCCGGCGTTCTCCGCCTCGTCGTGCATGGGGACGACGGCGGAGAGGGAGGGGACGTGAGCGCGGGCGCCCGGGGCGGGCGCGGGCCGCTCGTCGCTTGGGGTCGGCATCCGGGGCGAGGAAACCACGGGGCGGTGCCGGCGTCGAGGGCGACGCTGGCCCCCGTCCCGCCGGCCGGGTATGGGTGGGGAGGAGGGCGCGATGGCCGACCTGGGGATCGAGGATCTGACGGTGGGCGCCGGCCGGGAGGCCCGGGCGGGCGACGCCCTCGAGGTCCACTACGCCGGCTGGCTGGAGGGGGGACGGCAGTTCGACGCCTCGGCGGGCGGCGCGCCCTTCGCCTTCGACCTCGGGGCGGGCGAGGTGATCAAGGGCTGGGACCAGGGGCTCGTCGGGATGCGGGTGGGCGGCCGGCGCCGGCTCACCGTCCCTCCCGAGCTCGCCTACGGGAGCCGCGGCTTCCCGGGCGTGATCCCGCCCCAGGCGACCCTGATCTTCGAGGTGGAGCTGGTCGCGATCCGCTGACCGGCCGCGGGACGCCGACCTCCGGAAGCACGAGAGCCCGGCCCCTCGCCGAGGAACCGGGCTCCAGGGGGCTCTCGCCCTCGGCGCGCCGCGCGCTACACCTTGCGCACGTTCGCGGCCTGCAGGCCCTTCGGGCCCTTCACCACGTCGAACTCCACCTTCTGACCCTCGGAGAGGCTCTTGAAGCCCTCGCCGGTGATCGCGCTGTAGTGGCAGAAGACGTCCTCACCCCCGTTGTCCTGGGTGATGAAGCCGAAGCCCTTTGCGTCGTTGAACCACTTCACGGTGCCAGTCGCCATGCACTTCTCTCTTATCTTTGCTCGAGCCGCCGAGATGACGTTCGGTCCTACCGCGGGGCGGTGGACAAAAATTCTCTATCCGAAAAAAACCAGCACGTCGAGCGACGCAGCCCGCGCGGGGGCCGCGTCCACCCGCCCCGGTCCGGGGCTGCGGCTCTAGGCCGCGACCCCGTGGACGGCGGCGGCCACCGCCGGGCGGGGGGACTCGGCGGCCAGGCGCGCCTCCAGATCCTCCAGGATCTCCGCGGCGCTGGGCAGCTCGAGCACCGTCCGCTCCGGGATCCGGACCAGGCTCTGGCCGGTGTAGAAGAGGCCGTTCTCGGTGTCGCCCTTCACCGCGGCGGCGAGGAGGGCGTCGGTGATGCAGAAGCTCTCCTTGTACTTGGTCGCCCGGCAGACGCAGAGGCTCTCCGCCAGGCACTCGATGCAGGAGCTCTTCCGCCCCTGGAACCCGTCCTTGCCGAAGTACCAGGCCTTGGACTTGGGGGGCACCGCCTCGCCCCGCGCCAGCCGGTCGGTGAAGGCGTTGCGCACCGCCCGCGCCTTCATCCCCTTCACGCAGCTGGTGATGATGGCGATGTCCTCGAGCGTCTTGCCGAGGTGCATCTGCTTGAAGGCCGGGTGGACGTCGCCGTCCGAGCAGGCCAGGAACCGGGTGGCGAGCTGGACGCCGGCGGCGCCCGCGGCCAGGAAGCGGGAGACGTCGGCCGCGTCCACGCCGCCCGCCGCCACCACCGGCAGCGAGGTGTGGGCGAGCACCTCCTCGACCAGGGCGGGCAGGGGGTGGCCGATGTCTCCGATGTGGCCGCCCGCCTCCGCCCCCTCGGCCACCAGGAAGTCGGCGCCCCACTTCTCGTACATGGCGGCGAGCCGGCCGGAGGAGACGATGCCGGCGAAGGGGATCCCGCCCTCCCGGCACCACTTCACGATCTCCCGCGAGATGCCGGCCCCCTGCACGATGAAGGAGACGCCCTCCTCGATGGCGAGGCGGGCGGCGGCCTCGAAGTCCGCCTTGTTGATGGCGGCCATCAGGTTCAGGCCGACGTAGCCCTGGGGCGCCTCGCGCTTGGCGCGCCGGATCTCGTTCCGGAGGTGCTCCGGGGTCTTCACCACCGCCGAGATCGTCCCCACCCCGACCAGCCGGGCGCCCGCGTGGCGCGCCACCTTGCCGGCCAGGCCGTCGGAGGCGTGGATCCCCATCCCGCCCTGGACCAGGAGCCGCCGCCCGGAGCGCAGGACGCCGGCGATCGCGGCGCGATCGAGGCGAGGAGCCGGGGGAAGGGGCGGCTCGTGGGCGGGGGCATGGGCGAGGCTCATCTCGACGCTCCGCGGCGCGCCGGGGAAGGGGGCCGGCGGCGGACGCAGGATTCTCCGATCGGCGTGTCACCCGCATGTCACCGCGGCTCGTGACGCAGCCCGTCTCGAGCGGGGACATTCGCTGTGCGTGCATGTGTCTCGATTCGAGAATCGATCCTTCGCGCACTCGTCACCGCCGCTCCACCGCCCGGACACCGGGAATGGGCAGGCTGATCGGGCCCTCCGGTCGCACCGGGGGGCGCGCAGGGGGGCGGGAGCGAGATGACCACGGCGATCGGCGACCTCCTCCTTTCCCTGGCCGGAATCGGCGTGCTGGTGCTGGCGGCCCAGCACCTGGCGCTGCGCCGGCACCTGCGCCGCCCGGTCGCGACCGTCCCCGCGGTCCGGCCCGGCATCTCCATCCTGAAGCCCCTCTGCGGCGTGGACGACCGCCTGGAGGAGAACCTCGCCGCCTTCGCCGCCCTGGATCACCCGCGCTACGAGGTGGTGCTCGGGGTCCGCAGCCCGCGCGACCCGGCCTTCGACGTGGCGCGCGCCGCGGTGCGGCGCTGGCCGGAGCGGATGCGCCTGGTGGTGCAGCGGGGCGAGCCTGGCCTGAACCCGAAGGTGAACCAGCTCGTGGGCCTGGCCCGCGCGGCCCGCCACGACCTGCTGGTGGTCTCCGACTCCAACGTGCGGGTGGGGTCGGGGTACCTGGGGGAGATCGCCGAGGCCTTCGCCGATCCCGCGGTCGGCCTGGTCACCCACCCGGTGGCCGGCGAGGGGGAGCGGCGGCTCGGCTCGCTCCTCGAGAACCTCCACCTGGCCGGCGCGGTCGGTCCGGGGATGGTGGCCGCGCAGCGGCTCGGCGGCCGCGACGTCGTGGTGGGGAAGTCGATGGCCCTGCGGCGCGCCGACCTCCGCTCGCTGGGCGGGTTCGAGGCGGTCAAGGACGTGCTCGCCGAGGACTACGTGCTCGGCCTCTGGGTCTCGCGCCGGCTCGGGAAGCGGGTGGTGGTCGGCCGGACCCCGGTGATGAACGTGAACGAGGACCGCCGGGTGCGCGACTTCTTCGGCCGGTACGCGCGCTGGGGCGTGATGCAGCGGAAGCTGGTGGGGACCCCGCTCTACGCGGCGCAGGTGGTGCTGAACCCGGTCCTCCTCGCCGCCGCCGGGGCGGTGGCGGCGCCGGCCGGGCGCGGCCTGGCGGCCCTGGGGGCGATCTGCGCCGCCAAGGCGGCCATCGACGGAGCGAGCGCGCGGCTCCTCCGCCCGGGCGGCTTCCGGCTCCGGGCCCTGGCCCTGGTGCCGGTGAAGGACCTGATCTTCGGCGCCGCCTGGGCGCACGGCCTGGTGCGGGACGAGGTCGACTGGCGGGGGAACCGGCTCCGGGTCCTCCCCGGCTCGCGCCTCGCGCCCGTCGAGCCCGACGCGCCGGAGGCCCTCGGCGCCGCCGAGGCCTGACCGGCTCCCTCTCCAGACCACGAGCGTGGCGGGCCCGGGTGCGGTACGCTCCGCGGCCCGCACGCATGAGCCCCTCCGTCCCAGCGCAGAAGCCCGCCGTGGTGGCGGTGGACATGGGCTACGGCCACCTCCGCGCCGCCGCCCCCCTTGCCGAGGCGCTCGGCGCCGAGCTCCTGCTCGCCGACCGGGCCCCGGTGGTGGCCGCCGGGGAGGAGCGGCTCTGGACCCGGGTCCGCCGCGGCTACGAGGCGATCTCGCGCCTCTCGCAGATCCCGGTGGTCGGCCGCCCGCTCGGCTGGATGCTCGACTCCCTCACCGGAATCCCTCGCCTCTACCCGCGCCGCGATCTCTCCGCCCCCACCCGCGCCGTGGCGGCCCTCGACCGGCTCCTCGCCCGGGACCTGGGCCAGGGCCTCCTCGACCGGCTCCGGGAGACGGGGGCCCCGCTCCTCACCACCTTCTACTCCCCGGCGATCGCCGCCGACCGGGCCGGCCACGACCGGATCTTCTGCGTCGCCACCGACAGCGACCTGAACCGGATCTGGGCTCCCCTCGAGCCCCGGCGCACCCGGATCCAGTACCTCGTCCCCACCCGCCGGGCCGGCCGCCGCCTCCGGGCCTACGGCGTCCCCGAGGACCGGATCACCTTCACCGGCTTCCCGCTCCCCGACGCCCTGGTGGGCGGGCCGTCGCTCGCCGTCCTCCAGCGCAACCTGGCGGCGCGCCTCGTCCGGCTCGACCCCTCGGGCGAGTTCCGGCGCTCGGTGCCGGAGGAGCTGGCTCGCTTCCTCGGCGTCCTCCCGCGCGAGGAGGAGGGGAAGCCGGCCCTGGTCACCTTCGCCGTCGGCGGGGCGGGGGCCCAGGCGGGGATCGTGCAGCGCTTCCTCCCCGGCTTCCGGCGGCCGCTCGAGACCGGGCTCCTCCGGCTCGCCCTCGTGGCCGGCCTCCGGCCGGAGGTGGAGGCCCGCTTCCGCGAGGTGATCAGGCGGGCGGGGATGGAGCCGCTCCTCGGCGGGGCGATCGAGCTCCACGCCGCCGCCACCTTCCCCGAGTACTACGCCGGCTTCAACGGCCTCCTGGCGCGGACCGACGTCCTCTGGACCAAGCCCTCCGAGCTCACCTTCTACGGCGCGCTCGGGCTCCCGCTCGTCCTCGCCCCGCCGGTCGGCGTGCACGAGCGCTACAACCGGCGCTGGGCGCGCGAGGGCGGCGCGGGGCTCAAGCAGCGCGACGCCAGCTTCGCGGCGGAGTGGCTCGCCGACTGGCTGGCGGACGGGGTGCTGGCGGCGGCCGCCTGGGCCGGCTACATGCGGCTCCCCAAGTTCGGGCTCTACCGGATCCTGGAGGCGGTGGGCCGGGCGCCCGAGGCGCGCATCGCCGCGCCGAGCACGCCCGCGGTGGGTTGACCGTCGGCGGGCGCCGCCGCCCCCTCCTCCGTCCGCTCGCGCTGGCCGGCCCGCTCCTGCACCGAGTGGTCGAGCCGCTGGGCGAGGGCGGAGAGCGACCGGGCGTCGTTGGCGATCCGGTGCGTCCCGGTGACCGTCTCCTCGGTGGCCCGGAAGATCTCGTTCATCGCGCCGAGCACCTGGTCGATGCCGTGATCCTGCTGGCGCGCGACCTGGGCGATCTCCCTGGCGGCCTGGGAGGAGTCGACCAGCGCCCGGGCGAGCTTGCGGATCGTGTCCCCGGTGGCGCCCGCCACCAGGGCCCCGTGCTCGGCGCTCTCCGCCCCCTGCCGCGCCTCCTTGGTGGCCACCAGCAGGGCCTGGTCGACGTCGCCCAGGATGCGCTTCACCTGGAGGGCGCTCGTCTGGGCCTGGTCGGCCTGCCGCCGCATCTCCGAGACCACCGGGGCGAAGGGGCGGAGGGCCGGGTTCTTCTGCAGCTCCACGGCCGCCCCGGCGGCCAGGCGCTGGGTCTGCTCGGCCACGTAGCCGACCACCGAGGCGAGCTCGAACACCGAGCGGATCCGGTCGTTCAGGGCGGTGATCCGGCCGGAGAGCCCGCGCACCACCCCGGTCAGGTTGGTCAGCTCGGCGGTGGCGGCGTCCACCGCCCGGAGCCCCTCCTCGGAGCAGGCGCGCGACGACTGCGCCAGCCCCACCACCGTCTCGGCGGTGAGCGCCGACTGGGCCGCGGTCTGGCCGAGCCGGGTCATGGTGGCGGTGGTCTCGCGCACCGAGGCGGCGGTCTCGGTGGAGAGCGAGCTGAAGGAGGAGACCGTGGCGTGCAGGTCGCCGGCGGCCGCGAACACCTCCCGGGCGGTACGCGCGAAGGCAGCGCGCCGCGCCTCCTCGGCGGCGAGGAGCTGGTCCTGCCGCTTCCCGGCAAGGGCGGCGAAGAGCCCGAGGAAGAGGGGCGCGGAGTCGATGATCCAGAGGAGCGGCATCCCCTGGGCGCGGGCGAGCCGCTCGCCGAAGCCGAGCGCGGCCGGCTCGAACAGCGCCTGGAGGAGCGTGCCGCCGACGGGGAAGAAGAGGCCGAAGAGCGCGCCGTAGAGAGCGTATCGCCGCGTGTTCATGGGTCCCCCGACCCGTCCCTCGCCGGCCCGGGTCGGGCGCGGGGGACGCACCCGGGGTCGTATCACCGGTAGTGTGGTGGCGGCAGTCGCCTGACCCCGGGATGGCCGAACGCCACGGGGGCGATGTCGGCAACGGTGCGCCGGGCGATTCGGGGTTGCCGGGAGGTGGGCCCCTTCCGCCCGCGACCGAAAGGCCGCCTCCCCTTGCGAGCGGCCGTCCCGGAGGCGATGCTGCGCCCACGCATGCTGCAGGTCTTCTCCATCCTCTACTGGGCCTTCTTCGTGGCGACCCTGCCGGCGCTCTTCGCCGTGGCGCTGCTCCTCTTCCTCGCCACCGCCGCCTTCGACCGCCGCCGGTTCGTCCTCCACCTCTGGTCCTGCGTCTGGGGCAGCTTCTACATCGTGGTGAACCCGCTCTGGCGCGAGCGCATCGCCGGGCGCGACCGGCTCCCCTGGCGCGGCCCGGCGGTGCTGGTGGCGAACCACCTCTCGATGCTCGACATCCTCGTGCTCTACGGGCTCTTCCGCCCGTTCAAGTGGGTGGCCAAGGCGGAGCTGTTCAAGGTCCCCTTCGTCGGCTGGAACATGGTGATCAACGACTACGTCCCGATCTGGCGCGGCGACCGGGAGTCGGTCCGGCGGATGATGGAGCGCTGCCGGGCCCACCTTGCCCGCGGGACCCCGGTGCTGCTCTTCCCCGAGGGGACCCGCTCACGGGACGGCCACCTCCAGCCGTTCAAGGACGGCGCCTTCCGCCTGGCCCTCGACGCCGGGGTGCCGGTGATCCCCATCGCCATCTCCGGCACCTCCGAGGCGCTGCCCAAGAACGGCCTCGTCCTCCGGAGCCGCATGGACGCCCGCGTGGAGGTCCTGGCCCCGATCCGGCCCGAGGACCACCCGACCCTGGACGCCCTCAAGGAGGCGGCGAGCGCCGCCATCGCCGCGGCCCTGCCCGAGGCGAACCGGCCCGCTCCCCGCCCGGCCGCCGCCGCGCGCTGAGCCGGGACCCCTCCGAGCCGCCCGTCCGGCGACGCCCCGCGTCGGGCCGCCGACCCGAGGAGTCGATGTAGGCCTCGCGCTTTACCGTGGAATCCGGCGCGGGTATCGTGGCCCGCTCCGGCTCGCGACCGCATGGAGACCGCGCTCGCCCCGGTGCCCGAGGCCATGCCCAAGCCGATCCGAAAGGTGCTGGTCGCGAACCGCGGCGAGATCGCCGTCCGGGTGATCCGCACCTGCCGGGAGATGGGGCTGCCCGCGGTGGCGATCTACTCCGACGCCGACCGGGGGGCGCTCCACGTCCGGCAGGCGGACGAGGCGGTCCACGTCGGCCCGGCCCCGGCCCGGGACAGCTACCTCTCCATCGACCGCGTCCTCGACGCCGCCAAGAAGACCGGCGCCGACGCCATCCACCCGGGCTACGGCTTCCTCTCCGAGAAGGCCGAGTTCGCGCGGGCGGTGGAGCGGGCCGGGATCACCTTCATCGGGCCGCGCCCCGAGTCGATGGAGGCGATGGGGGTGAAGACCACCGCCCGGGCCAACATGGCCGCGGCCGGCGTTCCCACCGTCCCGGGCTCCCCCGCCCCCATCGCCGCCGAGGCCGAGGCGCGGGCCTTCGCCGCCCGGCTGGGCTGGCCGGTGATGATCAAGGCGGCGGCCGGCGGCGGCGGCAAGGGCATGAAGCGCTGCGACCGGGCCGAGGACTTCTCCGCCCTGTGGCAGTCGGCGAGGCGCGAGGCGGGCGGCGCGTTCGGGGACGACCGGCTCTACCTGGAGAAGTTCCTCGAGCGCCCCCGGCACGTGGAGATCCAGGTCTTCTGCGACGAGCAGGGGAACGCCATCCACCTGGGCGAGCGCGAGTGCTCGGTCCAGCGCCGCCAGCAGAAGGTGATCGAGGAGAGCCCGAGCTGCATCCTCGACGAGGACCTGCGCCGGGCGATGGGCGAGGTGGCGGTGAAGGCCGCCCGGGCGGTGGGCTACCGGGGGGCGGGGACGGTCGAGCTCCTGGTCGACGCCGGCCGCCGCTTCTACTTCCTGGAGATGAACACCCGTCTCCAGGTGGAGCACCCGGTCACCGAGATGCTCACCGGCCTCGACCTGGTGCGGATGCAGCTCGAGGTGGCCCGGGGCGAGCCCATCCTCCGCCAGGAGGAGGTGCAGCGCCGGGGGCACGCCATCGAGGCCCGCGTCTACGCCGAGGACCCGGCCCGCGGCTTCATGCCCTCGCCGGGGAAGATCACCTACCTGCGGGTCCCGGGCGGCCCCGGCGTCCGCGACGACTCGGGGGTCTACACCGGCTGGACCGTTCCGTCGTTCTACGATCCGATGATCTCGAAGCTCGTCGCCTGGGCCCCCACCCGCCCGCAGGCGATCGCGCGGCTGCTCCGGGCCCTGGGCGAGTACACGGTCCACGGGATCACCACCAACGTCCCCTTCCTCGCGGCCGCCCTCGACCACCCCGCCTTCCGCTCGGGCGACTACGACACCGGCTTCTGCGCCGCCTACGCGAAGGAGCTCGTCCGCCCGCCCGACCCGCGCTACGAGCAGGTGGCCCTGATCGCGGCGGCGATCTCCGCCTTCAAGAAGGATCACGACGAGGCCGAGGCCTACGCCGCCCGGGCCGGGATGGCGGCGGCGGCCCGCTCCGCCTGGGCCCGCCTCGGCCGGGCGCGGGCCCTGCGCGGAGGCGGCCGGTGAGCACCTACGTGGCCCTCCTCGACGGCGGCGCCCGGGAGCAGGCGATCCAGGTCACCCGGCAAGGGCCGGGGATCTACGAGGTCCGGATCGGGGACCAGGTCCACCTGGTGGACGCCTTCCAGCACGACTACGGCACCCTCTCGCTCATCGTCGACACCCAGAGCACCACCGCCATGCTCGACCAGCGCGGCGCCAGGGTGCACGTCCGGGTACGGGGCTCCGTCTTCCCCGTCGAGATCCTGGACGAGCGGCGGCTCCGGATGCGGCGGGCGGCGACTCGCTTCACCGTCCGGGGCAAGCAGACCGTCACCAGCCCCATGCCGGGCCGGGTGGCGAAGGTGCTGGTCCGGCTCGGCGACCAGGTGAAGGAGGGGCAGGGGCTGGTGGTCGTCGAGGCGATGAAGATGGAGAACGAGATGAGGAGCCCCCGGGACGGCAAGGTGGTCGAGCTCCACGTGCAGGAGGGGCAGGCCGTCGAGGGGAACGCGAAGCTCTGCGCGATCGAGTAGCGCGCCGGGACGGCGCTCACCCGCCGGCGGGCCCGCGCGGCCCGGACGGCTCACCCGAGGACGAACCGATGGCGGACGAGAGGAAGCAGCGCTGGCTCCAGGGCACCTACGGCAAGGCGGCGAAGAAGGGGCCTGAGCGCCGGGCCCGCTTCGAGACCACGAGCGGGATCCCGGAGGAGCCGGTCTACGTCGCCGCCGACGTGCGTCCGGGGCTCGAGGAGCGGCTGGGGCTGCCGGGCGAGTACCCCTTCACCCGCGGCGTGCAGCCGACCATGTACCGGGGCCGCTTCTGGACGATGCGCCAGTACGCCGGGTTCGGGAGCGCCGAGGAGTCGAACAAGCGTTACCGGTACCTGCTCCAGGCCGGCCAGACCGGCCTCTCGGTGGCCTTCGACCTGCCCACGCAGATGGGGCGCGACTCCGATCACCCCCGCGCCCGGGGCGAGGTGGGCAAGGTCGGCGTGGCGATCGACTCCATCCGCGACATGGAGACGCTCTTCGACGGGATCCCGCTCGGCGCGGTCTCGACGTCGATGACGATCAACGCCACCGCCGGGATCCTGCTCGCCCTCTACCAGGCGGTGGGCGAGAAGCAGGGGGTGGCCCCGGCCGACCTCCAGGGGACGATCCAGAACGACCTGCTCAAGGAGTACGCGGCCCGCGGGACCTACATCTACCCGCCCGAGCCGTCCCTCCGGATCATCACCGACCTGTTCGCCTACACGGCCAAGGTGATGCCGAAGTGGAACCCGATCTCCATCTCCGGCTACCACATCCGCGAGGCGGGCTCGACCGCGGTGCAGGAGGTGGCCTTCACCCTCGCCGACGGCATCCAGTACGTGGACGCGGCGGTGAGGGCGGGGCTGGACGTGGACGCCTTCGCCGGCCGCCTCTCCTTCTTCTTCAACGCCCACAACGACCTGCTCGAGGAGGTGGCGAAGTTCCGGGCCGCCCGCCGGCTCTGGGCGCGCATCATGCGGGACCGGTTCAAGGCCAAGGACCCGCGCTCCTGGATGCTCCGCTTCCACACCCAGACCGCCGGCTCCATGCTCACCGCCCAGCAGCCGGACAACAACATCGTCCGGGTGACCCTCCAGGCCCTGGCGGCGGTGCTGGGCGGGACCCAGTCGCTGCACACCAACTCCCGCGACGAGGCCCTCGGGCTCCCCACCGAGGACTCGGTCCGGATCGCGCTGCGCACCCAGCAGATCGTGGCCAACGAGTCGGGGGTGGCCGACATCATCGACCCGCTCGGCGGGAGCTACGCCATCGAGGCGATGACCGACGAGATCGAGGGCCGGGCCGAGGCCTACATCGCCAAGATCGACGAGCTGGGCGGGATGGTCCACGCCATCTCCAAGGGCTACGTGCAGCGCGAGATCCAGGAGGCGGCCTACGCCTGGCAGCGCCAGGTGGAGGCGAAGGAGCAGGTGGTGGTGGGGGTGAACGCCTTCCGCTCCGACGACCCGCCCGTGCCGGTCATGAAGGTCGACCCGGCCCTGGAGACCGCGCAGGTGGAGCGGCTGAAGGCCTTCCGGGCCCGGCGGAGCGCGGCGGGGGCGAAGGCCGCCCTGGAGGCGGTCCGGGCGGCGGCCAAGGGGACGGAGAACCTCGTCCCCTTCCTCGTGGCGGCGGTGAAGGCCGAGGCCACCCTGGGCGAGATCTCCGACGTGCTCCGCGAGGTCTTCGGCGAGTACCGGGAGACGGTGGTACTCTAGGTGCGGTGAGCGACTCGCCTCCGAAGCCCCCCGGTCCGCCCCCGGCCAGCCCGCCCGCGCCCGCCCCCGGCCGGCCCGCGGCGCCGGCCGCGGGCGGTCCCCCGCGCCTCGAGCGGGTCCCGGAGGGTTACCGGCCGCCGGCGCAGGTGCGGCCGCCGCCCCCTGCGCCCCCGGCGCGCTCCGCCCCGCCCCCGCCCAAGGCCACCTACGGGATGGCGGCCCGCGAGGTGGGCGCCGAGGCGGCCATCGCCGCCGCGCTCGCGCACCAGGGGCGGCTCGAGGCCGACTCCGCCCTCCGCCTCGCCGGCCTGGCGGCGGCGGCGCAGGCAGCCGGGCGCCTCACCCTCGCGACCGAGGGGCGCTCCTACGCGCTCGTCTTCCGCAAGGGGGGGATCGAGCACGCCTCCTCGAGCGATCCGGCGGAGGACCTGGGGCGCTTCCTCGTCAAGAAGGGGCTCCTCTCCCCCGAGCAGCTCGTCCAGGCCGAGGCGGCGCGGCCCAAGGCCGGGGGCGACCTGGGCGGCGCGCTGATCGTCTCCGGCCTGGTGCCGGCGGGGGAGGTGGCCGGGCTCCTCGCCGAGCACGGCAACGCCCTCGTCCAGCGCGCGCTCGCCTGCGAGACCGGGACCTGGTCCTGGGAGCCGGGCGTCCTCCCCCCGCCCTCCGCCTTCCCGCTGGGCGCGCCCTTCTCGTCCGTCTGCGCCGCGGCCCGGGTGCTCGACCTCGCCTCCGCCAAGCGGCGCCTGGGCGATCGCGAGGGGCGGGTCGCCTCGCGCGTGGCCGGGCGGCTCCGCCTCGAGGACCTCCGGCTCACGCCCCAGGAGGCGCGCGCCGCCGCGCTCTTCGACGGCAGCCACACCCCGGCCGAGATCGCCTCCTCGCACCCGGCCGACGCCGCCGCGGTCCTCCGGCTCGCGCTGCTCCTCGGCGAGCTCGACCTGCTCGCCTTCGGCCAGGTGCGGAAGGCCGCTCCGCCGCCCGCCCCCGCCCCGCCCGCCGCGGCCGAGGCCCACGCCCAGCCCGCGCCGGCCGCGGACCCGAAGGAGCCGCCCGCGCCCGCTCCCTCGCCGGCCGCCGCCCCCGCCCGCCCGGCCGCCCCGCCGCCGGCGGCCACGCCGACGGCCACCCCGCCGCCGGCGGCTCCGCCGCGCCCCGCCGCGGCCCCGGCCGCGCCGAAGCCGCCGCCCGCGCCTGCCCGGCCCCCGCCGCCCCGGCCCGCGCCGGCCGCCGCGCCGAAGCCGCCCGGGCTCGATCCGGCCTCGCTCCAGACCCTGGTCGCGAAGCTCGCCTCCGCGGACCACTTCGAGGCGCTCGGGGTGAAGCGGGACGCGGCGCCCGCCCAGATCAAGGTCGCCTACTTCCAGCTCGCCAAGGTCTACCACCCGGACGCGATCCCCACCTCGAGCGAGCCCGAGGTGCGCCGGCTCGCGGCCGAGGCCTTCTCGAAGATCTCCGAGGCCTGGGCCGTGCTCGGGGACGACGCGCGGCGGGCGCAGTACCTCGAGGAGCTGGCCGCGGGCGGGGCCGCCGACGTGGACGTGATGGCGATCCTGCGGGCGGAGAACGTCTTCCAGCACGCCACCGCCCTCGTGAAGGGGCGCCGGTACGAGGAGGCGAAGGCCCAGATCGAGGAGGCCATCAAGCTCAACCCGGACGAGGCCGAGTTCGGGATCTGGAAGGCCTGGTGCGAGTTCCTGCTCGCCCACGACAAGAAGCGCGCCCACCCCGGCGCGGCCCAGGCGGTCGAGGCGGGCCTCAGGAAGAACCCGAAGTGCGCCCCCGGCTACCTGTTCCTCGGCCAGATGGCCAAGCTGGCGGGCGACCTCGCCCTGGCCGAGAAGCAGCTCAAGCGCGGGCTCAAGGAATTCCCGGACCACGCCGATCTCACCCGCGAGCTCAAGTACCTCCGCAAGTAGCCCCCCGCCCATGCCCGCCTCGACCAACCCGAAGAAGCGCGCCCTCATGCCCTCCAGCCGCCTGCGCAAGGCGCTCCGCGCCGCCGGGCACCACCTCTCGCCCGTGGTGCAGGTCGGCAAGGAGGGGGTGACCGCCGCCGTGGTCCGCGCCCTGGACGAGCAGCTCCTCGCCCACGAGCTCGTCAAGGTGAAGGTCGGGACCGAGAGCCCCGAGGATCGCTTCGAGGCGGCGGAGCGGCTGGCGGCGGAGGCGCAGGCGCAGCTGGCGCAGGTGCTCGGGCGGACCGCGCTCCTCTACCGGCGCCACCCGGAGCGGCCGCGCTTCGAGCCGCTGGAGGCCGCGCCGGCGAAGCCCACGGACCGCCCCCGGCCCGGCCGCAGGGCCTGACGGCAGGGGCCCACTCGCCCCGGCCACGGAGCCCCGGTACCCGAGGACCGGGCGGTTCCGCTTGGCCGGGCGGACCGCGCCAGCCTAATGCAGCTGCTCGCGCTCCGGCCCCTCGACGCCCGGGTCGTCGAACCGGCGCCGCGCCGCCTCGAGGTCCTCCTCGTCGGCGACGCCCTTCTCGAGGAGCAGGACCTCGGTGATGTCCACCTGGGTGACCGCGTGTGCCACGTCCGCCTCGGCCGCCTCGACGCGGGTCGAGACCTCGCGCAGCCGCTCCTCCAGCATCGTCATCCGGGAGGTGAGCCGCCGCTCCCGCCGCCGGGCGTTCGACCAGGAGGCGGCGAGGACGGCGAGGGAGAGGGCGGCGAGGAGGGAAGCGGTCACGGCGCGCATGCTAGCCGCCCCGGGAGGGGCGTTCAAGGAGGCGCCGAGGACCCCATTCCTTCGGGCTTGTGCGTCCTTGTGGGTCGCCGCCGCCTCGTCCATGCTCGCCGGGTGCGACGTCGCCTCAACATCACGCTCGCGGTGAAACGGCTGATCCGGGACCTGGCGGCGCGCCTGCCGGAGCTCGGCCACGTCCGGGCCTCGCGCGTCCTGGTGGTGGCGGGTGAGGCCCGGCGGAGCTCGCGGGCCACCATCCGCCCGGCCCACTACGGCGCCAGCCGGCGCCGGGCCCGCGCCTGGGGCGGTCCGGTGAAGCCGCTCATCCGGGTGAAGGGGCGGAAGATCCTCTACGTGGTGACGCTGCGGCCGCTCTGGTTCCTGGCCTCGGCGCCCGAGGAGCGGATCGCCACCATCGTCCACGAGCTCTACCACGCCTCGACCCGCTTCGACGGCACGCTCCACCGCGGCCGTCGCCACTCCCGCCTGCCGCGCGATCGCTACGCCCGGAAGGTGCGCGCCCTGGTGCGGCGTTACCTGGCCCTGGGCCCGGAGGAGGTGGTGGCGCCCTTCGGGCACACCGGGGTGGTCCGCGCCCGCATGTGGCTCGAGCGCCCGGCCTCCTACCGCGCCGGGGAGTACGCCGGGCGGCGGCTCTACACCGAGCGGCAGCTCTTCTACGGGCTGGTGCGGATGCGGGGCGCGCGGCGCGGGTGAGCGGTCAGGCCGGTGCGGCGTCCTCCACCTTCAGGTGAAGGCTCTCGCCGTGCGCGTCCATGGTGACCACCGCCGGGAAGTCCTCCACCTCCACGAGCCAGATCGCCTCGGTCACCCCCAGCTCGTCGAGCAGGTGGACGTCGACCACCCGCTTCACGCATCGTGCGAGGGTGACCGCCAGCCCTCCCAGCGCGTGCAGGTAGACCGCCCCGTGGGCGCGCAGCGCGGCCAGGGTGGTCGCGCCCATCCCGCCCTTCCCGATCACCCCCCGGAGGCCGTAGCGGGCGATCACCTCCGCCTCCCAGGGCTCCTGGCGCAGGGAGGGGGTGGGCCCGGCGGCCACGAAGCGCCAGGCGCCCGTGGCGGGATCGCGGGCCACCACCGGCCCGCAGTGGTAGACGAGGGCGCCCTGCGCCCAGGCCCGCACCCGCGGGTCGTCCTGCCTGACCAGGTGTCGGTGGGCGGCCTCGCGCGCGGTCAGGATCCGGCCCCGGACCCGGACCTCGTCCCCGGCGTGGAGCGCCCGGATGTCGTCGGCGGTGGCCGGCAGGTGGAGCGTCGTCGCCAAGTTCCCCTCGCGGCCGCGGCGGCGGAGGCCGCGCCGGCGTTCCCATAGCGCCCGGGGGCCGGGCGCGCCGCCGCCCTTGCGAACGCCCGGGGGGTGGTCTATCTCCCGGGTGGGTCGCCCTCGCCGCCGGCACCCACCACGGAGGGAGCGGCCACGCGACGCGAGCTCCGTCTTCCGCTCACCACCGCCGGACGCCTGGACCGGGCCCTGGCCGACGCCCTGGGGCTCGGGCGCGCGGCCGTGAAGCGCGCCTTCCAGCTGGGCGAGGTGCGGGTCGGCGGGCGCCGGGCCCGGGCCTCCGATCCGGCCAGCCCGGGCGCCCGGGTGGAGATCGACGTCGAGGAGCCGGCCGGCCCGCCGGCGCCGGAGCCCGGGGCGCCGCTGGCCGTGCTGGCGGAGGGGGCGCGCTGGCTGGTGGTGGACAAGCCCGCCGGCGTCGCCGTCCACCCGCTCTCCGCGGGCGAGGTTGGCACGCTGGCGAACGCGGTGGTGGCCCGCCACCCCGAGTGTGCGCTCGCCGGGCCCGATCCGCGCGAGGGCGGGGCGGTGCAGCGGCTCGACCTCGAGACCAGCGGATGCGTCCTCTTCGCCCGGGATCCGGAGGCCTGGAGCGCGCTCCACGCCCAGCTCGGCGCGCGGTCGGTGGAGAAGGTCTACCTCGCCCTGGTCGCCGGCCGGGTGGCGGCGGGAGGGGTCTGCTCGGTCCCGCTCGCCCAGCGCGGCGGCCGCGCGGTGCCGGCCCCCGACCCGGAGGCCGAGGAGCGCCTGCGGGCGAAGGGGCTCAGGCCGCGCCCCGCCGAGACGCGCTTCGAGCCGGAGCGCCGCTTCCTCGGGCACACGCTGCTCCGGGTGCGGATCCTCACCGGCGTCATGCACCAGATCCGGGCCCACCTCGCCCACCTCGGTCATCCGGTGGCCGGCGACGTGCAATACGGCGGGGCCGCCTCCACCCTCCCCGGGCTGACGCGCCAGTTCCTCCACGCCGCGCTCCTCGCGTTCGACGATCCGGCGGGGGGACGCGTCTCGGTGGAGAGCCCGCTCCCGGCCGAGCTCGGCGAGGTGCTGGACCGGCTTCCCGCGGCCTGAAGCACGTGCGCGCAGGCTGCGGGCCGATGCGGCGCCGGTCGCCCGCGCGCGATCGCGCAGCCGGGTGAGGGCTCGCGCGGGCGGCCCCTTCGGGGGCCTCCCAATCGCGCCGCGAATCGGAGTCGCCAACGTGTCGGATTCAGGGCACTAGGACGTCCGGGTCGAGCGATCCGGGATGTCCGCCGAGGTGGGCGCATCTCCGTCGAACACACGGAACAACCGGCGATCGCTTGACATTCCGCATATCGAGCCATAAAAACCTGCTCCATTGACTCGCTGGTCGGTTGGCCCTTCCACGCGGTAGGCGGGGAGAGGCGCATTCGCATGGGCTTTGGCGCATGAGCGGACCTTTCCTCGACTGGCGCGCGCGCCTCGCCGGGTGCCGTCTGCCCTTCACGCTGGGTGGATCGTCCGCCTCCGACCGCCTCCGACCTCTCCCCTTTGGGCGCACCATTGCCGTTGACGTGCGCAAATGGGGTCGGCAAGCTTTTCCCCCTGTTCACGCAAAGGAGTGGGCTCTCCCCAGCCCTGGCTAGAGCACATCCCCGCCTTCACGAGGAGTCGGGGCGGATTCGTGGCAACGGGGGAGCGCGGACGGTCGCCGCGCCCCTCCACCTGGAGCAGGCACCAACCATAGGAGTCGCACGATGTCACGACGCAGGATCCTGAGCTTCGCCGCCGCCCTGGCGTCTCAACTCTGGGTGACCGGAGTGAGCGCGCAGACCCCTCCGCCTGCCACTCCTCCCGCGGCCGAGCCTGCCGCGCCCGCCGCCCCCGCTCCGGCCGAGCCGGCCCCCGCGGCCGCGCCTGCACCGGCCCCCGCGCCCGCTCCCGCCGCTGCGCCGGCCGCCGCCGCCCCCGCGGCCGAGGTCACGGGCGAGGCCGCCGCCGGGCCCGCCAAGGGCAAGGAGCAGACGGAGGAGATCGTCGTCACCGGCACCCGCGTCCGCCGCAAGGACCTCACCACGCCGGCGCCGGTCACGGTGGTGAACAAGGAGCAGATCACCGCCTCCGGCAAGGTGTCGATCGGCGACTTCCTCCAGGCGCTGCCGGAGCAGGGGAACGCCATCAACACCGCGGTGAACAACGGCGGCGACGGCGCCACCCGCGTGAGCCTCCGGTCCCTGGGCGCCGCCCGCACCCTGGTGCTCATCAACGGGCGCCGCATGGTGTCCGGCGGCACGGGCGCCGACTCCTCGGTCGACCTGAACTCGATCCCGACGGCGGCCATCGAGCGGGTCGAGGTCCTGAAGGACGGCGCCTCGGCGCTCTACGGCTCCGACGCCATCGGCGGCGTGGTGAACCTCATCACCCGCAAGAACTGGAGCGGTCTCGACGCTCAGGCCTACGCCGGGACCTCGGGCCACAACGATGCCGGCGTCCTCGACTTCGCCGTCACCGGCGGCCACGCGGACGACCGCGGCAGCATCCTCTTCTCCGCCGGCTACTTCACGCAGGAGAAGTCGATGGCCGGCGACCGGGACTTCTCCAAGTACCAGTACTTCTACGACGCCACCGGCGAGAACAACGCCGCCGGCATCATGGGCCAGTACGCCTCCGGCAGCTCCCGCACCCCGGGCGGCCGGGTGAGCACGAGCGGCTCGGGCAACGGGGCGTTCAACGCCCTGAAGGCCAACAACCCCGGCTCGTACCTGATCCACGACAGCAGCCTCACCAACGCCGATCCCGGCGTCGCCGCCTGCCTCGCCTCGGGCGCCCTCAACGGCGCGGGCCAGCCGGTGACGCTCTCCGACTGTCAGTGGCGGCACATGAACACGTCGAACACCGCCGGCCTGGGCGGCGACCTCTACAACTTCGCCCCGTACAACTACCTGGTCACCCCCCAGCAGCGGATCCAGCTGTGGGCCTCCGGCGACCACAAGCTCGGCGACGTCGCTCGCGGCTTCTTCGAGGCGTCGTTCGTGAACCGGCAGTCCCGGCAGCAGCTCGCCCCCGAGCCGCTCATCATCGGCGCCGGCGGCGTGACCGATCCGGGCGGCAACCTGGTGACCATCTCGGGCGACAACATCTACAACCCGTTCGGGAAGACGATCACCAGCGCCTCCCGCCGCCTGGACGAGTTCGGCTACCGGACCCACAAGGAGGACCTCTACACCCTGCGCGTGGTGGCCGGGTTCGACGGCACGCTCTCCGACGCCTTCGGCCCGCTGCAGGGCTGGTTCTGGGACACCTCCTTCAACTACGGCCGGAGCTACGGCACCTACACGATCGGCGGCAGCCTCCAGTCCTCCCGCGTGGCGGCCGCCCTGGGGCCGAGCATGCTCATCAACGGGACGCCCAAATGCGTGAGCAAGGCCGGCGACCCGAGCACCGCGATCTCCGGCTGCGTCCCGCTCGATCTGTTCCACGGCTCGGGCACGATCACCCAGGACCAGGTCGCCCCGCTGATCTTCACCGGTACGTCGCAGGGCTCGAACAGCATGACGGCGTTCCAGTTCAACACCAGCGGCGAGCTCTTCAAGCTCGCCTCCGAGCGGCCCCTCGGCCTCGCCGCGGGCTACGAGTTCCGCGAGGTGGGCGGCGTCTTCACCAACGACCCGATCACCGCGCACTTCGACAGCTCGAACGGCGGCTCCTATGACACCTCGGGCCAGTACCACGTGAACGAGGGGTACGCCGAGCTCTCGATCCCGATCGTGAGCAACGCCTTCCTGGCCGAGGACCTCGAGGCCTCGCTCGCCGGCCGGATCTTCGACTACTCGAACTTCGGCAGCGACTCGACCTACAAGGTCGGCGGCCGCTGGCGCCCGATCCGCGACGTGACCTTCCGCGGCACCTACTCCACCGCCTTCCGGGCCCCGTCGATCACCGACCTCTACGCCGGCCAGTACGACAACTTCCCGAACGTGTCCGACCCCTGCGCCAGCGGCGTGAAGCCGGGCACCCCGCTCGCCGCCCAGTGCGGCACGGCCGCCAACAACGGCGACGACTCCCAGCAGCTCCGCAGCAAGAACGGCGGCAACCCCGACCTGAAGCCGGAGACGGCCAAGATCTACACGATCGGCGTGGTCCTCGAGCCGAGCTTCATCAAGAACCTCTCGGTGACGCTCGACTACTACAACGTCGACATCAGCCACGCGATCACCACCGTCGGCGAGGCCACCATCCTCTCGAGCTGCTACACCAGCGGCCAGTACTGCAACCTGATCCAGCGCGACCCGCTGAGCCACCAGATCAACTACATCATCAACCTGAACCAGAACGTGGGCGGCGAGACCTCGTCGGGCATCGACTTCTCCCTCCGCTACCAGCTCCCCACCCCCGACTTCGGGCGGTTCGGGTTCAGCTTCGACGGCGCCTGGCTGCAGAAGCACAACCAGACGCTCGCCGACGGGACGGTGATCTACGGGCGGAACACCTTCGACCTGCAGACCACCGCGGGTCAGGGCGCAACCAACCCGGAGTGGAAGTTCAACGCCCAGCTGATCTGGGGCCTCAAGGGCTTCGGGGCGGGCGTCTCCACGAAGTTCCTCTCCGGCTTCCACGAGTGCGGCACGTCCACCGGCGACTTCTCCGGGAGCGGCCTCTGCTACGTGGACTCGACCTTCCAGCGGGCGGTCAGCTACTACAACAGCTACGACATGTTCCTGAGCTACAACTTCTCGTCGATCGCGGGGAAGACCAACATCGTCGTGGGCATCAACAACCTGTTCGACACGAACCCGCCCAAGATCTACAACACGTTCGCGAGCGCCACCGACCAGTACACCTACGACCAGATCGGACGGTTCTTCTACGTCCGGCTGGGGCACTCCTACTAAGGCGCATCTCGGGGCGGGTGGGTCGTCAGGCCCGCCCGCCCCGACCTCAGCACCGACCTCGACCGGAGGGTTCCATTCGACCGGCGCCTTGGCGCGGGGCGATTGGAACCCTTCTTGCCGTGATTCCCAAAGCAGACTAAGAAGCCGCCAATGTTCGATTCCGTATTGAGGCGCGAGACCCTGCCGAAGCGCCGGTTCGGGGCTGGGACCCTGATCGCCATCCTGATCCACGCGGGCGCCGTGTCGTTCGCGGTCTGGGCCTCGGCGATCGCGCCCAGGCAGGACCGCCAGGACGTCGCGGTCACGTTCGTGAAGCCGCCCCCCCCGCCGCCCCCTCCGCCGCCGCCCCCGGCGGCGCCCAAGGAGGCCCGGCCCAAGCCCAAGCCGGCCCAGAAGCAGATCGTGCTCCAGCAGGCCATCGTGGCCCCCACGGTGGTCCCGCAGGAAAAGCCACCCGAGCAGGAACCTGCCAACCAGGCGCCGGCAGTCGAGGGGGTCGAGGGGGGAGAGGTCGGCGGCGTGGCCGGCGGGATCGCGGGCGGCGTGGCGGTGGTGGACGCGCAGGACGTCCCCAAGGCCCCGGTCGAGTTCAACGAGACCATGACGCCGCCGAAGAAGGTCTCCGGCCCGGACCCCGAGTACACCCAGAAGGCCCTCGACCGGGAGGTGGAGGGGCTGATGGTGGTGAAGTGCGTGGTGAACCTGGAGGGCCAGGTCTCCGAGTGCCGAGTGGTGAAGAGCCTCCCCTTCATGGATCGCGCGGTGATCGAGGCCCTCGAGCGGCGGCGTTACACCCCGGCCCTGATGGGCGGGAAGCCGGTGGCGGTGGACTACACGTTTCGCATCAAGCTGACCCTCCCGCGCTAGCGGCGCGGATCCGGGTCCGATTCCAGCAGGCACGACGCGCCGGACGGCGCATAGCAAAGGAAGAACATGCAGCAGTTCACTCTCGCTGAGCTTTGGGGCCACATGGGGCTGTTCGCCCGCCTGGTGGTCTACGTCCTCGGGGTCATGTCCGCCGCCTCCCTGATCGTGATGGCGGAGCGCCTCGTCTCCTTCCTCAAGACGAACCGCGACTCGCGCCGGTTCGCCGCCCAGCTCGCCGGCGCGCTCGAGAAGAGCGGCCTCGACGAGGTGGCCAAGGCCAAGGCGGCCAAGGACGTCGGCCACCTCGGCCGCGTGCTCAGCTCCGGCCTGAGCGCCTACCGGATGACCCGGACCGCCGCCACCACCTCCGACCTGACCATCGAATCGGTGGCCCGCGCCCTGGAGCGGCAGGCCCAGCGCGAGAACCAGAACCTGAAGCGGGGACTGAACCTGCTCGCCACCGTCGGCTCGACCGCCCCCTTCGTCGGCCTCCTCGGCACGGTGGTCGGCATCATCAACGCCTTCCAGCAGATGGCGGCCACCGGGTCGGGCGGCCTGGGCACCGTCTCGGCCGGCATCGCCGAGGCGCTCGTCACCACCGCCTTCGGCCTGCTCGTCGCCATCCCCGCGGTGATGGCCTACAACTACATGCAGGGCTGGGTCGACGGGCGCATGGTCGACATGACCGAGTCCTCGAACGAGCTGCTCGACGTGGTCGCTCGCCGGCTCGATCCGAACGCGCCCGCCCACGCCAAGGCCGGGTAGCCGCAGGCCGCGCGGCGAGCGCGAGAGGGCCAGACCATGGCAATGACCGCTGGTGGCAAGGGCGGCATCAAGAGCGAGATCAACGTCACGCCCCTCGTGGACGTGGTGCTCGTGCTGCTCATCATCTTCATGGTGGTGACGCCGATGCTGCAGCGCGGCAAGGACGTCCAGCTGCCCAAGTCCCTCTACGTGGACAAGGATCCGAAGGGCGGCGACCCCCTGATCCTCTCCGTCACCAAGGACGGGTCGATCTGGGTGGAGAAGGACAAGTACACCGAGAGCACCCTCGAGCAGCGGCTGAAGGACGAGATCATCGCCTCGCCCTACCGGCCGTTCCTGCTCAAGGGCGACACGAGCATCACGGTGGGCGAGGTGCGCAAGGTGATGGCGATCGCCCGCAAGGCCGGGGCGCGCGGCGTGCGCGTCGCGGTCGAGCAGCTCAAGACCGAGGGGCAAGGCTAGGGGCCGGGGCCGGCGCGTCCGGCCCTCGAGAGATTCGACATGCACAAGAAGAAGAGCCGGTTCACCGTCCGGCCCGCGGGCAGGCCAAACTCGGACATCAACGTCACACCGCTCGTCGACGTGGTGCTCGTGCTCCTCATCATCTTCATGGTGGTGACGCCGCTGCTCGAGAAGATGATCCGGGTCCGCGTCCCCGACGCCGAGCAGAACGAGCAGCAGGACACGCCGCCCCAGGCCCAGCTCGTGGTGAGCGTGGGCGAGGACGGCGCCATCGCCATCAACAGCGAGAAGGTGGCCGACGACGCCTACGTGGCCCGCCTGAAGCGCGTGCTCGCCGCCAAGGCGCCCGGGGACCGGCTGGTCTTCTTCTCCGCCGACGACAAGGCGAAGTACGCGCGCCTGGTGACGGCGCTCGACGGGGCCCGGCAGGCCGGGGCGGAGATCCTCACCATGACCACCGAGCCGATGGCCCCCGCGGCGGGCGCGGCGGAGGGGGCAGCGCCGACGGCCACGCCCTGAGAGCATGTGAACCAATCCCCCGCCTACTACGGCGAACGATGCCGGCATTCGCCGGGGATTGCTTCACACGCTCTGAGGCGCCATCGCCCGGCGCGCCGGGCGGGAGGGAGACGACATGCGTAGCACTGCACCCCAGCGGCGTCCCGGGCGGGACGCCGTCCTGTTGGTCCTCCTCGCCACCGCGGCCCCCGCGCTCGGGGCGGAGGAGCTCAAGACCTTCCCGCTTCCCAAGGGGGGGGCCGCCCAGTACGGACCGGACGCGAGCCGGAAGTGCCCGTCGGTCGGCGCGCTCCGGAGCCTCTCCGGGGACGTGGAGGACGCCGCCGCGAAGGCGAAGAAGCCGAAGCCCGAGCTGGACAGCCGGCTCTGCGCCGTGGCCGACGCCTTCCTCGGCTGGGAGGAGAAGGCCCCGCCCTCCGACGCGCTGGTGGCCGAGGTGGCCCACCACTTCGGCCTCCCCTCCGGGCAAGCGAAGGTGTTCGTCACCTCGGTCGACTCGGAGGACTCCCGCTCCATCGCGGACGCCGTGGTCCAGGCCGCGGTCTCGGCGGTGGTGAACACCATCGGGCAACCGCGCTACGCCTTGGCGACCCGCCGGCTCCACGGCGCCGCGGCCCGCTCGGGAGGCTCCGGCGCGACCCGCGCCGTCCTCGTCGTCCAGGACGCGCTGGCGGAGGTGAGCGGGGTACCGCGCCGCCTCGGCCCGAACGAGCAGGCGCCGGTGGTCGGGAAGCTCCTCGGCGACTTCGAGCACCCGGTCGTGCTGGTGAGCGACGCCCGGGGCGATCTCCAGACGACCGAGGCGAAGGGCAAGGACTTCAAGGCCGACGTGCGCTGCGGGGAGAGGCCGCTCCCCGCTCTGGTGGAGGTCCGCGGGGAGGAGGCCGGCGGCGGCGGGCAACGGATCGTGGCGAGCTTCGCGGTCGAGTGCGGGCGCGAGCTGCCCACCGCGGTGGAGCTGGCGCCGCCCGCGCCCTGGCCGGCCGACCCCCAGGCGCAGCTCCACAAGCTCCTCGACGTGGTGAACGGGCAGCGCACCCTGGCCGGGATGCCGCTCCTGGTCTGGGACGACGGGGTGGCCAAGGTGGCCCAGGCCATGGCTGACAGCTACCGGGACCAGTCGGCCCAGGGGGGGGCGATCGAGCTCGACCCCTCGACCGCCCTGAAGAAGGAGGGGATCACCTCCCTCCTCATCGTCCTCAACCCCGCGCAGGGCGTCTCCGCCCAGGACGTGGCCGAGCGCCAGGTGAGGAGCCCGAGGCAGCGCGCCCAGATGCTGGAGAAGGAGATCACCAACGCCGGGGTGGGGCTCGCCGCCGGGGTGGACGCCTCCGGGCGGAAGGCGGCCTACGTGGCCGAGGTCTTCATCCGGGAGCTGCCGCCCATCGACGTGGAGAAGGCGCGCGAGCAGCTCCGGGCGGCGGTGACCCAGAAGCGCAAGGACGCGCGCACCAGCGAGGCGGTGAGCGATCCCCCGCTCGAGGAGCAGGCCCAGCAGCTCGCCACCGCCCTGGCGGCCACGGGCGGGACGCTCCCGAAGGAGAAGGAGGACGCGATCATCGCCCCCCTCAACAAGGGCTACAAGGCCCTGGCGATCGTGAAGGGGGCGAAGGCCGACCCGCTCGACCTGGCCGAGGAGCCGGAGATCACCGGCTCGGGCCGGCACATGGGGGTGGGGGTGGCCCAGGGCCGCCACCCGACCCTCGGCCGGAACGCGGTCTACGCGGTCATCATGATGGGCGCCCCCCGCGGCGAGGCCGAGCCCGCCGCGTCCAAGGCGGCGAAGCCGAAGAAGAGCGCCAAGTAGCGGCCGGGCCGGCGCCGGTCCTCGACGCAGGCGAGGGCGGGGAGCAAAGAAGCTCCCCGCCCTCCTCGCTTCTCGCGAGCTGCCCGCCGGTCGAGCGGGCCCCCGCGCCGGCGGCCCAGGGGCAGCCGGGTGCGCCGGCCGGGAGCCGGCGCGCCGGGCCTCGTCGGGCGCGGCCGCGAAGGAGTCGCGGTCGCGGCGCGCGCTCAGAGGCCCGGGAATCCGAGGCCGACGAGCGTCCCGCTCTCGAGCACGAGCGCGAGGGCCAGGAAGACGGCCACGAGCAGCGCCTCCAGGCGCGCGGCGGCCGGCTCCTCGGCGAGGAAGGTCCGGCGATCGGGGAGGGGCAGGGTGGTGATCATGGCGACGCTCCGTCCTGCCTTACGGAGGCGCCCTTCCCCTATTTCGTGACCGCAGGCCTCCGGGCGGGGCCCGGGGAAGGGGCGCCCCCGGAGTCCCTCGATGAGCCGCATCACCAGGACGGTAAAGAAGCGAACGCCCCGCCCCCGGGAGCCGGGGCGCAGGGCGTCTGGCACGCCGCGAGGCGCGCGGGGGACCTAGCGCTGCGCCGCCCCGGCGACCTTGGCGACCTCCTCGGCCAGGTTCTCCTGCTTCTTCTCCAGCCCCTCGCCGAGGACGAAGCGCGCGAACCGGCGCACCTGGATGTTCTCGCCGATCTTGGCCACCGCCTCGGTGACGACGTCCTGGATCTTCTTCTTGTCGTCCTTCACGAAGGCCTGCTCCATCAGGCAGAACTCGCCGTAGAACTTCTCGACCTTGCCGGTGGCGATCTTCTCCAGGATCGCCTCGGGCTTCTTCTGGTCGCGCATCTGCGCCTTGGCGATCTCGACCTCCTTCGCCACCACCTCGGCGGGGACCTCCTCGCGGCGGACCCAGCGCGGCGCGGCCGCGGCGATCTGCATGGCGAGGTCCTTCACCAGGGCCTGGAAGCCCTCGGTGCGGGCCACGAAGTCGGTCTCGCAGTTCACCTCCACCAGGACGCCGATCTTCCCGCCCATGTGGATGTAGCTGGCGACCGCTCCCTCGGTGGCGGCCCGGCCCGACTTCTTGGCCGCGGCGGCGAGCCCCTTCTTGCGGAGCACCTCCTCGGCCTTCGCCAGGTCGCCCGCCGCCTCGGCGAGCGCCTTCTTGCAGTCCATCATCCCGGCCCCGGTCTTCTCCCGGAGCTCCGACACCATCTTCGCGCTGATCTCGGCCACGTCCTCGTCTCCTCTTCTCCGAAAAACGATGGGGGCGGGCCGCGATGGCCCGCCCCGGTTCCGTCCGGAAACCCTGGAGCGGCGCTACTCCTTGGTCTCGCCGGCGGCGCCGGCCGGAGCCGCCGCCACCTCGCCCTTGCGCACCACCTCGACGTGGGCGCTGGCCGCCGCGCGGTCCTCGCGGGGCTCGCGCCGCTCGCGCGGCCCGCGCCGGTCGCGGCGATCGCGCCGGTCCTTCTGGCCGCGCTCGCTGGCCGCGTCGCGGTCCTCCTCGCCCTCGCGCCGCTCGTCCTTGCCGCCGTGCTCCGCCACCCAGGCGGAGTAGCGGGCCCTGCCCTCGATGCAGGCCTCGGCGATCTTGCCGGTGAAGAGCCGGATGGAGCGGATGGCGTCGTCGTTGCCGGGGATGACGTACTCGATCCCCTCGGGATCGCAGTTCGTGTCCACCACCGCCACCACCGGGATCCCGAGGCGGTTCGCCTCGTGGACCGCGATGTGCTCCTTCTTCGTGTCGATCACGAAGAGCGCGGCGGGCAGGCGGGAGAGCTCCTTGATGCCGCCCAGGTTCCTCTCCAGCTTCTCACGCTCGCGCTCGAGCTGGGCGATCTCCTTCTTCGGGAGCCGCTCGTAGGTGCCGTCGGCGGCCATCTTCTCGATGGTCTTGAGCCGCTCGATCCCCTGCTTGACGGTCTTGAAGTTGGTGAGCGTCCCGCCCAGCCAGCGGTTGGTCACGAAGAACATGCCGGAGCGTCCCGCCTCCTCGCGGATGGCGTCCTGCGCCTGCTTCTTCGTGCCCACGAAGAGGACCGACCCGCCCTTGGCCACCGCGTCGGAGACGAAGCGGAGCGCGTTGCGGGCCAGGCCGACCGTCTTCTGCAGGTCGATGATGTAGATGCCGTTCCGGGCGCCGAAGATGTACGGCTTCATCTTCGGGTTCCAGCGCTTGGTCTGGTGCCCGAAGTGGACGCCGGCCTCGAGGAGCTGCTTCATGGTGATGGCGGTGCCGCTCGAGCCGAGGGCGGCCGCCATCGCCTCGGCCGGGGCCGCCTCGGGGGCGGGCGCGGGGACGGGGGAGGGCTGCGGGGGGGGAGCCTGCGGGGTCTGCTGCGTCTCCATGGGATTCCTTTCCGGTTGGTCCGCCACTCCGCCGCGGGGAACGCGCTGAACACCCTGGGAGGACGCCTGGGAGGCCGTCCCGCCGGAGGGCACCGGAGCGCGCCGATGCTCGGGGAGTGTGTGAATTCGAAGCCTTCCGCCCTCGCGGGCGGCCTCGCAGCCAGGGGCTGGTCGAGGGACGGTCATCTAACACAACCGGGCCGATGCCGCAAGCGCCGTTCCGGCCCCGTCGCGGCATGAATTCCGCCGGGACGTCGGCTACTTGGGGCCCGGCGCCGGCCCCCCCTCGGCGCGCCGCCACCAGCCGAGCTCGACCACCCGGCCCTCGTAGCCCCGCCAGGCGACCGGCCGATCGCCTCGGGCCGGGCATCGGTGGCGGAGGAGCCGCTCCCCGCCCGTGAGGGCCGTCCCGCCGCAGTCCGGGCACCGGAAGCGCCTGGCCACTGCGGTCCGCTCCCTGGCCGAGAGCGGGCGCTCGCCCGCAGCCGCGTCCGGCTCCCCCGAGCGGGCCACACCCGGACCCAGGAGCCCCCGGGCCCGGTAGGCCTCGAGCTCGGCGATCTCGGCCGCCTCGCCACCCCGGCCGCGCTCGGCCTCGGCGCGGGCCCTCGCGGCGCAGGCGGCGCAGGGCGCGAGGCCGAAGCTCCGGGCGCAGACGATCGCGGTCCCGCCCTCCTCCACCCGCTCCCACTCCTCCCGCGCGTCCACCTCCAGCGCCGGGACGCCGGCGGCCTCGAGGGCGGCCTCCTTGCCGGCCTCGACGGCGTGGGTGACGCGCACCTCCAGGGCCAGGGCGGGCCGGCCCCGGCGGAGGACGAGGACGTCTGCGCGGAGCGGGCCGACCGCGCCCTCCGCCACCGCCGCGTCCCCGGCCGCCGCCAGCTCGCGGAGCGCCGGGAGGCGGCAGGAGGGGCAGCGGGCGAGAAGGGTCACCCTCCGGCGGCCGGCGAAGGCCTCGGCGCAGAGGGCGAGCAGCCGCTCCTTGGCGTCGAGGTGGAGCGCAGTCTCGGGCGCGGTCAGGGGGCAGGCCGAGCCGGCCGCGTGGGCGAAGTGCGGAGTGCGGACGCGGCCCAGGTGCGGGACGAGCGGCTCCTGGCAGGCCAGGCAGGTGAAGGGCGCCCGGGCCCGCCGCGAGCGGGCGTCCAGGCTCGAGGCCCGCACCCGGGCGCCGTCCCGGTCGAGCGCCCAGGCGAGGAGCACCGTCCCGGCTGCCCCGGGCCGGGACGGTCCGGCACGGTGGCGGGCCGGGGACGGGGCGCGGCGGCCGGTGGCGCGAGTCGAGGAGCGGCGCGGCACGGCCCCGAGTCTACCGGAGTGCCGCAGCCCCGCACGGGGACGGCGCTGGACGACCTCGCCGGGTAGGGTTGTCCGGCGCGGCGCCCCGCGCCCGCACTTCACGGAGGGACGACATGGCGCTCGAGGTGGGAAAGAAGGCCCCGGCCTTCGCGCTCCCGGACGAGGACGGGAAGGTGGTGAAGCTCTCCGACTTCGAGGGGAAGCGGCTGGTGGTCTTCTTCTACCCGAAGGCGAGCACCCCTGGCTGAACCCAGGAGGCCTCCGACTTCCGGGACGAAGTCGCCGCGTTCTCGAAGCAGAAGGTGGCGGTGGTGGGGATCTCCAAGGACTCGCCCGCCGCCCAGAAGAAGTTCAAGGAGAAGTACCGGCTCCCCTTCCCGCTCCTCTCCGACGCCGACGCCAAGCTGCAGCAGGCCTGGGGGGTGTGGAAGGAGAAGACCCTGTACGGGAAGAAGGTGATGGGGACCGAGCGGACCACGGTGGTCCTCGGGCCCGACGGGCGGGTGGAGCGGATCTTCCCCAAGGTGAAGGTGGACGGCCACGTGGCGGAGGTGCTCGGGAGCCTGTAGAGTCCGCGCCGCCCCGTCCCCGCCCCTCCCGGCGCGGGGGCGGACCGGCGCCCCGATGAAGAAGCCGCATCGTCTCCGTCCGCCCCGCGAGGACCTGGTCGACGCCGTCGTCCTGGAGGTGCACGGGCTCGTGCACGACCAGGGCTGGCTCGCCGACCGGGCGCTCGAGCGGGCCCTCCGCCGCGAGCGCGGGCTCTGGGCGAACGAGCGGCGGGCGGCGGCGGAGGCGGTGTACGGCCTCCTCCGCGCCCAGGGGCAGCTCGACTGGCTCCTGGGTGGCGCGCCCGACCTCGTCACCCGCTACGCCGCCTGGCTGGTGCGGTCCGGAGGGGCCAGCCCGGCCGAGGCGACCCGCCGGCTCGGCGTCGCCGCCGGGCCGCTCGCCGGGCTGGAGCGGGCCGAGGCCCGGCTCGCGGCGGTGGCCGACCCCATCGAGCGGCTCTCCCTGGAGGCCTCCCTCCCGCGCTGGATCGTGGAGCGGTTCGTGGCCGAGCTCGGGGAGGGCGAGGCCAGGGTCCTCGCCCTGGCGCTCAACTCCCGCGCCCCGCTCACCGTCCGGTCGAACCTCCTCCGCGGGGATCGCGAGGCCCTGCGCGTCCGGCTCGCGGCCGAGGGGGTCGGGGCCGAGCCCACCCGCCACTCGCCCTGGGGGCTGGTGCTGGACGGGCGCCTGAACGCCTTCTCCCTGCCCGCCTTCCGGGAGGGGCTGTTCGAGATCCAGGACGAGGGCAGCCAGCTCATCGCCCTGGCCTGCGGGGCCCGGTCCGGGCAGATCGTGGTGGACGCCTGCGCGGGCGCGGGAGGGAAGGCGCTGGCGCTCGCCGCCGAGATGCACAACCGCGGCACCCTCCACGCCCTCGACTCCGACGCCGACCGGCTCGGCGAGGCACGCCGCCGGGCCCGCCGGGCCGGGGTGGACAACCTCCGGATCCGGCCCATCGCCGCCGGTCCGGAGGCCTCGGCCCAGCTCCAGGACCTGGCCGGCCGCGCCGACCTGGTGCTCGTCGACGCCCCCTGCAGCGGGCTCGGGGCCCTCCGGCGGAAGCCGGACGCGCGCTGGCGGCTCACGCCCGAGGATCCCGCCCGCTTCGCCGGGATCCAGCGCGAGCTCCTCGCCCGGTTCGCCGCCCTGGTCCGGCCGGGCGGCCGGCTGGTCTACGCCACCTGCGCCATCGGCCGGACGGAGAACGCGGAGGTGGCCGACTTCGCCGAGCGCGAGCTCGGGCTCGTCCCCGCCCCGGTGGCGCAAACCCTGGGGGAGGAGCGGGCGCGGGCCCTCGGGGCGGCGGGGGGCCGGGTCGAGCTCCTGCCCCACCGGCAGGGGACCGACGGGTTCTTCTTCGCGGTCTTCGAGCGGAGGAAGTAGGTGCCCGAGCTCCCCGAGGTGGAGATCGCCGCCCGGAACCTCCGCGCCTGGACGGCGGGGCGCACCATCGAGCGGGTCGAGACCGATCCCCGGGCGCGGCGGATCTTCCGGCCGGCCCGGCCGCCGGCGGTGGCGCGCGCCCTGGCCGGCGCCCGCTTCCAGGCGGTCCGGCGGATGGGGAAGCAGCTCCTCATCGCCCTGGAGAAGGACGGGGCTCCCCTCGGCCTCGCGAGCCACCTGGGGATGACCGGGAAGTGGGTCCGCCGGCCGGAGCCTGGACGGCGCGCGGCGGATGGGGCCGCCGCGGCGCCGCGCCACTCCCGCGCCCGCCTCCACCTCGACGACGGGGCGACCCTCCACTACCAGGACCTCCGCCTCTTCGGCCGGCTCCGGGTCGTCCCCGGGGCGCGCTTCGAGGCCCTCCCGGAGGTGCGGGCGCTCGGGCCGGACCCGCTCGCCGACGGCGTCGACCCCGCCCGGCTCGCGGCGCTGCTCGCCCGGAGCCGCCAGGCGGTGAAGCCGAGGCTCCTCGACCAGCGGCTGCTCGCCGGCGTCGGGAACATCTACGCCAGCGAGAGCCTGTTCCGGGCGCGGATCGATCCGCGGCGCGCCGCCCGCTCGCTCTCCCGGGCCGAGGTGGAGCGGCTCGGGGCGGCGATCGTGGAGGCGATGCGGGAGGGGATCGCCCGGCAGGAGGGGCCGGAGATCGCCTACGTGGAGGAGGGGGGCGAGAACCCCTTCCTCGTCTACGCCCGGGAGGGCGAGCGCTGCCCGCGCTGCCGCCGGGCGCGGATCGCCCGGACGGTGCAGGCGCAGCGGTCGACCTTCTTCTGCCCCCGCTGCCAGCGGTAGACTCCCGCCGATGCGCCCCGACGACATCGCCCGGCTCTCGGTCGCGGAGCTCCGGGCGCGGCTGCTCGAGCGGGACACGCCCCTCCCCGAGGCCTGCGAGGCTGCGCTCGAGGGGGACGGGCGCGCCGGGGCCCGCGAGGTGCTCCGGCTGCTCCGCGCCCGGCGGGCCCGGAACCGGGCCGAGGGGCAGCGGCTCCGGCACCTCCTCCGCTACGAGGTGGAGCTGTGGGACCGCGGGGTGGTGCACGTGGCCGGGGTGGACGAGGCCGGGATGGCGCCCCTCGCCGGGCCGGTGGTGGCGGGGGCGTGCGTCCTGCCCAAGGACTACCGGCCCCGAGGGATCGACGACTCGAAGCAGCTCGACCGGAAGGAGCGCGAGCGGCTCGCCCTCGACATCCGGAGGAACGCCGTCTGCTTCGCCACCGCACGGGCCGAGGTGGAGGAGATCGACCGGCTCAACATCTACCGCGCGGGCCTCCTCGCCCTCCGCCGGGCGGTGGAGGGGCTCGGGGTCCGGCCCGGCCACGTCCTCGTCGACGCCCGCAAGCTGCCGGAGCTGGCCCTCCCGCAGACCCCGATCATCCACGGCGACGCCCTCTCGCTCACCATCGCCGCCGCCAGCATCCTCGCCAAGACCACGCGTGATGCCTTGATGGCGGAGCTGGACGCCGCCCACCCCGGGTACGGCTTCGCGCGGCACAAGGGCTACCCCACCGCGGAGCACTTCGACGCCCTCCGCAGGCTCGGGGCCTGCCCGGTCCACCGGCGCTCCTTCGCGCCGGTGCGGCAGGCGCTCGGCCTCGAGCCGGTGCAGGGAGACCTCTTCGCCCCGCCCGACCCCGCGGAGGGCGGGGAGCCGGACGCCGACGAGGTCTGACCGGCGGCGCCGCGGAACGCGCGGCATTTGACGGACCGTCCCCCAGTCGCTACAAGTGGCCTCGAGGACGAGCCCGACGGTGCCGGCGCGTTTCCCGTGGGCCAGGGATCTCCCCAGGCCCGGGCGCCCCCCGATCCGGCGAACGCATGCGAGAGAGATCACCGAACCTTCATCCCCCGACGTCCCCCGAAGCAGACCTCGAAGAGCGAACCGCCCGCGCCGGGCCGCCCCCGGGCCTTGCGCTCGATCCCCCGGCGGAGCCGCTCGCCGACCACCCGCCCGAGATCCCGGTCGACCGGCTCGATCCGGACGCGCTCCGGGTGATCGCCCGCCTGCGACACATGGGCCACCGCGCCTACCTGGTGGGCGGCTGCGTGCGCGACCTGCTGGTGGGGAAGACGCCCAAGGACTTCGACGTCGCCACCGACGCCCACCCGGGCGAGGTGCGGGCGATCTTCCGCAACTGCCGGCTGATCGGCCGCCGGTTCCGGCTGGCCCACGTCTACTTCCGGGGCGGCAAGGTGATCGAGGTCGCCACCTTCCGGAAGAACCCCATCGACGTGGCCGAGGACGTGGGCGAGGGCGACGGCGACCTGCTCATCACCCGGGACAACGTGTTCGGCACCGCCGAGGAGGACGCGGTCCGCCGCGACTTCACGGTGAACGGGCTCTTCTACGACGCGGCCACCGGCGAGGTGATCGACTACGTGGGCGGCCGCGCCGACGTGGAGGCGCACCGGATCGCCACCATCGGCGACCCCGAGACCCGCATGCGCGAGGACCCGGTGCGGGCGCTCCGCGCGGTCCGGTTCGCCGCCCGGCTCGGCTTCACCATCGCGCCGGACACCTTCGAGGCGATGCGCCGGCACGCGGGGGAGCTCTCCCGCTGCGCCCCGGCCCGCGTCCTGGAGGAGATCTTCAAGCTCCTGCGCTGCGGCGCCTCGGCCCGGGCCTTCGAGCTCCAGCGGTCCTGCGGCGCCCTGGTGGTGGTGCTCCCGGCGCTGGCGGCCGCGCTCGAGGGCTGGGACGAGCCCGGGCGGCGGGCGTTCTTCGCGCACCTCGCGGCCCTCGACCGGCTGGTGCGCTCCGGCGCGGACGTCTCGGACGCCGTGCTCCTCGGGGCGCTGCTCATGCACCTCGCCCCCCCGCCCGAGGAGGCGCGCGCCCCCGGCCCGGAGGAGCACCCGGCCCGCACGCCGGCTCGGGCCGGCCGTCCGGGGCACCCCGGGGACGAGCTGCTCGCCACGCTGGTGCAGACCTCCCGCCTCCCGCGCAAGGTGGCGGAGCGGACCCGGCTGGCGCTCCACGCGCAGCGGCTCTTCCGGGAGCCGCAGCGCCGCCGGCGCCGCCGCGGCCGGGGGCTCTCCGGCCAGGGGTACTTCCAGGACGCGCTGCAGCTCCTCGAGATCTCCGTCGGCGCCACCGGGCAGGGTCGGGAGCTGCTCGACCGCTGGCTGGCGGAGGAGCAGGGCGGGCCGGTGGAGCGCGAGGGCCGGAGCGAGCCGCGCGCCGAGCGGCACGGGGACCCGGCGGAGGCGCGCCCGCGGCACGAGCGCGAGGCCGATGACGCCGGGCGCCGGCCCGCTCGTCGTCCAGGCGAGGGGGAGCGCGCCGGGGCGGTCGAGGCCGAGGTCGAGGCGCTGCTCGAGGAGAGCGCCGATGGGCCTGGCGAGCCTCCTCCCTCCTCCGAGGAGGAGGCCAGTCCGGGCAGCGCCGCCCCCGGGGCGGGGCGCCGCAGGCGCCGTCGCCGCGGAGGGCGCCGCCGCCACCGCCGGGGGGCCGGCGGGCCGGCCGGCTCCGCCCCGCCCGCCGCCGCCGGCGGCTAGGGCGCGGGCCCCAGAGAACCCGTGCAACGCCGCCGCCTTGACCGGTCCGGCGGCACCCGGTACAACCCGCCGAACCATGCCGAGCGAGAAAGCCGCCGCCGCGCCGAAGCCGGTCTACGAGCGCATCCTCCTGAAGCTCTCCGGCGAGGCGCTGATGGGCGACGGGAAGTACGGGATCTCGCCCAAGACGCTGACCTCCATCGCCCACGACGTGAAGGACGTGGTCGACCTGGGGGTCGAGGTCGCGCTCACCATCGGCGGCGGCAACATCTTCCGCGGCGTCTCCGGCGCCACCGAGGGGATGGACCGGGCCTCGGCCGACTACATGGGGATGCTCGCCACGGTCATCAACTCGATGGCCCTCCAGGACGCCCTGGAGAAGATCGGCGTCCCGACCCGGGTGCAGACCGCGATCGAGATGCATCAGGTGGGTGAGCCCTACATCCGCCGCCGCGCCATCCGCCACCTGGAGAAGGGGCGGGTGGTGATCTTCGCCGCCGGCACGGGGAACCCCTACTTCACCACCGACACCGCCGCCTCGCTCCGCGCCATGGAGATCCACGCGGACGTGCTCCTCAAGGCGACCAAGGTGGACGGGGTCTACAACGACGACCCGAAGAAGAACCCGCACGCCACCAAGTTCCGGCAGCTCAGCTACCTCGACGTCCTGAAGAAGAACCTCAAGGTGATGGACTCGACCGCCATCAGCCTGTGCATGGACAACGACCTGCCCATCGTCGTCTTCGACCTCACCCACCGGGGGAACGTGCGCCGGGTGGTGCTGGGCGAGGAGATCGGCACCACCGTGGGGCGTCCGGTCGCCCGCAGCGCGTAGGCTGCGGGCCCGGCGTGGCGGGGCGCGGCCCCGCTGGAAGGGAGACCGACATGAGCGTCGCCGACGACATCCTCAAGGACCTGCACGACCGGATCGCGAAGACCCTCGAGACCCTCAAGGCGGAGCTGGCCTCGGTCCGCACCGGGCGGGCGAGCCTCCACCTCCTCGACGGCGTCCGGGTCGACTACTACGGCACGTCGACGCCCCTCAACCAGGTGGCGACGCTCTCCGTCCCCGAGGCGCGGATGATCGTGGTGAAGCCCTGGGAGAAGAACATGATCCCGCCGATCGAGAAGGCGATCCGGGACGCCAACCTCGGGCTCAACCCCATGAGCGACAAGGACCTCGTCCGCGTCCCCATCCCGCCCCTCACCGAGGAGCGGCGCCGGGACATCGTGAAGCAGGTGAAGCACAAGGGCGAGGAGCACAAGATCGCGGTGCGCAACGAGCGGCGCGACGCGAAGGAGCTGATCGAGGCCGGGGAGAAGGACGGCGACATCGCCGGCGACGAGACGAAGAAGGCGCTCGAGAAGATGCAGAAGGAGACGGACGACGGCGTGAAGAAGATCGACGAGATCGTCGCCGCCAAGGAGAAGGAAGTGATGCAGGTGTGAGCGTGAGCGCGCTCCCCCTGCGCTCGCTGCTCCTCCTCCTCTGCCCGCTCCTCGCGCTGGGCTTCGCCGCCGGCGCGGTCCGGGCCCTCGCCCACCGGCCCGGCCTCCCCGCCCGGCGGCGCCGCGCCCTCTCCGCCGCCTGGGTGCTGCTGCTCCTTGCGGGCGCGCCGCTCTGGCTCTTCCTCGCGGCGACCCTGCGGCTCTGGTAGGCCCCCGGCACGCCGCTCACCGACACAAGAAGACCACCGACAGCGGTCGAGACAGGTTGGTTGGAGCAAACACGCCCAACCCGACCGCCGCCATGAGTCGCAAACCGAAGCAAGCGCCGCTTCTCATCGGGTCACCCCATTACGTAGTAGGCGTCACCCCGAGCCGTCCCCTCATATCAGGCCGAAGAGTTCACGGAAGCTGGCCTGCTGACGAATCGGCTCATCGAGCTTGTACCGCAGCGGCAGAGCGCCGCAACTCCGAGACGAGATCGGCTTCACGAGTCCCCCCCCGCGATGGGCGATCCGAGGTTAGCTCCGTACCGGGTGTTGACCCGGGGTGAATGTGTGACGTTCGGTGAGAGGTTCCTCAGCCAAAGCACAGTGGTCAAGCGAAATGTTCCGCAGAGCGAAAGGCTCCGTGAGTCTCAGGGATTGCTCAGGCAGGAGAGAGTGCGCCCGATCCACCGCTCGCGCTCGTGAAGCCCGAGAGCGTCGCGCGACAGCCGTCAGGGCAACTCGTGGCAGTCAGGCGTGCGCTGCCGGCCGCCGCCCCCGCCGAAGCGCCCATCCGAGGAGCGCCAGCCAGGAGAGCGCCGAGAGCAGCGCGCCGGCCCGGAGGAGCGGCGTCCGGTAGCCGAAGACCACCTCGTGCTCGCCGGGGCCGACGCGCGTGGCGAGGAGGAGGGCGTCGGCGGTGGCGAGCGGCGTCTCCCGCCCGTCCACGGTCGCCGACCAGCCGGGAGCGCTCTCTCCGATCAGGACAGCGTACCCGCCGGCAGGTGACCCGCAGCGGAGGGCGACCTGCTCCGGGACGTACCCGGTGAGCTCGCAGCGGGTCGGGCGCACCCCCGGCGCTCCCTCGTCGGCGGTGCGCAGGGCACCGCTCAGGACCACCAGGCCCGGGTCCCGCGCCCGCTCTGGCCGCGTGAGCTCCGCCACCGCCTCGTCCTCCGGCACCCAGCGCCAGCGCGGCGCGACGAAGGCCCTCGGCCGGATCCGCTGGGCAGGGACCAGGGTCCAGCCGAAGGTCGGATCCCCCTCGTCGGACGAGGCGTCGAGCTCGAGCTCGACGGCGAGCCCCCCGGGGGCGGCGGCCCCGGGCGGGAGGAGCCCATCCCGCAGGGACCGAGGCAGGGCCAGGAACTCGATCCCGTAGAGCCCCTGGAGATCGGCGAGGGCCATGCTCCTCGCGCCCGCCCAGAACCGTGCGAACCGCTCGCTCCGCCACCCCTCGAAGCCCGGCACCGCCGCGAACCCGAAGCGGCCGACGCCGTCCAGGTAGAGCGTCTGGTGGAGGTACTCGGCCCGCCGGGCGAGCGGGATCCCGGCGTCGAGCAGCGGGCTCCGGAGGAGGCGGGGCGGCGGCGCGGCCGGCGCGCCGGGCGGCCGGGCGTAGGGCCGCAGGAGGAGCGGGACCTGCTCCAGGGGGGCGGCCGGGGTCACCGGCGTGACGGCCCAGCCCTCGTAGGTGGCGTGCCCGACGAGGAGCGCGACCGCGATCGCCGGGAGGAGGGCCCCCCGGCCGGCGCGCGCCCGGGCGGCGAGGAGCGCGGCGGCCACCGCCGCGACGGCGAGGGCGGCGAGGCCGGCGCGGAGCGCGATCCCGAGCGCCGCGGCGCCGTCCACCGGCGGCGTGGAGAGGCCGGCGGCCCGCTCCAGGGAGGCGAGGAGCCGGGGCCGGAGCGCCCCCGCCAGCGCCAGCGGGAGGGCGAGGAGCGCCGTGCCCGCGCCGAGCGCCCCCGCGGCGAGCCGCCAGCGCTCCCGCTCGAGCGAGGAGAGGCCGGCCCCCGCCAGCGCCAGCACCAGGACCAGCGCGCCGGCCAGGTGCTTCTCCGGGTAGCGCGTGATCGCCTCGAGCGGGAGGGTCGCCCGGAAGACCGCGTAGGCGGGCGTGAACGTGCCGAGCGCGAGCACGGTCAGGGCGAGCGCGCCCGCGGCCAGGGCGCCGCTCCCCGGGCGGCGGCGCAGCACCGCCAGGGCGAAGAGCCCGAGGATCGGGCCGCCGACGAAGAGGCTGTGCGACCAGGAGGGCTCGAGGGCGCTCGGCCCGGTGCGCGCCAGGAGCTCGGCCAGGTCGAGCCGGGGATCGACGGGGCTCCCCAGCAGGCGGGGCCAGACGAGCTCGAGCAGGCGGAGCGGGTGGAGCGACCAGGCCGCGCCCTCGGCGAGCGAGAGGCTGGCGCGCGAGGTGTGGGGGAGGAGCGCGAGCCCCGGCAGGACGCTGGCCGCGCCCAGGACGACCGCTCCGCCGGAGGCGGCGGCGAGGGACGCGAGCGCCAGCCCCCGGCGGGAGCTCCGGGCGAGGATCACCACGCCGGCGAGGAGGCCGCCGGTGACGCTGGCGGCGGGATCCCCGGCGAGGAGCTGCGCCCCGAGGACCGCCGCGAGCGGCCAGCCGGCACGGAGGTGCGAGCGCAGCCCTCCCTCGGCGCGGGCGACCCGGTCGGCGGCCCAGGCGATCCACGGGAGCCAGGCCGTCCCGGCGAAGACCTTGTTCGGCGCGATCGAGGCGACGTAGCCGCAGGCCATCAGGCCCGCCCCCGCCAGGATCATCCCGGGCAAGCCGGCGCCGAGCCGCCGGGCGAAGGCGGCCGCCCCCGCGCCGGCGAGGAGCACGTGGAGGGCGGTCACCAGGTCCATCGCGAAGGGGAGCGGGAGGACGGCGACGAGCCAGAGGGGCGGGTAGGTGAGCCCGTTCGCGGAGCTGGCCGCGAACTGGGTGCCGAAGCCGACCAGGTCGTTCCACTCCGGGAGCCGCCCGGCCCGGAGCGCGTCCGCCAGGAGCTTCCGCTCGGTCCAGGTGTAGATGAGCTGGTCCCGGAGCAGGAACGTGCTCCCGAGCAGGAGCTGCCGGTGGTAGAGGACCAGCGCCAGCAGGGCCAGGATCGCGGTGGCGACGCCGAGGGAGCCCGGCGCGGGTGCCTGCGGGGGCGGCGAGGGCCGGAGACCGGGGCGCGCTGGCTCGGGGGAGGTCATCCGCAGCCGGCCGCGCTACCCGAAGATCATCCCCGCCAGGGCGCCGAGCCAGAGGGCGTGGCCGACGCCGCCGAGCATCGCAAGGCGCTTCGAGGGGCCCGCCGCGGCGCCGAGGTCGCCGGCCGCGATCGCCGCCTCGACCCGCCGCCAGGCCGGGAGCGCCAGCAGGCCGGTGAGGCCCAGCCGCGCCAGGGTGAGCCCCAGGCCGGCGAGGATGCCGGGGCGCGCCGCGGGCGGCCCCTCGAGGGCGAGCAGGGCGAGGCCGGTCGCGAGCGTGGCGCCGCCCGCCAGGAGGTCGAGCCTCAGGGCAGGCGCGACCCGGGCGGCCAGGGAGTCCGCCAGGGGCTGGCCGAGGGCAAGGGTGCGGCGGACGTCGCCCGCCACCCAGAGGGCCGCGCCCAGCCAGGCGGCGGCCGCGAGCACGTGCAGGAAGACCAGGATCCTCACGGGAAGCGCCCCTCCAGGACCTCGGCCGCGGTCCGGAGCACCTCCAGCCGGGCGTGCTTCTTGTCGTTGGCGGAGACGACGATCCAGGGGGCGTCGGGCCGGTGGGTCCGGTCGAGCATGTCCTGGATCGCCTTGAGATAGGCCGGGTAGCGCTCGCGGTTCCGCCAGTCCTCCGGCCCGAGCTTGTAGCGCTTGACCGGGTCCTTCTCCCGGTCCCGGAAGCGCCGGAGCTGGGTGCGCCGGTCGATGTGGAGGAAGAACTTCACCAGCCGGATCCCGTCGGCGCTGAGGGTGCGCTCGAAGGCGTTGATCTCGTCGTAGGCGCGCTTCCAGGCGGCCTTGGTGGCGAGCCCCTCCACCCGCTCCACCAGCACGCGGCCGTACCAGCTCCGGTCGAACACGGCCAGCTCGCCGGTCGAGGGGAGGCGGGTCCAGAAGCGCCAGAGCCAGTGGTGCTTGCGCTCCTCCTCGTTGGGAGCGGCGATGGGCCAGACCTTGTAGCCGCGCGGGTCGAGCAGGGCGGTGAGCCGCTTGATGCACCCGCCCTTGCCGGCGGCGTCCCAGCCCTCGAAGGCGATCACCGCCCGCCGGCCCTTGAGGAAGTGGCGGATCTGGGCGGCGTACACGCTCTCCTGGAGGTGGGGGAGGTCCTTCTCGTACGCCGACTCCTCGACCCGGGCCGAGAGGTCGACGTCGGAGAGGGAGAGCGTCCCCCGGGGGAAGAGGTCGTAGGTGAGCGCGCCCTCGCGGTAGCGGGCCATGGCGGAGCGAGGGTAGCACCGGAGTCCGGCGCGGGCGCGAAAAGAGAAGGGCCCGGGCGCCTCGCGGCGGCCCGGGCCCAGGAGACGGCGGGACCCGTCGCTAGGTCGTGCGGCGGCGGCGCGCGAAGAGCGCGATCAGGCCGAGGAGCGCGAGCGGAGTGCCCAGGCCGGCCGAGCTGCAGCCGCTGGTGGACTGCTTCACCATGGTGCTGGCCAGGGAGGCGTTGTTGCTCGGGTCCGGGTCGGACTGGTCGGCGCTCACGTCCATGTTGAAGTCGATGCGCGTCTGGGTGAGGTCGGCGGGCTGGGCGCCGATCACGTAGGTGCTCTGGAACGACAGCGAGGCGCCGACGTCGAGGGCCGCGAACTTCGCGGAGTTGCCCGAGGAGGGAGCGGGCGGGGCCGCCGCGGTGGTGCAGCCGCCGAGCGGGTCGACCACGCAGTCGCCCGTGGACTTCACGAACCCGAGGCTCAGGTTGGTGACGCCGTCCGTGTCCGTCACGACGACGTTGGTGGCCTGGCACGGGCCGTTGTTGGTCACCGTCACGGTATAGGCGAGGGCGTCACCCACGTTCGCGGTGGCGGGCGCGCCCGAGACCACGATGCCGAGGTCGGTGACCGGGTCGAGCGCGATGCCGGTCACGGTCGCCGTCGGGTTGGTCGGGGTGGAGGTGGTGGTCGAGGAGACGACCACCGTCACGTCCCCGAGCGTGCCGCTCGGGCAGGTCGCCGGGACGATCGGGTTTTGCTGCGCGTCCAGGGGGACGGGGTAGGCGATCTGGAAGGTCACCGTCTTCACGTTGGAGGTGAGCCCGCCCGGCACGTCGATCCCGTCGTCCACGGTGCACGGCGTGGACTGGCCGCTGGGCGTGCCCAGGGTGCAGCCGGAGACGCCGGCGAGCTGGGTGTCCGCCGGGATCGTGACCGTGATCACGACGCCCGTGGCGGCGTTCGGGCCGGCGTTGGTGATCTTCGCGGTGAAGGCCTTCGTGTCGCCGAGGGAGATGTCCGCCGGCCCCGTGAAGGTGACCGACAGGTCAGCGTTCTGCGCCAGCGCGGAGGACGCCGCCAGCACCCCGAAGACCGCGACTCCCACCATTCGCCCAATGTGATTCCAGAGACGCATGAAGTTCCTCCGAGGCGGACGCAGAGAATTCGAGCCCAACCGGCGGTTCACGCACGGTGAATGTCGTGTCATCAACCACCCGAGTGGCATGACTCGTTAGCAGTTTCGTGACTCAAATGTCAAGATTGGCAAGCACTTCCTTTTGCCTGCGTCCCAGGAGGCGCCGTTCATCCGGCCACCCGGTTCGAAGGTCCCTTCTCAATGCGCGATCGGTGCACCGCGAGGAAGGGCCATCGAGGGGCTGGGTTCGGGGTGACCCAGGCGGGGCTCAGTAGCGGTATCCATGGGCGATGGGGAACCGGCGCCCCTCGCCGAAGGCCTTCTCGCTGATCTTCAGCACCGGGGCCGCCTGCCGGCGCTTGTACTCGCTCGCCACCACCATCCGGAGCACGCGCCGCACGGTGGCCTCGTCGTGCCCTCGGGCCACGATCGCCTCGAGCGGGAGCCGCTCCTCGACGTAGGCCTGCAGGATGGCGTCGAGCACCTCGTAGGGTGGCAGCGCGTCCTGGTCGACCTGGCCGGGGCGGAGCTCCGCCGAGGGCGGCTTGGTGAAGGTGCGCTCGGGGATGAGGGTGCGCCCGGCCCGGGCGTTCGCCGCCCGCGCCACCCGGTAGACCAGGGTCTTCGGGACGTCCCCGATCACCGCCAGGCCGCCGGCCATGTCGCCGTAGAGGGTGCAGTAGCCGACCGCGAGCTCGCTCTTGTTCCCGGTGGAGAGGACCAGGCCGCCGGTGTCGTTCGAGAGCGCCATCAGGATCTGGCCCCGGATGCGGGCCTGCACGTTCTGCTCCGCCAGGTCCCCGAGCGCCCGCCCCTCGGCGCGCTCGAGCTGTCCGAGGAAGGCCGCGTGCATCGGCTCGATCCCGATCTCCTGGAACCGGATCCCGAGGTTCCGGGCGAGGGCGGCGGCGTCCTCGCGGGAGTGGTCGGAGCTGTAGCGGGAGGGCATCGCCACCCCGAGCACGTTCCCCGGCCCGAGCGCGGCCGCGGCCAGGCAGGCGGTGAGGGCGGAGTCGATCCCGCCCGAGAGCCCGACCACCGCCGTGCGGAAGCCGCACTTGCCCACGTAGTCGCGGACCCCGAGCGCGAGGCCCCGGAAGACCTCGTCGGCGAGGGGATCGGGGGCCGGGCCGGGGGCGGGGAGCGCCCGCCCGTCGAGGCCGAGCGCCCGGCCGGTCCCGCTCCCGAGATCGCAGACGACCAGGGTCTCCTCGAACAGCGGCGCCCGGGCGAGCACCGCGCCGTCCCTTCCCACCAGCATCGAGCCGCCGTCGAAGAGCAGGGCGTCGTTGCCGCCCACCTGGTTCACGTAGGCGATGGGGGCGCCGTGCCCGCGGGCGCTCGCCGCGAGCATCCGCTCCCGCAGGGCGGGCTTGCCCATGGCGTAGGGCGAGGCCGAGAGGTTCACGATCAGCCCCGCCCCGGCCCGCACCAGGTCCGAGATGGGGTCGCGGACGTAGCGGGGGCGGTCCCAGAAGCGCTTGTCGTTCCAGACGTCCTCGCAGATGGAGAGCCCGAGCACCACCGGGAGCCCGACCCCCTCGCCTGCCGGGGCGGCGGTCGAGGAGGAGGAGGGCAGGAAGTAGCGGGTCTCGTCGAAGACGTCGTAGGTGGGGAGGAGCGACTTCCGGCCGACGGCCGCCACCCCCCCGCCGGAGATCAGGGCGGCCGAGTTGTAGAGCCCGGGGGGCGGCGCGCCCGCCGGGGCCTCCGGGAAGCCGACCACGAGCGAGATCCCGCGGGACCACTCGGCCGGGGCGGCCAGCTCCGAGAGCGTCCTGGCCGCCCGGTCCCGGAACTCGGGCAGGTCGAGGAAGTCCCTGGGCGGGTAGCCACAGAGGGCCAGCTCCGGGAAGACCACCAGCGAGGCGCCCTCCGCCCGGGCCCGCTCGGTGGCGGCTCGGATGCGGGCGGCGTTGCCCGCGAAGTCCCCCACGGTGGTGTCGACCTGCGCGAGGGCGATGCGGCCGGATGGAGCCACGAGGTCGCGATGGTACATTATGCGGCGGATGGCGCGCCGCATCCTCGTCGCCGAGGCCTCCAAGGCCATCGTCACCGCGCTGCGCCGGGACCTGGTGGGGACCGGGCTCGAGCTCGACCCGGTGGCGCCCGCCGAGGCGGCGAGCAAGGTGGACCCGGAGCAGCACGTCGCCGCCATCGTCCGGGGGGGCGAGGGCGCGGCCGAGGTGGTGGCGGCGGTCCGGGTGGTCGACCCGCTCCTCCCGGTGATCGCCCTCTTCCTCGACGAGGAGGACGCCCAGCGCCACCCCGACGCCTGCGGCGCCGACGGCGTCCTGGTGGGGCCGCTCACCGGGCCCGGCGTCGCCGGGGTGTGCCGCCTGGCGGAGAAGCTCCGGGCCGAGTCGCGCCGCGCGGCCGAGCTCGAGCAGATCGCCGCCCGGGCCACCGCCGGCGCCAGCGACCTCGCCTTCCTGAAGCGGCTCCTCCTCCTCGAGGTGAAGCGCTCCAAGCGCTATGGCTACCCGGTGTCGATCGCGCTCGTGGCGGTGGACCGCTGGGGCGAGCTGGCGGCCTCCCTGGGCGGCCGGGGGAGCGCGGCGCTCCTCTCCGAGGTGCTGGGCGTGCTCGCCACCTCGGTCCGCGACATCGACCTGGCCGTGCCCTTCGCCGACGAGCGCTTCGTGGTCCTCCTCCCGCACACCAAGGCGGAGGGCGGGCTCCAGGTGGCGAGGCGGCTCTGCGCGCGGATCCGCGATCGGGGCGCGGCGGTGAAGGTGACCGCCAGCGCCGGCGTGGCGGGCCACGAGGGCGACCGGACGGTCTCCTTCGGCGGCCTGGTGAAGCGGGCCGCGGAGGCGCTCACCCGCGCCCGGGCCGCGGGCGGGGACCGGGCCGAGCCCGCCGATCCGCCGCCCCGGCGCGACCGGATCGTGATCGGGTGATGGGCGCGCGCGCGGCCGCGGTCCTGGCGCTCGCCCTGGCCTGCACCGGATCGCCTGCCCCGCCGCCCCCGCCGGAGGTCCGGCTCCTCGTCTCGGCCGATCTCCCCGGCGCGGCGGCCCGGGAGCTTGCCGCCCGGGCCGGGATCGCGCGCGTGACCCTGGTCGCCGATCCCGGGGCCGCCGAGGTGGTCTGGGTCTCGGACCCGGTGGCCGCCCTCGTGCTCGGCGAGCGGCTCGCGGCCGGCGCCATCCCGGAGCCTGCGGGCGTCACCCCGCGCTGGCTCGATCGGCGCGGCCGCTTCGCGCCGCTCGGGGCGCGCGCCGCCACCCTCCTCGTCTCCGAGCGTGCCGAGGCGGCGCTCCCCTTCGCGGTCGACAGCCTCCGCTACCTCGTCGATCCCCGCCTCCACGGCCGGGTGGCGCTCGTCCACCCCGGGCGCGGCTCCGGCCCCGCCCTCTACGCCGCCCTGGCCCTCGCCTACGGGGAGCCCGCCGCCCTGCGCTACCTGCGCGGGCTCGCGGCGAGCGGGCCCCGGGTCCTCGGGAGCGAGGGGGAGGTGCGGGCGGCGGTCGCCTCGGGCGGCGCCTCGGTCGGCCTGGTCGGCTCGCTGGTGGCCGCCCCCGCCGCCGCCGGCTTCGGCGGGCTGCGGCTGCGATACCCGGATCAGACCGGCGCCGGGACCCCGACGCTGCCCACGGCGGTGGCGGTGCTCCAGGGCGGGGGCGACGGCGCGCGCCGGCTCGCCGCCTGGCTGGTCGGGCCGGAGGCGGAGCGGCTCCTCGTTGCGCGCGCCCCGGGGCTCCTGCCGCTCCGCACCGACGTGCCCGTCCCCGCGGGCGTGGAGCTGGCCGAGAACCTGACCGCCCCGGCGCTCGACTGGGACCGGCTCGCCGCCGAGGCGGCGGCCCTCGCCCCCGTCCTGGCCCGCTGGCCCGAGGCGCCGGCGGCGCCGGGCGCGCGGTGATCCGCGGTCCGTGACGCCCGGGCCGCCGAGCCGTTCACAGTTGGTGCGAGACGCTCGACGGCGGGGAGCGATCCCGGAGAGGGGACGCGTCACCCCGACGGAGTGCGCGCGGAACACCTCCGGGACGGCCCTGGGGGGCAGGGTCGCGATGACCCCCTTTGGAGGGAGCGTGGGACACGATCTCGGGCGGCGTCGATGCACCCACAAGAGATCGTTGGCCACATTAGTCAGTTAAGTCGACATGTTGCTGGTTTTGTCGAGACAGGGGGTGGCAACCAGAGGGGGCGTTATTATCGTCCCATGGCCGACACGGGACGACCAGCCTGGGGCGCGGGGGGTCCGCCACCCAGGCCCACGTGGGCAGTTCGCGGTGCCGGCCGATAAGCCCTCGAGGGGGCAAACCGGGGAAGGAAACCCATGGCCCAGATCGATATCGAGATCCTGACGCCGTTCGCCGCGAAGTTCATGGAAGGCACGAGCCTCACTCCGGCCGAGCGCGCCGAGGTGCTGCGCATCGCGCAGGGGTTCGCGTGCAAGGACTCGGCGGCCGCCGCGGGCGTGTCGCCCGAGACCATCCGCGCCCGCCGCAAGCGGATCTACCGCAAGCTGGACGTGCCGGGCTCGGGGGAGCTCCTCGCCAGCCTGCTCTCGCTCTCCCTCAAGATGCTCGCCAAGGGCGAGCGGATCGAGCCGCGTCCGGTCGCCCCGGCGCAGCCGCAGCAGGGCGCTCCGGCGCCGATGATGGCGCGCTAGCCGCGCGGCGGGCTCCCCGGGCTCGACGACGGGCCGGCGCCGCGAGGCGTGCGGCCCGTCGGGCGAGGCCCCAGGGACCGGCCGCGGTCCGGGGGGAACCCTGAGACGTGCCGGTGGTGGACGGGCCCGGTGCCCGGGATGGACGCGTCTGTCCTCTGCCCACGGTTACCTCGATCACCGGATGGAAGGCCGTCCTCCACTCGGCGTACGCTCGCCGACGTGATCGCCGAGCCGCTCGTTCGGGCGCGCCACCTCAAGTCGCTCCTCACCGCCGTGGACGCGCTGGCGTGCGCCCCCGCGGTGCGCGCCCACGTCGGAGCCGCCGTCCTCGGGGCCACCGAGGGCGCGAGCGGGATCGACTGGCTGCCGCTCGAGCACGACCTCGCCTTCACCGGCGCGATCTACCAGGTGCTCCCCGCGGCCGAGGCCGACGCCTTCTTCCGCGCCCACACCTCGGCGTCGTTCGAGGGGCCGCTCCTCCGCACCATGGTCGACACCGCGGTCCGGCTCTTCGGGCTCGACCCCGGCTCCTGGGCCCGCTGGGTGCCGAAGGGCTGGAGCATGATCTTCCGCGGTACCGGCGAGTGGTCGGTGGGCGCGATCCGGCCCGGGGAGGCCCGGCTCGGCCTCGCCGCGCTGCCCGACGAGGCGATCGCCCACGCCCACTGGCTGCGCTCGGTGGCGCGCTCGCTGGACGCGCTCTGCGACCTCGCCCGCTGCACCGGGGGGATGGAGCTGGCGGCGGTCGACCTCGCCGCCCGCCGGGCCGACTTCGTCCTCCGCTGGGCGGCGGGCGCCCGCCGCGCCGGGTAGCTCGGGGGACCGCGCGCGGCCCGGAGCCCGAGCGGCCGCGCCGGCGGGACGACGCGGCCCTCGAGCGACCTACCGGCCGGAGAGCCAGCCCTCGAGCCGCTCGGCCACCTTCGCCGGCGTGAAGCCGAACGCCTCGGCGAGCGCCTTGTCCGGGGCGCTCTCGCCGAACCGGTCGATCCCGATCACCAGCCCGTCCCGGCCCAGCAGCTGCCACCACTCGGTGCCGCGGGCCGCCTCGAGCGCCGCCGCCGGGAGCCCGGGGGGCACCACCGCGTCGCGCACCGCCGCCGGCTGGGCGAGGAAGCACTCGCGGCAGGGGACCGAGACCAGCCGCCCGGCGATCCCCTTCCCCGCGAGGAGCGCCAGGGCCGCCTGCCCGAGGGGGACCTCGGAGCCGGTGGCGAGGAGCGTGAAGCGGGCCTTCTCCGGGGCCTCGACCAGGTAGCCGCCGCGCTGGATCGCCGCGACGTCGAGCCCGCCGGCGCGCTTCACCGGGGCGAGCTTCTGCCGGGTGAGGATCAGGGCGGTCGGCCCCTCCTTGCGCCCGAGCGCGTGGGCCCAGGCCACCGCCGTCTCCTCCGGGTCGGCCGGACGGCAGACGTGGAGGTTGGGGATGGCGCGGAGCGCGGTCAGGTGCTCGATGGGCTGGTGGGTGGGCCCATCCTCGCCGAGGAAGATGGAGTCGTGGGTCCAGACGAAGATCGCCTGGAGCTTCGACAGGGCGGCGAGCCGGACCGGCGGCCGCATGTAGTCCGAGAACTGGAGGAAGGTGGCGACGAAGGGGATGAAGAGGCCGTCGTAGGCGAGGCCGTTCGCGATCGCCCCCATGGCGTGCTCACGGATCCCGAAGTGGAGGTTCCGGCTCCCGTAGGTCGCCGGCTCGACCGAGCCGGCGCCCTTGATCTCGGTGAGGTTGGACTCCGCCAGGTCGGCCGAGCCGCCCACCAGCGCCGGGATGAGCGGGGCGAGCTTCTGGATGAGCGCCTGCGAGACCTTGCGGGTGGCGTCGGGGGCGGGCGGGCTCTCCAGGAGCCGGTCGAGGATCCGCTCGGGCACCCAGCGCTCGAGGTGGGCGTCGAGGAGCGCCGCCTGCTCCGGGTTCGAGGCCCGCCAGCGCTCGGCCGCGGCGGTCCAGGCCCGCTTCTGGGCGGCCTTCTCGGCCCGCACCTCCGCCCAGAGGGCGCGGACGTCGTCGGGCACGAGGAACGCCGGCTCGAGCGGCCAGCCGAGCGCCTTCTTTGTGGCCAGGACCTCGTCCGGGCCGAGCGCCGCGCCGTGGGCGCTCGACTTGCCCGCCTTCCCCGGCGAGCCGAAGCCGATGGTGGTCCGGACGCGGATCAGGCTGGGGCGGCCGAGCTCCGCCTTCGCGGCCACCAGGGCCTTGTCGATCCCCTCCCGGTCGCGACCGTCCACCGCCTGGACGTGCCAGCCGTAGGCCTCGAAGCGCCGGGTGACGTCCTCGTCGAAGGTGATCGAGGTCTTGCCGTCGATGGTGATCCCGTTGTCGTCGTAGAGGTAGACGAGCCGCCCGAGCTTGAGGTGGCCGGCGAGGCTCGCCGCCTCCGACTGCACGCCCTCCATGAGATCGCCGTCGGAGCAGATGGCGTAGACGTAGTGGTCGGCGACGGGGTTCCCCGGGCCCAGCCTGGCCGAGAGCATCGCCTGGCCGAGCGCGAAGCCGACGCCGTTCGCGAACCCCTGGCCGAGCGGGCCGCTCGTGATCTCGACGCCGGGGAGGAGCCCGAACTCCGGGTGGCCGGGGGTGCGGGAGTGGAGCTGGCGAAACTGCTTCAGGTCGTCGAGCGTGACCTCGAAGCCGGCCAGGTGCAGGAGGGAGTAGAGCAGCATCGACCCGTGGCCGGCCGAGAGCAGGAACCGGTCGCGCCCCAGCCAGCGCGGCTCCGCCGGGTCGTAGCGGAGGTGGCGGGTCCAGAGGACGTGGGCCATGTCGGCGGCGCCCATGGGCAGGCCGGGGTGGCCGCTGTTCGCCTTCTGGACGCCGTCGGCGGCCAGCATGCGGATGGTGTTGACCGCCTTCTCGACGAGCTCGGGGCGCGGGTTCGGCACGGGGGCTCCAGGGTGGAGGAGGGGACGGGAAGATCGCCCACCGAGGGCTGGATATCAAGGGCCGGGCGCGTCCGGCGCCCGTCAGAACCGCCACCGGCCGGGCCACCCCGGAGGCACGAAGAGCCAGAGCGCCAGGGCGATTCCCAGGACGAGCCGTGCCCCGTGCCACCCCTCGAGACCCCCCGCCAGGCCACTCGCCAGGAGCGCGAGGACCGCGAGCACCGCCAGGGCCGTGGCCGCCGTCCGCGGCCACCCCCCGGGCAGGGCCCGGAGGAGGCGGAGCCCGAGCGGCGAGGGGTCGCGGCTTCCGCCGAGCCCTCCCAGGACCTCGCCCCAGCGCCCCTCCTCCACCGCGATCCGCCGCCGCTCCCGGTCCCCCACCTCGCGCGCCAGCTCCTCCGCCGCGGCGCGCACCGCCGCCGCCTGCTCGTCCGACGCCCGGGCCTGGAGCTCCCTCCGCTCCGCCTCGGCGCGGGCCTCCCGCTCGGCCTCGGCCCGCCGCTCCTGCCAGAGCCGCTCGTTGAAGGCGCGCTGGGGGGCGGTGTCGAGGCTCGCGCCGCAGCCCGGGCACTCGGTGGCGAAGACGTTCGAGTCCATCCCGCAGCGCATGCAGCGGGTGAAGGGCTGGCGGCCGCCCTCCGCCTCGAGGAGCTCGATCCGCGGCTCGGGCTCCGGGCCGAAGCGGTCGAGCTGGGCGCCGGAGGAGGTGGGGGCGGCGGGCCGGGCCTCCTCCGGCCGCTCCACCGCCTCGATCCGCTCCGCGGTGGGATCTGCGCCGGCCGGCTCGGGCTCGGGGGCGCGGCCGTTGCGGGGCCGCTCGAGGTGGAGGAAGCGGCTGCGATCGGCCACGGTCAGGCCTCCGCGCCCTCGGCCGGGTCGGAGGCCGGCCGGGTCCGCGACCGGGCCCACTCCCGCAGCCGGCCGATCTCCTCGGCCATGGTGGTGGAGAGGGGCCGCGCCTCGGCCAGGGCCCGCTCGAGGTGGCCCTGGTCGAGCTCCACCCCGTCGGCGAAGGCGTCGTACAGGCCCGCCACCACCGCCTCCTCGAGCTCCGCGCCGCTGAAGCCGCGGGCGGCGCCGGCGAGGCGCTGGAGGTCGAAGCGGGCCGGATCGCGGCCGCGGCGGGCCACGTGGATCTCCAGGATCTCGCGGCGCTCCGCCAGGGCGGGGAGGTCGATGAAGAAGAGCTCGTCGAAGCGCCCCTTGCGCAGGAGCTCGGGGGGGAGGAGCTCGATCCGGTTCGCGGTGGCGACCACGAACACCGGGGCGGTCTTCTCCTGCAGCCAGGTGAGGAGCGCCCCGAAGACCCGGGCCGAGACCCCGCCGTCCGAGACCCCCGACGACTGCGTCCCGGCCAGCCCCTTCTCGATCTCGTCCACCCAGAGGACCACCGGGGCGACGCTCTCGGCCACCCGGATGGCGCGGCGCAGGTTCTCCTCGGACGAGCCGATCAGGCCGCTGAAGATTCGGCCCATGTCGAGGCGCAGGAGGGGGAGGCCCCACTGCGCGGCGATCGCCTTGGCGGTGAGGCTCTTGCCGCAGCCCTGCACGCCGAGGAGGAGGAGCCCCTTCGGCTCGGGGAGCCCGAAGCGGCGGGCTGCCTCGGAGAAGGCCGCCCCGCGCCGGTCGAGCCAGCGCTTGAGCGAGGCGAGGCCGCCCACGTCCCGCAGCCGGCGATCGGGGGAGAAGTACTCGAGGAGTCCGCTCTTGCGGATCACCTGCCGCTTCTCCTCGAGCACCAGCGGCACGTCGTCGCGCGAGAGCCGGCCGTCCACCGCGATCGCCTTGGCGAAGGCGCTCTCCGCCTCGGAGAGGGTGAGGCCGAGGGAGGCCCGGATCAGCTGGTCGGCGTCGTCCTTGGTGAGCTCGACCCGCGCCCGGTGGTTCCGCCGGACCACGTCCACGATCTCCTTGAGCAGCTGGAGCAGGTCGCGGTACCCGGGCAGCGGCACGTCCAGGACCGAGACCTCCTTCTCGATCTCGGGCGGGATGGCGAGGACGGGCGAGAGGAGGATCACCGTGGTGTAGGTCGACTTGAGGGCGTGGGCGAGCTCCCGCAGGGCCCGCACGGTGGTCGGATCCTGGAGGAAGGGGTGGAAGTCCTTCAGCACCACCAGGCTCGGCTCGGAGAGCCGCTCCACCGCCGCCAGCGCCTCGATGGGATCCTTCGCCCCCTCGGGCGCGGTCCCCTTGGCCCCCCCCAGCCAGCGGAATCCCCGGGCGATCGACCAGCCGAGGAGGGTCTTCCCGTGCTCGTCGGCCAGGCCGGCGAGGATCGCCTCGAGGCGCTGCTCCTCCGAGGTGACCAGGTAGACGAGCGGGTAGCGGGCTCGCACGAGCGTGTCGAGCTCGCCGACGAAGGCGGGCCGCTGCGGGGCGGCGGGCTCGGCGGGGGGCGGAGCGCCCGGGGCGGGCATCGGGAGAGTCTAGACGAAGCCGGCCGGGATCGTGAACCGAGGCGCGGTCCGCCTACTTGTCGCCCTGCAGGATGAGCGGGAGCCCGCTCTTCGAGCTGCCCACGATCACCACCTTGGAGTTCGGGCTCTCGGCGAGCTTCTGGGTGGCCTCGATCCCCTTGAAGGTGAGGTACTCCTGGGTGAGCCCCTGGCGGACGATGCTCTGGTACTTGGCGATCCCCTCGGCCTCGATCTGCTTGCGCTCCGCCTCCTGGCGCTCCTTGTCCAGGGTGAACTTCATCTTCTGGGAGCGCTGCTCCTCGGCGAGCTTGTCGGCGATGGCGGTCTGGATCGCCTCGGGGAGGATCACGTCGCGGATCAGGATCACCTCCACGATCACGTGCTTCCCGGCGAGGGCCTTCCTCACCTCGTCGGAGATCTGCTGCTCGATCTGCTCGCGCTTGGTCGAGTAGATCTCCTCCGGCTGGTAGCGGCCGAACACCTTGCGCGCCTCGGAGCGGACCACCGGGGCGACCAGCTTCTGGTCGTAGTCCGGCCCGATCTGGGTCTGGAGCTGGAAGAGCTCCTCCACCACCGGGCGGTAACGGACGCTGGCGTCGACGCGGAGGGCGAGCCCGTTCGAGGAGATCACCGCCAGCTGCTCCTTCATCTCGTGGACCCGGGTGTCGTAGGGGATCACCGAGTTCCAGACGGGCATGACGTGCATGCCCTCCCCCAGCAGCTCCTGGCTCGTGCCCCCGCCGAGCGTCTTGAAGACGATCCCCCTGTGGCCGGACTCGACCGTGGGGCAGCGGCAGCCGGGCAGGAAGGGCGCCACGGCGAGGCCGAGCAGGAGCAGGGAGCGGGGGAGGGAGCGGGGGAGGGAGCGGGTCGCGGGCATTGGGATCCTCCGGGTTCGTCGCCCCGGGAGCCTAGCCGGGGACGGGGCGGGAGACCACGGGCAATCGCCGCGGCGGGTGGGTCGCGGCGCCCTCAAGGCACCTCGAGCCAGGCGAGGGACGCCCCCTCCTCGGTGACCTCCAGCGCGGCGATCGTCCCCGCCGGCACCGCCTGCGAGCGGCCGGCGGCGATCGCCACCGCCTCGCCCAGCTCCGGGTTGTGCCCGACCAGGGCCGCGCCCGGGCCGGCGCGGCGCGCCAGGGCGAGGAGGCCGCTCCCCGAGGAGGCCCCCGAGGCGAGCGCCTCCTCCTCGGCCACCGGCGCGCCGGTGGCGGCGGCGAGGAGCGCGGCGGTCTCGCGGGCGCGGACCAGCGGGCTGGTGAGGATCCGGGTCACCGCGAGCCGCGGCCCCAGGCGGGCGGCCAGGGCGGTGACCCCGTCGCGCCCGGCGGTGGTCAGGCGGCGGAGCGCGTCGCGCTCGCCCTCCTTCTCGGCGACGCCGTGGCGGACGAGGTAGACGCGGCCGGCCATCGCGCGCCTCAGCCCCGGGCCCGCCCGGTGCGGACCGCCAGCGCGCGGAGCCGCCCGATCGTGGCGCCGTCCGCCGCCAGGGCCTGGAGGGCCATGGGGGTCCGGTAGGTCCAGTTGGTCCCGGTCACCGTGCCCGGGACGTTCACCCGCTCGCGCGCGCCGAGCGCGTCCTGGAACGGGACCAGCGCCAGGTCGGAGCCCGCCCCGTAGACGTTGGCGAGGAGCGCGTCCCGCACCTCGGCGTCGAACCGGACCGGCGCCCGGGCTCGGAGCGCGGCCAGCGCCGGGAGGGAGAGCAGGAGCCCGCGCTCCTCGGGGGAGAGGGCCTCGTACCAGTCCGCCATCGACTCGGTGTCGTGGGTGCCGGTGGTGGCGATGGAGAGGGCCGGCCAGGCGGCCGGGTCGCGGAAGGACTTCCCGTCGCCCTTCCAGTCCTTCTCCCAGCGCTGGACGCGGTAGCCCGGGATCCGGAGCCGCTCCAGCGAGGCCCGGACGAAGTCCGGCACCACTCCGAGGTCCTCCGCCACCACCCGCGCCCCCTGCGAGAAGATCCCGAGCACCCGCTCCCCGTTCCGCGTCTGGGCGGGCTCGCCCTCCGGGACGAAGGCGGGTTTCCCTCCCGCGTTGGGGAAGAAGTAGGTGCGGTAGACGCCGACCACGTGGTCGACCCGGTAGAGGTCGTAGAGGGTCGCCATCCGCCGGGCCCGCGCGGTGAGCCAGGGGTAGCCCTCCCGCTCCATCACCTCCCAGCGGTAGACCGGCAGCCCCCAGTCCTGGCCGGTGGGGCTGAAGGCGTCCGGGGGCACGCCCACCCGGGCGTCCAGCCGGAAGTCGCCGCGGCGGGCCCAGACGTCGGCCGAGTCGGTGGCCACCATGAAGGGGAGGTCGCCGCCCAGGTCCACCCCCGCCGCCCTCACCCCGGCGCGGGCGGCGCGCCACTGCTCCGCCCCCTGCCACTGCAGCCAGCCGAGGAAGAGGAGCTCCCGGGCGTGTCGGGCCCGGGCGTCGGCCAGGGCGGCCGGGTCCCGGTCGCGCAGGGGTGCCGGCCACTCGCTCCAGGCGCGGCCGCCCAGCTCGCCGTCGTGCAGCGCCACGAAGAGCGCGTAGTCGTCGAGCCAGCCGGCCTCGCTCCGCAGGAACTCCTCCAGGGCGCGGGCCCGGCCGGTCCGGGCCTTCCACTCGTCCCGCTCGAAGCGGGCGAAGGCCACCTCGAAGGCCCGCCGCTTGAGGGCGCGCACCTCGTCCCAGCGGACCTCGGGGGCGGCGCGGACCGCCTCGATCCGCGCCCGCTCGGCGGGCGTCAGGGCGTCGAGCCCGCCCGCCGCCTGGAAGTCCTCGAGCGCCGACGGGGCGACGTAGACCGGGTCGAGGGCGAAGGCGGAGAGCGCGCCGTAGGGGCTGTGCTGCCCGCGGGAGGCCTCGTTCACCGGGAGCAGCAGGAGGAGGGAGAAGCCGGCGTCCGCCGACCAGCGGGCGAAGGGCACCAGGTCGGGGATCTCGCCCACGCCCCAGTCGGCGGAGGAGCGGATGGAGAAGAGGGGGAGGAGGACGCCTGCCTGGCGGGCCATGGGTGCGCAGTCCGGGCTGGGGTGGGCTCCCACCGCCGAGGAGCTTTCGGCTTGAGGAGCGGAGCGGGACCGGGATATCAGACGGACGCCCGTCTGGCACCGTCCCTCCGGGGCCCTCTCCGTGACCTCCCGCGGCCGCTTCGCGCCCTCGCCGACCGGCCCCCTCCACCTCGGGAACGCCCGCACGGCGCTCCTCTCCTGGCTCGCCGCCCGGGCGGAGGGCGGCGCCTGGCTCATGCGGGTGGAGGACCTGGACGCACCCCGGGTTCGCCCGGGGATGGAGGCGCGGCTCCTCGACGAGCTGCGCTGGCTCGGGCTCGGCTGGGACGAGGGGCCGGACGTGGGGGGGCCGGCCGGGCCCTACCGCCAGTCCGAGCGCCTCCCCCGCTACGCGGCCGCGCTCGAGGCGCTGCGGGGCGCGGGCCGGGCCTACCCCTGCTTCTGCTCGCGGGCCGAGGTGGCCGCCGCGGCCGGGGCGCCGCACGGCCCGGCCGACGACGGCCCCCGCTACCCGGGCACCTGCCGCGGCCTCTCGCCGGAGGAGGTGGCGCGCCGCGCGGCCTCCCGGCGCCCGGCCTGGCGGCTCCGCGTTCCCCAAGGCGCGATCGGGTTCGAGGACGGCGTGCGCGGCCCGTGCCGGTTCGACGTGGCGGAGGAGACCGGCGACTTCGTGGTGGCCCGCGCCGACGGGATCCCGGCCTACCAGCTGGCGGTGGTGGTGGACGACGCCGCCATGGGCGTGACCGAGGTGGTGCGGGGGGACGACCTCCTCCCCTCCGCCGCGCGCCAGCTGCTGCTCTACCAGGCCCTCGGCCTCCCCGCCCCGCGGTTCGCCCACGTGCCGCTGGTGGTGGGGGCCGACGGCGACCGGCTGGCGAAGCGCCACCGGGCCCTCTCCCTGGGGGAGCTCCGCGAGCGCGGGGCCGAGCCGCGGGCGGTGGTCGGGCTCCTGGCGGCGCTCTCCGGGCTGGCCGCGCCGGGCGACCGCCGGACGCCGGCCGAGCTCGTGGCCGGGTTCTCCCTCTCGCGGCTGCCGAAGGCGCCGGCGGTGCTCCCGCCGGAGGCGGTCGAGGCGCTCCTCCCCGCCGCCCGTTAGAAGGCCCGGGTGACCCTCCTCCGCGCCCCGACCGATCCGCGCTGGGTGGCGGTGGCGCTCGAGGACCTCGACCGGACCCTCGCCGACCACGCCCACTGCGAGAAGAAGGCGGCGGCGAGCGCGCTCAAGCTCGTGGCCGACCACGCCGACCGGCCGGACCTGGTCCGCGCCCTGGCGCGGCTGGCGCGCGAGGAGCTCGAGCACTTCCAGGCGGTGCTGGCAGAGCTCGCGAGGCGCGGCCTGGCCCTCCCGCCCGACGAGGGGGACCCGTACGCGCAGGCCCTCCTGCGACGGGTCCGGAGCGGCGGTCCGGCGGAGCGGCTCGTGGACCGCCTCCTCGCCGCCGCCCTGATCGAGGCGCGGAGCCGAGAGCGGCTCGCGCTGCTCGCCGGCGCCCTGCCCGACCCGCGCCTCGGGGAGCTCTACGCGCGCTTCGCCCGGGCCGAGGCGGGCCACGAGCGGCTCTTCGTGGACCTCGCCGGCCGCCACGCCGGAGGGCTGGACGTCGCGGCCCGGCTCGCCGAGCTGGCGGAGGAGGAGGCGCGGATCGCGGCCGCGCTCCCGCTCCTCCCGCGGATACACTGAAGGGGATGACGCCTAGCTGGCCTCGGCGGCGGCGGCGAGGAGCGCGTCGTTCTCCGCCCGCGACCCCACCGTGATCCGGATGCAGCCCTCGAGCCCGGGGTAGTGGTCCTGGCGGCGGACCAGGATCCCGCGGGAGAGGAGGTGGTCGAAGGCGCGCTTCGCGTCGGGGGTGCGGACGAGGAGGTAGTTGGCGGCGCTCGGGTAGGGGCGCCAGGTCGGGTGCCGGGAGAGCCCCTGGAGGAGGCGCTCCCGCTCGGCCCGGATCCGCTCCACCACCGCGCCGACGTAGCCCGGCGACTCGAGGGCGGTGAGGAGGATGGCGGTGGTGTGGGCGGGCAGGCAGAAGGGCGGGACGCAGGCGCGGACCACCCGCGCCACCTCGGGCGAGCCGAGGAGGTAGCCGGCCCGGATGCCGCCCAGGCACCAGGACTTGGAGAACGTCCGGAGGAGGGCGACGTGCGGGTTGGTCCGGGCGAGCGGCCGCGCGTCTGTCCCGGCGAAGGCGTGGTAGGCCTCGTCGACCACCAGGAGCCAGCCCCGGTCCCGGGCGCGCGCCGCCAGCCGCCCGACCTCGGTCGGCTCGAAGAGCTTGCCGGTGGGGGCGTGGGGGACGGGGAGGAAGAGCACCCCGGGCGGCCCGTCGAGGGCGGCGAGGAGCTCCCCGAGCGGGAGGGAGAAGTCCTTGGCCAGCGGGATGCCGCGCCAGGGCGTCCCGGTCGCCTGCGCCCCGCCCTTGTAGTAGGGGAAGGCCGGCACGGTGTCGAGGACGGCCTGCCCCGCCTGCGCGAGGGCGAGCACCAGCAGGTTCGAGCCCGGGGCGAGGACGATCCCCTCCTCCGGCCAGCCCTCGTGGCGCGCCAGCGCCGCGCGCACGTCCTCCGCGTGCAGCTCCGGGTAGCGGTTCCAGGAGAGCTCGGCGAGCCGCTCGAGGGCGCGCCCCTTGACCTCGGCGGGCAGGTCCTCGGGGCTCTCGTTCTGGTCGAGCTTCACCCGCGCGTCGACCTTGGCGTACGGGTAGTCGGCGAGGCCGGCGAGGTGTGGCTTGAACGCGTTCACCGGCCGAACCTAGCACACCTCGCCGCAGGGGCCGGTCGCCGGTTCCCGGCGCGCCGTCGGGAAAGCCCGACGGGCAGGCGGCCAACCCCTCGGATCGACGTCGGCGGGCCCCTGGCAGGCCCGATGCACATGCGAGAGGGCGGATGGCCGAACGGACGGCCCCGGACGAAAAGGAGAAACACCATGACCGCCAAGTCCTCGAACAAGGTCCCCGCTCTCGTCGGCGCCGGCATCGGGCTCGCCCTCTTCCTCGCCGTCGCCCTGCTCCCCGCCCTGCTCTACGGCGGCTACGCCGGGGTGCTCCTCGCCGGCGGCATCTTCGGGACGCCGGTGACCGCCAGCTTCGCGGTCCGCGCCCTGATCGTCTTCGGGATGGTCCTCGGCGTGACCGCGGTCGGCTCGCTCTTCGCGGTCGCCGGCGCCGCCGCCGGCGCGGCCATCGGCGCCATCGTCCGCCTCGCGCCCGCCAAGAAGGCCGAGGGCAGCTCGAAGGTTTAGACCCGGCTCCCGTCCGGCCAACCGCGCCCCCGCCGCCGCTCCGGCGCCGGGGGCGCGCGCATCTCCGGCGGCGAGGAGCGGACCGGCCGGTCCCCCCGCCGCCCGCGCGCCTCCCGGCGTGCTCACCGGGTCCGCGGCTCGGGGCCGGGCTCCAGGGCCGCGTCGAGCGTGGCGGCGAGGTACCGCGCGGCGAGCCCCACGGTGCGCGGCCCGCTCCCCGGTCTCCCCGCGATCTCGGGGGCCACCTCCATCACGTCGCCCCCGGCGAGCCCCACCTCGCGGCCGAGCCGAGCCACCAGGGCGAGGACCCACTCCGGGGAGAGCCCGCCCGGCTCGGGGGTGCCGGTGGCCTCCGCCTCGGCCGCGTCGGTGCCGTCGATGTCGTTCGAGAGGTAGACCGCGGAGACGCCGCTCGCCTTCACGTGGGCGACGATCGCGTCCAGGGCGCCGGCCGGATCGCGCGCCACCTCGGCGGCCCAGAACTGCCGGACGCCGAGGGTCGACTCCCAGTGCGCCCGATCCCGGGCCGAGGCCCGGGTCCCCACCTGCACCAGCCGCCCGCGCCGGCCGAGGAGCTCGTTGGCGTGGAACGACCAGGTGCCGAAGCAGTACCGGATCCCGAGCCGCTCCGGGAGCAGGTCGGTGTGGGCGTCGAGCTGCACCACCCCCAGGTCCCGCCTCGCCCCGGCGAGCGCGCGCACCACCGGCCAGGCGCAGGAGTGGTCGCCCCCGAGCGCGAGCACCTTCGCGCCCGGGTTCGCCCGGAGCACCAGGGAGAGGACGCGCTCGGCGATCGAGAGGGGCGAGACCGGGAGGGAGGTCGCCTCCCTGGGCGCGACGTCCGGGTAGAGCGCCCGCCGCGAGGCCTCGAGCTGCGCGGCGGAGAGCATCTCGTCGTGGAGGAGCTGCGGCACGACCCGCACGTCCCCGAGGTCCACCACCCCCGCCGCCCGGGCCCGGGCCGACCGCTCCGGGTCGTCGGCCAGGAGCCGGGCCCGGATCGCCGCCGGCGCCAGGTTGGCGCCGCGGCGGTAGCCCGCCCCCACGTCGGAGGGGATCCCGAGGAGCACCGCCCGGGCGGTCGCCGCCCGGCCGAGGTCCTCGAGCCAGCGGGCCCGCACCTCCTCCTCGGACGGGGCGCGGTAGAGCCGGCGCTGGAGCGCGAGCTGCTCCGCCCGCCCCGTCGACACGAGGTGGATGCCGCCTCCGGCGGGCCGGAGCATGGGCGAGATCGCGTCGGCCAGGGGCACGCGCGGAGCGTAGCCGGACGGGCGCGCCGGCGCACGTCCGCGGCGACGGGCGGGTCAGCCGCTCCGCGCCAGGAGGAAGCGGGCGAAGGAGGTGTCGGTGCCGGAGACGTGGTCCACGAGCCAGCCCTGGAGCCAGGTCCCGACCCGCTCCGGCTGGATCCCCGGGCCGCCCCGCTTCTCGTGCTCCGTCGAGAGCTTCACGATCATCTCGACGAAGGCGTCGTGCTCGGCCTTGTGCGGTCCGTAGTCGGGGTAGCCGACGTCGCGCATCCAGGCCTCCTCGGCGCCGAAGTGCGTGACCGCGTACAGCCGGAGGTACGAGAGCAGGATGCCGACCTCCTGCCGCGAGGTGCCGGAGAGGCTGGTGACGAACCGCTCGGCCCGGCGGAAGAGCTCCTGGTGCTGCGCGTCGATCTCCTCGACGCCGACGGCGAGCGCGGGTGTCCACTCGATCACGACATCCTCCGTGCCCGGACCGGCCGCGCCAGGAGCGGCCTGGCCGTGCGCAGGACGTTTCACGGCGCCCCCTCGCGACGATGCATCGAGCGGCGGGCGCCGGACTTGAGCGTGATCAGGACCGGGGTGAGCCGTTTGGGTGTGCCTCTCGGCTTCTCGCCCCATGGGGGCCGCTACCCGGTGCTCACCACTGGCGGCCACGCACGATCCGCCCTTCGTCCACCGGATCCATAGGCCGCCCAGGCAGGGACGGCAGGCTTCGCGGTAGCCACCGTCCCGAAAGGGAGGCCGACTCTGCGGTGCCCCGTCCGGAGGGCGCCGGTCCCGCGCCCGGGTTACGGATCGGGCGTAGGCTAACGGAGGAGGCTCCTCATGAACGACGAGCTCGACCTGGTGGCGATCGCTTCGTTCGAGACGCTGTCCGAGGCGGAGGTGGCGCGGAGCCTGCTCGAGGCGGAGGGCATCGAGGCCGTGTTCCGCGACCAGCCGCTCGCCTCCCTCCTCCCGCCGGTCGCCTTCGCCAACGGCGGGCTCACCCTCCTCGTCGCGCCGGACGACGCCGAGCGGGCGCGCGACGTGCTGGCCTCGCCCGACCTGGCCGACGCCGAGGCCGACGCCGAGGACGAGGAGGCGGTGGCCCCGGAGGCGAGCGGGGAGGAGCAGGCGCCGTAGCCGGTCAGCCGCGAAACGCCCGCACGAACTCGACCAGGGTCCTGAGCGCGAACCCGGTCCCGCCCTTGGCCACGTAGCCGGCCTCCTTGGTGGCGTGGGACGGGCCGGCGATGTCGAGGTGGGCCCAGGGGGTGTCGCCCGCGAAGGCGTGGAGGAAGTGGGCGGCGGTGATCGCCCCGCCCAGGCGGTCGCCGGTGTTCCGGAGGTCGGCCCGGTCGCTCTTGAGCTGCTCCTCGAGCCCCTCGGTGAGCGGCAGGCGCCAGACGTCCTCGCCCGCCGCCCGGGCGGCGGAGAGCACCCCCTCCACCACCGGACCGTCCGGGCCGAGGAGCCCGGCCGTGGTCGGCCCGAGGGCCACCATGCAGGCGCCGGTGAGGGTGGCGACGTCCACCATCGCCGCCGGCTTCAGGGTCTCGGCCGCCCAGGAGAGCACGTCGCCGAGGACGAGCCGCCCCTCGGCGTCGGTGTTGGTGATCTCCACCGTCTTGCCGTTCCGGGCCACGAGCACGTCCGAGGGCTTGTAGGCGCGGCCGCCGGGCATGTTCTCGCAGGCCCCGAGCACCGCGTGGACCGGGAAGGGAGGCCGGAGGGTGACGATCACCCGCATCGCCCCCAGCACGGCCGCGCTCCCCGCCATGTCGGTGTGCATGGAGACCATGCTCTCGGTCGGCTTGAGCGAGAGCCCGCCCGAGTCGAAGGTGATCGCCTTGCCCACCAGGACCACCGGCGCGCGCCGGGCCGCGGCGCCCCGCGGGACGTAGCTCACCTTCACCAGCCGGGCCGGCTCGGCCGAGCCGCGGGTCACGCCCAGGAACATCCCCATGCGCAGGGCCTGGATCTCCCGTGGCCCGCGCACCTCGAGGGTGAGCCCCGCCTCCCTGGCAAGCGCGGCGGCCGCCTCGGCCAGGAGGGAAGGGGTGCAGTCGGCCGGCCCCAGGTTCACGAGGTCGCGGGCCCAGGCCACCGCCCGGGCGATCTCGCGGGCCAGGGCGAGGGCCTCGCGCACCGGCCTCCCCCGCTCGGCCACCGGCGGAACGGCCACCTGGATCCGATCCAGCCCGGGGGGGCGGCCCTTCTCGCTCTTGTAGCGGCCGAAGGCGTAGGTCCCGAGGAGCGCCCCCTCGGCCAGGGCGCGGGCCGCGGCCGGCACCTGGTCGCCCTCCACCTCCGGGACCACCACCCCCAGGGAGCGGGCGCCGGCCCGGGTGGCGGCGCGGGCCGCCTTCCCGGCGGCGGCGCGGAGCGGCTCGTGGCCGCGCCGGGCCCAGCCCTCCCGCGCCGCGGCGCGGGCGCCGAGGCCGAGGAGGTGGACGCGGCGGGCCGGGGCGCGCCCCAGGGTGGGGAGGACCAGGTCCTGCCCGGCCTTCCCCTCGAACCGCTCCGCCCGCGCCGCGGCGAGGAGCGCGCCGTCGAGGAGCCCGTCCAGCTCCTTCACCCGGCCGGCGCCGCCGCCGCGGACCTCGTCCTCGAGCACCGGCAGCGCCAGCGCGTCCAGCTCCAGCTCGAGCGGCGACTCACCCGTCGCCTCGACCGCGATCCCGACCTTCCGCGCCATGGTGTCCTCCTGAGTGCGGAGGACGTCTAGCACGGCGGCCAGCGGCGCGCGACGCGCGAGCCGGAGGGCGGCGGCGAGGCTACCTCACCGCCTCGATCCGCTTGACGGCCTCGGCGGCCTCGGCGGCGCCGCAGGCCGGCGTCCTGGTGACATAGCCGAGGAGCCACCGCTTCTCCGCCTTGGCGCCGGCGGCCTCCCGGAGCCTGGGGAGCGCCAGGCGGGATCCCAGCTCGCCCAGGCGGACGGCGGCGGCGCGGCGGAGCTCGCAGTCGGGGTCGGCGAGGAGCGCGCCGTAGGCCTGGACCCGGTCGACCTGATCCTCGGCGCCGAGGTCGCGCAGGAGCGCCAGGGCGCGGGCCCGCTGTACGCCCGGCCCCTCCAGCGCCGCCCCGCGGAGGGCAGGGACGGCCGGCGCCCCGGTCTCGCGCAGCACCCGCGCGGCGTGATCGGCGAGGCTCCGCTCGCGCCCCAGGTCCTGGGCGAGATCCTGCAGCGCCGGCGCGTCCAGCGGGCCGGAGGCCCGGGCCGCCCGGTAGGCCTCGATCCCCTGATCCACCTGGCCGGAGCGGTGGAGCGCCTGGCCGCGGAGGCGCAGGAGCTCCGGATCGCCGGGGCGGCTGGCGAGGGCGTCGTCGACGACGGTGCGGGCGGCCTTGGGGTCCCCCGCCGCGAGCCGGGCCCGGGCCTCGGCCGCGGGGCGGGCCCGGTGCCAGGCGGCGAGCCAGACGCCCCCGGCGGCCGCCAGGAGGGCGGCGGCGAGGGCGGCGGTGACCAGCGGGTGGGAGCGGGCCCAGGCGATCGTCGTCCAGCCGCCGGTCCACACGCCCCGCGCCGCCCCCGAGACCGTGGCCGCCGCGCGGCGGAGCGCGGGCGGGCGGGGCGGGGTGGGCTGCGAGGGGAGGGAGATGGTGGGATCGCTGGCGCGGCCGATCACCGGCGTCAGCCTCCGCGGGGAGAGGTGAGGCGGCGGCGCGGGCGTCGCCCCCGGGGGCACGAGGAAGGCCGGGCCGAGGGCGGCGGCGAGCTGATCCCGCAGCGCGGCGGCGCTGGGGGGCCGCCCGGCGGGGTCCTTGGCGCAGGCCCGCGCCACCACGCTCACCAGGGCGGGCAGGGCGGCGAGGTCCGGGCGCGCCTCGGTGAGGAGCGGGACCGGCTGGGTGGCCTGCATCATGAGCAGGGCGCGCTGGTCCTCGGCGCGAAACGGGTGGCGTCCGGCCAAAGTCTTCCAGGCGATGAGCCCGACCGCGTAGAGGTCGGCGCGGGCGTCCACCGGCCCCCCGGTCGCCTGCTCGGGGGCGAGGTACTCGGGGGTCCCGACCACGATCCCCGCCTGCGTCCCGCCGCCGGCGGCCGGGGTGGCGAGCTTGGCGATGCCGAAGTCGAGGAGCTTGGTGACCTCGCGCCCGCTCGCGCTCCGGGCGAGGAACACGTTCTCCGGCTTGAGGTCCCGATGGACCACCCCCATGGCGTGGGCGGCGTCCAGCCCGGCGCAGACCTGCCAGAGGATGGGGACCGCCTGCTCGGGCGGGAGGAACCCCTCGCGGCGAAGCCGATCGAAGAGGCTCTCCCCGGTGAGCAGCTCCATCACCAGGAAGAGGAGCCCCTGCTCGCTCCGGCCGAAGTCCGTGACCCGGACGATGTTCTCGTGCTCGAGGGCGCTCGCGATCTCCGCCTCGCGGCGGAACCGCTCCACGATCTCCGGGGCGGACGAGAGCTCGGGCCGGAGGACCTTCACCGCCACGTCCTTGCGCAGGTGGACGTGCCGGGCCCGGAAGACCGCTCCCATCCCGCCGCTCGCCAGGTGGGCGGTGAGCTCGTAGCGCCCGTCGAGCGTGGTCTCGAGGAGCGACTCGGGCACGAAGGCGGGGGCGGCCTGGGCCAGGTCGGACAAGCCGGTCGATTCTACCCCCGGCCCCGCGGCCCGGCGATCCTGCGAGCCCGCTCCCACCGTTCACCACCTGCGGGCGCGCGCCGGCCGCCGCCCCTCCGGGCGATTGCGAGGGGCGCGCCTCAGGCGTCGGCCGGCTTGTCGCCGTGACGGGCGGTGACGACGGTGTGAATGCCGCCGCGCACCGAGAAGTCGCCGACCACCTCGATCCAGCGCGGCGCGAGGGCGGCCACGAGGTCGTCGCAGATCCGGTTGGTCACCGCCTCGTGGAAGGTCCCCTCGTCGCGGAAGCTCCAGAGGTAGAGCTTCAGGCTCTTCAGCTCCACGCAGCGCTCGGCGGGCACGTACCGGAGCTTGATGGTGGCGAAGTCCGGCTGCCCGGTCATCGGGCAGACGCAGGTGAACTCCGGGCACTCCATCGAGATGACGAAGGGGCGGCCGGGCTTCGGGTTCGGGAACGTCTGCAGCTCGCGGGAGGGCTTGGAGGGCATGGAGCGGCGCTTTCTCGGGGGGTTGGCCGCGCGGGTCCCTGCCGGGGCTGTCGGGCCTTCCCGGGAAAGGCTGAAGCCTTTACAGGCCCGGCCGGCACGCCGCGCGCCAAGCCCCTGTAACCCCGCGGCGGAGGCCAAGGCAAGCGGATTGCTAGGGAGGGAAGGTCATTGGCCCGTCACCCAGGAGGGAACATGAAGACCAGGGCTCGAAACCTCACCCGCCGGACGGGCGCCCCTCGGCGCCTCGTCACCACGCTCGGCGAGCTCGTCTCGGCCGCCTACGAGGCGGTCCCGGGCATCGGGGCGAGGAAGCGCCAGCAGGCGCTGGTGCTGCTCACCCGCTCCGCGCTCGCCCGGCACATGAGCCCGCACGTCGTGTTCGTGCGGTAGCGAGGGTCCGCGGCGCGGCCCGGGCGGCCGTCACTCGAACCGCGCCCGGCAGCGGGCGCAGCCCTCCCCCCCGGCAGCGCCGGAGGGGAGCGCCGCGCCGCAGGCCGGGCAGCGGGCGACCGCCGCGGCGAGCAGGAAGCCCGCCAGGGCGAGCCCGAGCCCACCCACCACCGCCGCCCCTCGCCAGCCGCCGCCCGCCACCGCCACGAGGAGGGCGAGGCCGGCGGCGCTGGCCGCCGCCCAGGGCAGGGCGCGCCGGGCGGCGAGCGCGCGGGCCCGCTCGCGCTCCACGTCGCGCCGCGTGGGGGCGGGCCGGCTCACCAGCGGAACGAGCTCGCGGCCAGGGCGAGCAGGACCAGGGCCTCGCCGGTGATGAACCCCGAGGCGAGCGGGATGCAGTAGACGCCCTCGCCGCGCGGCCAGCGCCGCTGCCAGACCGCCTGGACGACGCCGCCGATCACCATGGGCACGACCGCGTAGGCGGGGATGAGCATCCCCATCCCGATCGCGGGGGGCGAGGGGACGAACCGGGCGAGGGCGGGGCGGGACTCGAGCAGGGTGAGGATCACGCCCACCACGAGCGCCAGCGCCAGGGCGACGAGCGCGCTCCGGGGCAGGGTGCCGAAGCCCCTGGCGAGCAGCTCGGCGAAGCCGGCCCACTTCACGCTGATGGGCGAGGTGAGCCCGCCCTCGCCCCCGACGCCGTACTTGTCCCGCACCAGCGGGTAAGCGATGGCCACCGCCAGGGCGCCCACCGGGACGCCGAGGAGCTGGAGGTAGGTGAGGTTCCGGTTGGTGGAGCCGACGATCTTCCCCGCCCGGTAGTCCTGCATCAGGTGCTCGCCGTTGGCCGCCACCGCGCCGCTCATCCCCGAGCCGACCATGTTCACCTGCACGTGGCCCGGGGCGAGGACCGCGAAGACCGCCTGCATCACGTTGGCCATTGCGCTGATGGGCGCCCAGTTGGTCTCGCCCAGCACCCGGATCCCCACCAGCATGAGGACGATGGAGAGGAGCACCGACACCGCCGAGAGCCAGAGCGGGAAGCCGAGGGAGATCCGCTGGACCGCGGCCAGGGTCAGGGCGCTCGCGATCGCTCCCCGCACCACCCAGCGCATGGGGAGGTCGCCGCCGTCGTCGTGCCCCCGCGCCCCCAGGCCGTGGAAGGTCTTCGCGATCACCCGCCACTTGAGGGCGAGCGCGGTGAGCCCGCCCGCCACCATCAGCCCGGTGGCGGGCCACATGATCCAGCGCTGGAGGATCAGGTTGAAGGAGAGCTCCGGCACGATCCCGTTGCGGAGGAGCGGACCGGGGGCCACCACCCAGGCCAGGATCATGCCCAGTCCCATCGAGAGCGTGACCCGCAGGCCCACCAGGAGCCCTGCCCCGAGGGAGAGGACCCCGAGCTCGCTCCCCAGCCGGAGCACGTCGGCGTGCGGGGAGAGGAACCAGAACTGGACCGCGTCCGGGAGCCACCCGAACGCCTGGCGCGCCAGCGTCAGCCCGGCCGAGATCAGGCCGCCCGCGCCCAGGGCCGCCACGCGCGGCCCGGCCTCGCGCGGCCCCTGATCGAGGACGAGCAGGGTCTCGCCCGCTGCGGTCCCGTCGGCGAAGCGGAGGTCCTCCTGGTCGATGTAGTGCTTGCGGAGCGGCACCGCGAGCAGCACCCCGAGCAGCCCCGCCGGCGCCAGCCAGGCGAAGATCTGGAGCGGGGTGAGGTGGAGGTTCATGAGCCCGCGCTGGTTCAGCATGTCGACCGCGGCCAGGTTGGTGGCCATGAAGCCGACCCCGGAGCCGGCCGCGGTGCCGGCGGTCTGGACCAGGTTGTTCTCCCAGCGCGTCCCCCGCACCCCGGTGACCAGCCCGACGAGGGAGATGACGATGAAGCCGAGGAAGGCGCTCACCACCGACATGTTCGGGCCGTAGCCGATCCGGAGGACCACCGCGGGCTCGGCCGCGCCCATCAGGGCGGCGACGCAGAGGGCCACCGCCACCGCGCGGCCGGTGAGCTCGCGGCGCGGGGGGGCGAGGGCCGGCGGCGCGGACGGCTCCGAGGAGGAGAGGGCGCGCACGCTAGTCGAACCGGAGGACGAGCTTCCCGAAGGACTCGTTCCGCTCCATCCGCTCGTGCCCCTCCCGCGCCTGGGCGGCAGGGAGGACCGCGTCCACCACCGGCTTCACCAGCCCCCGGGCGACCAGGGGCAGGACGTCCCGCGCGAAGGCCTGGGTGGCGGCGATCTTCTCCTCGATGGGCCGGGGCCGGAGCACCGTCCCCACGATCGCCCCCCGGGCCCGCATGAGGAGCCCGAGGTCGACGGTGGGCTTCCCCCCGCCCAGGGTCCCGATCACCACGATCCGGCCTCCGGACGCGAGCGCGGCCAGGTTCTCCGCCACGTAGGGCCCGCCCACGAAGTCGAGGATCACCGGGCAGCCCCGCTTCCCGGTGAGGCGGCGCACCTCCTCGGCGAAGCGCGGCTCCTCCCCGCCCACCAGCAGGCCGTGGTCGAGGCCGAGCGCCTTCGCCCGCTCGAGCTTGGCGGCGGTCCGGGAGGTCCCGATCACGGTGGCGCCCGCCGCCCTGGCGATCTGGAGGGCGGCGGTCGAGACCCCGGAGCCGACGGCGTGGATCAGGACCGGCCAGCCGGGCCGCAGGGCGCCCAGGGTGAAGAGGGCGTCGTGGGAGGTGATCCCCGCCTCGGGGATGGCGGCCGCCTCCTCGAGGGAGAGGCCGGCCGGGACGGGGAGCAGCATCCGCTCGTGGACCACGCAGCGCTCGGCCTGGGCCTCCCCGGCGGTGATGCACATCACCCGGTCCCCCGGCTTCCAGGCGGTCACCCCCTCCCCGAGCGCCTCGACCTCGCCCGCGAGCTCGAGCCCGGGGAGGTCCTCGCGATGGCCGGGCGGCGGGGGGTAGAGCCCACGCCGCTGGAGCAGGTCGGCGCGGTTCAAGGCGGCGGCGCGGACCCGGACCCGGACCTCGCCCCGCGACGGGGACGGATCGGGCAGCTCGCGGAAGGCGACCACCTCCGGGCCGCCCTTGCCGGTGAAGAGCACCGCCTTCATGGGATCCTCCGCATGCCCGGCGCCCCGAAGTGGCCGGTGGCCGCTCCGAAGGGCGCCTCGTAGGTGGCGCCGCCGCCGTCGCGTGCCACCTCGGCGCGCCCCGGCCCGACGCGCGCGAGAGGATAGCGGTCCGGCCGCGGCTCCGCGACCCTCTCGGCGTCGGCGGGGCAGATCGACGATGGGTCGAGGCCGTCCAGGGGCCCGGGGGGCGCGAGCGCGACCGCCAGGGCGTAGCCGTTGTACGTCCCCTCCCACCACATGGAGAGCTCGGCCGGCCCGTGCGCGGCGGCCGCCGCCGAGGCGAGGAGCGCCTCCCGGAAGGCCCTGAAGGCGCTGGTGTCGTGGCGCGGGTCGGCGCCCGGCGGGAGGGCCCTCCCGTAGCGCGCCCGGAGGTCCTCGAGGGAGAAGAGGAGGATCCGCGCCTGCACGGGAGGGGGATCGCCCCGGGCGGCGCGCCGGTCAGCGCCCCGGGTGGAGCCCGCCCCGCGAGGCCTCGCCCGCCGGGTGGGCGGCGTCAGGAGCCGGCGGGGCCGCGGAGGGCGCCGTCGACGCCGATCACCACGTCCCGGAGCGGGAGGTCCTTGCCCGACGCGGCCAGCCCCTGGCGCGCGGCCATGGAGATCCCGCCGCAGCAGGGGACCTCCATCCGCACCACCGTGACGCTCCGGACGTCGGAGCGGGAGAGGATCTCCCCGAGCTTCCGGGCGTTCAGGCCGTTGTCGTCGAGCTTCGGGCAGGCGATCACCACCGCGCGGCCGGCGAGCAGGTCCTCGTGGAACCGCGGATAGGCGAAGGGGACGCAGTCCGCCGCCACCAGCAGGTCGGCGCCCTGGAGGTAGGGGGCGGCGGGGGGCACGAGCTGGAGCTGCACCGGCCAGTGGCCGAGCCGGCTCGCGGCGGCCGCGCCCGGGGCGGAAGGGCCGCCGGGCACGACGGAGAGCGTCCGGCCGGGGAGCGTGCGCGGCCGGGAGCCCGGGCACCCCCCGCCCGGCTCGGGGGCGGGATCGGACACGACGGCGAGCCGGGGGCGGCCCGCCGGCGAGGGAGGCCGGGCGGTCGGCGCGGGGGCGTGGACGGGCGGGGCGGAGCCTCGGCGCGCCAGGTGGGCGGACACCGCCCCCTCGTCGAAGGCCTCCGCCTCCCGCTCGATCACGGTGATGGCGCCCCGGGGGCACTCGCCGAGGCAGGCCCCGAGCCCGTCGCAGAGGACGTCGGCGGAGAGCCGCGCCTTCCCGCCGACGAGCGCGATGGCGCCCTCGGCGCAGGCGGGGATGCACTGCCCGCAGCCGTCGCACCGCTCCTCGTCGATCCGGACGATCTTCCGCAGCATGGGGTCCCCCTTATCGCACGGCCGCCCCCGGGGCCGGAAGGGACCCCCCTCCCCGCTCCAAGGTACCAGAACCATGGCGCGATCCCGGGACGCCGAAGGTGATCGGGCATCCCGAACCATGGTTAAGTGCGTCCATGCGCCAGCCGCCGCTCCTCGCCTCGCTCGCCCTCGCCGCCGTTCTGGGCTGCGCCACGGCACCCGAAGGTCCGCGCCCGGCCGGTCCGGCGCCCGACCCCGGCGCCCTCGGCGGCCGCTGCGCGCGGGGGTTCCCCGCCGACTGCCGGACGCTCGGGCGGGCGTACCTGCTGGGCGAGGGCGTGCCCCGCGACGACCGGCTGGCGGCCGGGCTCCTCATCCAGTCCTGCGAGCTCGGCGACCCGGCGGGCTGCGCCGACCTGGGCGTGCTCTACGCCATCGGCCGCGCGCTCCCGCAGAGCGACGAGCGCGCGGTGGCCCTCTCGCGGCGCGCCTGCGAGCAGGGCAGCGCCCTCGCCTGCTCGAACCAGGGGGCGCTCCTCGCCGAGGGGGTGGCGCCGCTCCCCGACGAGGATCGCAGCGCCCCGGCCGACGAGGGGCGGATCCTCCGGCTCTTCCGGACCTCCTGCGACGCCGGCGTGCCGGAGGGCTGCCTCGACCTCGGCACGGCCCTCGAGCAGGGGAAGCTCGGCCCGCGGGAGCTGGGCCAGGCCGGGAAGGCCTACCGCCGCTCCTGCGAGGCGGGCCTGGCCCTCGCCTGCCACCGGCTCGCCCTGCTCGTGCGCGAGCACCCCGAGGTGGCGCCCGACCTCACCCAGAGCGCGCTCGAGGCCCGGGCCTGCGCCCAGGCGGTCGCGCCGGCCTGTCTGGCGGTGGATCAGAAGGCCCCGCCCCCCGGCTCCCGCACCCCGTCCACCCGGCTGGTGGACGGCCGGGGCAGCTACGCGCTCGGCATCCCGGGCGCGGGCGGCTTCCACCCCGGGGACCTCTCGCCCGCCAGCACCGGGCACAAGCGCTCGCCGGAGGAGGCGCGCCGCCCGACGCCGTCGCTCCAGGCCCAGGTGCCGCCGCCGCTCCGTGCCCGGCTCGGGGTCGAGGTGGCCTCGGGCGAGAGCCAGGCCGCCGACCCGGCGGTCGAGGGGCTGGTGGCGCTCCGGCGCCTGCAGCTCGGCGCCTGCTACGAGGCCCCGCGGGCCATCGACGGGAAGGCCGAGGTGCTGGCCCTGTTCCTGGTCGACGCCGACGGCCGGCCCGCCGACGTCCGCTCGGCGAGCGTCCCCGAGGACGCGCCGCTCGAGGCCTGCGTGCGCGACGTGGTCGGCGAGTGGGAGTTCCCGGTCGCGGCCGACGGCTACTCCGGTCCGCACCTGGTGCGCTTCACCTTCGAGCCGGCGCCGGCCGGGCCGCCTCCTGCGCCGGCCGGCTCCGGGGCGCTGCGCCCGTCGCTCCGGGACCCGAGCTGCGTCGAGCGCCACCTCGCGGTCCCGCCCGACTACCGCGGGGCGGTGGGCGCGGCGACCGTCCGGCTCGCGGTGGACGGCTCCGGCACCCCCGGTCTCGTCCACGCCCTCACCCCCATGCCGGAGCCGGTGCTGGCCGCGATCACCTCCGCGATCGGCCGGTGCGAGTGGGCTCCCGGCGCCGACGCCTCGGGCCGTCCCGGCCCGCAGTGGACCACGCTCACGGTGAAGGTCGCCGGCAAGTAGGCGGAGGTCCGTCCGGACCCGCCCTGCGCGCGGCCTCCCGTCGATCGGGCGGCCGAAAACTGGCCCGCTCCCCCGGCGCGCGATAGGGGATGGGCATCGGGCGATATCGCTTGCGCCCGGACGGGCGTGGGCGTGCCGGAGATCCTGGAGATCAGCCTGGAGGAGGTCGTGGCCGCGGGCCGGGTCCTTTTCGGCCCGAGCTTCGCGGCCGACGGCCACGGCTGGCGCGACGACCTCAAGACCACCTACCGCCGCCGCGCAATGGAGACGCACCCCGATCGCGCCCGGGCGGTGGGGCGGAGCGAAGGCGAGCTCGCCCGCGAGTTCCGCCGGGTGGCGGACGCCTACCGGGTCCTCTCGGCGCTCCGCGCCGGCCCGCTGCCGCGCGCCGCCGCTCCCCCGCCGCCTCCGCGGCCGGCCGCCCGGGCCCGCCGCCGCCCGCCCGGGGAGCCCTGGACCACCACCCGGCCGCCCCCGCCCGATCCCCCGCCGCGCGCCGCGCCGCGCCCCGCCACCCCCGAGCCGGCCCGGGACTTCCCCGGCGCTCGCGCCCGGGTCTCCGTCCGGCCCGAGGACCTCCCGCGGCGCCGGCTCCGCTTCGCCGAGTACCTCTACTACTCCGGGCGCGTCCCCTGGACCGCCTTCGTCGAGGCGATCTCCTGGCAGCGGCGGCAGCGGCCGGCGGTGGGGCGGATCGCGATCGACTGGGGCTTCCTCACCCCCGGGGACGTGGCCGAGATCCTGGAGCGCCGCCGCCTCGCCGAGGCCCACCAGGTCCCCTTCGGCGAGTACGCCGTGCGCCTCGGCTACCTGAGCGCCTTCCAGCTCCTCGCGGTCCTCGGCCGCCAGCTCCGCCTCCAGAAGCGGATCGGCGAGTTCTTCGTCGAGCGCGGCTACCTGGAGCGGGACGAGATCGACGGGATCCGGCTGCGCATCTCCCGGCACAACGCGAAGTGGAAGGAGTGAGCGGTGCCGGGGCCCGCGCCGGTCAGCGCGGTGAGGCCGGAGCAGGCGCGGGCGTTGCGGGCGGCGTCGCCCAGGCGGCGTCCATGCGCGAGACCACCCCTGGCGAGATCCTCACCTCGACGAACCGCGGGAAGGTCGTGAACGCCGCGATCCCGGAGGGCGCGGACGCGCCCTTCTCCTCCGCCCGAGCCAGCGCCGGTGAAGCGAGGATCGACAGAGCTGCGAGCAGCGCGATGACACGAGCCATCCCCGGCAAGCCGGGCGAGACCGGCGCTGCCCCAGGTCAGTGCCCCTCGCCCGGCTCGGTGAGGAGGGGGGCGAGGAGGAAGACCGCCGCCACCGCCAGGTAGCCGGCTGCCCAGGGCCAGGCGGGGCCGAGGCGGAGCGCCGTGTCGCCCGGCGTGTAGGTGAACCCGTGGACCAGCCCGGCCGCGGCGAGCGCGGCGGCGAGCAGCATCCAGAGCCCGGCCCGGAGGAAGCGGCGCTCGATCACCGCCACGGTGGCGGCGGCCAGGATCATCGAGGTGAAGATGAAGCCCTGCTCCAGGGCGAAGGCCCCCCGGATCCAGGTGTCGGAGCGGAGGAACGCCGCCTCCAGGGCGGCGGAGAAGGGCGGGCCCCCCGGGCTCCCCACCCCGCCCGCCCGCAGCCCCGCCTTGGCGAGCTGCGCCCCCCAGGCTCCGATGGCGGGGAGGAGCCCGAGCACCACCGCCGGCGCGTGGGCCCGCGGCGTCGCCTGGAAGGCCTGGGCCGAGATCACCAGGCCGATCCAGAGGACGATGGCCATCCCCGCGTCCACCGGCACCGCCCAGGCGATGAGGCCGAGCGTGCCGGTGAGCGCCACGACCGTGACGAAGGCGCCGTTCAGGACCGAGTAGCCGGAGCGGGCCCCGAGCGCCTTCCAGCCCGGGTGGCCGATGTAGATGGTGGTGGGGAAGGGCGAGCCGAAGAGGGCGGCCGCCACGCTCCCCAGGCCGTTCACCAGGAGGGAGGGGCGGGTGGCGTACTCGTCGCCGGTGGCCGCGGCCGACTCGATGTTCTGCAGCGAGCCGACCAGGTTGAAGAGCCCCATGGGCACGATCACCGAGGCGTAGGCGACGAGCCAGGGCGCGTGGAGCCCCGCCCAGAGCGGGAGGAGCTGGGGCCGGGGCAGGGCCAGCCCGGCCCACTCCGGCCGCGGGCCGGGGGGCGCGATCCCGGTGGCCCAGGCGAGCGCCGTCCCCAGCGCCACCGCCACCAGGCCGCCCGGGATCCGCCCGCGGAAGCGGACCCGGCCGAAGTAGGTGAGCATCACCACGCCCAGCGTGGCGAGCCCCACCACCGGCCTGGCGAAGGTCCGGAAGAGGAAGCCCAGGGAGATGAACCCGAGGGCGATGCCGGCCAGGGTGGAGAGCAGGGCCGCCCGGGGCGTGGCCCTCCGCACCCGCTCGGCGATGAAGGCGCCGGCGAGCTCGATCCCCGCCGAGCCGAGGGTGGCCATCAGCCCCGCCTGCCAGGCCCAGGTGGACGGGTCGCTCACCCCCGCCGCCTCCGCCGCCAGCTTCACCGGGAGCATCACCAGGAAGACGTGGCCGAAGAGGGAGACGGTGTTGATCCCGTAGGGGAGCGCGCAGACGTCGGCCCGCCGGTCGCGGGCCGCCAGCTGCCGCGCCTGCCAGGCGTAGAAGAGGTTGCCGAGGAGGATGGAGACGGCTGCCCCGGGCAGGATCCGGCCGTGCACCAGGGCGGCCGGGAAGCCGAGCACCAGCTGGCAGAGCGCGTCGACGAGCAGGAGCTGGACCAGGTTGTCGAGGGCGAGCCCGAAGAAGCCGTCCAGGTCGCCGCGGACGAGCCAGGGCGCGTGGAAGGCGCGGGGGGCGGGCGGGGAGGGATCGGGCATGGCGCGCTCCGGCGTGGGGCGCCATGGTAGCGCCGGCCGGGCCTCAGCGGGCGCGGCGGAGGACCAGCAGCCGGTCGCCCGGCTCGGGCATGGCGAGCTCGGCCTCCAGGGCGAGCCCCGCCGCGCGCCCGTGCTCCACCAGCGCCTCCACCTCCCGGACGCCCAGCCCGGGGTCGTGGGCCCGGAGCTCCGCGTCGAAGCGGGCGAGGCGGCCGAGGAGCCGCTCCCCCCGGCGCGCGAAGGGGCCGTAGGCCACGAGCGGGCCCCCGGCCGGCAGGACCTCGGCGGCGCCCAGGGCCAGCTCCCGGAGGCACTCCGGCGGGGCGACGTGCAGCACGTTCACGCAGAGGACGGCGTCGGCGCGCCGCCGCCTCCAGGCGGGGAGGCACAGATCGAGGTCGAGCGGAGGGAGGAGGTTCGGGAGCCGGGCCTCCGCCGCCCAGGCGCGGATGCTGGCCCGCGCCTCCGGGTCGGGATCGGACGGCTGCCAGGCGAGCGCCGGGAAGCGGGTCGCGAGGAACACCGCGTGCTCCCCGGTCCCGCTGCCGAGCTCGAGCACCGTCCCCGAGGCGGGGAGGACCTCGTCGAGGGCCGCGGCGATGGGCTCCCGGTTCCGCAGCGCCAGCCGGGCGGTGCGCTTCACGGGAGCGCCCCGGCGGCGGGGAAAGCGAGCCGCCGGGCCCGCTCCGCCCGCCGCGGCGAGAGCTCGACCCCGATCGCGTCCAGGCCGGCCGCGTTCGCCACCGCCAGCATCGTCCCCAGACCGCAGAAGGGGTCGACCACCGTCCGGCAGCCGGTGTGGGCGAGGAGGAACCGGACCACCGCCTCGCAGGCCTCGCGCCCCATGGCCCGCGCCCAGGTCATCTCCCCGAGGCGCGGGAGGACGTCGGGCGAGGACCGGCCCGGCGGCAGGCGGAGCGCGCGGCTGGCGCAGAGCAGGTGGGCGTAGGCGGGGCGGCCGTGGGTGGTGCTCCCGGGAGGGACGCGGCAGACGATCTTGTGCCAGAGGAGGGCGGAGCCGGCCTCCTCGATCCCGCGATGCACCAGGTAGGCCTTGTCGACCCAGGTCCCCTCGCGCTTCACGTCGGTCTGGTAGAAGACCGCCACCGCCGGATCGGCGACGGCGCGGCAGGCGAGGGCGACCGTCTCCACGAACCAGCGCCGCCAGCCCTCGAGCCCCAGGCGCGGCAGCTCCGAGGCGTCGGGGAGCGAGGTGACGATGGCGTGGTCGGGAGGGAGCCGCGCACCGGCGAGCCAGGCGACCCCGTCGCCGCAGCGCAGGGTCCGCCGGGGCACGCTCGCGCCCGCCGTCCCCTCGCCCTCGTCCGGGATCCCGTCCACGTGCGCCGCGCCTCCCGGCTCGAGCCGGGCGCCGATCATGGGTCGGGATCGGCCGGCCCCGTCAAGGCCGGAGAGGTCCGGCGGGAGCCATCCCCGGCCGCCCCGGCCACGCTCCCGGCGGGCCTCGCCCCTCCGCCCGGTACCCGCTAGAGGATCTCGCAGCCGCGGCGCCGCGGGCCTCGCCGGTCCGCTCCGAACGCGCTAGAAGATCCGCGGAGGGGGAACCCACCCCATGACCTGCCGCGGCGCCCGGACGCGCCTCCTCGCCGTCCCGGTCGCCCTCGCGCTCGCCTGCGCCGGGGCGCGTCCCCGCTCCGACGCGCCGGCCGGGCCCACCCGCCAGGCCATCGCGGTGCCCGGTGAGGGGTCGCTCGAGCTCGTCGTCCCCCGCGGCTGGCAGGTGAAGCGAGCGCCCGGGGAGGAGGGTGAGGCGAGGACGGTGGAGCTCTCGCCCTCGGGGCGCGCCTACGTGGTGCTCGTCACCCCGCTCGCCCCGAGCGAGTCCCCCGGCGCCACCGACGACGCGGCCCAGGGGCTGGTCGAGCTCGCCCGGCGCAAGGCCCTCGCCGGCAGCGTGGAGCAGGAGATCCCGCTCATGGAGCTCCGCGGGCCGGCCGTCCACGGCTACTGGTTCGAGGCCACCGACCGGAGCATGGAGGGCCGGTCGCCGGCGCCCGAGGAGTTCCGCCACGTGCTGCAGGGGGCGGTGGCGGTGGGCCCGCTGCTGGTGGCCTTCACCCTCCTCGACAACGGCCCGGGCCCCCACCGCGAGGTCGCGCTCGACCTGGTCCGCACCGCCCGCTTCCGGCCCGAGGGCGGCGCGCCCGGCGAGGAGGTGGGGGACGGGTTCGAGCCGGACCCGGACGTCGAGACCGTGCCGCTCGCCATCACCAGCCCGGACGGCGCGCTCACCGCGCTCGTCGACCTGCCCGGCTTCCGGATGTTCCGGCCGCGCCCCGGCCCCGACGGCACGAGCGTGCTGGTCCTCGGGGAGGACCCGGAGACCGGGATCGTCGCCTCGCTCCTCCTGCGCCAGACACCCGGGGCGGACGCCCAGGCCTGCCGGGAGGACGCCCTCACCCGGATCCGCCGCTCCGCCCCCGACCTGGCCGAGCTCCGGCTGAGCGAGCCGGGGGGCTCGGTCCGGCTCGGTTACGTCCTCACCGAGCTGCGCGGCCGGGCGATCCGCCAGCGGCACGACCACGCCTTCCTGGTCCACGGCGGGACGTGCGTGAACCTCCACCTCTCCAAGGCCGACCCCGGTCCCGACGACGATCCCCGGTTCGAGCGGATCCTCACCTCGCTCCGGCTCGGCGAGCGGCTCTGATCCGCCGGCGTTCCCGGGGGGCGCCGGTCCGTTGTAGCGTTCGCCGCCATGGAGACCTACCGGGAGGCCTTCGCGGTCCACTCCTACGACGCGGACGCCTTCGGCGCGCTGGCGGTGCCGGCCCTCTGCGACTTCCTGGTGGAGGCGGCCACCCTCCACGCCACCGAGCTCGGGGTCCCGCTCGAGGCGCTCCGGGCGAAGGGGCTCACCTGGGTCCTGGCCCGCGCGCGGGTGGACGTGCTCGCCCCCATCCGGCTCGGCGACCGCGTCGAGGTGGAGACCTGGCCGTCCGGGGTCGAGCGGCTCCTCGCCCGGCGCGACTTCCGGGTCCGGGGCGCGGACGGGGCCGAGCTGGCGCGCGCCACCACCGGCTGGTCCGTGCTCGACCTGTCCACCCGCCGCCCGGTCCGGCCCGAGACCATCCTCCTCGATCCGCGCTTCCCGCCCGGGCGGCTCCCCTCGGTGGTGGAGCTGTCGCCCAGGCTCCCCGAGCTTCCGGCCTGGGACGAGCAGCGGCGCTTCCAGGTCCGCTACCAGGACATCGACGCGAACCTCCACGTGAACAACGCGAGCTACGTGGCCTGGGCGCTCGAGGCCGTCCCCCGGGACGTCTGGTCGGCCTGCCGGCTGGCCGGCCTCGAGGTCCACTACCTGGCCGAGTGCCACCACGGGAGCACGATCCTCTCGCGGCGGGCGGCGCACGGCGACGGCGCCTTCGCCCACGCGGTGGTGCGGGAGGAGGACGGACGGGAGCTGGCCCGGGTGGCGACGCGCTGGGTGAAGCGCTAGAGCATCGGGATGGAGCCCACCGCCTCGCCCGCGGAAGGGGCGGGGGTGGCCATCCCGCTCTGCGCCAGCTGCGAGGCGCCGCTTCACGGCCGGTTCTGCAGCCGCTGCGGGCAGGCCGCCCACCGCAGCCCGCGGTCGCTCCGGACCCTGGTCGAGGGCCCCGGCGAGGGGCGGGCCTGGCTGACCGTGCGCGCCCTGCTCCGGCGCCCGGGCTTCCTCACCCTCGAGTACCTGGCGGGGCGGCGGGCCCGGTGGGTGCCGCCGCTCCGGCTCTACCTCTGGGCGAGCGTCCTCTTCTTCGCCCTCGCCATGCGCGGCGGGAGCGGGCCGGGCGGGAAGCGGGGGCTGGAGGCGGTCCCCTCCGATCCGGAGGCGGCGGCGGAGGCGCGGCGCGAGGTGGAGCAGGCCCAGCGCGAGGTGGACAAGGCCGCCGACGAGCTCGAGCAGGCGGGGCAGGAGGAGGCGGCGAAGGCGCTCCGGGGCGCGGTCACCGGCCGGCACACGCTCCCCCCCGCCAAGTCCTGCGCCTGGATCGTGCTCCCGGGGGAGCGGGTCCGGGCGGCGATGGTGGCCGCCTGCGAGCGGGCCGTGTCCGACGAGGGGCGCTCCCTGGGGCGGGTCTTCGTCGCCAACGTGCCCCGGACGATGTTCGTCTTCCTGCCGGTGGTGGCCCTGGCGGTGCTCGCCCTCCACCCGCGGGCGAGGCGCTCCTACGCCGAGCACCTGGTCTTCGTCCTCCACGTCCAGGCCGCGATCTTCGTGGTGTTCGTGGTCGAGCTGGCGCTCTCCGCCGTGTCCCGCCTGGTCCCGGCGGTGGGCGTGCTCTCCGCCCTCGTCACCCTGGCGCTCTTCGGGTGGGTTCCCTTCTACGTCTTCCGCTCGCTCCGGGTGGTCTACGGCAACGGGCGCGGGCTCGCGCTGGCGAAGCTCTGCCTGCTCGGCGCGGCCTACACCGTGCTCCTCGCCGTCACGCTCCTCGGGACGGTGATCCTGAGCGCCCTGGCCGCCTGAGCGGCGGCCCGCGGCGGCTACGGCCCGAACACCAGCCGGACGACGACGACGGCGGCGGCGAACCCGGCCAGATCGGCGAGGAGGGCGGCGGGGAGCGCCTGGCGGTAGCGGCCCACGCCCACCGCCCCGAAGTAGACCGCCAGCACGTAGAAGGTGGTCTCGGTGGAGCCGGCCATGACCGAGACGAGCCGGCCGGCGTGGGAGTCCGGCCCCTCGGCCCGGAGGACGTCGCCCACCACCCCCAGGGCGGCGCCGCCCGAGAGCGGGCGGACCAGGATCAGGGGGAGCACGCTCGGGGGGAGGCCGAGGGGGCCGGTGAAGGGGGCGAGGAGCCGGGCGGCGGCGTCGAGCGCCCCGGAGGCCCGCAGCATCCCGAGCGCCACCAGGATCGCCACCAGGGGCGGGATGATCCGGACCGAGGTGGCGAACCCGTCCTTCGCCCCCTCGAGGAAGGCGGGGTAGACCTTCACGCGGCGGGCGAGGGCGACGAGCGGGATCCCGGCGAGGAGGAGCGGGATCGCCCAGGCGGAGACGGCGTCCAGGATCGCCCGGAGCACGCTAGCCCCCCGCCGAAGGAGGCGGCCGCGGGGGAGCGGGGTGCGGGTAGAGCCGCCCGAGGAGCTTCGCGGCGGCCACCGCGACCGCCGCGCCGCAGAGGGAGGCGAGCAGGGTGGGGCCGAGGATCTCGCCCGGCGCCCGCGAGCCGGCGGCGGCCCGGAGCGCGATCACGCTCGCGGGGACGAGCTGGACGGAGGCGGTGTTGAGGGCGCAGAAGAGCGTCTGCGCGTCGGAGGCGGTGCCCGGGTGCGGGTTCAGCCCCTCGAGCTCCTGCATCGCCTTGACCCCGAAGGGCGTGGCGGCGTTCCCCAGGCCGAGCACGTTGGCGGAGAGGTTCATGAGCATGGCGCCCATGGCGGGGTGCTCGGGCGGGACGGAGGGGAACAGCCTGCGGAGCAAGGGCCTGGCGCCCCGCGCCAGGGCCCGGACCAGCCCGGCCTCCTCCGCCACGCGCATGAGGCCGAGCCAGAGCGCCATCAGCCCGGCGAGCCCGAGCGAGAGGGTGACCGCCTTCCCGGCCGAGTCGGCCGCGGCGGCGGTGAGCTCGGCCATCCGGCCGTTCACCGCGGCCGCGACCACCGCGGCGGCGACGAGCAGCGTCCAGATCGCGCCCATGGGGGCCGATCTTGGCCCTCCGGACCTCGAAGGCGAGTTTTTGGTACAACCCCTCCGTCGCAGAGAAGGAACCGGATCCTCCATGCCCCGAACGTCGCTCGCCGCCCTCGCCCTGCTCCTCGCCTTCCCGCTCTCCGCCTGCCCGGAGGCGCGCCCCGGCGCCGGCCGCGCCTCCCCGCGCCCGCCCCAGGGGGCGCTCTCGGCGGGCACCTCCCCGCTCCCCGACGTCCTCACCGTGCCGCGCCCCGAGGGGCCGGAGTGGTTCGGGCTCTACCTGGTGGGGAAGAAGGCGGGCTGGAGCCGGGTCGAGCTGGTCCGCGAGCTGCGCGACGGCAAGGAGGTCCTGGTCGGCAGGAGCGAGATGCTGCTCCACGTGAACGTGGGCGGGAACGAGGTCGAGCGGCGGCAGACCGAGGAGCGGGTCTGGGAAGCGCGGCCCGGCGGGCGGCTGCTCTCCTTCAAGGCGGTCTTCTCCGGCGACGGAGGCGACCGGACGGTGAGCGGGACCTGCGCGAAGGATCGCTGCCGGGCGGTGCTCGAGAGCGCGGCCGGCAAGGAGGAGCGGGACGTCGACGGCGTCACCGAGACCGCCGACCTGGCCGACGGGGTCCGCCTCGCCGCCGCCCGGCGGACGGCGGTGCGCGGGCGGCAGCTCGACTTGATGAAGCTCCGGGTGCGCGAGATGCAGGACGTATACACCCGGCGCGAGCGGGTGGCCGGGGCGGGGGTGCAGGAGGAGGTGTCGGTGGTGGAGGAGTCGGAGGTCGGCGACCGCCTGGCGGTGCAGTACCAGGTGGCCGACGACGGGCGGATCGTCGAGATGCGCCACGGCGAGGCGATCGTGGGGCGGCCCGAGTCCGCCGAGCAGGCGAGGGCGCTCGACCAGGTCGACCTCTTCACGCTCGGCCGCGTGCCGGTGCCGCGCGCCCTCCCCCGGACGGTGCCCGCCAGCATCACCTACCAGCTCCAGGGGCTGCCGCCCTCCTTCGTCGAGAAGGGCGACCCCCGCCAGCGCTTCGAGCGCGGGCCGGGCGGCGCCACCCTCCTCACCGTGACCGCCCGGATCCCGGCCGCCGCCGATCCGGCCAAGGACACGCCGCTGGCGCGCGCCGGCCAGGGGGCGCGGAAGGAGGACCTGGCCTCGACGCCGCAGGCGGACGCCGACACGCCGTCGGTCGCCGCCCTGGCCAGCGAGGTCGCGGGCGGCACGCCCGGCACCTACGCCGCCGCCCTGAAGCTCTCGGACTGGGTGTACCGGAACCTCGAGAAGGCCTACGGGGCGAGCCACGACCGGGCGAGCGAGGTCATCGAGACGCGCAAGGGGGACTGCACCGAGCACTCGATCCTGCTCGTGGCCCTGGCGCGGGCCCTCGGGATCCCGGCCCGCCAGGTGTACGGCCTGGTGTACGCGCGCTACGCCGACGGGAAGGACGCGCTCTACTGGCACGCCTGGGCGGAGGTCCGCAGCGCCGGCGAGTGGATCGCCGTCGACCCGATCTTCGGCCAGCCGGTGGCGGACGCCACCCACGTGGCGCTCGGGCGGGACCGCCAGGAGGACGCGATCGGGCTCCTCGGCGCGCTCAAGGTGGTGGCGGTGGACGTGCGAGAGGGCCGGTAGGTAAGCTCTCCGCCCCCCCCTCGCCCCGGGAGCGCGCATGACCGGCCTCGACCACGTCGCCATCCTCGTCTCCGACCTCGACGCGGCGGTGAAGCTCTACCGCGACGTCTACGGGCTCCCCGCCCCGGAGATCGAGGTCGTCCCCACCGAGCAGGTGAAGGTGGCGATCTTCGGCCACGGCGCTGGCCGGATCGAGCTGGTCTCGCCCGCCTCGCCCGAGAGCCCGATGGCGAAGACCATCGCCAAGCGCGGCGAGGGGCTCCACCACATCTGCCTCTCGGTGCCCGACGTGGCCCGGGCGATGGCCGCCCTGAAGGCCCAGGGGGCGCCCCTCCTCGACGAGGTGCCGCGGCCCGGCGCGGGCGGCTCGAAGGTGGCCTTCGTTCACCCGAAGGGGAGCCGCGGCGTGCTGGTGGAGCTGAAGGAAGGCGGGGGGCACTAGCTCTCCCTTGCGCCCGGTCGCAGCCCCCGGTCGCGGGACGTCGAGGCGCCGCCGCCCCGGGGCCACCTCCGTGGTTGACCGCCCGCGGGGCGCGTGTTTTATCGAGCGGTCGCGCTCTCCTCGAAAGACGGGGTACCAGTCCATGCCGCGCCTCCTCGCCGCCGCCCTCGCGGCGCTCCTCCTCCTCCCCGGCGCCGCGCGCGCCCAGGCGGCCGCCGCCCCCAGGGCCGCGCCCGACGAGAAGCCCGCGCCGGCCGAGAAGTCGCCACCGCCGGAGAAGCCGGCCTCCGCGGAGAAGCCGGTCACGGCGGAGAAGGCCGCCCAGCCCGAGGTCGCTCCGGAGCTGGACGCCCGCACCAAGGAGGCGATCCAGAAGGCGGTGGAGAAGGCCAAGGACGACCTGCGGAACGAGGTCCGGGCCGAGATCCAGGGCGCGCAGTCCGCGGCCGAGTTCATGGGCGCGGTGGCCGAGGGGCCGAAGCTCCAGTTCCTCCAGCTCGACGGCTACTTCCGCGTGCGGGGCCAGCTCTTCGACGACTTCGCCCTCCGGCGCTCGGCGGACGCCTCCGGGCACTTCCTCTTCCCGGTGCCGCTCCAGGGCGGGGCGACGCTCCAGTCGGACGGCACCTACGCCGCCAAGGGGCGCAGCACCTTCTCCGACGCCAACATGCGGCTCCGGCTCGAGCCGACCATCAACGTCTCCGAGCACGTCCGGGTGAAGGCCCAGGTGGACGTGCTCGACAACTACGTGCTCGGCTCCTCCGATCCCCAGCTCTGGGACCAGAGCAACCCGCTCTACCCGGCGCCGCTCTACGGCTCCTCGCGGCGGCTGACGGCGAACGACCCGGTCGCCGACCGGGCCCCCATCCTCCCCAAGCGCGCCTGGGCGGAGGTCCAGACGCCGGTGGGCCTGCTGAGCTTCGGCCGGATGCCCTCGGAGTGGGGGCTCGGGATGCTCACCACCGCGGGCGGCGGGATCGACGACGACCTCGGCGACACGTTCGACCGGATCCAGTTCGCCCTGCCCCTCTCCACCCCGCTCGGCAGCCTGACCCTCGTCCCCATCCTCGACTTCGACAACACCGGGCCGCTCTACACCGACCCGCACCAGGGCGCGGGCGTGGGCCAGCCCTTCGTGGCCGAGTCGGGCTCGAGCGGGCGCACCTACGCCATCAAGGTGGCCCGGATCGACACGCCCGACGAGATCCGGCGCAAGCTGGAGCGCGGCGACACCTCGGTCAGCTTCGGCGGCTACTACAACTACCGGACCCAGCGGTACAACTACCCGACCACCTGCAGCACCGCCGTGTCGCCGGGCAGCGCCATCAGCGGGAGCACGTCGACCAGCTGCGCCGACGCCCCGCCCTCGAGCGACGTGAACCTGCCGGTCACGCCGAGCCCCTCGATCCACACGAGCGCCTACGCCCACGTCTTCGACGGCTGGTTCCGGATCCTCCGCCCGCGCTGGCGCATCGAGCTCGAGGCGGCGGGCGTGGTCGGGTCGATCGGGCAGGCCTCCGTCCCGGGCCTGGACGGCGCCGGGAACCCGATCTCGGTGCCGGTGGGGAAGGTGAACCTCGATCAGTGGGGGCTCGTCCTCCAGGGCGACTACCAGGCCATCCCGGGCAAGCTGCTCTTCGGCGGCGAGTTCGGCATCGCGAGCGCCGACTCCGCCCCCGGCTTCGGCACGGGCACGCCCTCGCTGGTGGACACCACCTACCTCCCCATCTCCACCCCGCTCGCCAACGGCGCCCTCCCGCCCTACGGCTCCTTCCAGGGGCCGCAGTACGGCCAGGCCGGCGATCACTCGATCACCAACTTCCGCTTCAACCCCGCCTACCGCGTGGACATGATCCTCTTCCGGTACCTGCTCGGCGAGGTGACCGAGGCCTGGTACCTGAAGCCGCGCGTCCGCTGGGACGTCCTCCCCGGGCTCCACCTCGATGGCGCGGTCATCTACTCCCAGGCGCTGAACGGCGGCTCGGTCCCGGCCGCGGTCTCGAGGCTCGCCTCCGTCGGCACCGGCCCGGCCAGCGACGCCTATGTCCTGCAGAAGGCCGGCCCCAAGCCCCTCGGCCTCGAGCTCGACACCAAGCTCACCCTCGAGACCGGCGAGGGCTTCATCGCCTGGGGGGACATGGCGGTCCTGCAGCCGCTCGGCGGGCTCGGGCCCGGCGCGAGCCGCGCCTGGTACCTGGGCTTCGGGCTGGCGGCGAAGTTCTGAGCCGGGGGGTCGCCGCCATGAAGGTCGCCGCCCTCCTCGCCGTCCTCCTCCTCGGCGCCTGCGCCGCCGCCGGCCGCGGCCCTCGCGTGGACGTGGACGTGCCAGTCCTCGGGCCGCTCCAGGCGGCCCTGCTCTACCACGACCGCTCGCACACCCCGCTCCCCGCGGACCAGCTCGTCCAGTGGTACGGCGAGGTCTGCGGGGAGAAGGACCCCCAGGCGCGCCAGGCGGCGGCCGCCGCCGCCCGATCCGAGCTGGAGCGGGCCGGCCGCGACGCGGTCCAGGCCGCCCGCTGGAAGGTCCCGCTCCGGCAGGAGCTGGGTGGCTACGACCTCGTGGAGAGCGCCTTCCCCACCACCCTCCGGGCCGGGGCGGCCGTGACCTTCGATCGCAGCCAGTACTGCGGCGAGCCCCTCACCTACCGGGTGGTGTTCCGGAACGGGGCGGACTACGCCCTGGTGCGGATCCCGCACGACGAGGCGGTCGCCTTCGTGCGCAACAACCCGGCCCGCAGCGTGGTGCACGACCTGGTGGTGGAGGTGGTGGGCGCCCAGGACGGCCCGGGCGGGCCCGCCCTGGTGGTGGACATCCTCGGGATCCGGACCCGGGATGCGGCCAGCGGGACGACGCTGGCCGAGACGGTGGCCGGGAGGTAGGAAGAGGGGAGGAGGCGGCGGCCATGGACTACCTCTTCGACCCCGACGCGATCCACCAGTGTTCCCTGGCCGGCCTGGGCAAGCCCAAGCCGGCCATGTTCGACGCCGTCGCCGACGCGCTCGAGGAGCGCTACCCGGGGCGGATCGATCGCTCCCAGCCCTGGATCTACAGCATCGCCGGCGGGGCGATGATCCAGATGAAGCTCTACTACGCGTCCCTCCACGAGTACCTGATGATCTGGGGGACGCCCATCGGCTCGGAGGGGCACTCCGGCCGGCACGCGGTGGGGTTCTGGGACACGGTCCTCGACGGCGAGGCCTGGTACTACGCCGAGGGGCAGTTCGAGAGGCGCGTCTACCGCCCGGGGGACCGGATCTACGTCGGCCCCAACCAGGCCCGGGGCATGAACTTCACCGACGGCGTCTGGGCGGTCGAGTACGCGCGGGGTCCGCTGCCGCTCTCCGTCCCCTTCGGCCTGGCCGACGAGCTCCTCTCCACCCTCGACTTCGCCACCGCGGCGCAGACCCTCTCGATCTACGCCTCGCTGGTCGGCCACCACTGGACGCAACCGCACGCCGACGGCCGCCGGCCGGGGGCGCTGCGGCGAGGGCTGGGCGCGCTCCTCGCCCGCGGCGGGCCGGCGGTCACCCGGCTCCTCTCGCCCGCGCCCGCCTCGGACGAGATTCCGCCCGGCCCGGTGCGGGGTACATCGCGCGGGTCGCCGCCGACACCAGGGCCACGGCTGTCCGCCGTGGAAGGAGCCGGGTCGTCAGGGCGGCGGCGCACCGGTTCCGAGTCCCCGGAATGACGATCGGCCCGCGGCCGAGGGCCGCCAGGGTCTCGGCCGCGACCGCGTCCGCCTCCATCACCGGCGGCGCGAGGAGCCCGATCCGGCGCGCTGCGCTCCGCTCGAAGGTCGGCGTCCGCACCGGCCCGGCGCAGCAGGCGAGCGCGTCCACGCCCGCCGGGCCGAGCTCCGCCCACAGCCCCTCCGCCAGCACCTGCAGGTAGGCCTTGGTGGCGGCGTAATGGGCCACCCGGGCCGCGCCCTGGAAGCCGGCCATCGAGCCGAGGAGCACGATCCCGCCTCGCCCCCGCGCCGCCATCCGGCCCCCGAGCCCGAGGGCGAGGCAGGCCGGGGCGCGGCAGTTGAGGTCGAGCATGCCGTCCAGCTCGGCCGGGGGGAGCGCGAGGAACGGCCCGATGGGCGAGCGGGCGGCGCCGGCCACCAGGAGCCCGATCTCGAGGCGGGCCACCGCCCGGAGGAGCGCGGCCGGGCCGGGGCGCCGGGAGAGATCGATCGCCACGGCGCGCGCCTCCACCCCGTGCTCGCGCCGGAGCCGGGCGGCGAGGGCCCGCAGCGGAGCGGCCCGGCGCGCCACCAGCACGAGGTCGAGGCCGCGCGCTGCCAGGGCCCGGGCGAAGGCCTCGCCCAGCCCCTCCGAGGCGCCCGCCACCAGCGCCCACGGTCCGTACCGCTCGCGGAAGGCGGCCCCGGTCACGGGCCGCCCCCGGAGGCGCCGGACCGCGGGAGGTACGGGGAGAGGGCGAGGATCCGGCTCCGCACCAGCGGACCGGCGAGCGGCACCAGGCGCCGCTTCCAGCCCAGGCAGGCGGCGATGTCGCCGGCGATGTCGTCGAGCGAGCGCCGCTGGTAGCGGAGCAGCCGCTGGCTCTCCGCGGTGTCGAGCCAGTCGGTGAGGTACTCCTTGGTGCTGAAGGCCTCCGCGGGGAGCATCTCCAGCCCCATGGCGCCGAGGAGGCGGGCCAGGTACTCGCCGTAGGTCACCTGGCAGGACGGACCGCCGCCCACGAGCAGGATCCGGCCCCACACCTCCGAGGTCCGCAGGGCGCGGGCCAGGGCGGCGGCCGCGTCGTCGGCGTGCAGGGCCTCGATCCGGTTCTGGAGGCCGATCTCGAACATGATCGGGTGCGGATCGCGGAGCCCGATCACCGGGACATCGGAGAGCCGGAAGATCGCCCAGGGGAGCCCGGAGCCGGTGATCAGCGCCTCGGCCTCGAGCTTGTGGCGGGTGTAGGCGTCGCTGGCCGAGACCGGATCGTCCACCCGCCGCGGCGGAGGGCGGGACTGGGTCCGGCCGTAGACGTCGAAGCTGGAGGCGAAGAGGAGGCGCGGCGGGCGCGGCTGGCCGGTGGAGGCCTGCACCAGGAGCGTGGTCCCCTCCACGTTGACGGCGCGGGCGGAGTCGGGGTCCTCCTCGCTCGCGGGAGGGATGACGAAGGCGAGGTGGATCACCGCCTCCACCCCCTCGACGGCCCGTGCCACCGCGGCCCGGTCGCGCAGGTCGCCCCACTGCACCTCGATCCGGCCGCCCAGCCGCCGGGCCAGGCTCCGGTGGTCGGGGGTGTCGAGGTCGAGGCAGCGGACCTGGTGCCCCTCGCGGATCAGCTCGGGGACGGTGTGGGAGCCGATGTTGCCGAAGGGGCCGGTGACGAGGACCTTCAGGGTGGCCTCCTACAGCAGGAAGGGCAACAGGGCGCGGCGCCGGGGGGGATAGTCCGGGAACCGCTCCCGGTACCAGGCGTGGTGGGCGAGGGCGCGGGGCCCGAGGTTCGCGGCGGTGTAGAGGGCGAAGGCCAGGCCGGCGACGGACCAGGAGGCGAGGGCCCAGCCGGCCCACTCCACGATCTCCCCCAGGTAGTTGGGGCAGGAGACGAGCTCGAAGGCGCCGCCGCTGGGGATCCGGTAGGCGCGGTCGCCCGGCGCCCGGAGCCGGAGGAGGGCCCGGTCGGAGGAGACGTTGAGCACCAGCCCGGCGAGGAAGATCCCGGCCCCGAGGAGGAAGCGCGGGTCCGCGAGCCAGCCGGCCGGGTAGTCGCCCAGGGCCGAGATCCAGCGGGCGTTGATCCAGCCGTTCAGGAGGTTGAAGGCGATCGCCAGGACCGGCACCAGCAGGGGCATCCGGCCCCCCGGGCGCATCCCGAGGGGGAAGACGAACGTCCGGTGGAGGTAGTGGAGCTGCCAGAGGGCGAGGAGGGCGAGCGGGGCGGTCTCGGCGCGGTGCGGGCCGGCCAGGTAGACGGCGAGGAAGAAGAGGACCGCCGGGCTCTCCATCACCAGCCAGCCGAGGCGCGCCGGGATGGTGGGGCCGAACCCGGGCCGGGCGTGGCGGCCGTAGGGCGCCGTCATCCGGCGCAGGGAGAGCGCGGTGGGGGCGGCGAGGGCGAGCTCGAGGAGGACCAGGGCGCGGTAGGAGCCGCTCACCCGGGGGAGCGTAGCCCAGGCCGGGCGGGCGGCGGCGACTCTCGACGGGGCGCGTCGCGATTCCGGCCCGGGGTGCGGTGTGATAGCGTCCCGGGCCCCGCATGAACGCCAAGAAGAAGGCCAGGCCGGTTTCGCGGGCCGCGCTCGCCGGGGAGGCCGATCCCCGCCTGGTGGCCCTGTCGGTCTCGATCCAGGACGACGGCGCGCTCTACGCGGAGGACATCCGCGGGAGCCAGGCGCACGTGGCGATGCTCGCCGCCCAGGGCATCGTCCCCAAGGCGGTGGCCCGCCGGGTGACCCGGGCCCTCGACCAGGTCCGGGCCGAGTTCGCCGCCGGGGAAGTTCGCCTCGACCCGGCCCTGGAGGACGTCCACACCCACGTCGAGCGGCGGCTGGGCGAGCTGGTGGGGCGCGACGCCGGCTACCTGCACGCCGGCCGGAGCCGGAACGACCAGGTGGCGCTCGACGAGCGGCTCTTCATCGTCGCCGCCTGCGACCGCTGCGACGCCGCCCTGGCCCGGCTCCAGCGCGCCTCCCTCGGGCAGGCCCGCCGCCACGAGCGGACCCTCCTCCCCGGCTACACCCACCTCCAGCGCGCCCAGCCGGTCTCCCTCGCCCACCACCTCCTCGCCTACGTGGAGATGCTCTCCCGCGACCGGGAGCGGCTGGCCGAGGTCCGGCGGCGCGCGGCCCTCTCCCCGCTCGGCGCGGGCGCCCTCGCCGGCACCACCTTGCCGCTCGACCGCGAGCGCGTCGCCCGGAGCCTGGGGCTCGCGGGCGTCACCCGGAACTCGCTCGACGCGGTCTCCGACCGGGACAGCGCCATCGAGCTCCTCTTCGCCTGCGCCCTGGCCGCCGTCCACCTCTCCCGGCTGGGCGAGGAGATCGTCCTCTGGACCACGAAGGAGTTCGGCTTCATGACGCTCGCCGACGCCTTCGCCACCGGCTCCTCGCTCATGCCCCAGAAGAAGAACCCGGACGTGGGGGAGCTGGCCCGCGGCCGGGCGGGGCGGGCGATCGGCGACCTGGTGGCCCTGCTCGCCATCGTGAAGGGCCTGCCGCTCTCGTACAACCGCGACCTCCAGGAGGACAAGCGGCCGCTCCTCGCCGGGCCCGAGGCCCTGGTGCTCACCGCCGACGCGGTGGCCGGGGCGCTCGAGACCGCCACCTTCCACAAGGAGCGGATGGAGGAGGCGCTCGGCGGCGGCGAGGCGCTGGCCACCGACGCGGCCGAGTACCTGGTGGAGCGCGGCGTCCCGTTCCGGGAGGCGCACGAGGCGGTGGGGAGGGCGGCCGCGTTCGCCACCGCCCAGGGCCGGCCGCTCGCCCGGCTCACCGCCGCCGAGTGGCAGCGCTTCCACCGGCGCTTCGAGAAGGACGTGCTCCGCTGCTTCGACGCCCGGCGGAGCCTGCGCCGCCGCGACCTCCCCGGCGCCCCCGGGCCGCGCCAGGTCCGGGCCGAGCTCCGCCGCTGGGAGCGGGCGCTGCGGGAGCGGGCGCGGTGAGGCCCGCGCCGATCGCCGCCCTGCTCCTCCTCGCCGGCTGCGGGGTGAAGGGCCCGCCCCGGCCGCCCCTGCCGGAGAAGCCCACCGCCCCGGCCGCCGCCCCGGCCCCCGCCTGCCCCGGCTGCGCCACCCCGGAGCCCAAGCCGTGAACCACTTCCAGCGGAAGCGGGGCGTCCTCCACGCCGAGCAGATCCCGATCGAGGCCCTGGCGGAGCGGTTCGGGACGCCCCTCTACCTCTACTCGAGCGCCACCCTCACCCGGCACTGGAGGGTGCTGCACCGCTCGCTGGCCGGGATCGACCACCTGGTCTGCTACGCGGTCAAGGCCAACTCCAACCTGGCCATCCTCGGCCTCCTCGCCCGGCTCGGCTCCGGCTTCGACATCGTCTCCGGCGGCGAGCTCTACCGCGTGCTCCAGGCGGGCGGCCGCCCGGAGAAGGTGGTCTTCAGCGGGGTGGGAAAGCGCGACGACGAGATCGCCTTCGCCCTCGAGTCGGGCGTCCGGGTGCTCAACGTGGAGAGCGGGCCGGAGCTGGCCCGGATCTCGATCGTCGCCCGCCGCCTCGGGGTCCGGGCGCCCATCGCCCTGCGCGTGAACCCGGACGTCGACCCCCGGACCCACCCCTACATCTCCACCGGGCTCCGGGAGAACAAGTTCGGGGTGGCGGTGGAGGACGCGCGGCGGCTCTACGCCCTCGCCGCCAAGGACCCGGCCCTCGAGATCAAGGGCGTGGCCTGCCACATCGGCTCGCAGATCACCACCGTCCGCCCCTTCCTCGACGCCATCGCCCGGGTGCTGGCGCTCGCCGAGGACCTCGAGCGGCACGGGATCCGGCTCGGCCACCTCGACGTGGGGGGCGGGCTCGGGATCACCTACCAGGACGAGGAGCCGCCCCACCCGGAGGAGTACGGCCGGGCGATCGGGAAGGCGCTCGCCCGCTGGAAGGGCGAGGTGACGCTCGAGCCGGGCCGGGTGCTGGTGGGCAACGCGGGTGTGCTCGTCACCCGGGTGCTCTACGTGAAGCGGAGCGGCCGGAAGACCTTCGTGGTGGTGGACGCGGCGATGAACGACCTCGTCCGGCCGAGCTACTACGGCGCCTACCACGCCATCGAGCCGGCCGGCCCGCCGCGCTCCGGGGCGCGCGAGATCGTCTGCGACGTGGTGGGGCCGGTCTGCGAGTCCGCGGACTTCCTCGCCCGCCGGCGACGCCTCCCCGCGCCGCAGGCGGGGGACCTGCTGGTGGTCCGCTCGGCCGGCGCCTACGGGTTCGCCATGTCCTCCAACTACAACGCCCGGCCGCGCGCCGCCGAGGTGCTGGTGGACGGGGACCGGGCCCTCCAGGCCCGGCGCCGGGAGACCTACGCCGACCTGGTCCGGGGCGAGAAGGCCCGCCCCGCCGCGGTGCGGTTCACCCCCGCCCGCGGATAGGCTAACCTCGTCGACCGACCTTTCCCCACAGGGAGACCCTCATGCCGCGACTCGCAGGATCGATGGTGGCCATCGTCACCCCGATGAAGGACGGCGCGGTGGACCTGAAGGCGCTCCGCGCCCTGGTGGAATGGCAGCTGGCCGAGGGGACCGACGGGATCATCCCCTGCGGCACCACCGGCGAGGGGGCGACCCTCACCGCCGCCGAGCGCGCCGAGGTGATCCGCGCGGTGGTCGAGACCGTGAAGGGCCGGGCGGTGGTGATCGCAGGGGCCGGCTCGAACGCCACCCACGAGGCGATCGAGTCGGTGAAGCTCGCCAGGGAGCTCAAGGCCGACGCCGCCCTGGTGGTCACCCCCTACTACAACAAGCCCACGCCCGAGGGGCTCTACCGCCACTACCAGGCGATCTGGGAGGCGGCCCGCTTCCCGGTGGTGGCCTACAACGTCCCCTCCCGCACCGCGGTCGACATGCTGCCCGAGACGGTGGCCCGGCTGGCCAAGTCGGGCGCCATCGTGGGCATCAAGGAGGCGACCGCCAACCTGGACCGGCAGGTCCAGCTGGTCGAGAAGGTGGGCAAGGACGCGATCGCCTATCTCTCCGGCGACGACTTCACGGTCCTCCCGTACATCGCCTGCGGGGGGCACGGGGTGATCTCGGTGGTGGCCAACGTCGCCCCCCGCGCCATGAAGGAGCTGGTGACCGCGGCGCGCGCGGGCGACCTCGCCGGCGCGCTGGCGAAGCAGGTGGCGATGGCGGAGCTCAACCGGATGATGTTCGTGGAGACCAACCCCGGGCCGGTGAAGGCGGGGGTGGCGCTCCTCGGGCGCGCCTCGGGCGAGCTGCGGCTGCCGCTCGCGCCGGTCTCGGAGGCGAACCTCGCCAAGGTGCGGGAGGCGATGGTGCGCTTCGGCCTGAAGCTCGGGTGAGGGGGGCGCGGCCCGCGGTCCTTCGACGGGAGACGACATGGTCAAGGTGGTGGTGACCGGCGCGGCCGGTCGCATGGGAACGCAGATCGTCCGGCTGGTGAGCGGCAGCGAGGGGCTGGCCCTCCACGGCGCGGTGGAGCGGCCGGGGAGCCCCGCCCTCGGGCAGGACGCGGCGGCGCTGGCCGGGCTGCCGGCGGCCGGGGTGCGGGTCGGGGACGACCTCGGGAAGGCGCTGGCGGGCGCCTCGGTGGTGATCGACTTCACCAGCCACGAGGCCTCGGCGCGCCACGCCGAGCTCTGCGCCGAGAAGGGCGTGGCCCTGGTGATCGGCTCCACCGGGTTCACCCCCGAGGCCAAGGCCCGGGTGGCGGCGGCGGCCCGGAAGGTCCCGGTGGTCCTCTCCCCCAACATGAGCGTGGGGGTGAACGTGGTGTTCGAGCTGGTCCGCCAGGCGGCCCGGACGCTGGGCGACGACTACGACGTCGAGATCGTCGAGATCCACCACAAGCACAAGCGCGACGCCCCCTCGGGCACGGCGGTGCGGCTGGGCGAGGTGGCGGCCGAGGCCCTCGGGCGGAGCTCCTCGGAAGCCCTCGCCTACGCGCGCCACGGCATCCTCGGGGCGCGCCCGCCCTACCAGATCGGGATCCAGACCCTGCGGGGCGGGGACGTGGTCGGCGAGCACACGGTCCTCTTCTGCGGGGAGGGGGAGCGGGTGGAGATCACCCACCGCGCCACCAGCCGGGAGCAGTTCGCCCGGGGCGCCCTCCGGGCCGCCCAGTGGCTCCCCGGGAAGCCGGCCGGCCTCTACGACATGGCGGACGTGCTCGGGCTCCGGGGCGGGAAGTGAGGACCTGCCGCTTCCGCCGGGCCGGACAGGAGCGCTACGGCCTGATCGAGGGGGAGGAGGTCCGCGCCCTGAGCGCCGCCCCCTGGGCGGGCGGTCTCCCGGAGGGCAAGCCGGTCCCCCTCGCCGAGGTGACGCTGCTCGCCCCGGTCGAGCCGACCAAGGTGGTCTGCGTGGGCCGGAACTACGTGGCCCACGCCAGGGAGCTGGGGAACGAGGTCCCCAAGATCCCCCTCATCTTCCTCAAGCCCTCCACCTCGGTGATCGGGCCGCAGGAGGCGATCCGCTGCCCGGAGCAGTCGCACGAGGTCCACCACGAGGGGGAGCTGGCGGTGGTCATGGCCCGGCCCCTCACGCGCGCCAGCCCCGCCCAGGTCCGCGAGGCGGTCTTCGGCTACACCTGCCTGAACGACGTCACTGCCCGCGACATCCAGCGGGAGGAGAAGCAGTTCACCCGGGCAAAGGGGTTCGACACCTTCTGCCCGGTGGGGCCGCTGATCGAGACCGCCTTCGATCCGCTGGACGCCTCGGTGGTCTGCCGCGTCAACGGCGGGGAGCGGCAGCGCGGCTCCACCCGCGACATGGCCTTCGACCCCTTCGCCCTGGTGTCGTTCATCTCCGGGGTGATGACCCTCCTCCCCGGCGACGTGATCGCCACCGGGACGCCGGAGGGCGTCGGTCCCATTCGCCGCGGCGACTGGGTGGAGGTGGAGATCCCGGGGATCGGCGTGCTGCGGAACCCGGTGACCTGAAGACGCACCCCGCCCGGCCCGGGCCGTGGCACAATGGACGCCCGTCACTCGCCGTCGAGGAGGTGCGCCCATGCGGTCCCTCTCCATCGCCGCGCTGCTGGTCTCGGCCGCGCTCGGGGCAGGGTGCCTGGTGTCGAAGCCCGACCCGGCCACCGAGAAGCGCCAGGCGGGCGACGACGCCCTGGCCAAGTCCGACTTCGCCGCCGCGGCCGCGGCCTACGAGGCGTCGCTCGCCGTCGATCCCAAGCAGGAGAAGGTGCTGGAGCGGCTCGCCAGCGCCTACGCCCACCTCGACGAGCGGGACAAGGCCGCCGCCGCCCTGGCGCGCAAGGCCGAGCTCCAGAAGGACCCCGCCCAGAAGGCGGAGACGCTCCGCCAGGTGGCCGGGCTCTACCTCCAGTCGGCCGACCGCGACAGGGCCGAGCCCTGGCTGCGCCAGGTCCTGGCGCTCGCCCCGGACGACGACGCCACCATCACCTGGCTCGCGGAGCTGGCGGCCGACCGCGGCGGGGCCCGGTCCAACGTGGCCGAGGCCAACCCGGCCGACCTCGACGTCGCCCTGGGCTACTACGACAAGCTGATCGCCCTCCGGCCCGACAGCCTGACCGGCTACGCCCACAAGCGGATCGTCCTCACCAAGTACCTCGGCTACGTGCGGAAGCAGCAGCAGGCCGCGGAGCAGAGCCTCGGCCGGGCGCGCGGGTCCGAGCAGGCGGCGATCCGCGAGAAGATCGCGACGGCCAAGGGCAGGGCGGGCGAGCTCCAGGCGGCCCTCGATCAGGTGGACCAGAAGATCGCCGCCCTCCGCACCAAGCCGAAGCCGGCCGCCCCCTGAGCGTCCCCCGGCACGTCGTGGCAGCGGCCCGGAAGGCCCGGTAGAGGACGCGGATGCGCGCCTTCGTCGGGGTGGGGTCCAACCTGGGCGACCGCTGGGCGTACCTGCGCCTCGCTGCCCGCGCGCTGCGCGCCGAGTCGACGGTGTCGCTCCTCCGCGCCTCGCGGGTCTGGGACACCGCGCCCGTCGGCCCGCCGCAGCCCCGCTACCTGAACGCGGCGCTGGAGCTCGAGACGCGCCTCTCCGCCCCCGCCCTCCACGCCGTCCTCCAGCGGATCGAGGCCGAGGCCGGCCGCCGCCGCGGCGTCCTGCGCTGGGCGGCGCGAACCCTCGACGTCGACCTGCTCCTCTACGGGAGCGAGGTGATCCGCCGCCCCGGCCTGGTGGTCCCCCATCCGGGCCTGGTCTCGCGCCGGTTCGTCCTCGCGCCCCTCGCCGAGCTCGGGCCGGAGCGGGTGGTGCCCAGCACCGGCCAGACCGTGGTCCAGCTGCTCGCCGGCGCGCCGCCGGCCGACGTGCGGGTGGTCGGGCTCTACCCCGGCTAGCTCCGGCCGCGGGGCGGCCGGCCCGCGGCGACCAGCACGCGGTCCACCGCCGCGGGCGGGAGGGGCTCGCAGCGCCCGAGGGAGCGGGCGAGGGCGGCGATCCGGGCCACGCGCTCGAGGGTCTCCATCCGGTCGAAGGCCTCGGCCAGCGTCCGGCCCAGGGCCAGGGCGCCGTGGCGCTCGAGCAGGATCACGTCGTGCCCGGGGAGGAGCGGGGCGATCGACGTGGGCACCTCGTCCGTCCCCGGCGTGGCGAAGGGGGCGAGCCCGATCCGGCCGAGCGTCACCGCCGCCTCCGGGACGAGGTCGTCGGGGGGCGCGAGGCCGGCCACGGTGAAGGCGATCGCCGCCACCGGGTGGGCGTGGACGATCGCGCCGACGTCGGGCCGGGCCGCGTAGGCGGCGAGGTGCATCCGGAGCTCGGTCGAGGGGCGGCCCCGTCCGTCCAGGATCGCCCCCTGGCCGTCCACGAGCACGAGGTCGGCCGGCCGGAGGTGGCCCTTGCTCACCCCCGAGGCGGTGACCAGGAAGGCGCCCGGGGCGACCCGCGCCGAGACGTTCCCCTCGGTCGCGCCCACCAGGTCGCGGGCGTGGAGCCGGCGGCAGGTCTCGACGAGCGCCGCCACCTCGCGCCCGAGCCCCCGGAGGCGGGCGGGACGGGGGCGGGCCGGCGCCCGGGCGCGAGGGGTGCCTGGCCGGCTCACAGGATCTTGGCGGCGAGGAGGTCCTGCACGTCGAGCAGGCCCACCGGGCGGCCGGCCTCGTCCACCACCGGGACCTGATCGATCCGCCCTTGCCGGAGCACCCGGGCCGCGTCGGTCACCAGCGCGTCGGGCCGGACGGTGCGCGGGTTCCGGCACATGGCCGAGGCCACCGGCTGGGCGAAGTCGGTCTGGTCGTGCTCCACCAGGCGGCGGAGGTCGCCGTCGGTGAAGATGCCGACCAGCTTCCCGGCCGCGTCCACCACCGAGGTGGCCCCCGGGCGGCCCGGGGTCTCGGTCATCACCGCCACCGCCGCGGAGAGCGGCTGGTCCTCCCGCACCACCGGGTTGGCCTCGAGGGCGCGCATCAGCTCGCGCACCTTCATCAGGCCCCGGCCCAGCTTCCCCCCGGGGTGGTAGAGCGCGTACTCCTCCCGGTCGAAGGGGCGGTTGGCGAGCACGGTCATGGCCAGGGCGTCCCCGACCGCGAGCTGGACCGCGGTGGAGGCGGTGGGGGCGAGCCGCATGGGGCAGGCCTCCTCCACGTTCCCGAACGCCAGCACCAGGTCGGCCGCCCGCGCCAGCGGGTTCGCCTGGTCGCGGGTCATGGCCACGATCCGGGCCCCGATCTTCTTCAGGGCGGGGAGCAGCCGCAGCAGCTCCTCCGTCTCGCCCGAGTTGGAGAGGGCGATCACCAGGTCGTTCCGCGCGATCCGGCCCAGGTCGCCGTGCGCCGCCTCGGCGGGGTGCACGTAGAGGGAGGGGGTCCCGGTCGAGGCGAGGGTGGCGGAGATCTTCTGGGCGATGAACCCGGACTTCCCCATCCCGGTCACCACCACCCGCCCCTTGCAGCCGAGGATCGAGCGCACCGTCTCGGCGAAGTGCTCGTCCAGGGTCGCCGCCGCGATGGCGCGGGCCTCGGCGGCGATCACCGTCCGGCCGTACTCGACCAGGCCGCGGGCAGGACGCGCCCCGCGGCGCTTCGGCAGGCGTACCACGCGGGCTTTCGAGCGGCTGGCCATGAGCGTGCTCTTAGCACCAATCGCGGCCTTGCGGCAGGCGGCGCGGGTAGGCTATGCAAGCCTCCGTCCCGGGAGGATCCGCCATGCAATTCTTCATCGACTCCGCCGACGTCGGCGAGATCAAGAAGGCCCTCGCCCTCGGCCTGTGCGACGGCGTCACCACCAACCCGTCCCTGGTGGCCAAGACCGGCCGCGGGTTCGAGGACGTCCTCAGGGAGATCGTCGGGCTGGTGCCCGGCCCCATCTCCGCCGAGGTCACCGCCACCGACTACGAGGGGATGCTGGCCGAGGGGCACCACTACGCCAAGTTCGGCAAGCAGGTGGTGATCAAGGTCCCCCTGATCGTGGAGGGGCTGCGGGCGGTGAAGACGCTCTCCGACGAGGGGATCAAGGTCAACGTCACCCTCTGCTTCTCCCCGGTGCAGGCGCTCCTCGCCGCCAAGGCGGGCGCGACCTACATCTCGCCCTTCGTCGGCCGGCTGGACGACGTCTCCGAGGACGGCATGGCGATGGTGGCCGACATCGTCCAGATCTACCGGAACTACGGCTTCAAGACGAAGGTGCTGGTGGCGAGCGTCCGCCACCCGATCCACGTCCTCCAGGCCGCCAAGCTCGGGGCCGACGTGGCCACCATCCCCTTCAGCGTCATCGACCAGCTCGCCAAGCACCCGCTCACCGACGTCGGCTTGAAGAAGTTCCTGGCCGACTGGGAGAAGGTGCCGAAGGCCGCCAAGCCCGCCAAGTAGGCGCGGCCGGCGGGCCTCGGAGCGCGCCAAGCAACCCCCGGCCGTCGCGAGGCGAGCGAGGCCGAGCACCGAACGCCGGCGTCGTTCGCCGCAGCAGGCAGGGGATGGGTTCAGGCGCTCTCAGCCGAGGGTGACGCGGAAGAGCCGGCGCTCGACCTGGTCGAGCGCGGCGGCCAGGTCCTCGCGGCGGAGCCGCATCCCGTCGGCGTGCTCCTTGAGCCCCAGGCACCGCTCCGTCACCAGCCGGACGAGCAGGTGGAGGGCCGCCTCCTCGGCGGGCGACTGCAGGCGGTGCCCGTCCCGGGCCAGCCGCCGCTCGAGCTCCTCGAAGTCCCGGAGCAGGTCGAGCCGGGCCAGCTCGAGCGCGAAGCGGAGCACGTCGTCGCGGGGGCGCTCCGCCGCGCCGGCCGCCCAGCGGGCCCGGAGCTCCTCGGAGACCCACTCGACGAAGGGCGGCGGCCAGGCGGAGAGCTCCCGGGCCAGCTCCTCGGCGAAGCGCTCGAGGACGTAGGCCTTCACCGGCTGCTTCTGCCGGTCGTAGAGGAAGTCCCAGCGGCGGTCCCGCACGCCGGGATGATAGCCCGGCGCCGGCTAGGCCGCGTCGGAGCCGGCCGCGGCGGCGGGGATCTCCCCCCGCGGCTCGGGGGCCCGGCCGCCGCCCAGGGCGGTGAGCGGACCGCGGGTCGCCGGGGCGAGGGCCTCGGCGGCCCGGAGCTCCCCGCGGAGCACCCGGTAGTACCGCTTGCCGGTGAGGAAGCTGTGGTGGGTGGCGTCCACCTCGACGTTGGCGAGGTGCGGGAGCCCGTGCGTCTCGAGCACGCCCGAGGGGTAGGGCGCGGCCTCGTCGCGCCGCGACCAGATCGAGACCAGCCGGACCTGCCCCGGCCAGGGACCCTGCTCCAGCCGGCGGAGGAAGGGGCTGCCGGGGAAGAGCTGCCAGAGGGAGCGGGCGAAGAAGCCGACCGGGACGCCCAGCCAGGCGAGGGGGGTCCCGTGGAACGGCGTGCCGAGGGCCACCACCGCCCGGGTCCGGCGCCAGCCCCCGAGCTTCTTCACGTACCAGGCGGCGATCAGCCCGCCCTTGGAGTGGCCGACGATGGTGAGCGGTCCCAGCCCCGGGTTCCGGGCGTAGATGCGCTCCACCTTGGCGCGGACGAGGTCGGCGAGGTCGTCGATACCGCGAGTGTTGAGGGTCCGTCCCAGGCCGCCCAGGTCGAGGGTGAAGACCCCGTACCCGTCGCGGCGCAGCCGCCGCTCCAGGACGTCGAAGGTCCGCCGCGAGGTGAAGAAGCCGTGTAGCAGCAGCACCGGCCGCGGGCAGCGGGAGAAGTCGGTGCGCTTCTCCACCCGGTGGCTGCGGACCGAGCCGTCCAGGATCGCGGCCACCTCCGCGATCTGCCTCGCCACCCGCCGGACCGCTCTCGCGATGCGCATCGTGAGCCCCTCTCCCTTACGAGAAACCTAGGGAGCGAGGGTGTGACGTGCACGTCCGGGAGGCGCCCCGGTCCGTCCCGCGATCCTGGGGGGAGCGGCCATGGCCGGGGGACGGTGGGTGGGGTGTGCCGCGGCCGAGGGCGAGGGCGTTCCGCCGGTCTCCCGGGTCAGGGCCGCCCCGGTGGCCCGGGGTGAGCGGGCCGGCGGGCGCGGCTTGAGCGCTGCCGGGGTCGCGCCTAGAGTGTCCGCCCATGCTGATCGTGATGAAGCCGAGCGCCACCCAGGCGGAGATCGACGCGGTGGTGGAGCGGATCCGCTCCCTCGGGCTCACCCCCCACCCCATCCCCGGCGCCCAGCGGGTGGCGATCGGGATCACCGGGAACAAGTCCGGGCTCGATCCCGACCCCTTCACCATCCTGCCGGGCGTGGCGGACGCCATCCGGGTCTCCCAGCCGTTCAAGCTGGTCTCCCGGGAGGTGAAGCCGGAGGACACCGTCATCGACGTGGGGGGCGTGCCCCTGGGCGGACCGGCGATCGCGCTGATGGCCGGGCCGTGCTCGGTCGAGTCCCGGGAGCAGATCCTGGAGACGGCCCACGCGGTGAAGGCGGCCGGAGCCCGCTTCCTGCGGGGCGGCGCCTACAAGCCCCGCACCAGCCCCTACGAGTTCCAGGGGCTGGCCGAGGAGGGGCTCCGCCTGCTCGCCCTGGCCCGCGAGCAGACCGGGCTCAAGGTGGTCACCGAGGTGATGGACGTCGAGACGCTGCCCATGGTGTGCGACTACGCCGACGTCCTCCAGATCGGCGCCCGGAACATGCAGAACTTCTCGCTGCTCAAGCAGCTCGGGACGCTGCGCAAGCCGGTGCTCCTGAAACGCGGCCCCTCCGCCACCATCAAGGAGTGGCTCATGGCCGCCGAGTACGTCCTCTCGCGCGGCAACTACCAGGTGGCCCTCTGCGAGCGCGGGATCCGGACCTTCGAGACCATGACCCGCAACACCCTCGACATCAACGCCGTCCCGGTCCTCAAGGCCCTCACCCACCTGCCCGTGGTGGTCGATCCCTCCCACGGGATCGGGCTGCGGGCGCACGTGGCGGCGGTGGCCCGGGCCGGGGTGGCGGCGGGGGCCGACGGCCTGATCGTCGAGGTGCACCCTCACCCGGAGAAGGCGCTCTCCGACGGCCACCAGTCCCTCACCCCTGCCGAGTTCGAGGGGCTCGTGGCCCAGGTGAGGGTGATCGGCAGCGCCCTCGGCCGACCGCTCTCCTCCTGAGCCCCACCGCCGAACCCCTCGCCGGCGCTCGACCTTCGCGGGCGGGTCGCCCCGGCCGGGTATGCGCCCGCTTGCCATCGGCCCGGGATGCGTTACCTGATCCCCATGAAGCCCGACAGCGAGAGCGTCGCCCGGATCCCGCCGCACGACTTCGTCCTGCCCGGCGGCTGTCTCCTCTGCGGGGGCGACCTCGACGTCCGCATGACCGCGGGCGGCGCGGCCAGCTACTGCAAGGCTTGCCGCTGGATGTCCCGGCCGCACCTGCGTCGGGAGGACGGGCAGGTCCAGGTCATCCACCCCGCCGGCGGCGTCGCGTAGCGGCCGGTTCGCGCCCCGCCGCGGTGGGGTTATCCTGGCCCACGTGTCCAAGGCCTTCACCAGCGAGGAGGCTCCCGACCTCGGCCCGGTGATCCCGCCGGTGCCCCGGCCGCGGCCGGGCGAGCTGCACCCGGTCACCCCGGAGGGCGCGGCCGAGCTCCGCGCCCGCCTCGAGCGGCTGCGCGCCGAGCGGGCCCGGACGGCGACGGAGGCGGAGCGGGCGCGGGCGGGGGAGCGGATCGCGGCCCTCGAGGCCACCCTCGCCGCCCAGGCCGTGAAGGAGCCCGAGCTCGGCGCCCGGGGCGAGGCCGGGTTCGGCGCCTGGGTGACGGTCGAGGACGAGGCGGGCGCGCGGCGGACCTGGCGGCTCGTCGGTCCGGACGAGGCCGACGCCCGCCGCGGCCTGGTGAGCGTGCGCGCCCCGCTCGGCCGGGCGCTCCTCGGCCGGCGCGCGGGAGAGACCGCCACCGTGGAGCGGCCGGACGGCCCGGCGGAGCTCGAGGTGACGGACGTGCGCCGCACGGCGCCGTGAGGGGTCCCGGAGGAGCGACCATGCGCATCCTGCACACGATGATCCGGGTGGGCGATCTGGAGCGCTCGCTCGCCTTCTACACCGGGGTCCTGGGGATGAAGCTCCTCCGCCGGCAGGACTACCCCGACGGCCGCTTCACCAACGCCTTCGTCGGCTTCCGCCCCGAGGCCGAGGAGGCGGCCCTCGAGCTCACGCACAACTGGGACACGGCCCGCTACGACCTCGGCGGCGGGTTCGGCCACGTGGCGGTCGAGGTCCCCGACGCCCGGGCCGCCTGCGAGGAGATCACCCGGCGCGGCGGGAAGGTGGTCCGGCCGGCCGGCCCGATGAGGCACGGCACCACGGTCATCGCCTTCGTCGAGGACCCGGACGGCTACCGGATCGAGCTGATCGAGCGCCGGCCGGAGCGGTAGGCGGGCGCGCCCCGGCCGGGTGCCCCCGGGTGCCCGTTCCCGGCCGGGGGCCGTTGGTGGTCCCATCGCGTCGAGCGACCGGGGGGACCGGTGCAGCGCCTCTACCGCAAGCAGCACATCGTCACCTCGGTGGTGGCCGTCATCCTCGACGACCGCGACCGCGTGCTGCTCACCCGGCGGAGCGTGCCGCCCTTCCTCGGCCTGTGGGTGATGCCGGGGGGGAAGATCGGCCTCGGCGAGCCGATGCTCTCCGCGCTCCACCGGGAGGTGCGCGAGGAGGTGGGGATCGACGTCACGGTGGGTGCGCTGGTGGACGTGTTCGAGCACGTCACCCCCGGCGACGAGAACGACCACCACGTCATCCTCTACCACCGCTGCCGCCCGAGCCGGCTCGAGCTCTCCCCCAACCCGGCCGAGGTGGCGGAGGCGCGCTGGGTCTCGCGCGACGAGCTCCCTCGCTACCCCCTGCCGGAGGGGGCGCGGCACGTCCTCTCGCTGGTCTTCCCCGAGCTCGGGCGCCCGGAGACCCTCGCCCCGCCGGACGCCCGGCCCCGGGTCCGGATCCTGGACGCGCCGGTGGGGCTCGCGTACCCGCTCGGCCATCACCTGCACTGCCTGGTGGGGCAGATCCCGACCCGGCTCGAGACCGCGGAGCGCGGCTACGCCATCGCCGATCCGGCGGGGCAGTGGGCGCTGGTCCGCTCGGTCCTCGACGTCGCCGCCACCGGCGAGCACGGCCTCGGAAAGGTCCACTTCCTCGTGCTCCCGGAGAGCGCCGTTCCGGCGGGGCGGCTCGACGACGTCCTGGCGGCGGTGGCCGGGCGCTTCCGCGAGAGCTCCGTGACCATGCTGGGCCTGGAGCACGTGCGGCTCCGCGCCTACCGCGAGCTCCTCCGGCGCTTCCGGGGCGACAACGGAGAGGCGCTCGAGCTGGTGGAGCGGGACGTCCGCGACGGCGCGCCCGAGGACCTCCCGGTCAACGCGTGCGCCATCGTGGTGAAGGAGCCGGGTGGCCGGCTCCGCGTGCTCCTCGAGGCGAAGAGCCACCCGTTCCGCGGCGAGGAGTTCCTCGACCGGTGGAGCGACCTCTACCGCGGCCGGCACTTCTACCTGCTGCGCAGCAGCCCGGCCTGCTTCAACTTCATGGTGCTCGTCTGCCTCGACTACCTCTACCGGGACCTCTACGCCTCCAACATCCGCCAGGTGATCGACCGGGCGAACCAGCTCTTCTTCACCACCCGCCAGACGCTCGACGCCCTCTTCGTGCTCCAGTGCGACCCGAAGCCGGAGCACCCCGCTTACCGCGACGTGCTGGCCGGGTTCTACGGGGAGTACCTCGAGGACACCCCCGGGGTCCGGGAGACGGTCACCGTCTTCGGCAACTGCTCGGGGGAGAGCGCCATCGACCGCGAGCCGTCCGAGGGGCGCTTCGGGGCCTCCTCGGTGGTGTTCGGGCGCCGCCACAAGCTGGCCCGGGTGCAGGGGGCGGAGTTCTCCACCGACGACTTCGGGGGTGCGCCCCTCTGCCGGCTCCGCTTCGGGCGGGCCACCCGGCTCTACTACTTCAACCTGCCCCTCGCCCACGAGCCGGACCCGCGCTCCTCGCGCGCTCCGCTCAAGGTGCACCAGATCCTGGCCCGCGCCGCCGGCGGCGGGTGGGAGCCGGTGGCGGGAGGGGGCACGGGGCACGACCTCGCGCTCGGGGAGCGCGGGCCGTAGCGGCGAGGCGGACGGTCAGCGCCGGAGCGCGCGCGCCAGGGAGGCGACGAAGCGCCGGACCCGCGCCGCCCGCGCGGCGCGGGAGCCGCCCGCGGCGACGCGCTTCACGATCGCGCTCCCCACCACCACGCCGTCGGCGAGGGGGGCGAGGGCGCGGGCGTCGGCGGGCGAGGAGACGCCGAAGCCGATCACCACCGGCACCGGGCTCCGCGCCCGGATGGCCGCCACCTGCGGGCCGATCTCGGCCGGGTCGGCGCCGCGCGCCCCGGTCACGCCGGTGACCGAGACGAAGTAGAGGAAGCCGCTCGCCCCCCGGACCGCCGCCTCCACTCGCGCCGGGCCGGAGGTGGGGGCGAGCAGGTGGACCATCCGCACGCCCGCGGCCGCCGCCGGTCCCGCCAGCACCTCCGCCTCCTCCGGGAGGAGGTCGGGGACGATCAGGGCGTCCACCCCGGCCGCCGCGCACCCGCGGGCGAACCGCTCGGGCCCGTGGGAGAGCATGGGGTTCAGGTAGCCCATCAGGGCGATGGGGACCTCGGTGCGGGCGCGGACGGCGCGGGCCAGGTCGAGCACCCGCGCCACGGTGGTCCCGGCGGCGAGCGCGCGGCCGGCCGCCGCCTGGATGGTGGGGCCGTCCGCGATCGGATCGGAGAACGGGACCCCGAGCTCGAGCAGGTCGGCCCCCCCCTCGACGCAGGCGAGGGCCATGGCCCGCGAGCCGTCGAGGTCGGGGTCCCCCCCCATCACGTAGGTGACCAGGGCGGCGCGCCCCTCGGAGCGGGCCCGGGCGAAGGCGGCCGCGATCCGGTCGGGGGCGGTGCCCGGCGCCGGCGCAGGGGCGGCGCTCATCGCCCGCCTCCCCGCCGCGCTCTCGCCCGCCTTGGCGCCGGCTTCCTCCAGCCCTCGTCGCCGGCGAGCATCTTGCGGACCTGCTCCACGTCCTTGTCGCCGCGCCCGGAGACGTTCACGAGCAGGAGCCCCCCCGGCCCGATCTTCCGGGCGAGCTTCCGCGCCGCGGCCACGGCGTGGGCGCTCTCCAGGGCGGGGATGATCCCCTCGAGCCGCGCCAGGAGCTGGAAGGCGTCGAGCGCGTCCTTGTCGGTCTGGGGCATGAGCGTGAGCCGGCCCTGGTCCTTGAGCCAGGAGAGCTCCGGGCCGACGCCCGGGTAGTCGAGGCCGGCGGAGATCGAGTGGGCCTCGGCGATCTGGCCGTCCCGGTCCTGGAGGACGTAGCTGCGCGAGCCGTGGAGCACGCCCGGCCGCCCCCTGGCCAGCGAGGCCCCGTGCCGGCCGGAGGAGAGCCCGTGCCCGGCCGCCTCCGCCGCCACCAGCTCCACCCCCTCGTCCTCCAGGAAGGCGCCGAAGACCCCCATCGCGTTCGAGCCGCCGCCCACGCAGGCCACCACCGCGTCGGGGAGCCGGCCGCAGAGCTCCAGCACCTGCCGCCGGGCCTCCCGGCCGATCACCGACTGGAGCTCGCGGACCAGCGCCGGGTAGGGGTGGGGGCCGGCCACCGAGCCGATGATGTAGTGGGTGTCGCGGACGTGGGTGACCCAGTCGCGCAGGGCCTCGTTCATCGCGTCCTTGAGGGTGCGCGAGCCGGAGGTGACCGGGATCACCCGCGCCCCGAGGAGCTCCATCCGGAAGACGTTCAGGGCCTGGCGCTCCACGTCGAGCGCCCCCTGGTAGACCTCGCAGGGCAAGCCGAAGAGGGCGGCCGCGGTGGCGGTGGCCACCCCGTGCTGCCCGGCGCCGGTCTCGGCGATGATCCGCCTCTTCCCCATCCGGCGGGCGAGCAGGATCTGGCCCAGGGTGTTGTTGAGCTTGTGGGAGCCGGTGTGGCAGAGGTCCTCGCGCTTGAGGAGGATCCGGCACCCCCCCGCCTCGGCGGAGAGCCGGCGGGCCTCGGACACCGGGGTCTCGCGCCCCGCGTAGCGCCGCAGGAGCTCGTCCAGCTCCGCCTGGAAGGCGGGATCGGCCCGCGCCACCTTCCAGGCCGCCTCCAGCTCGTCCAGCGCGGGGACCAGCGTCTCGGGGACGAACCGGCCCCCGTAGGCGCCGAAGCGCCCGCGCACGTCGGGGAGGGACACCGCGGTCATCTCCTCGTCTCCTCGCTCGGCCTGGTCACGCCTGCCTCGCCGCCTCGATGAACTTCCGGAGCTTCGCCGGATCCTTCACCCCGGGCGCCGCCTCGACGCCGCTCGCCACGTCCACCCCGAGGGGCCGCACCGTCCGGATGGCGGCGGCCACGTTCTCCGGGGTGAGCCCGCACGCGAGCCAGACGGGCAGCTCCCGGGCCACCTCCGCCGCCACCGTCCAGTCGAAGCGCGCCCCGCTCCCGCCGAAGCCGGACGAGTCGGCGTCGAGGAGGAAGGCCTCCACCTCGTAGGAGACGAGGGCGGTGAGCGAGCCCCGGCCGGACACCCGGATCGCCTTCACCACCGGGACGCCCAGGCCCATGCAGAGCGCCGGCTCCTCGTCGCCGTGAAGCTGCACGGTGCCCACCCCGGACCGGGCCACGGCGTCGAGCACCGTCTCCCGGCTCGGGTTCACGAACACGCCGAAGGCGCGGATCCCCGCGGGCAGGGCGGCCACCAGGGGTCGGGCGGCGGCCGGGGCCAGGTAGCGCTTCGAGCCGGGCCAGAAGTTGAAGCCGACGGCGTCGGCGCCGAGCGAGGCGGCGAGGAGCGCATCCTCGAGCCGGGTGATCCCGCAGATCTTGATCCTCGGCGCGGCGGGGCTCACGCCGACATCTCCCGGAGGAGCGCGCCCGGATCCGTCGCCCGCACGAGCGCCTCCCCCACGAGCAGGTTGGCGGCCCCGGCGCGGCGGAGCCGGCGGGCGTCCTCCGCGGTGCGGACCCCGCTCTCGGCCACGCCCTTCACGCCGGGCGGGAGGCCGGGGAGGATCGCCTCGGAGGCGGCCAGGTCGACCCGGAAGGTGCGCAGGTCCCGGTTGTTCACCCCCACGATCCGGGCGCCGGCGGCGAGCGCCACCTCCACCTCGGCCGGGTCGTGGACCTCCACCAGCGCCGCGAGCCCGAGGGCCCCGCAGGCGTCGTGCAAGCGGCGGAGCGCCTCCGCCCCGAGGGCGGCCACGATCAGGAGGGCCGCGTCCGCCCCCGCCGCCCGCGCCTCGAGGAGCTGGTAGGGATCGACCACGAAGTCCTTCCGGAGCAGGGGGACGTCCACCGCCGCCCGCACCGCCTCCAGGTCGGCGAGCGAGCCGCCGAACCCGGGGCCGTCGGTGAGGACGGAGATGGCGGCCGCCCCGGCGGCCGCGTACCGGCGGGCCTGCGTGGGCGCGTCCAGCCCGGCGTCGATCGCCCCGGCCGAGGGGCTGGCCCGCTTCACCTCGGCCACGATCCGGACCGGCCCGCCCCGGGGCGAGAGGGCGGCCGCGAAGCCGCGGGGGGCGGGGGCGTCGGCCAGGCGGGCGCGCAGCTCCGCCTCGGGCAGGGCCGCCCTCCGGGAAGCGACCTCGTCCGCCTTCCGGGTCAGGATGTCGCCGAGGAAGCTCATGGAGCGCGGGTGCTCTCCTCCACCAGCCGGCGGAGCTTCTCGGCGGCCGCGCCCCGATCGATCGCCTCGGCCGCCTGCCTGACCCCGGCGCGGAGGTCGGCGGCCGCCCCGGCGCAGACCAGCGCGGCGGCGGCGTTGGCGAGGACCGCGTCGCGGGGAGCGCCCTTCTGGCCCCCCAGGACGTCCCCGAGGATCCGGGCGTTCCGGGGAGCGTCGCCGCCGGCGATCTCCTCCTCGCGGTGGCGGGAGAGCCCGAGGTCCTCCGGCTCCATGGCGAAGCGCTCGAGCGCGCCCGCCTTGACCTCGCAGACATGGGTCATGCCGGTGACGGCGATCTCGTCCAGCCCCTCGCCGTGGACCACGAAGGCGTGGGCCGCCCCCAGGGCGGCGAGCACGCCGCCGATCACCGGGACCCAGCGCGGCTCGTAGACGCCCATCACCTGGTGGCGCGCGCCGGCCGGGTTGGCGAGCGGGCCGAGCAGGTTGAAGATCGTCCGCACCCCGAGCTCGCGCCGGATCCCCGCCACCGCCTTGAAGGCCGGGTGGAGGCGCGGGGCGAAGAGGAAGCCGATCCCCACCTCGGCGATGCAGCGCTCCACCACCTCCTTGGGGGCATCCACGTCCACCCCGAGGGCGTGGAGCACGTCGGCCGAGCCGGAGCGCGAGGAGACGGCGCGGTTCCCGTGCTTGGCGACGCAGACGCCCGCCCCCGCCACCACGAAGGCGGCGGTGGTGGAGATGTTGAAGGTGTTGCGGCCGTCGCCCCCGGTCCCGCAGGTGTCGACGAAGACGTCCCGCCCGACGTGCACCCGGTCCACCCGCTCCCGCATCACCGAGGCGGCGCCGGCGATCTCGTCGACGGTCTCGCCCTTGGCGCGCAGCCCGGCGAGGAAGGCGCCCACCTGGGCGGGGGTGGCGCCGCCGTCGGCGATCTCCCCCATCACCGCGGTCATCTCGGCCCGGGTGAGGTCGTGCCCCTCGAGGAGCTTCGCGATGGCGGGCTGGATCTTCATGTCGCGTTCGCGACCTCGTGGGGCGCTTCCCGCCGGGCTCTTCCACGGGGCGTGCCGCCCCGCCCCGCGAGCGAAGCTCGCGGGGTCCCCACCCCTGCTCGGCGGGTCCCTTGGCGCCCCGCGGTCGCGTTCGCGACCTCGCGGGGCGCTTCCCGCCGGGCCGCCTCCGGCGGCGGAGGCAGGCGCGCGAGCCAGTTCCCGAGCAGCGTCTTCCCCTCCACGGTCAGGATCGACTCCGGGTGGAATTGGACGCCCTCCACCTCGAGCCCCTTGTGGCGGAGCCCCATGATCTCCCCCTCCTCGGTCCAGGAGGTGACCTCCAGGGCGCCGGGGAGCGTGGCCCGCTCCACCACCAGCGAGTGGTAGCGGCCGGCCTGGAAGGGCTCGGACACCCCGGCGTAGAGCCCCCGGCCGCGGTGGTGGACCGGGCTCGCCTTGCCGTGGACGATCCGCTCGTTGCGGATCACCCGGCCGCCGAACGCCTGGCCGATGGCCTGGTGGCCGAGGCAAACCCCGAGGATGGGGAGGTCGCCGGCCAGCTCGCGGATGGCGGCCAGGGTCACCCCTGCCTCGTCCGGCGTGCAGGGGCCGGGCGAGATCACCAGGCCGTCCGGGCGCCGGGCCCGGATCCCGGGTACGTCGATCCGGTCGTTCCGGAACACCTCGACGTCCGCCCCGAGCTCGCCCAGGTACTGGACCAGGTTGAAGGTGAAGGAGTCGTAGTTGTCCACCAGGAGGAGGCGCGGGCTCACGAGCGGCCTCCTCTCGCCCGGGGCTCCGGCCTCCGGGCCGCCACCTTCCGGGCCCGCCGGGCGGTGCGAGGCGGGGGGGCGTCCGCCGCCCGGGGCGGCCGGGCCACGGCGTCGAGCAGGCGGGACTCGGCCTGGGCCACGGCGGTGAAGACCGCCCGGGCCTTGTTGAGCGTCTCCTGGTACTCGGTCTCCGGGACCGAGTCGTAGACCAGGCCGCCGCCCGCCTGGACCGAGACCCGCCGTCCGCTCGCCATCAGGGTGCGGATGGCGATGCACATCTCCATGTCCCCGCCGCGATCGAAGTAGCCCACCGCCCCGGCGTAGGGGCCGCGGCGCGCCGGCTCGAGCTCGTCGATGATCTCCATCGCCCGCACCTTGGGCGAGCCGGACACGGTCCCGGCGGGGAAGCCGGCCTGGAGCACGTCCACCGCCCCCAGCCCGGGCGCCAGCCGGCCCTTCACCTCCGACACCAGGTGCATGACGTGGGAGTACCGCTCCACGGTCTTGAGCTGGGTGACCTTGACCGAGCCCACCGCCGAGACCCGGCCGACGTCGTTCCGCCCCAGGTCGACCAGCATCACGTGCTCGGCGTTCTCCTTCGGGTCGGCCCGGAGCTCGGCCTCGAGGGCCTGGTCCTCGGCGGGATCCCGGCCGCGGGGGCGCGTGCCGGCGATGGGGCGGAGCGTGACCTCCCCCTCGCGCAGCTTGATCAGGGTCTCGGGCGAGCTGCCCACCAGCGCCCGGGGGCCGTCCTTCACGAAGAAGAGGTAAGGGGAGGGGTTCACCCGCCGCAGGGCGCGGTAGATCTCGAAGGGGGGGACCGAGACCTCCGCGTCGAAGCGCTGCGAGAGGACGATCTGCTGGCAGTCGCCGGCCCGGACGTACTCCTTGGCCCGCTCCACCGCCGCCAGGTACTCGCGCTTCAGCACCCGGGGGACGAGCTCGGCTGGCCGGGCGGACCGGCGCGCCCGCCGGTCGACCAGCGGCCGGGCGAGGACCCGGAGCCGGGCCTGGAGGCGGCGGACCGCCTCGGCGTAGAGGGCGCGGGGATCGTCGCCCGGCTCGCAGCGGACCTCGCGGATCGAGTGGCGGCGGTTGTCGAACGCCACCACCTCGTCGAAGTCCATGAGGAGGAGGTCGGGGAAGCCGAGCTCGTCCGGGTTGGCCACCGGCACCCGGGGCTCGAACAGCCGGACCGCGTCGTAGGTGACGTGCCCCACCAGCCCGCCGGAGAAGGGCGGCGTGCCCGGCACGCGCACCGCGCGGTGAGTGGCGAGGGCGGCCCGGATCGCGGCCAGGGGGTCGCCCGGCTCGCCCAGCTTCCAGCGGAGGACGGCGCGGGGGCCGGCGCCGAGGAAGGAGAAGCGGGCGCTCCGCTCGCCGCCCTCCACCGACTCGAGGAGGAAGGCGCGCTCCTCGCCCCGGGAGAGCTTCAGGAAGGCCGAGACCGGGGTCTCGGTGTCGGCGTCGACCTCGACCCGCACCGGGACGGCGCGGCCGGGCTTGCAGAGCGAGAGGAAGGTCCGGAGGTCCGGGAAGGGGCGCAGGTCAGCGGCGCCAAAGAAACACCGTCATGCCATCACCCGCCGCGCCGGCCCCGGGACCTCGACCGCGTCCCGGGACTGGATCCGGTTCTGGCGATCGACGAGCACCACGGTCGGCTTGAAGGTCCGGGCCTCCGCCTCCTCCAGCTCCGCGAAGGTGGCCAGGATCACCAGATCGCCCGGCTCGTTCAGGTGGGCGGCGGCGCCGTTGATGCAGACCACGCCCGAGCCGCGGGGCCCCTTGATCGCGTAGGTCTGGAGCCGGGTCCCGCGGGTGATGTTCCAGACGTGGACGGCCTCGTACTCCAGGATCCCGGCGGCGTCGAGCAGGTCCTCGTCGACGCTGACCGAGCCCTCGTACTCGAGGTCGGCGTGCGTGACCGTCGCCCGGTGGATCTTGGACTTGAAGAAGGTCCTGCGCATGGTCGGGATCCGTTTACTTACATGCTCGGGGCGTGGCGCGCAAGGCTCCCCCTCGAGGAGCGCGGGCGGCCGCCCGCCGCCTCGCGATTGTGGCCGGGAGGGGGGCTCGGGTAGGGTCGCGCCCACGTGCCCTCGCCCATCGCCGCTCGCCGACTGGAGGTCTTCGCCGCGGCCCGGGCCGAGGGGGCCGCCTTCCTCCGCTTCGATCCCGCCCAGCTCCGCTTCTCCCTCGGGACCTCGCTCGCCGATCTCGCCATCCCGGTGGAGGTCGCGGCCGACGCCCGGGCCATCGTCCAGGGGGCGGCGGCCGAGGCAGCGGTCCTGCTCACCAGCCACCACCGCGCCTTCGTCCCCGCCGACGACCTCGATCGCCTGATCCTCCGGGAGGACTACGCCGCCCTCCCGCCCGTCCCCGCCCAGCTCGGGCCGGGGGGCGGCGGGCCGGACCTGCGGGCCGCCGCGCAGCTCGCCCCGGCGGTCCACCCGGCCCTCACCGGCGGGCTGATCTCCACCTGGATGGGCAAGGGGGGCCGCGGGCGCTCCCTGGTGGCCCTCTGGATCGAGCTCCTCCGGCGCGCCTTCGAGGAGATGGCCTCGGCGCGCGGCCGGGAGGAGACGCCGGTGCTGGTGGCGCTGGCGCTGGCGGCCGAGACCGCCGCCGCCGGGCCGGCGGTGAAGGACGCGCTCCCCGCCCCCCCGCTCGACCGGTACTTCCGGGCGGCCGCCCTCTCCGCCCTCTGGCTCGCCGCCCGCACCGGGCTGGCCCGCGCCTGGCGGGACGGCGGGCGCCCCTCCTCCGATCCGCTCCTGGTGCGGCTCGAGGCGGCGCTCGCCCCCGCCCCGCTCCTGGGCGGCCGCGGGATGGTCCTCTCGGGCGGGGCCACGCTCTACGGCTGCGAGCTCTCGGCGGGCGTGCCGCGCGCCGACGAGCTCCTGGCGCGGCTCGTCGCCGGGGGCGACGCCGACGCCGCCCGGGCGGAGCTCGCCGCCGCGCTCGAGGGGGACGCGGACCTCGCCCGCCGGGCCGAGCTGGCGATCGCCACGGCGCGGCTCCGCGAGCTGCTCGGCGCGGGGGTGGCGGCGGCCGAGGCCGGGGGCCCGGGCGAGCTCTCGCCGCTCCGGACCCTGTACTCGGCCCCCGGGGCCCTGGCGGCGGCCCTGGCCGACGAGGCCGGGCGCAAGGGGCTCCTCGGCGAGCTCCGGGCGGCGGCGCCGGCCGGCGAGGGGGCGGCCCTGCTCGAGCAGGCGGCCCGCTTCGTCCGGGCCTGGCGGCCGAAGGAGCCGGCCCAGGCCTTCGGCCTGTCGCGGCAGGAGGCGCGGGCCGAGTACGCCCACGCGGCGGCGGCGCTGCTCTGCGACCTGGCCCTGGAGCGGATGGCGGCCGGGGCCCGGCGGGCGCTCTCCTTCCGGACCGGTCGCGAGGCGGAGGGCGGCGCCGACGCCGAGTGGGAGGCGGGGCGCCTCTACCGCCTCTCCTCCCGCCCCGGCCCCATCCTCCGGGCGGCGGAGGATCGGCCCGTCGCCCACCTCTTCGCGGACGTGAAGGACTTCACCCGCCGCACCGCCCTGCTCGGCCAGGCCTCGATGGCGGAGCTGCTCCGCCGCGACTTCTACGTGCCCATCGTGGTGGCGGCCAAGGAGCACTTCGGGGGGATGCAGCACCTCGCCGATCGGGGCGGCGTGATGCTCAACAACCTGCTGGGCGACGCGGTCAGCTTCACCGGGCGGATCGACGCCATGGTGACGCTCGCCCAGGCGATCCGGGCCCACTTCGCCGCCTACGGGCGCCGGCTGGCGCGCGAGATCGGCGGCGAGGTGGTGGCCGGCCAGCTGACCGCCATCGAGGAGGCCCACGCCGCCCAGCTCGAGCCAGCCCGGACCGCCCGGGCGGCCGCCGAGGCGGCGCTGGCGAAGGAGCCGGCCGGATCGCCCCGTCAGGCCGCCGCCGCCGCCCGCCTGGCCCAGGCCCGGGCCGAGGAGGCGCGCCTGGAGGCGGAGCGCGAGCGGGCCCTCTCGCGCGCCCGGGGGGAGGGGCTCGAGGCCGGGACCTTCATCAGCCACGGCGCCGCCCCGCTGGTGGTGGTGATCGAGGACGAGGTCTTCGGCCGCAACCGCGTGGCCATCGCCGACAAGATCAACGAGTCGGCCCGCGGCACCGCCCGCGCCCCGTCGGCCCGGGCCCGGGCCGACGCCGGGCTGGCGCGCGAGCGGGTGCGGACCGGCAACCCCGGCCTGGTCCACGCCTGGAGCGTCTTCATCGGGCAGCCGCTCCAGATCCCGCTCTCCGCCGACCTGGAGGAGACCGCGATCCGGCTCTGGCGCGCGGGCGACGCCCAGGCGGCGATGCGGCAGCTGGCGGTCCCGGTGCGCGACGCGCTCGAGGCGGCGGCGCGCGACCTGCACGACCGCCCCGGGGACATCTACAACGGCGGCGCCGCCCTCTCCGAGGAGGCGCTCGAGGCCTTCCTCGCCGAGGTGGAGGGGGCCCGCGAGGTGCGCCGGACCCGGCTCGAGCCGGCGCGGATCCCGGAGGCGCTCCGGGCCCGCTGGTTCTTCGGGGAGGAGCCGCAGGAGCTGGTCGCCTGCTACCAGGGGGTGCGGGTGACGGAGCTCTTCCGCCGGGTGGGCCGGGCCGCCTTCAAGGGGCTGGGCGGCGTGGTGGTCTGGGAGGTCTGCGCCGCCGACGGCGGGCCGGGCGCCCTGGCCGAGGCGCTCGGCGCGGAGTGGCTCCGCGCCGGCGGCTGAGCCGGACGGCCTCCGCGACCTACCGCGCCAGCTTGCGGTCGATCACCTGCTTGAAGGCGTCGGCCGGCTGGGCCCCCACCACCATCTCGCCGTTCACGAAGAGGGTGGGCGTGCCGTTGGCGCCCACGCTGGAGCCGAGCTTCTGGTCCTCCTCCACGCGGGCGCGCAGTCGGGGCGACTGCCGCGCCTCGTCGAAGCGGCGGAGGTCGAGCCCCAGCTCCTTCGCCCAGCGGCGATAGGCCTCGTCGGAGAGCTCCTGCTGGTTCTGGAACATCCGGTCGTGCATCTCCCAGAACTTCCCCTGCTCGCGGGCGGCCTCGGCCGCCTCCGCCGCGGGGAGCGCGTTCGGGTGGAAGGGGAGCGGCTGGTGCTTCCAGACGATCCGGACCTTGTCGCCGTAGCTCTTCTGCAGCTCGGCCAGGGTCGGCTCCACGCGGGCGCAGAAGGGGCACTGGAAGTCGGAGAAGAGGACGATGGTCACCGGCGCCTTGGGGTTCCCGCGCACCGGATCGTCGGCGCGGAGCGGGAGGGCGCTGGCCGGCAGGATCGAGGGCGGTGGGGGAGCGGCGGGCGCGGCCGCCGCGGGCGCGGGGGGCGCGAGGGCGAGGTTGACCTGGCAGAGCCGATCGTAGGCGTCGGGGCCGGGGCGCTGGCCCTGGAGGACGCCGTCCGCCTTCTTGAGCTCGTCCTCGGCCACCGCCTTCAGGGACTCGAAGGGCTGCGCCCCCACCACCTTGCGGCAGTTGAAGAACATGGTGGGCGTGCCGTTCGCCCCCACGCTCGAGGCGAGCGTCTGGTCCTCGGCGATGCGATCGGCGCCCGCCCGCCCGGCGAGCGCCGCCTGGAACTTCGCCGGATCGAGCCCCAGGTCGAGGGCCCAGCGGCGATAGGCGTCGTCCGAGAGCCCCTGCTGGTTCTCGAACATCCGGTCGTGCATGGGCCAGAACTTCCCCTGCAGGCGCGCCGCCTCGGCGGCGAGCGCGGCGGGCATGGCGTTCGGGTGCATGGGGAGGGGCTGGTGCTTCCAGACGATCCGCAGCTGGCCCGGGAACGCCTCCTCGAGCTGCTTGAGGCTCGGCTCCACCCGGGCGCAGAACGGGCACTGGAAGTCGGAGAAGAGGACCACCGTCAGCTTGGCGTCCTGGGGACCGCGCACCGGATCGTCGGCGCGGAGCGGGACCTTGGCGTAGGCGGCCGGGGGCGGGGCCGGCGGGCGCATCCGGGCTCCCGCCGGGATGGGCGCCGCGGCGCGCGCCGTCCGGAACCCACCGCCGGAGGTGGCTCCGTTCGCGACGTAGCCGAGCGCGAACCCGAGCACCAGCGCGACCATCCAGCTGACCTGCTTCATGGCTTTGGTCCTTCTCCTGACGGGGGGCGTACCCCGGGTTCCGGGCATGTACCAGAAATGGCCGCGCGCCGACAACGGCCGGCGCTCCGCCTCGCCCGGGCGAACAGCCGGGGGACGCCAGAATTCCCCCCGGGGGGCGAGCAGGCGGTTGCCAGCGAGCGATCGCGGCTCGATGCAGGAAAGCCGGGGGGCCAGCTGCAGCCGGGGGCGGGGCAGCACCCCCCGTCAAAACCGGAACGACGCCCCGGCCCGGAGGAGCAGCGGGACGCCGAAGCGGGAGCTGAGCGGGACGCCGGTGTCGACCTCGCCGAAGAAGCCGAAGAGGCTGGTGACCCGGAGCTCCCCGGCCACGCCCACGAGGAGCCAGCGCCAGTGCCAGCCCGAGCTGCGGGCGTTGGCGGCGTCGAGCGCCCCGCGAAGCTGGAAGGGCGACTCGGGCACGCTCCAGCGCAGCCCGGGGCGGATGCCGACGTTGGTGTCCGGCGCCATGCCCAGGGCGAGGGCGAGCTCCGGCCGGAGCCCCTGCTCGCGGAAGGCGTAGCCGACGACGGCCTCGATCTCGAGGACGCCCGGCTTCCCGTGGGAGAGCCCCATCTCCCCCCCGCCGCCGAGCGACGCGTCGAGCGTGAGCCCGCTCGGCTCCCCGCCCGACGGCTCCGCCCGGGCGAGGGCGGGCAGGGCGAGGAGGGCGAGGGCCAGGCCGAGGACGCGCGCAGGGGGCATGCGGTAGGCAAGCTACCCCCCACCCCGATCCCGGGCAAGGAAGCGGCGGGGGCCCGGGCGTTGCCCCGGCGGGAGGGAGGGGCTAAAGGGATGCGCTGTGGCCGCCGCCTCCCTGCCCGCCCCCGCCCGCACCCTCGACACCTCGGGGAAGCTCTGCCCCATCCCCATCGTCGAGACCGCCCGCGCCGTGAAGGGGCTGGAGGCCGGGGCGGTCCTGCTGGTGATCGCCACCGATCCCGGGATCGCGCTCGACATGCCCATGTGGTGCAAGGCCACGCGCAACGAGCACCTCGGCACCTTCCAGGAGGGGACCTCCTGGAAGAGCTTCGTGCGCAAGCGGGCGGGGGGCTAACGCCGTGGCCAGGCCGGGCAAGGCGATCGCGATGCTCTCGGGCGGGCTCGACTCGACCCTGGCGCTGGCGCTGGTGCGCCGGCTGGGGATCGAGGTCAAGGCCGTCACCTTCTACACCGGCTTCTGCATCACCGAGACCCAGCGCCGCAAGGGCGGGCGGCCGGACGGCACCGTGCCCCGCAACGAGGCGCTGCGCGCCGCCGCCGATCTCGAGGTCGAGATCGAGTACGTCGACATCTCCGGGCCGGAGTACCTCGACATGCTGGTCCGGCCGCGCTGGGGCTACGGGGCGAACGCCAACCCCTGCGTCGACTGCCGCGTCTTCATGATGCGCAAGGCCAGGGCGATCATGGAGGCGGAGGGGGCCGACTTCGTCTTCACCGGCGAGGTCCTCGGGCAGCGCCCCAAGAGCCAGCGCCGGGACACCCTCCGGATCATCGAGCGGGAGAGCGGGCTGGACGGACGCCTGCTCCGGCCGCTCTCGGCGAGGCTGCTCCCGCCCACCCTCCCCGAGCAGCAGGGGATCGTCGACCGGGAGCAGCTCCTCGACATCAGCGGCCGCTCGCGCCACCGGCAGATGGCGCTGGCCGGGGAGCTCGGGGTGACCGACTGGCCCCAGCCGGCGGGCGGCTGCTGCTACCTCACCGACGAGAGCTTCGCCCGGAAGTTCTTCGACGTCCTCGACGCCCGGGAGGCGCGCGGCGAGGAGCGCCGGCTCGACCGGGACGACGTGATCCTGCTCTCCACCGGGCGCCACTTCCGGCTCTCGCCCCGGGCGAAGCTGGTGGTGGGGCGCACCGAGGTGGAGAACGCCCTCCTCGAGCACCACGTGGCCGGCCGGGCCCGGCTCGAGGCCAAGGACGTGCTCGGGCCGGTGGCGCTGGTGGAGGGGGTCCCCACCTACGAGGAGCGCGTCCTGGCGGCCCGGATCGTGGCCCGCTACGGCAAGGGCAAGGACGCCGCCCGCGTGGCGGTGGAGTGGCGCGAGGACGAGATGGTCGAGGTCTACGAGGTCGAGCCCGAGCGCGACGAGCCGCGCATCGAAGCGCTCCGCATCTGACCGGCCACCTCCCCCACTTGGGGTGAGGCCCGGCCTGCTCCGCCGCGCCACGGGAGCGCAGGGGGGCGCCTGGCCGCCCGCGCGCTCGAGACTCGTTGTCGGCCGCCTCCCGAAGCGCGAACATGCGACCGTCCACCTGCGGATCCGGTCCACTGTTCTCGACGAGGGGCGAGCCATGGCGACCAAGCGCATCTACTCCTTCGGCGGCGGCAAGGCGGAGGGGAACAAGGACATGAAGGAGCTGCTCGGCGGCAAGGGGGCCGGGCTCGCCGAGATGTCCAACATCGGGATCCCGGTCCCGCCCGGGTTCACCATCACCACCGAGGTCTGCGGCGAGTACAACCGGGCGGGGAAGAAGCTCCCGCGCGCCCTCGAGCCGGAGCTCAAGGCGGCGCTGCGCAAGGTCGAGGCGCTCACCGGGCGCGGCTTCGGCGATCCCGCGAACCCGCTCCTCGTCTCGGTGCGCTCCGGGGCCCGGGTCTCGATGCCCGGGATGATGGACACGGTCCTCAACCTGGGGCTGAACGACCGCACGGTGGAGGGGCTGGCGGCCGGCTCCGGGAACCCGCGCTTCGCCTGGGACAGCTACCGGCGCTTCGTGGCGATGTTCGGCGACGTGGTGCTCGGCCTCAAGCCGGAGTCCAAGGAGGACCGGGATCCGTTCGAGGTGATCCTCTCCGCCAAGAAGGCGGCCCGCAGCGTGAAGCACGACTCCGAGCTGCCGGTGGAGGCGCTGCGGGAGCTGGTGGGGGAGTTCAAGGCGGAGATCCGGCGCAAGAAGGGGATCGAGTTCCCGGAGGAGCCGCATGACCAGCTCCTGGCCGCGATCGGCGCGGTCTTCCGCTCCTGGGACAACGACCGGGCGGTCGCCTACCGCCAGCTCAACTCCATCCCGGCCGACTGGGGCACCGCGGTCTCGGTCCAGTCGATGGTCTTCGGGAACATGGGCGACGACTCGGGGACCGGGGTGGCCTTCACCCGCAACCCGGCCACCGGGGAGAACGAGTTCTACGGCGAGTTCCTGGTGAACGCCCAGGGCGAGGACGTGGTGGCCGGGATCCGGACCCCGCAGAAGATCGCCCAGCTGCAGGAGCGCTGGCCGGAGGTCTCGCTCCAGCTCCTCGGGGCGCGGGAGAAGCTGGAGCGCCACTACCGCGACATGCAGGACATCGAGTTCACCATCGAGCGCGGGCGGCTCTACCTGCTCCAGACCCGGAGCGGGAAGCGGACCGGGCTGGCGGCGGTCCGGATCGCGGTGGAGATGGCGGAGGCCAAGCTCATCTCCCGCGAGGAGGCGCTCCTCAAGGTCGACCCGGAGGCCCTGAACCACCTGCTGCGGCCGGTGTTCGACGCCGCCCGGAAGACCGCGGCGGTGGAGGGGGGCCGGCTGCTCGCCCGCGGGCTCCCGGCCGGGCCCGGCGCGGCCAGCGGCCGGCTGGTCTTCTTCGCCGAGGACGCGGCCGCCTGGCGGGCCCGGGGGGAGCAGGTCGTCCTGGCCCGGCACGAGACCAGCCCGGAGGACATCCGCGGGATGGCGGCGGCCGAGGGGTTCCTCACCGCGTTCGGAGGGATGACCTCCCACGCCGCCCTGGTGGCCCGGCAGATGGGCAAGGTGGCGATCGTGGGCTGCGGCGCGCTCTCCTTCGACTACCGCGCCCGGACCATGACCGTCGAGACCGCGGCTGGCCCCAGGGTGCTGAATGAGGGGGACGCGATCTCCATCGACGGCACCGCCGGCGAGGTGATCGAGGGCCGGCTCGAGACCCGCCCCTCGGAGGTGGTCGAGGTCCTGGTGGAGAAGACCCGCGAGGCGAAGGGAGCGGAGACGCACCAGCGCTTCGCCAGGCTCCTCTCCTGGGCCGACCAGGCTCGCCGGCTCAAGGTCCGGGCCAACGCCGACCAGCCGGACCAGGCGAAGGTGGCGATCGCCTTCGGAGCCCAGGGGATCGGTCTCTGCCGCACCGAGCACATGTTCTTCGGGGAGGGGAAGATCGGCCCGATGCGGGAGATGATCGTGGCGGAGACCGCCGAGGAGCGGCGGGCGGCGCTCGCCAAGCTCCTCCCCCTGCAGCGCGACGACTTCCGCGGCCTGTTCCTGGAGATGGCCGGCCGCCCGGTGACCATCCGGACCCTCGACCCGCCGCTCCACGAGTTCCTGCCCCATGACGAGGCGGGGATCGCCGAGCTCGCCCGGGCCACCGGCCGGACCGTGGCGCACGTGAAGGAGCGGATCGAGGAGCTGGCCGAGGCCAACCCCATGCTCGGCAACCGCGGCTGCCGGCTCGGCATCTCCTACCCGGAGATCACCGAGATGCAGGCCCGGGCGATCTTCGAGGCCGCCTGCGACGCCGCCGAGCAGGGGGTGAAGGTCGAGCCGGAGGTGATGATCCCGCTCGTCGCCACGGTGAAGGAGCTCGAGCACCAGGCCAAGCTGGTCCGGCGGGTGGCGGCCGAGGTGTTCGAGGCGCGGGGGCGCAAGGTGCGCTGGGCGGTGGGGACGATGATCGAGGTGCCGCGCGGCGCGCTCACCGCGGCCGAGATCGCCCGGGAGGCCGAGTTCTTCTCCTTCGGCACCAACGACCTCACCCAGACCGCCTTCGGCCTGTCGCGCGACGACGTCGGGGTGGTGCTCCAGACCTACCTCGAGGAGGAGATCCTCCCAGGCGATCCGTTCGTCTCCATCGACCAGGAGGGCGTCGGCGCCCTGATGCGGATCGCGGTGGAGGGCGGCCGGGCCACGCGCCCCGGGATCAAGCTCGGGATCTGCGGCGAGCACGGCGGCGATCCGGCCTCGGTCGAGTTCTGCCACCGGATCGGGCTCGACTACGTCTCCTGCTCGCCCTACCGCCTCCCCATCGCCCGGCTGGCGGCGGCGCGGGCGGCGCTGCGGGAGGCGGCCGCGGCCAGGCCGGCGCGCGCCGGCCGCGCGGCGCGGGCCGGGAAGGCCGCCTCGAACGGCAAGGCGGTGCGGAACGGGCGCGCCCACCCGCCGCGCGCGGCGAAGGCCGGAGCGCGGCGCCGGGCGCACGCCCGCGCCTGAGGCGGTCCGCCGGGCGGTCCCGCCCTCTCCGGCAGCGGCCGGCGGGGCGGGGCCGGTCCTTTGACCAGGGGCGCCCATTCGGGCACACTGCCTCTCGGCCGCGCGCCGCTCGATGAAGGTCCCCGCATCCTCCGCCTGGCTCCTCCCGGTGAGCGCGCTCCTCCTCGCGGGGATGGCCGTTCCCCGCGCCGACGACCTCGCCCCACCTTCGCCCACCCCCGCTGCGGCGCCCGGAGCGCCGGAGGCCCCGGCGGCCGAGGCCGCGGCGGCCGCGCCCTCCGCCGCCGCGCCCACCCCCGCCTCGCCCGGCCCGGCCGCGCCCGGCCCGGCCGCGCCCCCCGCGCCGGCGCCGCGCCTCGGCGAGGCGCGCCTCGACCCGACGCTGGGACGCTATGTCGCCCCGCTGGGCGAGGGGCGGGCCGTCCTCACCCTCGATCCCCGCCTCCAGGCGCACCTCGAGCGCACCCTCGCCACGTACGCCGTCCCCTGGGGCGTCACCGTGCTCCTCGAGCCCTCCACCGGCCGGGTCCTGGCGCTGGCGGAGCACTCCCAGGCCGAGCCCGGCCGCAAGGGGCTCTCCTTCACCGCCTTCGCGCCGGCCGCGAGCGTGTTCAAGATCGTGACCGCCGCCGCCCTCCTCGAGCAGGGGATCCCGCCCGGCGAGGAGATCTGCTTCCACGGCGGCAACCGCCGGCTCCAGCCGAAGCTCCTCTCCGACGACCCGCGCCGCGATCGCAGCTGCCTCTCGCTCTCCTCCGCCCTGGGGCACAGCGCCAACGTGGTCTTCGCCAAGCTGGCCGAGCGCGGGCTCGACCCCGCGGTGCTGCGCGGCGCGGCCGACCGGTTCCTCTTCAACTCCGAGATCCCGTTCGCGAGGAAGGTCGACGTCTCGCCGGCCGAGGTGCCGGAGGACGACCCCTTCCAGCTCGCCAACACCGCCGCCGGCTTCGGGCCGGTCCGCCTCTCGCCGCTCCACGGCGCGCTGCTCGCCTCGATCGTCGCGAACGGGGGCGTCTTCGTCCCCCCGGCGCTGGTCGAGGAGGCCGAGGGAGTGGCGGCCCCGGCGCTCCCCGCGCCGGTGCGGGTGGTCGACGAGGGGGTGGCGGCCGCGCTCGCCGACATGATGCGCTCCACCTGCACCGAGGGGACGGCGCGGCGGGTCTTCCGGCACGCCGGCGGCGCCCTCCGCGGGGTGGCGGTGGCGGGCAAGACCGGCTCGCTCACCGAGCCGAGGCCCTACCGCGACCACACCTGGTTCGTGGGCTACGCCCCGGCCGATCACCCCGAGGTGGCGGTGGCCACGCTGATCGTGAACGGCCGGCTCTGGCGGGTGCGGGCCCCGACGGTGGCCCGCGACGCGCTCGAGGCCTACTTCTCGAACCGGGTGGCGGCGGCGCTCCCCGAGGGCCACCGGACCGCCAAGGCGCCGGCGCCGTAGGCGGCGCTCCCCGCTACCCCAGCTCCACCAGCTCCGACTCGGCGAAGCGTCGGATCGCCTTGAGCACGTCCAGCTCGCGCAGGGGCGCGACGCGGGCCAGGTCGGCCACGCTCCGCCGCCCGTCGCAGCGCGAGAGCAGGTACCGGTCCGCCGCCGAGAGGCGCAGCCGGGCCAGGCCCTGGGAGGCGACCTTGAGCTGCGGGTGGAGGGGGGGCTCGAGGAGCTCGCGCCGGAGCCGGGCGGCCAGGGCCTGCTCCGCCTCGGCGAGGAGGGCCCGGGCCGCCGCCAGGCCGGGGGCGATCCCGACCGCCCGGGTGGCGGCCAGCTCGGCGTCGTCGGCGCGCCCGTCGGCGAGCAGCCCGCGCGCCCGCTCCACCAGGTCGGCGGCGCGCGCCGCCTCGTCGTCCGCGCCCGCCGGCGGCGTCGGCGGGGCCGCCCGGACGATGCCCTGCCGCGCCAGGGCATAGAGCCGCTGGTAGAGCGAGAAGTCGGTGGCGTGGAGGGCGAGGCCGATCTCGTCCACCGTCTTCCCCTCGCGCGCCAGCGCCAGCAGGCGGCCGTCCACCGTGGAGGGCGAGAGGTCGGGCGCCACCTTCGACTCGTCCACGTCCAGCGGGGCGGCGCCGGTCGGGAACTGAGCGCGGAAGGCGCTCCAGGCGGTGGCACGGAACTCGGCCTCGTGCGAGATGTCGGCCAGGGGGACGGTGGCGTCCATCTCGTCCACCGG
>Ga0335076_10000027_pt1 | contig 128396 bp, 106 predicted proteins | sample Lox_Sample_25_FD_206717 | JGI IMG/M metagenome (GOLD analysis project Ga0335076, IMG submission 206717) | Soil microbial communities from Loxahatchee National Wildlife Refuge, Florida, United States - Lox_Sample_2.5 | ecosystem: Environmental > Terrestrial > Soil > Wetlands | place: USA... | reverse complement strand
CGCAACACCTTCTACGAGAGCGAAATGGCGCTCTTCCTTGAGTGCATGCCCTGGTGTTGCTCAAAGACGGCTTGACACCGCCGACATTGTTAGAGATGGAGAGTTTCTCGGGAGTCGCAAACTCTGGCCTGTCTGGAACAGTCGTCCGGTGCCCGTTCCTGGCAGCCCTCTTCACGGTCGTTTTTAGGCACTCCAATGGCCCTCAGACGCTGTCCTTTCGTGACGCTGCAATTCGCAGTCCCGCGCGCAATCATGATTCCATTCACCAGCAGGTCTCGCCCGAGCTATGGAGTGCCCACATTGCCATCGGCAGACGAGCCCTGATGCGCCGAGCTGCGCATCTTGCGGCAATATCATTCCGCCCGCTCAGCACTTGCTCGAAGAGTCCGGCATACTCGCGCCCGCGCCCTCGACCACCGTCCCGGCGCCCAAAAAACAGGTTCAGCTTGAGCCGCAAGGCGACTCCTATACCCGGATGGCAACACTGGGCGATCGCCTGATCGCCTTCGCCCTCGACTGCATCTTCCTTTTCGGGGTTTTTGCCATGTTGGACGCGTGGGCGTTCATGCGTTGGGGCATCGTTGACGGATCAGAACTGAAACTGACCCTGGCCGCGCTCCTGGTTGCGCAAGCCCTCAACGCCGCAGCGTTCTTTCTCTATTTCTGGTTGTTGGAAGCGAGCCTCGGCGCCACCCTGGGAAAAGCAGTGGTCGGCATCCGCGTGGTCCAGACGACCGAGCGCAGCCCACTCGCAGCCCTCGCCATCCGTAATCTTTGCCGTGTCGTAGACGGGATCGCTTTCTATCTGGTGGGTGCCGTGGTTGCAGGTTGCTCGAAAATGCATCGCCGCGTGGGAGACATTTGCGCCGGCACCGTCGTCGTCGAACAACATTTCGGCTACGCGGTAAAGACCGCCGCCATTGTGTTTTGGGCAACCGTCCTGGCCGGCGCCGTCTGGTCTGTCCCTCAAATCTGCAAGGCCAACGCCGCGCTGCCTTCTCCCTACCTCAACCAGGTGGTGGTTCAGGTGGGTCGAAGCGAAAAGTCGATCTACTTCACAGCCGCCAGCTTCCACGTGGATATCGCGAAGAAGTGAATGTCTCAGCGGATGGTCTGCAAGACAAGTGACGCATCTCATCGGGGCTTGTTCTGTCTGTTCGGTCTGCGGGACTTTCTACTGCCGAATGGGACGAATTCGTATAAGCTTTCCGTCTTTAGCAGTCGCACGGGAATCGACAAATGACACCAAGAAAGCCGAAGAGTGAGATCACGCGACGCGGGTTCTTCAAAGGCGGAGCGGGAGTTCTCGCAAGCGCAGGAATTCTCACAGGACTAAGCGAGGCAAAAGACGGCACCGCCTCAGACAAGAATCAAGATTCGGCCAGAACAGATTTGGCTCTCATAGCCGGGAAGATCGCGCTGGAGGAGCACTTCGCGCTACCCGAGGCAGGCGACGATGCTTACAACAACCAGCCCACGCCAGAATTTCGGCTCCAAATGCATGACATGGGCAATGGGCGCATCGCAGAGATGGATCGTGGTGGCGTGGAACTCTGCATCCTCTCACACACAGCGCCAGGGATTCAGGCCATACCTGATACTTCGGAAGCCATCGCCACTTCGCGCCGGTGGAACGACTATCTGGCAGAGCACATCACAAAGTATCCGAAACGGCTCAAAGGCTTCGCGGCCTTGCCGATGCAGGATCCCCAGGCTGCCGCGCAGGAATTGACGCGTTGCGTGAAAGAACTGGGCCTCTGCGGCGCGTTGGTCAATGGCTTCTCACAGATTGGCGTCGCGGATTCCGCCGTGTTCTATGATCTGCCGCAATACCGGCCTTTTTGGGCGACTGTCCAGCAACTCGACGTACCGTTCTATCTTCATCCGCGCGCACCCCTGGCTACGCGCCAGCAGGCTTACGAAGGACACCCGTGGATCGCGGGTTCGTCTTGGGGATATGCGGTCGAAACCTCAATTCATGCCCTGCGTCTGATGAGCAGCGGCCTCTTCGATGAATATCCCAAGCTTAAAGTGATACTCGGCCACCTTGGTGAAGGGCTGCCCTTCGGCATTTGGCGCGTTGACCATCGCATCTTGAAGCTGGGGCTCCAGACGAAAGCGAAGCTATCCATGGGCCAGTATCTGCGCGAGAACTTTTACGTCACGACGAGCGGCAACTTTCGGACACAAGCGCTGACGGACGTGATACTGGAAATCGGTGCCGACCGGGTTCTTTACTCGGTGGACTACCCTTACGAGGATATGGGCGAGGCGACGGACTGGTTCGACCACGCGCCCATTGCCGAGCCGGACCGCGTCAAAATCGCTCATGGCAACGCGCAGAAATTGTTTCGCCTCTAGTCGAAGAACGTGCGCGAAAGTTAGTTGTGTCTGCTCTTGCTTTCATTCAGAGTTACGCTCAAGATCAAGCATCTAACAATTTAAGGTTGGCAACTTCGTACGGCTGGAGCGAGGCAAATCGTGCGAATCAGGGCATGTCCGTTCCTTGCGATTCTGGTCCTGTCAACAGTGGTTTGTTTGGAAGTGGAGGGAGCAATCGCGTCCCAGGGTGGAGAAACGTCCCGATCAGGCAAGGACATTGATTCCATCGATCGCAACAATACAGGTCACAAGAATCTAGGAAACTGGTACTCGATTGCTCAGGAGAAGGAGATGGGCAAGCAGTACTCCGCTGAGATTGAACGGTCTTTCAAAGTTCTTGATGACCGTGCCCTGACCGACTATCTCACTCGAATCGCCGAAAATATTGCTAAGAATTCAGATGCTCAGATGCCTATCACCGTTCGATTGCTCGATATCGAACAAATACAGGCGTTCACTTTGCCAGGCGGTTACCAGTACGTTAGCCGTGGTCTTCTCCTACGCCTGGAAAGTGAAAGCGAACTGGCGGGCGTGCTCGCAAGGGGGATCGCCCACACAGCGCTGCGTTCTGCTGCACGCCTGATGACCCGGGCAAATTGGGCCAATGTTGGAAATATCCCGCTAATCTTTGTCGGACCGAGTGTGCCGCCCAATCGCGTCTCAGGACTCAATATTCCATTGACGTGGTTGAGTCTTAACAGAGGATTTGAACAGCAGGCTGACTATGTTGGCGCACAATACCTCTACAAAGCAGGCTACAGCGCTGAGGGACTAGTCCGCGCTATCGAACGGATATGGCCGACAACTCCTCTAACGGCCAAAGCTTTCAGTCCGTTCCCTCCAACACCCGATCGAGTGAAGGCGCTCCGCAAGGAAATTGATCGATTACCGAAGCGGGCCGGTGAAATCGCATCAACCCCAGAGTTCGACGGCTTTGAACAGCGACTGCGAAGTTGGAAGCCAACGGAACCTGTTTCGACGCCAAGCTTGTCGAATCCTCAGCCCCAGTAGTTCGCGTAACATCGCAAGATCACTCTTCGACCCCCTGTTGCGAGTCAAATCCCTCATTCGTATGGCTCGCAGGGAATCAAGAAAAGCACTTTGACCGCGGCCGTCCTTCCTCGACAATCGCAGAAAGTTTCACCCGCGTCGCTTCGTCGCGCGCCATTTGCGTCGAATCTGGGCTTCCCAGTGTGCCCTGAGCCACTCATGGCGCTGTGAAGTCGGCACTCCGGGAGCAGTCCTATGTCAGGCCAGGTAGTTCTCTACTTCGATGATCAGGCAGACGCCCTTCGCTTCGCTCTAGCCGCCGGTTCCGTGATGGCCGGCGACGGCTCTCCCGCCACCACCGACCTCGTGCAAAAGACAGCACGCGTCACCCGCATCCGCCTCAACGCCACCAATACGGGCAAAAGCAAGCAGGCCAGCCCGCCCGAACGCGTCGCCTAGCCCTGTCGTTTCGCCAAGGCGGCCTTCTGTGTCTTGACACACGCCCAACCTCAGAGCTAACTGTATTTCTTGATCTATATCCAGAGATGAGAAGACATCCGTGGCTAAACCCTTTGTCCCCAAGATTTTGCCTCCAACTCCTTGGGGCTCAAGATTTTGCCCGGATTGTGCAGCCTAAGTTCCTGATTCCAGATATTTTGACACGGGAAGGGGGAGGGGGGAGGGGTACCCCCAGTACCAAATGGTAAATAGCCAAAAGAGGGGCGCTCCCTGCGGTTAGAATGTCCGCACCTATGCCCATCGCCGAACAAGTTGCCTCGACCGCCCTCGACCTCGCCTGGGTTCGTTCCCAGTTCCCTTCGCTGGCGCAAGCCGTTAACGGCCGCCCCGCCGTCTTCTTCGACGGCACCGGCGGCACCCAGGTCCCGCGGCATGTGATCGACGCGATGGCCGACTATCTGGCCACCAACAACGCCAACACCGGGGGCGCCTACCAGACCAGCCGCAACACCGACCGCATGATTGCCGAAGCGCGTGCGGCCATGGGCGATTTTCTCAATTGCGATGCCGACGAAGTCGTCTTCGGCCCCAACATGACCACACTGACTTACGCAATTTCGCGCGCTATCGGACGCGAGCTCGAACCGGGCGACGAAATCGTGCTCACGCTCCTCGATCACGATGCCAACTTCTCCCCGTGGAAGGCGCTTGAGGAAAAGGGGGTAACGATTCGTGCCGCAGCGTTCAATCCCGCCGACTGTACGCTCGACATGCACGACCTCGCCCGTAAAATCACGAGCCACACAAAACTGGTTGCCGTCGGATACGCGTCGAACGCGGTCGGCACCATCAACGATGTCGCCGAAGTCGTGCGCCTGGCAAAACAGGCTGGAGCGCTGAGCTACATTGACGCAGTCCACTACGCGCCGCACGGAACGATTGACGTGCGCACGCTCGATTGCGATCTTCTCGTTTGCTCGACCTACAAATTTTTCGGTCCGCACATGGGCGTGCTTTACGGCAAGCGCGAGCACCTGAAGCGATTTCAGCCCTATAAAGTCCGGCCTAACACCAACAACATTCCCAACTGCTGGGAGTGGGGCACGCTGAACCACGAATGCATCGCCGGCATCAAAGCCTGCGTCGACTATTGGGAAGAACTCGGCAGCCGCGCGAAACCGTCTGTCGCGAACCGCCGCGAGGCCATCGTCACCGCCCACGACGCGATCCGTCCGCACGAGCGCGCCATGATGGAGAAGATGATCGCCGGCCTGCTGGCCATTCCGGGATTGAAGCTCTACGGCATCAGCGATCCGCGCAAATTCGGTAGCCGCTGCGCCACGATCGTCGTGCGCATCGAAGGCTTCACCCCGCTGGAACTCGCGACCAAGCTCGGCGAGCGCGGCTTCTTCACCTGGGACGGTAACTACTACGCCCTGAACGTAACCGAGCAACTCGGCGTGGAGAGCACCGGCGGCTTCCTTCGCATCGGCCTTGTTCACTACAACACGATAGAGGAAGTCGAAAGAATGCTGGCCGCGCTGCGGGAGATTGCGAAAACGTAAGGAACTGCGGCGAGATCGCCGGCTCACGATCACGAACGTTTCGATTTCCTTTTTGCTCGAGATCGAGAACGCTTGGTGGATCGGGAATGTTGGGTCGTCGATCTTTTCCGCAGAGAAGTCTTCGGCCGAATCTCTGAGGTTGAACTCCCCTTCCCCACAATCGCCAGCTTCGCAATTCCAATGAATAATCCATGCTCGACCACACCAGGCATTTCGCTGAGAACGCGCGCGAGTTTCGGAGGATCCGCGATCTTGCCGAAGCTGCAATCCAGAATGTGATGACCTTCATCGGTGACGAAGGGATTTCCGTCCGCCTTCATCCGCAGCGTGCAACTCGCGCCGAGTGACGCGATCTTCTTCGCCAGCACCGCTTGTGCGAACGGAATGATCTCAACCGGCAACGGAAACTTGCCGAGAGCCTTCACGACCTTGCTCGAATCGGCGACGACGGCCATCTTCTTCGAAGCCGACGCGATGATCTTCTCGCGCAGCAGCGCACCGCCTCCGCCTTTGATCAGGTTCAGGTGAGCATCGATTTCGTCGGCGCCGTCGATGGTGATGTCGATCGACTGATGTTCGTCGAGTGTGGAGAGCGGAATGCCCAGTTTGCGCGCGAGTTCAGCAGTCGCAACCGACGTCGGAATGCCGACGATCTTCAGTCCCGCCTTCACCCGTTCGCCAATCGCAACCACCGCGAAATACGCAGTCGAGCCGGTTCCGAGTCCGACGATATCGCCGTCTCGGACCAGTTGCGCCGCAGCGCGGCCCGCCAGTTCCTTCTCGTTCCCGTTTGCCATGAGCTTGATTTGGGAAAGCGGGACATTATGGCATAAACAAGCTCTCCGCTTTCAGCGATCAGCAATCATCCTCCCCAGAATCTCCTTCAGCAGCTTGGCTGCGACCATCGCGGTGAGCTGCGTGTGGTCCTGCGCGGGATTGAACTCGACGATGTCCGCGCCAGCGATCTTGCCGCTGATGGCGTGAATATGGGCGATAGCTTCACGCACCGACATGCCTCCCGGTTCGCGATGCGAAATGCCTGGAGCAAACGCCGGATCGAGCGCGTCCATGTCGAACGAGATGTAGATCGGGCCCTCGACTTTCATGCGGTCGAGCGCGGGCAATTGTTCCATTCCGATGACCTCGACACCGAATTTCTTCGCCTGCTGGCGCTGATGTCCGGTCATGGTGCGAATGCCGACCTGGATCACCCGTTTGGCGGCGCCCTCTTCCATGACGCGAGCAAATGGACAAGCGTGCGAATTACGATTGCCTTCGAGTTCGTCGTACAGGTCGGGATGAGCATCGAAGTGGAGGACCGTAAGTCCGGGAATGCGTTTGCCGAAGGCGCGCAAGATTGGCAGCGTGATGGAGTGATCACCGCCGAGCGACACCACACGGAAGCCTTCGTCGAGAAGCTCGCCGACCTTGTTCTCGATCGCGGCGAAGGGCTCGGCGAAGGTGAATTTGAGATCGCCCGCGTCGCAGTAAATCCCTTCTGCGCTCAGGTCAACGCCGGTTTCCGTCCATAAGTTGGAGGAGTCGGAGCGGAATGAGACGCGGATGATCGGCGGCGCGCCCGCCGCTCCACGCAGCCACGAGGAGTTGGCGTCGAAAGGAATGCCGAGGATGACTGGAGTTCCGGGTTTGGCAGCCGTTAATGTGGAAGATGGCATAAGTCCTTCCTGAGACTATACATACTCGATCACAAGCGGCGCCGCAGTGACGTGAACACAGGAACTCGCCTGGGTTTTCGGGTGAATCGGGCACGCGGTGCGATTCATCCGTTATCCTATAGAAGATCTCTTATGGCTACTTCAACTCAGAATACGGCGCGAGGCGGCGCGGCCGCAGGAATCATCGACAACCCGGAGCGGGAGCGAACGTTCGACCTCTTCCGGCAGTGGGGATATCTGGAGGCGGAACTGAATCCGCTAAGACTCCTGCCTCCACAGCCTCACCCGGACTTGCAGATTGAGAATGAATGGGCGCAAGAAGCGCGACGCGTTTATTGCGGCAGTGTGGGCGCCGAATTCATGCACATCGCCGACCCCGAGCGGCGGCGATGGATCCAGGAACGCCTGGAGGGCGAACCGGAGCACGTCGAGCACGAACTGGCCCTGGATCTGCTGATCCAGGCAGACATGTTTGAGCAGACACTGCAAGCGCGCTATCTGGGCAACAAGCGGTTTTCACTGGAGGGAAACACTTCTCTGCTGCCGCTGCTGGATGAAGTCCTCGACGTGGCAGGCGAGCGTGGCGCGGTCGAACTGGTGATGGGCATGAGCCATCGCGGTCGGCTCAACGTCATCATTCACATCGCAAAACGGCCTCCGGAGCAGGTGTTTGCCGAGTTTGAAGACGTCGATCCGCGCAGCGTGCTGGGCTCGGGCGACGTGAAGTATCACATCGGCGCCACGGGCGAATATGTCACCAAGAGCGGGAAGAAGATTCACATTCACCTGGCGTCGAATCCGAGCCACCTTGAGGCCGTGAACCCGGTCACCATGGGGAGAACCCGCGCGAAGCAGGATCGAGCGGGCGAAGGGGGCAAGGCCAAGTATCTGCCGCTGCTGGTGCATGGCGACGCCGCTTTTGCCGGACAAGGAATTACAGCGGAGACGCTGAATCTCGCCGATCTTGAGGGCTACACAGTCGGCGGGACGATTCACGTGATCGTCAACAACCTTATCGGTTTCACGACCAACGCGCGGGATGAACATTCGTCGCGCTTCTCCGCGCAACTGGCGCGACGGCAAGCGATCCCGATCTTTCATGTCAACTCGGAAGATGTTGACGCGGTGTTACGCGTCGCGCGTATCGCCACCGAGTACCGCTACAAGTTTGGGTCGGACGTTGTCGTGGACCTGATCGGTTACCGTCGGCACGGACACAGCGAGGTGGACGATCCGACGGTCACGCAGCCGCTCATGTACAAGGCGATCAAGGAACATCCGCCGCTGTGGGAGATTTATGCCAAGCGGATCGGCGTCGACAACGTTGCGGGGCGAGTGCAGACCATCAAGGCAGAGTTCGAGGCAGCCCAGAAACGAGCCGGGCAGATCACGAAGAAGCCGCTGCTGCGCGAACTTCCCAAATACTGGGACAACTATTTCGGTGGGCGGTACGACGCCAAGTATGAAGCGCCGACCGGAATCGCGCCGGAAGAATTGCGCGAACTCACCGGGCGCCTGACGACGTATCCGGCGGGCTTCCGCATTCATCCCAAGGTGAAGAAGCTGCTGGAGCAGCGAGCGGAGATGGGCGTGGGCAAGAAGCCGCTCGATTACGGAATGGCAGAGGCGCTGGCCTTTGCGAGCCTAGTGAAGCAGGGGATCCCGGTGCGGCTGACGGGCCAGGATTCACGGCGCGCAACGTTCAACCAGCGGCACTCGGTGCTCATCGACACGGAAAACGAATCGGAATACGTGCCGCTGCGCAACATCGCGCCGGGACAGGCCGCTTGCGATATCTACAATTCCACGCTCTCGGAAGCGGGAGTGATGGGATTCGAGTACGGGTACAGCCGCGACTATCCGGAAGCGCTGGTGCTGTGGGAAGCGCAGTTCGGCGACTTCGCGAACGTGGCGCAGGCGGTGATTGACCAGTTCGTCGTGGCCGGAGAGGACAAGTGGGGCCTGCTGTCCGGACTGGTGCTGCTGCTACCGCACGGCATGGAAGGACAGGGTCCGGAACACTCGAGTGCCCGCATCGAGCGCTATCTGCAACTGGCGGCGCGCGACAATATCCAGATCTGCCAGCCGTCGAATGCCGGACAGTATTTTCACCTGCTGCGGCGGCAGGCGCTGCGGAAGTGGCGCAAGCCGCTGATCGTGTTTACTCCGAAGAGCATGCTGCGGCATCCGGACGCGTTGTCTCCGCTGGAAGATTTGACGCACCAGAAATTTCTGACGGTGTTCCCAGATACCGAAGCGCACGACACGAAACGTATTCTGATTTCGACGGGCAAGATCGGGCACGAATTGCGCGTCGAGCGTAAGAAGCGCAACGACTTCGATACGGCGATCATCTTCCTGGAGCAGATGTATCCGTTCCCTGAGGCCGAACTAGCGGCGGAACTGGAACGCCATGGTTCGGCGCGCGACATTGTGTGGGTACAGGAAGAGCCGGCCAATATGGGCCCGCTGTTCTACATGTTGCCGCGTCTGCGGAGGATTTCGGGAGGAAGACCGGTGCTCTCAGTCAAACGATCGGCGAGCGCCAGCCCAGCGACGGGGTCGGCAAAGGCGCATGAAGTCGAGCAGAAGACTCTGCTGGCTCTGGCGTTCACGACGCAGGGGTAGGACGATTGCAGAGGTTAAGAGGTCAGATTGCAGATGTGAGTGGTCGCTGATTGCTTCCAGGGTCACGCCCGCGTGAACATCTCGACGAGTACGTCGGAAGCCTCCCGCGTGGTGCTTGCCGAAACCGTACCCAGTTTTCTGAGCAAGCGTTGCCGGTCCACCGATCGGAGTTGATCGAGAGCCACTTGCCCAACTTTCTTCTGAAAACGTACCGGGACTCTGGTTGGATACGTCCTCAGAACCGTTGTCATGGGAGCAACGATCACGGTCCGCAGGTGCTCGTTCATTTCATTGGGTGAGATGACAAGGCAAGGGCGAGTCTTCTGGATCTCCACTCCTTCGGGGGGATCCAGACTTACCAGCCAGATCTCATCTTGCTGCGGCGGCCGGCTTACCACTTCCATTCCTTGCGATCAAAGGCGTCCGATCCAGCGGATTCAAGCAGGAGTTCGTCGTCGACAACCGAGCCGGCTGCTCGGAATACCTCATTCCAGTCCTGCCGGGGCCGGCGCTCTGGAGAGACGACGAGGCGGTTGTGTTCGATTCGCAGCTCGACGATCGTCCCCAAACCGCATTGCTCGATAAGAGGCTTCGGTATACGAATACCGCGGGAGTTGCCAATCCGGACCAGTTCGGTTCTCATATGAGTCCCATTTTTGCTTGTAATTACATTGTAATCACTGTGCGATCAAATGACAAGCTCTCGAACGCACTCAGAGAGGCAACGAAGGAGCACGTTTCACTGTTTTGAGGTCGACGTCTTTTCCGAAAGAATCCAGAGTTCGGGGTCGAGTTCGACTTTTTCCGGCAGGCGGGGCAGTTTGATGTTGATGGAGGTGTGCGTTCCCTGCACGGCGACGGTGGTGCGGGCAATGGTGCCGCCGTGAAAGCGGATGACCAGCGGAAGGGGCATGAACCATTTCTGATCCTCGGGAACGCCTTGCTGAAACACGTCGCCTTTCAGAATCGTTCCGGCAGCGGCGGTATCCTCGATGTGATAGGTGAATTCGTAGGACGGGAGGTACGTCTGTGCGACCCACTGGCGATAGAACCAGTTCAGGTCCTGGTAGCCGTACTTCCTGGCGAGCGGCGTATCTTTCACGCGCTCGTTGACGAGGGCAAAAAACTGTTCGGTCGACGCGGTTCCGCCCTGGTGGCGCTGGACGAAATCCCGCATCAAGTCGAAGAAAGGATGGCCGTCGCCGGTCTGGGGGTCGGTGAACAGGAAGTGGAGCATGCGAAGAACGAGGGCGCCCTTTTCGTAAACCAGCGCGGAATAGGCCCCCAGGGTTTCCCGGCTCTGCAACCGTCGGCCCATGACAAGCGGCCCGACATCGGTCAGGCGGCCGCTCCCGACTCCTTGCAGCGTGCGCGGCGGATCCTTGAGTGACTGCCGGGCCCACTGGATCAATTCGCGCTGGGAGCCGGTGTCTTCACGGACCTGGACATAGAGCATGCCCGAGTATTCGGCAAAACCTTCGCTGAGCCACTGATCGCGGTAGGAGCGCCACAGCACCTGGTCCCCCCACCACTGGTGCGAAGTTTCGTGCGCGATGAAGGAATACGTGCGGTTGTTCGCGCGGTCGGTGCCCGGGATCATGATGGTGGTGGGAAATCCCTGCCCGTAGCCGAAGGGATGGAACGCTCCACGAAACAGCGGATAGGGATACTCGCCGAAGATATTGCTGAAGTAACGAATGCTGTTGTTCATCTCGGCCAGGATGAAATCCTCCTTGATGGCCAGGCGATAGCCGGGCATCGAATAGAACTCGAGCGGGAGTTCTTTCCCGCTAGTCTGTTTGGCGATGTCCTTATGAATTTCGTAGGGCCCGACGGCGAAGGTGGCCAGCGGGACCGGCTGGTCGAGGCGAAATTGCGTCAGCACGGCGTCTTTCGTATCGGGCGCCGGGCTTTCGTGGACCATGTTGCCGAGGCTCACTACATGATCTTTCTTTCGATGAATCATTGATACGTCGAAGATAGCGCGAGGGAGATAGCCATGACGCGGATACCAGGTTTCTGAGCTGCGCGGAAAATAGGTTTCCGATACAGTGGACGACTCCATCATGAAGTCGCCTTTCAATTCGAGCTGCAGAGAGAAGCGCTGGCCGGCCGGGATCAGCTTGGGGAGAACAACATTGAATCCCGCTTCCCACGGTTCCTGAAAGAATGCCACGGGGGTGCCGTCGGACAAGTGTGCGTCATGAATATGTAACTGCTTTTTCCGGCGCTCATCGTCGTAAATACTGAGTTCTTCACCGACAGCAAACGAGATCGAGCGAAGACCGTCGACACGGGATATCAGGTCCAGTTGCGCGGTCAGACCGAGGACTTTCTTCGGCTCCATGAGGTCCAAGGTCATCGTGTATTTCTCGGTGTCCACCAGGTTGTAGGTATCGGAATAAGCGGCGACGCCCCTGGTGTAGTCATCGGCGGCTAGAAACGCCATCCAGACGTCATAACCCGTGTATTGGTCGTAGGCGAAAATGAGACCTTTTTCGCCAGCGTTGACGTCGAAAGCCGCCACCGGAATCCGAGTCTGCGGATCAAAGAGATAGGTGAAACGACCGCGCTTTCCGCCATCACATTGAATGAGGAAGATGCCGGGAGTTTCCTGGTTGAGGATGGATTCCAATTGCCGGGATGAAGTGTTTACACCGGTTTCTTTGAGGAGACGAGGGGCGAAGTCGGTGGCAAGCTGCACGACCGGTTGCGGCGTCGCCACACCGCTCTGGACAGAACCCGCAGCGGCCAGTTCGGCGGCAGTATCGTCGGTGAACCGCAGGACGGCAGATTTGAAATCGGAGGAAACATCGTCCGCCTTCAGCATGCGGCGGACGTTCTCCTGCTCGAACAGCACTGGCGGTGGAGGAGCCTGAAATTCGCCGTTGCCGACAAATACGGCTGCGCGGACCTTGCCGGCGGCGGGCGGCGAGAAATAGACCGTCCCGTTGGTGAATTTGATGGTGACACGGTCCCGATGAATAAGGACATTCTGAAGATGGACACTGCTGTTCATGGCGGCAGCGTTCTGCAGTTGCTGGTAAAGTGCAGTCGCGTCACCGGATGCTGGCGCTGTCTGGGCTAACGCCAAGGGCAGTGGGAGGAACGTCGAACATAAGGTGGCGGTGAGGCATCTAGCTAAGAGGGAAGACATAGATGAGGCTAGCGGTTGCCCAAGCCGACACAAGCATAGTTACTCGGTGAAGACTAATCAATGTGAATGAGCACCTATTCAATGTCGCCGCACGGTTTTTCTGGAGTGCGGCGGCCGGTTGTCGCGGGGTCTGCGAGGAGGAACATCCATTTTGTACTCTACTGGGCAAGCCTCCTGTCGGTGGCGAGTGAGACCGGCAGCAGACCGGAGGGAGGCGGACACCAGTGCGCTGCTCACGCTGAGGACGCGACCATTCTTCCGCTTCACGAAGCAAAAACAAAAAGCCCAGGGGGTTCACCCGGGCTTACTGAAGACGGCAAAAAGTCCTGAGTTACGGCCAGCGTTTGGCAGCGTCTTCCCATCCGGCGGCGCGAGCGGGCGGATTGCCGACTGCCGCGGCCACGGCTGGTGGAGGCATGCGCACCGGTTGCTGGGGCGCGGGGGTGGTGAGAGTCGGCTTGGGTTCGGGCATCGACTCTTTCATTTCTTCGGAGAGCAGCGGCGCGGCAATGCGCAACGCTTCCACTTCTTTTTCCAATCTTGCGAGCTCCAGCTCTTTCTGCCTCAGTACTTCGTAGACATTTTTCATGCTCAGCACCTGTGAGTGTAACAACAAGCAATTAAAGGCACTTTAGGGGTAAGTTCTTGCTTTGTCAAGGGAAAGGGACCTAGTGAGTCAGTGGCAGTGGTTCAGCGGAATACCACTACGGCTACCACGATCGATAAGACCAGCACCAGGACGGCTAGCAGGTTGACATGGTTGGCTATCCAGGATTCGTCCGGGGGTGGGGAGTCGGCGAGGAAGGCGGGGACGAATTCGGCGGGTGCGGACTCGGGCGATTCCGAACGACGATCCCGCTTATTTTCGCAGTCCAGGCACAGGGTCCGGCCCTCGGAAACCGGAAACCCGCAGGAGGAGCATTTTTGCACGCGGCGCATCGCTTCGGGAACCGGAGCAGGGGAGGCTGGGGCTGGCGATTCTTCCTGCAAGACAGAGTGGACCAGGGCGGCGCCGAGAGGTCCGTCGGCGGGAGCGACGACAGGTTCAGCCGCCGCCTGGACGATAGCAGGAGGCGCGATATCGACGGACTTGGCAGGCGGAATTTCGACCGGAGGCGGGACCGGCGGAGCCAATTCTGCAATCGGCGGGGCAGGAACGGGAGCGGGCACCGGGGCGGCTACGGGAACGCGACGTTTCTCCGCGAGTTCCAGCGCGGTCAGGGACAATGTGGCCATGCGCTCGAGGGCAACCAGATCGCGTTCCTCGAAGGCGTACGCGTGGTCGGAGAACAGTTCAAATAGACCGCGCACTTCCCGGTCGCGGTCAAGGAGGGGCGCGACGACGATGGAAGCGATACCGAGCTGGCGGCAGGTCTCGAGATTCACACGGCCATCGGCTTCGGCGTTGTCGCAACGCAGCAATTGTTTGCGCGCGATGCTTTCTCCGGTCAGTCCGGAGCGGACCTGGAGGCGCGCGCCAATGGCAGGGCCGGAACCGACGCTGGCCCGGCAAACCATTTCTTCGCCCTGCTTGAGGGCGAGGGCGGCTCCGGTGGCTCCAGTGATGTATTGTGCGCGCTCGACGAGCAGTTGGAGAGCGGCTTCCAGCTCATGGCCTTCGAGGACGTGATCGCCGTTGGCGGGCGTCGCGCCGGGGCCGGACAACGACTGGGGACCTGTATCCGCGCTCGGGTCTTTGCCGGGAGGCAGCGGTGTCCCGGTATGGGGGAAACTGGACATGAGGACTTTTTCGAGTCTCGCCTTCTCCTCTCCCAGTGTCAAGCAACGATCGGGCAGAACGCTCAGGCGGCGTAGGCGAGCCAGAGCGCGCCGAGGAGAATGGTGGCGACGGTGATCGGAGCTCCGGCGCGGAAGTAGTCCCAGAAACTGATCTGGACTTCGGGCCTGGCGGATTCTACGACGATAATATTGGCCACCGATCCGGTGATGGTCAGATTTCCGGCCAGGGTCGAGGACATCGCGAGCATGAGCCAAGCTTTGCGCGGGTCGGCGAAGTTGACTACCAGAGACTTCAAGAGCATGACCGCTGGCACATTGCTGACCAGATTGCTGAACAGGGCTGTCATACCTGTGAAGACCGCGGGACGATGCAGGTTCCAGCGCTGACTGAAGTGGAACAGGCGGTCGATGAGACCCGCATTTTCCGCACCTCCGACGATGATGAAGAGGCCGACGAAGAAGACCAGCAATCCCCAGTCGATTTCAGCATAGAGTTTGCGGGGATCACGGCTGCGGCTGATGAGAAGCACCGCAGCACCGGCCGACGCGGCGAACACGGGTGGTACGCCGAACAGAAAGGCGATGACGACACTGGTAGCGACCAAGACTGGCTTGAGGAGGTTCGACAGGTCAAGCGGGGGAAGAGGGATCGATTGTGGCTGCTCGCCAATCTGACAGAGTTGCCGCGAGAACAGCGCGCGGAGCACCATCCAATCGACTGCGAGACCGGCCAGCGCTACCGGGCCCAGATGCAGCAGGAAATCGCGGTAGGCGATGCCGGAAAAGGATCCGATCAGCATATTCTGCGGATTGCCGGTGATGGTGGCGACGCTGCCGATGTTTGACGCGGTGGCCACGGCCAGCAGAAAGGGCAGCGGCGGTAAGCGCAGTTTCCGCGTGAGGGTGAGAACGAAGGGCACCATCACCAGGCAGACGATATCGTTCACGAAGAAAGCGGAGAGCACACCGCAGGTCAGGATCACGGCGGGGAGAAGTAACTTCGGTCGCAGGCGGCGGAGAACGACCTCTGCGTTCCACTCGAAGAAGCCGGAGAGCTTCAGGCCGCCGACAACCAGCATCATGGCGAACAGCAAGACCAGGGTGTTGAAGTCGACCGCGCGCGCGGCTTGGTCTCCGGGGATGACCCGGAAGACAACCATGGCGATGGCGCCGATGATGGCCGCGCCGGTGCGATCGATCTTGAGGCCCGGAAATTTTCCGAGGGCAAACACCAGGTAGCTGGCAAGGAAGATGATCGTACCGGCGAGAGCCTGGGTGTCAGAGAGGATTCTCGCGGCAAGGTGCGGCATTGGGATACAGCATATCAAGTGGGAATGGCGAACGGTTCAAACCACGGAGGGGACAGAGGATCACGGCGGAAGGCGTCTTGGGAGAATCTTTGGTGGAGATCTTGCGTTACTTGTCGCCCTTATGGCGGAGCCATTCGATGAACATCTGCTCGAAAGGTTTGTCGTAGGCCATGAGAAGGTGGCGGACACTGTGTCCGCTGACGAAGTGGCAGACTTCTTCGGCGAGATTCTTGGCATGATCGCCGGAGCGCTCGAGCGACTGGGTCATGAAGATGACCTGCAGGCTGGCCTGGCGGGCGATGTTTTCGGGATTTTCGATGTGGCGGAGGAAAATCAGGTTGCGGAGGCGGTCCATTTCGGCGTCGGCACGGAGGACATCGATGGCCTTTTTGACATCGCGCTCGGAAAACGACTTGCCCACGTCGGACAGCATTTTTTCGAGGAGCGTGGCCATCTGGGTAAGGTCGCGAGTGTCGTCGGAGTCGAGTCGTCCGGACGAGGATTGGGCACTGGAGGCGAAGCTGAGCAGGAGGTCGCCAATACGCTCGAGGCCGATCATGAGTTTCATGCAGGCCAGGAGTTGACGGGCGTCTTCCTCGGAGACCTGGGAAATGGCGGAGGTGACGCCGGAGTCGATTTCCGCATCGATGGCGTCAAGATCCTTCTCGCACTTGCGAATGCCGTTGAGGCGCGACAGAGATCCAGTGGCGATGCCTTCGGCCGCGATGGAGGCGGCTTCGCGAGCGAGTTCGCAGGCTTCTACCGTCCGGCGGACCAGGCGGGTATACGGCGGCTCGGGAGAGGTCACTTTCAGGGCAGTGCTCATACGCGTGCTTTCACAGTCTTGGATGCTCGAATTCGCTCCAACGAACTGGGGCTGGAGATCAACAGGCTGCTGGAGGCACACAGCCACAAGTGGAGCATAAGCCGTATCAGGGTCTGAAGGGTTAAGAAACAGTGAATTTGTGCGCGCGGAGAAGCTACGCGCTACCTGCATGGGGTTGCGAAGCCTCAGGTAGCAGGAAGAGGAAGGTCGAGCCGTGGTTCAGTTCGCTCTCGGCGCGAATGGTCCCGCCATGGGCTAGGACGATGTGCTTGGCGATCGCAAGGCCCAGGCCGGTGCCGCCGGATTCGCGCGAACGCGCCTTGTCGACGCGGTAGAAACGCTCGAACAGACGCGGAAGGTGCTCGGACGAGATGCCTGGGCCGAAGTCCTTGACATAGAACTCCACTCCACCGGCAGCATCACGGGCTCCGAGCACGACCCGCTTCCCTGCCGCCGCGTACTTGAGCGCATTCTCAATCAAATTCGAAAAGACCTGGTGGACGGCCTCACGGTCCGCATTCACGTTTCTGCCCAGCGCCGCGTTTTCTTCCGCCAGTTCGACACCGTAACTTCGTGCCATCTCGCGGAAGCTCTCCATCGCGTCCTGCAGCAGTTCGTCGGCGCTCACGGGCTCGATGTCAAAGCGCTGCTCGCCGCTTTCCACGCGGGCCAGAGTGAGGAGATCTTCCGTCAGGCGGGACATACGAGCAGCGTTCTTGCGAATAATCTCCAAGAATTCACGGACGTGATTGCCTTCGTTCCCGCTGTCGAGAATGGTCTCGGTGTATCCCTGGATGGAAGTCAAAGGCGTGCGCAACTCGTGGGAGACGTTGGCGATGAAATCGCGGCGGGTTTTTTCCATGCGCTCGGTTTCAGTGAGGTCGCGAAGCACGGCGACGGCACCGCCTCCGGGCATGGGAGCTGCGGTAACGTCGAAAGTGCGCCCGGGAGCGATGGTATTGGAACGGGCCGAGCGCACAACCTGGTCGCGGGCGGCGGACTGGATGGCGTCGAGAAAGTCGGGATCGCGGACGCTGTCAATGACGGGCGTATTCAGGCCCGGGGGATGACGCAAGAGGCGATCCATGCCGTGGTTGGCCCACTGCACGCGGGAATCGGTATCGACAGCGATGACCGCGTCCTGCATGCTGTTGAGCAGGGTTTCGAGTTCGCGCTGGCCGGTTTGCACGCGCTCGAAACTCTCTTCCACGCGGCGCGCGGTTTTGTCGAGCGCGGCAGCGACTTGGCCGATTTCGTCGCCTGATGTGGATGCGATTCTCGCGGTCAGGTCGCCCGAACTCACGCGCTCCGCAAATGCGACAATCCGGCGCAGGCGGCGAGCGACATACTGAGAGGCCAATCCAGCGATGAAAATGGCAACGCCGCAGGCGATGAGCGATCCCCAGAGCAGCGCGCGCGCCAGGGGATGCATCGTCGTCTCAATCTCGGCGAGGGGATAGGCGAGGCGCACGGCGCCACCCGAAACTGGAGCGGCGACGTAGAGAAACGGGATGCCGAGGGTGTGGCTGCCGCGCTGATCCACGCCGAGGTGGCCAGCGAGCGCGGCAACAAACTCGCGCCGGCGAGCGTGATTTTCCATTTTGCCGGAATCCGCTTCTGAGTCCGCCAGGACTTTACCGGAAGAGTCGATGACGGTGGCACGAGCGCCCGCCGCCTGTGCGGCTTGAGCCGTGATGTCAGCCAGAGCATGTTCGCGGTCCGTCTCGACGCGCTGGGCGAAAATCAGTGTTTTCTGCGTGAGGTTGCGTTCAATCTGTTCATGGAGGGTCTGCTCCCAGACCTTGCGTACGGAGATCTGGAGAGTAATGGCGGTGACGCCGATGACGACGATGAAAACCAACATCAACTTGAAGAAGATGCGACGTCTCAACGCGGGACCTCAAAACGATAGCCGGCGCCACGGACGGTACGCAGGTAGCGCGGGTTCTCTGGATCGGGCTCGATCTTTTCACGGATGCGTCGCACATAGACATCGACGGATCGTGGCGTGACGTAGGCAGTGTCGCGCCACACGGCGTCGAGCAACTGATCGCGAGTGAACACCCGGCCGGCGTGGCGCATGAAGTGGTCGAGCAGACGGAACTCGGTTGCTGTGGTGGGAACGAGTTTGCCACGCACGTTGAGCGTCATCGCGGCAGGATCAATCTGGATTTCGTCGATCCTGGTGGGCAACGGCGGAAGCGGCCGCTCGAAGCGCCGCAAAACCGCTTTCACCCGGGCCACCAGTTCGCGCGGGCTGAAGGGCTTGGGAATGTAGTCGTCAGCCCCGAGTTCCAATCCGAGGACGCGGTCGGCTTCTCCGCTTTTGGCCGTCAGAAAAATCACCGGCACAGGAGCGAGCGACACCGACTGTCGAATCTGGCGACAGAGTTCAAGCCCGTCTTTTCCCGGCACCATGATGTCGAGCAGAAACAAGGCAGGACGCTGGCGCTCGGCGTCGAGCACGACCAGATTCCCAGTGGAGTACAAGCGCGCGGTAAACCCAGCTCCCTCCAGGTGATGACGGACCAGACGGGAAATATCGGGGTCATCTTCGACGACAAAGATGGTCGGTTTCACGGCGTCCATTGTAGTCGAGGGGGAAGCGATTCGAGATGATCCAGCGAATCGGGCATCAGGGAAAACGGCTTCGCGCAAGGATTGTGACTGGCCGTAACTGACTGATTTCACGCCGAATCGAATCCTTGTCTTGTATATATCAATATGATATCACTTAGATGTCACACGGGGAGGGTTGTCATGGCGTATGAGAAGGATGTTCGGGGAGCGTCGGGATGGTTGATGGTGGCGGTTCTGATCGTGGTTGCGGGACTGGCTATTTTTGGCTTCGTGAGAGGGGTCCTGGCAGAGTCGCCAGAGTTGATCATCTTCATGGTGGTCGTTTTCTCGATGGACGTGGTGTGCTTTGCCGGGCTGACGGTTGTCTATCCCAATGAAGCCAGTGTGGTGACATTGTTTGGCGTGTACAAGGGTTCGATCAAGACGCCGGGGTTCTGGTGGGTGAACCCGCTGACGCGGCGCAAGCGTCTCTCCTTGAGGGTGCGGAACTTCGAGAGTGGCCACCTGAAGGTCAACGACCGTGACGGCAACCCGATTGAGATCGCGGCGGTGGTGGTGTGGAGGATCGTGGAGACCTTCGAAGCGGTGTTCAACGTGAACGACTACGAGAACTTCGTGCACGTGCAGAGCGAGGCCGCGGTTCGTGTGCTGGCGACGAGCTACTCCTATGACGCACACGACGACAAAGTCATCTCCCTGCGCCTTTCGACCGGGGAAGTCACGGATCGACTGCGCAGCGAGATACAGGAACGGCTGGCCAAGGCCGGAATTGAGGTGATCGAAGCGCGGATCAGCCACCTGGCTTATGCGCCCGAGATTGCGGGGGCGATGCTGCGCCGGCAACAGGCGGGAGCGGTGATTGCGGCGAGGCAGAAGATCGTGGAGGGCGCGGTGGGGATGGTCGAGATGGCGCTGGAGGAAATCAGCCGCAAACATGTTGTCACCCTCGACGAAGAACGCAAAGCGACGATGGTGAGCAATCTGCTTGTCGTGCTGTGCAGCGAGCGGGGGGTGGAGCCGGTGGTGAATACTGGAACTCTGTACCAATAACTCGTCCGGGTGAGTGATGGCGCAACGGAAAGCATTTCCGCTTCGGCTGGATCCCGCGGTCTTCGACGCGCTGCAGCGGTGGGCAGACGCCGACCTTCGCAGCGTCAATGCGCAGATCGAGTTTCTGTTGCGCCGCGCGCTGCAGCAGGCGGGACGAATGCCGCGTCCGGGAGTCGTTGAGGACCGGGAACAGCCACCGGCAGGAGGTTCATCATGATCCAGGTACGTACTCAAGGCACAACCAATGCGGTTCAGATTCCGGCGGAATTGCTGCGTTCGATCCCTCGGGATTGGAGGCTGACTGGCATGGGGAAGTTCGTCGTCGGAGCTGCGATTGCGCTGGGTCTGGGGGCTGTGGCTTCGAGTGTCGCCATATTCATCTCTGCGAAAGGAACGTCGGCGTTGAAGCGGGAAATGGCGGAGCAGGGGCAAGTCGTGCCGGGCGTCGTGGTCAAGACTTATCGGACCGGCGATGACGGTAAGAGGGATGTGTTCCTCTACGAGTTCTCCGTCGATGGGAAGGCCTATACGGGACGCACGGACATTGAACTGCGCGCCAGCCCGCATTATCAGGCTGGGAGCAGTATTCCGGTGCGCTATCTGCCCTCGCAGCCAGTGAAGAACTGGATTGACGGTCACCCGCCTGGAGGCGTGCCGCTGTTTGTCATCCCGCTTCTGGGCGGGGGCCTTCTCGTTGGTTCGTACGCGATCTTCCGGAACCTGAGGCGCCAGGAAGGGCTGGTATCGGAAGGGCGCGCGGCGCTGGCGCGGGTGATGAAGGTCACGCGAGTACGTCGCGGAGAACAGAAAAAACAACGCGCGCAGATCGAGTTTGTCCTGCTGAGCGGCGCGCGGCAGGAAGCCTACATCGAATTCGGAAGGAACGCGCCCCAGGCGGATTCGACGATCGTCATTGTCTACGATCGCGAAAACCCGCGGCGGGTGCTGCGTTATCCGGCGTGCCTGGTGCGCGCGGCGAAACCGGGTGAATCGTGACCATGATTTCGCTGCAGCAACCGAATGACGGAAGGAGATGAGAGCCATGGCAAGTCCGAATCAAGCCGCTCGCCATGAAGCCTCGATGCTAGCCGCCGGCCTGGCGGTTGCGGGCACTGTGTTCATGTCCGACAGACTGAATTCTATGGCGCATCACGGCGCTCTGGTCTCTGAGGTCTTCTTGCCAGTGGCAGCCGTGGTCCTGGTTACAGTGGGGGTGTGCCTGCTGGTAGTGGAATGGCCGGTGGAAACTACCGTCCGGTCAAACACCTTTCGAGTGAAAGACAACCGGAACTCCACGGGAGGCTCGTCCCGAGCTTCACGGCCGAACTCCGGTTAAGACCCGCGGTCGCCCGCTCCTAAAGCCATGCCGGCTTCGGCGGAAAAGTCCATCGGCACGAAATCTTTGACGAGGAACTTGGGGAACGCTGCGGCGGCGATCATGGCGGCGTTGTCGGTGGAGAGCGAGCGTGATGGAAAGAAGACCGGTACGCCCTGCATTTCCGCTTCCCGTTGGAAGGTCGCGCGCAGTTCCTGATTGGCGGCTACGCCTCCGCTGACGAAGAGCGTTCGGACGTCGCACTCGGCGGCAGCGGCCAGGGTCTTCTCAACCAGGTCGTCGACCATAGCGCGCTGGAAGGATGCGACGAGGTCGAGGATTTGCTTGTCAGTGAGACGGAGATAGTCATCGACGGTGGGGTTGGGGATATCTGCGAGCGCGCGGCGGCGCTGCTCGGTTTGAGGCTGCAGGTTGTGCTTTTCGACGTAGCGTAGAACGGCGGTCTTGATCCCGCTGTAGGAGAAGTCGAAGCGCGGGACGGGTGGGAGCTCCCGTCGCTCCTTTGATTGGCCGTAATCACGGCGGTCGCGATGCTTGATTTGTGAAGTCTGGAACTTCACTGCGTTAGGATCGCCGTGCGGGGCGAGACGGTCGATGATCGGGCCTCCGGGATAACCGAGTCCCAGCAGCTTGGCGACCTTGTCGAAGGCTTCGCCGGCGGCGTCGTCGCGGGTGTGGCCGATGTTCTGGTAGGTCCAGAGATTCTGTTGGGCGCTAGCCAAGTAGAGGTGGGTGTGTCCGCCGGATACGACCAAGGCAAGTACGGGAAAGTTCAGCTCGGTATTTCCGGACCGCCGCTGCTCGAGGAGGACGGCATGAATGTGGCCTTCGATGTGATTGACTGCGATCAGCGGTTTTTCAAGTGCGAAGGCCAGTGCTTTGGCGAAGCTGATGCCGACCAGGAGCGATCCTGCGAGGCCGGGCCCCTGGGTGACGGCGATGGCATCCACCGATTGGTAAGTTTGCTTCGCTTCGGCGAGAGCCTGGCGGACCACCGGGATGATGGCTCGCAAATGCTCGCGAGATGCCAACTCCGGGACTACTCCTCCATAGGGCTGATGGGTCACGATCTGTGACGCAACCACGTTGGAGAGAATTTCTTCGCCCGAGCGCACCACGGCGGCTCCGGTTTCGTCGCAGGAGCTTTCGATGCCGAGGATGGTGGCGTCAGGCATAATGGGCTCGGAGCTCCGAGTTGCGGGCTTCGAGCCTATCAGTTTAGATGATGATCGCCCGACAACACGCCACGGAAATCATCCGCACGCTGCGCTCGCGTGGGCATCAGGCTTATCTGGTGGGCGGATGTGTGCGTGATCTGCTTCTGGGGCGCGAACCGGCGGACTATGACGTTGCCACGGACGCAACGCCGCGGCAAGTGATGGAGATTTTTCCGCAGACGTTCGCGGTGGGAGAGCAGTTTGGGGTTGTGCTGGTGCCTGCAAAGGCTGAAACCACCAAGGACACGAAGGAACACGAAGGAATTCAGCGGAGCGAGTCAAGCAGCGAGGTGGGGACGGGCGTGGGCGCCGGTCGCTCCATCGATGGAGAAAGGACAGCCGTTGTCGAAGTCGCGACATTCCGCTCCGACATTGGCTATTCCGATGGGCGACATCCGGATGAGGTTCGGTTTAGCCGCGATCCGCGCGAGGATGTGCAGCGGCGCGACTTCACCATCAATGGGATGATGCTCGATCCGGTTACGAACGAAGTGCTGGATTTTGTCGGCGGGCGCGAGGATCTGAAGGCCGGGGTCATTCGGACGATTGGGGAGCCCGAAGATCGCTTTGCCGAAGACAAGCTGCGCATGATGCGGGCGGTGCGGTTCGCGGCGCGGTTCGGCTACAGGATCGATGTGGCTACGATGGCGGCGATTCAGCGGCTGGCGGGGCAGATTGGCCAGGTATCTCGCGAGCGGGTGCGCGAGGAATTGACCAAGATGCTGACTGAAGGCCGTGCCCAGCGGGCGTTTGAATTGCTCGACGAAAGCGGGTTGTTGCAAGAAGTGCTGCCGGAGATTTCGGCGATGAAGGGAGTCGAGCAGCCTCCCGAATTTCATCCTGAGGGCGACGTCTTCGTGCATACACTCCTGCTTCTGGAGAAGCTCGCAACAGGATGCTCGAAGACCCTGGCTTGGGGAGCGTTGCTGCACGATGTGGGCAAGCCGCCGACGTTTCGCGTGGCGCCGGATCGGATCCGGTTCGATGGGCATGTCGAGGTCGGGGTGAAGATGGCAGCGGAAATCTGCCGACGGCTGCGTTTCTCGAACGAAGAAACCGATCAAATCCTGGCGCTAGTCGACAATCACATGCGCTTTGCCGATGTGCAGCGGATGAAGGAATCGACGCTCAAGAAATTTCTGCGGCTGCCGGGATTTGATGAGCACCTGGAGTTGCACCGGATGGACTGTCTGTCGAGCAACGGAATTACGGAGTCGTACGAGTATGCGCGGGAGAAATTGCGAGCTCTGCCGCCGGAAGCAATTCGTCCGGAGCCGCTGATCAGCGGGCGCGATTTGATCGAGGCGGGGTACGAGCCGGGGCCGCGGTTCAAGGAGATTCTTGGGGCGGTGGAGGACGCTCAACTGGAGGGCAGGCTGGCGTCGCGCGAGGCGGCGATGGAGTTCGTGGGGCGGGAGTTTTCGCGGTAACTTCCTGCTTCCAACCCACTCGCACTATTCTCATCTTGAGCGCAGTAGCTGCTAATGACAGCGAGCAGCTACGAAGTCGAAGGACCCCTGCGGCTCCGGAACTCTTCGTTTCGTTGCGGGGAAGCTCTCATCGCTCGCGCATCATCGTGAGAATGCCTTGCCAGGGCATGAAGAAACTCAAGGGAATAGGGGTCCTTCGACTCCGCAGGAACTCCGCTGCGCTCCGTTCCTGCTGCGCTCAGGATGACAGCGTGAAGGGGCGCGGACATCCAAAAAGCCCCGCGGTTGGATTGTGGCCGTCAACACTACTCCAGATCCCGGTCTCGGTCTTGCGAGGAGATTTGAACTGACACGGTGCTTTCTGCGCTTGATTGCGCCAGATCGATCGCCGGCAACCCGGACTGCTTAAGGCGCTCATTCAACTGCGCCACATCGTGCGACTTCAACTGCCCCCAGGCCGCAAGCTGCTCGGTGAGAGCCTTGTCCAGTTCGGCGGCCATCGCGGATTGCTGTGTGGTGGGAGCGGCGTCGGCGCTGTCGAGAGCGCTGAGAATGGTGCTGAAGCCGCTATTGAGGCGGGCCAGGCTGCGGCCTTCGGGCGTGGTCAGGAAACGTGTGCCGAAGCCGCCTTCCTCGCCTTCCAGTGCCGCGGCTTTGGCTTCGAGTTCGGCAATGAGCTTCGCGATCTCGGGAACGGGCTTCTTATCCGCGAGTGACTTCAGCTGCTTGCGCAGGTTGCGGACTTGTTGAATCGCTTCGAAGTCGCGGTGCAGGGCGTCGGCGATTTTGCGGTCGAGATCGAACTGGCGCTGCAGGTCTTCGGGCGAGGTCTTTACTCGGGGGTCCATGCGGATCTCGAGGGTCTCAGTGAACTGCATCTGCATGGGAAGAGGCAGATCGCTGGAGTTCACTCCTGGTTTCTTTTCGATCCCAAGCGTCATGAGATATTTTCCGGGCAGGACGGTCGCGCCTAGCGGATAGAGTGGTGTATCGCGATAAACCGCGGAGATCGGATAGTCGCGCGAAAGCACATCAGGCGCAGGCCAAGTCAAGTCCCAAACGAAACGATGCATTCCCGGCGCTGCCGAGAGGCCTCGCATGGGTCGCACCCAATACATCGGGACGTTGAAGTCTTTCTCATTGAGTGATTCGCCTCTGTCTGCGCTGGAGAAGCGGCGAATCACCTTGCCATTATTGTCAAAAATCTTGAGAACGACTGGAGCGGATCCTGTGTAGTGCACCCAGTAGTCGATGATCGCACCATCAGGAGGGTTCTGGCCCGCTGGTTCCTCCGGCGGCAATGGAGTGTCGGTGTTGTTGTTGCGGCGGACGCGGTACGCAACCTGCGGCTTGAACATGGCGACGATCAATGGCTCATCGGTGGGGAACTCGTGGCCAAGCTGCCTCAGCGGCGTGATGTTATCCAGAATCCAAAACGACCGCCCATGCGTTCCGACGACGATATCGTCGCCATGAATGACCAGATCGCGGATCGAAGTCGGCGGAAGGTTCTGCTTCAGCGATTGCCAGTGATCGCCGTCGTCGAAGGAGACATAGACAGAGCGTTCGGTTCCTGCGAAGAGCAGGCCTTTGCGTTCGGGATCTTCACGCACTGTGTTGACGGGCTCGTTGGCGGGAAGACCCATCACAATCTTCTGCCAGGTTTTTCCATCGTTGTGAGTCCGGTAGATGTAGGGATGCAGATCGTCGAGGCGGAAGCGGTTTACGGCGGCATAGGCGGTGACTGCGTCGAAGTGGGATGCATCCATCTGAGCGACCTTGCTCCACGGGCCTAGCTCCGGCGGAGTTACGTTTTCCCAGCTCTTCCCGCCGTCGCGCGTCACGTGAATGAGGCCGTCGTCCGTGCCTGCCCAGATTACATTGACATCCTTCGGCGACGGCGCAATCGAATAGATCACGCCTCGATGCTTGCCCTTGGCGGGATCGGCTTCCACAAACTGACCGAGGGTAGGCGGGACGCCGGGATCTTCGCGCGTCAGATCAGGGCTGATTTCCTGCCAACTGTAGCCGCCGTCACGCGTCATGAAGAGCACGTTGGAGCCGAGATACAAGATGTGTGGATCGGCCGGAGAAAACATGATCGGCGCGGTGCGATTGAAGCGGTACTTTCCCGTGCGCAACACCACCGGGGAGATATCGCGAGTCTGCCCGGTGTTGCGATCGAAGACTGTCGCCTTGCCGCCGTAGATCAGGTTGGGATGCAACGGATCGGGCGCGACGTAGCCATATTCTTCTACGCCGACGGTGGTCCACTCGCGGAAGGTAATTTCGCCGAAATCGCTGCGGCTGGCGGTGCCGACTGAGCCGCTTTCCTGCTGCCCTCCGTACACCCAGTAAGGAAACTGGTTGTCGGTAATGACGTGGTAGAACTGCGCAGTGGGCTGGTTGTACCAGGAACTCCAGGTCTTGCCGCCGTTGACGCTGATGGTTGCGCCCTGGTCGACGGCGAGCGCGATGATGTCAGGATTGTCGGGGTTGATCCAGATGTTGTGATAGTCGTCGCCGCCGGGAGCGCCCTTGATGGCGGTGAAAGTCTTGCCCGCATCAGTGGATTTGTAGGTCGAGGTGTTAGCGGCGTAGACCACATCTTTGTTCTTGGGATCGACTTTCACCATGGCGAAATCGTCGGCGCGTCCCCAGACCCGCTCTTCGGTGTTGACGAGTTGCCAGCTCTCGCCGGCGTCGTCGGAGCGGTAGACGCCGCCGTTCTTTTTCGCGTCGACGTTGGCATACATGCGGTCGGGATCGCTCAGTGAGGCAGCCAGCCCGATTCGGCCCAGGCCTTCGGCTTCCGTGGGCAGGCCCTTGGTGATTGAATGCCAGTTGTTTCCGCCGTCGGCCGACTTGTAGAGGCCGCTGCCTTTCCCGGTGTAGCCGCCGCCGGTGGTCCACGGCGGACGGCGCGACGCCCACATGGCGGCAAAGACTACCTGGGAGTTGCGAGGATCGAAGACGAGATCGATGGCGCCGGTGTCGTCGTCTTTAGAGAGAACTTTCTGGAAGGTCTGGCCGCCGTCGAGCGAGCGGTAGACGCCGCGCTCGGAATTGGGTCCGTAAGGGTGTCCGAGGGCGGAGACGAAGAGGCGGTTGGGGTCTTTGGGATCGATGATGATGGTGCCGATCTGCTGCGCGTCACGGAGGCCGAGATGTTGCCAGGTGTGGCCGGCGTCGGTGGACTTGTAGATGCCGTCGCCTACGGAGAGGTCGGGGCGGCGCAGACCTTCGCCACTGCCTACATAGATGATGTCAGCGTTGGACAGAGCAACGGCGAGCGATCCGATCGAGCCGGTTGGCTGGTCATCGAAGATTGGAGTCCAGGTGCGGCCAGCGTCGGTGGTCTTCCAGACACCGCCGTTGTTGGGCGCCATGTAGAAGAGATTCGGCTGGCCTGGAACACCGGAGATGGCGACGGTTCGTCCGGCACGGAAGGGGCCGATCAAGCGCCAGCGCAGTTCCTGATAGAGCGCAGGATCGAATTGCTGGGCGGAGATAAAGGAACACGTCAGCAAGATTCCAGACACAGTAATTGCGGCCAATCGCAGATTTCGCATTTTCACAGGAGCGCCTCGCGAGCAGGTAAGGATAAACCAGACGGACGCCGAACAGGGAAATTCACGGCTGAGTGGGAGCGGCAGAGAGGTAGCGGCGCAGGGCGTCTTGCCAAACGGGCAGATGGATTCCATGGGCATGCAGGCTGGCAGGCGACAGCACGGAGTACGGCGGGCGGCGCGCGGGGCGTGGGAACTCAGCGCTGGTCACGGGTTTCACAGCAGTTGTCATCCGTGAAATCCGCACGATCGCGGAAGCGAAATCGTGCCATGTGCAGTGTCCGGCGTTGGTGGCATGCACGATGCCACGGGAAGACTTGCGACAGAGTTGAGCCAGCGCGGAAGCCAAATCTGTCGTATAGGTGGGACAGCCCTGCTGGTCATTGACGACGGAAATCTCCGGACGGCTGGCTGCAAGTTTCAAGATCGTCGCCGGAAAGCACTTGCCGCCCAGACCGAAGAGCCACGATGTCCTAACAATGCAGACGTCCGGTAGAAGGTCCAGCAGTCGCTCTTCCGCTCGCGCTTTGCTCTCGCCATAGACATTGATCGGATTTCGATTGTCCGTCGTTTCGTAAGGAGATCCCTTGGCGCCATCGAAGACATAGTCCGTGCTCAAGAAGATCAATCGTGAGCCGGCTTCTCGGGCGGCTTCCGCCACGTGAATCGCTCCCTCGCAGTTCACAGCAAAGGCTCGCTCGCGATCCGATTCACATCCGTCTACGTCGGTGTAGGCGGCAGCGAGAATGATGCAGTCAGGACGGGAAGCGCGGATGACTTCCTGCACACGGGCGCGATCGCGGAGTTCAGCGTCTTTGGAAGAGAGCGCAGTGAGTTGCTCGTTCTTGAGTTCCTGCACCAGGGCTTGGCCGAGCAGACCGGATGCTCCGAGAACAGTGACCCGCATAGCGGCATTGTAGCGGGAGGGACGGTAGAACGCGGACTCACCGCAGAGTCACAGAGAATGGCAGTCCATTTTCACGACTTCCGCCGTGAACGAATTTGCCACAGGCTGAGTGCTACGGACTGCTCTTCCCTTGGCGTCGCAGGGCGTGCAGGATGAGCGAACCACTGATGGCAAAACAAATCACGGACGCGAACGCGACGATCTCCAGCTTGGTCCGGGGAATGTGGAGGAAATCCGCAGCCAAGGCGAGCACGGCGCAGAGAAGACCGAGGATGTTGAGCCAGAACGGGGCGCGTACGTGAGCGAGTCCCTTGCGAAAGCGCAACTGGAGAAGCAGCGCGGCCAGACCGATCGCCGCTACCACAACCAGAGCGATGGGGCTGAGAAATGCGTTCGGGCCGGTGTAGATCACTACCAGCGCTAGAGCCAGAATCAGCAGACCCGAGGCGACGATCGTGCGCGGGCGCGCCTCTCCAGGGCTCGATGTACTCAAGGAGCGATCTCCCTGCCTTTCGGCGTGGCCCAATTGTATCCCGGGGGCGGGCGTTTTTGGCTCAGGCGCTGCCCGGCATCCACTCGGCCTGGCGATTCTCGCCGTGCGAAACCGCGTAGAGCACGAGTTCGACACGGGTGGATATACCGAGCTTGTCGAAGATCCGCAACATATATTTCTTGACGGTGTGCTCGCTCAAGCCGAGTTCGGCGGCGGCTTCGCGGTTGGATAATCCGTCGGCGACGAGGGCGACGACCTGCTCCTCGCGCGGAGTGAGCAGAACCTTTCCGCTGGCGTTGACGACGCGCAGAGTCGACACTTCGGACAAGGCGTCGAGGACATAAAGCAGTTGCTGGCTATTGATCCAGACCTGGCCATTGGCAACGCAACTGATGCATTTGCACAGGGTGCGGAAGGGCGCGTGGCTGAAAGGAAAAAGACCCTTCGCTCCAGCACGGAAGGCATTCACCACGAATTCGCGATCGTAGTTCTCGACGAGCAAGACGGGGGCCACGGCCGGGTAGGACACATGCAGCCAGCGCAGCAGACTTAGATTCGGCGAGCGGTTGACCGCGATCAGGATGACATCCGCCTGACCGCAGCGCACGGCCTCGTTCAAGGCCGGCACCTCCAAGCGGACGGAGGACACGCGAAGGTTGTGCCGCGCGCGCAACGCGCGGCTCAGCAATTGAGACTGAATCACGTTGGAATCGGCGACCAGTACGCGGATCTGGGTGGCATTGGGCGTAATCGCCTTGGCGGGCTTTTCGGAACGAATGCGTTTCACGGGCGGCAGGATACCCAGAAGGGATACCCACGAAATGTATCCGCCGTCACATCGAATTTGTGATGAATCCGGTGCACCCTACCCACTTTCGTAGGCATACGGAGGTGCACCACTTTGACGGCAGCGAGGACCTACTTCGGGAGAGGACATCGCGGGGACCTCAGGCCCATGGCCCGAAGTGGCTGAGGGCGATGTTCGCGAAGGTTGCGGTCGACTGTCTACTGGAGTGGACAGTACTTCCCAAGTCTTGCCGCTTCAGGCGCTGACCGATACCTTCGTGCCCATCAGTTTCAGAGGTTGGAACTGAACATCACCGTACGAGCGACGGTGAGAGTCCGGAGATGAGAGCAATTGTGCAATTCGCGTTGTTTGTGGCGGCGGGCGTGCTCACCCTGCCGCCGACCTTGGTCGCATCCGCGCAGGAGACGACACCGTCGACGGTTTCTGAATCTCGATCTTCCGATCCGCCCGCAGCCAGACTCGCAGAGGCGGGAAAGGCGGAGAATGGGATTGAGCCCCGCACGGACGTCCCTGCTAACGGAGCGGCCTACAACCCCGGAAAAGCGGGTGGTACGGGAGATCCTGCACTCGGAGGGGAACGCTACCCGCTTTACCGGCTCACCAAGTCCGACACGGTCGAAGTGAGTTTCACCTTCTCTCCCGAATTCAACCAGAGCTTGACCGTCCAGCCGGACGGGTTCGTCGCCTTGAAGGCGGCGGGCACGTTGCGCGCGGAAGGGCTAACGATCCCTGAGTTACAGCAGGCCATAACCCGGGCTTACAGCTCCTTTCTGCATCAGCCCGAGATCTCGGTCACGCTGAAGGATTTTGAGAAACCGTACTTCCTTGCGTCCGGCGAAGTCGCCCGACCGGGCAAGTACGAACTCCGGGGCGACTTGACGGTGAATGAGGCGGTCGCGATCGCGGGCGGATTCACGCAGCAGGCTCGGCACTCACAGGTGGTCCTGTTCCGGCGGATCTCGACGGAAGTGGCCGAAAGCCACGTGCTCGATCTCAAGAAAATGTTGAACTCCCGCGATCTGCGGGAGGACTGGCACCTGCGGCCGGGCGATTTCGTTTATGTGCCACAAAGCCGGATCTCGAAGATTCGCAGGTTTGTTCCGGCAAGTTCCACGAACTGGTATCTGAATCCACTGCAGTTTTAGCGGGAAGGAGCGGCGGCAGTACGTTTGATCGCATGACGAAAGGCGTCTTCATTCAGGCCACGCGTCGATGGTGATCACCTGCTGCATCAGTCATGTCGGAAGCGGGGCTGGTCCGAAATGCGCGCACTCCCTCTCCCACTCTGCGCGAACTGGCTGCGATTCTATTCCGGCAATCCAAGTTCGTAGCCATGGCGTTCGCGCTTGTGTTTGTGGCGCTGATGCTGTACGCGCTGCTATCGCCGCGGTATGAATCGCACTTCAAGGTGCTGCTCCGGCGTGGACGCTCCGATCCTGTCGCTTCTCCACAGTCCGCCAGCATGGCGGACTTCAGCCGTCCTCAAATCAGCGAGGAGGAACTCAATTCCGAAGTGGAGTTGCTGCGGGATGAAGGGCTGCTGCGTTCTGTGGTGGAAGCGTCCGGCTTAGTTCCGGCCCACGCCGCTGCGAACGTGAAGGAGCGCGCGGTTCGGACCCTTGGGCGCGCACTGAACGTGGACGCACTGCGTAAGTCGAACCTGATTGAGGTGCGCTTCCGCGACAGCGACCCGCAAGAAGCGGCGCATGTCTTGACCGCCCTGTCGGATGCTTATGTGCAGAAGCACCTGGAACTGCAGCGGCCCTCGGGCGAACTGCCGTTCTTTGAGCAGCAGGCGGAGGACTACGAAAACAGGCTACGACAGTCAGAAGAGGACCTGGTGCGCTTTGGGCAAGAGCGCGGTGTCGCCTCGCCGGCGCTGGAACGTGATATTGCCCTGCAAAAACTGGGCGATGCCGAAGCGGCATACCGCCAACTGGATCAGGAGCGATCGGACACCGAACGACGCGCGACTGCCTTGCGCGCGCAACTCAAGTCGTTTCCCTCGCGGTCGGTGACGCTCAAGCGCTGGGGTGACAATCCTCAGCTCCTGGAAAGACTGAAATCGCACCTGCTCGAACTACAACTCAAGCGCAGCGAACTTCTCACACGTTACGAACCGTCCTATCGACTGGTGCAGGAAGTTGACCAGCAGATCGAAGAGACCCGTCAGTCCATCACAGCGGAGGCGCTGACACCCGTTCGCGACGAGACCACCGACAAGGATCCCAACTACGAATGGGCGCGCATGGAATTGGAGAAGACCGAAGTCGAGGCGGAAAGCGTGCGAGCCCGGCAGGCCACGGCGCAGGCGCAGATTGCGGCCCTGCGGAACGTGGCGCAGCAGAAGCAGTCGGATTCGGTGGCTCAACAAAGCCTGATTAGGACTGCGAAGGCGACTGAGGAAGACTATCTCTTGTACCGGCGTAAGCGTGAAGAAGCGCGGATCGGAGACGCGCTCGACGAGCGACGCATCCTGAACGTGGCGGTGGTGGAACCCCCTATTGCGCCGGCTCTGCCCGTGCGCCCACTTACGTTCTGGTTCGTCGTTGCCCTGGGACTCGCGACCACAGCCGGCATCACGGCAGGGTTTGCGGCTGAATACTTCGACTCTACGATTCGTACTCCCGAGGAAGCACGCAATGTACTTGAGATTCCGGTTCTCGCCTGGCTGCCGGCGAGTCCGAAGCCGGCGATGGGACCGGCGCTGCTGCGGATCAACCGGCGCCGAGAGGTGATTCCATGAACACGCTGGCGGGATTACTCAACGAACCTGTGATCGAGATTAGATCGCCCGAATTCACCAGCGTTCGCGAAACCATTGACGCGAGTGGATCTCCATCGGAATGGATGCATGACGAGCAGATCCAGGGACTTGTGCAACAAGTCTTCTTTCGGAGCGAGAACCGGGTTCGGCACGTAGGGTTCACGGCAATCGAAGCGGGCGTTGACACAACTCGGCTTTGCGTGGATGTTGCGACGACGCTCGCCGACATTGGCGCCCATGACGTCGGCCTGATCGACGCGGGACTGCAATCAACACCGCTGCACACGCATCTTGAGATCGAGCCGGACGGACACTCCGAAGCGAGGGCGCTGGGACCGCGTCTCTGGCTGGTCCCACGATGGAGTTGGCTCAGTGACGGTTCGGCACAGCGTGTCTGGGATCCCAGTCTCTCTCGTTTGCGCACGGCGGCGATGGAGTTCGACTACTCGGTCGTGGCCTTCGATTCCCTTTCCTGGGTGACGGCGAGAATCAGCCAGATCTGCGACGGGCTGGTGCTTGTGTTGACTGCCAATAAGACGCGGCGCCTGGTAGCGGCGCAAGTGCGGGAACAATTGCGGAGAGCACGCGTCCCCGTGCTGGGAATCGTTCTCGCGGAACGGCGTTTCCCGGTGCCGGAACGGTTGTATCGGAGCTTGTGATTCATGGCTGACGCGGCGCACAGATTGCGGGGAATCGCGACGGAGCGTGAGGCCTCGCCCTACGCCCGAATGATTCCGGGCACCGGGGCGATAGCTTCCGACAGCGCGGTGCCGATCAGACCGCGCGCGAATTACGACGTGAAAGGTGCTCGCGCGATCGTGGGCCGGAGCCCGCGGCTGCGGAAACAGCGATGGCACTGGCTACGGTTCCTGCTTCCACGACCGCAGACTGATGACCGGTTCGCACTCTATCAGTTGGTGGCATGCGACCTGCTGGTTCTGATGGCGGCATGCCAGCTGCCGTCGCTCGTATCCGCAAATTGGAGGATGCCGTGGCCGGATGTGGCGGTTTACGCGGTACTCGTTACGCTCTTCGGATTCAGCGAGGGAGCGTACAGGAATGACAGGCAGCCGATCGGTCTTCCGGTGCTCGCAAGGTCGGCGTTGATCGCCATGCTCCTGGTAGCTCTGGCGGAGCGAGACGATATCTGGCCTTTGTCGGCGCTGCTGTCGATGATGACCAGCCTGATGTGTCTTGCGCTCTGGCGTGGTCTGTTAGCGTGGCTGCGTCGCCGCAGGGACGAGGACTCGCGCAATGTCCTGATTGTCGGAGCGACACCGGCAGGTCGCGCCATCGCACGCGCGCTGCGCGACGATCCGCGTCATCGCACCGTGGTTCGCGGATTCGTGGATGACCATGCCCCACTTTCGGCGGACGTGCTTGGCCGAGTCGAGGATCTCGACTGGCTTTCGCGCGGCGAGTTTGTGGATGAAGTCATTGTCGCTTTGCCTAACGACGGATCATTGGCTCGCGAAGCGGCCTATGTTGCCTGTCGGAATCACCTCGATATTCGCGCTGTACCCGATTTACCTGCGGGAGTCTGGCCCCAAGCCAGCGTCGATCGAGTCGGCGACGTCCCGGTTGTGACTCTGCATCGCGAGCCGGTACCGAGTCTGGAGCTGTTTCTGAAACGGCTACTGGACATGACCGGGGCGCTTGCGGGCTTGCTGCTCAGTCTGCCGATTATGGCGGGTGTGGCTCTGGCGATTCGTCTGGACTCGTGCGGGCCAATTTTCTACTCGGCTGAGCGCACCGGCGCCAAAGGCCGCCGCTTCCGCTGTTACAAATTCCGTTCGATGGCGACCGATGCCGACCGGCGGAAGGCGAGTCTGCGCGAACGGAATCAGCGTGAAGGCCCCATTTTTAAGATTGACGACGACCCCAGAGTAACCCGCGTGGGACGATTCATTCGCCGCTACAGTCTGGACGAACTTCCGCAGTTATGGAACATCCTGTGCGGGGAAATGAGCTTGGTTGGGCCACGGCCTCATCCGGTGGACGAAGTGAGCCACTACGAGCTTCATCACTACCGGCGGCTCGATGTGAAGCCAGGCCTGACCGGGCTCTGGCAGGTCACGGCGCGAAAGAACCCATCCTTCGATCTCAACATGCACCTCGATCTCACGTACATCGAGAACTGGACGCTCTTCCTCGACTTGCACATCCTGATGCGAACGGTGCGCGTGCTGTTTGCGCCGGAAGGCGTGTGAGGGATGAGCAGCCGCGCGACAACGTGGACGCCCAACGCCGACAGTGTTGGCTGGTCCATGGCGGGGCTGTTCCTTCGATCTCTTCAGTTGGGAATGGTGTCTACGTCGGCGCTTTACCTGGCAGCGATGACCGTGTTCCTGTTTCGGCCACCAGATCTGGATTTCTACAACGTCGACCGCATCGCCTTCTTGTTGCTTGTGTTCATCGTGGCGCTGCGGACGATGGCGGCGCGGGACCGGATTCCATTTCTGCCGTCCATCAGCCTGCCGATGCTGGGATTGATTGCACTCGCCGTCTTCCGCGCCCTGCGCGAGCCTTTTGACGCGGAGACCTGGAGCCTAGTGGCCAGCAAGTTCGTGGTGCCATTCGTTCTGATGCACATCGCGATTCTGGTATTTCGCGGCCGCGCTGAAAGAAAGCATTTTGAAATCTTCCTACTTCTGACTCTGGGCTATCTCGCGTTCACTGCCATTGCCTTCCTCGGCGATGCCAGGAACCTGATCTTCCCGCGTTTCATCCTCGACGAGAGTATTGGTCATCACGTCGGCCGCGCCCGCGGTCCATTCCTGCAGGCGGTCGCCAACGGAGTTTCGCTGAACATGCTTGGCATTCTCGCGCTTGTGCTGGTCCAGGGGCGACGCAAGATCGTCCTGCTGCTCTGGCTGCTTCTTCCCCTGGCAATCCTAGCTACGATGACGCGGGCGGTCTGGATATCGTTTGCGGTGTCGACAGTCGCTCTCGCGATCCGGTTGGGGGATCGCTGTCTGAGACGCGCGTGTGTAGCCGCCGCGATTGCCGGATTCGCGGCTCTGCTGGTGATCGGGGTGAGCGGCAGTTCGTGGACGAACGCACTCCAGGATCGTACGAACGAACGCGGTCCGGTTGAAGCCCGTATGGCCGTCTATGAAGCGGGGTGGGCGATGTTCCAAGAACATCCGGTCACGGGCTGGACTGCGGGCCGCATGTACGAGGAACTGGCACGTCGCATGGAAGGCTACCGCCTGCGCAGCTACTACGCGCACAACACCTATCTCTCGTTACTTGTGGAGTTCGGCTTGCCGGGCTTGCTGCTGTACTGCTTCCTCCTGGTTGGCCTTTTCCGCCTGGCTCGGGCGGGTTGCGGAGACGGCGCCAAGGGCGGTGCCGTCTCCAATTTAAGAAGAGCATGGCCCATTCTTCTTGGCGTGTTTCTGATCAATGCCTGCTTCGTCGACATGGTTTATCAGTTTGTAAATGGATTGCTGTTCACCGTGGCCGGCATGTTGTGCGCATCAGGCGAGGCCGGCGCATGAGGACGGTCGCCTACATCGCCAACGAGTTTCCGTCTGCGATCGAGCCCTATGTAATGGATGAAGTACGTGAACTACGCGGCCGCGGGGTACACGTGATCTGCTGCAGCGGCAAGCGGGTCGCGCCGAGTTCACTGGGCGACGCGGAACGCGAATTCTGGGAGGGGACACGATTTTCTCAACCTCTCTCGGATGAAGAGCTGGTCAAGGCGGTCCGGCGGCTGGCGTCGGACCGCAAAGCACTGTGGCAATTGCTGAAGCCAGTGGTGCAGGAACTACCCCGTGCCCCAGGGCGACGTATTCGCTCCCTGGGCCACACGGTAATGGGGGCAGCGCTGGCGGAGGAATTGGCTGCGGTGGAGGTCGAACACATCCATGCCCATCACGGATATTTCGCATCGTGGATGGCCCTGGTGGCGGCCAGGTTAATGGGGATCAGTTTCAGCTTCACGCTGCACGGTTCCGATCTGCTGGTGCGGGGAGACCTACTTTCGGCCAAGCTGCGCGCCTGCCGGTTCTGCGTGACCGTGTCGGATTTCAACCGCGAGTACATCCTCCGGAACTACCCGGCAACTCCGCCCTGGAAAGTGCTAGTTCAGCGTCTGGGAGTGGATTCCATGCCGCCCCGTACGGAGCGGACTGCACCGCCCGAGCAGCGGCGGTTTGGGCTGCTCGCGGTCGGCCGGTTGCACCCTGTGAAGAACTATCCATTTCTGATCGAGGCATGCGCCACGTTGCGGGATGCAGAGACAGATTTCCTCTGTTGGATTGCAGGGGACGGTCCGGAACGGACGGCATTGGAGCGCCTGATCCGGGAACTGCGATTGCAGGATCAAGTGCTGCTACTCGGGCATGTTCCTCGACCTGAACTGGCCGCGTACTACCGCTATGCCGATCTGGTGGTGATGACGAGCCGCAGCGAGGGGCTGCCTGTGGTCCTGATGGAAGCAATGGCACACGGACTGCTGGTGCTGGCGCCGGCGATGACCGGCATCCCGGAGTTGATCGAGCACAGACGCAACGGCTTTCTCTATTTGCCCGGCTCGCTCACCGACTTTGTGGGGATGGCGCAATGGATTCTTGAGCACAAGGCGTACCTGAGCGAGGTTGGCGGCGCCGCGGCTGAGACCATCGCAGCGTCTTACGACCGCCAGCGGAATGTGAGCCTGTTCGCCGACGAATTTCTGCGGCGCATATCCCAACCGGAACCGATTTATGCGAATTCTCTACTGCAACAAGTACAACTACCCGTTTAGCGGAACCGAAGTGTTTCTTTTCGACCTGATGCGGCGGGTGGAGCAGCGTGGGCATGAGACCGCTCTATTCAGCATGGATCACGGCCGTGACTCGTCGTTTGCCGGGCGCAGCTACCTGATCCCGTATATCGACTTTAAAGATCCGAGCGCCAGCCTGCTCAGGAAAGTAAAGATGGCTGGGCACGCGCTCTATTCTCCGTCTGCCCGACGGCAGATACGCGGGTGCGTTGAGGACTACCGGCCGGAAGTGGCGCACGTTCGCGGGATCTACCACCATCTGTCGCCTTCCATACTCGGGGAACTGAAGCAGCAAAACGTGCCGGTGGTTTATCACGTGAACGACTTCAAGATGTTGTGCCCGACTTACAATCTGGTCGCAAACGGCCACGCCTGCGAGGCGTGCATTTCGGGAGACTACTACCGCGCCGTGACCGAGAACTGTTACGCCGGAGGGTGGGGTCGCGCCGCGGTTCTGGCCGTCGAAGCCTACCTTCATCGATGGCTGGGGACTTACGGCCGCTGCGTCGACCTGTTCCTCGCTCCGAGCGAATTCGTGCGGCAGAAACTGGTTGCGGCGGGATTTGAGGAAGGGCGGATTGAGGTTTTGCGGCATTTCCAGAGCGTCCCCGCCGAAGAGCAACTCCTGCCGGAAAAGGGCTATGCGCTCTATTTCGGGCGGCTCTCGGCCGAGAAGGGTCTAGACGAACTTTGCCAAGCGATGAAACGGCTGCCCTACGTCCCTCTGTTTATTGCTGGAGACGGTCCCGAGCGGCCTCGACTCGAGGCGCTGAAGCGCGAGATGAATCTCACCCAGGTCCAATTCACTGGCATGCTCAGCGGCGAGAAGTTGAGTCGTCTGATCGCGGGCTGTCGTTTTTCCGTGTTCCCATCTCATGCGTACGAGACGTTCGGGAAGTCGATTCTGGAGTCTTATGCGTGGGGAAAAGCGGTCATTGCGTCCGACCTAGGGTCGCGGCGGGAACTGGTCGAGCATGGACGCACGGGCATGCTCTACGCCGCGGGCAACAGCGAACAACTGGCCGACTGCATCGGATATCTCTTCAAGCACGCCGCCCTGGCAAGAGACCTGGGCCGGGAGGCGCGGCAGCGGGTACGCGAGAAATACGATCCGGCGCACAGCCTGGATGCTCTGCTGGCGATCTACTCCCGTCTAGGAGCGCGCAAGGCGGGCACCGCAGCACCCAGGGCTGTCGGGGTTTCAAGACCGCGCACAGGAGGGGTGCGGGTCGCATTTATCGGCGGGCGGGGCTTGGTCTCGAAGTACAGTGGCATCGAGTCCTACTACGAACATGCAGGACGCGAACTGGCGCGCCTCGGGCACGAAGTCACGGTCTATTGCCGGACTTATTTCACATCCGACATCCGGGAGCACAACGGTATGCGAGTGCGGCGGCTGCCGACGTTACGCACCAAACACCTGGAAACAGTCGTCCACACTTTCCTCAGCACTTTGCGCGCGATGTTCTCGCGGTGCGACATTGTGCACTATCACTGCCTGGGACCGGCGCTGTTCTCATTTCTCCCGCGGTTGGTGGGCAAGAAGACAGTCGTCACGGTGCAGGGACTCGACTGGCAGCGGCGCAAGTGGGGTCGCGTTGCTGCTCGCGTCCTGCGCTGGGGCGAAGCGGCCGCGGTGATCCTGCCGAGCGCGACCATGGTTGTGTCGAAAACGCTGCAAACCTACTACCGGGAACGCTACGGGCGCAACACGATCTACATTCCCAACGGCGCCAATGTGACGTGGCGACGCCCTCGCAAGAAGCTGCAGGACTGGGACCTCACGCCCGACAACTATGTCCTGTACCTCGGGCGCTTTTCACCAGAGAAGAACTGCCACCTGCTGATCGACGCGTTCGAGACGGTCGCGACCGACATGAAGTTGGTGCTCGCCGGCGGGACTAGCCATACCGACGACTATGTCGAAGGGCTGCAGCGTCACGCGTCGGAGCGGATTCGATTGCTGACCTGGGTCTCGGGGGAGGATCTTGACGAGTTGTTATCGAACGCAGCCGTCTTTGTACTGCCGTCGGACCTTGAAGGGCTGTCGCTCGCCTTGCTCGACGCAATGGCGGCGGGCGTTTGCGTGCTGACCAGCGACATTCCTGAAAACCGGGAGGTCGTCGACGGAGCAGGGTTCACGTTCCGTCGAGGGAATCAGGATGATCTGGCTCGTGTCCTCCACATCCTGGTTCATAATCCAACACTCCGCCGGCAGATGGCCGTCAAGGCTGAGGAGAGGATCCGCGAGCACTATCGCTGGCCTGATATTGCTCGCGCGATTGAGAAGAGCTACTACGAGGTATTGGGATGGCAGGTCCACGTTCGGTCTGAGCAGACGCCGGCAGCGGCTGCACAGGAAGCCGCGCTGAATGGGACGAACCTTGCGACTCCGGGCCCTGCAGCCTGATGTTATCGCGGCTCCGCTCCTACGACCGCCATCATTCTGCCGGTAACTCCCTTTTCTGCACGATGGCTGAACAGCAGATTGGTGCGGCAGGCCGTGCAGTGCGCGGAAGTTTCGATGTTCTTCGCGGGCACGCCGGCGTCGAGCAACTGGCGGCGGTTGGCTTCTACGAGGTCGAGAAAAATCTTGACGGGGAGTTCACTGTGCCCGGGAGCGCGGGCGGTTAAGAAGAGCAAAGGATATTTCTCGCGTACCGGGTCGGATTCCTTCATTTCGCGAAAGAGATCGGCGCCGTAGTCGAACTGGCTGTGAAATCTCTGGCGGACTTCTTCGCCGACGGTGTAGCAACATGCCTGGACACCGGGCCCGATGGCGGCGACGAGGTTTCGCGGGGCGCTACCGAAGTGACGGCGCATTTCGCCAACTCCCTTTTCGACAATGCGCTTGACCGTTCCACGCCAGCCAGCGTGAAAGATGCCGACAGCGCGGTTTTTCTTGTCGACGACAATCACCGGGAGGCAGTCGGCCGTCAGCACGGCGAGCAGCAAGCCGGGAGTGCTGGTGATCAGGCCGTCGCCGGACAAAGGGTGGGCGGGGACGTTATCGACGTTGTGGATCAGGTCGGAGTGGATCTGGCGGAGCGTGATGAGCGGCCAACTTGCGACGCCTAGAGTCTTGAGGAAAAGAGCACGGTTTTGTTCGACTGCGGTTCTTGAGTCGTGTTTCGTGAATCCGAGGTTCAGGGCGTTGGCGCCGTAGACGCGCGAGACGCCGCCCTGGCGAGTGGAAAAGGCGTGGATGAGCCAAGGGAGCTTGGCCAGGTTGGCAGCATGCACCAGGTGTGGCTTGGGTTTGGCTGCGGCTTTCGTTGGCACAAGTTGATGATAATTGAGGGTCCGCCGGGACGGGCGAGGGCGCCCGTCACTCCATTCCACCTCAGTACTTCCAACTCTTCACGTCAGCGCCTTTTGGGGCGGTATCTTCCATGTGCTCAATCATCTTGGGCAGGTAGTGCTGAAGCAAGCCGACTTGCGGATCAAAATCGCCGGTGTAGCAATGAGGCTTGCGCATGCCGAAATCGAAGCTGCCGCGAAAGGGCGGGTCGGTGGTTTTTTCCATCCAGTCCTTCATCAGGTGGACGGCCCGATCGAGGTAGAACGAGTCGGCCTCGCCGACAGTGAAATGAAGCTTGCCAGCCAGCTTGGGGCCGAGCGTTTTCCAATCGCGTTGCATGATGTGGCTCAGGTCGTAGTGTTCCTGCCAATACTTCGCCACTTCGTGATCGAGTTCGCCCGTTCGTTTGTCGAAAATGCGGGCGGGGTAGCCGTCTTTGCCAACCGGACTGAAGACGGCTTCCCAGATGTCGAACTGCTCGCCGGATCGAGTCTTTGTTCCCTGCACCAGTTCGTAGCGATTCATGATCTCCATGGTGGAGAGGACTTGACCGTCGGCGGTGCGGAACGAGGGGCGTGGGACGCGTCCAAAGGGGCTTTCGATGAAGTACGCATTCTTGTCTTCGTAGATGTCGGTTGTGCCGTAGGCACGGAAGTCGACCACATCAGGACAGAAGACCCAGGCGCCGTTGTAGTAGTCGGGATAGAAAACCTGCGAGCTCAGGGCTTCCCATCCGCCGGTGGAACCGCCGAAGACCGCGCGCGCCCAGCCTTCACCGATGGCTCGGTATTTCTTCTCGATGTAAGGAATGAGTTCCTGTGTGATGGCGGCGCCGTAGGGCCCAACGTTCGCCGAGTCAACGGCGTAGGAATCGTCGTAGTAAGGGTTGGCGTGCTGAATGGTCATGATAATGGCGCGCGGCATGCGGCCGGAGGTCCAGTCCTGATAGAGCTTGTAGCCAAGTTCCTGAGACCTGCGTGGGCCGCCTTTGATCCTGTCGGAGGGCGGATCGGTTTGGAAAGCCATCCACTGAGGAAGGCTCCGATGAAAGTGGTCTTGCTCGACAATCAGGGGATAGCGGGCGTCGGGATGATCCTGCCAGGCGTCGGGCAGCAGGACCACAGCGCCGAGATAGACGGGGCGTCCCCAGAATTTTGTGAGCAGGTCGCTCTGGATACGCTCGTATTTGATCCATCTGGAGTCTTTGAGTTCGCGCGTATCGCCTGAGGACGGGCCTGAGGCATTTACAGAATCGACTGGTTCGCCGTTATCGGCGATCGGTGGAACTTTCTCTGTCAGTTCTATGCGGATGGTCTGCCCGGCTTTGGGGTCGAGATGGAGTTTCTGTGGCTTGCTGAAGAGGTTGCCCGGCTTGACGCTCCAGCGCTGACCCTCGCCTCTATCCGGCGGGAGTTTGAGCGCGCGGCCGTCGGCGAGGTGGAAAGTTTCGTAGATGTTCAGCATTCCCTGCACCCAGTAGTCGCCGGCAGGAAGCTGGGACAAACTCTCGAGGGGATAGCCGAGAGTGGTTGCGTCGACGACGGCGGCCGCGCCGGAAGCAAGGGAGTCGACGTCGACGCCGAAGGCCTGCTGCGAATCAGTGACATCGAAGCTGATCTGAAAGCGCGGCTCTTGCTCGTCGTTGCGAGAAATCAGCAGGAGCATGTGCCCGTCGAGTGGCGTGGTACTCACTTGCTGGCTAAAGGAGATCTCAAAACGTAAAGGCTGGGACTTGGGGTTAGCGGCATGGGCGGAGACGGTCAGGAAGCACAGTGAAACGATGATTGCGCGCGAGAGTGCTGGCATAGGTTCTCCGGAACGAAGTTGAAACTGTATGCAGTCGCGGAAGGGGTCGTCAAGGCGGATTGCCGGAGGATCGGTCAGGGCGATATAGTTCTTAGAACCCCATGTTCACGAACTTCACTGCCACCGACCGCTGGACCAAGAAGCAAGTTCACTGCATATATGAGGCCTTGATTGTGGCCATCTCGACCCGCCACGCCGACGCTGTTGATATCAAGTTCCTGGTCGATGGGCGTCCGGTGTGGGTGGCGCTGCCCCATCCGGCATGGGTGGAGTACAAGAAGCGGACCGGGAAACTGATCACCGACGCCCTGGCGAAGGAGATTGCCGGGCACTTTCTGAAGACAGCGCTGGAGTCTGGGGAAGGCCTTGGGCGCGAGATGTACTCGCTCACCGTGGATGAGACTTTGAAACATCTGGAAGGCGTGGTAGCCGAGTCCGAGTCGGAACTCGCTGCGAGGAGCTAAATCGTTGTTCTCGCGGTATTTCTTCCCAGGCGATTCTCCGGTGGTAATCGTCACAAGTCGTTGTGATATCAAGCACATTCCCAACGGTCGCGTCCGGGGATAATTTCGCTTGTGGAGCCGCGGAAGGCACGCTCTTCCCCGACCATTCGGTCGGCGGCCTGGCTGGAAAGAGCCCTGCAAATAAGGGACAATCTAGCTTCGCCAGAGGTGGGAGGTCCGCACTCACAATACGGTCCCATTTTGTGGCCGGCGATTCTTAGCCGGAGCGCCGACCCTGCCTGGCTTATCGCGTAGGCGTAATGTTAGGAGACGTCATCATGTCCAGTCTTGCCTTGGAAGTTGAGACCACCAGCACGAGAAAACACAAACAATTGGAACAGTGGGTGGAAGAGGCAGCACAACTGTGCAAGCCCGACCGCGTGCATTGGTGTGACGGATCGCATGACGAATACCAGACCATGCTGCGGCTGATGATCCTGTCGGGGACAGCGATCCCGCTGGCCGAAGATAAGCGGCCGAACAGCGTGCTGGTACGGTCGAATCCGGCGGACGTGGCGCGGGTGGAGGATCGGACATTTATCTGCGCCCGGACGAAAGACGAGGCAGGCCCGACCAACAACTGGGAAGACCCGGCCAAGATGAAAGACAAGCTGAAGGGTCTCTACACGGGAGCGATGACTGGCCGGACGATGTATGTGATCCCTTACAGCATGGGGCCGATCGGATCGCCGATTGCGAACATCGGCGTGCAGATAACCGACTCCGCCTACGTCGTGGCCAATATGCACATTATGGCGCGAGTGGGGACGCGGGTGCTCGAGGTGCTCGGCGAAAACGGAGAATTCGTGCGCGGTCTCCATTCGGTCGGCGCGCCGCTGGGCCCGAACGACCAGGATTCACCCTGGCCGAACAACGCTCAAGAAAAATACATCTGCCATTTTCCTGATACGCGAGAGATCTGGTCGTACGGGTCGGGCTATGGCGGCAATGCATTGCTGGGGAAGAAGTGCCATGCGTTGCGCATCGCATCGGTGCAGGCGCGCGACGAGGGATGGATGGCGGAGCACATGCTCATCCTGAAGATGACTAACCCCGCCGGCCAGGTGAAATACATGACCGGGGCGTTTCCTTCCGCGTGCGGGAAGACCAACCTGGCCATGCTGATCCCCACGATTCCAGGATGGAAGGTGGAGACGGTCGGCGATGACATCGCGTGGATGAAGTTTGGTACCGATGGGCGGCTGTACGCGATCAATCCGGAGCACGGGTTCTTTGGAGTCGCTCCGGGGACGAGCATGAAGTCGAACCAGAACGCCATGCTGACGGCCACGCGCAATTCCATTTTTACGAACTGCGCGATGACGCCGGATGGCGACGTCTGGTGGGAGGCGATGACCGATGAGAAGCCGGCGGAGTTGATCGACTGGCTGCGGCGGCCATGGACTCCGACTTCAGGCCGGAGAGCGGCGCACCCGAATGCCCGGTTTACCACGCCCGCGAGCCAGTGCCCGGTGATCGCGCCGGAGTGGGAAGATCCGAAGGGCGTGCCGATTGACGCCATTCTTTTTGGCGGACGGCGAGCAGGAATCGTGCCGCTCGTCACCGAAGCCTTCAACTGGCAGCACGGGACCTTCATGGGAGCAACGGCCAGTAGCGAGACGACGGCCGCCGCGGCAGGCAAGGTCGGCCAGCTCCGCCGCGATCCAATGGCGATGTTGCCATTCTGCGGCTACAACATGGGCGACTACTTCGGGCACTACCTCAACATCGGCGCCCGGCCCGGCGCTAAACTGCCACACGTTTTTTACGTGAACTGGTTCCGGCTGGATGAAAACGGAAAATTCCTGTGGCCCGGATATGGCGAGAACAGCCGCGTGTTGAAATGGATCTTTGAACGCTGCGATGGCAAGGTCCACTCCGTGGATACGCCGATCGGGCGCCTGCCGGAACCGGCGGATCTGGATACGCGCGGGTTGAATGTATCGGCCGCTACCGTGGCCAAGCTGCTCAGCGTGGACGTGGATGGATGGCTGGAAGAGGTGCCGCGCATCCGGGAACACTTCGCGAAGTTTGGCCCGCATTTGCCGGAAGGGTTGAAGCGCGAAGTCGACGAACTGGAAGAGCGCCTGCGGAAGGCGAAGAAGTAAGATAGGCCGAAGTAGAGTAGAGAAAACCCGGGGCCAACCCCGGGTTTTTCCCTTTACCAGCCTCTCGGGTCAGCGGATGGCACGGGCCAGGGCGATTAGCGCGATTGCGCCGATCGTTGCCGTCACAATGGATGGGATCAGCCCGCCGCTGGATTGAAAGCCGACCAGACGGACCAGCCAGCCACCGACAATGGCACCCACCACTCCCAGAAGCAAATCGCTCAGAAGGCTGCTGCCCGAGCGTTTCATGATCTTGCTCGCCAGCCAGCCGGCCACCAACCCGATCAGGACCATCCACAGCAGCCAGAACATTTTCGAAATTCCTCCTGCAGGATTCTAACTGGTTGGGTGCAAGCGTTCCGATGGTCTTTGTGCTTAAATCAGAAAATGTTTGCCCGCAAGGTCCGCGTGGAATTTGACGAGGAAGGAAAGCTGCAGCCGTGTCCGCTGAAGTGGCTGGACAGTTTCAGCATGCGCAACTTCACGAACGCGACCGTGTTCGACGACACATTGCCGATCGCTGATGGACAAATGGAGATCGGGACGAACGTTCCGCTGGATCAACTGCGGGAGGCAATGGAGGACTGGTTTCGGCGGAAAAGCTACTTGCCCACGAAAGCGAAGCTGATAGTGTGTGAGAAAGTCTGACTCCGCACGGCTGACAGGCCACGGCTCGCGGCTGGCCACTACCCGCCGAAACTGGTGGCCCTTTCCATCTTTAGCTGTCGGGCGAATAGGCGGACGATCATGCCGTCGAAGCGGGTGCCGCTGAGTTGTTCGAGTTCGTCCAGCGCCTGCTGGTCGGTCTTGGCGGGAGCGAAGGAGCGGTCACTGGTCATGTTCACGTAGGCGTCAGAAACAGCGATGATGCGAGCCCAAAGGGGGATGTTCTCGCCGCGCAGGCCGAGTGGATAGCCGCTGCCGTCGAATGCCTCGTGGTGAGCCTCGATGGCGCGCTCGAAGACTTCGCTCGCAGGCATGGCGCGCACGACTTCGGCGCCTACTTGAGGGTGGGTTCGCAGGCTCTGGAGCTCAGCTTCGGTGAGCGGAGCCGATTTGTTCAGAATAGACTCGGGAATGAAGAGTTTGCCAACATCGTGGACGCGCGCTACGAAGCTGATGTCCTGAATCTCTTGCGGGGACAGATTCAGCCCACGGGCGATAATCCCGGCATAGTGCCCGCATTGTTCTCCGTGTCCGGAAGCGTTGTGCTCGCGGAGTTCCGAAGCGCGGGTCAGGGCTTCGACCCCTTCCCGCAGCGCGATGCGATCCCGCTCTTCGTTGCCGCCACACAGCTTGCGCAAGGTCGCCACCAGTTCTTCCAGATGTTCCGGGCGCGTACTCTCGCGCTGAAGGAAGCCCTCGATGTAGCCAGAGATGAGGCGGCGCTGAACCGAGGACCCATCGCTTTCGCTGATGAGTTCCGCGGTTGAAACCTGGTTTCCGCCGGCGTGCTTGGAGACGTACATGCCCGCGTCGGCCACGCGGATGATGTCTTCGGCGGAAAAGCCGTGGACAGGAAAACTGGCGACACCGAAACTGCCGGTGATCTGATGCTCCTCCAGCGTGGCGTCGGTGGCCAGCCAAACGCGAAGGCGCTCGGCGAGCGACTGCGCCTGCTCAATCCCGGTTTCGGGCATGAGAATGATGAATTCGTCCCCGCCGTAACGGGCTACGACGTTCGACTGGCGGCACTTTTGCTCCAGCAGGCGGCCCACGCGGGCGAGCACGAGATCGCCTTCCAGGTGGCCCAGTGAATCGTTCACTTCCTTAAACTTATCGAGGTCAATCAATACGAGCGAGAAAGGCCGCCCGGAACGGGACGCACGCTTCCACTCCGACGAAAGGGCTTCCCAGAAGAAGCGCCGCGTCTTGATGCCGGTCAAACTATCTGTAATCGACTGCTGCTGCAATTTCTGGAAGACGAAGGAGTTGTGCAGCGCGGTCGCGAGAAGATCGGCGAGTGTGTTCAGGATGAGAACGTCCTGGGGATTGAAAGCATTCTCAGAACGGCTCTCGACATTGAGCACGCCGAGCAGGGTTTCGCCGTAGGTGATGGGCAAGCAGAGTACGGCGCGCGACTCCGGCAATACACCACCGACTTGACCCGGGCCAGCATTTTGAATCAGACCAGTGACTCCGCTGCGGGCGACTTTGCCGAGAATACCGCTGCCGACGGGGATGCGTTTGCCGAGCGCCAAGGACGTTGTGCCGGCTTCCGCCTTGATCTCAATGTCCTTGGTGGCATAGTCCATGATGCCGATGCCGATATGGTCGTAGCGAAAGTTCTTCTGAATTTCCCGCACGATGTCGCCCATCATCTGCTCGGCATCCTGGCTGGAGATGGCGGTCTTGGAAATATTATTGAGGAAGGCGAGGTGCCGGGCGCGGCGTTGTTCCTCGGTGAACAGGCGCGCGTTTTCGACGGCGACGCCCAACTGGCCGGCAGCCGTGCTCATCACTTCCAGGTCTCGCTGTTCGAACACGAACTCGCGTTCGGTGCTCAGAGCGGCCATCACGCCGGCTGGTCTGCCGCCGAGGAAGATGGGGACTCCGCAGAATGATTTCGCCGGGTTCGGCGGAATGAAGTCGACGCCCATCTTGGCACGCACCTGCTCGAGGTCGGACCGGATCAGCAGGGGCTGGCCGGTTCGAACGATGTATTCGGTCAATCCGTTGCAGATTCTCCGCGAGCGCTTGGAGAGCGTGTGACCGTTTTCCATTTCGAGCTCAAAGCGAATTTCGTCGTCTTCTTGAAAAGCAATGTAGAAATTGCCTGTGTCGAAGATCTGGCCGAGTTCGACCTGCACTGTGCGCAAGACTTCATCCTGATCGAGATGGGAGCTGATGGCCTGTCCAATCTCGGTGAGCAGTTCGTACTCCTTGGTGCGGCGTTGTGCCTCGTGCATGACCACGTAGTTTTCGAGAGTCAAGGCAATCTGCAGTGTCAAACCGATCAGCAGGGGAAGATTCGAAGACCCGAGCATGCGACGTTCCGCATGGGGAAAGAGAATGACGCCAAAGTTGTGCTCGCGCGTCTGGAGGCTGACCGCCATGAGGTGACGGATGTCTTCACTTAACAACGTCTCTTTGAAGGCCTGGAATTGTCCTCCTGGGAATACCGGCAGGGGCTCTTCGAGTTCCGGGAGATCGTGAAAGGTAACCACGCCGCCGCGACGGTAGGCGAGTTGCGCGATGTAATCACCCGCACCTTTCTTCTGCAGCTGCTGCAGGAACTCGGAAGAGAATCCCTTTTGCACCGAAGGAAGCGTGGAGCGCCAGGGATCGGAAATCAAAATGACGGCGCGATGCTTGGGCAATGACGCGACCAGACGGTCAAGGAAACTCTGCAGGCTGGGGACGAGGTCCTGTGCCGTGAGCAGGCGGCGCGGATCCACTCCGAGGGTTGAGAAGGCCAGAGCGTTCTCCTGCACGGCATTGCGCTGGTGCTCGAATAGAACACCGACCATGGCGATGGCCAGCAGCATCTGCGGAATCGGGCCGAGGAATTCACCGGCGCGACCGAAGAGTTCCAGAAACGGATGGCGGAACTGGCCCGCGCCCATCAGGGCTGCCCACAGCGCCAGGGAGATCGCGAGCATGCGGAAGGCCAGAGAGTTCCTGCGGTGCGCATAGAAATAGAAATAGCAGGAGGCATACAACAAGATCGCGGCCAAGCCGACTTCAAGGCGATAGTAAGACAGTGGAGTTGATCCGCCACTGAATGCGCCGCCTACCATGTGTGCGCGCAGATTTACGAAGACCAGGGCCAATCCAGCCAGGGAGAGCGCCGCGTCATACCACTTGAAGTGGTAGGGGCCCTTCATGAGGCGAGTGGAAATGAAGATGCACATCGCCATCGCCACCAGCAACGACGAACTCAAAACGAACAGAACAGCCGAGGGCCCCTGGAAGTAGGCCAGCGCTTCGAGGGCGTAGTGCAAGGTGTAAGCGGCCCATGCCAGTTGCCAGGCGCTGAAGTAGCTCTGCCGGCTCTGCTCGTAGAGGTAGGTGAAGACAAGAAAAACGAGCAGGGCGACCGCCCCCGGAACCAGCACCAGTCCTGTAGCAACGGTGTTCATAACCTGATCTCGACCGAGCCCAAGTGCCTCATCGTGGCACAACCGGCTGCGACAAAACAATCACAGAATGGAAACGGTTCGTTAGAACTCCCCTTCCTTTATAGGATGAAGGGATGGGGATGGGGCGGTCACTGATGGTAACCAATCGCTGGTTACCGAAGTAACCCCTCCTCGGATCCGCTGATCGCGCGCAGAGGCAGACAACAGAGGCTCCGCTATACTGAGGGACTATGCTGCGAGTCCGATTCGCGCCATCGCCCACCGGGTTCTTGCATGTGGGAAGCGCGCGCACCTTCATTTTCAACTGGTTATACGCGCGTCGGAATGGCGGGACCGTAATCCTGCGGCTGGACGATACCGATGTCGAGCGCAACACGGAGGCTTCGGTCAGCTCCATCTTTGAAGGCCTGCGCTGGCTCGGACTGGGGTGGGACGAGGAATACAAACAGTCGGAACGGCTGGGCCTGCATCGCGAGATGGCCGAGGCCATGTTCCAGAAGGGGCTGGCGTACCGCGATTTCACACCGGCGCATGCCGGGGACAGCGAGAAATCGGGAGCGGGCCAGACGTGGCTGTTCAATCCAGGGATGCGCGAGCTTGCGCGGGCGGGCAGCGACCGTCGAGCGACTGCGGGCGAGCCATTTGCTCTGCGTTATCGCGTGCCACGGGGTACGAACAGGGACGTTCACTTCACTGACGCGGTTTATGGCGAGCAGGTCAAGGCCGCGGATGATATCGAAGACTTTGCGCTGCTGCGATCTGACGGCATGCCTACCTATCATCTGGCGTCGTGCGCCGACGACGTGGAATTAAAGATCAGCCACATCATCCGCGGGCAGGACCATCTCTCGAATACTTATAAGCACGTACTTATCTTCGAAGCAGCCGGTGGCGAATTGCCACAGTTCGCGCACCTGCCGTTGCTGGTCGCGCCGGACGGATCGAAGTTGTCCAAACGCCGTCACGGGCCGGTGGTCAGCGTGACGACGTATCGTGACGCCGGATTTCTACCCGAGGCGTTCATCAATTTCCTCTGTTTGCTGGGGTGGTCCCCGAAAGATGATCGCGAGAAGATGACCCGCGAGGAATTGGTCGCCGCGTTCTCGCTCGAGGGCATTAACCGGGCGAACGCTGTGGTGAACTTCAAGGAGCCGGCGGCGACGCCCGAAGAGACTTTCGATCCCAAGGCCGTGTGGCTCAACGCCGAGCACATCCGGGCTTTGCCGATCGAAGACCTGAGTGCGCGGCTGTTGCCGGTCGTGCACCAAGCGGGGTTCCAGGTGTCAGCGGAAAGAATGCTCGCGATTGCGCCGCTGATTCGCGAGCGCATCAAGCTCCTGCGCGACGCGCTCACGGCGGCGGACTTTTTCTTCGTGTCGGAGCTTCCGCCGTACGATGGGGCGGAGTTGGTTCCGCAAAAGGGCGACTCTGCCATGGCGCTCAGAGTCCTGACCCGCGCGCGCGAAGTTCTGGCGGGGACCGAGTTCAAACACGATCCCCTGGACCAGACGCTACGAGGGGCCGCGCAGGAGCTTGGCCTAAAAGCGGGGCAGATGTTCCAGCCGGTCCGGGTGGCAGTTTGCGGGCGGAAGAACGCGCCGCCGCTGTTTGAGACGCTGGAAGTTCTGGGGCGAGAAACGACGCTGGCTCGGATTGAACAAGCGATCGGAATGCTCAGCCGAGTCGAGGCTTGATTTATCAGGAACCAAAACAGTGCAACAAACGTACCTTGTCTCGTAGATGAGCGGTTTCGTGTCCCGAAACGGGATCATGGGTTTCGATCTTCTGCAGGAGAAGAACTATGTCTCACCGTACAGGTATCGTCCTGGCATTGGCGGCCACATTCCTCCCACTGTTTGCCTATGGTCAGAAAGCCGCATCTGCCGCAAAAGATGATGAGAATTCGCTGGTGATCGTCTTCAAAGATGGTCGCCAGAAAACCTACCCCATGGCGGACATCGCGCGCATCGAGGTCAACACCACGAAGGCCACCGTCGCTACCGTCACCAAGGGCCAGAATCGGTTTCTCGGAAAGTGGAGAGTTGGAGACGGCGCGGGAAGCCACTTCTATATCACGCTCAAGGAAGATGGTGTGGCCGAGAAGTCGCTCGGATCGAGCCATGGCACATGGACCGTCGTGGGCAACGAGGCACGCATCAGCTGGGACGATGGCTGGCATGACGCGATTCGCAAGGCGGGGAATAGTTTCGAGAAAGTGGCGCGCTCTCCCGGCAAGAGCTTCAGCGATGAACCGGACAATGTGACCAAGGCTGAGATGACGGAAGCTCAACCGTTGTGAGAGCTTTCGGGGAGAGGCTCCCAGACTGTGCTTGCGGCGGTGCTTCTGTTTACTCCCGCCCGGTGAGTTCGGCGGCTTTCTGGCGAGCGGCGGCGGCTTCCTGTTTCATTCCTTTGGCATCGTAGGCGGCGGCTAGCGCGATCTCCAGATCGTAGTCGTCGCCGATTCTCTTCTGCTCTCTAAGGTAGGAGTAGATTGCGTCATCGTAGAGCTTCAGTTTGACCTGCGCCTGGCCGAGCCGGTAATAGACGCCCTCCATGTCTGGTTCCTGCTGTGCGGCCTGCTTGTATTCCTCAACGGCCTGCTGGTAATTGCCTTCCGCGAAAGCGACCGATCCCAGGCCGAAGTGAGCGTTGGCGTAGTTCGCATTGAGGGCGAGTAGCTGTTGGAAAGCCTGTCTCGCTTCGGAGAGCTTTTTCTCTTCCAGCAGGACAAACCCAAGATTATTGAAGGCGCTCTCACTCCGCGGATTCAGTTGGATCACTCGGCGATACTCGACTTCGGCGTTGGCGAGGTCCCCCTTGGCTGCATATGCCCGAGCGAGAACGAAATGGGCGGGCGCAAAGTCGGGGCGGCGACGGACAACCGTCTGCAGTTCGGCGATCGACTGGTCGGTCTTGCCTTCACCAAGGTATCCAACGCCGCGCTGCATGTGGCGCAGGTAGTCGCGGGAATAGAGCCACCAGGCGGTGCCGCCGCCAAGGATCGCCAACACGACCGCGAATGCCGCGAAGCGTCGCAGGGCGGAGTCGCGGCCCGGTGCCAGGGTCGCGATCACCGTTCCCAGGACCAGGCCGGCAATCAACCCACCGATGTGCGCAGCGTTGTCAATGCCACTCGATGTTGCGCCCTCATAGAGGCTGTACACCGAAAACACAACCAGAACCGTCAGGGTCATCGAGATCTGTCGTCGTGGAAACGGGAACTCGCCCAAGGTCAGCGACGCAATCAATGCTCCTGCGATCCCAAAGATAGCGCCGGAGGCGCCTACGCTCAGGACGCTTGGGTTCCACACAATACTGCCGATGCTGGCCGAGATGCCGGCGATCAGATAGATGACAGCGAACGTAATGTGACCATAAAGCGATTCGGCGAGTGATCCGATGTACCACAAGCTGAACATGTTCAGCGCGACGTGTTCCAGACTTCCGTGGACGAACACGCACGTCAGCAGCCGCCACCATTGGCCTGAGGTTGTATACGGCCCGTAGTTCGCGCCCCAGTGAACGAGATCCTGCCCGGAGGGGTCGTCGAGGATCTTGACCCCGGCGAAGAGCATGCCCAGGAAAACGGCGACGTTGATGCCGAAAATGGCCTGCGTAACGATTCTCGAGGTGGAGTCGCTACGCAGCCAAGGCGCAACCTCCACGCGCTGGACGGTGTTTTCTCCTTCCTCTCCGCGCTGGGCGGCTTGGTGCTGCACGCACCACGAGCACAGCTTCTTTCCGAAGGAGAAACCCGGCAGTTTACGGCCGCATTGAACGCAATTTGCCATGGATCAGGTCACAGGCGTCAGGTCTCAGGAAAAGCACTTCCACAGAAGCTTCCTGGAAAGCTGACAGCTGAGAGCTGGGAAGCTCTAGAATACCGTCACGGAGAAGATCATGCGAATGCTGCGCTCATATCGAATCTTGACATCTCTGTTGCTGTTCATGTTCGGCCCCGTTTGCAATGGCTGGGGTGGTGACGTATCTCTGGCTCCGACGCCGCCGATGGGCTGGAACAGCTGGGACTCCTACGGGCAGACGATCACCGAACCGCAATTCAAGGCCAACGCCGACTGGATGGCGAAACACCTGAAGAAATTCGGCTGGCAATACATGGTGATCGACGAAGGCTGGTACGTGCAGAACCTGGGTAGCGATCCCAAAGACTTCAAGTTTCAGCTAACGGACGATGGCCGGTTTGTCCCCGTGGTGATGCGGTTTCCTTCAGCTGTGGGCGGGGCGGGCTTCAAGCCGCTGGCGGACTATGTGCACTCTCTGGGCTTGAAGTTTGGAATCCACATCATTCGCGGGATTCCTCGTGACGCTGTGGCTCGAAACCTGCCCATCGCCGATTCTTCTTTTCATGCGCCTGACGCTGCTGACCAGTCTGACGCGTGCCCATGGAACGCCTACAACTGGGGGGTGAAGGCGAACGAAGCGGGACAGGCCTACTACGATTCGATCGCGAGGCTGTATGCCAGTTGGGGAGTCGATTTCATCAAAGCTGACTGCATCGCGGACCATCCGTACAAGCCCGATGATATCCGGATGCTGGCGAATGCGATCAAGAAGTCGGGTCGCAAGATGGTGCTGAGCCTCTCGCCCGGGCCGACGGCACTTGAGCACGCCGACGAGGTTGCGAAGTACGCGGAGATGTGGCGCATCAGCGATGACTTCTGGGATCACTGGGGTCCGTGGGAGAAGCACGAGTGGTCGCAGGGCTTGTATCAGCAGTTCGCGACAGCCGCGAAGTGGGCTCCGCATGGCAAACCCGGAGGCTGGCCTGATGCGGACATGCTGCCGTTGGGACACTTGGGCCCGCATCCGGGCGAAGGTGAAGTGCGGGAGACTCGCTTCAGCAAAGACGAACAGCGCACGATGATGACGCTATGGGCGATTTCCCGCTCGCCGCTGATCATGGGTGGCGATTTGCTGTCGATGGATGAATGGACGACGTCGTTGCTGACAAATGCGGAGGTGATTGCGGTCAATCAACACTCCTATCAGAATCGTCCAGTAATTACCACCGACAGCACTGTGGTGTGGTTAGCGACCGAGCCATCTCGAGGCAATGCGCCTCAGTATGTGGCCGTGTTCAACATCAGCGATGCAGAGCAGACTGTTCACTACAGTTGGAAGGAACTAAGTCTGGACATCGCGGGATGCAAGGTACGTGACTTGTGGGAACGGAAGGACCTTGGCCCGACGAAATCGCTTTCGGTGAAACTAGCGCCACATGCTTCGGCACTTTATTCGCTACGAGAGCAGTGGCCAAACCGTATACGCTAACGTTGTGAGTCGTAGAGACGGAGCTGGCCGGGTCTTCGTTGACGCAGTTCTCACTGTGCGCGATCGGAAACGCGGCAAGCCGCATCTCTACACTCGATTCCGAGTGGCAGCGTTCGGATCGCTCTCACCATATAAAATATAACCCGGTATGAATCCATCGAATCCAGGCGCTGGCGGCGAAGGGACAGCTCCCGCTGCGCCTTCCAATTTCATTCGCGACATCTTCCTCGACGACATCAAGAACAAGAAGTTCGGCGATGCCGTTATTCAGACCCGCTTTCCTCCCGAGCCGAATGGCTATCTGCATATCGGGCACGCCAAGGCGATCTGCATCGACTTCGGTCTGGCCGACGACTTTGGGGGCAAGACGAACCTTCGCTTCGACGACACGAATCCCGAAAAAGAAGAGCAGGAGTACGTCGACGCCATTCAGCGCGATGTCCGCTGGCTGGGGTTCGACTGGGAGCGGCTCTGCTATGCCTCCGACTACTTCGACCAGCTCTACGAGTGGGCAATCAAGCTGATCAAAGACGGCAAGGCCTACGTTGATGACCTGACCGCTGACGAAATCCGCGAATATCGCGGCACCCTCACGCAGCCCGGCAAAGACAGTCCCTATCGCAACCGGTCGGTTGAAGAAAATCTCGATCTGTTCGAGCGTATGCGCAAAGGTGAGTTTCCCGATGGCTCGCGCGTGCTGCGCGCGAAGATCGACATGACGTCGCCGAACCTGAACATGCGCGATCCGGTGATGTACCGCATTCTGCACGCCGAGCACCATCGTACCGGCAACAAGTGGCCGATCTACCCGATGTACGACTACGCGCACGGGCAGTCGGACTCGATCGAACAAGTTACGCACTCGATGTGCTCGCTCGAATTCGCCGATCATCAGCCGATCTACCGCTGGTTTATCGAAAATCTGGGAATTTTCCCGTCGCAGCAGATCGAGTTCGACCGTCTCAGTCTGACCTACACCATGATGAGCAAGCGCCGCCTGCTGAAACTGGTGCAGGACGGCCACGTGACTGGTTGGAACGATCCGCGCATGCCGACGTTGTCGGGCTTGCGGCGGCTGGGATACACGCCGGAGGCGATTCGCAATTTCGTGTCAGCAGTCGGCGTATCGCGGACGAATGGAATCGTCGAATTGGCGATGCTGGAACACTTTGTCCGTGAGGACCTGAATAAGCGCGCTCCCCGGGTGATGGCAGTGTTGCGGCCGCTGAAGGTCGTGATCGACAACTATCCTGAGGGACAGACCGACGAGATGGACGCGGTCAACAATCCCGAAGACGAGAGCGCTGGGAAACGCAAGGTTCCATTTTCGAAGGTGATCTACATCGAGCAGGACGACTTCCGCGAAGTTCCGCCGCCCAAGTACATTCGCTTGTCTCCGGGGCGGGAAGTGCGGCTGCGCTATGGCTACTTCATCACTGCAAAGAGCGTGGTGAAGAATGGTGCGGGCGAGGTTGTCGAGGTCCATTGCACCTACGATCCGGCCACGCGCGGCGGCAACGCTCCCGATGGACGCAAAGTGAAGTCGACCATCCACTGGGTGTCGGCGGCGCATGCCATCGACGCCGAGGTACGGCTCTACGACAAGCTCTTTACCAAGGAAGATCCGAACGAGGTGGACGAGGGACAGGAGTTCACGGCGAATCTGAATCCCAACTCGCTGGAAGTCATTGCGCAGGCGAAACTGGAACCGTCGCTGGCGAACGCGGCGGTCGAGAGCCGCTATCAGTTCGAACGGCTGGGATATTTCTGCGTCGATCCGGACTCCAAGCCTGGCAAGCCCGTTTTCAACCGCACGGTGGCGTTGAAAGACACTTGGGCGAAGATTGAGAAGAGGGGAAGATAGGTTTCAAAGTTCCAGAGTTTCAAGGTTTCACGTGAGGCGATTGGCATCTCGGGCGTCGTCTGACTTTGGCAGAACCCAGGTCCTCGTTTTCATTTCTTAGTCTCAGCATGGGCGGCATTCGCGGCCAGGATGAAGGACGTGACTGCGTCGACAACGTATTCGTTCTCGTACCACAGAAATGGCCATCCCTCCTTCAGTTCGGGGAAATCCGGCTGGATGATCACGACTCCGGGGATCATCCCGCCGGGAATAAAGGTGTAATCGGCGCGATTGTTGCCGTAGGCGATCAGTTTCGACTGCGTTCCCACTCCCGACACGTACGACACATTCGACGCCGGATGATTGCCTAGTACGTAGTCGAGTGCGTGCAGCGTGTATTCAGGCCCGATGCTTTCCGGAAATGCCCGGTGCAAGAGATACATCTCTGACGCGAAGCGTGTCACCCACCCAGCGCCGCCCCATCCGCCCCTCGAAATCGGCACACCGTACGGATTTTCCGCGATCATCGCCTGCGTCCTCGGCCCATAGGCTGCCAGCGCGGTGGCCACGCCATTCTTGAATTCCTGATCCATGAAGGGAAGGGCGCGGGCGGCAGTCCCGCCGACAAAAGCAAACTCTTCGTTGATGGTCGGCAGCAATTCCTGCAAGCGTTTGCGATAGATCTCCCCGCCGTGAGTGGTGATCAGCAGTTCGACAGCGGCCTCAATTTCGGCATGCTGCAGGTTACTTCCAGTCGTGTTGAATGACTGAAACAGCGCTGGCGGTCCCTTGTGCTCTTCATCCCAGACGCGGGTTGCAATTTGCAGGCACTCGTCGGCCATTTTGTCGTTGTAGCCGCGGAGGGCACGACTGGCTGCCGCCAGGGCACCGACAGCGTCGTAGCTCAGCGCGGTGGTGTGAGTGGTAAAGGCCCAGCGATCGTCGGGAACTCCCGAGTAAGAGCCATCGCTCTCGAGGCGGCCCATGTGTTCGGAATAGACGCGGCCGTCAGTCTTCGAAGCCGCGTCGCCCAGGTGCGTGTACTCTTCCAGAGTCGGCTCGATGATGCCCGGGATCGCGTGACCGATGACGTGGTATTGCGCCAGCAGGAGCATCACTCCGTGCTCGATCTGCTGGACCACGTCGGGGATGCCATCGGGCTTGCGAAGTTGGACATAACGCGCCGCCTCGTCGACGGAGGTGTCATCGGAGTGGACCCCGAACTCTTCCGTCACCTGGACCAGGTCCATGATGACCCGTGTCTGTGTCTGGGTACGCAGGTCGAAGTCCCCCGCGTCATACCAGCCGCCCACGTTGAGGCCGGGGATGTGCTGTCCGGGAGCGAAGGGCGAGTCCGTCGTTGGTCCCTGCTTGTAGCCGTCAAAATGGATGTAGTTGACGGGGGCCTGGCGGGCGTCGTCGAGGTGAGATGCGCCGTGCCAGATGCGGTATCCCTCGCGGACTTTGACGTGATCCATCTGCTCGGGCAAGTAAGTATTCAAAGAAAGGTCCCAAATACCGTTGTAAACATCCTGTGCGATACGGAAGGGACCGGTTCGGTGGCCGCCGTACTCGATCACGTAGATGCCCGGCTCGCGGACAGAGGAAAAGTCAAAATGCGCGTATTGATAGCGCATCCATCTGCCCCAGGGCTTAACGTCGCCGCGGAACACTTCGCGATAATCGCCGGCGGCGGCGAGGTGAAGCACGCGTGCCGTCTTGGGTGCGTCGAACAGGGGATCGAGTTCGATAACAGCAACTTTCTCTCGCGCTGGTGTGTATCCGACCTGGTTGTAGCCAATCACCGGGGGACGAGTCCATCCTTCAATGAGGCTGGGCTGGATGTGCCAAACGACTACATCGCCGGTCTTGCCCGAGGGGATCAGCGTGCGCAGGACGAACCAGCCGTTTTGTGCCTTGTTGCGGCCGTCGAAAAGCGTGATGGGACCACTTTCGGAGGCGATGGTCACATGGGTTGTCGCACTTTCGGGGGACAGCACGATGCGCTGGGTCGTGGCCAAGGGCAGGGGTTCGACGGTGCCCTCTCCTGTTTTCTCCATCGGCCCGCCGTCGTGGCGCGGGAAGAATCCGGGGCCAGCGTCCGTCAGGTAGGATTTGCCAAAGTAAAGCGACGGGAGAAACTCCAGATTGAATCCGGCTTTACCTGCGAGGGCGGCTGGGATTGGTTGTTCGAGTTGCACGGCGACACGAAATCCATCTGCTTCAGGTCGGATATCGATTCGGTAGGTCAAACCGCGACCTTCATAGGCGCAAAGTGCCGCGATTTCGTCGGAGGCTGGACCGCGTTTACGCTCTTTGAAATCCGGAATCGGGTCCCACTGCTCCGGGGTCGGCGACAGACGCACATCGCCGCCAGTGGCGATGCGCTGGCCGTGCAGAATGATCTCCATCCCGTTCATCTTCTGGTCGCCAAAAACCTTGTGGTAGGGATTTTGGAAAAGAAGAACGCTGAGGCCCTGGGTTTCGAGGACTTCGTGTTGAGTCAAGTGCAAGTCGGAAGCGAGCAGCGTGGGGATTGCGGTTGTGAGCAAGAAAGCAGCTAGACAGACTTTGATAGCGGACGCCGAGACGTGCATCGATCCCCCTGATCGAACATCCCACTATAGTCCCCGTAAAAAGAAAACGGCCGGGAGGAATCCCAGCCGTTGTTTTCGGGTGAAATGCTTGCTGCAAACCCCTACTTCTTGAGGGAACGAATGAACTTCACGACGTCGCTTACCTGCTCTTTGGTGAGCTTGCCATCGTAGGACGGCATCTTTCCTTTTCCTTTGGTGATGGTGGTCACGAGTTCATCGTCGGACTGCTTCTGCACGTCCGCCGACCCGAGATCGCGGAGTTTCAGGTTCTTTCCCATGGTGGTGTCGCCGGCGCCGGTGGCACCGTGGCAGGCCGCACATTTCGCTTTGAACGTATCGGCGCCCGCGTCGGCAAAGGAATAAACGGAAAAGACCAGCGCTAGCGCAAGGACCACAATCGAGGCTCTAAGAATATTCTTCATTTGGCAAACTCTCCTGATAATAGTGTCGTTCCGCGCCCATTTTTGTGGCCGAGCGCAGCCATCCGGCAAACCAACCATCCATCTGCACGGCATATCCATACCCAGTTGGACGCAGTTTTCGAGGCGGAGGTTTACGGCAGCGTAAGATACCACAAGAGCAGGGGGTTACGCAGGTTTTTCCGAAGCGATGCGGGTGCGACTCCAGGAGGGCCAAAACTCACGGGTTGAGTGTGTTATCCCGCACAAACCCTTGTGGGAAAACCTGTGGTGAAAGACAACAGTTAATCTAACCTTCTCATTAAGCAAGTGTTGCTTCGACGTGGTCGAGCCACGAGGTTTGGTACCACCGGTGCGTATCACCTAACGGAGCTTTCTTCTCCGGGAGCGTTCTTCGTGGAACCGGCATTGGTGGTGATTGGACTGAACCATCGCACGGCGCCGATCGAAATTCGTGAACGCTTTTGGATGAGCGCGGAGCGACAGGGTGAGGCACTGGCGACTCTGGCGCAAAGTGAAGGCATCAGAGAGGCATTTGTCTTTTCCACCTGCAACCGCACCGAGTTTGTGGTCTGGGGCGATCCGACACTGGCTGAGAACTCGGTGTTGCGACTCCTTTCCACTCAATATGATTTGCGCTTGTGCGAATGGGGGAACTTCTATCGGTTACTCGACGACCAAGCGCTGGCCCACGCCTTCCGCGTGAGCTGCGGGCTTGATTCGATGTCGTTAGGCGAAGGACAGATTGGCCGCGAGGTCAATGCCGCCTGGCAACGGTCCAAGTCAGCGGGCTGCACGGGACCCTTTCTCGATGCGGTACTGCGCAAGTCACTCGCCATCCGCCGGCACGTTCGGCGCCAGACGACAACCGGATTCAACCTGGAGTCAGCGCCTCAGGCGGCCGTGGAACTGGCCGGCAGGATCTTCGGATCGTTGGCAAAGCTCAATGTTGTTGTGCTCGGCGCTGGCTCGGTCGGCAGAAGCGCGGCTCAGGCGCTTTGCGACCGGGGAGTGGAATCGGCTTTCATTCTGAACCGCACCGGTGAAAGGGCTGCGACGTCGTCCCGCAGACTTGGCCTTCGGACGGCCCCTTTCGCAGAACGCTACAGCCTGACGGCGAACGCCGATCTGGTCATGTGCGCGACCTCTGCAGGCGATTTCATTCTGACTGCCGAAGAGATCGAGCACAGGAGAGCAGGACAGGCTGGCCGCAAGCAGGTGATCATGGATCTGGCCTTGCCGCGCGACGTTGACCCGAGGGTCCGCCAGATTCCCGGCATGGTTCTCTACGATCTCGACGACCTGGAGCGGTCGCTGCAGCCGCGGGCCGGTGTATCTGTGGCAGAGTCCGAAGCTGAGAAAATCGTCCTCGCCGAGGTGCAACAGTTCGGGAGGGACCTCGCTGTCGATGAGAAGAGTTCCGAGATTGCCGATCTGCAACATCGCCTCGATGAGATCTGCCGGCAGGAACTGGAATCCATCCGGCTGGAGCAAGGGCCGTTCCCGAAGGATCAGGATCAGATCATCATGGCCGTGAGCAGCCGGATTACGCATCGCATCGCCGGATCCCTGGCGAGACAGATGAGAAGTCGTCCGTAGCCCCTGCCCTCGCTCTTGTTTGTTGCGGCGTGCACGCTCACAAACAAAGGCTCCAAATCCGGAGATTCGGAGCCTGCGGATGCACACTCGGGAAGCACTTCTACCAGTTCAATCGCATCGCAAACTGAAACTGCCGCGGGTCATAGGCTGCAGTGGCCTGGCCGGCGTTGGTAAAGAGCGGGCTGACCGCGGAAACGTTGTACCGGTTGGGGATGTTGAACATGTCGGCAATCAACTCCAGATTGAAGCGTTCACCGAAGTAAATCCGTTTGGCCACCCGCAAGTCACTGAAAACGGTCCAGGGGCTAATGCCAGCGTTGCGGCCGAGGTTGCCATCGAGGGAGATCAGGGTTCCGTCAAATCCCAGAATGCAGGGCTCCTGGAAGACGCCGGTCGGGGAGAACTTGGAATTGACCGAGCCGCCGCAAGCCGGATTCACCGTCGTATTCGGGCGCCCGGTGAGCGACGAAAGCTGCAGGTTGTCTCCGTTGCCGGTGATGATGTTAAACGGCCGCCCGGAACTGAACTCGACCAGCGGAGCGAAGGTCCAGTTGCTAAAGAGCTTGCTGGCGAATCCGCTGCCGCTGAGCTTGCCGGTCTGGTAAACACCGCTGAAGACGAAACGGTGCCGCTGGTCAAACAGCGACGTCGAGCGGTCGTGGCTGGGGAAATAGCTATCCTGCGGAGTTGTCGTGGACTGCAAGTCGACGGAATCGTCGATGGCATGGGACCAGGTATACGACGCCTGGAACTCGTAGTGATTGCCAAAGCGCTTGCGCAGGTTGGTGCTGAATCCGTGATACACCGAACTGCCGTTGGAGTAATTAGCGTCCATGTCGCCGAAGGGAACGCAGCCATCGCCAGTGGTGGGATCGCAGTTGGTATTGAACCCTTGCGCTGCCAGTCCGGCGAGAATCTGTTGGGCCAGGCCGACACAATAAGCTCCCGCCGCGCCTTCAGAAAGGTACGCGCCGGCAATCGATGGATTAAAGCCCGACGGCCGGAAGAAATTCAAGAGTGCGGAATCCACCCAGAGAGGGTGGCCCGGAGCGCTGCAGCCGCTCATGGCGAATGGGCTACTGAAACTCTGGCCATCCCCGAGGGCGGTAAAGAAGTTCGCGGTCATCAGGTCACCACGAACAGCGTTGGCATTGATCGGATGATTGAGATGACGCCCGCCGTTGAAGTTGTACGCAAGGCTCAAAGCGAACCCGCCACCCAGGTCCCTTTCGAAAGTGAGGTTCGCCTGCTGCGAATAGGCATAGACGAAATTCTTAGCCTGTGGATAGCCGAACGGCTGGAAACCCAGCGGTAGGAAGGTCGTAGGATTCAGGTAATTCTGGTTGAGGAAGATGGACTGGGGGAAATTGAGAGCCTGGAACTGCTGCTGATCCGGCAGGTAGCCGAGCGCATCCGTGACGGCGCTGTTCGTGGACGCGGCACAGGGGTGTGCTGGGTTGTTGATCGGCAAACCCTGGAAAATTGTGAACGCATTCAGATTGCCTGGGTTTCCCGCGCCGCTGCAAAGGCCAGTGCCACCGAAAGCGAGCTGTCCGCTGGTTGAACCGTCGGAGGCATCGCCGAGGAAGTAGAGTCCCAGGAGCGGGTGATCGTAGAACAGACCGTAGGAAGCCCGGATGACGGTCTTACCGTCGCCCTTGGGATCCCAGGCCAGGCCGATTCGCGGCTGAAAGTTGTTCTTGTCTGTCTGGATCCCTTTTTGCAGCTTGAGAAAATCGTAGCCAACCTGAGCGAGTCCCGTTGGCGCTTTGAAGCGAGGCGGGAACTCCACATCGTAGCGGACACCGTAGTTGAGCGTAAGCTTGTGGTTAATGCGCCAGGAATCCTGCCAGAAAAGGCCGAATGGCTTGTTGGAGAAGGAGTCGGTCGGACTGCCCAAGCCCTGCACATAGACCGCGGGCAGTCCGGCGCCGTAAGCCTGGACTGGCGAGAGGCCGGGAAAACCCGTGAAACCGAAGTTTCCCATGTCGAAGCTTCCGAAATCGTACACTCCGCCGTAGTTGACGGTGAATGTCGCATTGAGCGGCAGATAGTTAAAGTCCACGCCGAATTTGGTATCGTGTCGGCCCATCGTCCAGGAGAAGTTGTTCACGAACTGGTAGCGGTCCTCAGTGCGCTGGATGTAGGAGTAGGGCTCGCGGCCGAAGTAGGCAAAGCCAGGAATGTTGACAGCCGGGGTCGAACCCGAGGGCGTGTCGGTGTTGTAGAAGTAGGACAATCCGCGGCGCGCATACTGAAACCGGAACTCGTTGATCTTGTTGGTGCCAAGAGTCCATGTGTCCTGGACTGTGCCGGCCACGTCGCGATAGGTCTGTCGAGAAGTGCGGGAATAGGCGTTCTGTCCAAACGGCTGATCTTGACCATTCACCTCGATGCCGGTGACCGTACTCGGACTGACGTTCACACGGAGCATGAGGCGGTTATTGTTGGTGAGGTTGTTGTCGAGACGCAACGAATAAAGGCTGGTGCCTTCGAACACGGGGAAGTTCCCGATCTGCGATTGGAGAGAATTGAAGGACGATGGCACACCTGCACAGATCGGCGCGAAAACAACATTGCAGGTGGTCGCAAACTGATTCGCTCCGCTGTCGGCGGGAGCGAATGGCAGCAGGGCAAACGACTGCTGATTTCCGGTGGTGCCCAGCCAGGACGAAGCCCCGACCAGCCATGTATAGAACTGGACGGGCTCGGGCGCAGGGCCCTCCGCCGCAAACGGTGCGAGAAACGCCGCTTGCTCCGGAGTGGCCGGCATCATGAACGTTCCCGCTGGTGCGGCTGGATTGAATATGCCTGTCGCATCAAATTGACCAAGTCCGAAACACGTCTCACCGCCGGAGGCGAGACAGTCCTGCCCGATACTGGAGAAGCCGGTCTCGTGCCGACGGGTTACTTCGTAGGAGAAGTAGTAGTAAGTCTTGTCTTTCTTGATCGGACCGCCGAAAGCGGCACCGGCCTGCACCCGCGTATAAGCTGGATTGGAAACGGTGCTGAACGGATTTACCGCCTGGAAATTGCGGTTGCGCAGATATCCGAAAACATCGCCGTGGAAGTCATTCGTGCCGGATCGCGTGATGATGTTGACGACTCCGCCCGAGGCCCGGCCATATTCGGGAGAGTAATTGTTGGTGATGATCTGGAATTCCTGCACCGCTTCCTGGGAAACCGTCGAGCGCACCCCATTGACGGAGTTGTCCGTGGCGTCGGCGCCGTCGACGTTGACCAGGTTCGATCGCGCACGTTGTCCGCTCATGTTCAAACCGGATGTGGGAGCGGCGCCCGTATTCGGGGCGTTGTCGTGCACAACACGGGAGTCCGTCAGGGTGAAGTTGATGTAGTTCCGCCCGTTGATGGGCAGGTTATCGAGGCGCCGCTGGCCGATCGTGTCGGTCGTGGAACTGGTCGTGGTCTCAACCAGGGCTGCCTCGGAATTGACTTCGATCACTTCTTTTCCGCCAGCCACTGTGAGGCTAACCGGCAGTTCGACTTGTCCACCAACGGTGACGTTGACGCCGGTAACATCGGTCTTGGCGAAACCGGGGGCTTCGACGCGAACCGAATATGTGCCCGGCGGAAGCAGGTGTACGCTGTAGCCACCCTGCCCGTCAGCGGTGCCGCTTCGCTCCAAGCCTTTGTCGGGATCACGAACCGTCACCGTGGCGTTGGCGACGGAGTTTCCCTTCTGGTCCTTGACGGTGATGTGCAGGTCGCCGCTGGATGACCCCTGAGCGAAGGCCAATTGACTCACGAGCACGAGCAGACTGATGCAGCAGAACAGACACAGAGTGGCTCTCATAAGACTCCTGGGGTCGTCCGCCTTACGTGCGCAGGCGGGAATCGAGGGGCGCGGTTTCTGGCCAACTACTTGAACTTCGAGCACGTGGTCGAGGATCGGATACCCGCAGGGTTGTACATCAGAGTAGGCCGTTCGCGCAAGCAATAAGGTGAATACCGGAAAGCACACGGGCGCTCTTTGGCCCGTGGTCACAGGCCAGACATTCCTGCCCTCCCGGCCGGTGTGACTTGCGTTGCTTTTGCAGAGGTCATTGCTTAGATTGCTAGCTGGTTTGTGTTGCCAATGAGTGTTGAAAAGAGCAACGGTCATTCAATGGTTGGCGAGTTGTTGCGGGTGATGGTGTGTCCGCCGCGGCATGCGGGATGGGATCGCGCCGATCGTGCCGCTTCCTGGACCGAATTGGGATTCCATCATGCTCCGGAGGCCTCGGCGCGGGCGCAACATGACAGTCTGTGCCGGTTGTTGCAGGAGGCGGGGACTGACGTCATTTGTCTCCCGCAGGACGACACCCTTACTCTCGACGCCGTGTACACCCACGATGCGTCGCTGCCGACCGACTGTGGATTTGTCCTGATGAACCTGGGGAAAGCGAACCGCGTGCCCGAAGCGCAGGCGCATGAGCGATTCTGCGTCCAGCATGACATTCCCATTTTGGGAAGGATTCTGCCGCCGGGGAAAACCGAGGCCGGCGACATGGTCTGGCTGGATCCGCGAACGCTTCTGATCGGGTGCGGGTATCGCACGAATCAGGCGGGGATCGAGCAGATGCGATCATTGGCGCCGAAGGGAGTCGAGGTGGTGCCGGCGCCACTGCCATATGGTCCCGGTCCTTCGGCCTGCCTGCATCTGATGTCGCTGATGAGCATGCTGGACGAACATACGGTGCTGGTCGATCTGCCATGGCTGGCGGTTGAGACCGTGGAGTTGCTGAAATCGCGAGGACTTCGTTTGATTGAGATTGAGTACGGGGAGCGCGACACGCTCGCCTGCAACGTGCTATCGCTTGGCAAGAAGCGACTGGTCGCGCTGGCAGAAAACGCGCGGACTAATCAGCGATTGCGCGAGGCGGGGTTTGAGGTGCGGACGTTTCCTGGGTCGGAACTCTGTATCAACGGCTCTGGAGGTCCTACCTGCCTGACGCGGCCGTTGCTGCGCGGATAGGGGCTGTGTCACGTGGTTCCGGCAACGGTCCTCGAGCGTGCGGGGTGCCCGTCTCTCCATCCGCCGCAGACTTGATAGAATCAAAAGGCAATGCTTCTGCCGTTCGTCCGTGAACTGTTTGCGGACGTGGAACAACTCCCAGCCTTTACGCGTGCGGCCTCCCACCTCCGGGAAAGCGCGGGGCGGATGCGTGTCACAGGACTATCGCGGGCCGCTGAAACTCTGATCGTAACCCTGTTGCGCCGCGCCGTAGACCGCCCGTTTGTGTTGGTGGTGGCGGACAACCGCGCGGCGGAAGAGATGCTGCCGGTGCTGCGGGCATTTGCTGAACTCACGGCGACAGTAGAGCCGGATTCGATCGTCAGTCTTCCCGCGCGCGATGTGCTTCCTTTCCAGAATCTGTCTCCGCACCCGGAGATTCAGGAGGAGCGCGCCACCAGTTTGTGGAAGATTGCCACCGGACGTGCCTCGATCGTGATCTCACCCGTGGCGGCCACGACGATTCTGCTGCGAGCCCCCGAGTACTATGCCGATCTCGCGCGCATTCTGCGTCGTGGCGAGAGCTTTGATCTGGAACGGCTGTTGCAGCACTTGAATACGGTCGGATATGTGCCCGCCGACGTCGTCGAGATGCCGGGACAGTATGCAGTCCGCGGAGGCCTGCTCGATGTTTATTCCCCCGAAGCCGACCGGCCGGTGCGCGTTGAGTTCTTTGGCGATGAAATCGAGTCCATGCGCAAGTTCGATCCGGGCAGCCAGCGGTCGTCGAATCCGGTGGACGAAGTCGTGCTGTTGCCGCTCACCGAAACTCCCGTAACCGAAGAACTGCTGGGTTCAATCAACGCGCGGTTGTCAGGCAAGCGCGTTACTGGCGCAGCGGAAGTCGTCGAGCAGGCGATGCGGGATTCGGGCGCCGGCGTTTTTCCCGGATGGGAGTTCTACGCGCCAGTGGCGGGCGCAGATCGTACTGTGTTCGACATGCTCCCCGAAGCGCGTGTGATTCTCGACGAACCGGAGGCGCTCCGGCAGGAACTGGACAAGATCTGGGCCCGCATCGAAGAAGCGCACGAACGAAGCGGGGTTGGCGATCTGGTGCGGCCCGCCGATTTGTATCTCGTGCCGGAGGCGTGGGCAGGAAAAACTTCAACCCTGCCCGGAGCCGACTTCGAATACCTCGGCGTAGCTAAAGACGGCGGCATGCCGGAAGCGACGTTTGTCTCCCAGCCCGCGACGCGCTTCCACGGCGCGATGCCCTCGGTGATCGAAGAAGTCCAGAAGCTTGTGACAGGCGGCACGCAAGTCATCCTCGCTGCGCCGAATACCGGTGAAGTCGAGCGCCTGGCTGACATCTTCACCGAATACAACGCGTCGTACCGTCTGGGCAGCCGCACGCGCGGCGGCGAAAGCTACGCGGATGAAACATCCTATTTCTCGGGCGAAGTCTTCACCGCAACCTTGCTGAAAGCGTACTTGCCCGACGGATTCGTGCTGCCCGAAGCGCATCTGGCTGTATTCGGATCGCGCGATCTGTTTGACGAATCGGACCTGGTGGCATTGCGGCCGCAGCGGTCGAAGTCGAAGGTCTCGGCGTTTCTTTCGGATTTCCGCGATCTGCAGGTGGGTGACTATGTCGTACACGTCGAGCACGGGATCGGCCAGTACCAGGGGTTGAAAGAGATTCACCAGGGCGACGGCACCGCGGAGTTCATGGTGCTCGAGTATGCCGAGGCTGCTCGACTCTACGTTCCTCTGACAAGGCTGGATCTGGTGCAGAAGTATCGCTCGGCGGAGGGAGCGAAGCCGGTCCTGAATCATCTGGGGACCGCAGCTTGGGCGAAGACAAAAGCTCGTGTCCGCAAGGCGATGAAGGACATGACCGAGGAACTGCTCAAGCTCTATGCGCAGCGGCAAAGCGCGCAGGGGCATGCTTTCCCGGCGGACACGGAATGGATGAAGGAGTTCGAGGACGCCTTCGAGTACAGCGAAACCGAAGACCAGGCAGATGCCATCGCCGACGTGAAACGCGATATGGAATCCGGCCGCCCGATGGACCGGCTGCTTTGCGGCGACGTTGGCTACGGCAAGACAGAAGTTGCCATGCGCGCGGCCTTCAAAGCGCTCAGTGACAACAAGCAGGTCGCAGTTCTCGCGCCGACGACCGTGCTTGCCTTTCAGCATTACGAGACTTTCAAACAGCGGTTCGCGACTTTTCCGGTGACGGTTGAGATGATCAGCCGCTTCCGCTCCGCAAAGCAGATCAAAGAAGTGCTGCAACGAGTGGAAGGCGGCAAGGTGGACATCCTGATCGGAACGCACCGTCTGCTTTCGAAGGACGTGACGTTTGCCGACCTTGGATTGCTGGTCGTGGATGAGGAGCAACGGTTCGGCGTGCGGCATAAAGAGCGGATCAAACAAATGCGCACGCAAGTTGACGTACTGACCATGTCGGCAACGCCGATTCCGCGCACCCTGCACATGTCCCTGGTGGGACTGCGCGATATGAGTGTGATCGAGACTCCGCCCAAAGACCGCATGGCGATTCAGACCGTGGTCGCCAACTGGGACTACAAGCTGATTCAATCGGCGGTAGAGCAAGAGTTGGATCGCGGCGGGCAGGTGTATTTCGTTCACAATCGCGTGGAGACGATCTGGGAAATCGCGGCGAAAATTCAGGAACTGGTGCCGCGAGCCCGTATCCTGGTTGGCCACGGGCAGATGGGCGAGGGCGAACTGGAAAAAGTGATGCTCAAGTTCATGCATCACGAGGCCGACATTCTCGTCGCCACTACGATTATTGAAAACGGGCTGGATATTCCGTTGTGCAACACGATCCTGATCAATCGTGCTGACCGCTTTGGATTGTCGGAGCTTTACCAACTGCGCGGACGCGTGGGCCGCTCGAACCGCCGAGCCTATGCGTACTTGCTGCTGCCGGCGGAAATTGAGCTGACTCCCATCGCGCGGCGACGGCTGGCAGCGCTGAAGGAATTCTCCGATCTGGGAGCGGGATTCAAGATTGCGGCTCTGGACCTGGAGCTTCGCGGCGCGGGCAACATGTTGGGCGGCGAACAAAGTGGCCACATCGAAGCAGTTGGCTTCGAACTTTACACGCAGATGCTGGAGCGCGCGGTTCGCGAAATGAGGGGCGAGACGGCTGCCGAGGAAGTCGGAGTTCAACTCAACCTTGGCCTGAACATCCGGATTCCCTCCGAATACATCGCAGAGGAGAACCAGCGGCTGCGGATGTATAAGCGCGTTGCTGGAGTGGAAACGGAGTCGCAATTACGCGATGTGCGCGTGGAACTGACCGATCGCTATGGTAAACCGCCGAGCGCGGTCAAGAATCTGCTGGACTATGCCGCTCTGAAGCTGGCAGCGATGCAGGTGGGAGCGGCAACCATCGAGCGCAAGCGAGAACTCATCAACATCAAGTTCCAGCAAAGCGCTGCGATTGATCCGGGAAAGCTAGCGCGATTTGTAGCGTCGCAGCGCGGTTCGCAGTTCACGCCTGACGGGACGCTGAAGTTCTCGATCAAGATCACGAGCGCGGAAGGAATCTTGCAGACGCTACGCGACTTGCTGGAAGAACTGGCGGCGCGGGAAGCGCCCGCAGCCACCTAGATCGAGCTACCGTGAGACGCAGTTTCCCGTATCTCGCCGGCAATCATGATGACGCGGGCAGAGTCGGTACAATGTCCGCTCCTCCGTAATTTTGAAACGGAATCTGGTCCGCAAGCGTCCAATCGGCTCGGGAGAAGAATCGAATGCCGGAAACAGTGCAACAGTACACGCAACGAGTTCTTGGTTATGTAGAGGGGCAAGAGCCCCTTAAAGTGCTCACGGCTAGCCCCAAGAAGCTGGAACGGCTGATCGGTCGAGTGTCTGCGGCCAAAGTGCGCAAGAAACCTGCGCCGGGCAAGTGGTCGATCGCAGAAGTTGCCGCGCACTTGGCTGACGTCGAGATAGTGATCGGCTGGCGTGTGCGTTCGGTTCTCGGCGCGCCGGGGACTCCGATCCAGGCCTACGATCAGGATGCCTGGGCCGCAGCGGGCCGGTACGAGAAGCGCAACCCACGTGAAAGTCTCGCGCTATTCCAGGCTGTGCGGGCAGCCAATCTGGCGCTCTACAAATCTCTTTCTCCGGAGCAATGGAAGCAGTATGGAATGCATTCCGAGCGCGGACAGGAGAGCGTGGAGCGCATCGTGCGTATGGTCGCCGGGCATGACCTGAATCATCTGCAGCAAATCGAACGCATCGTCGCGGGTGCATAGGGCATCTTCCGAGAAATGTCGCGCCACGAACGTCGGCGGTACAATGCCTAGCGATGAAGCCCCAGCACGAACGACGAACCGGTAGCGACCGCCGCGTCAGTAAGAAGGTCCGCAAGGCCATCTTCCCTGCCGCCGGACTGGGCACGCGCTTTCTTCCCGCCACCAAAGCGCAGCCCAAGGAAATGCTGCCGCTGGTCGATAAGCCGATCATCCAGTATGGCGTTGAAGAAGCGTTGGCGGCCGGATGCAATCAGATCATTATCATTACGGGCCGCGGCAAGAGCGCGATCGAAGATCACTTCGACACCAGCTATGAGCTGGAAAAAATGCTCGAGGAGAAGGGCAAGAAAGATCTGCTCAAGATCGTGCGCCAGATCTCCGACATGATCCACGTTGCGTACGTGCGTCAGAAGGAGGCGCTGGGATTGGGCCACGCCATCCTCACCGCCCGTGAATTAGTGGGGCACGAGCCTTTCGCGGCGCTGCTGGCGGACGACGTCATCGATGCCAAGGTCCCATGCCTCAAGCAGCTGATGAATGTCTTCGACGAGAAACAGTGCTCGGTGATCGCCACGCAGGTCGTCGAAGGTCCCGCAATTGCGGCCTACGGTGTGTTGAAGGCGAAGGAGGTTCCGGGAACCGGTGGCAAACTCTACGAGGTCCTCGACCTCGTGGAGAAGCCGAAACTCGCCGACGCGCCGTCGAATCTGGCCGTAATTGGACGTTACATTCTCACGCCGCACGTCTTCGAAACACTGTCCAACATCAAGCCGGGTGCGGGTGGCGAGTTGCAGCTCACCGACGGCCTGCGCGCTCTGCTGAAGCGGGAAAAGATGTACGCATACGTCTACGAGGGCCGCCGTCACGATACCGGCGACAAACTCGGATTCCTCAAGGCCACGGTCGAGTTCGCTCTGAAGCGAAGCGATCTGGGCGGTCCGTTCCGCGAGTACCTCAAGGGCCTGAAAGTCTGATTGCGACTTGGCCGAGAGATCCCAATCCGGTGGTGTCTCTGCCCTGTGGGAAAACTTCCCGCTCAAAACAACACATGCTTTGCTGAACTGGCTCCTGCTCTTTGTGCCCATTGCCCTGACCCTGGGCTTTACCGGCTGGGTCTCGCCGCTGGCCATCTTCGTTCTGGCTGCGCTTGGCATCGTTCCTCTTGCTGGGGTACTTGGCGAGGCAACCGAGGACCTTGCATCTCACCTAGGGCAGGGACTGGGCGCTCTGCTGAATGCGACGATGGGCAATGCGACCGAACTGATCATCGCGATCTTCGCTCTCCGCGCAGGGCATGCCGAAGTAGTCAAAGCCTCACTTTCGGGCAGCATCATCGGAAATATTCTTCTCGTACTCGGTCTCAGTGTGCTGGTGGGCGGATGGAAGAGAGACAAGCAACGATTCTCACGGCAGACCACTGCGGTTAATTCGACCATGTTGTTTATCGCGGTCGTCGCGCTGGTCATGCCTGCAGTGTTCGCCTGGAGCGTGTTCGGACATCTGCACGAACACGGGGAACTGGTCGAGAAGATGAGCCTGTGGACCAGCCTGGTGCTGATCGTCGTCTATCTGTTGAGCCTGCGGTTCGCGTTTGGAACTCATGCGGCAAAGAATGAAGAGCGGCACGTAACTGATCGGTCTGCCGGGCCTGCTCTAGTCGCGCTGGTTCTGGCCACGATTCTGATTGCGGTTCTCAGCGAACTCCTGGTGGCGCAGATCGAAGCCACCAAGCAAGCGCTGGGATGGTCGGACCTGTTCTTGGGAGTCATCGTGATCGCGATCGTTGGGAACGCAGCCGAGCACGGCACCGCCATCGCGATGGCTGCGCGCGACAAGATGGACCTGGCCCTGGGTGTCGCGATTGGCTCCAGCGCGCAGATTGCCCTCCTGGTCGCGCCCCTGCTGGTCTTCGTAGCCTGGATGATGCACAAACCCATGTCGCTGATCTTCGTGCCCATGGAGATTGCCGGCATCGCGCTGGCGGTGCTGATCGTCGAGATGATTTCGTCCGACGGGGAAACGACCTGGTTTGAAGGAGTGCAGCTTCTGGCCGTGTATCTGATTCTGGCGGTTGCGTTCTACTTCGTTCCCTCGGCAGGATAACTTCCCGGCGACCTTCTCCCGTCACTCAAGAGCATTCGTGATCACGATGTCGTGCACCCAGAGATCCTTGAATCCCAGCTGACGGAGAATCATGGCGAGTTGTCCGCGATGATGGACTCCGTGGAGAAATGCCTGCGCCAGCATTTTGCGACGGCTCGCCTTGACGTCGCGAAAACCAAGAGGGAGCGATTCACTCCATTCCTGGGTTGTGCCGCGGCTGAGAAACTGCTGGGTTTTGCGGGCCGCGTCTTCGCTCACGCCGAATAGCTCGTCCAAGGTAGTCCGCGGCAGAACGTTGTGGTCTGGCTTGGGCAAAGACAGCACCATGTGGGCGAAGTGGAGCTCCACGAAAAATACATGGAAAAGAAGATCTTTGACGGATTTACCGCCAGCGATGTCGCAGGGCGCATCCAAGGCGTCGGGATGATTCTGAAACCATTCCTTCCAGCGCGCCGTCTCCAGCCGGTTATAAGCAAGCAGTTCCGAGAATCGAATACCGTCTGTCACGAATTGAGTGAGGCCTGCAGTTTCTTTGATTTCTCTTCCACTCCCCGGGCCAGTTTCTCTTTGTGGGCGTTCAGCTTCTTGGCGATCGAAGAGTCAGCCAGAGCGATCATCTGGGCGGCGAGAATGCCTGCGTTGGTCGCGCCCGGTTTGCCGATGGCGACCGTAGCCACCGGAATACCGGCCGGCATCTGCACCGTAGCCAGCAGCGAGTCCATTCCCTGAAGTGTGGTTGACGGGATAGGCACTCCGATGACCGGCAGCGTGGTTTGAGCGGCGATCACCCCCGCAAGATGCGCCGCGCCCCCGGCGCCGGCGATGATCACGCGAATGCCACGGGCGGCCGCCTTGCGTGCGAATTCGGCCGTCCGGTCGGGAGAGCGGTGCGCTGACGTGACGTCGATTTCGTGGGCGATGCCAAATTCTTCCAGGGCCTTGCTTGCCTCGCGCATGATCTCCAGATCGGAGTCGCTTCCCATGACGATAGAGACTTGTGGTTTGCTCATGAGTTTCTTGAGTTCTCTCCCAGAATGATTATTTCTTCGCGCGCGCGTCCAGCAGGAACTTGAAATGCGCCAGCGCGACGCCCAGACCCATGCCGGTTGCGATCAAAGACACGATTTGTACTGCTCGCACGCTCTCGGAGCCATCCGACCGCAAAAAAGCTCCAAAACCAAGGATAGCGGCGAACAACGGCATTACGAACAGGCGTGGTTTCATGTGTACTCTCCGAACAACCGTTTAGCGTTTCAGCGCCCGGGCCGCGATGTCTTTGCGGTAGTGAGCGCCGTCAAACCCGATGCTGGCAATCGCCTGGTAGGCACGTTGTACAGCGTCTGGGAGTTTGGCCGCACGAGCCGACACACCCAGCACCCGGCCACCCGAGGTATAGAAGCTCCCGTCGCTGCGGGACGTGCCGGCATGGAAGACTTTGACACTGTCCATCTGCGCGGCTTGTTCCAGACCGATGATCTTTTTACCGGCTTCGTACGTTCCCGGATAGCCGCCGGAAGCCATCACGACGCACACGGCTGAATCGGCGGACCACCTGAAATCCCCGTCACTGGTGCGGCCCTCAACAGAAGCCTCGAGTGCTTCCACGAGGTCGCTTTCCAGCCGCATGAGAATGGGCTGCGTTTCCGGGTCGCCGAAGCGGCAGTTGAATTCGAGCACCATGGGGCCGCGAGCGGTCATCATCAGCCCACAGTACAGGACGCCCTTGAATGCAGCGCCTTCCTGTTTCATCCCACCGACAACCGGGCGCGCGATGTGGGCCACGAGCCAGTCACGCATTTTGTCATCGATGATAGCGGGGGTCGTGTACGCGCCCATACCGCCTGTATTCGGTCCTGTATCTCCGTCGCCGACGCGCTTGTGATCCTGCGCGGCGACGAGCGGCGCTACACGTTCTCCGTCGCTCACGACCAGGAATGAAAGTTCGTCGCCGTGCAGAAACTCTTCCAGCACGACTCGTGCGCCGGCCTCGCCTAACATCTTGCCGCTAAGCATCTCGCTGGCAGTGGTTGCGGCTTCCTCTTTGGTCTTCGCGATGACGACGCCCTTACCGGCAGCCAGGCCGTCGGCCTTCACGACCAGAGGCGCGTGAAAATGATGTAATGCCGCTCGCACTTCGTCGATCGAGTTGCAGATCGCATAGTGCGCAGTGGGAATGCGGTGACGCTGCAGGAACTCTTTGGCAAAACTCTTGCTCGTCTCCAGACGGGCGGCCGCCTTGGTCGGGCCAAAGGTGCGCCAGCCGCGGCGCGTGAATTCGTCGACCACGCCGAGCATCAGCGGCAGCTCAGGTCCAACCACCGTGAGATCGGGCTGGATCTGATTGGCTACCGCGATCATCGAGTCGAGACTCTTCACGTCGACCCCGATGCATTCGGCCTCTTCGGCAATTCCGCCGTTGCCGGGCGCGCAGTAAACCTTGGTGACGCGCGGCGATTGCCGCAGCTTCCACACCAGCGCGTGCTCGCGCCCCCCACTACCGATAACCAGTACCTTCATAATCTTGGACATTCAAGGGTAGGGGCGTGAGCGGATGATGTCAACGCGGGAAAAGGAGTGCAGAAGTCAGATTGCAGAAGTGAATACGCTACGACCCGAGGCAGCCGTCGCAGTAACCTGTTTGCTCGCAACTCGGAGCGACTCCTCTGCAATGTGACGTCTCACCTCTGCCTCGCAATCCAGTATTAACCATGCTTAACCCGACCGTATAATGCTGACGTGATCACCGTCTCCAAAGAAGACTACCTCAAAGCCATCCTGGAAGCTGAGAGCGAAGGAGAAACAGTTATCTCGGCGACATTGGCACACTGGCTGAAGGTTTCGCCGCCGGCGGTGACCATGGCGGTGCGCCGACTGAAGAAAGACGGCTTAGTGCGGGTGAACGACGGCCGCGTGCGCTTGACGGCCAGCGGCCGGAAGATTGCGCGCAAGTTGACCCTGCGGCACCACCTGGTCGAGCGCATGCTGGCCGAGATTTTCGACATGGAATGGTACAAAGTGCACGACGAGGCGGAGCGGCTGGAGCATGCTGTGTCGCGCGATTTCGAAGCCCGGCTGCTCGCGAAACTCGGTGGTGGCCGTGCTTGCCCTCATGGCAATCTCAGCGAGATGGAAAGCCCCACGAGCCGCCGCCGGCGCGGCCTGGTGCTACTGGCCCAGGCGGATTCGGGCAGACGCTACCGGGTTAGCGGAATCTACGAGCGGGACCGGCACCTTCTCGAATTCCTGGAAGCCCGCGGCATCCGTCCCGGCGCGCGGATTGAACTCATCGAGCGCAATTATGATCAGACGCTCTCGATCAGAACGACGGCAGGAGTCATCGCTCTGGGCCCCAAGGCGGCTGACAAGATCTGGGTTTCGCGATCACGGCCCGGTGCGCTATAGTTAACCATAGTTAACTACCCGTGGGATGAGAGAATCCGACCAGCAGGACAATATTCAAGAGCAGCCTGACGCCCGGGAATCGAGTGTCCGCGACTCTTCGCGGGCTCAAGCTGGTGGCCATCCCTCCCTCGAGGGCGTCCACAGCACCATCGATGTTCCCCATCACCGGGCCGGTTTCTGGGACCAATGGAAAGCGTTCGTTGGTCCGGCAATTCTCGTGAGCGTCGGCTACATGGACCCCGGCAACTGGGGCACCGATCTGCAAGGCGGAGCGCAGTTCAAGTACGGGCTCCTCTGGGTGGTTGGACTCGCCAGCCTGATGGCGATTTTCATGCAGGTGATTTCGGCGCGGCTGGGCGTCGTGACCGGCAAAGATCTCGCCCAATGCTGCCGCGACTGGTATCCACGCTGGTCGCGCTGGCCGAACTGGCTGCTGAGTGAAGTCGCCATCGGCGCCTGCGATCTTGCAGAGGTATTGGGGAGCGCGGTCGCACTCAACCTTCTGTTCCATATTCCACTCTTCTGGGCGGTCCTGATCACCGGCCTCGACGTGCTTCTGCTTCTCGCGCTGCAGGGCTTTGGCATGCGCACAATTGAAGCGGTGGTGCTCGTGCTGGTGGCGACTATCGGCGTGTGCTACTTCATCGAGATTTTCGTGCTTCCGCAAACCCAGCCGAGTTTTCTGGAGCTGGGACGCGCGCTGGTGACGCCTCACTTCCGGCAATCAGGGATGCTGTACGTAGCGATCGGCATCATCGGCGCCACCGTCATGCCCCACAATTTGTATCTTCACTCCGCGCTGGTACAGAGCAGGCGACTGCAGAAAGACGATGCGTCGATCCGGCGTGCACTGCAGTTCAACACGATCGACTCAGTGGTGGCGCTGGCCATCGCTTTTTTTGTGAATGCTGCAATTCTGGTCCTGGCGGCCACGGTCTTCTTCGGCAAACACAGCGTGACCGTGCCGGGCGGACAAGTCGTTGTATTTGGCGCGGACAGCGACTGGATTCGCCTCGCGTACCTGACCCTGGCGCCGCTGCTGGGGACGGCCGTAGCCAGCACTCTGTTCGCGGTAGCGCTGTTGGCCGCCGGACAGAGCAGCACGATCACCGGCACGTTAGCCGGGCAGGTCGTGATGGAAGGATTCATGCACTGGCGCATCAAGCCCTGGGTGCGCCGACTTATCACGCGCAGTCTGGCGATCCTGCCGGCAGTCGTAATTATTGGTGCACGCGGCGACAGCAGCGTGACCGACCTGCTGACTCTGAGCCAAGTCGTGCTTGCGCTGCAATTGCCCTTCGCCATGTTCCCGCTGCTGCATTTCACCAGTTCGCGGCAGCGCATGGCCAAATGGAAGAACAGTGGGTTCTTGCTGGTGGCCGGCTGGGCGAGTGCTATTCTGATCACGCTGATGGACGTCTACGGCCTGCCCGAATCGATGAAAGCCGCGTGGCAGGTCATCGTCGGCGGATGACGGTTCCAAGGCGCACCAATCAACAGCCATGTACGAAACCATTCTCGTCACGCTGGACGGCACGCCGACCGACCGGGCAATTATCGAACACGTCAAGGCACTGGCCAAACTCGCGCAAAGCAGGCTTGTGCTGCTGCACGTGGCCGACGGCTGGGCGGCCAGAACCTATGGCCCGGACGCCGTGAGTCCAGAAATTGTCGAGGACACGGCGTATCTCGAGAAAGTGCGGGCAGAGTTTGCAGCGGTGGGAATTCCTGTGCAAACCGAATTGGCCTACGGCGAGCCCGCCGCGGAGATCATCAAGTGGGTGCGGCAAAAGGGATGCGACCTTGTGGCCATGAGCACGCACGGCCATCGTTTCCTGGCAGACGTTTTTCTTGGCGCCACCGCGACGCGAGTGAGGCACAGTATTGACGTGCCCGTATTGCTGCTCAAGGCGAAGTGACACAGGAGAAAGTGCAGGTCAGACGCTGCCCTTGCCTTTCAATTGCAGTAGATCCCACTGATTCCCGTAAAGATCCTCGAAAACCGCGACTGTGCCGTAGCTCTCTTCGCTCGGCGGCCGTACGAAATTTACGTTGCGAGACTTGAGCTGGTGGTAGTCACGCCAGAAGTCATCCGTATGGAGAAAGAGGAAAACCCTCCCACCCGTTTGATTGCCGATGTGACGTGCCTGCTCGGGAGTGGCTGCCCGCGCCAGAAGCAGGGTTGTACCCTGCGACCCCGGGGGAGCAACCAGGACCCACCGTTTCTGTTCGCTGAGAACCGTGTCCTCCAGGAGTTGGAAGCCAAGCGTGCGAGTGAAGAAGGCGATTGCCTCGTCGTACTCCCGGACCACGAGCGCCACATGACCTAGTGTCTGCATCTCTGATCTTCCAGCGGGCGGAATCGGCAGCCTATCTCTTCGATCGCAGCACGGGAACCGCAGAACGAATTACACTATTTATTCACAATCCTCATCGGTTTGGGATCATTTTCGAAGGAAGGCAGTCATGTCACTCAATAGCTTTGGCGCTCGCGCGACCCTCGACGTCGGCAACCGGGATTACGAAATCTATCGCCTCGACGCGCTCGATAGGCAAGGGATTTCCACGCAACACTTGCCGTTCTCACTTCGGATTTTGCTGGAGAATCTATTGCGAACCGAAGACGGCCGCAATGTCACGAAGGACGAAGTGCGCGCGCTCGCTGCCTGGAACAAGAATTCAAAACCGGAGAAGGAGATTGCCTTTACGCCCAGCCGTGTATTGCTGCAGGATTTCACCGGCGTTCCCGCAGTTGTCGATCTGGCTGCGATGCGCGATGCCATGAAACGCTTGGGCGGCGACGCCAGGCTGATCAATCCGCTGCAGCCCGCAGAGTTGGTGATTGACCATTCGGTTCAGGTCGACGAATTCGGCTCGCCCAGCGCATTCGACATGAATGCGCTGCTCGAATTTCAGCGCAACAAAGAACGCTACGCTTTCCTGCGATGGGGACAGACTGCGTTCCGCAACCTCGCCATTGTTCCCCCCGACACGGGAATCGTCCATCAGGTCAACCTGGAATACCTGGCCCGCGTTGTGTTTGTTCACGAAGAGGGAGGTAAGCGCACGGCGTATCCAGACACGCTGGTTGGCACCGATTCACACACGACGATGGTCAATGGACTCGGGGTGCTCGGCTGGGGCGTCGGCGGAATCGAGGCCGAGGCAGCGATGCTTGGACAGCCCGTCTCGATGCTGATTCCTCTGGTGGTCGGGGTGAAACTCACCGGCCGCCTGCGCGAGGGCGCGACCGCGACCGATCTTGTTCTGACGATCACGGAAATGTTGCGTAAACACGGCGTGGTTGGAAAATTCGTTGAGTATTTCGGCCCTGGCCTGCAAGACTTGCCGCTCGCCGATCGCGCCACCATCGCGAACATGGCTCCAGAGTATGGAGCGACCTGCGGCATTTTTCCCATCGATAAAGAGAGCCTACGTTACCTGCAACTCACTGGGCGCAGCGAAGAGCAGATTGCTCTGGTTGAGGCCTACGCGCGGGAGCAGGGACTGTTCCACGACGCCAAAACTCCGGAAGCGGAATATTCGGAACTGCTCGCGCTCGACCTGGCGACGGTCGAACCGAGTCTGGCTGGCCCGAAACGCCCGCAGGACCGCGTCGTGCTTTCGAAAGCGGGGGAGTCGTTCAAGCAGGCGTTGCCGTCCTTGATCAAGCCCAAAGCCAAGGCTGCTGTCGCGGCGCCATCCGGGGTCGCGCCCAACAACTGGGAACAGGAAGGCGGAAATCCAGCTGCGGTCGGAGTCGAGGATCCGAACGTTCATGAGCACGTTCCGCAGGATGTAAAGTCGGCGTTGAAGCACGGGAGCGTGGTAATTGCGGCGATCACAAGTTGCACCAACACCTCCAACCCATCGGTGCTGGTGGCGGCAGGATTGCTCGCGAAGAAAGCGGTAGAGAAAGGTTTGACCACGCCGCCATGGGTGAAAACTTCCCTTGCGCCGGGATCGAAAGTAGTGCGCGATTATCTCGAAAAGGCTGGCCTGTTGCCCTATCTGGAAAAGCTGAAATTCCACCTGGTGGGCTATGGCTGCACAACTTGTATTGGAAATTCCGGTCCCCTGCCGACAGAGGTTTCGCAGGCGATTGACGAAAAGAACCTGGTGGTTGCTTCCGTTCTATCCGGCAATCGGAACTTCGAAGGTCGCATTAACTCCGAGGTCCGCGCTAACTACCTGATGTCACCGCCACTGGTGGTCGCATTCGCGTTAGCGGGCCGCATCGATGTCGACTTGCGCAAAGACCCGATCGGCAAGGATCGCGAAGGGCAGGATGTTTATCTCGTGGATTTGTGGCCCACGCAATCGGAAGTCGAGCAGGCGATTGCGGGCTCCATCTCGTCGGACATGTTCCGCAAGAGTTATGGCGAAGTTTATGCCGGGGATGAACGCTGGCGCGGCCTGCCCGTCCCCAAGGGAGAGACCTACGCGTGGGAAGGACCGTCGACTTATATCCGGCAGGCCCCGTACTTCGACGACATGCTGTTGAAGCCGCCGCTGATCGAAGACATCAAGAAGGCGCGCGTGCTGGCCGTGCTCGGCGACAGCGTCACGACCGACCATATCTCCCCGGCGGGGTCGATCAAGAAAGAAAGTCCGGCGGGAAAATACCTGATGGCACATGGCGTGCAGCCCGCTGACTTCAACTCTTATGGCTCGCGGCGTGGCAATCACGAAGTGATGGTACGGGGCACATTCGCCAATACGCGCCTGCGGAACAAGATGGTGAACACGGAAGGAGGCTTCACCCGCCACCTGCCCGACGGCGCTGAGATGTCAATCTTCGACGCGTCGGAGAAATATCACGGGGAGAAAGTGCCGCTCGTTATCCTGGCCGGCAAGGAATATGGCTCCGGTTCGTCGCGCGACTGGGCCGCGAAGGGACCGCGACTGCTTGGCGTGCGCGCGGTCATCGCCGAAAGCTATGAGCGCATTCACCGCTCCAATCTCGTCGGGATGGGTATCCTGCCACTGCAGTTTCTGCCGGGCGAGAATGCCGAGTCGCTGAAGTTAACAGGCGAAGAGGTTTTTGAGATCGCAGGCATTCGGGATGTCGTCGAAAAGTTCTCCGCTGGACGCCAGATTTCTGTGCGCGTAAAAGGCGGACAGAAAGCTGAATTCAAGGCCACCGTTCGTATCGACACTCCACAGGAAGCGCTCTATTACGCGAACGGCGGCATCCTGCAGTACGTATTGCGGCAACTTCTTGCCGGGAAGACTCAGATGGAACCGGTCAACGCTTAGCACCGGCCCGCCATGTTTGGATGTGCGGTTCATCCCGTCCCTGGGGCGGGCGTGTGGGTCTGTCGACGCGTGCTAATCTGAACGGCCTATGATCGCTCCACCGCAATTTCTGCCTGCAGCGTTCAGTCTGGCTGCAATGGCCATCTGGGGCACCAGCGATTTCTTTGGTGGAATCGGCGCGCGGCGGGTCAACGCATTTCTGTTCACAGCCGTCGTGCATCTCAGCGGCGTCGCGCTCATCTATGTTGTGGCGACTGTGATGGGCGCGCCTTTCCCCGCGCGTACCAGCGTCCTATGGGCGCTTGCTGCAGGTTCGATTGGCGGAATCTCCCTGGCCTTGTTCTATCGTGCCCTGGCCACCGGAAAGATGGGTCTCTCGGCTCCCGTGGCGGCTGTCCTCGGCGCAGGAATTCCTACCGTCGTGACGGCATTCGTGGAAGGTTTTCCCGGATATCGCCATATCCTCGGATTCCTACTCGCGGCTGTGGGTGTGTGGCTGATCTCGCGCACGGAAGACGCAAGTGGGCATCCCCATGGGTTAGGCCTCGCCGTGATGGCGGGGATCGGATTTGCCGGTTTCTATCTTTGCGTCAGCAAGGCGGGTAACGCTTCCGCCCTTTGGGTGGCCTGGATCTCGCGCTGCGCCTCTCTGGTGGTGACAACGATATTTGTCATAGGAGCGAGAGGGATCGGTTCGTTCCCGAAACCGGTACTGGCGATCGCCGTCTTTACGGGTTTTCTCGATATATCGGGCAGTGTGTTGTTCGTGCGCGCTGCGCAGGTCGGGCGGCTCGATATGGCGGTTGTGCTCAGTTCGCTTTATCCCGCGGTCACCGTCTTGCTGGCGAGGTTCTTCCTGCACGAGCACTTCAGCCGGGGCCGGACCGTCGGCATGCTGGCCGCGCTGGTGGCTGTGCCCCTTGTAGCGGGGTAGGTGGAAATTGGTGACAAGAGGTTCGTCGCCCTTTCGTTCACTACCTACGACTCGCGACCGCTGCTACTCTTCTTCCGTGGCATTCATCGAAGTCCGGAGCCTTAGCAAGGCCTTCGACCTGACCGAGTCCACGTTCGGCGGTCGCACAGGCCAGGTGCGGGCGGTCGACGAAGTATCCCTCGACATTCACGAGGGCGAAACGCTTGGTTTGGTCGGCGAGTCAGGTTCAGGCAAGAGCACGCTGGGAAGGCTGATCCTGCGGCTGATTGAACCCACCTCGGGTGAGGTTCACTATCAGGGGCGCGATTTCCTGACGGCCAGGGGCCCAGAATTGCGTCACCTTCGCCGCGACATGCAGATTATCTTCCAGGATCCGTTCGGTTCGCTTGATCCGCGGTTCCGCGTCGAAGACGTGATCGCCGAACCGCTGATCATTCATGAACCGATGAACCGCGATTCACGCCGGCAGCGGGTGAAGGAGCTGCTGCGCGCGGTGGGCATGGATGAGTCGGCGATGCCACGCTATCCCCATGAATTTTCTGGTGGTCAGCGGCAGCGCATCGGAATTGCGCGCGCCCTGGCCCTGCGCCCCAAGTTCATTGTGGCGGACGAACCTGTTTCAGCACTCGACGTCAGCGTGGGCGCGCAGATCGTCAACCTGCTGCGCCAGTTGCAACAGGAATTTGGTCTGACCTATCTCTTTATCTCTCACTCCATGCCGGTGGTTCGCTACCTGGCGACGAGAATTGCGGTCATGAACCGGGGAAAGATCGTCGAAATCGGTCCAACCAGGGAGATCACGGAAAACGCCCGGCAGGCCTATACGCAGAGCCTGCTGGCTGCCACTCCGGTGATCGCGGTACAGTAGCCATTCGCCGACTTCCGACCGGCGTTCGCCGAAACCTTCGTCATTCGCCGACTCGCTGTTGCTGTGTGAGGGCCGGGACACTACAATTTCGCAGAAATCTCGGAAGTCTGAGGAGAGAAACATGGCCGCTGCTCCCGTTATCCCGCCACAAGAAGCCGCTCCACTGTCTGAACCTGCGCGCGTGATCAACACGTTCATTGCGCCGAGGAAGACGTTTGCTGATCTGCGTCGCAGCGCCAGTTGGTGGGCGCCGTTCATTTTGATGGTGATTGTTTCACTTGTCTTCGTGTTCGTTGCTGGCCAGAAAGTCGGGTTCAGAAAGCTAACCGAGAATCAGCTCCAGACCACGCCGAAGCAGGCGGCACAGTTGGACAACTTGCCCGCCGATCAGCGTGAACGCCAAATGGAGGCACGAACGACTGGCACCAAAATCTTCTCCTACATATTTCCGGTGTTTTCGCTCCTCGTGTGGCTGATTATGGCAGCTGTTTTATACGGGACAGTAAAGTTCGCCGCCAGCGCCGATGTGAAGTTCAAGGCGATTTTTGCGCTCCTGGTCTATGCTGGCCTGCCCGGTTTGCTTAAGGCAGTGCTAGTAATTCTCTCCTTGGCCGCGGGTGTAAACGCCGAATCCTTTACATTTCAAAATCCGATCGCAACGAATCCCGGATACTTCATTGATCCCGCTGCGAACCCGGTACTGCGTGCCTTCGGGACTTCGTTTGATCTCTTCACAATCTGGACACTGGTATTGGTATCGATCGGACTCACTTGCATTGCCAAGGTCAAATCGGGGACGGCATACGGGATCGTCTTCGGATGGTTTGCGGTGGTTGTCCTCTTAGGTACGGGTGTCGCTGCTCTGTTTGCGTAACGCGTGACAAAAGTTATCGTCGCTAAGAAAATAGCGGGCGTATGATCCTAGGTTCTCTGCACGGAGGATTCATGCGCCCTTTCTTTTTCCGCACATTCCTTTGGACGATTGCATTTGCCCCGTTCATGGCAGCGCAGTCGTCGGGCCCGGCGGCATCTTGTATTGACTGCCACACCAAACAGACTCCCAACATCATTTCTGACTGGAAGCTCAGCAAACATAGCCAGGCGGAGATCACCTGCATCGTGTGCCACGGCGACCAGCATCAGTCCGCGGCTGACGTTGCCAAGGTGAAGATTCCCACGCCGGAAACCTGTGCGCAGTGCCACAAGGCGCAGGTCGATCAATACATGCATGGCAAGCACTCCAAAGGCTGGGCGGCAATGCTGGCGATGCCGACCATCCACTGGCAGCCCATGTCCCTGATCGAAGGCCAGAAGGGCTGCGGCGGCTGCCACAAGATCGGGATCAAGTCGCCGGAGGAAATTGCCAAGCTGCGGCAGCAAGGCAGCGAGTTTGGCGCGGCGTCGTGCGATTCCTGCCACACGCGCCATACGTTCTCCGTGGAGGAGGCCAAGTCACCGCAGGCTTGCGAGACCTGCCACATGGGCTTCGATCATCCTCAGTGGGAAATGTATTCCTCGTCGAAGCACGGCGTGCGCAATGATCTGAAGCAGCGCGGAATTCTGCCTGCTGGAGCGGCCGCGCCGACCTGCCAGACCTGTCACATGCAGAATGGCGACCACGGCGTGCGCACGGCATGGGGATTCCTCGCTGTCCGCCTGCCTCTGCCCGAAGACAAACAATGGGCTGCCGATCGCGCCACGATTCTGCAAGCGCTCGGGGTTCTCGATCCCGACGGCACGCCTACGGCGCTGGTCGAAACAGTGAAAGCTGCCGATCTGGCGCGCCTCACCCAGGATGACTGGCAGGCCGAACGCGACAAGATGCTCAAGGTCTGCAACCAGTGCCACTCCGGCAATTTCGCTCGACAGCAACTGCAGGCGGGCGACGACATGATCAAGAACGCCGACCACCTGATGGCGGAGGCGATTCACATCGTTGCCGACCTCTACAAAGACGGTGTCCTTCCCAAGCCCAAAAACTACGCTTATCCGTTCCCCAACCTGCTGACCTTTCACGACGCGCCGACGGTCGTCGAACAGAAGCTGTTCGTCATGTACCTGGAACATCGCATGCGGACATTCCAAGGAACCTTCCACGCCAGCCCCGACTATGCACTCTGGTACGGCTGGAGCGAAATGCAGCGCGACCTGACTGAGATCAAGGAACTTTCCGAACAGATGCGGCGGGAGAAGAAGACAGGCGTCGCTCTGAAGCCGGCTTCTGGAAACTAGTCAGACGGACGACGCCACTCCGGCGGTCGAGGGAGCAGCCTCGCCTGCTCCCTCGTGTCCGATTACAATTGCCCCGCCACCATGCACACGGCAGACGTAGTCATCATCGGCGGAGGCATTGTTGGCTCAAGCATCGCCTATCACCTTGTCTCCGCCGGCTGCAAGAACGTGCTCGTGCTGGAGCGAGAAACCTCGCAGGGCAAGGGATCCACGGGCAAAAGCATGGGCGGTGTCCGGGCCCAGTTCTCTACTCCCGTCAACATCCAGATGTCGCTCTACTCGATCCCGTTCTATGCCAGTTTTGAAGAACGGCTCGGCTATCCGTGCGACTACCGTCCTCAGGGATATCTCTTTTGCGCAACCAGTGACAAGCACATGGCCTACCTGCGTGCGAACCACGAAAAGCAGGTGGCTATGGGGCTGAAGAACGTTCGCATCGTCTCAGGCAATGAAATCCGCAGCCAGTTCCCGCAGCTTCGCGGCGATGACATCCTCGGCGGCAGCTTCTGCTCGACGGATGGCTTCGTGGATCCCTACAGCGCGATGATCGGCTTCATGACCTGGGCATCCGATCACGGGGCTACGCTGTGGAAAAATGCCACCGTGACCGGAATTGCGCGACACAAAGGATGTTTTGAGGTTGCGACGACCCGCGACACCATTTCGACACATACCGTTGTGAATTGCGCCGGAGCTTGGGCAGCCGAGGTTGCGATGATGGCTGGAATCGAATTGCCAGTCGAACCGCTACGCCGCATGTTAGTTCCGACCGAACCGTTCGACCAGTTTCCGCACACCGCGCCCATGATCATCGACATGTCGAACGGATTTCATTTTCGTCCAGAGAGCCGCGGTTTCCTGTTGGCGTGGAATGACCCGGAAGAGACGCCCGGCTATAAGATTGATTTCGAGCCGAGTTTTATCGAAAAAATTCTGACACGTGCCGCCGACCGCGTGCCGGTTTTTGAAGATCTTCCTGTGAATCCGAAGCGGGCCTGGGCTGGGCTCTATGAGATGACGCCCGATCATCACCCGATTCTCGGCGAGGCACCCGATGTAAGAGAATTCTTTTTTGCCAATGGCTTCAGCGGGCACGGCGTGATGCACGCTCCAGCCACCGGGAAAATTCTCAGCGACTTGATCATGACGAAGAAGACTGATCTGATCGATGCGTCGCTGCTAAACTTTTCCCGCTTTGCTGAAGGCCGCACTATTCACGAGACTGCCATGCTGTAAGTCTCCTTCATTTACTATGGCGAAACTCGATGACCACAGAGGACACGGGGCTCTCAAAGAGGTTGCCTGTGATCCCCTGCGTCCTCCGTGGTGATCGCTTTTAACTTCATGCCCCAGGAACTCAACTACTGGCTGACCACCGTCGAGATGCCGACTTCGCTGGCGCAGCAACCACCGGAAGTCACCGACGTTGCCATCCTCGGAGCTGGATTCACGGGACTATCCGCCGCGCTCGCGCTCGCAAAGCGTGGCGCAAGAGTTGCTGTGCTCGAATCCGAAACGATCGGATGGGGCGCCAGTTCGCGCAATGGCGGGATGGTGCTGACTGGGCTGAAGCTCGGCGTCAACCAGCTCATCTCGAAGTATGGCCGCGAACTCACGCGCCGCATGTATGCGGTTTCGCTCGACACGATCCGTTGCGTCGAGCAGATTGTGAAAGAAGAAAGCATTGCCTGTGACTTTGCCCGCACCGGACATTTGGAAGTTGCCTGCAAACAGAGTCATTTCGATGACTACGCCCGACAGGTTGAAGTCATAGCGCGCGAGTTCAATCACCAGCTGCGCATTGTGCCGCGGCGCCAATTGCGATCTGAAATTGGCTCCGACATCCATTTCGGCGGGATGGTGGACGAGGTCAGCGCCGGACTCAACCCCGCCCGCTACGTCGCCGGACTGGGCGCAGCAGCCATGCGCGCCGGCGCGTGCGTGTATGAGGGCACCCGCGTCGAGAATATCGAGCGCGTGTCACGCAACGGCTCGCCCGGATTCACGCTCACCACATCGCGCGGCCCCCTCTGGGCACACAACGTTCTAGTTGGAACCAGCGGTTATACAGGTGCCGCAACGCCGGCGATTCAGAAGAAAATTATCCCCATCGGGTCGTTCATTATTACGACCGAAGTTCTTCCCGATGCGCTGGCCCGCGAACTGAGCCCGCGCAACCGCCAGATCTACGATTCCAAGAACTATCTCTATTACTTCCGACTGACGCCCGACAATCGCATGCTGTTCGGGGGCCGGGCCGCATTCTTCCCGGAGACTGACCAGACTGTCCGTAAGAGCGCCGAGATTCTGCGGCGGGGGATGATCTCGGTCTATCCGCAGCTACGGGATACGAAAGTTGATTACGCCTGGGGTGGCACGCTCGATTTCTGTTTCGACATCATGCCGCATGCCGGGCAGATGGACGGCATCTACTATTCCGTCGGATACGCCGGGCATGGCGTCGCCATGGCGACATGGCAAGGTCAGAAGATGGCGGAGTGGATCGCGACTGGGAAGACCGACAATCCCTTCACACAAATTCCCTTCCCGGGCGCGCCGCTCAGCCTCTACAACGGCAAACCGTGGTTCCTGCCGTTCGCCGGGGCGTACTACAAGGTTCTAGACTGGATTTCGTAAGAATGTGGTTGGTGATTGGTGGTTTGGTGATTCGTTCTGCATCGCTGACCAAACACCAAGCACTAACCACCAACAACTGGAGACTTTCATGTCCCTATTCGGCCTGATCGAATACCCTGACGCCAGCCCGGAAGTGCGCGCCATTTACGACGACATCATGACCACGCGCAAGACGGACTGGATCAACAATTTCTGGAAAGCCATCGCGCACGACCCCGTCCTGTTGAAGCGCACATGGGAAGACATCAAACAGATCATGGCTCCGGGAGCTCTCGACCCTGTGACCAAGGAAATGATTTATGTTGCCGTCTCGGTGAGCAACGGATGCGAGTATTGCATCGCTTCTCATACGGCGTCGGCCCGCAAGAAAGGTATGACCGATGCGCAGTTCAAGGAACTGATGTCGGTCGTGGGCATGGCCAACGAGACGAACCGGCTGGTGGCGGGATATCAGGTGGAAGTCGACGAGCAGTTCAGGCCGCAGGAGCACAAATAGGGTCAGCCGCACAGGCTGCTGAGCGCGTCCGTCGCTTCGCTCAGGTGGCGGACAAGAATGTCCACCCACATTTGTGTCTGCCCCACTTTCGGAGTTCTATAATCATCCAGGGCACGGGGGGTGAGGTATGGCAGAGCTGATTGCGGCTCCGGTCGCTACCCATGGATTCTTCTTGGACGGGAAGTGGCTGGAGGAGGGCGAGGTCGTCGATATTCGCGCGCCCTACGACGGCTCTCTTGTCGGCCGTGTTTATCAGGGACGCCGCGAACATGCCGAAGCCGCCATTACCGCCGCGGTCAAAGCCTTCGGAACTACCCGCCGCCTGCCCGCCTTCGAGCGGCAACGTGTTCTGCGCTCCATTGCTGGTGGAATTCAGGAACGCAAAGAGGAATTTTCGCGGACACTCGCGCAGGAAGCGGGCAAACCCATCAAAACGGCCCGCCTTGAGGTTGACCGCGCCATCCTGACATTCAACATCGCCGCCGAAGAAGCGGTTCGCGGATACGGCGAATACCTTCCCCTCGACTGGCAGCAGTCGACTGCGGGGCGCTGGGGCATTGTGCGGCGCTTTCCCCTCGGCCCAATCGTCGGCATTTCACCTTTTAACTTCCCCCTCAATCTTGTCGCCCACAAAGTTGCCCCCGCGATGGCGGCGGGCTGTTCGATGGTGCTCAAGCCGGCGCCGCAAACTCCGCTGAGCTCCTTCCTGCTGGCGGAAGTGGTGCAGCAGGCCGGTTGGCCCGATGGCGGACTGAACGTTCTGCTGCTCTCGAATGGGGATTCCGAACTGCTGGTGACCGACGAGCGCATCAAGCTCATCAGTTTTACCGGCAGCGCCGCCGTGGGGTGGGAGATCAAGAACAAGGCGGGCAAGAAGAAAGTCGTGCTGGAACTGGGCGGAAACTCCCCGGTCATCGTGCACAGCGATTGCGATCTCCAATACGCGGCTGACCGCTGTGTGACGGGCGGATTTTCCTATGCCGGCCAGTCCTGTATTTCTGTGCAGCGCATGCTGGTGGAGCATTCCGTGTACGGTAAATTCACCGACCTGCTGCTGGCGGGTGTCAGCCAGTTAAGAACTGGTGATCCTTTGGACGAATCGACCGACGTCGGGCCACTGATTCGCGAAAGCGATGCCATCCGAGCGGTGGATTGGATCCAGGAAGCGGTGCGTGGCGGAGCTCGTCTGCTGTGCGGAGGCAAGCGCAAGGGCTCACTACTGGAGCCGACCGTGCTGACCGGCACACGGCCCGACATGCGGGTAAACTGCCAGGAAATATTCGCGCCCGTCGTGACCGTGGAACCCTACACTGACTTTGATTCCGCGCTGAAAGAGGCCAACAACTCTCCCTACGGCCTGCAGGCCGGACTTTTTACCCGCGACGCCAAGATCATTTTCCAGGCGTACGAGGAGTTGGAAGTCGGTGGCCTGATCGCCGGCGACGTTCCGACCTTCCGCGTCGAACACATGCCCTACGGCGGCGTGAAGGATTCCGGCCTGGGACGCGAGGGCCTGCGTGACTCGATTCAGGAAATGACCGAGCCCAAGCTGCTGGTGATGAATCTGCGCTGAAGGTACGCGGACGAGTCTGATGTGTTGCCGAGCGACGCCCAACCTTCTCGTCATTCGCGAGGATCGAACGCTCCGAAGGGTTCAATGCAGCCGCTTCGTTTCCCAAATCGGAAAAATAAAAAACCTTGAGACCAAGGTATTCCACAACGCGGGTCAACTGCTATAATCACCCGTTTCAGTAACAACCGTCACACGAGAGTGTGACTCATGTACGGCATCGCGCGCCGCATCTTGGGGTATCCGGCGCGGCAAGCGGAAGACAAGAATACTCAATGCAGATCTTTCCACGCAGCAGCAACGCAATCGCCCGCGGATCACTATTCATCGTTGTCCTGGTGGCCGGCGTGGCGGGCTGGCTTCTGTATACGCTCGAGCGTTCGCCCTATATCACTCTCGAGGGCGTGAGAAAGCCGCAACCCGTTCCCTTCAGCCACCAGCACCATGTCACGGGTCTAGGCATTGATTGCCGCTATTGCCACACGTCGGTTGAGGTGTCGAGTTTCGCCGGCATCCCTCCAACTAAGACCTGCATGAACTGCCACGCGCAGATCTGGACCAACGCGGCTTACCTCGAGCCCGTGCGTGCCAGCTTCCGCACCGGGCAGTCGATTGAGTGGACGCGCGTCAATCAGTTGCCTGATTTCGTCTACTTCAATCACAGCATTCACATCAACAAGGGCGTGGGGTGCGACACGTGCCACGGCCCCATCGACAAGATGCCGCTGACGTACCAGTACGCGTCGCTGCAGATGGAGTTCTGCCTCGACTGCCACCGCGCCCCGGAAAAGTATCTGCGCCCGCGGGAGGAAGTCTTTAACATGCGCTACACTCCGCCCGCGCTGGTGCCGCAGAAGACCGAGGTGAGCTTCAATGGCAAAACGTATACCGATCAGGTCGAACTCGGCAACCTGCTGAAGTCGTTGTACAAAGTGCGTTCCGTAGCGGATATCACGAGTTGCAGCACCTGCCATCGCTAGGCAAATGGATTTGCGAGGAGCCTCGGTGACGAGGAACATGAACGAGCACAACAAAAGAGAGGCCGGCCCGGACGTTTGTCCCGGAAAGAAGAACCAGCTTGACCTCCACGCGGTGAAGGAGCAGATCGAGCAGACCTCCGGCCCCGAATACTGGCGCAGCCTGGAAGAACTCGCCGGGAGCGAAGAGTTCCAGGAAATGTTGCACCGAGAGTTCCCCAAAGGAGCTTCGGAGTGGATCGAGTCGTTCTCGCGCCGCGGATTCCTGAAGACGATGGGCGCCTCGCTGGCGCTCGCCGGGTTGTCCGGTTGCACGCGCTTGCCGCGGCAGGAAATCGTTCCCTACGTCAAGCAGCCGGAAAACGTCGTCCCTGGCAAGCCGATGTTTTACGCGACTGCCTTCACGCTCGGCGGATACGCGTCGCCAGTTCTGGTTGAGAGTCACGAATTTCGTCCGACCAAGATTGAAGGCAACCCGGACCATCCCGCCAGCCTGGGCGGCACCGACATTTACGCGCAGGCGTCACTGCTCGATCTCTACGATCCCGATCGCGCGCAGAACATCACCTACCTCGGCGATATTCGCTCGTGGGACGCCTTCATGGCCGCCATGAAGGGCCCGATCGCCGTGCAGAAAGGCATTGCCGGAGCGGGCGTTCGCATCCTGACGCAGACGGTTTCGTCGCCCACTTTGGCGAGCCAGATTAAGAGTTATCTCGACGCGAATCCGCAGGCCAAGTGGCATGTCTGGGAGCCGATTAACCGCGACAACGTCTATGAAGGCGCGAAGATGGCCTTCGGCGAAGTGGTCGAGACGCGCTACGACCTGTCGAAGGCGGACGTGATCGTCTCGCTCGACGCCGATTTCCTCTACGCCGGATTCCCCGGCTCGACGCGCTACATCCGCGACTTCGCCGCCCGCCGCAATCCCGACGGCAACATGAACCGGTTGTACGTGATCGAGAGCACACCGAGTTCGACGGGGATGAAGGCGGATCATCGATTGCCATGGCGCACCAGTGACCTTGAGATGTTCTTAAGTCGCCATGCGGGCGGACATTCTCTTGCCAATACTGGCCTGACGCAGGAACAGCTGAAATTCGTTGAAGCCCTGCGGAAAGATCTTGAAGAGCATAGCGGCGCCTGCGTGATGATTCCCGGTGATCATCTTTCCCCGACAGCGCATGCGGTTGTGCATTCCATGAATGCGTCGCTCGGGAACGTTGGCAAAACGGTCTTCTACGCCGATCCGGTTGATGCCAATCCCGTCAACCGCAACGAGTCGCTCAAGGCTCTCACCGATGACATTCGCAGCGGCAAAGTGGATTTGCTGGTGATTGTCGGCGGGAATCCTGTCTACGACGCACCCGCTGAATTTGAATTCGCTTCCGCCCTGAAGTCGAACGCTGTCGCGCAGAAGATCTACCTCGGAACCCACGGCAACGAAACTGCTGAACTCTGTCATTGGCATGTTCCTGAAGCGCACTATCTGGAGTCGTGGAGCGATGCTCGCGCGTATGACGGCACGGTTTCCATTGTTCAGCCACTGATCGATCCCCTTTACGGCGGCAGGACGGCGCACGAGATTGTTACGATCTTAGCGGGACAGCCCGGCATAAGTGGGCACGACCTAGTTCAGCAGTACTGGCAGAAACAGCAGATTTGCGCCGGCATTTGCCCGTTCGATGACTTCTGGCGCAAGTCTCTGCATGATGGCTGGATTGAAGGAACAGCGTTCAAAACAAAGAACGCCACCGCAAAGACTGCGAGCGGGCCGGCGACAGCGCTGCAAGCTGCGAATTCCATCGAACTCAACTTCCGCCGCGATCCCTCCATCTACGACGGGCGCTTCGCCAACAACGGATGGCTGCAGGAACTCCCGAAGCCGCTGACCAAGCTGACCTGGGACAACCCGGTCATGATCGGCCCGGCGATGGCCGAGCGGCTCAAGCTGAATTTCAAAGACGTGGTCGAAGTCGAGTTTCAGGGTAAGAAAGTCAAAGGCCCGGTCTGGATTCAGGCCGGACATCCGGACAATTCCGTCACTCTGTTCCTCGGCTACGGCCGCAAGCGCGCCGGACAAGTCGGAACCGGTGTGGGATTCGATGTCTATCCCTTCCGCACCGCGCAGAATCCGTGGATTGCCAGCGGCGTAAAGCTCACCGCCACCGGCGAGACCTACAACCTCGCCTGCACGCAGGGCTATCAGGCGATGGAGACGCCTGACGGCAGCGAGCGTCCGATCGTGCAGGAACGCAGCCTCGCGGAATACAAGAAAGAACCGGACTTTGCGCAGGAAGAAGACAAGAAGACGCCGCGCGAACTCACGCTCTACCCCAACTACGATTACTCGAAAGAAACCTACAGTTGGGGCATGGCGATCGACCTGAACGCCTGCGTGGGCTGCAACAACTGCATCGTCGCCTGCCAATCGGAGAACAACATCGCGGTCGTCGGCCAGGAGCAGACGCTCAAGGGCCGCCACATGCACTGGATCCGTGTTGACGCCTACTACAAAGGCGATCGCAACAATCCCGAGGGTTTCTTCCAGCCCGTGCCTTGCATGCAATGCGAGAACGCGCCCTGCGAACTGGTTTGCCCGGTGGGCGCAACCACCCACAGCACCGAAGGCCTGAACGACATGGTCTACAACCGGTGTATTGGGACGCGCTATTGCTCGAATAACTGTCCCTACAAGGTGCGCCGGTTCAACTTCCTGCTGTTCCAGGACTGGGAGACGCCGCAGTACAAGATGATGCGCAATCCCGATGTGACCATCCGCAGCCGCGGCGTCATGGAGAAGTGCACCTACTGCGTGCAGCGCATCAATGAAGCGCGGATCGACGCCGAGCGGCACGACACGACAGTCCAGGACGGCAGCCTCAAAACCGCTTGCCAGCAATCGTGTCCGGCGAACGCAATCGTGTTCGGCAACCTGAACGACCCGAACAGCGTGGTCAACAAGTGGAAGGCGCAGCCGAGAAACTATTCGCTTCTGGGCGAACTCAACACGCGGCCGCGTACGACGTACCTGGCGGAAGTCCGCAATCCGAATCCCGAACTCGAATCGGAGCGCAGCTAAGGCATGGCTACCCAAACGCAAATCCCGGTGGCGGATCAGCGGGCTCCGGTCATTGAGCCGGGGCATAACTTTTCGACCATCGGCGAGAAGGTCTCGAACATTGTGCTGCGGCGCCCCATCTCGCTGGGATGGGTGCTCGGCTTCCTGATCATGTTCTCGGGGATGAACATGCTGCTGTTTGCCCTGGGATACCTGTTCCTGAAAGGCACGGGAATCTGGGGCATCACGATTCCCATCGGCTGGGGATTCGCCATCATCAATTTCGTCTGGTGGATCGGCATCGGCCACGCTGGCACGCTGATCTCCGCCATTCTCTGTCTACTGCGCCAGACCTGGCGCAATTCAATCAACCGCTTCGCCGAAGCGATGACCCTGTTCGCGGTGGCCTGCGCCGGCGTTTTCCCCCTCGTCCACACCGGCCGTCCGTGGCTCGCCTACTGGATGTTCCCCTATCCGAACACGATGAACTATTGGCCCCAGTTCCGGAGCCCGCTCATCTGGGACGTGTTCGCGGTCTCGACCTACTTCACGATTTCGCTCGTGTTTTGGTTTGTGGGATTGATTCCTGATTTCGCGACCATGCGCGACCGCGCCGAGCATCCGCTGACCCGCGGTGTCTACGGTATTCTCGCGATGGGCTGGCGCGGATCGGCGCGGCATTGGCATCGCTACGAGACTGCCTACCTGCTTCTGGCCGGACTGGCGACGCCTCTGGTGCTCTCCGTACACACGGTCGTAAGCTTCGACTTCTCCATCAGCATCGTACCCGGCTGGCACACGACGATCTTCCCGCCCTACTTCGTCGCAGGCGCGATCTATTCCGGATTTGCCATGGTCTTGTGCCTGGCGATTCCGATCCGCGCCATCTACGGCCTGGAAGATTTCATCACCATGCGGCACCTGGAGAATTCCGGCAAGGTGATGCTCGCCACCGGCCTGATCGTGGCCTACGGCTACGGAATTGAAGCCTTTATGGGCTGGTACAGCGGGAACAAGTTCGATTCCTTTCTGCTCTGGAACCGGCTGCACGGGCCTTATGCCTTCTGGTATATGAGCCTGCTGGCGTCGAACATCGTGATTCCGCAGTTGCTATGGATCAAGAAATTCCGCACGAGCACCTTCTGGCTGTGGGTAATCTCGCTCGTCGTTCTAGTTGGCATGTGGTTGGAACGCTTCATCATTATCGTCGTCAGCCTGCAGCGTGATTTCCTGAATTCGTCCTGGGGTATGTATTACCCGACCAAGTGGGACTGGATGACTTACCTGGGCACGATCGGCATGTTCCTCACCGCCATGTGGCTGTTCGTGCGCATCCTGCCGATGGTCTCGATTTCTGAGTTGCGCACCTTGCTGCCGGAAGCGCATGTGAAAGAAACGGAGGAGGTCGCGCAATGAACGACGCTTCCGTATACGGATTGATGGCCGAATTCGATTCGCCACAGCAACTCCTGGACGCGGCCAACGAGGCGCATAAGGCGGGCTACAAGAAGATGGACGCTTACAGTCCATTTCCCATCGAAGGGCTGGCCGACGCCATCGGATTCCACAAAGACATGGTTCCGTTCGTGACGCTGGTTGGAGGAATCATCGGTGGGCTTTCGGGATACCTGTTGCAGTACTACGTACACGTGATCAGCTATCCCCTGAACATCGGCGGCAGGCCGTTTCATTCCTGGCCGTCGTTCATCATCGTGACGTTCGAAATGACAATTCTGTTCGCCGGATTGTCGGCCGTTTTCGGCATGCTGGCGCTGAATGGGTTGCCCATGCCGTATCACCCGGTCTTCAACGTGCCGGAATTCACAAAAGCTTCAGAGAGCAAATTCTTCCTGGTCGTGTTCGCCAGCGATCCGAACTATGACGACGCCGATACTCGGGCCTTCCTGAAGGGGCTTACCCCGCGCGCCATCTCGGAGGTGCCTGCTTAAATCATGCGCAACCTTCGAACAATTCTGCCTGCACTGTCCGCGCTGATCTTCATTTCGGCCGGATGCCGCATTGATATGCATGTGCAGCCCTACTACCGGCCTCTCACCAAGAGTGATTTCTTTGCTGACGGCCGCTCCGCGCGGCAGCCGGTCGAGGGCACAGTCGCCCGCGGCGATCTCCACGAGGACACGTACTTCTACACTGGCAAGATCAACGGCAACCCCGGCGACTACATGCCGTTTCCTGTAACCGAACAGGTACTAGCGCGCGGTCGCGAGCGCTACAACATCTATTGCACGCCCTGTCACGGACGCGTCGGCGACGGCAACGGTTTCATCCCCTCGCGCGGATTCCGTCGGCCACCGTCGTTTCACATCGATCGCCTGCGGAAGGCGCCGATCGGCTATCTCTTCGACGTCGACACTAATGGCTTTGGCGTCATGCCCGACTATGCGTCGCAGATTGTGCCCCGCGACCGCTGGGCCATCGCTGCCTATATCCGGGCGCTGCAATTGAGCCAGAACGCTACCGCAGCCGACATCCCTGCTGGCCAGAAGATTCCATCGCCGGCGCCTGCATTTCAAGACATTGGCACCGGCGCGACTTTGCCGGTCGTGAAACCGAAGTCGGCGGAAGAAGGCGGCGAGAAAAAAGAGGAGCGGAAATGACCACGGCGACCCTGAATAAATCGGACCTGATGGCCCCAGCCGTGGCCGAGACGATGGGAACGCGCTCCATGTTCGTCGGACTCGTCGGCGTCGCCGCGTGTGTAGCAGCCGCATTTCTCAACCCCGACAACTTCTATTCCGCGTACCTCACGGTCTTCATGGCGGCGCTGGGCCTCTCACTCGGCTGCATGGCCATCCTGATGCTCTACCACCTGGTCGGTGGCGCGTGGGGCACGGTGATTCGCCGCATTATGGAAGCGGGCATGATGACGCTGCCGCTGATGGCGGTGCTCTTCATCCCCATCCTGTTCAACCTGCCACGGCTGTATGACTGGGCGCGGCCGGCAGAGTACGCGAAGGACCCGAAACTGGCGGACATCGCGCGCGTCTACCTCAACTTCAACGGGATTCTCTGGCGCGCCGCCATGTACTTCGCCCTCTGGATCGGCATGGCGTTCCTGCTGAACCGCTGGTCGTCGCAGCAGGACTACCCCGAATCCCAGGGCCGGAGCACACTTCGTTTCCGTGCGCTGAGCGCACCCGGGCTGGTCATCTACTCCCTGTCGATTTCCTTCGCCATCATTGACTGGGTCATGTCGCTGCAGGCGCGCTGGATCTCGACCATCTACGGTCTGATCTTCATCGCCGGGCAGGCCCTGGCGGCGTTTTGTTTTGCGGTTGTGATTGAGCACATTCTCAGCAAGCGCAAGCCGATGTCGGACTACCTGACACCGACGCAAGTGCACGATCATGGCAAGTTCATGCTCGCCTTCGTGATGGTCTGGGCGTACTTCAATTTTTCGCAGTGGCTGATCATCTGGGCCGGCAACTTGCCGGAAGAAATTCCATGGTTCGTGCGCCGCATGAATGGAGGATGGGGCTGGGTCGGCCTGTTCCTCGCGGCCTTCCACTTCGGCGTGCCCTTCGCGATGCTGTTGTCGCGCCAGTTCAAACGCCAGGTTGGAAGCCTGGTTTTTCTCGCGACGTGGCTGCTGGTGATGCGGTTGGTGGACATCTGGTGGCACGTGGAACCGTCGGCATCGCTGCATCACGACACGATTCACGTGAGCTGGTCGCTGTTCGCCGCGCTTCTCGGCATCGGCGGCCTGTGGATGGCCTACTTCCTCCGCAATCTGCGATCGCGTCCGCTGCTGGCAGTGTACGCCCCGCAGACGCTGAGACTTCTGGAGCCGTCGCATGAGTGATGAAACCCTGAACCACGGCCACGGCAACCACGGCGTCGAGTTCGAGCGCGAAGACCTGAGTACGCGTGGCATCTTCGGCTTCATGATCGGCCTGGCGATCATCGGCGTGGTGATTTATTTCATCATCAACGGGATGTACTCATTCCTTGATAACTACGAGCGCTCGCAGATGAGCGCGTCGAGCCCGCTGGTGAAGCCGGACGATGCGAAGAGAATCGGCTCCCGGCGTTTGACCGAGGATGAAGTCAAGAAAGCCTTCAAGGACAACGGCGCTCCCCTGCTCGAAACTGACGAACGCGGCCAGTTTCATGATTTCCTCATGAACCAGGAAGATCAGCTCCACAGCTATGACTGGGTCGATGAAAAGGCTGGCGTGGCGCGGATTCCGATCGAGCGTGCCATGGAATTGATCGCGCAACGGGGCTTGCCGGTACTGCCGCAAAGCGCAGAAGCAGGCGCCGCCGTGAAAGCAACAGGAACAAAGCCGGCGGAGAAGGCAAAGAAACCATAGGGCCGGCGCTACAAGAAGGAATTGCTGTGAGAAACAGAACACTGATTTTCGCAACGCTTTGTACGGCACTGATCGCGACCTCGCTCCAGGCCCAGCGTGGCCCCATGAGCGGCGGGATCATGTCGCCGCCGGCGAATATGCGTCCCCCTGGGCTGGAGTTCGTCGGCATCGAGCAGCACCTCAACGCGGAGGTCCCCGGCGATCTCGAATTTCGCGACGAACTGGGCAACACCGTGAAGCTCGGCGACTATTTCGGCAAAGGACGCCCCGTCATCCTGAATCTCGGCTATTACCAGTGCCCGATGCTTTGTGGTGAGGTTCTGCAGGGCCTAAGCGGATCGTTGCGCGTACTCAAGTTCGACCTGGGCAAGGATTACGAGGTGGTCACGCTCAGTTTCGATCCGCACGAGACGACGGAAATGGCGGCAGAGAAGAAACGCGAAATGATGAAGCGCTACGGCCGCTCGGGCGCTGAGCAAGGGTGGCATTTCCTGACCGGTTCCGCAGAGTCGATCAACGCTGTCACCAAGGCCGTTGGTTTCCAGTATCAGTGGGATGAAAAGACCCAGCAGTATGCGCATGCGACGGCCATCGTTCTGCTCACGCCCGACCGTCATATCGCCGAGTACTTGTATGGCGTGGAATTCTCGCCGAAGGATCTGCGGCTTGGCCTGGTGCAGGCCTCGCAAGGCAAGGTCGGCAATCTCGGCGACCAGGTTCTGCTCTACTGCTATCACTACGATCCGAGAATCGGAAAGTACGGTGCGGTGATCAGCAACATTCTGCGCCTGGCGGCGCTGGCGACCATGCTGATCCTGGGCACGTTTGTGTTCATCATGTTCCGCGCGGACGCGGGCGCGGCACACAAAGAACTGAGGCGAACCACGTAATATGTCGAAATTTCTACCCTTGTGGCCCGATCAGGCTTCGACCATGGCTGGCCAGGTAGATGCCCTCTACCTCTACCTGGTGCTGGTGTCTGCCGTGATGACCGTGCTCATCTATCTGGCCGTGGTGGTGCTGGCGGTCAAGTTTCGCCGCAGCGCCGGCCACAAGGCCGAGCAGATTGAAGGCTCCACGGTTCTGGAAATTGGCTGGTCGGTGATTCCCTTCGGCGTCATGCTGACATTCTTCATCTGGGGCGCGCTGCTCTACTTCAAGGAGCGAACGCCTCCTACCGACGCCACTGAGGTCTACGTCGTCGCCAAGCAATGGATGTGGAAGATCGAGCACATGGAAGGCCAGCGAGAAATCAACGAGCTGCACGTTCCTGTTGGCGAAAACATCAAGCTGGTGATGACTTCGCAGGACGTGATTCACAGCTTCTACGTTCCCGCGTTTCGCATCAAGCAGGACGTACTGCCCGGCCGCTATACGACATTGTGGTTCAAGGCGACCCAACCCGGAACGTATCACCTGTTCTGCGCCGAATACTGCGGCACCTCGCACTCTGGCATGATCGGCCACATTGTCGTCATGGAGCCGCGGGATTACGCGCAATGGATGACCGGTGGACCGAGCATTCCCTTGCCTGAGGCCGGTAAGCAGTTGTTCTCAACGCTCGGCTGCAGCACCTGCCACCGTTTCGATATTCAGGGCCGCGGCCCCAATTTGCAGAACGCTTTTGGCAAACCGGTCTTGCTCGAAGATGGACGGACGGTCATGGTGGACGACAACTACGTGCGTGAATCCATCCTCAATCCCACCGCGAAGATCGTGAACGGTTTTAAGCCGGTGATGCCCACATTCCAGGGTCTGATCACCGACGAACAATTGAACGCGCTGGTGGCCTACGTCAAGTCGTTGGGCCAGCCAGCGGCGGGAACGGCGGGCGCACAGAATCAGCCCGCTGCCTCTCCCGCGGGACAAACCCAGAAGACGCAGGTGCAATAGTCATGGCGAGCGCAGCAATTCCGGCGAACCAGGTCCCAGAAAAGAAGACCAACTATCTCACGAATGGGTACAGCGTCAAGAGTTGGCTGCTGACCACGGACCACAAGCGGATCGCGATCCTCTACCTCATCTCGATCACGGCTTTCTTCTTCCTCGGCGGATTCTTCGCCATGCTCATCCGGCTCGAACTGCTGACTCCCGCCAGCGACCTGATGCACGCCGATACTTACAACAAAGCCTTCACCATGCACGGGATGATCATGGTGTTCTTCTTTCTCATCCCGGTCGTGCCAGCCACGCTTGGAAACTTCCTCGTCCCGATGATGATCGGAGCGAAAGATCTTGCCTTCCCGCGTATCAACCTGCTGAGCTGGTACCTGTACATTCTCGGCGGCGGACTCATTCTGCACTGCATGCTGACCGGCGGCGTCGATACCGGCTGGACCTTCTACACACCATTCAGCACAGCGTTCACGAATACGAAAATCATCGAGGCTGGACTGGCCGCCTTCATTGCCGGGTTCTCGTCCATCTTCACCGGATTGAATTTCATCGTCACCATTCACCGCATGCGGGCACCCGGACTTACCTGGAACCGTCTGCCTCTCTTTATCTGGGCCCAGTATGCGACCAGCATCATCATGATTCTGGGCACGCCGGTGGTGGCCATCACCATCGTGCTGGTGGCGGTGGAGCGCCTCTTCCATCTCGGGATCTTCGATCCCAGGCTCGGCGGTGACCCGCTTCTCTTCCAGCACCTGTTCTGGTTCTACTCGCATCCGGCGGTCTACATCATGATCCTGCCCTCGATGGGCGTGATCAGCGAACTCATCACGGCCTTCTCGCGCAAGCGCGTGTTCGGCTACCGCTTTGTTGCGCTCTCCAGCATTGCCATCGCTGTCATCGGCTTCCTGGTTTGGGCCCACCACATGTTCGTCGCTGGAATTTCGCTGTACGCAGCGATGATTTTCTCGTTCCTGACATTCTTCGTCGGCGTACCTTCCGCCATCAAGGTTTTCAACTGGACCGCAACACTCTACAAAGGCTCGATCTCGTATGCCACGCCGATGCTCTACGCCTTCGGATTCATCGGGCTGTTCACCATCGGTGGGTTGACGGGGCTGTTCCTGGCGACGCTTGGCATTGACGTCCACGTTACCGACACGTACTTCGTCGTGGCGCACTTTCACTACGTCATGGTTGGCGGCGTAGTCATGGGATTCCTCGGAGGGATGCATTTCTGGTGGCCCAAGATCTCAGGGCGCCTGTATCCGGAAGGTTGGGCCCGACTGTCGGCGCTGTTCGTATTTGTCGGATTCAATCTGACGTTCTTCCCGCAGTTCATTCTCGGCTACCTGGGAATGCCGCGACGCTATGCCGACTATTCGCAGATGCCAGAATTCCAGGTGCTGAACGTACTCTCGACCGCGGGGGCCAGCGTGCTCGCCGTGGGCTACCTGTTGCCGATGATCTACTTCCTTTGGTCGCTCCGCTACGGACCCCTCGCCGAAAACAACCCCTGGGCTGCAGCCGGACTGGAATGGATGACCGCCTCTCCGCCACCCACGTTCAATTTCGATGAGACTCCCGTCGTGACCTGGGAAGCCTACAACTATGACGAACTTGACCATCTGAAGGAGCAGAAGGAGGTTGCCGTTGGCTGACAGTCACGCCACCGCAGTCGAAGCTGCCGTCCCCAACCCCGAACTGCGCCACCACTTCGCCGATATGGAGCAGCAGAAGAATGCCGCCTCGCTCGGCATGTGGCTGTTCCTGGTAACGGAAATCATGTTTTTCGGTGGCCTGTTCTGCGCCTATCTCGTATACCGCAGCATGCATTTCGCCGCCCTGGCAGCGGGCAGCCAGACGCTCGATATCAAATGGGGCGCCATTAATACGGCCGTGCTCATTGTCAGTTCGGTCACGGTGGTTCTCGCTATCAATGCAATTCAGAATGGCAAGGCGAAGAACACCATCGCCTATCTTGCAATTACCGTCGTGCTCGGCTTTGTGTTTCTCGGCATCAAGGCCATCGAGTACACCAATAAATTTGAAGAGAACCACGTCCCCGGAGCGCACTTTCACTTCACTGGGACTTTTGACGACAACGGGAAAGAAATCGCCGTTGATCCCCATCAGGTGGAACTCTTCTTCTCGCTCTATTTTGCGATGACCGGCATGCATGCCCTGCATATGATCATTGGCATCGGCATCATGAGCACGCTGGCCGTGATGACCTGGCGCGGACGATTCTCCGCTCAATACTACACACCGATTGAAAACGCGGGGCTGTACTGGCACCTGGTGGACATCATCTGGATTTACCTGTTCCCGTTGCTGTACCTGATCAGCCGTCACCGGTGAGGATGCATATGTCGAAAGAACACACAGTTTCCCTGGGAACGTATCTACTGATTGGCACGACCCTGCTCGTCCTTACCGTCGCGACGACGCTGATCGCCTTTGTAAACCTGGGACCATTTAACGCCGCGGTGGCCCTGACGATCGCAACCATCAAAGCCCTGCTTGTCATTCTCTTCTTCATGCATGTGAAGTACACCAGTGAAAAGATGACTGGAGCCGTCGTGGTCGCAGGGTTCTTCTTCCTCGCAATTCTTCTGGCCCTCTCCATGTCCGACTACCTGACGCGCGCCTGGCGCTAGCGAGTGAACTGAGGGTTATTTTCAACCGTCCCTCCGGAACCGGGCCCAAGGCCTCCCCTTGCGCCCAACGCCCGCATCCTCGAATATGTTGTGTACCTATGACCCCAGTCTCTGCCCCTGTTTCACCCCACGCCGTGCAGGTGGACGTCCCTGCCCTCCAGGGAGCCCTCCGCCGCCATCTTCGCGGCGAGGTCTATTTCGACTCGGGCAGCCGGGCCCTATACGCTGCCGACGGCTCGAACTATCGTCAGGTCCCCATAGGCGTGGTCGTTCCACGCGACACCGAAGACGTCCTCGCAACGGTTGCGCTCTGTCGCGAACATCACGCTCCGTTACTGGCTCGGGGCGGCGGGACGTCGCTCGCTGGACAATGCTGCAACACCGCGATCGTGCTCGACTTTTCGAAATACATGGCACGGATGCTGGAAGTCGATCCCGTACGCCGCATCGCCCGCGTGCAGCCCGGTGTCATCCTCGATCATCTCCGCGCCGAAGCCGAGAAGCATCATCTGACCTTCGCTCCCGACCCGGCAACGCACGACCGATGCACCATCGGCGGCATGATCGGCAATAACTCCTGCGGTGTGCACTCCATCATGGCCGGCAAGACCGACGACAATATCGAGGCGCTCGAAGTCCTCACGTATAACGGCCAGCGAATGCACGTCGGCGCCACCAGCGCAGAAGACTTCAACCGCTTCTGCCGTGAAGGCGGGCGCCGTGCTGAAATCTACACCGGCCTGAAATCGATCGCTGACCGTTGCGGTGATCAGATCCGCCGCGAATATCCGGACATTCCCCGCCGCGTTTCTGGATATAACCTCAACCACCTGCTCCCCGAGAACGGATTCCACGTTGCCCGCGCGCTGGTCGGCTCGGAAGGCACCTGCGCGACCATTCTCGAAGCGACCTGCCGCCTGGTGGAAAGCCCGCCGGAGCGCGTGCTGCTCGTCATCGGATGGCCTGACATTTTCCTGTGTGCCGATCATGTGCCGCAGATCATGGAGCACGGGCCCATCGGGCTTGAGGGCATCGACGACGTCATCGTCAATGCCAGCCGCCGCCTTGGAAAGAACACCGAGGGCATCGCGTTCCTGCCGGAAGGCCGCGGATGGCTATTGGTCGAGTTCGGCGCAAACACCGCACCCGAGGCCGAATATCAGGCACGTCGCCTGATGGAGGCGCTGGAGCGTTCTGCAAGTCCACCCAGTCTCCGTCTCTTCACCGACCCGCGCCACGCACGCCGCATCTGGGATGTCCGAGAGTCGAGCCTGGGCGTTACTTCGCATGTGCCGGGCGAGCCTCCACGCTGGGAAGGATTTGAAGATTCTGCGGTCTCCCCGGAAAAACTCGGCGCCTACCTCCGCGACCTGCGCAAACTGATGCAGGCCTATAACTATGACGGCGCGTTCTACGGACACTTCGGCCATGCCTGCGTGCATACGCGCATGGACTACGATCTGGAATCGGCCGAAGGAATCCGCAAATTTCGCCAGTTCATGGAGGAGGCCGCCGATCTCGTCGTCGGCTATGGTGGATCACTTTCCGGCGAACATGGCGACGGCCAGGCTCGCGCCGAACTGCTGCCGAAAATGTTCGGACCGGAACTGATGCAGGCTTTCCGCGAGTTCAAGTGTCTCTGGGACCCGGACTGGAAGATGAATCCCGGAAAACTCATCGAGCCGTATCGCCTCGACGAAAACCTCCGCCTCGGCGCGAACTACGACCCCTGGCAACCAGCGACACATTTCAAATTTCCCGACGATCACGGCAGTCTGGCCAGCGCCACTCTAAAGTGCGTTGGCGTGGGCAAGTGCCGCCGCTACGAAGGCGGCGTAATGTGTCCCAGCTTTCGCGTTACGCGCGACGAAGAACACTCGACGCGCGGCCGCGCCCACCTGCTCTGGGAGATGACCCAGGGTGAAGTCATCAAGGACCGCTGGCAGAGTGAAGCGGTGAAAGAATCCCTCGATCTGTGTCTGGCTTGCAAAGGGTGCAAGAGCGACTGCCCAACCGGCGTCGATGTAGCTACCTACAAGGCAGAGTTTTTGTCGCATTACTACGAAGCAAACCAGCGCCCGCTGAATGCGCTGGCGTTTGCGAATATCGATCTGTGCGCAAGAGCGGCCTCACACGTACCGGGCCTTGTCAATCTGACAACGCAGTTGCCGTTCCTGCGCAATCTGGCCAAGCGAGCCGCCGGAATCCCCGCCCAGCGCCGTATCCCGGCCTTTGCGCCGCAGACGTTCAAGCAATGGTGGGAGGAGCAACATCCGCGTGGTGACGGCCGTGGGGGAACGGGCACTCCGGCCCGTCCGGTCGAGCGAAGCAAGACAAGCAGCGCCGGCACGACCGTGCTGCTCTGGGCCGACACCTTCAACAACCACTTCCTCCCCTCGACCGCCAAGGCCGCCGCCGAAGGCCTCGAAGCCGCAGGCTTTGCCGTCACTGTCCCTCGCGCCCACCTGTGCTGCGGACGCCCTCTCTACGACGTCGGCATGCTCGACCGTGCCAAGACTCTGTTGATCGACATCATGGACGAACTTCTCCCCGAAATCGAAGCCGGCACGCCGATCGTCGTCCTCGAGCCCAGTTGCGCCGCCGTCTTCCGCGACGAACTCACCAACCTCTTCCCCAAAGACGAGCGCGCCCACGCACTCTCACAGCAAGTCTTCCTGCTCAGCGAATTTCTGGAAAAGTACGCCAAGGATTTTCCGCTGCCGCCGCTCGCCCGAAAAGCGTTGGTTCACGGGCATTGCCATCACAAAGCGATCATGAAGATGACGGCGGAGGAAGCCGTCCTGCAGCGGTTGGGCGTGGACTTCACCGCGCCCGCCCCCGGATGCTGCGGTATGGCCGGGGCCTTCGGCTTCGAGAAAGAGAAGTATGACATCTCGGTGGCGATCGGCGAACTCGAACTGCTCCCCGCCGTCCGCAAGGCCCCGACCGACTGGCTGATCATCGCCGATGGCTTCAGTTGCCGCGAACAGATAGCCCACGAAACCGACCGCCAGGCACTGCATCTGGCCGAAGTCCTGCAGATGGCCCTGCGTGAAGCGACCGAGAGCCCCGAGGGCATTCCGCTGTTCGAGTCCGCCCCGCAACACTACCCCGAAGACGCCTGGGTACGCCCGCGTGAAGCTGCCATTCAGAGATCAATGAAGAGGACCGGCCTCGCGATCGCGGGAATGGCGGCAGGGGCGGCGTTGCTGTGGGCGTTCTCAAGGAAGCGCTGAGGGCACGAGAAGGCGGGCAACTAGTGTCCGCCCTTCGCCAGTGTCGTGAAAAACTGCTCGTGTGTCTCCCTCACTCTACTGCCCTTCGCAGCTCACGTGATCATTCCAATCCACGAAGGCGCCGTTGGGGTTGTGCCGCCACGCCCAGACGTGCAACTCAAAGAATGGTGCCGGAATGTTGTACCGGTTCGGGATGCCGACCAGTTGGAAGCTCTGGCCTTCGAGCACCGGGGGCGTGTTGTTGTTATTGGCCAGCCATGTGGCTGCGTCTACGATGTACTCCACTCCCACCAACTTCGAGTTCTCGTAGATCAACGCTTCAGGTGTCGAGACTTCAAGCTTGCCGTCCCCGACCAGAGTGCCGTTGACGTAATGCACGCCCATGGCGCCATGGTCCGGACCACTGACGCAGCCAAGGAACGGCCCGTAGCCTTCCGGTACGTTGCTCACGTCCAGGAAAGCTTTCGTGGCGTTGCGGACCTTTTGAACCAGAGTGGCTGAATCGGCCTGTTGATGACGCGCCTGGCTATTCCCGAGATGACTTCCCTGTGCGAAAAGCTGCGTGGCGGCAACCAGGCTCAGAAAAGCCAGACGCAAAGACCTGATGGCTGACACGTGGATAAGTGTCGTAACTCGTTTCGACATGGCTAACTCCTTCTCATTTTTTCGACTGAATTCTTGCCCCACCGCGAAGATCCTGGGGCAAACCCTCAAGGGACGCCATAGCCGCAGCCTTGCCGTTTCGTTGAATCTGTATTACCGCCCAACTAATAGATAACAAGCAACTTGTTTGCTTCTCCGCCATATCCGTTGTAGAATCTCCGTACTTGCTCTGGGGTGCTCATCTTGGCCACGAAGCCCGCCGACCCACCCGCTGCCATCCGCTTTGGAGACGATTTTGAGCTCGACCTGAGGGCCTACGAGCTGCGCTCCGGTGGAATTCCGCTCAAGATGAAGCCCATTCCCATGGAGTTACTGCTCTTCCTGATTGAGCGCCGTGGTGAACTGGTCACCCGAGAACAGATTGTCGACAGGATCTGGGGTCAAGGCGTCTTTTTCGACTCCGACAACAGCATTAATAATGCGATCAGCAAGATCCGCCAGGTTCTTCGCGATGATGCCGAAGAACCGCGGTTTATCCAGACCATCACCGGCAAGGGATACCGGTTCATCGCAACGGTGGTCGAAGTGGAGCCCCGTGTCCCTTCGCGAGGCCGTCTGCTGGAATTTGCCTCTCTGCGCGACGAGTCGACGGAGGGGCCTGAAGTCGTGCCGGTCGAGACGCGCCCTGCAAATCTTCCCGCTCCGCGAACCGGGTTCGTTGGGCGCGAGAAGGAAATAACTGCGGCCAAAGAACTGTTGCTGCGTCAGGATGTGCGCCTGCTCACGGTCACAGGTCCCGGCGGGATCGGAAAAACGCGCCTTGCGTTACAGGTGGCGAGCGGCATGGCCGCTCATTTTCCTGGTGGCATTCATTTTGTTGCGCTCTCCTCACTTAGCGATCCGGGCTTGATCGCCTCCGTGATCGTGCAAACGTTGGGCATCCGGCAGGCCGGAGGTCAGTCGCCTCTCGAAGTCCTCAGGCAGCACTTACGCGAATCGTCCGCTCCTATGCTGCTGCTGCTCGACAATTTCGAGCATCTGGTTCAAGCGGCGCCTACTGTGGCGGATCTGTTGGCCATTGCCTCCGACCTCAAGATTCTGGTCACGAGTCGTTCGGCGCTGCATGTTTACGGAGAACATGAATTTCCGGTGCCGCCGTTGGCACTGCCGGACTCGCGTTCGATTTCAACCGTGGAGATACTGTCACAGTGTCCGGCCGTCGCCCTGTTCGCCCAGCGCGCCGTTGCGGCCAAACCGGATTTTGCTCTGAATCGAGACAACGCTGCTGCCATCAGTGAGATTTGTGTCCGACTCGATGGTCTGCCTTTGGCCATCGAACTGGCCGCCGCCAGGATCAAAGTGCTGCCGCCCGTTTCCATGCAGGCGCGTCTGGCGAGCCGGCTGCAACTATTGACCGGCGGAGCTCGTGACCTTCCCCAGCGACAGCAGACGCTGCGCGCCGCCATGGACTGGAGTTACGACCTGCTAGCTCCGGCTGAACAAAAGCTTTTCGAGCGACTGTCTGTCTTTGTAGGCGGATGCACTCTGGAAGGCGCGGAAGCCGTGTGTGACACCAAGGGCGATCTCGGCATGGACCTGCTCGACGGGATGGCGTCACTGGTCGATAAGAGTCTTGTGCAGCGGGTCGAGCCGGAGAAAAGTGAGTCACGCTTCGCGATGCTGGAGACAATCCGCGAGTACGCTCTGGAAAAGCTGGTTGCCAGCGGAGAGGAAGCCCTGACCCGCCGAGCCCACGCTGCTTATTGCCTGGTCCTTGCAGAAGAGGGTGCAGCTGAACAGTGCGGCACAGCGGCGACCGAATGGCTGGAACGTTTCGCGCTCGAACACGACAATTTTCGCGCCGCCCTTGATTGGCTGACTGAAACCCGGAATGCGGCATGGGGACTGCGTTTGGGCGCGGCCTTGTTCCGCTTTTGGGAGATGGGCGAGTATCTCGCCGAGGGCAGAGCCCGGCTGGGCAAACTGCTGAACCTGGAAGGCGCGGCAATTCCTACCAAGGCGCGTGCACGCGCGCTGTTTGCCGCGGGCGTGCTCACAGGCGAACAGGGAGATGGTGACTCCGCCGATTCTCTGGTCCGCGCCAGCCTGGACACTGCCCTTCAGTTGGAGGACAAGCAGGGTGCTGCGGTCTGTCTCAACGCGCTGGCTGTTCAGGCCCGCGACCGGGGCGATGTGGCCCTTGCCTGCTCACTGTTCGAAGAAAGCCTGGCCCTGTGGAGAGAATTGAAGGACCAGAGAGCCTCCGCTCGCGCTCTCAGTAATCTCGCCAACGTCGTCGAGTTGCAGGGGGATCATGCCCGCGCGCGTTCTCTCTACGCGGAGTGCCACTCCATCTTTCAGGAATTGGGAGACCGCACCGGGGTGGCATGGTCCATCAACTATCAGGGAGACGTTGCCCGTGATCAGGGTGATTTCGCCGGAGCGCGATCCTTGTACGAGCAGAGCCTGGCAATTTTCCGCGAAATCAGCGACCGCTGGGGAATTGCAGGTACGCTCGCCGATCTGGGAAACCTGGCCAGGGAAGAGGGCGACTATTCCGCCACCTGCTCCCTGTACCAGGAAAGCATAAAGATCTTCCACGATCTGGACCACAAACGCGGAATAGCCCGGCTCCTGGAGTGCTTTGCAGGCGCAGCGGCTGTACAGGGCGAAGCCGAGCGAGCATTGCGACTGGCCGCTGCGGCGGCCGCATTGCGCCAGAACATCGGCGCTCCGCTCAAGCCAGTGGAGCAGACCAAACTGGAAGTGGGGCTCCACCCGGCACGCCAGGCCTTGACCCCTCAGGCAGGAGCGACGGCTTGGCTGGAAGGCCGGGCTCTGACGGTCGAGAAAGCCATCGCTGAAGCGCTGATGTTCAGTGCCGCCTCTGTCTGAAGTGACGGCCGTTCTGTGGTCTATTCCGCGCTTGTGGGATCGATCAGGCGTCGCACGGCAGAAACGCGATTGGCAGGAATCCCCACTCGCCGCGCGTGCTCCAGAATGATCGCTTCATTCGGGGCGATATAAACGCAGTACACTTTATCGCCCGTCACGTAGCTGTGGAGCCATTGGATCTCGGAACCGAGTCCTTTCAGAACCGTGACCGACTTTTGCGACAATTCTCGCAGCTGGGCATCGGAAAGATTTCCGGCTCCCGGGACTTCGCGTTCAATGACGAACTTCGGCATGCCATCCCCGTAATGGAGATATATCCTAACAAGCAGGTGGGGTAGCTTCAACACGCGAGGTTGGCACCCCCCGCCGGCAGACACTCGACGACACAACTAGGACGAGGTTCACGTGGATATCCGATCGCTTCAGAAGCCGTTGAAAGACCAGTACCGCAACGACCCCGGTGCTTCCAAAATCACCATCCGCGCCAAAGGTGGACAGACCGATGTCCCCGTATCCTGTTCGGTCGATATCGGACGCGCCATCTACGAGGCCGAGGCGCACCAGGGCGTCGGAGGCGCTGGAAGCGGTGCCTGCTCCGGTGATCTTCTCCTTGGGGCTCTGGCCGCGTGCGCCCAGATCACGTGCCAGATGGTGGCTGCGGCCATGGGTATACCAACCGACTGCATCGAGGTCACCGTAGAGGGCGACTTGGATCTTCGGGGCACGCTCGGCATCGCCAAAGACGTTCCCGTCGGCTTTGAGGGGATTCAACTCCATTTTGATGTGGCCGCTCCCCAGGCCACCGCGGAACAATTGCGCGCGTTGCGAGAAAAAACAGAACAGTACTGTGTGGTGATGCAGACCTTGCTGCGCCCGCCGCGTTTGCAGACTGAATGGGCGGGTCAGGAATAACAGTAGAGTCGAGACCGTTTTCTAACAGCTACATGATTGACATCCATAGACTTACACTTCTCCTGCCCATCCTCCCGACTTTCTGGGACAATTGAAGAGGTACGCCAGCCTGATACGAGCCTTCTCATGGATCCTAATCGCACCGCCGTCCTCAATCCGACGCAGGCCAATCCTGCTCTGGCCCGGCCCGCTGACACCTCTCTGCAGGGCTCCGTCCTGGTCCTGATCCAGTTCGACGTCTGCGAGGAAATCAACCTCGACGCCCTCCGCGACATCTTCGGCGCCCGCCGCCAGGAGGCCAGCTTCAAGCACCCTGCCCCCGGATACGTTCAGTACCAGCGCCCGCCCGTGGTGGAGCGAGTCGAACCACTGGTGCTCGAAAGCGGTGAGCGTCTTGACGCCCAAATCAAGTATTACGACTACGGTGTGCTCAGCGTGGTCTTCGAGCTGCCTTTTTCCGGCGACTGGGACACGCTCGTCCGCCTCTCCAGCCGCTGGGTTTGGGACACGGATTTCACCAGCTTCGCTCGCAAGATCGTCAAGCAGAAGATCGAACGCGCCCGTCCCGCGCTGGTCAAGCCCTATGAAGGCAACCCCGACGAAGTCTGGCTGCATGAAGACTACTTCGTCTTCCACGTGCGCGAGATCGCCGGAAACCCATCGGCCTCGGATTTGCTCGCTGCCGAAGGCGGACGCATCGCCCAGATCGTCCGCGGCGAGAACTGCGCGCTCTCCGACGGTGAACGCCAGGAAATTCTCCAGTCACGAATTTCTTATTATCCGAATGACCTGGCCGTGATCGGCTGGAACGGCGCGTTTCTCTACGACAACGCCGCCGGTGCCGAGCCATCGATTCAACTGCTCGAATATGCGAACTCGCAGTTGCTCGAATTCCGCCACTATGACGAGCTGCTCACGCGCGAGCTGCAGAGCGTCTACGACTTCCTTGAGCACGGCTCAACCGGCATCTTCGCCCGCTGGAAAAATGCGAAGCGTGCCACCCGCCTGCACACCGTGCTGCTCGACGTGGACGAACTCACCGAGCGCGCCGACAACGCCATCAAGTTCCTCAGCGACATGTTCGCTGCCCGCTTCTACAAAGCTGCCGCGGGCAAGATTGGCGTCAGCGACTACAAAGATTTGGTCAACCAGAAAGTCCACACCGCCGAAGAACTCTACCGCTTCATGGTCGACCAGTTCCACCAGAGCCGCGCGTTCGTGCTGGAACTGATGGTGGTGATTATTCTGATTATTGATTTGATCTGGCTGTTTAAGGGGGCGACGCCGATCTAAACCCGGTGGATAGTGGGCAGTGGTCGGTGGCCAGTTTGTGTCACATCAACTCATCGATAGCGCTTGGATAACTGGTACTGCGTCGCACTTATGCGAGCAGAGGTGGCAATTGTTGACCGCTGGGGTGAAAATGAAGCCTAAGAGCCGTCCCCTGGAGGACTGCCATGAGGATCCGCCGTGATTCGGTATTCATTTCGTCAATGCTTCTTACCGTTGCACTGCTTTGTGCGCTGCCAAAGTTCTTAGAAGACATACAAGAAGGGTACGAGCAGCATGTATCTGAGGCAAACGATCTAAGTCTCCCACTTTTCCTGCATACGATGGGCGATCTCGGCGTTGCTTCCATCGCCATTATTCTAGTTGCCCTGATCGTTACGTGGGCGGGATATGCAAAGTGCCTTCGGTCAGCGTGGTTTGCTATGTTCATCGTCGTGTGGGGTTGGGCATTCCCGCTTTTGGCATTGCCGTTATTCAAGAATTCCTTTGCCCTAACGTTCACTGAGCTGCTCTACGGCGCGCTTCACGGGTTCCGGTATCCTCGAATTTGGGTGAAAGAGATTCTGATCTTCTCGCTGATGGTCGTCGCCCTGCTCCTGCCAATAAAATCATTCTTTGTTCTCAGAGGAATTCGAGAACCAAGTCGCAGATTCTCGCCCCGGCTCATGGCGTTCTTTGTCGTGGGAATTCTGGTCGTTGGGATTGCACTGCTAGTGTGGATAGACTTTCGCACGTACGAGATTCCCTCTGCCCAGTTATTTACCTTCCTTGTACCGCCGCCTCCCCCTCCCTCTCCGGCACAATCTTGGCTCTCCAGGAGCGTAGACGAAAAGTACGGCTACGTGCTCGGCTATTTGAGCGGATTCCAAGGCGGCAAACGGCTGGCATGCTCGTTTTACAAAGGCAAGATAGCGGCGTCCTTGCCTCACAAAACGTTGCGTCCTGAGAATCTGCCACAGCAGGTCTGCATGACGAGTCTGCCTTATCTAATCGAAACGCATTACTACGCTTACGTGGACACGATTACGAACTACTACACAAAGTATCCACACGATCGAGAGGCCGAGGTTTCGAATATTTTGGATGCGATGGCCACGCCGCCGGGCCTCAGTGACATTGACCAAATTCATGCTAAGCTCGGCGCCGATTCGAGGCAGCATTAGCGAACGGCCCGCAGCTTCGTCGTTAGCGCCATTTAAGCTGCCTACGGAAGGACATGGCGCTCTGGTTAGGGACTCACTGGTCGCTTACCTCCAGGCACTGACCACTGCATGATCTCCTCCCTCCCATCGAACTCCGCATCGAGCATGCGCAGTCGCTCAAGGACAAGCGCCAGGTCGTCCGCAGCCTCAACAAGCGCCTGCACTCGTCGAAGCCGTGTCTGTTGGGCAGCATCCGCTGGTGGAGGATACGAGAAACTACAATGCCGTTCCTCTCCTGCCTGTAGAACGAGACGTGTTTGCCGTGCTCGTGGCGCCGCAGCCGGGCTATGCCAAACTAATCATAATCACTAACCACTATCCGCCGGTTCTCATAATTGCCACCCTCTGTCTCGAACTGGTTGTCGACGTTCCAGAGGCTTGCCGATCACGGTGGTGCCATGAAGTCCTAGGTAAATCGCCATGCACCAAACTGGTGTATAATGGTGTCATGGCAGCAACAAAACATGTGCGGCGAAGTCTCTCCCTTCCCGTTCCCATAGCGAAGCAAGTAGACCGCATGGCGAGAAGCCGGCGATTGAGCGACAACCGAGTGTTGGTTGAGCTGATCGAACTGGGGATTGAAACGCAAAAACAGAGAGAGAAGGCGTTCTTTGACCTTGCGGAACGTTTTCGTGCCACAACCGATTCAGAACAGGCCAAACGCCTCGGTGACGAACTGGGCCGTATGGTTTTCGGCGAATAATGCCTCAAATCGAAACGTGGCCGCGAATCCCCGAGGCCATCCGCGCCCATCTGGTCGAGCGTATGCACGACCGCAACATTAGTCTCACAGATCTCAATGAGCTCAGAACGTGGCTCGAGACCGGACCGGTTGTTCCCGCGGGACATTGGTTCAAGGATTTTGGTTCATTCAAGCTGTGTGGCGAAGGCAAATATCCCAAGACTTTCCTCCTTGCCGGCCAGCCCGCCATCGGCGAGAAACTTTGACGGCTTCCGGATGATCGCTTCCCTCACCCTCGAACTCCGCATTGAGCACGCGCAATCGCTCAAGGACAAGCGCCAGGTCGTCCGCAGCCTCAAGGACAAGCTGCGCGCCTCGTTCAACATTTCGGTCGCCGAGCTTGATCCCTCGAACCTCTGGAACCAGGCGACGATCGGCGTGGTCGCCATCTCCCACTCCCGCGACTACCTCGACGGCCTGATGAAAAACGTCGAGCGCGCCGCCCTCCGCATCGCCAACAATGCGGGGGCCGAAGTGACAGATTCGTTTGTGGAATTTCTGTGAGACAGGAGTCAGGGTCGGTAGTCAGGAGTCAGCGAGACCCTCGAAAAACGCGGCTGTTCTTTCCGGCAGAACCTGACTCCTGACTCCCAACTACTGACTCCTGTTTTCTGCTATTCTGAGCGGTTTTCCCCAGCAATCTATGGAACGTCGTGGAGTCAAATATCACCGGGACCGTCTCAGCGAAGCCATCCGCGAGGAGATCGAAACCATCCTCGAAGGCGAACTGGGAGACCCTCGCATCGGCCTGGTCAGCGTCTCCGGCGTGCAGATGGCCGAAGACGCCCGTTCGGCGCGCGTGCTCGTCAATGTGGCGGGCGACGACGACGAAGCCGAGCGCAGCCTGGAAGGCCTGGAAGCGGCCAAGGGCTTTGTTCGCCGCGAACTGGCGGAGCGCTTGCGCCTGCGCAAGCCGCCGGAACTCTTTTTCCAGCTGGATCGTTCCCAGCAATTGGAGAGCCGGGTGGAAGAACTCTTGGAGCGAGCAAAAAAGCGCCGCAAAGAGAAGTAGAGGGACCAGAAATGCCCTGTGCCAAGTTTGTTTTTGCTGACTACCGACTACCGACTACTGATTTTCATGCTTGACCGCGTCCTACAGGAAGTCCGCGCCCGTCGCCACTTCGTGGTGACCTCGCATGCCCGTCCCGACGGCGACGGCATCGGTTCCGCCCTCGCCTGCGCGCAGATTCTCCAGCACATGGGCAAAGAAGCCACGGTCGTGATGCACGACGGTGTCCCGCGGATTTATCAAAACCTGCCCTTTGCCGAACGGGTGATTCACGCCGAAACTGTGCCCGCGAACGATGCCGTCATCATCCTCGAGTGCGACAGCATCAAGCGCACAATGCTGGAGGGATTAGAGAATTGTTTTCTCATCAGCATTGATCACCACATGAGTGGCCGCAACTTCGCCCAGGTTAACTGGATCGATCCCAGCGCGATGGCCACCGCTGAACTGGTCTACCGCATGGCTCGCCTGGCCGGAGTCACGGTCGACGCCGACATCGCCACCTGCCTCTACACCGCGCTCATGACCGACACCGGCTCTTTTATGTTCGAAGGCACGAACGAACATACTTTCGCGTTGGCTCGGGAACTTGTGCTTGCTGGGGCTGATCCAGCCCGTTGCGCCCGCAGCATCTATTTCGGCCACTCCACCGCCAAACTTCGCCTCCTCGGCTCAGCGCTCACCAATCTCCACCGCGAAGGATCCCTCGCCTGGATCTGGGTGACTCAGGAGCAGATGGACCGCGCCGGTGCCCGAGAAGAAGACTGCGAAGGCCTGGTGAATTACGCACTCTCGATCGGTGACGTGCAGGTTGCCGTTTTCTTCCGCGAACTACCTGACCATCGTTTTCGCGTCAGTCTGCGCAGCAAAGGCGAAGTGAATGTCTCCGCCGTGGCGGAACATTTCGGTGGCGGAGGCCACAAGTGCGCCAGCGGATGTTCAGTAGAAGGACCTCTAGCGACGGCCGTGGCTCGCGTGGTCGAGCGCCTGCGCGCCGAGAAAGCAGCGGTGAACGCATCATGAATCCAGACGTCATCCGGCAGTTGATCTCGTTTGTCGGCGCGCTCCTCATCCTGGTCGCCTATGCCGGGTATCAATTCGGATGGACTGACGCTCGGCACCCGTCTTTCAATATTCTCAACGGCCTGGGATCAGCCATCCTGTTCTGGATCGCGCTCCATCCCCTTCAAATCGGCTTTCTCGTGCTCGAAGGCGCTTGGACCTTGATCAGCATCTGGGCCCTCCTACGCCATCATCGTGCCTGACATCTCCATGAACATGCGAACCCGCACTGACGTGCTCCTGCTGGTTGCGTTCTGTGGGTTTCTCTTCTTCTATGGCCTGGGGTCGTTCGGACTCGTCGGCGCCGACGAGCCACGCTAAGCCCAGGTCGCTCGCGAGATTCTCGATAGCCACGACTGGATAACACCCACGCATCAAGGCAAACCGTGGCTGGAAAAGCCGGTCCTCTACTACTGGCAGGCCATGCTTTCCTACTCGCTGTTCGGCGTGAGCGACCGCGCCGCGCGCATCCCTGCGGCTGTTGACGCGGCCCTGTTGATCGCAGCGATCTATCTCTTCTTACGTCGCTTCCGCCCCGGCTCGGAAATTGATGGAGCTCTAATTACCGCAGGGTGCGTCGGCATCATTGGTTTCGCCCGCGGCGCCTCCACCGACATGCCGCTCGCCGCCACATTGGCCATCGCGATGCTCGCCTGGTTTGCGTGGTACGAAGGCAAGAACAGGCTCGCGCTCGCCGCGTTCTACTTCTTTCTTGCCTTGGCGGCTTCGGCGAAGGGCCCGGTAGCGCTGTTTCTCGCCGTGGCCGTCGTGCTGATCTTCGCAGCGATAAAGCGCGAGTGGCGAAGCATTCTCGATACACTCTGGATCCCCGGCATCGCGCTGTTTCTAGCTGTCATGTTGCCCTGGTACGTACTAGTACAGCTTCATAATCCAGAGTTCTTCCGCGTCTTCATTCTCGAACACAACTTCGGCCGTTTCGGCCACGACCTGTATCATCACCGCCAGCCGTTCTGGTTCTACATACCCGTCCTATTGGTTGCGCTGATGCCGTGGACGTTGTGGCTGATCCTGGCAATGGTCGAGCGGGCGCGGCTTATCTGGTCAGAAAAGCGGGAGGCATGGACGACGCCCGAAGACTCGTGGCAGTTATTCCTATTGATCTGGCTGCTGATTCCCGTCTTGTTTTTTAGCGCATCGCAATCCAAGCTGCCGGGCTACATTCTGCCTGCGACTCCGGCCGGGGCTCTGCTGGTGTCTGAATACATACGAGGCCGGCGAGGTGCGGACGCCACGACTCCGAAATGGATTGCTGCAACACACGGCGCACTGTGTGGGCTGCTCGTTTTTGCTGCCATGTCCGCTCCCGTTCTCCAGATCAGCCACGGCCTGTCCGCAGGAAGGTGGACGTATATAGCGTGCGGGGCGGGCGTGATCGCGATGCTGGCGATCGCGGTGTCGCTTGCGAGAATGGGCCTGCGCATCCTGCGGCCAGCTACGATGGCTGCCGTTGTGATCTCGGTCGCAGCGATCCTGCGTTTGGCTTCGCCAACCATTGACGCCGCGCAATCGGCGCGGCCCATTGCGCAGAATATCCTGAGCTTCTCGCATGAGGCCGTTCCGGTCGCGCTCTATCATGTAACGCGCCAGCAGGAATACGGCCTTGAGTTCTACCTCGATCGTCCCACCGCGCGTTACGAAAATGGAGAGGTGCCAAACGAGGCTCATGTGCTGGTGGCGGTCCAGAACTCACTGCCCCAGTTCCGCGAATTAGTGCGCGAACGGCGTGTATCGTTTCTGACCAGCATTCCCGCGCAGAAGTTGGAACTGTATTGGGTGGAAAAGGGGAATGCGGTCAGCGACTAGCTTTTCCCTTGAAACCTTGAAACCATGAAGCGTTGAAACCTGCCTTTTTATGGAAATCCTCGATCTCAGACATTTCTCATCGGCTGACCTTCGCCCGCTGCTGGAAGATGAGATCGCACTCTGGGCACGGCTTCTCTCCTGGGACTACTCCGGTTCGGCGGAGATGATCCTCCGCTATCTCGACTCCAAGATCCTTCCGGGATACGCGGCCATCGAACGCGGCAGTGTCTTTGGTTATTCATTCTTTGTGTACGAGCAGAGCAAGGGAGTGATCGGCGATCTGTTCGTTCGCGATGGAGGCCGTACCCCGAATCGCCAGGATGTCGAGGAGCGCCTGCTGACGCACGTCATCGAAACTCTGCAACAGTCGCCCGGGATTCACCGCGTGGAAGCGCAGCTATTGGCACATGAAACCGGAGAAGTGGTAAAACCCTTTCTGCAGCAGGGGTTCAGCCGGCATCCCCGCGTCTTCATGACGCTGGAAATTCCCAAGCGTGCAGCACCGAGTCCGGCCGTAGGTTCGCAGTTCGAGATTCGGTCCTGGTCCGAGCAGGAATATCAGGCCGCCGCGGCCGTCATTACGGCGGCATACCGCGGGCACGTAGACGCGGACATCAACGACCAGTACCGCACACTGAGCGGTTCTCTGCGTTTTCTCAACAACATCGTGCGCTTCCCCGGCTGTGGCCAGTTCGATCCCCAGGCTTCGTTCCTGGTTTTTCAGAAACAAAGCCGTACGCTGATCGGACTCATTCTGTGTTCGCAGGTGCGGCCTGATGTCGGTCACATCACGCAGGTTTGTGTTTTGTCGGAATACCGTTCCGCGGGATTGGGCGAAGCCCTGCTGGCGGCGACGGCGAACAATCTGCGGCAGCGCAATTTTCGTGCCATCTCGCTTACCGTAACCGAAGCTAACGCTCGAGCCATCGCTTTGTATAAGCGCATCGGCTTCGTTTCCAACCGCGTGTTCGACGCATTCGTGTGGGAAGGTTAGGCCCCATATTCCGAGCCACTTACTGTTAACGAGACTGCGGTAACTCGCCGTTCTAAGGCCGGTCAACTCCCTAATGACACCATTTGACTGCGCTATCGTTTCGGTATATGTGTAGGGGCCGTCCTATGTCGCGACGAAATCTCGCCCTTCTGGTCATCGTGATGTTCGCCGTGCTGGCGAATGCGAAGACGGAAGAATGGCTGGAAGTCCGTACTCCACACTTCGTGGTCGTCACGAACGCACACGAAAAACAGGCTCGTCACGTGGCCGATCAGTTCGAACGGGTGCGGTTTGTCTTCCACAGAGTATTCCCGAGCGCCAACGTAGATCCCGGATCCCCGATTGTTGTCCTCGCATTGAAAGACAAGAAAGGATTCCAGGCGCTCGAACCCGAGGCCTACCTCGCCAGGGGGCAATTGCAGCTGGCCGGACTTTTCCTGCGTGCTGCCGACAAGAACTATGTTCTCTTGCGGCTTGATGCGGAAGGAGAACATCCCTACGCCACGGTCTATCACGAGTACACGCATCTGCTCATCAGCCACGCCGAGGAATGGCTCCCTCTGTGGCTCAATGAGGGCATGGCGCAGTTCTACGAAAACACTGACATTCACGACCAGGAGGTGCTGCTCGGCCAGGCCAGCGCGGGAGCCCTCTACGAACTACAGCAGAACCGACTGCTTCCACTGGCGACACTGTTCACCGTTGATAACACGTCTCCTTATTACCATGAAGAGAACAAAGGCTCGATTTTCTACGCGGAATCCTGGGCCCTGACCCACTACCTGATGGTCAAAGACTTTCAGGACAGGACCAATCGCATTCCTGACTACGCGAAGCTGGTCAACGGGCACGTGGATCCGGTAACAGCGGCAACCACCGCCTTCGGCGACTTAAAGAAGCTCCAGTCCAACCTCGAATCGTATATTTCGCGAGGCGAGATCAGCTACTTCCGGATGCCCGGTGCCACCGACGTGGATGACACCGCGTTCAGAGTGCGACCTCTTACTCTCCCTGCAGCCGACGCCGTGCGCGCCGATTTCCTGGCTTATGACCAGCGCTTCACCGACGCCCGCACTCTCCTGGATCGCGTCTTGCATGACGAACCCAATAACGTGTCAGCTCACGAAACCATGGGATTCCTGGCGTTTCGCGACGGCAAGCTTGATGACGCGCAACACTGGTACGAGCAAGCGGTGCAACTCGATTCTCAAAGCTACCTCGCCCACTACTATTTCGCAGCCATCACCATGCGAGAGGGCATGCCGTCGGCCCAGATTCAGGATCAGATCGAAGCCAGCCTGAAGGCAGCGACCAAACTCAATCCATCGTTTGCTCCCGCCTTCGACCAGCTGGCGATGTTCTACGGGATCGCGCACAAGAATCTCGAAGAAGCTCACGCCGCCAGCCTTATGGCGGTACAACTGGATCCGGGCAATGTCGGGTTCCGGATTAATGCGGCCAACGTGCTGATGCAGATGGAGCGCCCCAAGGACGCGGCCACGGTATTGCAGACCGCCCTGAAGCTGGCTGACAGCCCCGGTCAGACCGCGATGATTCAGAGCCAGTTGGAATCGATTCAGCGCTACCAGGCCGCGCGAGAAAGAATAGTGCAGGACTATCGAGAATCCAGCGAGAAGACTGCGCGGCAGTCGGCCGACGAGTCAGGACAAAATCCGGCCGCGGCCGAAGTCGCCCCAGTGCCTCCAGAAGATGACCGTCACGGACCGCGCCGGGCGATCAAGGGCGTCCTACAGGATGTGCAGTGCGCGGATCCTACCATGACTTTGAGAGTCCAGAACTCCGGGAAACCCGTCTCGTTGCGTACGCGGAACTTCTACAAGATCCAGTTCAGTGCGCTCGGCTTCACACCGAGTGGTGACCTGAATCCATGCAAGGATTTGGAGGGAATGAAGGCCAAGGTCGAGTACTTCGAGGCCCTGAACGGATCGGTGGGGCAGATCGTGTCAATTGAATTGATGAAGTGAGAACAGAAACTGTTAGCCGGCAGCTACCGTCGCAGTAGCCACATCGCCCACGCCGCCGCGAACACTCCGCCGACGAACAGCGCAAAACAATAGAGCCCGTACTTGAACTGCTCGACAACCGTATTGCGCTGCGTGATGCCGAACACCACCGACGCGAACAGCGCGAACACCACAGCTGCACTGAAGTGCGAGAGATTGACGGTCACGGTTTCTTCCCCAATGCGATGTGATGGGCATCGGCGGCCGCAATGAAGTTCAGCAGCCCGGCGACAATCAGGAAGGTCTTGCCGTAATCGGCGATCGCAGTGGCGGCCGGAGCCTGGCCCCAATCCATCATGCGCGCCACGAAGTAGAGCAGGCCGCTGCCCATATCGCCCACAAAGCCGAGAATCTCGAGAATATCGCCGCCGTTTGGGCTGTAAATGCGTCCATTCATCCCCAGACCGATCAGGAACATGGCCACAACCGAAATCATCAGCAGTATGCCGCGCACATAGCGCTTGAGCAGCAGATGCCCGGCCCCGGGAATAATCCACCCGACAATCGGAGCAACGACCGACATCGTCGTGATCGGGTATTGCGGCTGAGCGGCAGCGGCTTTTTCTGTCGAAGTTTTAGCCATTCAGATCGTCACGAGTTCTCGTTGGATTTTACCAGTCACCTCAGCCCGCCCGGGGCGGACCAGAACATTGACTTCGCTGCGCACGCCGAACTCGGGCAGGTAAATGCCCGGCTCGATCGAGAAGCAAGAATTGGGCAGGATCCGCCGCTCGTCGTGGATCTCCAGGTCGTCCATGTTGGCGCCGTTGGCGTGAACCTCGGTGCCGATCGCATGTCCGGTGCGATGGATGAAGTAGTCGCCGTATCCGGCATCCTTAATGTGGGTCCGTACGGCACGGTCCACCTCCCATCCGGCAATCGGACGCCCGGCACTGATTGCTTCCAGCACCGTCTTCACACCAATATCACGGCCCTCACTTACGATCTTGAAAATCTGGCGCTGGCGATCTGTTGGCTTACCCACGACTCCGGTCCAGGTGATGTCGTAGTACACGGCTCCGGGTGCATTCTTCTTCGCCCAGACGTCCAGCAGAACAAAATCCCCCTCACGAATCGACACCGGATGCTTTACGCCCGGCTCGTAATGCGGATTGCCACTATTGGCATTGACCGCCACGATTGGCGGATCGTCAGTGACCAGGTTCTCGCGCTGGAACGCGTTCATGAACCACTGCTGGATTTCGTGCTCGTGCGTGCCACCGTTGCGTACGCGTCGACCGATTTCCTGGAACGCCTCAGCCGTCAACCGGTCAATGATGTCTCTGGCGGCGTAATGCGTAGCGATCTGCTCGTCCGTCATGGTGGCTTCGAACTGAGCGACCAGATCCTGGGAGCTGACGACGTTCTTCCCCAACCCGCGAATCAAATCCACTGTGCCGGCGTCCACCAGCGACACGGTGAACACCAGATTGTTCGGAGAGTACTGCATCGCAATGTCGCGCTGCGAAGCCAGCAGCCCCTTCATGCGGTCGAACAATTCCTGCCATCCGGAATACACCTGCTTGGAGCCGGGTAGGGTATCGAGGTGGCCAGCTTCGATTCGATGAACGAGTTTCGTAGGTTCGCCTTTGGCCGGGATCAGATAGAACCAGCGCCGCGTGACCATAAGCCCACCCGGCAACCCGAGTACGCGGTAAGCAATAGGGTCACGGTGATGGTGGTCGTAGAACAGCCAACCATCGATGTTGCGCTCGCGTAAGGCCTTCTGGATGGCCGAGAGGTCCATAGACAAAGGGTTATTCTACACGACCGCAGCGCCGGCGACCCGCGGCCGTCGCGCAGGCAGCTTGGGGGTGAAACAAGCGTCAAGAAGAAGCGCGACCAAGGTGTAAACGTTCGACCGAACCGTCACAGACCTGCCTCAACGCCTTTGTGGTACAAAATACTGTTCAATGCCAATGTACGCCTCTGGCAGTCCAATCCCGTCTGAACCCGGTGCGCCGTGCTGAGGGCTGCGTTCATCGCGCTCTCGGAAAGCCGCTGGCTGCGTCACGTCGCTGAGCAATCCCGCATCGGTCAGCGCACTTCCAGCCGTTTTGTCGCCGGGACGCAAGTCGCCGACGCCATTCGGGCCGCCGCCGCCGTCAACCGCTTCGGCGCCGGCGTGTCCATCGACAACCTCGGCGAAAATGTCACCAACGCAGACGAGGCCCGGGCCAGCGCCCAGCTTTACCATCACCTGCTCGACGAAATTGCCGCCCGCAGCATCGACGCCAACATCAGCCTCAAGCTGACCCACATGGGACTAGACGTGGACGAGGACATGGCTCGCGACCTGGTCCGCGGCCTCGTCGCCCGCGCCGCCAGCATGTCGCCGAAGAACTTCGTCCGCGTTGATATGGAGGGCTCTGCTTACACGCAACTCACACTGGATTTTGTCGAGGATCTCCATCGCATGCCGGGAAACGCCGGATGCGTTGGCGCGGTTATCCAGTCCTACATGCGGCGAGCGGAAGACGACGTCACGAAACTGCTGGCCCAGGGCATTCGCATCCGTCTCTGCAAGGGCGCCTACAAGGAACCCCCGGAAATTGCTTTCCAGTTGAAGTCCGAGGTCGACGCCAACTACGTCAAGCTCATGAAGATCCTGATGAAGAGCGGAATCTACCACGGGCTGGCAACGCACGACGAGGCGATCATCAAGGAAGCAAAGGCATTCGCTGGACGCGAAAATGTTCCGCCCAACGCTTTCGAATTCCAGATGCTCCACGGAATTCGTCGCGACCTGCAGCAGAAGCTGGTACGCGAGGGCTGGAAGATGCGGGTGTACATCCCTTTCGGCACCGAGTGGTATCCCTACTTAATGCGCCGTCTAGCCGAGCGACCGGCCAACGTTCTATTCATCGCCCGGAATCTATTGCGGCGCTAGGAAACTGGCGGCCATCAGCCCACTCACAGCTAACCACCTTAGTCCCAAGCCACTTACGAGTCGTGACAGGTCCAGTCCTGGCTGTGGGCCCTCTCCCAAAAGGGCTGGCACTGTCCTCGGTGTCCCGCAGAAATTTCTCGCTTTTCCCAACGCCGAAGGGATTTTTTCCAAAATGTCGTTTTAGTGGTTGGGAACCAGCTCCGCCGAATTCAAAGCTTGCCCCCTCGGCTTAGTGCTTGATTTTGGTGTGGGTTTCAGTGGGTCCGTGGCTCGCGAGGTTTATGTTTTCGAGACTCCCGGTTTCCAATTAATCCTCCGCGTCACCAAGGGGAAGGGTGGCGCGGGGGTTTTTTCTGTAACAGGACGAATGCGGGCAAGCGTCAGTAGAGCCGGAAATTCACCTGCACATTCACCACGACAGCGACTGGCTTCTCCCCCAATCTGCCGGGCTCAAAACGCCACCGCCGAACTGCCTCGATCGCTTTCTCATCCAATCCCATTCCAGCTGATTGGGCCACCCGGATATCGCGAGGCCGTCCATCCGCGTCAATCACCACCTGCAGAATCGCGATTCCCTGAAATTTCGCCTTGCGGGCCTCTTCGGAATATTCCGGCTCGGGATCGTAGATGGCGCGCGGCGCGGTTACTCCTCCACCGACGCGATAGGGTCCATCGCCAATCCCGCCGCCCCAGCCAGGGCCTGCGCCAGGGCCGTTGCCGGGACCGACGCCTCCGCGGTTGCCGCTGCCAATTCCGCCTTCACTTCCGGTTCCGTTCGAAGCCGGCCCAAACACTCCTGAGAACGGATCTCCTAACTGGCTGGTTTGCGGGAATGTCAGGTTCGGAGGTCCAATGACGGTAGGTTCAACGGTCAACTTCGGTTGTTCATTTCGCACCACAATTGCCGGTGGCGCGATTTGTTCACGTGCGAAGCGGGGGGGATTGCCCCGAGAAGCTTGCAGACTATCGTGTTCGCCACCTCCGCCTCCGCCGTGAGTTTCGGTGCTCGACGGCGGCAGGACATAACTGATGTCGGTCACCAGCACCGAATGCACCTGCGGTTTTGTTTCCACACGGCCCGCGGCCCAGATCCCCGACGTGACGATGAGAGCGACCGCCGCGGCGTGTGCTGCCAGGGACGCTATGAAGCTGCCGCGCCGTACCGGATATTGCCCTGTACCTGACAGGGTTGGCAGCAGGTCAAATGAGACGTACTTTAGATCTTTTGCCGCCACGTTGGATCGCATTCCCAGAACATTCCTGCGAAAAACGGTCTCCGTCGTTTCCCTCTGATCCCCTGTATCCCCTGCGGTAAGGATCTCGACAGCGCCACCAGCGAAGCCGCCGGCGCTCTGTTCCGCGGCCTCCGTCAACTTCGCCTGAAGCCGCATCTTGAAGTCCCCATGCGGAAGGGCTCTCAGTTGAGAGACCAAGCTCAACAGCTTCGTGACCTCCGGATCGCACGGCGGCTGCTCAGACTCATCACGCGCGTGCAATGCCTCAATCCCAGCCTCGAGTTGATCGATCAACGACGTATCAGACATGGCGTTTCTCCATCCTCACTCTCAGATTCTGCAGTGCCCTGAATTGCAGTTGCTTGATCGCGCCTTCGCTCCGCCCGAGTTCCCGGGCAACGTCTCGCAAACTCCGCTGCTCGACGAAGCGCCGCCGGATCACCAGGGACTGGTCGGGAGGAAGTTCGTCCACCAGTTGCGAAAGCATGACCGTCTCTTCGATCCCGGCATCCATTCCGGGCGCCTCTGCGCTGTCTTGGGCAACCTCAGGCCGCTGCCCGTTCCGTCGCCACCGGTTTGCGATCCGCTTGCTCGCGATCCCCAGCAGCCACGCCGCGAAAGGAAGGCCGCGCCACTCGAACTGTCCGAGGTTGCGCAGCGCCTCATGAAAGACTTCCGAGGTCAGATCCTCCGCGTCCTGGCGCGTCGGAACCCGGCGCGCAATATAGGCATAGACGCGGTCAAAGTTGCACTCATAGAGTTCGGCAAACAGCGCTGGATCCCGCTGCGCCGCCGCCACCTTGAGTTGCTCGTTCGTTCCGCTCTCAAGAACTTTCAAGAACCGTCTCCACCAGCAGTCGTTCTACTTACCTGATGGTGAGATGGCGGCAAAAGGTTACGGCGGGCCTGGAAAAGGAGGACTATTTCTGACTTGCAGCTCTCGCACGTGACCACCGTGGCCGGGCAATTGTGATACTCTGGCAGTCCTTCAGTGCGAAGCCCCCTCGCCTGCTAACTCCAAAAGCCCATCCAGGCTTAGGTTCTGGATGGCAAGGTTCCTGCCATGCTTTCTCGCCGTGATCTGGTTCCCCTGGTTGTGTTCCCGTTACTCAGCCTGCTGACCATCCCCGCTTTAGCCGGGCAGGCGGCCCCAAACTCTGCGCAAGACGTCTTGACCTATCACGGCGACAACCTCCGCACCGGATGGTTCTCGGCAGAGTCGCAACTGACCGTCAGCAACGTCATTGCCGGCTCGTTCGGACTGCTGAAGACGGTTGTGCTCGACGGCCGGGTCGACGCTGAACCGCTCTACGTCTCGCAGCAGACGATCGTGAATAAGGGCGTTCACAACGTCGTCTACGTGGAAACCGAGAACAACAGTGTGTATGCCATCGACGCCGACAACGGCGCCATCCTCTGGCACAAGCGATTCGGCAACCCTGTCCCCTATTCGTATAAGAACTTCGACGACAACGTATTTCCGGTAATGGGAATTCTGAGCACGCCGGTCATTGACCGCACGCTGGGGTACTTGTATTTCGTGAATGACGCCTACAACGGGACCGTGGATGCCTTTCACTTGCACGCCATTGCACTGAGTTCGGGCAAGAACGCTTTGAAGCCGGTGACGATCAAGACCTCGACCCGGCTGGCCGATGGGACCATCTGGAAATTCAATCCGAAATATCACTTGCAGCGGCCGGGGATTCTGGAGGCCAATGGCGCGATCTATGTCGCGTTCGGCAGCAATGGCGACATCAATCCCGACCAGTCGCGAGGCACGATCGTGCGTTACGACGCGGCGTCGCTGCTCCAACTGGGCGGGGATGTCACCGATACGCTTTCCTTCAACACCAACAGCTATTTCCTCTCTTCGATTTGGCAGTCGGGCTACGGACCGGCGGCCGATGCGAGCGGAGGAATCTATTTTTCTACCGGCAACAGCGATCCGGGAACACCCAGCTATTCGCAGAGCTTTAACCGGCCCGACAGTATTGTCCACCTTTCACCGGACCTGACCAGTCTGGTGGATAGCTTCACGCCTAGCAATTATTTCAACTTGGATCAGGCGGATCTGGATCTGGGTTCGGCCGGAATGATGCTCCTGCCAGACCAGTCCGGCTTGATCCCGCATCTGGCCGTGGGCGGAAGCAAAGATGGCCGTGCCTTCCTCCTGAATCGCGACAACCTCGGCGGTTACACACAGAATGGTTCCGACAAGGTTGTTCAGACCATCAGCCAGGGAAACTGCTGGTGCGGGCCAGCCTATTTTGTCGGCTCGGACGGAAAGCCCTACGTCCTCACCGGAGGGGGAAGCGGTGTCACGAGTTGGCAATTGTCGACCAGTCCGTCTGTGCAGTTGGTGAAGAAGTCCACCACGGGGTCCGGCCCTTCTGACGGCCTGCCCGATTTCGGCGGCACGATTCCGGTCGTGTCGTCGAACGGAACGACGGCCGGGACGGCGATCGCCTGGTTCATCCAGAAGCCGCAATCGTCGTCGGATTCCGATCCCGGGACGCCGATCACGCTGAAGGCATTCGATGCGTCCAACCTGACGAAGCAGCTTTTCTCCGCCCAGGCCGGCACTTGGACCCATGCCGTGAACAGCAATGCGAACGTGGTTCCGACCGTCGCCAACGGCAAAGTCTACGTGGCGAGTAACCGGCAGCTCCAGATTTTCGGACTGACGACACAGGCGGCCGCTGCACGCGTAGCACGCACGGCGCTGGCTCCGTCGCAGGCGGACTCCGTTACTTGCGCGCCGGCAGAGAGTGCTGCATCTGCGGTGCGGAATTCACGCGCCGGGACACATCAGTTCTACGGCAGAGTGTGCAGAGCGAGTGACAGCGAAATGCAACTGTCGCTCCGGAGCGGATTCAGCCTCGTCATCGACATCCGCGATGCCCGCCGGTGGTTGGCACTGACTCCTGGAAGGACCATTCACGTCGAGGCCGTTCTTGACCGCAACGGCGCCGCACACGCGATACGAATCTCGCCGGCGCACACGCTTTCCGCGCTGACACCGGCGGATCGATGAGATTGAATTACTCTTCCGGCACGTCTGGCTGATTGTTGTCGCCAGGGGCCAGAGGCAGGCGGGCGGCCCCGCTCAGCAAGTCGCGTTCGTGGTCGGAGAACGCGTTCTTGTAGCGATCGGAATTAATAAGTTGCTCGCGCTGGTCGGGAGTCAGGTCGCGCATGTCGCGAACCGCCTTGTTAAGCAGACGCCGCCGGTCGGGAGGCAAGCCGCGAATCTGCTGAAACAGTTGACGGGCCTGCTGTTTCTGGTTCGCGGTCAGGTGCTCCCAGGTTTCCATCCGGTTCAGGATGCGGTCCTGCTGTTGTGGCGGCAGACTGGAGAAGTGCTGCAGTCGTTGCCGCAGGGCCGCTTGGCGCTGCGGCGGGAGCTTCCGGAATTCAGGATCGTTCTCCAGTGCCTGGCTCTGTTTGTCGGGGGGAAGATCTTTATAACGGCGGAGCCAGTCTCCAGAGTGCGCCTGGACGCCCTGCTCCTTCTCTTTTTCTTTCTGAATGTCTTTTTCGGTAGCGCGTTCCGCCCGATTCTCCATCCGCTGCTGACGGCGCT
>Ga0335076_10000026_pt1 | contig 129279 bp, 119 predicted proteins | sample Lox_Sample_25_FD_206717 | JGI IMG/M metagenome (GOLD analysis project Ga0335076, IMG submission 206717) | Soil microbial communities from Loxahatchee National Wildlife Refuge, Florida, United States - Lox_Sample_2.5 | ecosystem: Environmental > Terrestrial > Soil > Wetlands | place: USA... | reverse complement strand
GAGCTCGGCGCGGGCGGCGGCGGGCACCCCGGCGAGCGAGCGCCCCCGGAACCGGATCTCCCCGGCGCGGGGCGGCCGGAGCCCGGCGATGGCGCGGAGGGTGGTGGTCTTCCCGGCGCCGTTCGACCCGAGGAGCGTCACGATCTCGCCCTCGCCCACCTCGAGGCTCAGGCCGTGGAGCACCTGGACGTCCCCGTAGGCGACGTCGATCCCCAGGACCTCGAGGAGCGGCATGGTCACCGCTGCCCCCCTCCGCTCCCCAGGTACGCCTCCACCACGCGCGGGTCGCGCACCACCTCGGCCGGCAGCCCCTCGGCCAGCTTCCGCCCGTGGTCGAGGACGGTCACCCGATCGGAGAGCGCCATCACCGCGGGCATCACGTGCTCGATCAGGATCACCGAGACGCCCCGCTCGTCGCGGATCCGGCGGATGAGCGCGGCGAGCCGCTGCGCCTCGGCCGGGTTCACCCCGGCGATCACCTCGTCCAGCATCAGGACGCGCGGCGCGGCGGCGAGCGCCCGGGCCAGCTCGAGCCGCTTGCGCCCGGCCAGCGTGAGCGTGCCGGGGAGCGCGTCGGCCCGGTCCCCGAGCCCCACCAGCGCCAGGATCTCCGCCGCCCGCGCCCGGGGCGCCCCGGCGGCGCGCGCCCGACCGTGGATCGCCCCCACCGCCACGTTCTCGGCCACCGTCAGGTTGGGGAAGGGCCGGACGATCTGGTGGGTGCGGGCGATCCCGAGCCGGACCAGGCGGTGGGCGGGGAGCCCGTCCACCCGGCGCCCGTCGAGCCAGACCTCGCCCGAGGTGGGGGCGAGCGAGCCCGCGATCAGGGAGAAGAGGGTGGTCTTGCCCGCGCCGTTCGGGCCGATCACCCCGAGGATCTCGCCCGGGCGCAGCTCGAGGTCCACGCCGTCCACGGCCTTGAGGCCGCCGAAGCTCCGGGAGAGCGCGCGGGTGGCGAGGAGGGCCATGGTCAGGCGGGGGAGGGGCGCGGCGCCCGCCGCGCCCGGAGGCGCCCGGCGAGGCGCAGCCCCAGGCCGGTGAGGCCGAGGGGCTCGAAGAGGATGATGAGGACGAGGAGGAGCCCGTAGAGCCCGAGGTAGAGCTGCGGGTAGGTGGCGAGCAGGAACTGGCGGAGGAGCACGAAGACCGCCGCCCCGAGCACCGGCCCGAGGATCGTCCCCACCCCGCCGATCACCGCCATGAGGACGAAGGCGATGGAGCGGTCGAAGCCGAACATGTCCCCGGGCTCGATGAAGGCGAAGTAGGAGGCGTAGAGCCCGCCGGTCACCCCGACCACCACCCCGGAGAGGACCAGGACCAGGTCCTGGAGGACCGTGGCGTCCACGCCGGCGTCGGCGGCGGCGTCGACGTCGGCCTTGATGGCGAGGAGCTGCAGGCCGAGGAGCGAGCGCCGCAGGAGGAAGGAGGCGGCGGCGGTCAGCGCCGCGAGCCCCAGCGCCCACCCGTAGAGCCGGGCCTTGAGACCGAGGTCGATGGGCAGGGAGAGCCCGGAGGAGCCGCCGGTGAAGTCCTCCCACCAGGTGAAGACCAGGCGGGTCGCCTCGCCCAGCCCGATGGTGGCGATGGAGAAGTAGGGGCCGCGCAGCCGCAGGGTCGGGTGGGCGCCGAGCGCGAACGCCCCCGCCGCCAGGCCGCCGGCGAGCCAGCCGAGCGGCGCCGGCTGGCCGAGGAGGATCACCCGCGCGGCCACGAAGCCGCCGACGCCGAAGAGGGCGGCGTGCCCGAAGCTCACCTGCCCGAGGTAGCCCCCCATCCAGTTCCAGGCGAGCGCCCCCGCCACCATCAGGAAGGACAGGGTCATGAGGTTGCGGGTGTAGGGGGAGAAGCCGAGCACCTGCGGGGCGGCGGCGAGCAGGATCACCGCCAGCGCGAAGGCGGCCGCGGCGCGGACCGGGAGCCCGGCCGGTCCCCTCACCCCAGCACCCGCTGGCCGAACAGGCCTCCGGGGCGGAGCACCAGGACCAGCACCAGCATGAGGAACCCGACCGCCGCGGTGAGGTAAGCGGGGAGGACCAGGATGGCGAAGACCTCCACCAGCGCCAGGATCAGCGCCGCCAGCCCGGTGCCGAGCACGCTCCCCAGCCCGCCGAGCACCACCACCACGAAGGACTTGAGGAGCTCCCCCGCCCCGAAGGCCGGGTTGAAGGAGAAGATGGTGGCGGAGAGGAGCCCGGCCAGGCCGGCCAGGGCAGTGCCCAGCCCGAAGGTGAGGGTGTACACCCGCTCCACGTCGATCCCCACCAGCGTGCAGCTGTCGGCGTTCTGGGCCACCGCCCGGATGGCCCGCCCGAGGAAGGTGTGGTGGAGGAGGGCGTGGAGGAGGACCGGCACCAGCACCGCGATCCCGAGCACCGCCAGCCGGCTCACCGGCACGAAGGAGCCGAGGAGCGGCAGGGCCCGGGTCGACCAGGAGGTGCGGATGGCCTGGTCGTTCCCGGTGAAGAGCAGGTAGGCGGCGTTCCGCAGCACGAGCCAGACGCCGAAGAGCAGGAGGAGCGAGGCCGGGCCGCCGGCGGCGCCCCGGGGGAGGTGCCGCACCAGCAGGCGGTAGAGGACCACCCCGAGCCCGAAGGTGGCGAGCACCACCAGCGGCAGGGAGAGGTACGGGTCGAGCCCCAGCCAGCGGTGGAGCACCCAGCCCAGGTAGGCCCCGGCCATGATCACCCCGCCGTGGGCCAGGTTCACCACCCGCAGCACGCCGTAGATCAGCCCGAGCCCGTAGGCCATGGTGGCGTACAGGCCGGCGAGCAGCACCGCGGAGAGGGCCAGGTCGACCAGGCGCGCCACGGTCACTTCGCGCAGCGCGGGTTCGGGATCACGCCCGGGGAGCCGGCCACGTCCGGCGGGTAGACGATGGGCGAGGTCCCGTCGGGATGGTTCTGCTGCACGACGAAGGGGTTCTGGGCCTGCTGGCCGTTCGCCGGATCGAGCCTCAGCCTCCCGCCGGGGAGGAGCGAGGGCATGTCGAGCCGGGCGAGCGCCTCGCGGACCGCCTCCCGGTCCACCTTGCCCGCCTTCTGGATGGCGGCGAAGAGCGCGCGGGCGGTCTCGTAGCCGAGCGCCTGGAACCACTCCGGCTCCCGGCCGCCGTACTTCGCCTTGAACGAGGCCACGAAGTCGCGGGAGAGGGTGGAGGTCGCCGCCAGCTGCGCGCTCCACCAGACGCCGGAGAGCACGTAGCTCACGTTCTCCTGGCCGAGGGCCTTGACCGCGTCCTTCTCCGCCCCGCGCGCCCCGTAGCTCACCACCGCGTGGCAGAGCCCGGAGGCCACGTACTGCCGGTGCATGGTGATGTAGTCGGGCAGGTGCGCGTCGGCGAGGAACAGGTCCACGCCCGCCGCCTTGACCTTGCCGAGGAGGGCGCTGAAGTCCTTCCCGTTCAGCTCGAAGGACTCGTCCACCAGGATCTGGTAGGCGCCGCCGCTCTTCTGCACGAAGTCGGAGACCCCCTTGCGGAAGTCCTTGCCGTGGGCGGTGTTCTCCCAGAGGAGCGCGATCTTCGCCGGGCGGGGGAGCTTCCCCTTCCTCTGCTGCTCGTCGATCCCCTGCATCAGGGTGGTGCCGAGCAGCTCCACCGGCGAGAGCAGGCCGAAGAGGTACTTGAAGCCGCGCCGGTAGATGTGGGTCGCGCCGCCGCCGCCGTTCACGTAGGGGATGCGGTTCTCCTCCCCCACCGTGCTCTGGGCCTCGACCAGGTGGCTGGCGTAGGTGCCGAGCAGGAAGTCGACCTGGTCGCTGTTCACCAGCCGGTCGGCGAGGCTCACCGCGGTGGCCTGGGTGCTGGTGTCGTCGAGCAGGGTCAGCTGGACCGGCAGCCTCTTCCCCCCGACCTCGAGCCCGCCCTGCCGGTTCACCTCCTCGAAGGCCAGGTCGTAGCCCTCCTTGTAGAACCCGCCCACCCGCGCCTCGGCGCCGGTGAGCGGGAGGGTGGCGCCGACCAGGATGCGGGTCCGCTCCGCGGCCGGGGACGGCGCCGGGAGCAGGGCGACGGAGAGCGCGGCGAGGAGCGGGGCGAGCGGGCTTCGAAGCGGGCGCATGGGCCCTCCTGGGGCAGTCTCCGGGGGTGAACCTCGAAATCGAACGCCGGCCGCCCTCCGAGGCGAGTTCCCGGAGAGGTGGTGCCCCGAGGGGGGCGCCCCGGTCCGCGGAGCGCGCCGCCTTCCGGCGGGTCCCCGGCGACGGGCGCCGCTAGACTGGCCCGGATGCACCCCCTCTTGCCCGACCTGGGCGCCCGGGCCGGCCGCCCCGCCGTCCGGATCGGCGACGCGGTGGTCTCCCACGGGGAGCTCGAGCGGCTCGCCCTGGCGCACGCATCGCGGCTCGCCGCCGACGGGATCGCCCCCGGAGATCGGGTGGCGGTCTGGGCGACGGCCGAGGTCGCGACCGTCGCCGCGGTGGTCGGGAACGCGCTCCTCGGCGCCGCCACGGTCCCCCTCAACCCGGCCATCGGGGAGGGGGAGCTCTCCCACGTCCTCCAGGACTCCGCCCCGCGCCTGGTGCTGGCGGCCGAGCCGGGCCCCTTCCGCGCCCGCTCCCCCGCGGTCCGGGCGATCGCCCTCGACGGCCCGCGGTCCCACCCCGCGCCCCCCGCCCCCGGCGATCCCCTGCTCGTCCTCTACACCTCGGGCACCACCGGCAAGCCCAAGGGCGCGGTGATCACCCACGCCAACGCCGCCTTCGACCTCGATGCGCTCGCCGACGCCTGGGGGCTCACCGAGCGGGACGTCCTCGTCCACGCGCTCCCGCTCTTCCACGTCCACGGGCTCGTGCTCGGGGTGCTCGGGCCGCTCCGCGCCGGGGGGACCCTCGACCTCGTCCCGCGCTTCTCGCCCGAGGCGGTCTGCGCGGCGTTGGGGCGAGGCGGCACCGTCCTCTACGCGGTCCCCACCATGTACCACCGGCTCGCCGAGCACGCCGAGGGGAACCCCGCCGACGCCGGGCGGCTCTCCCGGGCGCGCCTGCTCGTCTCCGGCTCCGCGGCGTTGCCGGTCCGCGAGAGCGACCGGCTCCACCGGCTCGCCGGCCAGCGGGTGGTGGAGCGCTACGGGCTCACCGAGACGCTCATCAACTGCGCGGCGCGCCACGACGGTCCCCGCACCCCGGGGACGGTCGGGCCTCCCCTCCCCGGGATCGAGCTGCGGCTCGTGGACGACGCCCGGCGCCCGGTCGCCCCCGGGCCGGAGGCGCTCGGGGAGGTGGCGGTGCGGGGGCCGAACGTCTTCTCCGGCTACCTGAACCGCCCCGAGGCCACCGCCGCCGCGCTCGACGCGGAGGGCTTCTTCCACACCGGCGACATCGCCTCCCGCTCCGAGAGCGGGGAGGTGCGCATCGTCGGCCGGCGGGCCACCGACCTCATCAAGACCGGCGGATACAAGGTGGGGGCGGGCGAGGTCGAGGCGGCCCTGCTCGAGCACCCGGGTGTCCGGGAAGCGGCGGTGATCGGGGTGGCGGACGACGACCTGGGCGAGCGGATCGTCGCCTTCGTGGTGACGGCGCCGGGCGCCGACCCCCGGCCCGAGGAGCTCTCCGAGCACGTCGCCCGGCTGCTCGCCCCCCACAAGCGGCCGCGCACCGTCCGGCTGGTCCCGGAGCTGCCGCGGAACGCGATGGGGAAGGTGCTGAAGAAGGCGCTGGCGGGGACCATGGAACGGTGACGGTGGACCGGGGCGCCGGCGCTCCCAGCGGGCGCTCCGTCGCGGGCAACCCGCTGCCCGGCTTCCGGGCAGGCCGCGCCCACGGCGTTCCCCCGCCCCGCCGATCGCCGCGCGGTCTCCGGGGGATCGCCGTCCGCCCGCGAGGTGGCCCGGCTGTTGCTCTGGAGCGGTGCCATGGAGCCCACCACCGGCCCGCACCCCGCCCTCGCTCGCTCCCCCGCCCCGGGAGGCGCCGCCCGGGAGCGGCGCTGGTCCAGCCGGGTCGTCCCGCAGGGCGGCTCTCGCTACGCGCTCTTCCTCACCGGCAGCCTCCACGCCGGCTGGGCCGGCCGCCTGGCGGCCGGGCTGGCGGCCCGTCACGTGAGCGTGGTGAGGGCGGCGGCGCGCCGGACGGACACCCTCTGGACCGCCGAGATCGAGTTCGACGTCCTCGAGGCGGGCGTCGAGCCCTCCGCCGTCGACTTCATCGCCCTGATGCTCGACGCCGTCCCCGACCGGAGCGCGCCGGATCCGCGGATCGCCTCCTTCCACCTGTCGCGGGGAGCGCGGGACGTGGCGGTGGAGCTCCGCGCGCGGGACGAGGTCGGCTTCCTCTCGGGCACCCTGCGGGTGTTCGCCTTCTTCGGCCTCTTCCCCCACTCGCTGCGGGTCGACACCGTGGGTGGTGAGGTCCGGGACCTGTTCCGGCTGCAGGGCCTCTCCGGCCAGGTGCCCCCGGCCGGCGTGGTCGCCGCGCTGGAGCGGCGGCTCGCCGGGATGGTGGAGCCCGCCTGATCGCCGCCGCGGGCGGGGCCGTCCCCTCCTGCGCCGAAACTCCCGTCCCCCCGCGGCGTCCATCGACCGGCCGCCCGCGTTGCGCTCCTCCGTGCGGCCGGGGGTGAACCCATGGCAAAGCACGCGTCCGGCGCGGCGGTCGCCGCCGCCCTGGCGTCCCTGATCCCCGGTGGCTGCTCGAACGGAACGCCGACCGCACGCACGGCGGCGGCGGCGGTGGCGGTCCTCGCCCCGCCGGCGCTGGCGAGCGACGACGGCGGAACCACCGTCTACGTCCGCCGCGACCTGGTCTCCGACGGCTGCCTCTCGGCGGAGCACACCGACCCGAACCTGGTGAACGCCTGGGGGATCGCCGCCACCGCCACCTCCTTCTGGTGGGTCTCGGACAACGGGACCGGCCTCTCGACCCTGTACGACGGGGACGGGAACGCCCAGGCGCTGGTGGTGAACGTGACCGGCACCGGGAGCCCGCCCGCCCCGGCCGCCCCCACCGGCGTGGTGGCGAACGGCGGCACCGCCTTCGTGGTCTCCTCCGGCGGCGCCTCCGGCCCGGCCCGCTTCCTCTTCGCCAGCGAGGACGGGACGATCTCCGGCTGGAACCCCGGGGTCCCCCCCGGCCCCTCCACCTCCACCCAGACGATCGTCGAGGTCGACAAGGGGGCGAACGCCGTCTACAAGGGGCTCGCCCTCGCCAGCACCGCCGCCGGGGACCGGCTCTACGCCACGAACTTCCGGGCGGGCACGGTCGAGGTCTACGACGGCACCTTTCAGCCGGTGGGCGGGAGCGGCGCCTTCGTCGACCCGAGGATCCCGGCGGGCTACGCACCGTTCGGGATCCGGGTCATCGGCGAGCTCGTGTACGTCACCTACGCGAAGCAGGACGACGCGAAGCACGACGACGTCGCCGGCAAGCACCACGGCTTCCTCGACGCCTACACGGTCGACGGGACGCTCGCCCGGCGCGTCGCCTCCGGCGGGAAGCTCGACTCCCCCTGGGGCCTCGCCCTCGCCCCCTCCGACTTCGGCAGCGCCAGCGACCAGCTCCTGGTAGGCAACTTCGGGGACGGTCACCTCATCGCCTACGACGTCACCCCGGGGCACGGCCGCCTCGAGGACCGCGAGGGCAACCAGCGGAGCGGCACCTACCTCGAGGACCTGAACGGCCCGATCGTGATCGACGGCCTGTGGGGGCTCGGGTTCGGCAACGGCGGAAAGGCCGGCCCCCCCAGCACCCTCTTCTTCGCCGCCGGACCGGATCACGAGAACCACGGCCTCTTCGGCCGGCTCGACGTCCCGCCGGCGGCGTCGATGCCGTAGGACGCGAAGGGGCGGGGCGCACCCCAATCCGCGGTGCGGCACCGCGGGCGCCCTTCCCCGGCGCGGGCCCCGGACGTCGTCGCGAGCGCCGTGCGGGCCCTTCCCCCGGAGGCCGCCCTCCCCTCCCGGCGCCCGTCCAGCCGCGTAACCGGCGGGCCGGTCCCGCGTAGAGGCGTCGACGCCCTCCGTGGCGTGGAGACCCCATGCGCCCCCTTCGCGCCGCCCTCGCCTCGACCTCCGCCGCCCTGCTCCTCGCCTGCGCCACGCAGCCCCGCTCCGGCGCGGCGGATCCTCTCTCGGCGGCCCCCGGCCCGGCGGCCGCCTGCGCCGGCGCGATCCCGCCGGGGCTCGCCGTCCCGCCCGGCCACGAGCTGGGGTTCGCCCTCCGCGCCGAGGGGGTGCAGATCTACGCCTGCGCCAGCGGGGCATCCGGCCCCGCCTGGACCCTGAAGGCCCCCGAGGCCCGGCTCCTCGATCCCACCGGCGCCCCGGCGGGCCGCCACTTCGCCGGCCCCACCTGGGAGGCGAGCGACGGGAGCCAGGTGGTGGGCGCCAAGGTGGAGGGGGCGAGCCCGGATCCGGCCGCCATCCCCTGGCTCCTGCTCCGGGCGGTCTCCCACGCGGGGGCGGGGCGGATGGCCGACGTGGCGCTCGTGCAGCGGGTGGGCACGTCCGGAGGGCTCGCGCCGGCGGGCGGCTGCGATCCAGCCTCCGGCGCCGCCGAGGCGAGGGTGCCGTACACCGCCACGTACTGCTTCTACCGGAAGGCCGGGGCGCCCTGAGCCCGGGCGCGGGACGGGCGCCGCGGTAGACTCCTGGAACGGTGCGCTTCTCGTACTACCGGCGCCTGACCGCCGGCCAGAAGGCCGTCTACCGCCGCAGCGACCAGGTGCGGGACCTCCCGCTCCCGGACCCGGAGCGCCACCGCCCCGGCGTGGACCGGCTGGCGGCGGCGCTCGCCGCCGAGGACCGGCGGGCGGTGACCGCCGCCGCGAGGTCGCTCTGCGCCGGGCTGTGCCGCGGGCTCGGGGTGGCCGCGCCCCGCGTGGAGGTGCTGGCGATCCGGCCCCGGAACGCGGGCGGCGAGCTGCACGGGATCTACACCTACGGCGGAGAGGACCCGCCGGTGCTCCGGGTCTGGATGCGCACCGCGGTCCACCGGCGGACGGTGGCCTTCCGCACCTTCCTCCGCGTCCTGCTCCACGAGCTTTGCCACCACCTCGACGTCGAGCTCCTGCACCTGCCGACGTCGTTCCACACCGAGGGCTTCTACGCCCGCGAGTCCGCCCTCGTCCGCCGGCTCGCCCCGGCGCCGCCCAGGAGACGCGCCCGGGACGCCGCCCGCCCGGCCGACGCCCCCGCCCCGGCCGAGCCGCCCCAGCTCGACCTCTTTCGCTGAGGACCGTTCTCGCTGGAGTGCTCCTCCGGCTCCCGAACGCGGACCTCTCCCCCTCGGCGACGCACCTGATCGGCGAGCCGCCACCTGATCGGCGACGCCACCCGATCGATGACGCCACCCGGGCCGGAGCCCCCGCCACCCATCGACCCAGGTCACCTCCCCCGGGCAAGGCCCCCTCCGCCCGGCGTGGACTGACGGCCGGGGCCCATTCACCCCGTCCAGCTGAACCGTCACCAGGACGATCGTGCGGCGACCGACGCCGTCGCGACCCGGGGCGGAGCCGTCCAGGACGCCTGTCGGCCGATCGCGTCTCTAGAACGCCGCCGGGACACCCGCCTCGCGCGCTGCCGCCGCCGGCAGGCCCGCCAGCGCGCGCAGCACGTCGGCGGCGCCCAGCCCGGCGCGCTCCGGGACGTACCCTCCCTCGAGCACCGCCACCACCCGACCGTCGGCCGAGGCTCCGGTTCGCTCCTGGAGCTCGACCGTCATTCCGTGCAGATCGCGCGGCTCGAGGAGGAGCCCGCCCAGCGGATCGCCGGCCAGGGAGTCGAAGCCGGCCGAGACGAGCACGAAGTCCGGGGTGAAGCGGCGAAGCACGGCCCGGAGCGCCTCCGAGTAGTGGCGCCGGTAGGCGCGGGCGTCGGTGCCAGCCGCCAGCGGGACGTTGGCGATGTTCCCCTCCGCCTCCCCGCCGCCCCGCTCCAGGACCGTGCCGGTGCCCGGGTAGTGCGGGAAGAGGTGGAGCGAGAGGTAGGCGATGGTCGGGTCCTCCCAGACGATCGCCTGGGTCCCGTCACCGTGGTGGACGTCCCAGTCCACGATCAGGATCCGCTCGGCGAGGCGGTCGGCCTGGAGGCGGCGCGCCGCCACCACCACGTTGTTGAAGAGGCAGAACCCCGCCGCCCGGTCCTGGGCGGCGTGGTGGCCGGGAGGGCGGGCGAGCGCGAGGGCCGCGCTCGCCCCCCCGGAGGCCACCTCCTCGGCCGCGGTCACGGCGCAGCCGGCCGCCGCCAGGGCGGCGAGGAACGAGCGAGGCGAGACCGCGGTGTCGGGATCGATCCACTCGGCGGCCCCGCTGCGGGCCGCCAGCTCGGCGAGACCGCGCACGAAGGTCACGTGAGCGGGCGTATGGGCGAGGAGGAGGTCCTCCGGCTCGACCGGACGGGCCTCGATCTCGACGAGGACGTCCCGCCCGAGCCAGGGGTCGGCGCGCACGGCCTCGAGGATTCCGGAGAGGCGTGCCGCCGACTCCGGGTGCCCGGCGCCCGGGTCGTGGGCCGCACAGGCCGGGTGCGTCACGAGGGCGATCGGCTGCCGCATGCCACGCCTCCTCCGTCAACTGTAACGTGCCCGGGCCGCGCCCGCCGCCAGGCGAAGCGCCGCGGTCTCCGCTCCCCGCCGGGCGCCCGGGACGGGCGCCCCGAGGCAGCGCAGCGGTCCGGCGGCCCTCAGCCCGGCAGCGGCCTGCGGGCCACCAGCCGGGCCTCGTGGCGGCCCGACTCGAGCCAGCCCTCCTCGGCGCGGAGGAGCTCGAGCCCGCCGGCCAGGGTGGCGAGCTCCCCTTCCTCGAGCAGGTGCGCGGGGCCGGGGCGGGGGTGGCGCTCGAGGTTCCTCCGGGTGGGGTGCTCGACGGCGAGCAGGCCCCCCGGCGCGAGCGCCGCCGCGAAGGCGGGGAAGAGCGGGCGGTGGAGGAAGTGGGTGCAGAGGATCAGGTCCCAGGAGCCGGCCGGAAGCGGCTCCCGCTCGAGGTCGATCCGGACGGTGGCGAGCGGCAGCCCCTCGGCCCGGGCCGCCTCGACGGCGCCCTCCAGGGCGACGTCGGAGACGTCGGCGAGGGTCACGGCCAGCCCGCGCCGCACCAGCCAGAGGGCGTGCCGGCCGGCGCCACCTGCGGCGTCGAGCGCGCGTCCGACCCGGGGGAGAAGGGGCGCCAGGGAGAGCACGAAGGGCGAGGGGCCGGCGGCCCCTTCCCCTCCCCGGTACCGTGCGTTCCAGCGGTCGCGATCCGTCCCGGCCACGAGGAGGTTGTAGCAAGCGCGTGGCGCGCGTGCGCCGGTCTTGACGGCCACCCCCGGCGACGGCTAGCGGTGGGCCATGCACCCCTCCGGCTCCACCGCCGCGTCTCCAGGGCAGGACCTCCCCACCGACGGCGCGACCCTCTACCCGGAGGCCGACGGCTGGCTCGGCCGCCGGGCGAAGGAGCGGCGCGCGAGGCTCCTCGCCGGGCTGGCCGCGACCCTGCGCCGGGGGCTCGCGCCCGGCGAGCCGGTCCGCTACGTGGCCCAGGGCGTGCGCCACCACCCTCTCGAGAGCTTCTTCGGGGGGGCGCTGCTCGCCCGGTACGGCAACCTGACGGCCCTGGTCCTGACCGATCGGCGGCTCGTGCTCCTCGAGATCGACTCGCGCGGCCGCCCCCGCGACTTGAAGAGCGAGATCCCGCTCGGCGCGATCCGGCGCGCGGGCCGGGCGGGGCTGGGTGGCTTCCGGCTCACGCTCGCCGACGGCTCGAAGCTGTCGTTCCTCTCCTTCCCCGGGCGCGACCGGAAGCAGCTCGTGCGCCTCCTCCCCGCCACGGAGGGGCCGAGGGCCACCGTCCCGAGCCTGGGCGCGCTCTGCCCGGCCTGCGTCCGCCCGGTCCCCGGCCCCGTCGGCGCCACGCTCACGTGCCCGCAGCTCGACTGCCGGATCCCCTTCCGCGACCCGCGCCGGGCGGCGCGGCTCTCCGCGCTCGTCCCCGGGCTCGGCACCCTCTACCTCCGCAGGCGGCTCGTCGGCGCGATCGCCTTCCTGGTCTCGATGCTCCTGCTCGGGGTCGGCCTCGCCTTCCTGGCGACCGCGGCGGCGGAGCACCGCCCCGCGGCCTGGGGCGTCGCCGCGGCGATGCTCCTCCTCACCGTCGGCCTCCCGCGCCTGATCGACAGCCAGGTGGCCCTGCACCACGGGAGGAAGGGGCTGGTCCCGCTGGCCCTCGCGCCGGCGCCCGGGGCCCAGGCGCGGAACCTGCCCTCCTTCCCGCGCTGGAGCCCGCTCCTGTTCCTGGCCGGCCTGTCGCTCGCCGGCGCGGTCGCCTTGGCGCTCCGGGAGGACCTGCGCCGGGACGCGGCCGTCCGGGAGGCGAGCGAGCTCGCCCGGCAGGGGCGCTTCGACGACGCCCTCGCGCGGTGGGAGGAGCTCCGGCGCGAGGGCGGGGGAAGCGACGAGCGCCGGATCCAGTTCGCCCTCGCCCTCCTGGAGAGCGGGGACCTGGAGGACGCGGACGAGCTCCGGCGGCGGTTCGGGGGGGCCAAGGTGGAGAAGACCCTGGCGGACCGCTGGAACGCCGCCCTGGCGCGCGAGCAGACGGCGCTCACCGACTACCGCGAGGGGCTCCAGGCGCTCCTGCGCGGGGACCCCGCCGGCTGGACGCGGGTCGACCGCGCCCTCGCCTACTTCCAGACCGCCCGGCGCCCGCACCTGCCCCGCAGCCGCGGCGAGGTGAGCGCCCACCTCGCGATGCGCTCGCTCGGCGAGCCGCTCACCCCGGAGAAGGTGGCCGGGGCGGCGCGCTGGATCGACGGGCTCGGCGGGGCGCCCCCCGCCGAGGAGGCCGCGGTACGCCTCGCCTGGCGCTCGGCCCGCGGAGAGCTGACCGAGGCGCGCGCTGCGCTCTCCGGCCTGCCGGTGGCGGAGCTGCCGGCCTCCTTCCAGCTGCTCGTCCTCGAGGCGCGAGCCCGCCTGGCCGCGGACGAGGCCGAGCGCGCCGCGGTCCGCCGGGACGCGGGGGCCTTCCCGCGCGACCTCCTGGACGAGCGGGAGGGCGCCCGGCTCGACGCCCTGGCCGGTCCGGGCCGCTGACCTCGAGGCGACGGAGGACGGGATGAAGACCATCGGGCTTCTCGGCGGGATGAGCTGGGAGTCGTCGCTCCACTACTACCGGCTCCTGAACGAGCTGGTGAAGGCGCGGCTCGGCGGCCTCCACTCCGCCCGCTGCATCCTCTCCTCGGTCGACTTCGCCGACATCGAGCCGCTGCAGCGAGCCGCCCGCTGGGACGAGGCGGGGGCGATCCTCAACCGCGCGGCGCTCGGGCTCGAGCGGGCCGGAGCGGAGCTGCTCCTCATCTGCGCCAACACCATGCACAAGGTGGCCGACCAGGCGATGGCCGGCGTGCGGATCCCCCTCGTCCACCTGGTGGACGTGACGGGCGAGCGGGTGCGCGCGGCCGGGATCCGGCGGGTGGCGCTCCTCGGGACCCGCTACACGATGGAGCAGGACTTCTACCGCGGGCGCCTCGCGGCCCGGTACGGGCTGGAGGTGCGGGTGCCCGGACCCGCCGACCGCGAGGAGGTCAACCGGGTGGTCTTCGAGGAGCTCTGCCTCGGCCGGATCGAGCCGCGCTCCCGGGTCCGCTACGTCGAGGTGGTGGAGCAGCTGGTGGCGGAGGGGGCGGAGGCGGTGATCGCCGGCTGCACCGAGATCCCCATGCTCCTCGGCCCGGGCGACGTGAAGGTCCCCTACTTCGACACCACGGAGCTCCACGCGCGCGCCGCGGTCGAGGCCGCGCTCGCCTGACGGCCCGGCGCGCCGCTCACCAGGGCAGCTCGACCGCCCGGGCGAGCAGCTTCATCGTCGGCGCCAGCGCCCGGTAGACCTCGGCGCAGCGCGCGGGGAAGCGGGGGGAGCAGGCGTCCCGCTCGGTGAGGACCAGGCCGGCGGCGAAGTCCTTCCGCCGGAGGAGCTCGCCGAGCCGGTGGTCCTCCGGGAAGCCGCGCGGGGCGCGGGAGAGGCTGTCGCCCCACCACTCCAGGCGCCGCATCGCGGGCGTCCCGGTGGCGCGCCTCCAGGCGGCCGACCGGTCGCGGATCGCGATCCGGATCCGCCGCAGCGGCTCGGCCTCCGGGTGCCAGACGCCCCCGCCCACGTCGACCTCGTCCGGATCGAGGCTCAGGTAGCAGGCGGGCCCGTGGACGTCCCGCCCGGCCTCGTGCCGGAAGTGGGCGGCCACGTTGGTCTTGTAGGGCGTCTTGTCCTTCGAGAAGCGGGTGTCCCGGTGGATGCGGAAGAGCGAGCCGCCCACCGGCCGCGGATCGGCGACCAGCCGGGGGGCGATCTTCCGCAGGAGCGGGGCGAAGTCGGCGATGAAGCGGAGCATGGGATCGCGGACGTCGCGGAGGTAGCGCTCCCTGTTCCGCTCGAACCAGTCCCGGTCGTTGTGGAGGCGGAGCTCGGAGAGGAAGGTGAACAGGGCGGGCGTGAAGGGGGCGCGCGGCGGCATCGCGCGAGTCTAGCGCCGCCCCGCGCAACCGTCCGCCCCCTCGAGCGGATCCGGCGCGCGGCCGCCCCTGGCCCCCGTCAGCCCCCCCTGCTAGATCCTGCGGCGCGATGTCCGATTTCGTCCACCTGCACCTCCACACGCTCTACTCCCTCCTCGACGGCGCCATCCGCATCAAGGACCTCCTCAAGACGGTCCAGGCCAAGGGGATGAGGTCGGTGGCGGTGACCGACCACGGGAACCTCTTCGGCGCGGTGGACTTCTACCGGAAGGCGAAGGAAGCGGGGGTGAAGCCCATCCTCGGGATGGAGGCCTACGTCGCGGGCGAGAAGGGCCGCCTCGACCGCTCCGAGCGGGTGGGCCGCCACCTGATCCTGATCGCCCGGAACGCCGAGGGCTGGGCCAACCTCCGGACCCTCTCCTCCCGGGCCTTCATCGAGGGCTTCTACTACGACCCCCGCATCGACAAGCCCCTCCTCCGCCAGCACAGCAAGGGGCTCATCGGCCTCACCGCCTGCCTGGCGGGCGAGATCCCCCGGCTGGTCCGGCACGGCGAGCTGGACGCCGCCCGGAAGGCGGCCCGCGAGTACCGGGACCTCTTCGAGCCGGGCTCCTTCTTCCTCGAGGTCCAGGCCAACGGGATGAAGGAGCAGCTGGAGGTGAACGCCAAGCTCGCCCAGCTCGGGCAGGACGAGGGGATCCCGCTCGTCGCCACCGCGGACGCCCACTACGTGAAGCGCGAGGACGCGAAGGCGCACGAGGTGCTGATGTGCATCGCGTCCAACAAGACCTTCCAGGACCCCAAGCGCCTCCGCCACGACACCGACGGCCTCTTCATCCAGTCCCCGGACGAGATGGCCGCGGCGATGCCCGACTTCAAGGAGGCCATCGCCCGCAGCGCCGAGATCGCCGAGCGGTGCAACGTCGAGCTCCCGCTCGGCAAGTCCTTCCTCCCCCGCTTCGCCCTGCCCGAGGGGATGAGCGAGAAGGAGTACATCGCCCAGCTGGCGCGGGAGGGGCTCGACCGGCGCTTCCGCGAGATCGAGGGGCGCTACCCGCACGACCGCGATCTCTACCGGCAGCGGCTGGAGATGGAGCTGGGCGTCATCGAGAAGATGGGCTTCAGCGGCTACTTCCTCATCGTCCAGGACTTCATCAACTGGGCCAAGCAGCACCGGGTGCCGGTCGGCCCGGGGCGCGGCTCGGGGGCGGGGTCGATCGTCGCCTGGTCGCTCCGGATCACCGACCTCGACCCGCTCCGCTGGAACCTGCTCTTCGAGCGCTTCCTCAACCCCGAGCGCGTCTCGATGCCGGACTTCGACGTCGACTTCTGCCAGAACCGGCGCGACGAGGTGATCCGCTACGTCCGCGGGAAGTACGGCCAGGACAACGTCGGCCAGATCATCACCTTCGGATCGCTCAAGGCCCGCTCGGTGATCCGGGACGTGGTCCGGGTGATGGGGCTCCCCTTCGCCGAGGGGGACCGGATCGCGAAGCTCGTGCCGGAGCCGGTCCAGGGCAAGACCCCGCCGCTCAAGGAGCTGGTCTTCGGGAAGAAGGCGGAGAAGGAGGGCGACGCGCCCATCCCCCCCGAGCCGCGCCTGGAGGAGCTCTACAAGAAGCCGACCGTGATCTCGCAGTGGGTGGACGCGGCCGGGATCCAGCAGACCGTCACCACCAAGGACCTCCTCGACATCGGGATCGCGCTCGAGGGGCTGAACCGCCAGGCGGGGCTGCACGCCGCCGGGGTGGTGATCGCCGACCGGCCGCTCTGGGAGTACGTCCCCGCGTACCGGGACGACAAGAGCGAGATGCTGGTCTCGCAGTTCGCCAAGGACGAGGTCGAGGCGGCCGGCCTGGTGAAGTTCGACTTCCTCGGCCTCAAGACCCTCACCGTCATCGACGACGCCCTCCGGCTGGTGAAGCAGAACCACCCGGACATGAAGGAGTTCGGCGCCGCCGACATCCCCATCGACGACGCGGCGGTCTACGAGCTCATCAGCCGGGGCGACACCGCCGGCGTCTTCCAGCTGGAGTCCTCGGGCTTCACCGAGATGGTGGTGAAGATGAAGCCCTCGCGGTTCGAGGACGTCATCGCCGCGGGCGCGCTCTACCGGCCCGGCCCCCTCGACCAGAAGCTCGAGGACGGCCGGACGATGGTCGACGTCTACATCGACCGCAAGCACGGGAGGGAGAAGGTCCAGTACCCACACCCCAGCCTGGAGAAGGTCCTCGAGCCGACCTACGGCGTGATCGTCTACCAGGAGCAGGTGATGCAGATCTCGCAGGTCCTGGCCGGCTACTCGCTCGGCCAGGCCGACCTGCTCCGCCGCGCCATGGGGAAGAAGAAGGCCGACGTCATGGCCAAGGAGCGGGCCGGCTTCCTCCGGGGCGCGGTGGCGGGCGGGGTGGACGAGCGGGTGGCGGGCGGGATCTTCGACCTGATGGAGAAGTTCGCCGCCTACGGCTTCAACAAGTCCCACTCGGCCGCCTACGGCCTGCTCACCGTCCAGACCGCCTGGCTCAAGGCCCACTACCCGGTCGAGTTCATGGCGGCCCTGATCTCCAGCGAGGCCTCCAACACCGACAAGGTGGTCCTCCACATCTCCGAGGCGCGCGCCGCCGGGATCGAGGTCCTCCCCCCCGACGTGAACGAGTCCGACGCCGCCTTCGGCGCCTTCCCGCCCGCGGAGGGGGCGCCCGCCCCCGGGCGGCCGCCGTCGAAGGGGCGGATCCGCTTCGGCCTGGGGGCGGTGCGCGGGGTGGGGACCTCGGCGGTGGAGGCGATCCTCGAGGCGCGCCGGGACGGCGGGCCGTTCAAGAGCCTCTTCGACCTGGCCGCCCGGGTGGACACCCGCAAGATCAACAAGAAGGTGGTCGAGGCCCTGGTGAAGTCGGGGGCCCTCGACTTCGAGGGGATCCCGCGCTGGCAGCTCTTCGCCGGGATCGAGGCCGCGTTCGCCGCCGGCGCCGCCGCCCAGGCGGACCGGGCGAGCGGCCAGGCCTCCCTCTTCGGCGCCCTGCCCGCCGCGCAGACCGAGGCGAGGCCCCGCTACCCGAAGCCCGGCGACCAGGTGGGGGAGATCGCCGTCGAGGAGTGGCCGGAGCGCGTCCGGCTCGCCTTCGAGAAGGAGGCGCTCGGGTTCTACCTGACCGGCCACCCGCTCCAGGGCTACGAGCGCGAGGTCCGTCGCTACGCCTCCACCACCTGCGCCGCGGTCGCCCAGAAGCGCCACGGCGACAAGGTGTCGGTGGTCGGGGTGGTGGCCTCGGTCCGGGAGCGGATGAACAAGGAGAAGGGGACGCGCTTCGGGTTCATCACCCTCGAGGACCTGGCCGGGACGGTCGAGGTGGTGTGCTGGGCCTCCCGGCCCGCGCAGAACGGCCGGCCGGCGCAGAAGGGCTGGGCCGACTGGGAGCACTTCCTCAAGGGGGACGAGCCGGTGCTGGTGCACGGCGAGGTCCGGATCAACAACCGCGAGGAGGAGAACCCGCGCGCCGAGATCACCGCCCTCGAGATCGAGCCGCTGGCCGCGGTCCGCAATCTGAAGACCTCCGAGGTGGCGCTCCGGATCGACGCCGACCGGCTCACCCGGGAGCGGGCCGGGGACCTGCGCACCCTGCTCGGCAAGCACCCGGGTGGCTGCGCGGTCACGGTCCGTGCGGTGATCCCGGAGGAGAGCGAGACCACCATCGCGATGCCGCACCGGGTGCAGCCCGCCGACGAGCTCCTCGAGGCGGCGCGCCGGCTCGGCTTCGAGGTGGAGCTGAGCTAGGGGCCGTGTCGAGACTCGGTCTCCCGAGTCGTACGGTGGGTCCGGCCACAGGCGTCGTCCCGCGCAGCGACCTTCCGATGCTGCATCCCCTGGATTTCTGGGGATCGACCGCACCCGCTGTCCCACCCCTAAGGTAGGCGTCGGAGGTGGGTCCCTTTCCGGATGGTGACGTGGCGTAACTCCGCTGAAACCCAAAAGAGTTATCGTTTGCGCCCGCCTCGGCTGACCACTCATACGCGGGGCTGTAGTATGTGGGTCCTGTCTCCACAGGAGACAGCAGGGGGAAGGCCATGATGCGAGCCAATGTTCGCGTGCCCGCTCCACGTGGCGCAGCGGCTCACTGCGACATGGGGGGGCTGCTCCGCTGCGATCGACAGGCGGAGGAGATGCTCAAGGTGTTCTTCCCGGAGGCCTCGGACGGCAACCGGATGCCCTCGGAGCTGCAGGGGCTCACCGAGGGTGCCCAGACCGGCTCGCCGGGCATCCGCCGGACCCTGGTGATGGAGGGACACGGCGAGCGCCTGCGCATCGAGGTCACGGCGGTGGGCAAGGGGAAGACCCAGCTCCACCTCTGGCGGGAACCTCTCCCGGAGCCGCTCCAGATCGGCCCCGAGACCGCCGCCCCGCCGGCGGACGGGCTCACCCAGCGGGAGCGCGAGGTGGCGCTCCTGGTCGCCGATGGGCTGCGCTCGCGCGAGGTGGCGGAGCGGCTGGGGATCGCTTCCCAGACCGTGAAGAGCCACCTCAAGACCATCTTCGACAAGCTGGGCGTCCGGAACCGGGTCGAGCTCGCCCGGCGCCTGGTCCAGCACTGATCGCTCGGCCCGATCGCCTCCTCCCGGCGCGGCCGTCCGCCGCCGCGCGATCGCGTGCGCTTGCGGGCCGCCCCGGCGGCGGATACCGTCGCCCTCCCACATGGTGACGCTCCCCGACGTCCAGGCCGCCCTCGGCCGGGTCCGAGATCGCATCTACCTCTCGCCCTGCGCCCGGAGCGAGACCCTCTCGCGCCTCACCGGCACGAGCGCGTTCCTCAAGCTCGAGAACCTCCAGATGACCGGGGCGTACAAGGAGCGGGGCGCGCTGAACAAGCTCCTCTCTCTCGGCCCGGCCGAGCGGGAGCGGGGGCTCATCGCCGCGAGCGCGGGGAACCACGCCCAGGCGGTGGCGTACCACGCCGGGCGGCTCGGGACGGCCTCCACCATCGTGATGCCCGAGACCACCCCCATCTCCAAGGTGGCCAACACCCGGGCCCATGGGGCGCGGATCGTCCTCCACGGCTCCAACTACGACGAGGCCTACGCGGAGGCGCGGCGCCTCGAGCAGGCCGAGGGGCTGACCTTCGTCCACCCCTTCGACGATCCGGCGGTGATCGCCGGCCAGGGGACGATCGGGCTCGAGATCCTGGAGCAGGTGCCGGAGGTGGACGCGGTGGTGGTCCCGGTGGGCGGGGGCGGGCTGATCTCCGGGGTGGCGGCCGCCCTCAAGGCGGAGCGCCCGGCCATCAAGGTGATCGGGGTCGAGACCGAGGCGCTCCCCTGCATGCTCGCCGCCCTGGAGGCGGGGAAGCCGGTCACCCTCGAGGCCGCCAGCACCCTGGCGGACGGGATCGCGGTGAAGCGCGCCGGGGACCTCACCTTCGCCCACGTGAAGGCGCTGGTGGACGAGATCGTCACCGTCTCGGAGGAGGAGATCGCGAGCGCCATCCTCTACCTGCTCGAGCGCGAGAAGACGGTGGCGGAGGGGGCGGGAGCGGTCCCGGTGGCCGCCCTCATGCAGAAGCGGATCCGCGGGCTCGAGGGCCGGCGGGTCGTGTCCATCGTCTCGGGCGGCAACATCGACGTGAACCTCGTCGCCCGGGTCATCGAGCGCGGCCTGGTGAAGGACGGCCGGCTGGTGCGCATCAGCGTGGCGCTCATGGACAAGCCCGGCCAGCTGGCCCGGGTCTCGACCATCATCGCCAACCTCCGGGCCAACGTGATCGAGGTCCACCACACCCGGGCCTTCGCCACCCGGTTCGGCGACACCACCCTGCAGCTCACCCTGGAGACCCGCGGGCCCGAGCACGTGCAGGAGATCCTCCAGGCCCTGCGCGAGCGGGGCTACCAGGTCCAGCAGCTCGGGCTGTGACCCCACCCCGGGACGCCGGGCTCGTGGTCACGTCCCCGGCGCCCGCTCCTCCCTTCCCCAGGGGCGCGCGCTCGCGCCCCGGGAAGGTCCTCGCCAGGTGCTCGCCCGCGTTGCAGCCCTCCGATCGCTTCGCTATGGTCGCCCCGCCCAGCCGCCGCCTGCGCCCGGGGCGTCGCCGCTGGCCGCGAGGAGGTCCGGAATGACCGCAGAGGACCGCGCCGGCGCCCTGCTCGAGGCGGGGGACGCGCGGGGCGCCGCCGAGGCGATCGTCCGCGACCACGGCCCGCAGATCCTGGGCTACCTCGCCTCGATCCTCCGCAACGACGCCGACGCCGCCGACGTCTTCTCCCAGTTCACCGAGGACCTCTGGCGGGGGCTGCCCGGCTTCCGCGGCGAGTGCCCGATCCGGGTCTGGGCCTACCGGCTGGCGTGGCACGCCGCCGCGCGCCACCTCCGCGATCCCTACCGGGCGCGCGGGCGGCGGCTCGAGACCACCGAGCTCTCGCGGATCGCGGAGGAGGTCCGCTCCTCGGTGCTCCTCGGGCGGCGCGAGGCCCGGCAGCGGTCGATCGACAAGCTCCGGGCCCGCCTGGCCCCGGAGGAGCAGACCCTGCTCGTGCTGCGCCTCGACCGCGGGCTCTCCTGGCGCGAGGTCGCGACCGTGATCGCCGAGGACGGGGCGGCCGCGGACGAGACGGCCCTCCGCAAGCGCTTCGAGCGGCTGAAGGACAAGCTCACGGAGATGGCGCGCGAGGAGGGGCTCCTCTCCTAGGGGCCTGGCGACCATGGCCGGCGGCCCGGAGACCTCCCAGCCCACCCCGGTCCCCCCGGAGCTCGAGGGCGAGAGCGCCGAGCTCTCCTCGCTCCTGCTCGCCCTCGCGAGCGCCCCGGCCCGCGATCCCTCCGAGCTGGTGATGCCGCTCGAGGCCGGGATGACGGTGGGGCGCTTCGAGCTCCTGCGCGAGCTGGGGCGCGGCGGCTTCGGGGTGGTCTTCGAGGCGAGGGACAAGCAGCTCGGCCGGCGGGTCGCCTTCAAGGCGATGCGGCCTGCCCGGGCCGCGGGCCTGGAGGAGCCGCTGCGGGCGGAGGCGGAGGCGGCCGCCCGCCTGAACCACCCCAACGTCGTCATCGTCCACGACTTCGCCATCCACGAGGGCGTCCCCTGCCTGATCCTGGAGCTGCTCGAGGGCGAGACGGTGCAGGAGCGGCTGAAGCGCGGCCCGCTCGCCCCCGGCGAGGCGCTCCGGATCGCCCTGGACATGGCGCGCGGGCTGGTCCACGCCCACGGCCAGGGCGTGCTCCACCGGGACCTCAAGCCGGGGAACGTCTTCCTCTGCCGCTCCGGCGTGGCCAAGCTCCTCGACTTCGGCCTGGCCCGCCTCCTCGACCGGGCCGGCGTGGCGGGCGGCACCCCGGCCTACATGGCGCCCGAGCAGCTTCGCGGCGAGCCGGGCGACGCCCGCACCGACGTGTTCGGGGCGGCGGTGGTCCTCTTCCAGATGCTGGCCGGGCAGCTCCCCTTCCCGGTCAAGGACGGCCGGAGCACGGTCCTCGATCCGGGCCCGCCCCCGCGCCTCCCGCTGGCCGACGCCCCCGCCGCCCTGGCCGCGCTCCTCGCCAGCGCGCTCTCGAAGGACCCGGCCGACCGCCCCCAGACCGCCGCCGCCCTCCTCGAGTCCCTCGGCGCGGTCGAGCAGGCCTACGCCGACCGGGCGGCCGCCGCCGCGCGGGCGCTGCGCCGGCGCCGGCTGCGCCGCGCGGCCGCGGCGGTGAGCGTCGCCTCCCTGGCGGCGGTCTCGGCCGCGGCGGCGATCGCCCTCCGGCACGGCGCCCAGGCCGACCGGAAGCTGCGCGGGGCCCGGATCGCGAACGCGGCGGAGGCCGCCTCGGATCCGCTCGCCGCCGCGCTCCTCATGGCGGAGCTGCCCGACGAGCCGCCCCCGCGCGCGGTGGAGGTGGCCACCCGCCTCCTCCGCGAGCCCATCCCCGAGGCGGTCCTCGAGGGGATGCGGGGCGGCTTCGGCCTGGCGGTGAGCCCCGACGGCGCGCGGGTGGCGGTGGGGACCCAGGACGGTGGGGTGACGGTCTGGCGATCCGACGGCACCGGCTCGACCCTCTTCCTGCACGGCGGCGGGAACCGGACCAACGCCATCGCCTTCACGCCCGACGGGGCCCGGATCGTCGCCGCCTGCCACGACGGCGACCTGCGCCTGTTCCGGGCGGACGGGAGCGCCCCGCCGGCGGTGATCCGGGTGACGGACGTGCCGCTCCTCGAGCTCCGGCTCTCTCCCTCGGGCCACGTCGCCGCCGCGCTCGGCCACGACGGCAAGCTCTGGCTCGTCGACCTGGAGGGGCGGCGGCCCGCCCTCGCCCTCCTGCACGACGGCCCGGTGCTCGCCGCCGCCTGGTCGCCCGACGGGACCCGCGTCGCGACCGGAGCGGGCGACGGGTTCCTGCGGGTCTTCGACGCGCCCACCGGTGCGTCGCTCGCCCGGGCGCCCCTCCCGGGCGGCGCCATCTTCGATCTCTCCTGGGCGCCGGGCGGAGGGACCCTGGCGGTGGCGTCGGAGGACGGCTACGCCCGCCTGCTCTCGCCCCGCGGGAAGGTCCTCGAGCAGCACGGGGCCCCCGGCTGGCCGCTCGGCTCCGTCGCCTTCGACGGCACCGGCAGCCGGATCGTCATCGCCTCGGCGGACGGATCGGCTCGGGTGTTCCGGGTCGGCGACGAGGGTCCGGGGATCCGGCTCCGGGCCCACCGGCAGGGCGTGTCCCGTGCCCAGTTCCTCCCCGACGGGCGTGTGCTGACGGTGGGGGGCGACGGCCTCGCCAAGCTCTGGTCGGCCGACGGCGAGGGGGAGCCGATCTCCTTCGGCGGCTCCTGGGCCTACGAGGCGGCCCTCTCGCCCGACGGGACCCGGGTCTTCACCCACGACCACGACGGCTCGATCCGGGTCTGGCGGACCGAGGACCCGCGCGAGCGAGGCGTGCTCCGGATCGCCGGCGCCGGCGCCAACAGCGTGCGCTGGACGCGCGACGGGCGGCTCCTGCTCGTGGCCACCAGCGACGGCACGGTGCGCCTCTGGCCGGTCCACGGGGGCGAGCCCCTCGCCTTCCGCGACCCGGGCAAGGAGGTCTACACCGCCGTCCTCGACCGGGAGGAGCGCCGGATCGCCACCGCCTCGGCCGACGGCGTGGTCCGCCTCTGGGACGCGCGGTCCGGCGCCCTGTTGCGCGAGCTGCGGGGCCACGAGGGGCCGGTGCTGGGCGTCGCCTTCAGCCCGGACGGCGCCTGGCTGGCGTCCGCCGCGATGGATCGCACGGTGCGCCTCTGGCCTGCCGACGGCGACGGCCCCGGGCGGATCTTCGCCGTGCACCCGGGGGGCGTGACCAGCGTCGCCTGGCTGCCGGACTCGCGGAGCCTGGCCTCGTCCTCGATCATCGACGAGAGCGTGCGGGTCTGGCCCCTCGCCGGCGGCGCCCCTCGGATCCTCCACGCCGAGGCCGGGATCCACCGGGTGAGCGTCTCGCCGCGGGGGGCGGTCCTCGCCCCCGAGCTGGCGGGGCTCCTCCGGATCCTGTGGCCCGACGGCACCTGCGACGCGTCCACCTTCCCGGCGCTCCCCGAGGGGCTGCTCGGGACGGCCGCCAGCCCCGACGGCCGCTGGATCGCGCTCACCTCCCTCGACGGGACGGTCCGGGTCTACGCCGCGGACGGGTCGGGCGTGCCCCTCGTCCTCCGCGGCCACGAGGGGGCCGTCCCGGACGCCGCCTTCAGCCCGGACTCGACCGAGCTCGCCACCGCCTCCGAGGACGGGAGCGTCCGCGTCTCCTCCATCGACTGGGCCCAGCTCCGCGAGCGGCTGCGTGCCTCCACCTCCGCCTGCCTCCCCCTGGTGTACCGGCGGCAGGTGCTGGGCGAGCCGGCCATCGAGGCGGAGCAGCGCCTCGCCGAGTGCCACCGGATCCACGGGCGGACGCCGCCCACCGGCGCCGCGCCGTCCGCCCCGGCCTCGGCGAGCGCGGACGCCGCGCCCGCGGGGGGGAAGGGATGAGCGCCACCCGCGCCTGGGCGACCCTCGCCCTGCTGCTCTCCGCCGGCAGCGCCGCGGCCGGCGAGGCGCCGGCGCTGCGCCCCAGCCCGCCGCCGCCCGCCGCCCGGCTCCCGCCGCCCGGCGCCGAGCGGGTCGTCCTCCACGTCCGGTTCCCCGCCTGGCAGTACACGGGGAAGTTCCGGCTGGAGGGGCGGGACGGGCGCGTGGACGAGGGCGTGGCCCGGGACGTGGGCGGCTACGGCACCACCGGGGGCGACGACGTGGAGCGAACGCTCGAGGGGGCGCGGGGCACGATCCGGATCCGCCTGAAGGGTGGGGTCCAGCACGCGGCCGGGTTGCCGGTCTTCTTCGGCCGCTGGTCGATCGTGAGCGGGACCGGGGCCTATGCGGGCCTGGCCGGGCAGGGGACCTTCCTCTCCACCACCAGCGGCGACTCCGACCACGGCAGCACCAACGAGGTCCAGTCGCTCATCGGCTACGTCGAGGGCCCGCCGGCGCACCGGGTCGTCGCTCCCCGGGCCAACTAGCCCTCGGGCTCCGGGAGCAGCCGCTCACGCCCGCCGGAGGGCCACCAGGGCGACGAGCCCGGCCACCAGCCCCCAGAAGGCGGCGCCGATCCCGAAGAGCGACACGCCCGAGGCGGTCACCAGGAAGGTGAGGATCGCCGCCTCGCGCTCGCGGTCGTGGCGCACCGCCGCGGCCAGGCCGCTCCCGATGGTGTTCACCAGGGCGAGCCCCGCCACGACCATCACCAGCTCCCGCGGGAAGGCGGCGAAGAGCGCGCCCACCGTGGCGCCGAAGAGCCCGGTGACCAGGTAGAAGCCGCCCGCCGCCACCGCCGCCACGTACCGGCGGCGCGGGTCCTCGTGGGCCTCGCGCCCCATGCAGATCGCGGCGGTGATCGCCGCCAGGTTGTAGGCGTAGCCGCCGAAGGGGGCGAGGAGGAGCGTGGTCGCGCCGGTCCAGGTGACGAGCGGGGAGATCGGGGTCTCGCCGTAGCCGGCGGCCTGCATCACCGCCACCCCGGGCACGTTCTGGGAGGCCATCGTGACCACGAAGAGCGGGATGGCCACGCCCACCAGGGCGCTCACCCCGAAGGTCGGGGCGGTGAAGACCGGGTGGGCCAGCTCGAGGTGGAGCCCCTGCAGGTCGAGCAGCCCCCGCCAGCGCGCGATGGCGGTGCCGAGCGCCAGCACTCCCACCACCGCCCAGCGCGGCCAGAGCCGGCGGCCCAGGAGGTAGGCGGCGAACATCGCCAGCGCCAGCCCGAGCTGCGTCCTCATCGCCACGAAGGCGTCCAGCCCGAAGCGGAGCAGCACCCCCGCCAGCATCCCCGAGGCGATCGGCACCGGGATCCGTGACATGCCGCGCTCGAACCAGCGGGTCACGCCGAAGAGGAAGAGGAGCGCCCCCGAGACCAGGAAGGCGCCCACCGCCGCCGACATCGGCAGGCCGGCGGCGCTGGTGGCGAGCAGGGCCGCCCCGGGGGTGGACCAGGCCGTCACCACCGGCACGCGGTAGCGCAGCGAGAGCCCGATGCAGGTGAGCCCCATTCCCAGGCCGAGCGCCCACATCCAGGAGGCGATCTCGGCCGGCCCCGCCCCGCAGGCCCGGGCGGCCTGGAAGACGATCACCGCCGAGCTGGTGTAGCCGACCAGGACGGTGACGAACCCTGCCACCACGGCGGAGGGCGAGAGGTCCCGGAGCAGGCGCATGGGGCGGCAATCTACACCAGGGCTCCCCGGCGCGGCCTCGTCCGGGGCGTCCCCGGAGCCCCGCCCGGCCGGAGCTCGCAACCTCCCTCCGGGGAGCCTGCCCCCCGGAGTTGGGGCCCCATCTCGCATCCACCGCCAGCGTCAGGGATGGCGGAGGATTCCCGGCGCACCGGGAGGGGAGGCAGCTGCGCCCGGCCACCTCGGATGGATGACTCGCATGACCTCGCCCGCGCCGGTCGAGCGCTCCGAGAGCTTCCGCCACGCCGTCCGCCTGGAGAAGGTCGACATGACCTTCGGCAAGGTGGAGGCGCTCTCCCAGGTGGACTTCGCGGTCGGCCGCAACGAGATCGTCGGCCTCCTGGGGGACAACGGCGCCGGGAAGTCCACCCTGATCAAGATCGTGGGCGGGGTGCTGCGCCCCACCGCCGGACGGATCTGGGTCCGCGACCGGCCGCTGGACCTCGACGAGTACTCGGTCCGCATGGCCCACGCGCTGCGGATCGAGACCGTGCACCAGGGCCAGACGCTCGGGGAGAAGCAGCCCCTCTGGCGCAACCTCTTCGTGGGCCGGCAGCTCACCAACCGCCTCGGCTTCATCGACGTGAAGCGGGAGAAGGAGATCGCCGACCAGATCCTCCGCAAGGCGATCGGCTTCCGGGGGGTGGGGATCAGCGCCGAGTCGACCGCCCGGGACCTGTCCGGCGGCGAGCGCCAGGGGGTGGCGATCGCGCGCGCCATGCACTTCGAGGCCGACCTGATCGTGCTCGACGAGCCGACCACCGCCCTGGCGGTGAGCGAGGTCCGCAAGGTGCTGGCCTTCATCGAGGGCGTGAAGGCGGCCGGGCGGGCCTGCATCTACATCGAGCACAACCTGGCCCACGTCCACGAGGTGGCCGACCGGCTGGTGATCCTCGATCGCGGCCGGGTGGTGGCGGAGCTGGCCCGGGGCGAGGTCGGGCTCCCGGAGCTGACCGCGCGCATGATCGCGCTGCACGAGGGGGAGTCCCGGTGACCGGCCCTGAGCCCGCGCGCTCCCGCCTGCTGCGGATCGAGGGGCTGCCCATCCTGGCGGTGCTGGCGATCCTGGTGGGCGCGTTCATGGTCGCCGCCCCGGACGTCTTCCTCGGCTACCGGATCTACATGTCGTTCCTCACGACCGTGCCGCCGCTCCTCGTGCTGGCGGTCGGGCTCACCCTGGTGATCGCCGCCGGCGAGATCGACCTCTCCTTCCCCTCGGTGATCGCGCTGGCGGGCTGGATCCTCGCCTACTTCACCCACGTCCTCGGCTCGAGCTGGCTCGGGCTCCTCCTCGCGCTGGTGGCCGGCGCGGTGGTCGGGTACCTGAACGGCCTGGTCGTGGCCCGGCTCGGCATCCCCTCGATCATCGCCACCCTCGCCACCCAGTTCCTCTGGGGCGGGCTCACGACCGTCTTCTCGCAGGGGCTCTCCTACTCCATGGGCGAGGCCGAGGACCTGCTCCTCTGGAAGCTGCTGGTGGGGCGGATCGGGCCCTTCCCGGTGCAGGCGCTCTGGGCGCTGGCGATCGCGGTGGCGCTCTGGCTCGTCCTCAACCGGCACCGGTTCGGGGAGCACCTCCTCTTCATCGGGGACAACGCCCGGGTGGCCGAGGTGGTGGGGGTGAACGTCGCCCGGGAGCGGATCCGCGCCTTCGTGCTCATGGGGGTGATGGCGGCGGTCGCCTCGGCGCTCCTCACCCTGGAGAACAAGAGCTTCTTCAACACCCAGGGGAGCGGCTACCTGCTGGAGGTGATGGCGGCGGTCTTCATCGGCGGGACCTCGGTCTTCGGCGGGCGGGCCTCGGTGGTGGGGTCGGTGGCCGGCTCCTTCATCATCGGCATGGTCGAGGCGGGGCTCGTGGCCACCGGGCTCCAGGGCTTCTGGGTGCGGGCGGTCGTCGGGGCGGTCTTCCTCGCCGCGGTCATCGGCCACCTCCTCATCGAGGAGCCGGAGCGCGGCCACGCCCTGGTCCGTGCCTTGCGCGCGCGGCTGGAGGCGCCCGGCCGGCGCCGCTCGCCGGGGCGCCGCTTCGCCGGGACGCCGGGTGGGACGCCGGCAGGAGGGAGGGACGAGGAGCAGCAGCGGTAGCGGACGAAACGCAGCTCTCGCAGCGGAGGTGCAGGATGAGACGGCTGGTAGCGATCGTCGGGGTGGGCGGACTCCTCGCGGCCGGCGCCCTGCCGGCGCGCGCCGAGGAGGCGCTCGGCGCGGGCGTCACGATGTACTTCCAGATGGGCGGGAACCCGGGAGACGGGTCCACGCTGCCGCGCACCAACGGCGCGCGGGCGGCGGCCGCCGCCTTCGGGGTGAAGCTCGTCGAGCAGTACTCCGGGTGGCAGCCGGAGGTGATGCTGAACCACTTCCGGGAGGCGCTCGCCGCCTCCCCCGCCTGCATCGAGATCATGGGGCACCCGGGCAACGAGGCCTTCGCCAGCCTGGTGGCGGACGCGGAGAAGCGCGGGATCGTGGTGACCTCGGGCAACTCCCCGCTCACCAAGCTCAAGGATCAGTACGGGGCGAACGGCTTCGGCTACGCCGGCGTCGACCTCTACGAGGGGGGCAAGCTCACCGCGCAGAAGATGATCGAGTACGGCGGCCTGAAGAAGGGCGACAAGGCCCTCGAGTACGGCCTGCGCGCCCAGGCGGAGCGGGGCCGGAGCGACCAGGGGCTCTACGACACCCTGAAGGCCGCCGGGCTGGCGGTCGACTACATCGAGATCAGCCCGGAGGTGGACCACGACAGCTCGCTCGCCGTCCCCATCCTCGCGGCGTACATCCAGAAGCACCCCGACCTGAAGGCGATCGGCACCCAGCACGGCAACGTCACCGCCTTCATCGGCAAGGCGCTGCAGCAGGCGGGGAAGAAGCCTGGCGAGGTCACCGTGGGCGGGATCGACCTGGCGCCCGCGACCATCGAGGGGCTGAAGAAGGGCTGGGTGAGCGTCGCCCTCGACCAGCAACTCTACCTGCAGGGCTTCCTGCCGGTGGCGCAGTGCGTGCTGTCGAAGAAGTACGGCTTCGCCGGCCTGAGCATCAACACCGGAGCGGGCGTGGTCACCCCGAAGACCATCGAGGCGCTCGTGCCCCTGATCGACAAGGGGATCCGCTAGCCGCAGCGGCGCGGAGGGCCGCCTCGCCCGAGGGCGGGGCGGCCTCCTCTGGCGCGCGCCTCAGGGCTTCGGCGCCGCCACCCCGGTGCTGCCCGGCGGCGGCGCGGCGGCGGGAGCCCCGGCGAGCGTGGGCGCCGTCCCCGCCGACTTGAGGTAGAGGAGCTTCGCCACCGCGAACCCGAGGGCCATGAGCGCGGCGAGGATGAACCAGCTGTGCTCCCAGCCGTAGATGGTGGGGTAGTGGTTCGAGACCATGGCGAAGACGAGCGGGACGGACAGGTAGGTGTTGTGCTTCGAGCGCAGGGCGGCCATCGCCGCCACCGAGGGATCGGGCGCGGGGGCGAGCCCCTTCACCCCCTGGATGATCCGCTTCTGCGCCGGCCAGATGCGCATCCAGACGTTCATCACCATCACCGTGCCCATCATCATCCCGGCGTGGATGAAGACCGCCCGGCCGGTGAAGATCCGGGAGAGGAGGAAGAGCAGGACCACGAAGGCGGCGTAGAGGGCGCCCACCCCGACCCGCTCGTTCTTGCTCGTCGCCCTCCAGATGGCCTCGTAGGCGAAGAAGACCACCGCCAGGAGCGCGAGCGCGATCGCCACCCCGGCCAGGTGCGGGATGGCGGCGGCGTCGGTGACGACGTCCTTCCGGACCAGGTTGTCGACCGAGTAGTAGACCAGCCCTGCGAGCAGGATCCCCGAGGCGAAGGTGTAGACCGCGCCCCAGCGGAACCAGTAGAGGGCCCTGGGCATCAGCTCGGGGACGACCTTCTTCCTCGTCTCGGGGTCGTAGGTCTTCGCCACCTGCCCGTTCACGAAGTTGAAGAAGTACAGGTGGCCGATCCACAGGATGCCCGCGACCACGTGGGTCCAGCGGAACGCCGCCTCCAGCCAGGCGAGCATGGGTCACCTCCGCGGGCGACGCGCGCCCTCGCTCCCCGTCCCGGTCGCTATCTAGCGAGGAGGCGGCCGGGCGGCCAGGGCGAGGCGCCTCGCTCCGCGGGGCGTACCGGGCGCGCCCCGCCCGGGCCCCCGCGCGCCCTCCGGGGGCCCCTCAACGAGGGTCGGCCTCGCCGGCCGCCTCCGCCAGCAGATCGAGCCGGACGAGCTCCCCCGCCGGGCGCACCGCGCCGATCCCACCCACGCCCAGCGCCGCCATCCTCCTGGCCGTCTCGTCCATGTCCTCCGGGCGGATCGCGTAGCCGAGCTCGGTCCGGGCGAGGGGCTCGCGGAGCCCCTCGATCCAGAGCGCCTGCTCGAGGGCGCCGGCGCGCGCGTCGCGGGCGGCGAGGTCCTGGTGCCGCTCCGCCAGGCGGGCGGCGTCCACCAGCGAACGCACCAGCGCCGCGAGCCGGCGACGCTCCGCGTACGCGCGCCCGGTGGCGAGCAGCACCGCCGGCCGGTCGCCGGTGGTGCGCGGCACCTCCACCCCGTCGCCGGCGCGGATCGCCAGGGACGCCTCCGGCTCGGACTGGACGATCGCGTCCACGTACCCCGACCGGAGCGCGGGCCCGAGATCGGCGGGCGCCAGGTGGACGAGCTGGACGTCGCCGCCGCGGCCGTCCGACCAGCCGAGCGAGGCCGCGTGCAACTCGCCGAGGAGCAGGAGCTCCAGGGATCCCCCGCGAGGCACGCCGATCCGGCGGTGGACGAGGTCCGCCACCCGGACCGCCTCGAGCGCCCTCCGGGCCACGATCCGGGCGTGCGAGGGGGCGAAGCCAGCGACCACGACCACCGGGAGCCCACGCGCCCAGGCGGCGATCGCGGCCTCGGCGTCCCCCACCGCGACGTCCACCTCTCCCGACCCCAGCGCGTCCACGAGCGTGGCGTCGGTCGAAAGGATCCGCTCCTCGACCTCCAGGCCCGAGGCGCGGGCCACCCCCAGCAGGCACCTCAGGGCGCCCCCATCGGCTGCCCGCGTGTGCCCCATCACGATCGCCTCGTCCGCCCGGGCGGCGAAGGACAGCGCCACCGCCGCGATGGTCAGCACCCTGGTCATGGCTCCACTCCACTGGGCCGGGACGCCCCCGCCCCCTCGTCCTGCCCGCGCTTCAGGTGCGGCCGCCGGCCTCCCGCCGGAAGCCCGCGAAGCCGGGGCACGAGGATCGTGTCCGGCGGCCGGGGGGCGGCCTGCGGAGGACGGGCAACCCGAAGACGCCTCTCCGGCCCGCGCGCCGCCCTCCCGTCCGGGGAAGCCGCCGTGTTGGGGCGGAGGGATTCCTGGACGCCGCCCCCCGCTGCCGGCATGAGGGTGCTCATGCCCGCCCCCGCCCGCTCCAACGCCCTCCCGGGCGCCCTGGCCCTCGCGGCCGCCATGGGCATCGGCCGCTTCGCCTACACCGCCCTCCTCCCGGGTACCCAGCGCGCCCTCGGGATGGGCGACGATCTGGCCGGCGCGCTCGCCTCCGTGAACCTGGGCGGCTACCTGGCGGGCGTGCTCGCCGCGCGGCAGCTCGCGGCGCGCCCGGCCCGGGGAGCGGCGCTCCGGCTCGGCCTCGCGCTCACGGCGCTCGCCGCCGGCCTCGGCGCCGCCACCACCTCGACCGCAGCCTGGCTCGTGCTCCGCGCGGCGGCCGGCCTGGCGAGCGGGCTCGTCTTCGTCCTCGCCTCTGCGGCCGCGCTCGAGGGGCCCGGAGCCCGCCCGGGCGTGCTCTACGCCGGGGTCGGAATCGGGATCGCCCTCTCCGGCGGCGTGGCCGCGCTCGAGCCCGCCGCCTTCGCGCGCCCCTGGCTCGCGCTCGCGGTCCTGGCCGCCGCCCTCGTCCTCCCCGCCTGGCGCCGGCTCGCCCCGCTCCCGCCGCGCGCCGCCGCGCCCCGCGCCGCGGGCGGCGGGGCGCCGGGGGTGGGGCTCTGGAGGCTCGGGGCCGCCTACTTCCTCGAGGGGCTCGGCTACATCGTGAGCGGCACCTTCGCCGTCTCGGCGGTCCGGCGCACGCCGGGGCTGGAGGCGCTGGCGCCCTGGACCTGGGTGCTCACCGGGCTGGCGGCGGCGCCCTCGGCGCTCCTCTGGGCGGCGGCGGGGCGCCGGGCGGGCCCGCGGCGAGCCCTGGTCCTCGCCCACCTCGTCCAGGCCCTGGGCATGGCCCTCCCCTCCCTCTCCCGCTCGGCCGCGGCCGCCCTGGCCGGCGCCGCCCTCTTCGGCGGGACGTTCATGGGGATCACCACGCTCGCCCTGGCGGCGGCCACCGTCCTGGCGCCGGCGTCGCCCGGCCGGATCGTCGGGACCCTGACCGCCGTCTACGGGGTCGGGCAGATCCTCGGGCCGCTCCTCGCCGGCGCGCTCTCCGAGCGGCTCGGCGACCCCCGGCCCGCGGTCCTCGCCGCCGCCGGGGCGGTGGCCCTGGGAGGCGCCCTGCTCGCCTTGCCGGCGCGCCGCGCCGGCGCTCCCCTCTCCACCCGCAGCCAGGAGGACACATGCCGTACGTGAACATCAAGATCACGCGCGAGGGCGCCACCACCGAGCAGAAGGCGACCTTGATCCGCGGGGTCACCGAGCTCCTGCGCGACACGCTCGGGAAGAACCCCGCCACCACCGTGGTGGTGATCGACGAGGTCGAGACCGACAACTGGGGGATCGGCGGCGAGTCGATCACGGTGCGCAGGCGCCGCGGGAGCTAGGGACGGCGCCGGGCCGCCCCGGTGCCGGGTACGCGCCCAACGGGTGAGACGGCGCGCGCGACCCCTGGGCGCGCGCCCTGGGGCGGCCCGAACCCGCGCCCCCGCGCCGATCCGACCCATTGTCGGTGGCGATGGGGAGTGGGAGGATGCCGCGCCGCCCCCGGTGCCGCTCGCGAGCGCCCCGGGGGCCTTCCTCGATGAGCCTGGTCCCCGCCACCATCGCCATCTGCTCGGCCAGCATCGCCGCCGCGGTGGGCATCATGTCCTGGTGGATGGGGCGGGCGCCCGGCTGGCCGGCGCTGCGCTGGTTCGCGGTCGTCACCCTCGGCTCGGCGGCCTACGCCGCCGGCAACGTGGTGACGAGCGCCGGCTTCTCCCCCGCGGCGGTCCTGGTCGCCTCGCGCTTCCAGCTGGCCGGGCTGATGATCGAGCTCTGGGCCTGGGCCCACCTCGCCGACCACCACCTGCGGGTCGAGCCCGGATCGGGCGGCCGGCTCCTCCGGCTCGCCTTCCCTGGGGCCGCGGGCCTCTGCCTCGTGCCCGGCCTGGTGTACGGGGGCGAGATCACGTCGCACGCCTTCGCCCCCTGGAACGCCCAGTACCTGGACGCCGTGCCCACCGCGGTGGGCGGCGCGCTCTTCGTGGGCGGCCTCCTCGCCGCCGCCTGGATCCTGGTGCGCTTCGCCCGCGGCTGGCGCGCGGGCGTCGCGCACTCCGGCGCCTACACCCTGGCGATGACCACCCTCCTCGCCCTGGCCCTCAACGACGCCCTCGTCGCGAGCGGCGTGACCAGCCTCCCCTACCTCCTGGACGTCGGCATCCTCGCCCCCATCGGCGCCCTGGCCTGGAGCCACACCCACGGCTTCGTCGCCGACGCCCGCGCCCTGGCGACGCTCCGGGAGCGGCTCCAGTCGGAGGTCGAGCAGCGGACCGCCGAGCTGGCCCGCGCCCGGGACGCGCTCCACCAGGCCGAGAAGCTCGCCGCGCTCGGCCAGTTCGCCGCCGGGGTGGCACACCAGGTGAACAACCCGGCCGCCGTGGTGACCGCGAACCTCACCTACCTGGCCGAAAACGGCGCGCCCCTCGGGGCGGAGGCCCGGCAGGCGCTCGCCGAGGCGCGCGAGGCGATGGCCCGGATCACCCAGCTCGTGCGGAAGCTGGTGGACGCCGGCCGGCTGGCGGGGGACATGCCGGGCGCGGCCCCCTGCGCCATCGCCCCGGTGGTCGAGGACCTGGTCGCCGCGCTCCGCGCCGCCGCCGGCGCACGCCTCTCCGTCTCCAGCCGGATCCCGGCCGACGTCCACGTCCGCGGGCGGCGCGACGCGCTGGAGAAGATCCTCGGCGCGCTGCTCACCAACGCGAGCGAGGCCGTCCCGGCGGACCGGCGCGGCCGGGTGGAGATCCAGGCGCGCCCGGCCGAGGGCGGCCTGCTCGCCGTCGAGGTGGTGGACGACGGGGTGGGGATGACGCCCGAGGTCCTCCAGCGGGCCTTCGATCCCTTCTTCACCACCCGGCCCGACGGGCCCACCGCGGGGGCCGGCCTGGGCCTCTCCGTCGCCCGCGCGCTGGCCGAGGGGATGGGAGGCTCGCTCGTCCTGGAGAGCCGCCCCGGCGAGGGGACGACGGCCCGCCTCCTCCTGCCGGTCGCTCCCCCGCCGTGAGCGGCGGCGAGCCCAGGCGAGCGAGGCGAGCCCGCCGGGCGCCGCCCCCGTCGAAGCCTACGCCTGCCCGGCCGCCACGAGGAGGGCCCGGAGCGCCAGCCCGCCGAGGAGCACCAGGGCGGGGCCGGCCGCGGTCGCCGGAAGCCCGAGCCGCTCCTCGAGGGCGCCGAGCAGGAGCGGCATCAGGAGCCCGCCCGCCACCACCAGGGCGAAGAAGGGGCCGGTGTACGGGCCTCCCAGGAGCAGCTCGGCCGCGGCGTGGCCGCCCGCCCCCGAGGTCGAGAGCCCGGCGAGCAGGAGCGCCAGCACCGCCAGCTCGAGCGCGATCGCGATCCGGTCCCACCTCGCGAGGAGGTGGCGCTCCTCGACGCCGATCGGGGAGAGGAGGAGCAGCGCGGCCCCGGTCGAGACACCCGAGACCAGGAAGAGCGGGCCGAGCAGGGCCGAGCTCCAGAGCGCCCGCGCACCGAGGGTGGAGAGGAGGACGCCGGTGTAGATCCCGAGCCCCACCCCGACCACCAGGTTGGCGCGGCGCAGGCAGCCCGCCCGGGCGAGCGCCAGGGCCCGGCCCCGGCGGACCAGCCCGCCCAGCCCGACCCGGCCGGCGAGCGCCGCGACCCGCTCCGCCTCGGCGTCCTCGAGCCCGCCGAGCGCGAAGAGGAGCGTCACCGGGTAGACGAGCACCAGGATCCAGGCGCCCCAGCTCATGGGCGAGGTCCAGCGGAAGGCGACGTAGAACCGCCAGGCGTGGAGCTTGTGGGAGAGGTCGAGGAAGAGCGCCCCCATGCCCAGGGTCACCAGGAGCGCGGGCGCGAACCCCTGCCAGCGCATGGCCGCCGAGCGGGGGGCCTTCCGGGCGGCGAGGAGCGAGCCCAGGATCATCACCCCGGCCGCCATGCCTCCCAGGAAGAGGTACATCGGGACCTCCCAGGCCCAGACGTGGAGCTGCGGGTCGACGAGGGTGCTGTGGCGGGCGACGTCGAGCTCGTTCATCGGCGATCTCTCCAGCGGCGAGGGGGCGGACTACGCCTGCCCGGCCACGATCAGGATCCAGCGCAGCGCGAGGCCACCCAGGAGGACGAGAACCGGGGCGACCAGGGTGGGGCGGACCCGCAGCCGGCGGGCCTCGACCTGCAGCAGGACCGGCACCGCCAGGCCCGCCGCCACCACCAGGGCCCAGAAGGCCGGGGCGAAGCGCCCGACGGCCACGCAGTCGACCGCCGCGCGCGCCGCCGAGCCGCCGTGGGCGAGCCCGACCCCGCAGCCGACGATCAGCGCCGCCTCGACGCCGACCGCCCAGAGGAGGACGCGCTCGAGCCAGGCCTGCTCCGCCGGATCCACCCGGAAGAGGAGCATCAGGGCGGTCCCCGTCGCCACGCCGGAGGCGAGCAGGATGGGGCCCACCAGGGTGGAGTTCCACAGCGGCCGGGCGGTCATCAGGGAGAGGAGCACGCCGCTGTAGCCGCCGAGGGCGACGGCCGACGCCAGCGCGGCGACCCGGACCTTCCGCTCGTGGGCCAGCGCCAGCCGTCGCGTGGTCCGCACCGCCCCGCCCAGCCGGAGCCGGTCCCAGAAGCGGGCCACGAAGGCCGCCTGGGCGTCGTCGAGGCCGGCCATCGCCCAGACGAACCCGACCACGTAGGAGAGGAGCAGGATCCAGGCGCCGAGCGACATGGGCGAGCTGGGCCGGACCACCGCGAAGAAGCGCCAGAAGTGGGGCTTGCAGGCGAGGTCCAGGAAGAGCGCCCCGAGAGCGCCCGCCAGCAGGGCCGCCGGCGCGAACCGGGCCCAGCGCAGGGCCGCGGAGCGCGGCGGGCCCGCCCACCAGACGCCGAGCGCGGTCACGAGGAGCACGCCCGCCGCGGTCTGGGCGAGGAAGAGATCCACCGGGAGCTCCCAGCCCCAGATCGGCGGGGGCCCGTCGAGCGCGAGGTGCTTCGCCACCACGATCTCGTTCATGTCCCCTCCCTCCCTAGCCGCTGCAGCCGCCCCCGCCCTTCTTCGGCGCGCCGGAGGGCGCGGCCGTGGGCGGCGGGGGAGGCGGCGCCGCCTTCATCCCGGTGAGCGCCGCCTGGATCCCGGCCTGGACCCGCCAGGCGTCCCGCTCCTCCGGCCCCGCGCCGGGGGAGGGCGGGGGCGGGGGCGTGAGGGCGTAGCCCTGCCACCCCCGCCACCCGCCCCGGAGCAGGTAGAGCCGCCCCGGGAACCCTGCCGCCGCTGGCGGGACGGCGGGCAGGTCCTCCTCGCTCATGAGCACCAGGTCGCGCACCGGGCTGGCGTCGGCCAGGCGGAGCTTTGGCAGGTCGGCCTGGGGCACGCACTCCGCGCCCGGCACCCGGCGCGCGGCGCACTCCGCGGACGGGCGCAGGTCGAGCACCCGCACCGTCCAGGGCGCCTCGAAGACGCGCCGCGCCAGGTCGGCGGGCGAGATCGCCGCCGCCTGCCGCGCGCTCGCGCTCGTGCCCGTGGGGAGCGCGAGCCCGACCAGGCCCGCCACGCCCGCGGCCGCGAACCCGGCGAACACGAACCGGCGGGCACGCCCGCCCGGGATGGCCCGGGCGAGCGGGTCGGCGCGGGCGGCGAGGAGCTGCTCGACCTTCTCCGCCCCGATGAAGCAGCCGAGCGCCATCGCCACCACCGCCACCGCCAGGACCACCGGCCCGACCCGGTCCGGGAGGTGGAGCAGCTCCCAGAGGTAGAAGTTCCCCAGGTTGGTGGCGTTGTGGAAGGTGGAGAAGCCGGGGCGGAACTCGACCTCGGACCAGAGCACCCCGCCGATGATCGTCCCCACCACGGTGAAGAGTCCGTCGAGCTTGCCGGAGGCCATCGCCACCCAGGAGGTGCCCGGGCAGTAGCCGGACATGACGAAGCCGGCGCCGACCAGCGCCCCGCCGATCGCGAAGGGCACGAGCAGGGTCTCGCTCGTGGCGTGGTCGGCGATGAGCCTGAAGTCGGTGAGCCCGGCGGCGGAGGCGACCACCACCACCAGCATGGCGGTGACCACCGCCGTGAACATCACCTTGAAGACGCTCATGTCGTAGCCGTAGAACTGGCCGACGAGCTTCTGGGCCCGCCCGAACCCGGCCCGCTCGAGCACGAACCCGAACCCGAAGCCGCTCACCACCGCGAACACGAGCCCGAGCTCGTGCGTGGGGAAGACGGGGAAGGTCATCGCCACTCCCTCCTCACGAACCAGGCCATCCCGTAGCCGCCGGCGAAGAACGCCATGAAGAACACCCAGGCGCCCACCGAGAGCAGGGCGCCGCCCGAGAGCGCCTGGCCGGAGGCGCAGCCGCGGGTGACCTTGGCGGCGAGCCCCATCAGGACGCCGCCCGCGAGCGCCAGGGCCAGCCTTCCGCCCACCGAGATCCGCGGGCCGCGGAGGACCTCCCCCTTGAGGCGCCCGGCGGTGTAGGCGGCCACCAGCCCGCCCAGCATCACCCCGAGGAGCTCGTACACCAGCCAGTTCGGGTGCTCGGCCACCGCCGCCCGGGCGAGCGGCGGCGTGGCCGCCACGTGCTCGGGCGCGAAGAGCGAGAGGACGGCGACGCCCATCCGCAGGGAGCCGCCCGAGGCGCCGAGCCCGCTCCCCATGACCAGGTAGGTGGTGGCGAGGACGAGGCCGAGCGCCACCCCGGCGACGTGCGGGTTCCAGAACTTGTTCGGATCGCGCGGCATGGCGGCTCCCTAGGCGAGGAAGAAGACGTTGGGCTCGTTCCCCTGCTCCGGCTGGAGCACGTTGTGGCGGCGCCGGGCCACCAGCTGGGCGACCGGGCTCTCCGGATCGGAGAGGTCGCCGAAGGTGAGGGAGCGGGTCGGGCAGGTCTCGACGCAGGCGGGCTGCTCGCCCCTGCGCACCCGGTGCAGGCAGAAGGTGCACTTGTCCACGAAGCCGGCCGGGTGGACGTAGCGGGCGCCGTACGGGCAGGCGGCGATGCAGGCCTTGCAGCCGGTGCACTTGTCCCGGGCCACCGCCACGATCCCGCCCTCGGCCACGTGCGAGGCCCCGGTCGGGCAGGCGTCGACGCAGGAGGGGCGGGAGCAGTGGTTGCACCGCTCGGAGCGGATCTCCATGGCCAGGTCGGGGAACTTCCCGCTCACCTCCTGGACGATCCAGTCGCGGAACCCGCCCTCGGGGAGGGCGTTCTCGGTCTTGCAGGAGATCACGCAGGCGTTGCAGCCCACGCAGCGGCGCGTGTCCACCGCCATCCCGTAGCGCTTCATGCGCCCCTCCCGGCCGGCTCGAGCCGCACGAAGTTCACGTTCATCCCGGTGCCCCCCATGATCGGGTCCACCTTGTAGCGGGTGGTGAGCTCGGCGTCGGAGGCGCCGCGGCCGAAGGCGTAGCGGAGCTTCCTCGCGCCCTGGCCCCAGCCGTGCACCAGGAAGACGCAGTCGCCGCGGATCCGCTCGGTGACCTTGGCGCGGACCGGCCCGCTCCGCGCCCCGTCCTGGTTCACCAGCATCACCCGGTCGCCGCTCTTGAGCGGGCCGTCGAAGCCGGGCAGGGCCCGGGCCGCGTCGGCGTTCACCCAGACCTCGTTCTCCGGATAGGGCTCGGCCAGCAACCGGTTGTTGACGGTCCGGCCGAAGGTGTGGGTCGGGGCGCGGCCGGAGAGGAGCCGGAAGTGCCCGGGGGGCCCGTCGTCGGGCGGGTAGTACTGCGGGAGGGGGTCGAAGCCGAGCTTGGCGAGCTGCTCGCTGCGCAGCTCGATCTTCCCCGAGTCGGTGGGGATCCGCACCGGCAGCCCCTCCTCCTCGCAGGTGGGGATCGGCTTGCCCAGCACCACCCCGCTCGCCCGGGCCTTCTCCACGTCGTGGCCGCCGGCGCGGAGGCGGGCGTCCACGTAGCTGCGCGCGTCCGCCCAGGGGAAGTGGGCGCCCAGCCCGACCTTCTCCCCGAGCGCCTTGGCGATCCACCAGCCCGGCCTCGACTCGCCGGCCGGCGGGACCACCTCCTGCCGCAGCGCCAGGAAGGGGCGCTTGTAGGCGGGGGCGGCGACGTCGTCGTCGCGCTCGAGGTAGGTGGCCTCGGGCAGGACCACGTCCGCCCAGCCGCAGATCTCCGCCGGCAGGACGTCCACCGTCACGAGCAGCTCGAGCTGCTGGATGGCGGCCACGGTCTGCTTCCGGTTGGGGAGGGCCTGCATCAGGTTGCAGCCGTAGACGATCCAGGCCTTGAGGTCGTAGAGCGCGCTCCCCGGGACGCTGGCGTCGCAGAGCCCGGAGGCGATCACCTCGGAGGCGATGGGGAAGCCGCCCGCCCTGGGGCGGTCCGCCTCCTTCCGCTCCGGGTGTGGGAACGCCGCGGCCACCGGGTAGGCGGGGAGGGACATCTTGTCCTGGGAGAGATAGCCGCCGCGCCGGCCCCAGCTCCCGAGGAGCGCGGCGAGGATCGCCATGGCCCGCTCGCGCTGCGTGTCGTCGCCGTACCAGACCGTGTGGCGGCCGGGGTGGACGAGGGAGGCGGGGCGGGCCGCGGCGATGAAGCGCGCGGTCTCCCGGATCTTCTCCGGGCGGATCCCGGTGTGGACGTAGGCCCACTCCGGCGTCCGGTCGGCCACGTGGGCCTTGAGCTCCTCGAGGCCGACGGCGTGCGCGGCCAGGTACTCGGCGTCGTACCGCTTCTCCTCCAGGATCACGTTCATCCAGGCGAGGAGGAGGGCGATGTCGGTGCCGGGCCGGATGGGGAGCCAGTGGCGCGCCTTGCTGGCGGCCACCGAGAAGCGCGGGTCCACCACCACCAGCTCGGCGCCCTTGCCGATCGCCTCGGCCAGCTCCTGCACCTGGGTGTTGTGCATGTTCTCGCCCAGGTGGCTGCCGATGAGGGTGATCACCCGGGCGTTGGCGAGGTCGATGGGCTCCGGCGAGCCGAGGGGCGTGCCGAAGGTGAGGAGGAAGCCGGCCTCGCGCGGGCCGCGGCACTGCGCGTAGGAGGGGGCGCCCACGTTGGGCGAGCCCCAGGCCTTCATGAAGTGCTTGAACCAGGTGCCGCCCGAGCCGTGGGTGAAGAGGGCCAGCGCCTCGGCCCCGTGCCGGGCCTTCACCGCGAGGAGCTTCTCCCCGACCTCGTTCAGGGCCGCGTCCCAGGAGACCGGCTCGAAGACGTCGTCGCCCCGCTTCTGGCGGCGGACCAGCGGGCGGGTGAGGCGGTCGGGATCGTAGAGGAGGCCGGTCCCACCCGCGCCGCGCGGGCAGAGCATCCCGCGGGAGAGCGGGTGCTCGGGGTTGCCCACGATCTTGGTGACGCGCCCGTCCTTCACGTGCGCCTTCACCCCGCAGCCCCAGAAGCAGAGCTCGCAGAAGGTCGAGACCACCCGATCGCCGTCGGTGCCGGGGTCCTCGACCCGGTTCCGGTCGAGCCCCCACCAGCGGGTGGTGAGGCCGGAGCCGAGGGCCGCTGCGCCGAGCGTCGCGCCGCCGATCTGGACGAACTGCCTGCGGGTGAGGGACATGCGGGGTCCTCCGCCTCGGGTCACCGCGCCGTCCGCCCCGGGGAGCCCGGGGCGGACGGGCGGCCGCGCTGCCGCTAGAACTTGAAGGAGGCGCCCAGGTCGATCTGGTACTGGGACATCTCGGTCGAGTACGAGTCGATCATCTGGCCGGGCGGCGGGCCGCCGTTCGAGCCCGAGAGCTTGGTGTTGAGCGCGTACATCCCGGAGAGGCTCACCGCGATCTTGTCGTTGAAGGCGTAGCCCGCCCCCGCGGTGATGTGGCTCTCCGCCACCGCCGGGAAGACCAGGTTCTCGAAGGCACGGGCCGGATCGAGCGGCATCTTCCCGTAGTTGTAGCCGGCCCGGAGATCGAGCCCCTTCATCGGCGTGACCTGGGCGCCGACCTTGAACACCCACTGGTCGCTCCAGCCCATGTTGAAGGGCATCGTGGTGGGCTGGCTCTGGCTGTACTTGGGGAGGTTCGTCCCCATGGTGGAGGACCAGTTGATCCACTCCACGTCGGCGGCGACGAGCAGCATCTCCAGCGGGCGGACCGAGGCGCCCAGGGTGACCATCTGCGGCTGGTCGAAGGTGAGCTTGTCCTTCCCGCCCGTCACGTCGAACGAGAAGTCCTGGAACGAGCTCTTGGTCTCGTAGGCGAGGCCGAAGGAGAGGGCCTTGCTCGGCGTCACCTTGAGGCCGAGCGTCCCGCCGATGCCCCAGGAGGTGGCGGTGCTGTGCTTCACCTGCCCGCCCATCGCCGGCGGGAGGTTGCCGGCCACGTCGTACTCCATCTGCGCCATCATCACGTTGACGGTCGCGCCGACGGCGAGGAAGTCGTTCACCTTGTAGGCGACGCCGGGGGCGAAGCGGGCGTTGAGGTAGGAGGTGAGGGCGTTGCTCAGGTAGAGGTTGGTCGGGTAGTCGACGCCCATGCCGGAGACGGCGAAGATCCCCAGGCCGGCCGAGAGCTGCTCGGTGATGGGCCGGACGTAGGCGATGGCCGGGATGGGCGAGCCGCCCCGGGTCGAGTCGACGCTCTGTCCGTCGAGCGCGATCATCGAGGGCGGGTTGGGCGGCGGCGCGCCGGTGGGCGTCCCGTTGACGGTCTGGCTCACCGTCGGCTTGAAGAAGCCGATCGCCACGTCGAGCCGGTTGCCCAGGTCGGCGATGCCGGCCGGGTTGGAGACGAGCGAGCACGCGTCGAGCGTCGCGCCCACTCCCACGCCGCCCATCGAGTCCTGCACCGTGCCGAAGCCGATCATCCGCATGCCGTTGGTCGCGAGCGCCGGGCTCGCATACGCGACGGCGACCGCCGCGAGAACTGCCGAGAGCTTCTTCATGATGGACCCCTCCCAAGGGTCATCTGGGTTTGTGTCGAGCCGCCACCTCGAGACCTCCCCGTGCGCAATGCGGCTGGCGTGCCTCGTGCTAGAGCCCTCGAAAATCGGCTGGTTGAGCCCGCGGCGAGAGGGGAGGCGCCACGCGATGTCTCAAAGCGACGAAACACCGCGTTCCAGGGTGGAACTCGACGTGTCAGCATCCTGCGTCAACATGTCCCAGACCGAAGCCGACCCGGCCCTCGCCTCCGATCCGCGCGCGGTCGCTTTTGCCGCAGTCAACGTGGCCTTCGGCTCGCTCGGCCGGGTGTGCATGGCGCTCGACGGGAGCTTCCGGGTGCGCCACGTCTCCGCCCGGCTCGACACGCTCCTCGGCCCGGGCGCGGCCTCCCGGTTCCAGGGCCAGTCGATCGAGGCCCTCCTCGGCGCCGAGCTCTTCGGCGCCGAGGGCCCCCTCCGCCAGGCCCTCCTCGCCGGCGAGAAGCGCGAGGGCTGGCGGGCGCTCCTCACCGACGGGACCGGCGCGTCCCGGCTGCTCTCGGTGACGGTCGCCCCCCTGCAGCACGATCCGCTGGGCGTGTGCGATCCCGACGCGACCTACCTCCTCGTCCTCCGGCCTGCCGAGGAGGAGGCCGCCTCCGCCTCCGGGCCGGTGGCGGCCGATGGGCTCATCTGCCGCTCGCCGGCCATGGGCCGGGTGCTGCGGCTGGTGGAGAGCCTGCAGCACAGCGAGGCCACCGTCCTCATCACCGGGGAGAGCGGGACGGGCAAGGAGGTGATGGCGCGGACCATCCACCACCACTCCCCCCGGCGGAGCGGGCCGTTCGTGGCGGTCAACGCGGCCGCCCTCCCCGGCGACCTCCTGGAGAGCGAGCTCTTCGGCCACGTCCGCGGGGCCTTCACCGGCGCGACCCGGGACCGGGCCGGCCGCTTCGCCGCCGCGGAGCGCGGGACCCTCTTCCTCGACGAGGTGGGAGACGTCCCGCTCCACCTCCAGGTGAAGCTCCTCCGGGTGCTGCAGGAACGGACCTACGAGCGCGTGGGCGAGAGCCAGACGCGCCACACCGACGCCCGGATCGTCGCCGCCACCAACCGCGACCTCCGCCGCGCGGTGGCCGCCGGGACCTTCCGCGAGGACCTCTACTACCGGCTGCGGGTCTTCCCCATCGAGCTGCCGCCCCTCCGCGAGCGGCGGGAGGACATCGAGCCGGTGGCCCGGCTCCTCCTCGCCCGGGTGGGCGCCCGCGTCGGCCGCGCCCTCCGCTTCTCCCCCGACGCGCTCCGCACCCTCCTCTCCTACGCCTGGCCCGGGAACGTCCGCGAGCTCGAGAACGCCCTGGAGTTCGCGGCCACGGTCTCGCGCGGCCAGACGCTCCAGCCCGAGGACCTGCCGCCGGAGGTGATCGCCGCCGCGGGGCCCCAGCCCTCGCGCGAGGGCGCCGACGGCGACGGCGGGGAGCGGTCGGTGATCGAGTCGGCGCTCGAGGCCCACCGCTGGTCTCGGGGCGAGACGGCCCGGGCCCTCGGGCTCTCGCGCAGCACGCTCTGGCGCAGGATGCGGGCCCTCGGCCTGGGCTAGCGCCCTCCCCCCGGCCCGGTCGGGGCCGGGGGTGCGCGGGGCGATCGGGGACGCTACGCTTCCGAAGGAGGTCCTCGGATGGCGTGCCGCGCCGCGATCGCCGCGCTGGCGGCGTCCCTCGCCGGCGCGGCCGGTTGCGCCGCCGGCGAGAGGATCGTGTACAGCCCGGATGAGCTGCGGGCGACGATCGCCCGGCGCGCCCCGGCCGTTCCCCCGGACGAGCGGATCGTCCCTTACGAGATCTCCGAGGCGCACGCCGCCCAGGCGCGCGAGCTGGTCACCGGGGCGACCACCGACGCGGACAAGGTGCGCATGCTGGTGGCCGCCATGTTCGATCCGGACGTGTTCGGCCTGCATTACGCCGACGGCGCCGTGGGCACGGCCGAAGAGACGCTCGCCTCCCGGAGGGGCGACTGCCTGGCGCTCGCCTCGGTCTTCGTGGGGCTGGCCCGGGCGGTCGGGGTCCCCGCCCAGTTCCTCGACGCCTCCGTCCGCATCCACGAGACCCTGTACCTGGACGACGAGACCAGCGTCCACTTCGGGCACGTCACCGCCATGGTCGACACCGGCGTGGGCAAGGTTGGGCTGGACTTCGCCCAGCTCGGGACGATCGTGTGGTGGCGCGTCATCGACGACCCCGAGGCGCTCGCCCACTTCTACAACAACCGCGGCTACGCGCTCCTCCAGGGGGCGCGGAGCGAGGGGGCGGCGGTCGACTGGGTCGGGGCGGCGCGACAGTTCGAGCTCGCGGTGGCGGTGAAGCCCGGCTTCGCCCGCGGCTGGAACAACCTGGGGATCGCCGCCGCCCACCTGGGCCGGCCGGACGAGGCGAGCGCCGACTACCGCCGGGCCATCGAGAGCGACCCGGCCCTGGCAGCGCCGCGGGCCAACCTGGGGGCGCTCCTGCTCCAGGAAGGCAGGCTCGACCAGGCGCTCGCAGCGCTGGAGGCCGCCGCCCGCCTCGACCCGGAGGGCGCGCACATCCAGTACACCCTGGCCGTGGCCCGCCTGCGCAAGGGCGATCGGGACGGGGCGGTGCGGGCCCTGCGCCGGGCCCTCGAGCTCAACCAGGGCTATCCGAGCGCCCGTGAGCTGCTCGACCAGCTGACGCTCGGGCCGGCCGGGTCCGCGGCCGCCGGTCACGGATCGTGACCCGTCCGCTCAGGACACGCGCGGGCGGGCGACCGCTCGCCGCCCGGTGAAAGCCCCACCCGGGTCCCGCGCGGAGACACCGGTTGGGCGTAGGCTGCGGGGCCGTGGACCCTGCCCTGGCCCGGACCGTCGCCGTGGTCGACGACGACACCGATCTGCGAGAGACGCTGGGCGAGCTGCTGGCCGAGGAGGGCTACCAGCCCCGCCTCTTCGACAACGGCCGCGCCGCCCTCGAGTTCCTGCGGGGGGGCGGCTCCCCCGACCTGATCCTCCTCGACCTGATGATGCCGGAGATGAACGGCTGGCAGTTCCGGGAGGCCCAGCTCGGCGACGAGCGTCTCCGCGCCATCCCGGTGGTGGTCATGACCGCGAGCCGCGGGCTCGAGGGCGCCCCCATCGCCGCCCAGGAGATCCTGTACAAGCCCGTCGGCCTGGGGCAGCTCATCGAGGCGGTGGCCCGCAACCTTCACTAGGGCCCGGGCGTGGTATGACGACCGCCCATGCCCGACCTGTCCCCGGGGCGCCTGGGGCTGCTCGCCCTGGTGGCGCTCGCCGCCGGCCTGGTGGACGCCATCGCCGGCGGTGGCGGGCTGCTCACCGTCCCGGCGCTGCTCTGGGCAGGGCTGCCGCCGCACCTCGCCCTCGGAACGAACAAGGGGCAGGCGATCTTCGGCACCCTGGCCGCGCTCACCCGCTTCTCGCGGGGGGGGCTGGTCGACGCGCGACGCGCCCGGGTCACCTTCCCCCTGGGCATGGCCGGCTCGCTCCTCGGCGCGCGGCTCGTGCTCGAGGTCGCACCCGCCGCGCTCCGGCCCATCGTGCTCGGCCTGCTCGGCTTCGCGGCGCTCTTCGCCGGCCTGCGCCGGCCCGGCCCGGTCCGGCTCGAGGACCGGCCGGCGCGCCACGGGGCGCTCCTGGTGGCGGGCGCGATCGCCTTCGCCATCGGGGCCTACGACGGCTTCTTCGGACCGGGGACCGGCACCTTCCTCATCGTCGCGTTCGCCGCCCTCCTCGGCGACTCGCTCGCCCACGCCTCCGCCGGGGCCAAGGTCGTGAACTTCGCCTCCAACCTGGCGGCGGTGAGCCTCTTCGCCGTCCGCGGGGTGGTGCTCTGGCGGATCGCCCTGCCCATGGCGGCCGCGCAGCTGGTCGGCGGCTGGCTCGGGGCCCACCTGGCGGTCCGGCGGGGCGACGCCCTGGTCCGCCGCGTGGTGGTGGGGGTGGCCTTGGCCCTCGCCGCCAAGCTCGCCTGGGACATGCGCGGGTGAGGGGGCCGCCTCCCGGCCGTTCCCGTCGCCGCTCCCGCGCTGCTAGACTGTCGCCCCTCACGGGGGAAGAAGGAGCCGACCGTCGATGAGCCGCATCGTCTCCGCCGAGGAAGCCGTCTCCGTCGTCCGCTCCGGGGACCGGGTCTTCATCCACAGCGTCGCGGCCGCGCCGCGGCGGCTGATCGAGGCGCTCACCGCCCGGGCTCCCGAGCTCTCGGTGGTCGAGATCGTCTCCCTCCACACCGAGGGTGACGCCCCGTACGCCGCGCCCGAGCTGGCCCGGAGCTTCCGGGTGAACGCGCTCTTCGTCGGGCCGAACGTCCGTCGCGCGGTGGAGGAGGGGCGGGCCGATTACCTGCCGGTCTTCCTCTCCGAGGTCCCCCGCCTCTTCCGGGCCGGGATCCTGCCGCTCGACGTGGCCCTGGTCCACGTCTCGCCGCCGGATCGCCACGGCTTCTGCTCCCTCGGCGTGTCGGTGGACGTCTCCCGCGCCGCGGTCCAGACGGCCCGCGCGGTGATCGCCCAGGTGAACCCGCGGATGCCGCGGACCCACGGCGACGGCCTCATCCACGTGGACGCCATCGACTACCTGGTGGAGGTGGACGAGCCCATCTACGGGATCCCCTCGCGCGAGCTCACCGCCGAGGAGAAGGCCATCGGGCGCCACTGCGCGGAGCTCGTGGACGACGGCGCCTGCCTCCAGCTCGGGATCGGGGCCATCCCCCAGGCGACCTGCGCCGCCCTGGTGGACCACCACCGGCTCGGCATCCACACCGAGATGCTCTCGGACGGGGTGGTGGACCTGGTGGAGAAGGGCGTGGTCACCGGCGAGGAGAAGCGCGTCCACCCCGGCAAGATCGTGGCCGGGTTCGCCAACGGGACCCGCCGGCTCTACGACTTCCTCGACGACAACCCGCTGGTGGCGATGCTCGACATCGCCTACGTGAACGACACCGCCGTGATCCGGCGGAACCCCAGGGTCACCGCGATCAACAGCGCCATCGAGGTGGACCTCACCGGCCAGGTGTGCGCCGACTCGATCGGCGACCGGCAGTACTCGGGGGTGGGCGGCCAGATGGACTTCATCCGCGGCGCGGCCCTCTCGGAGGGCGGCAAGCCCATCATCGCGCTCCCCTCGGTGACCTCGGCGGGCGAGTCCCGGGTCGTCTCGGTGCTGCGCCCCGGGGCCGGGGTGGTCACCACCCGCGCCCACGTCCACTTCGTGGTCACCGAGCACGGGATCGCCGATCTCTTCGGAAAGAACCTGCGGCAGCGCGCGGCCGCCCTGATCGCGGTGGCCCACCCCTCCCACCGCGACGCCCTCTCCGCCGAGGCGCGCCGGCGGTTCGGGGCCTGGTAGCGCCCGGAGACGGCGAGGCCCCGCCGGAGCGGGGCCTCGGGAGCGTCCGGCGGCGGAGCCGAGCTCGTCTAGGCGATCTGCCCTTCCGCCTGGCCCAGCACCGGCACGGCCGGCCGGGCGGCGGGGACGTCGGCCTCGGCGCTCACCCGGACCACGCGGAAGGCGTCGCGCTCGGCCAGGACCTTCTTCACCAGGGCCTGGTTCATGGCGTGGCCGCTCTTCACCGCCACCAGCGTCCCCACCACCGGCATCCCGAGGAGCGCCAGGTCGCCGATGGCGTCGAGCACCTTGTGGCGGGCGAACTCGTCCGGGAACCGGAGCCCCTCGGGGTTCAGGATCGAGAACTCGTCCACCACGATGGCGTTCTCGAGGCTCCCGCCCTTGGCGAGCCCCATCGCCTGCATCCGCTCGATGTCCCGGCGGAAGCAGAAGGTGCGGGCCCGGGAGATCTCGCGGTCGAAGACCCGGTCGGTGACCGCCACCCGGAGCGTCTGGTTGGTGATGAGCGGATGGCCGAAGTCGGCGGTGAACTCGACCGAGAAGCCGGCCCCCGGCTCGAGGCGGGCGAGCTTGTCGCCGTCGCGGATCTCGATCGGCCGATCGACCACCAGGTAGCGCTTGCCGGCGCGCTGCAGCTTCACGCCCGCCTCCTGGATCAGGCAGACGAAGGGGGCGGCCGACCCGTCGAGGATGGGGACCTCGGGCCCGTCCACCTCGACGCGGCAGTTGTCGATCCCCATCCCGTGCAGCGCCGCCATCACGTGCTCGACGGTGGCCACCCGGGCCCCGACGCTGGCGATGCTGGTGGAGAGGACGGTGTCGACGACGAACTCGTTCCGGGCGGGGATCTCGGTCCCCAGGTCCATCCGGACGAAGGTCACGCCGGCGTCGGCCGGGGCGGGCGCGAGCGTCAGGGTCGCGGGCTTGCCCGAGTGCAGGCCGACCCCGGTGCAGGACACCCGGTGAGCCACCGTTCGCTGGTTCCAGTGAGCCATATGGTGAGAGTCCATCCTTGAACGAGCGCCGCGCCCCTTGTGAGCAATCGACGTGCCAGTCAGGCCGGCTACGAGGCGTTTCTCCGCGGCGCAGCTCCCGTCTCCAAACCCCCGTCTCAACGGAGGGTTTCAACGGGCCTTCCCTCTGGCCCCCGCCTCCGCCCTCCCGGGACGGCGAGCGAGGTGTCGGAGTCCCTTCCGCGCGCCGCCGGCACCGCGACATCGATGTCAGATCGGCGCGATCGGACCCCGCTCCGGCGGCGAGGGCTTATAGCATGAGCGCCGGAAGGGCGGCCCCGTGATCCCGCTGCGAGACGACAACCCGCTCGACCGGACCCCGGTGGTGACGATCCTCTTCGTCGCCCTGAACGTCCTCGCCTTCCTCTGGCAGCTCGACCTGCCGGCGCTGCCGGCGGCGTTGGCCTCGGGCGAGCTCCTGGACTTCGTGCGGGGGCGCCTCTCCGACACCGCCCTCCGGGGGGGCGCGATCCCGTACGAGATCCTGACCCTCACGGACCTCTACCCGCGGGACCTCGTCCCCCCGCCGTTCACCATCCTCACCGCGATGTTCCTCCACGGCGGGGTGGTGCACCTCGCCTCGAACATGCTGTTCCTCTGGATCTTCGGGAACAACGTCGAGGACGCGCTCGGGCGCCCGCGGTTCGTGGCCTTCTACCTGGTCTGCGGCATCGCGGCGGCGCTCGTCCAGGTGGTCGCCTCCGCGATCACCGGCGACATCGAGGTGCCGATGGTGGGCGCGAGCGGCGCCATCGCCGGGGTGCTCGCCGCCTACATGGTCCTCTTCCCCCGGGCGCGGGTGACCGCGCTCGTGATCATCGTCGTCTTCATCCGGGTGATCCCGGTACCGGCCGGCTTCTTCATCGGCCTCTGGTTCGTGCTCCAGGTCCTCTCGGTCCTCTTCGGCGGGAGCAACGGCGTGGCGCTGTTCGCCCACATCGGCGGGTTCGTGGCCGGCTACGTGCTCGTCAAGGTGATGGGGCGCTACCCGGGCTGGCGTGGGCGGCGCGTCTTCTGGTGAGGGCGGCGCGCTAGAGCAGCTCGCCCTGCTTCCCGCGGGGGCGCTCCCGGCCGAGGTGGGCGAAGGCGGCGGGCAGGGCGAGCCGCCCGCGGGAGGTGCGGGCCAGGTAGCCCTCGCGCACCAGGAACGGCTCGTAGACGTCCTCGATGGTCTGCGACTCCTCCCCCACCGCGGCGGCGATCGCCTCGATCCCCACCGGCCCCCCGCCGAAGGTGTCGATCACCACCGCCAGGATGCGCCGGTCCATGGCGTCGAGCCCGCGGCCGTCCACCTCCAGGCGGACCAGGGTCCGGTCGACGATCTCCCGGGTCAGGGTCCCGTCCCCCTCCACCTGGGCGAAGTCGCGGGCCCGCTGCAGGAGCCGGATCGCGATCCGGGGCGTCCCGCGCGCCCGCCGGGCCAGCTCCTCGGCGCCGGCCGGGTCGACCGGGAGGGCGAGCTTGCGGGCGGCGCGGACCGCGATCTCCTGCAGCTCCGCCGGCCCGTAGTAGTCGAGCCGCTCCTGGATGGGGAAGCGGTCGCGCAGGGGGCTGGCGAGCAGGCCGGTGCGGGTGGTGGCGCCCACCAGGGTGAAGCGCTCGAGCTTCATCTCCATGGTCTGCGCGCCGAGCCCGGCGCCGAGGACCACGTCGAAGCGGAAGTCCTCCATCGCCGGGTAGAGCGCCTCCTCGACCGCGGGCGAGAGCCGGTGGACCTCGTCGATGAAGAGGATGTCGCGGGGGGCGAGGGCGGTGAGGAGGCCGGCCAGGTCGCCCTTCTTCACCAGGGCCGGGCCGCTGGTCACGTGGAGCGCCACCCCGAGCTCGCGCGCCAGGATGTGGGCGAGGGAGGTCTTCCCCAGGCCCGGCGGGCCGGAGAGCAGCACGTGGTCGAGCGCCTCCCCGCGCTGCCGCGCGGCGGCCGCGTAGATCTTGACGTTCTCGACGATCTTCGCCTGGCCGACGTACTCGTCGAAGGTGGCGGGGCGGAGCGACTGCTCGAGCCGCTCCTCGCCCTCGAGGGCCCTGGGCGTCAGCTCGCGCACCGGCTTCGCGGTCATGGGCGGATCGCTTCTAGCACGCGGGGATGACGCGGGAACGCTCGCCGCAGCAGGGCTCGGGCCATGGGATGCGCTCTACCCCCGGAGGAGCTTCAGCGCCTCGCGGAGCAGCTCGTCGAGCCCCTTCCCGGCCGCCCCCTCGCGCAGACCGTCCACCGCCGCGTCGGCCTGGGGGGGCCGGTAGCCGAGGTTCACCAGGGCGGTGCGGAGCTGCTCCAGGGCGTCGGCGCCGGGGCGGGCCCGGGCCGGCCCGGCCGCCCGGGCGAGCGCCACCAGCTTCTCCTTCAGCTCCAGCACCAGCCGCTCGGCGGTCTTCTTCCCCACCCCCTGGACCTTGGTGAGCCGGGCCACGTCGCCCTGCGCCACCGCCTGGGCGAGCTCGCGGGGCTCGATGCCGGAGAGGATGTTCTGGGCGGCGCGCGGCCCCACGCCCTTCACCTCGATGAGCGCCCGGAAGACCGCCTCCTCGTCCTCGCTCGCGAAGCCGAAGAGGTCGAGCGCGTCCTCCCGCACGTGGGTGTAGGTCCGCACGGTGGCCCCCTCGCCGCGCGCCGGGAGGGTGGCGAGCGAGAGCTGCGAGAGGTGGACCAGGTAGCCGACCCCGTTCACGTCCAGGACCGCGTGGCCGTCCCCCTTCTCCAGCACCTTCCCGGTGAGGCGTGCGATCACGGCGCCCCCCGCGGATCGCGCCGGGCGGGGACGAGCCGGGCCAGGGCGGCGGCCCGGCGGGCGCGCTCGCCGCCGGAAGCGGCCGCGCCGTTCCGCGCCGGCGCCGCCACCGCCGGCCGTCGCCGGGCGAGGTGGCAGACCGCCAGGGCGAGCGCGTCCGCCTCGTCGGCCAGCGCGGGCGCCGCCCCGAGGAGCATCCGGGCGGTGCGGAGCATCTGGTCCTTGCTCGCCCGGCCGTTGCCGGTGAAGGCGAGCTTCACCTGGGCGGGGGCGTACTCGTGCACCGCCACGCCCGCCCGGGCGGCGGCGGCGAGCGCCACCCCCCGCGCCTGCCCGAGGACCAGGGCGGAGCGCGCCGAGACCCCGGAGAAGACCTGCTCGACCGAGACCGCCTCGGGGCAGGCGCGGGCGATGACCGCGGCGAGCCCCTCGAGGATCCGCCCCAGCCGCTCGGCGACCGGGAGGCTTCCCCCCGGGGCGAGCACCCCCGACTCGACCACCCGGAGCCTCCCCCCTTCCCGCGCCACCACGCCGTAGCCGCAGCGCCGGGAGCCGGGGTCGATGCCGAGGACGATCACGCGCGCATGGTAACAGAGGCTGAACCGGCGTCCAGCGGCCGCCGCCGCGAGGCTCAGGCCGCCGGCTGGGCGGCCGCCTGGGTCGCCCCGCGCCCCGCGCTCGCCGCTGCGGCGAGCACGGCCAGCGCGGCGCCGCACTCGAGGGCGAGCGCGTAGCCGGAGAGGAACGCCTCCGGCGTCGCCCCGGGACCGGCCCGGAGCGCGAAGAGGCTCCCGGCGATCGCGGTCCCGGCCGCCATCCCCAGGTTCCGGGCGGTGGCGAGGAGCCCGCCTCCGGAGCCCAGGCGCTCCCGGGGCAGCGAACCCATCACGGCCGAGTTGTTGGGCGCCTGGAAGAGCCCCATCCCCGCCCCGCAGGCGGCGAGCCGCGCCATCACCGAGGGGAGCGGCGTCAGCGGGCCCGCCGTCGACAGGGCGAGGAGGCCGCCGGCGAGCAGCGTCATCCCGGCCGGCCCGAGCACCCGGGCCCCGAACCGATCGGAGAGCCAGCCGGAGAGCGGCGAGGCGATCGAGAGGGCGACGGGCACCGCCGAGAGCGCCAGCCCGAGCCGCGCCGGGGGGAGGCCGAGCGCGCGGGAGAGGAAGAAGGGGGTGAGGAAGGTCTGGGAGAACATCGCCCCGTAGGAGAGGAGCCCGCCCAGCAGACCGAGGGTGAGGGTCCGGCTCCGGAAGAGCGTCCCGTCGACGAGGGGCGAGGCGGTGCGGCGCTCCCGCAGGGCGAGGGCGGCGGCGAGGACGCCGGCGGCGGCCACCCAGGCCATGTCGGGGGGCGAGGGGCGGGCGATCCGATCGAGCGCCACCAGGGCGGCCGCCAGGGCGGCGGCGAGCAGGACCGCGCCCGGCAGGTCGAAGGCCGCCCGGGGGCCGGGGCGGCGAGGGGGCAGGATCCGCCGGGCCCAGATCGCCCCCGCGATCCCCACCGGCACGTTCACGTAGAAGACCCAGCGCCAGGAGAGGTGGGCGACGAGCAGGCCGCCCAGGGGCGGGCCGGCCGTGAGCCCGAGGGCCACCACCGACCCCATCCCGCCCAGGGCCCGCCCGCGCCGCTCGGGCGGGAAGGCGGCGGTCACCGCGGCCGGGGCGATCGCCATCATGGCGCTCGCCCCCAGCGCCTGGAACACGCGGGCCGCCACGAGGCCGGCGTAGCCGGGGGCGGCGCCGCAGAGGATCGAGCCGGCGGTGAAGATCGCCATCCCGCCGGCGAAGACCGCCCGGTGGCCGAGCAGGTCGCCGAGCCGCCCCTGGGCGAGGAGGCTGGCGCTGATCGCGAGCAGGTAGGCGTTCACGATCCACTCGAGCCGGGCGATGGGGACGCCGAGCTCGCGCCCCACGGTGGGGAGCGCCACGGCGACGATGTTGCCGTCGAGGGTGGCCATGAACGTCCCCACCGCGACCGCGGAGAAGACGACCCAGGGCGCGGGCGGGGAGCGGGGGACGTCCACGGGTCCCGTGGTAGCCCGGCGCGGGCGCAGCCGTCAACGCGCCGCATGCCGGCGCCTCGGTCTACTGGGGCGCGGGCGGGAAGAGGGTCGGGTGCTCCGCCAGCACCACCCGGCGGAGCCGCGGCAGGGCGAGGTGGAAGACCCCGCTCGCCAGGAGCACCATCGCCCCGCCGGTGGCGAGGGTGTGGGGCGCGCCCAGCCTGCCCGCCGCCAGGCCGGCGACGAGCGCGCCGAAGGGCGTGGTCCCCACGAAGAGCGTGGAGAAGAGCCCCATCACCCGCCCGCGGAGGTCGGCGGGGGCGAGCCCCTGGAGCAGGGTCATGGTCCCGGCCATCTGCGTGATGAAGCCGTAGCCGGTGACGAGCAGGGCGGCGGCGGAGAGGAGCGGGTCGCGCGAGAGGGAGAGGACCATCACCCCCGCCCCGAGGAGCGTGGCGCCGAGCCCGACGATCCGCCCGAGCCCGCGCAGCCCGGTGCGGACCAGCAGCCGGATCGCGCCCACCAGCGCCCCCACCCCGGCGCAGCCGAGGAGGAGGCCGTAGAGCCGGGCGTCGCCGTGGAGCTGCTCCGAGGAGAGCATCGGCAGGAGGGCCTGGTACGGCATGGCGAAGAAGCTCGAGACGGCGAGCAGCCCGAGGAGGGCGCGAACGTGCGAGGTCCGGCCGGCGTAGGCGAGCCCCTCGAGGAGGTGCGCCCGGTGGCCGAGGTGCGAGGTGGGCTGGGGCGGCGGCCGCATCACCAGGAGCGCGTAGTAGGTGCCGGCGAAGGAGACGGCGTTGAGCGCGAAGCAGATCCCCTCGCCCAGCGCCGCCACCAGGGCGCCGGCCAGGGCCGGGCCGATGGCCCGGGCCGCGTTCACGATCGAGGAGTTGAGGGCGATGGCGTTCGGCATGTCCTCGCCGGCGATGTCGGCGAGGAGCGCCTGGCGGGCGGGGATCTCGAAGGCGTAGGTCATCCCCAGCATCGCGGCGAGGACGATCACGTGCCAGGGGCGGACCCAGCCGCCCAGGGTGAGCACCGCGAGGAGGGTCGCCTGGACGATGGCGTTGGTCTGGGTGGCGAGGACCATCCGGCGCCGGGGGAACCGGTCCGCGAGGGACCCGGCCCAGACCCCGAAGAGGAAGACCGGCACCGACCCGAGGAAGGCGACGAGCCCGAGCGCCCCGGAGGACCGGGTGAGCCGCCAGATCAGCCAGGACTGGGCGACGGACTGCATCCAGGTGCCGGCGAGCGAGACCGTCTGACCCGCGAAGAAGAGCCGGAGGTCGCGCTTGCGGAGCGAGCGGAGGGCGTGAGGCCAGGTCATGGAGCGCCGCCCGTCATCGCAGCCAGGCCCAGAGCGTGACCAGCCCGCCCGCCACGAAGAGGGTCCCGAAGACCTGCTTGTTGTACCGGGCCAGCCAGCGCGGCAGGTAGACGTCGAAGCTGTCCCCGCGGTCGTCGGTGTACCGCGCGGCGATCCCGGTGAGCGGGCAACGCCAGCGGTTGGCGGCCAGGACCGCCACCTCGACCAGGACCGCTCCGGCGAGCCAGGCGGCGAGCCGGAGCTCGCCGGCGAGGGCCACCGCCGGCAGGGCCACGATGCACCCGGCGAAGAAGGCCCACACCGCGGTGTGGAGCCCCTTCACCAGGGCCAGCTTGGCGACCTTCGCTTCCGTCGGGTCCTCCCGGATCGGCGCCGTCCGCCGCGGAGCCTCGTGTACCACCGGCCGGGTATCGCCGCGAGGGGTCCCCGCCGCCGCTTGCCAGCGCCCCGGGATGCGTTATCGATCGAGCACCCGCGGCGCTGCCATCGCGCGCCGCGCACCACCTGGAGCCTCGATGCCCGCCCCCCTCGTCTTCCGCTGCCACGCCTGTGGTGCCATGAACCGGGTCGCCGTCCTCGCCCCGGGCCGCGAGCCGGTCTGCGGGAGGTGCAAGGCCGACCTGGAGGTCTCCGGCGCGCCGGCGGAGGTGGACCTCGCCGGGCTCGAGCGGGCGGTGGCCTCCTCGCCGGTGCCGGTGCTCGTCGACTTCTGGGCCCCCTGGTGTGGCCCGTGCCGGGCCTTCGCCCCGGTGCTCGACCGGTTCGCGCGCGACGAGGCGGGGCGCCTCCTGGTGATGAAGCTCGACACCGAGGCCCACCCCGACGCGGCGGCGCGCTTCGGGATCCAGGCCATCCCCACGCTGACCGCCTTCCGCGACGGTCGCGAGGTGGAGCGGGTCTCCGGGGCGCTGCCACTCCCCGAGCTGCGCCGGTTCGCGGCGGCGGCGAGCCACGCGGTGGTCGGCTGACCCCGTGCCCCACCTCCACGCCCCGTGTGCCTCCGCGGCACGGTCCCGGCGAGCGCGCTCGGGATTTCCCGCCGCGCTCCGTGCCCCGCAGGCACACCGCGATCCCGGTTGAATCGGCCCGGCCGGCGCGGCGTCACCCGGGCATGACCGCCACGAGCCAGAGCCAGCCGGGACGCAGGGCGCTCCTCCTCTCCTCCGACGCCGCGCAGCGCGCCGGGCTCGAGCGCGCGCTCGCCGGGCGCGGGCTCGAGGTCCGGAGCTGCCCCGACGGCGAGAGCGGGCTCGCCGCGCTGCTCGACGACCTCCTCTCCCTCGACGTGCTCGTCCTCGACCTGCGGCTCGACGGCCGCGACGCCTGGTCGTTCCTCCGGCTCGTGCGGCTCGCCGGCGGCGAGCGCGAGCTGCCCATCGCGGTCGCGGCGAGCGCGCCGGACGCGCGGACCCGGGCACGCCTGGTGGCGGCCGGCGCCGACGCGGTCATCGACGCGAGCGGAGTGGAGGGCGCCGGCGCGGTGGAGCGGCTCGCCCGGCGCGGGCGGCCCGCCCGGCGCGCCCGCCCCTGGTCCGGCGGGGGGAACGCGCTGGCGCTCGCCGGGTGAGCCGCGAGGCCAGGGCGCCCCTCGCGACCTCGGCCCCGCGGCGAGCGATCCTGCCCTTCGCGGTCGACGGGATGCCCGCTAGTCCGCGCAGCTGCCCGTCACCCAGGAGCGCCGCGCCGCCACCCGCCGCCCGATCCAGGTGCCGAGGAGGACCCCCGCCACCGACGCGCCGGCGGCGAGTCGCCCCTCCCCGACCTGGACCACCGCGATGCTGGGGCAGCCGCCGCTCAGGGCCCACCCCGCGCCGAACAGGAGCCCTCCCGCCACCGTCCCGGGCTGGATCCGGCGCGGCGGGATGGCGTCGCGCCGGGTGAGCAGGAGGAAGCCGGCCATGGAGATCCCGACCGCGCCGCAGAAGGCGAGGAGGAGCCTCAGGGTCGCGGGCGAGGGGCCCCCGGCGAAGATCCCGAGGGTGAACATGGCGTGGACCTCGCCCCAGTCGGTGAAGCCGAGGCGCGACAGGACGAAGCCCAGGGCGAGGCCGAAGGCGGCCATGGTCGCGAGGCGCGAGGTCCTCACGCGCCCAGCCCCCAGCCGAGGAGGAGCGACACCCCCACCGCCGCCGCCATGAAGCAGCCGGTGGCGACCAGGCTGCCCGGCTGGAGCCGGGAGGAGCCGGTCAGGCCGTGGCCGGTGGAGCAGCCGTCCGCGAGCGTCGTGCCGGCGCCGACCAGGGCGCCGCCGAGGAACAGGACGCCGAGGCCGGCCGCCCCGGTTCCGAAGGCGCGGGCGAAGGCCTCGCCCATGCCCGGACCGGCCGACGCGCCCGAGGCGAGCCGCGAGAGGAGCCCTCCCGCCGCCAGCGCGACCAGGAACGCGGCCGCCTCGGCGAGCCCCAGCCTCGGCCCCAGGGTCCGGGCCCCCGGGGCGGGACCGGGGCTCGGCCCGGCGCCTGCCGCGGCCTCGCCGAACCGCTCCCGGGTGGCTTCGGCGAGGAGGGCGTCCAGCTCCGCCTCCCCCTCGGGGGCGAGCGCGTTCTCCTTCGCCACCGCCAGCTCCTCCCGGATCGAGGTCAGCCGGCCGACCAGCCCCGAGACGCCGAACGGGCGGCGCACCGCCACCCAGTAGGCGACCGGGATCACCCCCAGGGCGAGCGCCCCCGCCCACCACGGCCAGTAAGCGCTCACTGGAGCTCCCAGAGCCGGCGCAGCACCTTGCCGTTGGGGAGCAGCAGGTCGGGGAGCGGCTTGCCCTCCCGGCCGAGCTGGAAGCGGGCGCACTTCTCGAAGCTCGCCTCGCAGTAGAAGGAGGTCCAGACCTTGAGCGAGGCCCTCATCGCCAGCCGCGGGAAGAGGGCGCAGCTCTCTGCGTTGGGGCACACCGTGGGCTTGGTCGCGTCCGTCATGTCGCGCTCCCGGCCCGCTGGAGCGGCCGGGAGGCAGCGTGGCATGAACCCCCCGTCCGGCACAATTCACGCGCCCGCGGGACCGGGCGACGACGCTATGCTCCGGAGGTGCGCATGCGCCTACCTCAGCCCTTCGAGGACCTGGGCCACACCGCCGACCTCGGGGTGCGGGTCCGGGGCGCGAGCGCCGAGGAGGCGGCGGGCCGGCTGGCGCTGGCGCTCGGCGCCCTCCTGGCCGGCGGCCCGGTGACGCCCGACCGCGAGGAGCGGATCGCCGTGGCGGGCGGGCCGGGGCTCGCCGGGACCGCGGTCGCCCTCCTCCGCGAGCTCCTCTTCCGCTTCGCCACCGCGGGGCGGGTCCCGGCGGCGATCGAGGTGCTGCGGCTCGACGAGCGCGGCGCCGAGGCGCTGGTCGAGACCGGCCCGCACGACCCGGGCGCGGAGGGGGTGGACGTGAAGGCGGTCACCTGGCACGCGGCCCGGCTGGAGCGCGAGGGGGCGGGCTGGGTGGGCCAGGCGGTCTTCGACGTGTAGCGCGCCGGGGCGCGCCAGGAGGCGACGTGCAGCTCCGCCGGATCGAGGGCGACCTGTGGGAGCTCCCGCGCGAGGGCGGGATGAAGGTCCCGGGCCGGGTCTACTCGGCGGGGCCGCCCGCGCCCGACGATCCCGCCCTGCAGCAGGTGAGGAACGTCGCCCACCTCCCGGGCATCCTCCGCTTCTCCCTGGCGATGCCGGACATCCACTGGGGATACGGCTTTCCCATCGGCGGGGTGGCGGCGGTGGACGCCGAGCACGGCGCGGTCTCGCCGGGCGGGGTGGGCTACGACATCAACTGCGGGGTGCGGGTGATCACCACCGGCCTCGACGCCGGCGAGCTCCGCCCCCGGGCGCACGCCCTGGCCGCCCAGCTCTACCGCGACATCCCCACCGGCGTCGGGTCGAGCCGCGCCATCCCTCGCCTCTCCGACCGCGAGCTCGACGAGGTGCTGGCGGAGGGGGCCGGCTGGGCGGTGCGCCGCGGGTTCGCCGCCGCCTCCGACGACGCCGACCGCTGCGAGGAGGGTGGGCGCCTCCCGGGCGCGGATCCGGCGGAGGTGAGCGCGCGAGCCCGGCAGCGGGGCGCGGACCAGCTCGGGACGCTCGGGAGCGGCAACCACTTCCTCGAGCTCGACCGCGTGGCGGAGATCTACGACCCGGCCGCGGCGGAGGCCTTCGGCCTGCTCCCCGGCGCGCTCGCCGTCCAGATCCACTCCGGCTCGCGCGGCCTCGGCTACCAGGTGTGCGACGAGTTCCTCGCCGAGCTCCTCCCCGGGTTCTCCCGCCACGGCCCGGACTACGCGGCGCTCCCCGACCGCCAGCTCGCCTGCGCCCCCATCGCCAGCCCGGTGGGGAGGCGCTACCTGGGGGCGATGCAGGGAGCGGCCAACTTCGCCTGGGCCAACCGGCAGGTGATGACCGGCCTCGCCCTGCGCGCCCTGCGCCACGCGCTCGGGGCCTCCGAGCGGGAGCTGTCGGCGCGCCTCCTCTACGACGTCTGCCACAACGTGGCGAAGCTCGAGGAGCACGAGGTGGAGGGCCGGCCCCGCCGCGTCCTCGTCCACCGCAAGGGGGCCACCCGGGCCTTCGGGCCGGGGGACCCGCGGGTGCCGCTCCCCTACCGCGCGGTGGGCCAGCCGGTCCTCATCCCCGGCGACATGGGACGCTACTCCTACGTCCTCGCCGGGACGGCGGCGGCGATGCGGGAGACCTTCGGCAGCTCCTGCCACGGCGCGGGCCGGCTCCTCTCCCGCGGGGAGGCCCTGCGGCGGGCGCGCGGCCGGTCCATCGCCCGGGAGCTGGCCGCGAAGGGGATCGAGGTGATCGCCCGCGCCCACAGGACGCTGGGGGAGGAGATGAGCGAGGCCTACAAGGACGTGGCCGAGGTGGTGCGCGTCATGGACCGGGCCGGGATCTCGCGCCTCGTGGCGCGCCTCGAGCCCTTCGCCGTGATCAAGGGCTAGACCACGTGCCCGGGGCCCTCGCCCCGGTTAGGCCTGGTCCATGACCGATCCCCTCCCGGGCGCGGCTCCCCTCCCCCCCGACCTGGGGCGCCGGCTGGCCGGCGTCCGCCCCGCCCACGCCGGCCCGGGGGTCGGCGCGGGGCCCCGGTTCACCAACCGGCTGGCGCTGGAGCGGAGCCCCTACCTGCTCCAGCACGCCCACAACCCGGTCAACTGGTACCCGTGGAGCGACGAGGCCTTCGAGGAGGCCCGGCGCACGGGGCGGCCGGTCTTCCTCTCCGTGGGCTACTCGACCTGCCACTGGTGCCACGTGATGGAGCGGGAGTCCTTCGAGGACGAGGAGATCGCCCGGGTCCTGAACGAGCGCTACGTGGCCATCAAGGTCGACCGCGAGGAGCGGCCGGACGTGGACGCGATCTACATGACCGCGGTCCAGCTCCTCACCGGCGGCGGCGGCTGGCCCATGAGCGTCTGGCTCACGCCGGACCGGGAGCCCTTCTTCGGCGGGACCTACTTCCCGCCCCGCGACGGGAGCCGCGGGCCCGCGCGCGGCTTCCTCTCCATCCTGGGCGAGATCGCCGACCTGTGGGAGGGCGACCGGGCCCGGATCTCGGCCGCCACCGGCTCGCTCGTCCAGGCGGTCCGCACCGCCCTCGCCTCCCACGGGGAACCCGCCGGGGCGCCCCCCGGCCCCGAGCCCATCGCCGCCGCGGTCGCCGCCCTCCGGCCAAGCTTCGACTCGGTGCACGGCGGGCTGGTACGCGCCCCCAAGTTCCCCTCGAACCTCCCGCTCCGCCTCCTCCTCCGTCACCACCGGCGCAGCGGCGAGGCGGAGTCGATGCGGATGGCGGTCTTCACCCTGGAGCGGATGGCGGCGGGCGGGATCCACGACCAGCTCGGGGGCGGGTTCCACCGCTACTCCACCGACCGCGAGTGGCTCGTCCCCCACTTCGAGAAGATGCTCTACGACAACGCCCTCCTGGCGGTGGCCTACGCCGAGGCCTGGCAGCTCACCGGCCGGCCCGACCTGGCGCGGGTGGCGCGGCAGACCCTCGACTACCTGCTCCGCGAGCTCGCCTCCCCGGAGGGCGGGCTCTTCTCCGCCACCGACGCGGACTCGGAGGGGGAGGAGGGGCGCTTCTTCGTCTGGGAGGAGCGGGAGCTCCGGGAGGCGCTCGGGGCGGGCGCGGAGCGCTTCCTCCGCTTCCACGGGGTCACCGCCCAGGGGAACTTCGAGGGGCGGAACGTCCTCTGGGTGCCCAGGCCGGACGAGGCGGAGTGGGAGGCCCTGGCGCCGGCCCGCGCGCGCCTGCTCGAGCTCCGCGCGCAGCGGCCCCACCCGCTGCGCGACGACAAGGTGCTCTCCGGCTGGAACGGGCTCGCCATCTCCGCCCTGGCCTTCGGCGGGCGGGCGCTGGGCGAGGAGCGGTTCGTGCGGGCCGCGGTCCGGGCGGCGGAGTTCGTCCTCGACCGGCTGGTGGTGGACGGCCGGCTGCTCCGGTCCTGGCGCGACGGCGAGGCGGGGGGGCCGGCCTTCCTCGAGGATCACGCCTTCCTCGCCCAGGGGCTGCTCGACCTGTTCGAGGCCACCTTCGACGTCCGCTGGCTCTCCGCCGCCCTCGAGCTCTCCGAGCGGGTGGAGCGGCGCTTCGGCGACCCCGCCGGCGGCGCCTGGTTCCAGGCGCCGGCCGACCACGAGCGGCTCCTGGTGCGCGAGAAGCCGACGCACGACGGGGCGGAGCCGTCGGGGGCCTCGGTCGCGCTCCTCAACGCGCTCCGGCTCGAGGCCTTCACCGCCGACGCGCGGTGGCGCGCCATCGCCGACCGCGCGCTCCGCCACTACCGCCGCGCCCTCGAGGACCAGCCGCTCGCCCTCACCGACATGCTCCTCGCCCTCGACTTCGCCACCGACGCGGTCCGCGAGGTGGTCCTGGTCTGGCCGGAGGAGGGCCCGCCGGCCGGACCGTTCCTGGACGTCCTGCGCCGCGCCTTCCTGCCGAGCCGCGCCCTGGCGGGCGCGCCCGCCGGGGAGGGGATCGCGCGGCTCGGGGCGGTCGCCCCCATCGCCGCCGGCAAGGCCGCGGTGGGCGGCCGGCCCACCGCCTACGTCTGCGAGCGTGGCGCCTGCCGGCTCCCGGCCATCGACGCGGAGAAGCTCGCCTCCCAGATCGCGCCGGTGCGGCCGTACTCCCCCCGCCGCTAGGGCAGGGCCGCCGGGCCGACCTCGGCCCTTTCCCTACACGCCGCCGCTTCACGGGCCGCGTCCAGCGCGGCGGTCATCCCGCACGTCGTACGCGGCGAAATTGACACCCTCGAAATCCGGGCAGTACCCTCCAAGGTCGTCCTCGCAGCTGCTCGGCCTGCCTCGAGCCCGCCGCACCGGAGGTTGCATGCGTCGCCCGCTGGCGTCCGTCGCCGCCGCCGCCCTCGCCGCCCTGCCCGCGGCTGGGCGGGCCACCGAGCCGCTCGACCTCGACCTGGTCCGGCTCGGGGCCCCCTCGGCCCAGGTGTGGACCGGCCTGGGCGCCGCCGCGGGCACCCCGCTCGCGGCCGGCGAGGCGGACCAGCTCGCCTCCGACGCCCGCAAGCGCTTCGCGATCCTCTCCTCGGAGATGGCCCTGGCCCTCTCCTCCGCGGTGCTCCAGCCCGCCTCCACCACCGGCGACGACGGGTTCGACGTCTCGGCCGAGGCGGCCTACGTGGCGGTGAAGCCCGCCCCGATCGGCGATCCGGCCAACACCCTCTCCTTCCCCGCCCAGAGCCAGTGGCCCACCTACGGCCCGGCGCCGCACGGCCTGCTCATCCCCTCGTTCCACGTCCGCAAGGGGCTGCCCTACAGCCTCGAGGTGGGCGGCCGCCTCCTCTGGGTGTCCCAGTCGTCGATGTACGCGGGGCAGCTCGAGGCCAAGTGGGCCCTGCAGGAGGGCTTCTCGTACTCCCCGGATCTCGCGCTCCGGGCGGCCTGGACGCAGCTCTTCGGCCAGCGCGACTGGAACCTGGGAACCGGCGACGTCGACGCCATGATCTCGAAGCGCTGGGCCACCGGCGCGGGGGCGAGCCTCACCCCTTACCTCGCCGCCCGCTTCACCTTCCTCGACGCCTCGACCGGCACGATGGTCTACGGGCTGGACGCCACGGGGGCGCCGCTCTCCGCCTCGTTCCCCACCCTGCACGCGATCTTCTACCGGACCACCCTCGGCCTGCGCTTCACCGCCTCCCGGCTCTCGCTCGCCGCCGAGGCGACCTACTTCGGCGGCAACGGCCTGGGGAAGACCGACCCGGACTACCCGGGGTTCAAGGTCGCCTCCTCGTTCGGCGGCGCCGGTCGCCTGGGGTTCGAGTTCTAGCTGCTATCTCCCGGTGGCGGCCCGGACCGCGGTCCGGGCGGCCGCCGGCCCGTTGGTGATCACCGCCGCCACCCCCAGGCGCGCCAGCGCCTCGACCTCGGCCGGCGCGTCCACGGTCCAGACGTTCACCGCCAGCCCTCGCGCGCCCCAGCGGGCCGCGCGGGCGGGGGTGACGAGCCTGCGATCGGGGTGGACCGCCGCGGGGGCGAGCAGCCGGGTGGCGAGGGCGGTCCGCAGCCGCCAGGCGCGGCCAGCCTCGAAGAGCAGTCCGACCGGGACCGCGGGCGCCGCCAGGCGGAAGGCGGAGACGAGGCGGTAGTCGAAGGAGGAGACGATCACCCGGTCCCCGGCCCCGGCCCGGGCGAGGACCCCGGCGGTGGCCCCCGCGAGCGAGAGATCGCGCCCTTCCCCCTTCAGCTCCACGTTCACCACCGCGGCGGGGAAGGCCTCGAGGACCTCGGAGAGGAGCGGGACCCGCTCGCCCCGGAAGCGCGCCCCCTTCCAGGCGCCCACCTCCAGCCGCCGGAGCTCCGCGAGCGCCGTCCGCCCGACCGCGAGCGGCGCCCCGGCGACGCGGAGGGTGTCCGCGTCGTGGATCACCACGACCTCGCCCGTGGCGCAGCGGCGGACGTCGAGCTCGAACCCGTCGGCTCCCTGCTCCAGGGCCAGCCGGAAGGCGGTCAGGGTGTTCTCGGGCGCGTCGGCGCTCGCCCCGCGGTGACCGAGCACCAGCGGCCGCCCCTCCGCGCGCGGGGCCCTCCCCATCGGGCCGGACATCGGGCTCCCTCCCGCTCCCGGTGGCGCTTGGCGGCCCCGGGAGGCGCGGCTATCCTAGCGCGCGGCGCCATGACCGAGCTCGCCATCGTCCTCCTCGTGGTCCTGTTCGTCTTCGGCGCGACGCAGATCCCGGCGCTCGGCGACCGGATCGGCCGCCTGGTCCGGAGCCTGCGCCGCGGGCCCGCGGACCGGCCCGCCGCCCCGCCGCCCCCGGGGCCGCCGGCCGCCTGAGGGCCGGGCCGGCGATCAGCCTGGACCGCGCCGCCCCTCCGCGAGCCGCTCCGCCAGGGCGCGCACCAGCGGGTGGAGCGCGCCGTCGTCCGCGATCGCGGCCAGCTCCGCGGCCCGGATCCCGGGCAGGAGCTTCAGGACCAGGCTCGGCTCGGCGTACGGGTTGCGGGCGATGGCGAGGGCCACCGCCGGGCGCGTCCGCCAGCGGCGCTCCTCGGAGAGGCAGCGGAGCGTCGCCGGCCGGCAGGGGCGGCGGGCGGCGATCCGGACCACCTGCTCCTCGGTGAGGAGCGGGTTCCGGAGCAGCTCCCGCACCACCGTGGGATCGCCCTCGGCCGCCAGGCGCGCGAGCAGGTCGGGATCGCGCTGCGCGCGGGCGAGCGCCTTCTTGTGCCCGAGGGTCAGGTGGGAGAGGCGGGGGTCGGCCTTGTCCCGGGGCTCCCGGAAGGCGCGCCGCGGAGGGGGGGCGAGCAGCAGGGCGGTGACCTCGGAGAGGCCCTGGACCGAGGCCTCCGCGTACAGCTCCGCCTGGAACGGATAGGGCACGGGAGCGGCCGGATCGGCGAGCGCCTGCCCGACCGCCGCCATCGCCGCCCGCTCCTCCGCGCCGCCGTCGCGGGCCAGGGCGGCGAGCACCGCCGCCGCCCGCGCCGGCTCGGAGGCCGCCAGCGTCCGGGCCGCGGCGCCCGCGCGGATCGGCCCCTCCTCCAGGGTCGCGAGCCTCCGGGCGAAGGCGCGTGCCTCCTCCCGGATCCCCGCCGCCGGGATCACGGCCCTTGCCCGTCCGGCGCCGCCGCGACCCGGAGCGAGGCGCCCTCGAGCTCGTCCGGCGCGTCCGGCAGCGGGACCAGGAAGGGGACCTGGTCGCCCGGCCGCACCTCGGCCGGCGCGCGGGCGCGGAGCGCCGCCGCCAGCGACTCGAGGGCGGCCGCGTCGACGGCCGCGTAGAGCTCCTCCGGCCCGGGCTCGGCCCCTGCCAGGGCGGAGCCGGCGGCGATCACCCGCCCTCCCCGGACCACCTCGACCCGCACCCGCACGGCGCGGACCGGGGCGGAGGCGCGCGACAGGACCCGGCCGCGGACGTAGAGCAGCGGCCCGTTCTGCTGCCGCTCGTAGCGGCCGTTCGAGAGGCGGAGCACGGGGAACGGGCCGGCGGCGGCGGCCTTGCCCAGGGCCCCGGCGGCCGAGGCCCCCTCGCCGCGCCACATCACGCGGAACCCGAGCGCCAGCACGAGCAGCGCCGCGAGGGCGAGCGCGTTCACGGCCACGGCGCGGGCGCGGCTCGCCCTGCCCGCCTCCGGCAGCCGCTCGGCGGGCTCGGCGGCCTCGGCCGGCGCCGGCGCCGGCTCCGGCGTGCGGGCGGCGGGAGGGGCGCGCTGGAGCTGGGGAGGCGGCGGCTCCTGCGGCGGGGGCGGTACCGCGGGCGGCGCCCCCGGAGTCGGCTCCGGCAGCTCGAGCGGCGGCGGCCCACCGAACAGGACGCCCGGCTGGGGCAACGGGATCCCGTCGGCGAGCGAGAGGGACGGCTCCGGCGCGGGCAGCTCCTCGGCGGGCGGACGGACGCGCTGCGGCTGCGGCGTGGCCCGCTCCTCGAGGGCCAGGTCGGGCCGCGGGCCGGGATCGGGCTCGAAGTCGCCGGAGAAGTCGATGTCGGCCGGCGCAGGCGGCGGGGACGGCTCGGGCGCGACCAGCTCGGCGGGCGGCGCGGCCGGTGGCGGCGGGGGGGCGGGCCTCGCCGCCGGCGGAGGGGGCGGTGGCGCCGCGGGGAAGGGCTGCGCCCGGACGGCGGGCGGCGGCGGCGCAGGCGGGGGGGCGAGGGGCGCCGGCGCCGCGCCGGAGATCACCTCGCCGAGGAGGTGCGCGAGGTCGGTGACCGGCAGGCCCGGCCGCGGCGTGTGGCGGGGGACCGGCGCGGCCACGAACGGATCGACGGAGGCGAACGGATCGAGCGCCCCGCTCCCGCCGCCGGGGGACGCCGCGGGGGCCGCGGCGGAGCCGAAGGGATCGGGCGCCCCCGGCGTCGCGAAGGGGTCGGTCCCCGGCGCGGAAGGGGCCGGCGCGAACGGATCGGCAGCGGCGAACGGGTCGGCGCCGGCGAAGGGGTCGGCCTGCCGGGGCGGCGGGGGGGTGGCGAGCTCGAGGGTGGTGGAGGCCTGGGTGGGCGGCGGCGCCTCGCCCCCGGGGTCCCGCTGCACGACGAAGACCGTCTGGCAGCGGGAGCAGCGGACCTTCGCGCCGCGAGGGCCGACCTTGTCGTCCGCGACCCGGAACCTCGCCTGGCAGCGCGTGCAGGTGACGATCATCGTGCCCCGCAGGGGAGTCCGAGATTACAACGTGTTGGCGCTTGACACCAGGCGTCGTCGACTCAACAATTCCCGCAATTGCGCCCACTTACCAGCGGATGGCCATCATGAACGAAGAGCGCACCGAGGGGATGGAGGCCGCCGAGGGGCGCGAGCCCAAGATCATCAAGCGTTACACGAACCGGAAGCTCTACGACACCGTCGAGTCCCGGTACGTCACGCTCGACGAGATCGCCGAGATGATCAAGGGCGGCGGCGAGGTCAAGATCATCGACAACCGCACCAAGGAGGACCTCACCTCCATCACGCTCGCCCAGATCATCTTCGAGGAGGAGAAGAAGACCTCGAAGATGAGCCTGGAGACCCTCCGGGACCTGATCCGCCACGGCGGCGAGGTCGCCCAGCGGCTGGTGGAGGGGACCCAGGCCGAGCTGCGCGGACGGGTGGAGGCGGTCAAGGCGGCGGCCGAGCAGCGGGTCCAGACCCTCCTCAACCGCGGCCAGGCCACCAGCGACCGCGCCAAGGAGCTGGTCCAGGCCTCGCAGGAGGCGCTCGCCGCGGTCCAGCGCCGGGTCGACGAGCGGGTCCGCTCGGCGGTCGAGGGGATGTCGAGCCTGCCGGAGGTCCGGCGGCAGCTGGACGAGATCTCCGGCCGGATCCAGGAGCTCGAGAAGCGGCTCGAGGAGCTGTCGAAGCGGTAGCGCGGCGCCCGCCGGCGCCGTGCGAGAGCCTATCCCATCCCCAGCCCTGCTGCGGCGAGCGATCCTGGCATTCGGTGCTCAGGCTCGCTCGCCTCGCGACGGCCCGGGGTGACGGGATGCACTCTAGCCGGCCGCCCGCAGCCCCGGGGCGCGCTCCGCCAGCTCGTCGGCGATCGCCGCCAGCGCGGTGGCGCCCGAGGAGCGGGGGGCGTACTCGAAGATCGTCCGGCCGTGGCTCTGGGCCTCGTCCACCTTCACCGACCAGCCGAGCACCGTCCGGGAGAGCTCGGCGGGGAACCTCTCCCGGAGCCGGGCGAGGATCTCGTCGGCGAGCTGCGTCTTCCGGTAGAGGGTGGGGACCACCAGCGTCAGGGCCGGGGCGGCGCCGCGCTCGGCCCGCAGCCGGTCCAGGCTCTGGAGGATCTCCGCGCAGCCGTCGAGGGCGAGGTAGGTGAGGGCGACCGGGACCACCAGCTCGCGCGCCGCCCGGAGCACGTTCTCGGTCACCAGCGAGAGCGACGGCGGCGCGTCCACCAGGACGGCGTCGTAGCGCCCCTCGCCGACGGCCGAGAGCCGGGCGTCGAGGCGGTCGGCCCGGTCGGCGGCGAGGGCGACCGCCACCGGGAAGGCGGCCAGGTCCTTGTTGGCGGGGAGGAGGTCGAGCCCTCGCACGGCGGTGGGGCGGACCACGTCCTCGAACCGGACGCTGTAGTCGAGGAGCCAGTCGTGGACGGTGGGGGTGAGCCCGCGCACGTCCACGCCCAGCGACTTGCCGGCGTGCCCCTGGGTGTCGAGGTCGGCCACCAGGACCCGCTGCCCGCGCGCCGCCAGGCGGGCCGCCACGTTCACGCAGAGCGTGGTCTTGCAGGTCCCGCCCTTCTCGTTGATGAAGGCGATCCGGCGCATGGCCGAGCTCTAGACGACCGGGACCTGCCTGAACCTTGGCGCGATTCGAGACACCGAAGGTGTTCGAGAATCGCGAACCATGGTTCAGGCCCCGCCGCCCTCGTCCGGCCCGCGCTCCTCCCCGGCGTCCGCGTCGGCCCGGGCGGCGAGGCCGTCGATCATCGACTCGAGCTCGGAGAGCTTGCGCTTGAGGGCGGCCACGTCGTCGCGCGACGGGAGGTTGGCGGCGCGGAGACCGGCCGCCAGGGCCCGCCGGAGCACCGGGTTCCGGAGCACGTCCTCGAAGGTCATAGATCATGGACTTGTCCCCCTCCCCTCGCTAGCTTGTCAAGCCTCGTGGGCGTCCCGACCCTTCTCGACCGCAGGCTCGCGATCGTGACTGGAAAGGGCGGCGTGGGGAAGTCGACCGTCACGGCCGCGCTCGCCCTGCTCGCCGCCCGCGAGGGGAAGCGCGTCCTGGTCTGCGAGGTCAACGCGCCGCAGGAGCGGATCGCCCCGCTGCTCGGCGCCCCTCCCGCGGGCGCCGCGATCCGGGCCGCCCGGCCCGGGATCTGGACCGTCAACGTGAGCCCGCCCCAGGCGATGCGCGAGTACGGGCTCATGGTCCTGCGGTTCAAGACCATCTACGACGCGGTCTTCGAGAACCGGCTGGTCCGGTACTTCCTCCGCGTCGTCCCCTCGCTCGCCGAGCTGGTGATGCTCGGGAAGATCCTCCACGAGGCGCGGTCGGAGGAGCGGGGCGTCCCGCGCTGGGACCTGGTCCTCGTCGACGCCCCGGCCACCGGCCACTGCGTCCAGCTCCTGCGCGTCCCGGCCGCGCTCCTCGACACCGTCCCGGGCGGCCCGCTCCGCCACGACGCCCAGTGGATGGAGCGGCTCCTCGTCGATCCCGTCCGGACGGCGCTCGCCATCGTCACCCTCCCGGAGGAGATGCCGGTGAACGAGGCGGCCGAGCTCGACGCCCAGGTGCGGGAGGTGCTCGGGATCCACCGGGCGGCGCTGTTCGTGAACGCCATGCCCGCGGCGCGCTTCACCGCCGCCGAGGCGGCCGCCCTCGCCCCGCTGGCCGAGCGGCCGCCCCCCCTCGGCCCGGCCGCGCGGGCCGCCCGCCTCCAGGCCCTCCGGGCGGAGCAGGCCGGCCGCCACCTCGCCCGGGCCCGGGCGGCCATCGAGCTCCCCGCCACCGTCCTGCCGCTCCTGGCGGCGGCGGACTGGGGGCTCGAGCAGGTCGAGGCGATCGCGGGCGCGATCGCCGCCGGGGAGGAGGGGCGGTGACCTCGCTCCGCGAGAGCCTGGCGTCGCGGCGCGTGGTGGTCTGCGTGGGCGCGGGCGGGGTGGGGAAGACCACCACCGCGGCGGCGGTGGCGCTCGCCCGGGCCCGCGAGGGAGCGCGCGCCCTGGTCTGCACCATCGACCCGGCCCGCCGGCTGGCCAACGCCCTCGGGCTCTCCGCCCTGGGGAACGTCGAGGCCCGGATCCCCGACCACAAGCTGGCCGAGGCCGGGCTCGCCCCGCGGGGCCAGCTCTGGGCGATGATGCTCGACGTGAAGCGGACCTGGGACGACCTGGTCACGCGCCACGCCCCCGACGCCGCCCGCCGCGACCGCATCCTCCGCAACCGCCTCTACCAGCAGATGTCCGCCGCCCTGGCCGGCTCCCAGGAGTACATGGCGATGGAGAAGCTCCACGAGCTGGCGACGGATCGCGACTACGACCTGATCGTCCTCGACACCCCGCCCACCGCCCACGCCCTCGACTTCCTCGAGGCGCCCGACCGGATCCTCGACTTCCTCGGGAACGAGACCGCCCGCTCGCTGCTCGCGCCCGCCATCGGCGCCGGCCGCCTCGGGCTCCGCCTGGCGCAGCTCGGGGGCGGCTACATCGCCAAGACCCTGGCTCGCTTCACCGGCCAGGACGTGCTCGCCGACCTGGGCGACTTCCTCCAGGGGTTCCAGGGGATGTACGACGGCTTCAAGGAGCGGGCGGCCGCCGTCCGGGCCCTCTTCTCCCGCCCCGAGGCCGGGTTCCTCCTCGTCTCCTCCCCGAGCCCGCTCGCCCTCGGCGAGGCCCTCGCCTTCCACGAGCGGCTCCACGCCGAGGCCATGCCCATCGCCGGCCTGGTGGTGAACCGCCTCACCCCCGACCTGCGCCCCGGCGACGGCCCGCTCCCCGGGGCGGCAGCGCTCGCCCCCCTCCTGCCGCCCGGCGCCGAGCCGGGGCTGGCGGCGCGCCTCGCCGCCACGCTGGCCGAGCACCAGTCCCTGGTCGTGGCCGAGCGGCGGGCGATCGCCCCGCTGCTCGAGCGGCTCGCCGGGCCGGCCGCCCTCGTGCCCCGGCTGGAGAGCGACGTCCACGACCTGGCGGGCCTCGCCATGCTCGGCGACCGGCTCTGAGCCATGGCTCGCGCCGCGCTGGTTCCGAATCTCGCGCGCTCGTCCTAGGATGGCGCCGATGCGGCTCCCCGATCTCGAGGTGCGGACCGGCGCGGCGCGCGAGCTGGTCGAGATCACCGGCCCGGTGCGGGCGGCGCTCCGCGCGGCCAGGGTGCGGGAGGGGCTCCTGGTGGTGGCCTCGCCGCACACCACCGCCGGCGTGACCGTGCAGGAGAACGCCGACCCGGACGTCCGCCGGGACCTGCTCCTCGCCCTCTCCAACGCGATCCCGGACGCGCCACCCCAGGGGCGCTACCGCCACGCAGAAGGGAACAGCCCGGCCCACGCCATGACCTCGCTGGTGGGCACCGCCGCGACCTTGATCGTGGAGGACGGCGAGCTGGTGCTCGGGACCTGGCAGGGCGTGTACCTCTGCGAGTTCGACGGGCCGCGGACGCGGACCGTGATGCTCAAGGTGATCCCGGGATGAGGCGCCCCGCCCCCCGGTGGCCCCGCGGCCCCGCGGCCGCGCTCGCCGCCGCCTTGCTCGGCTGCGCCGCCGTCCCGCATCCGCCGGCGGCCGGGCCCGCCCTTGCGCCGTCCCCCGCCCCCGCGCCTCCCCGGCCGGCGGAGCTCGCCTTCCCTCCCGAGGAGGTGAAGGTCTCGCCCGTCGAGCTCGAGCTCGCGGGGAAGAACGACGAGGAGCTGCTCGCGATCGGGAGCGCCGCGTTCGAGGCCGGGGACTTCCGCCGCGCCGCGGCCGCCTTCGCCCGGCTCGCCGACCTCTCCCCCGCCTCCCCCCACCAGGCCGCCGCCCTCTTCGACGCCGGGCTCGCCTACGAGCGGCTCGAGGAGTGGCGGCTGGCCCTCGAGCGCTTCCGCGCCCTGGAGGGGCGGTTCGAGGGGCCGGACGCGCTCGAGGCGAGCTTCAAGGCGGCGGAGTGCCTCTACCACCTGGGCGAGCGCCCCGAGGCCCGCGCCGCCCTGGACGCGATCGCCCGGCGGCCGCTCCTCCCGGCCGGCGACCGGATCCGGGCCCTCGCCCAGCGCGGGGTGGTGGAGCTGGAGCAGGGCGCGGCGGAGGACGCGGAGCGGACCTTCCGGCTCGCCCTCTCCCTCTGGCAGTCGGGGAGCGAGGAGGAGCGGCTCGACCCCTACTACGCCGCCCAGGCGCAGTACTACCTGGGCGAGGTCTACCGGGGCTGGTTCCAGGCGCTGCCCCTCGACCCGTCCCTGGGGGACGAGGAGCGGCTCCGCCAGGACCTCGAGCACAAGGCGGAGATGCTCCTCTCCGCGCAGGGCCACTACCTGCGGGCGATCCGGATGGGCGAGGACCGCTGGGCGGTCGGCGCCGGCTTCCGGATCGGCGAGCTCTACGACGAGCTCCGCCGCCAGCTCCTCGAGGCCCCCCTCCCGCCCGGCCTCGACGACGAGCACGCCCAGGCCTACCGGACCGAGCTGCGGCAGCGCGTCCGGGTGCTGGCGGCCAAGGCGATCACCGCCTACGAGCAGACCCTCTCGCGCGCCGCCCGCTCGGGGGTGGACGACCTCCGCTTCCTCGGGGACGCCCAGGCCTCGCTGGCGCGCCTGCGGCAGGCGCTGGCGGAGGACGCGCGGCCGGGGAGCTGAGGGCGATCAGCGGCCGGTCAGGGATCGCGCGCCGCCGCGTCCGCCGGGTACATCGCGTCCAGCTCCGCCCGGAAGCGCTGCTCGACCACCTTCCGCTTCACCTTCTGCGACGGGGTGAGCTCCCCCTCCGCCTCGCTGAGCTCGCGGGGGAGGACGGTGAACCGCTTCACGGTCGCGAAGCGCGGGAGGCCGGCGTTGAGCCGCTCCACCGCCCGCTGCAGCTCGGCCCGCACCGCCGGGTCGCGCGAGCGCTCCTCGAGCGAGGCGGGCGCGCTCCCGCTCCGCGCCGCCCAGGCGGCGAGCGCCTCGGGGTCGAGGGTGACGAGCGCGGTCACGTAGTTCCGGCGGTCGCCGTGGACGAGGACCTGGGAGACCAGGGGCGAGAGCCCCTTCAGCTTCCCCTCCAGGTCGGCGGGGGCGACGTACTTGCCCCCCGAGGTCTTGATCAGGTCCTTCTTCCGGTCGGTGATGGTGAGGAACCCCTCCCCGTCGACGGTGCCCACGTCGCCGGTGTGGAGCCACCCCTCCTGGTCGAGCGCCTCGGCGGTCTGCTCGGGCAGCCCGCGGTAGCCGCGCATGATCCAGGGGCCGCGCATCAGCACCTCGCCGTCCTCGGCGATGCGCACCTCGGTCCCGGGGAAGGGCGGCCCCACCGTGCCGATCCGGTTGGCGAAGGGGAGGTTGCAGTGGGTGGCGGCCGAGGACTCGGTGAGCCCATAGCCCTCCAGGATCCGGACGCCCATGGCGTCGAAGAACTCGTTCACCTCCCGGGCGAGCGGCGCCGAGCCGGAGATGAAGAACTGGAGCCGGCCGCCGAAACGGTCGCGCACCTTGCGGCAGACGAGCCGGTCGGCGAGGACGGCCTGGGCGGCGAGGAGCGCGCCGGGCTTCTCCCCCGCCCGCAGGAGCCTGGACCGCTCCACCCCCACGTCGAGCGCCCAGCGGAAGAGGGCGGCCCGGACGGCGCCGCCCTCGCGGGCGGTGGCCAGCACCTTGTTCCGCACCTTCTCGAAGATCCGGGGGACCGCGCAGACGAAGGTGGGGCGCAGCGCGGCCAGGTTGTCCACCAGCTTCTCCACCCGCCCGTCCACCGCGGTGACGAAGCCGATCCGGAGCTGCGCCGTGCCGATCATCTTCCCGAACGAGTGGGCGAGCGGCAGCCAGAAGAGCTGCAGGGCCCCGGCGTGGTCGAGGATCCCCGACCGCTGCACCGAGAGCGACTGCGCCACCCAGGCGGAGTGGGTGAGCTCGACGCCCTTCGGACGGCCGGTGGTGCCGGAGGTGTAGAGGAGGGTGGCGAGCGCCTCGGGGCGGACCGAGGCCGCCGCCTCCTCGAAGGCGCCCGGGTGGGCCGCGTCCCACTCCTGCCCGCGCGCCTCCAGCTCGGCGAAGGTGATCACCCAGCCGTCCGCCGACGGGCGCCCGTCGAAGGTGACGACGGGGCGCAGGACCGGCAGCTCCTCCCGCCGCGCGGCCAGCTTGGCCACCTGCTCGTCGTTCTCCGCGAAGGCCACCACCGTCCCCCCGTCGGCGAGGATGAAGGCGCACTCCTCGGCGGTGGTGGAGGGGTAGATGGTGCTGGTGGCGGCGCCGGCGCAGAGGACCCCGAGGTCGGCGAGGATCCACTCGATCCGGGTGGCGGAGAGGATGGCGCAGACCTGCTCGGCTCCCACCCCCAGGGCGCGCAGCCCGGAGGCGACCGCGCGCACGCGCTCCTCGGTCTGCGCCCAGCTCAGGCTCCGCCAGCCGCCGTCCGCCGGGTGGCGGAAGGCCTCGCGGTCGGGCGTCTGCCCCACCCGCCAGAGGAACAGCTCGGGCACGGTGCTCGGTGCGGTCTCGGCCAAGGCGCCCTCCTCCCCCGTCGCGCGGCGACTGTAGTCCGAAGGGCGGCCGGGCGCAGCAGGGGCGAGGGTGCCTGCGCCCCCGGGCCGCGGGCGGGCCACCCCTCCTCCGCCTTAACGCCGTCCTGTCCGCTTCAACGTCCTACGCCGTCATCCCCCTGGGCGCTTGACAGGGAATGCATCCGCTACTTAGGATTCTCGTCCAACAGAACGGAAGACCCCGATCCTCCGAGGACCCCATGCCCATCCCGCCCGAGAGAAAGCTGCGCTTCGAGACGCTCCAGGTACACGCCGGCCAGGAGCCCGCCCCGGGCACCAACGCCCGGGCGGTGCCCATCTACCAGACCACCTCCTACACCTTCGACTCGGCCGAGCACGGCGCGAACCTGTTCGCGCTCAAGGAGTTCGGGAACATCTACACGCGGATCATGAACCCGACCACGGACGTCTTCGAGAAGCGGATCGCCGCGCTCGAGGGCGGCGCGGCGGCCCTCGCCACCGCGTCCGGGCAGGCGGCCCAGTTCCTCGCCATCTCCACCCTCGCCCAGGCCGGCGACAACATCGTCTCGAGCAGCCTCCTCTACGGGGGCACGTACAACCAGTTCAAGGTGACCCTCCCCCGCCTCGGGATCGGCGTGAAGCTGGTGGACGGCGACGACGCCGTCGCGCTGGAGCGGGCGATCGACGGGAAGACCAAGGCGCTCTACGTCGAGTCGCTCGCCAACCCGTCCGGCAGCGTCCCAGACTTCCAGGCCCTGGCCGCCCTCGCCCGCTCGAAGAAGATCCCCCTCATCGTGGACAACACCTTCGGCGCGGCCGGCTACCTGGTGCGCCCCATCGAGCACGGCGCCGACCTGGTGGTCCAGTCGGCCACCAAGTGGATCGGCGGGCACGGCACCTCGATCGGCGGGGTGATCGTCGACTCGGCCCGGTTCGACTGGGCGGCGAGCGGGAAGTTCCCGATCTTCACCGACCCCTCCCCCGGCTACCACGGCCTGGTGTTCAACGACGTCTTCGGCCCGAAGGGGCCCTTCGGCAACATCCAGTTCATCATCCGCGCCCGGGTGGAGGGGCTGCGCGACCTCGGCCCGGCCCTCTCCCCCTTCAACGCCTTCCTGCTCCTGCAGGGGCTCGAGACCCTCTCGCTCCGGGTCCAGCGCCACGGCGAGAACGCGCTCGCGCTGGCCAAGTGGCTCAAGACCCACCCCCAGGTGGCCTGGGTGAACTACACCGGCCTCGAGGAGCACCCGTCCTACCAGCGCGCCCGCAAGTACCTGAGGAACGGGTTCGGGAGCGTGTTCACCTTCGGCATCAAGGGCGGCTTCGAGGCGGGGAAGAAGTTCATCAACGCGGTGAAGCTCGCCTCGCACCTCGCCAACGTGGGGGACGCGAAGACGCTCGTGATCCACCCCGCCTCCACCACGCACCAGCAGCTGAGCGACGCCGAGCAGGAGAGCGCCGGGGTGACGCCGGACCAGGTCCGGGTCTCGGTCGGGCTCGAGCACATCGAGGACATCAAGGAGGATTTCGACGAGGCCTTCCGCGCGGCCCGGTAGGGGCGCACCTCCCCTCGTCATCTCCGCCTTCCGGGCCGATCCGGCCTGGAAGATCGGGAAGGGGCCCTGGGCGACCGGGGCCCCTTTTTTGTGATCGTAAGTGCCTGATTTCACGGCCGTGAGCTGGATGCCCCGCGAGAGCACGCGATCCGGCATCCCCGCGGCACCTCCAGCAGCCTCCCAGGAGGCCTAACCGCGCGAAAACACCCATCCCACGGTACATCGACAAGATTGACACCCACATGGTCCGAGCCCGTAGCATGCGGGCTCGAAGGGGGCTGCGCCCGAGGCCGCGCGCCCGCCCGAGGAGCGGTGGGGAATGCGCTACGTCCGATTGGGTCTGATGGTGGGGGCGCTCTGCGCCTGCCAGCCCGCGCCCCGGGTCGGACCGCCGACCCAGGGAGGCGTCGCGGCCGACGGCCACTTCTCCTCCCTGGTGCAGACCATCTTCGTCCCGCGGTGCGCCACCTCGGCCTGCCACGCCGGGGGGATCCCGCCCCCGAACGCCCCCCTCAACCTCGAGGCCGAGAACGCCTACGGCCAGCTGGTGGGCGTCCCCGCCGCCCAGCTCCCCGGCATGAACCTGGTCGAGCCGGGCGACCCCGCGAACAGCTACCTCGTCCTCAAGCTCCGCGGCACGGCCGGGGACGCGGGCGGCGTGGCGTCGCTGATGCCGCTCGCCGCCGCCGCCCTCGACGAGGCGGACATCGAGGCCATCGAAGCCTGGATCGCCGACGGAGCCCAGAATGACTGACCGACCGCACCGCTCGCCGCCGCGCGCCGCCCGCCTGACCGCAGGGCTCCTCGCCCTCCTCTGCGCCGGGGCCGCCCGGGCCGGCGGCGGGTCCGGCACGCAGGTCTCGGGATCGGTCTACCTCGACTACTGGGGCATCCCGAACAAGAACGCCGCCCAGAACGCCCCCGCCTCCTTCACCCCGGACGCGTCGCTCAAGATCGGCGTCGACGTCCACGACGAGCTGTCCTTCTCCGCCAAGGCCTGCGTCAGCTGCCACGGCGTGGAGATCGACCACATCGCCCTCGACTACCAGCCGACCGCCTGGTTCAACGTCCAGTTCGGCCGGCTGGCGGTCCCTTTCGGCGAGTACTCGCAGCGCGTCGACTCCTCCGGCCACAAGACCGCCTCCGCCCCGCTCATCTACGACATGGGCCGGATGGCCTACGGCGACCGGACCTCCATGAACCTGGGCGTGCTCCCCCAGCCCTACGTCGACACCGGCGTGCTGGTGTACGGGACCGTCTGGCTCGGGTCCAAGCTGCAGGTCTGGTACGGCCTCTACGGCGTGGCCGGGCTCAAGGGGGCGAACGACGTCGACTGGATGTCGATGCGCTCCATCCCCTACACCGACAACAACCGCGAGCCGGCCGGCGGCGGGCGGCTGGCGCTCACGCTCTCGCAGGACGAGGGCTTCTTCGGCGACGTCAGCGTCGGGGCCTCGGGCTCGGCCGGTCACTACGACAAGGACGCGAAGCTCAAGTACCTGATCTACGGCCTCGACGCCTCCGCCCGGTTCGGGCCGGTGACGATCCGCGGCGAGTACGCCGCCCGGAAGATGGACCTGAGCCAGACGGCCAGCTACCCGTACCAGCCGGTGGACTTCTGGATGCGCAAGGAGGGCTGGTACGCCGAGCTCGAGCACCCGCTGGGCAAGTACCTGAGCGCCGTCTACCGCTACGACACCCTGCGCCGCCTCGGGGTCCCCCTCCCCGGCACCAACGCCGCCCTCACCCCGGACAGCAGCATCGTCCGCTACACCGCCGGGCTCGTCGTGTCCCCGGCGCAGGCGATATACATGAAGCTGATGTGGGAGTACTGGGACCCGACCGACTTCCAGAGCTTCCACTCGTACCACGTCGGCCTGGGAGGGGCGTTCTGATGGCTTCCTCGACGATCGCGGCGCTGGCGGCGGTCGGCCTCGTCCTCGCCTCGGCGAGCGGCGGGGAGAAGGCGCCACCCGACCCCCGCGACTACGGGCCGGACCACATCGACATCTCGGGCTACCCGGCCGAGCAGCAGCGCGAGTACATGGTCTACTCGATCAAGTGCGCCAAGTGCCACCCGCTCGCGCGGTCGGTGAACGCGAAGTACAACGCCCAGGACTGGAAGCGGTACCTGAAGCGCATGATCCGGCGCCCCAACTCCGGGATCAACGAGGAGCAGGCGCAGGCGATCTACGACTTCCTCAAGTTCCATTCCTCGAAGATGGGCTACTAGCGGTCCGCGGTCGATGGCCTCCTTCCCCGCGCGCGCCCGGGCGTCGCTGCGCCTCCGGCTCCTGGTCGCCACCGTGGCGCTGCTGGCGGTGGCGCTCGCCTTCGCCGCGGTGGCCTTCGAGCGGGCCGCGCGGTCGGTGGTGGTCGAGGCGGTCCACTCCCACCTCGCCGCCCGCGCCAAGGAGGTGCACGACGCCGTCCTCCGCTTCCAGCGCGAGCGCGGCCTCACCGTCCGCAACTGGTCCGAGGCGGACGCGATGCAGTCCACGATGGACTCGGGGGACCCGAAGTTCGCCGAGGACTACTTCAAGCGCACCATCCAGGACCAGGGCGGGGCCTTCGACATGGCGGCGCTGCTCACCGCCGGCGGCGAGGTGCGCGCGGCGGTGCGCCGCTCCGAGGGGGGCGAGCGCCGCGGGGTCGGGGTGGACGACCTGCGGGGCAAGGTCCTCGGGCTCGCCCTGGTGCACGATGCGGCCACCAGGGGCGAGATGGCGCTCGGGATCGCGCCCCTCTCCCTCCTCGACCCCCTGGGGAAGGACGTCCCCACCCTCTACATGGCCTCGCCGGTGAAGGACTTCGCCGGCGACCTGGTGGGCGTGGTGGTGGTCGCGGTGACGCCGGACGCGATCTCCCAGCTCCTCGCCGACGTGACCGGCAAGGTGGGGAGCTACCTGCCGGTGCTCGCCGATCGCGACCAGAAGGTGGTGCTCTCCGTCCCCGGGGTGGAGCAGGCCTCGCTCGCCTCCATCCTGGCGGCCCCGGCCAGCCGCCCCGGCTCGCTGGAGGAGATCGACCGGGGCGCGGAGGGGAACGCGCTGGCGGTGCGGACCGCCCCCTCCGCCGAGGCGCCCGGCTGGTCGACCATCATGCTCGTCCCGCTCCGCCAGGCGTTCGGGAGCCTGTACTGGATGCGGGGCATGCTGGCGACGCTCTTCGCCCTGGTGCTCGCCGGCGCGGGCTTCGCCAGCGTGGTGGCGCTCCGCCAGGCGGCCCAGCCGCTCACCGACGTCTCCCGCTCCATGTCCAAGGTGGCGGCCGGCGACTTCTCGATCCGGGTGCGGACCGAGTACACCGACGAGCTCGGCCACCTGGTCCGCTCCTTCAACACCATGGTCACCGAGGTGGAGCGCTCCCGGGACGAGCTGCAGCGAACCGAGGCGCTCCGGCGCGAGGTCCAGATCGCCCACCAGATCCAGACCGCCATCCTGCCCGTCAGCCCGGCGGTGAAGGGCTTCGAGGTGGCGGCGCGGATGAAGCCGGCCGAGGACGTGGGCGGCGACCTCTACGACATCCTCGCCTTCGAGGACACCTTCTGGGTCCTGGTGGGCGACGTCTCCGGCCACGGCATCAACTCCGGGCTGGTGATGATGATGGCCCAGGCGGCGGCCTACAGCGCCATCGCCGACGACCCGAAGACCTCGCCCAGCGCCGTGATCGCGGCGGTGAACCGGGTGGTCCACGAGAACGTCCGCAACCGGATGAAGCGCGACGACTACCTCACGCTCATGGCCGCCCGGCACCTGGGGGGCGGGAAGTTCCTCGCCGCCGGGGCCCACCAGCCCATCTTCATCACCCGGGGCGGCGGCTGGGTGGAGGTGGTGGAGTCGGTCGGCCCGTGGGTGGGGATCTCCCCCGATCCACCCGGGGTGCAGGAGTACGAGTTCCAGGTCTCCGAGGGGGAGAGCGTCTGCCTCATCACCGACGGCATCCTGGAGGCGTCCGACGAGGACGGCGACCTCTTCAACGAGGAGCGGCTCCAGGCGCTCCTCGGGGCGGTGGGCAACTCCTCCGCCTCCGAGGTGCTCCGGGTGATCTTCTCGGCGGTCGAGGTGTTCTCGCCCCGGCAGGCGGACGACATGACGGCGGTGGTCCTGAGGCGCATATGAGCGATCCCTTGCAGGCGGAGCACCCACTCGTGTACCTGACCTTGAGGATGATGCCCCCGTGGGTGTTCATCGACGAGCTCCGGCGGTTCGTCGAGTCGTTCTGCGCCTGCGCCTGCCCGGACGCGAACCGGGAGGCGGCCATGGCGCTCGCGGTGCACGAGCTCATGCAGAACGCCGTGCCCCACAGCCACGGGGAGGAGGTCGAGCTCCGCCTGGAGGTGGACCCGGTGAACGACCGCGTCCAGGTGGCGGTCTCGAACCGTTGCACGGACGAGGAGTATGATGCGCTCTCCGAGAAGATCGCCCGCATGAACCGCGAGCCAGACGCGCTCGCCCACTACCTCGAGGCGATGCGGGACACCCCGACCGCCACGCGGGGCGGCATCGGCCTGGCCCGCGTCCGCTTCGAGGCCCAGCTCCAGATCACCCTGAGCCGCTCGACCGGCTCCTTGACCGTCCACGCCGCCGGAAAGCTCCGCGCCCCGGCGCTCCAGATGCCCAGAGGTGCCATCCGATGAACCCGATCCAGCCGGGGGGCCGCGGCGCTCCCTTCCAGGTAGCGGAGGAGAAGTACTCGGCCAGCATGGCGGTCGAGCCGCCGGGCACCCGGGTCTCCTTCCGCGGGACGATCAGCACGGTCAACCCGGCCACCGTCCTGAACCCGTTCGTCGACGCGGTCCACGAGGACCTGCTGCGGCGCGGGGCGAAGGAGGTCCGGATCGACTTCCGCGACCTCGAGTTCTGCAACTCGTCCGGGTTCAAGTCGTTCATCTACTGGATCCAGAAGATCCAGGCGACGCCGGAGCCGCAGCGCTACGGGCTGCGGTTCCTGTCCAACCCCGCCCGCAAGTGGCAGCGGACGAGCCTCCTCGCCCTGTCCTGCTACGGCGTGAACTGCGTCGTGATCGAGTAGCTCCCCGGGCCAGACCCCGGCTCCTGTGGCTCGCCGCCCCCGTTAGGGTGCGCCGACGCCGACCCCTTTCCGGGGGCGGGCGCAGTGCCCAGATTGGTGGACGCGCCACCCGAAGAGGGACCCCATGACGAAGCACCTCGCCGCCGTCCTGCTGCTGTGCTCGGCGACAGCGCGCGCCGGCGAGCCGGGCGTCCGCGCCGCGGAGCGGTGCGCCGGCTGCCACGAGAAGCTCCACCCCGGTCTGGTGGCCGACTGGCGGATGTCCCGCCACGCCCGGGAGAACGTCTCCTGCGAGGCCTGCCACGGCGCCGATCACCTCGGCGAGAGCGACGTGAGCCGCGCCCAGCTGCCCACGCCGGACACCTGCGCCCCCTGCCACGCCGACCAGGTGGCCCAGTTCAAGCGGGGCAAGCACGCGCGCGCCTGGATCGCGGTGAAGACCATCCCCACCTTCCACCACCTCGACGAGGCGCGCCCCGGCGATCCGTCCGGGTGCGCCACCTGCCACCGCATCGGCCTCAAGCCCGCCGCCGAGGCCAGGGCGCTCCGCGAGGCGGGCGCCGCCCACGGCATGGCCTCCTGCGATGCCTGCCACACCCGGCACCTCTTCTCCAAGGCCGAGGCCTCGCAGCCGGAGGCGTGCCGGAGCTGCCACGGCGACCTCCAGTTCGCCGCCTGGTCCGAGTCGAAGCACGGGGAGCGCCACCAGCTCCGGGCGCGCGGGGGCCTCCCCGCCGAGGCCGCCGCCCCGACCTGCCAGGTCTGCCACCTGCCCGGCGGCGATCACGCCGTGCGGACGCCCTGGGGGAACCTCGGCCTCCGCCTCCCCTGGACCGCCAAGATCTACGGCTTCGAGGACGAGTGGGGCCCGCTCCTCGCCGACGACGCCTGGGCCGCCGACCGGGCCACCCTGCTGCGCGCGCTCGGCGTGCTGGACGCGGCCGGTAACCCCGGCCCCCGCGCCGAGGCGGTGGGGGGCGCCGGGCTGGCCCACCTCGACCGGATCGAGTTCCAGAACGAGCGCCGGCGCCTCACCTCCGCCTGCCGCCAGTGCCACGGCGTCCGCTTCATCCGCGAGCAGCTCGACCGGCGGGACGGCCTGCTGCGGGAGGCCGACCGCCTCGGCGCCCAGGCGGTGCTCGAGGTCGCGGCGCTGCAGGCGGAGGGGCTCGTCCCGCCCTCGCCGGAGGGCCGGTTCCCCGACCTGGTCACCGCCTCCACCGGCACGGCGGTGGAGCGGCAGCTGGCGCGGATGTTCTTCGACCACCGGGCGAAGCTCCTCGCCACCGCCTTCCACATGAGCTCCGAGGTCCCGCGCTGGCGGACCGCGCTCGTCCGCGACCTGGCCCAGATCCGCCGGGAGGCGGCCGCGCTACGGGCCGCCGCCGGGCGGGAGAAGCGCCGCGCGCCGCCGCGGGGCTGAGCCGGTCCCGGGCTACCCGCCCACCGCGGCGAGGAAGCTCGTCCCCACCCGGGCGCGCAGGCCGAAGCACTCGGCCACGGTCGCCCCCAGGTCGGCGAACGAGGGGCGCGTCCCCAGGCTCCCCGCGCCCCGCCCCGGGCCCTGCACCAGGAGCGGCACGTACTCCCGCGAGTGGTCGGTCGACGGGGTGGTCGGATCGCAGCCGTGGTCGGCGGTGAGGGCGAGCAGGTCGCCCGGGCGCAGCTTCCCGAGGAGGCGCGGGAGGGCCCGGTCGAGCGCCTCCAGCGCCCGGGCGTAGCCGGGCGCGTCGTTCCGGTGACCGTAGAGCATGTCGAAGTCGACCAGGTTCACGAAGACCAGGCCGCGCTCCACCCGGTCGAGGAGCGCCTCGGTGCGGGCCAGCCCGTCGGCGTTCCCCTCGGTGTGGACCTCCTCGGTGATCCCCTGGTGGTCGAAGACGTCGGGGATCTTCCCCACGCCGACCACGGGCACCCCGGCGGCGACCAGGTCCTCGAGCACGGTCCGGCCCGGGGTGGCGATGGCGAAGTCGCGGCGGTGGTAGGTCCGGACGTAGCGCCCGGGCGCCCCCACGAACGGCCGGGCGATCACCCGCGCCACCCGGAACGGATCGAGGAGCCGCCGCGCGATCCCGCACCACGCGTAGAGGGTCTCGAGCGGGACGGTCTCCTCGTGCGCGGCGATCTGGAAGACCGAGTCGGCCGAGGTGTAGACGATGGGCTTCCCGGTCCGCTGGTGCTCCTCGCCCAGGACGCGGATGATCTCGGTCCCGCTCGCCGCCACGTTCCCGAGCACCCCGGGGACCCCGGTGGCGGCGACGAACGGGTCCAGGATCTCGGGCGGGAAGCCGCGCGGGAAGAGCGCCAGCGGCTCCTCGAGCACCACCCCCATCATCTCCCAGTGGCCGGTGACGGTGTCCTTCCCCGGCGAGCGCTCCGCCATCCGCCCGTGGAAGGCGGTCGGGGCGGGGGCCGGGGGGACGCCCGCGATCTCCGTGAGGTGGCCGAGCCCCATCCCGCCCATCACCGGGAGGGAGAGCCCACCCACCGCCCGGCTGGTGTTGCCCAGGGTGTCCGCCCCGGCGTCGCCATACGCGGCGGCGTCGGGGAGCGCGCCGCAGCCCACGCTGTCGGCGACCAGGAGGAGGAAGCGGCGGTGGTCCATGCGCTGGCTCGATCCTAGCCGCCCGCCGGCTCGAACGCCCCGGTCACGATCGCCACGCTCGCCGACGCGCCGAGCCGCGTCGCGCCCGCCACCATCAGCGCCCGGGCGAAGCCGGCGGTCTTGATCCCGCCGGAGGCCTTCACCCCGAGCCCGTCGCCGACCACCGCCCGCAGCAGGGCGACGTCGTCCACCGTGGCCCCGCCTCCGCCGAAGCCGGTCGAGGTCTTCACCTGCGCCGCCCCGGCGGCGCGGGCCAGGGCGGCGCCGGCCACCTTCTGGTCGCGGGTGAGCCGCGCGGTCTCGAGGATCACCTTGACCGGCACCGGGACCGCCCGCACCAGGGCGCGGAGGTCGTCGAGCACCTCCTCGTACCGCCCCGCCACCAGGGCCGGCAGCCGGATCACCAGGTCGAGCTCCTCGGCCCCCGCGCGCACCGCCTCGAAGGCCTCCACCATCCGGGCGCCCGGGGCGCCCTCGCCCCGGGGGAAGTCGGCCACCGCGATGGGGAGCACCCGCGTGCCGACCAGCGCCCGGCGCACCTCGGCGATCGCGTTCCGGTGCACGCAGACGCCGGCGAACCCGTGCTCGCGGGCCTCGGCGCAGGCCCGCAGCACGTCGTCGCGCGTCGCCGAGGGGGAGAGGACGGTGTGGTCGATGTAGGGGGCGAGGTCGCGCGGCGAGCGCAGGGAGTCCGGCGGGACGGGGCGCATGGGCAGGGAATGTACCGCGTCGTGGGCCGCGGGGCGCGCGGCCCGGCCGCTCACCGCACCGCGGAGAGGACCAGCGGGGCGGCCACGTCGATGGCCCGGCCCTGGAAGGCGGGGAACACGAGCCGCCGCGAGGCGGCCACCAGGCAGCGGCCGAGCGGCGTCTGCTCCAGCTCCGCCTCGGCGATCCAGACGTTCGACACCTCGCCGCTCGGCTGCACGGTCAGCATCAGCGTGGCCTTCCGGTCGTCCACCCGCAGGCGGGGGTTGGCCTTGACCGCGCGGGTCACGCAGGCCCCGAAGGCGGAGTGGTTGTCGGCGAGGGTCCGCTCGACCGCGGAGGGGTCCAGCGCCGCCTTCCCCGAGTCGAGGGTGGTGGCCTCCACCGGCGCCGCCGGGGCGGCGTCCTGCTTCTTGTCGAGGAGGTCGAGGAGCCGGCGGTCCTTGGTGGCGATCTTGAGGTTCTTCTGGCGGTCCCGGCTTCCCCCCTGTCCGCCGGCGGCGCGGAAGCCAGGCTGGGCGGGGGCGGCAGGCGCCGGCGCCGGGGCGGGCGCCGCCTCGGCCGTGGCGGCGGGGGGCTCCGGCGGCGCCGGGGGCGGGGCGGGCACCTCGGCCGGGGGCGGCGGAGCGGGCGGGGGAACGGGCGCCGGCGCGACGGCGATCGGCGCGGGCGGCGGAGGCGGCCTGCGCTCGGCCCGGCGCCACAGCACCGCCCCGGCCACCCCGGCGACGGCGACGAGCGCGATCGCGGCGGCGAGGACGGGGAGCTTCCGCCGGCCGCTCCGCGCGCCGGCGGGCAGCTCGTCGGCCTCGGGCGGCGCGCCCTCCTCCCGCGCCGCTGCCGGCCCGGCCCCGGCGGCGGGCGCCGAACCCTGGTCCATCCAGGCCAGCTCCGACTCGCTCATGGCGGCCTGCTTCTCGGCCTTCGCGGCGGGGGGATCGGCGCGGGCGGCGAAGGGATCGGCGAAGGCCGGAGGAGCAGGGGCACCTGACTCCTTCGGCGCGGGCGGCGGGCGTGGAGGCTCGGCGCGCGGGGCGGGGATCGCCTGGGCGACCGGAGCAGAGGCCGCGACCACGATCGTGTGGTCGCAGGCCTTGCACTTCACCCGGAAGCTGCGGCCCTGCACCTTGTCGTCGGCGATGGCGTACCGCCGGCCACACCGGTCGCAGGAGAAGTTCACGCGGGGATCCTACGGGGCCCCGAATGGGCTGGCAAGCCGCCGAGGCCCCCGTTGTGTGCCCACCTCTGGCTACCGGCGCGGCCGCCCGCCGAGGAGCGCCAGGGCCTCCTCGGCACAGCCGGCGTCCTCCCCGTCCTCGTCGAGCCAGGGGTCCGCCCCGGTGGCCGCCACCGTCGCCAGGAGGTCCCGGTCGAGCAGGTGGGAGGGGACGACGCGGCAGAGGGCGTTGAGGAGGTTCCCCTTCACCGCCGGGTGCTCGGCGGCGAGCTCGGCGAGGAGCGCCTTCACCCGCTTTCGGCGGAGGTTCGGCTGCGAGCCGCAGAGGTCGCAGGGCACGATGGGGAAGGCCATCGCCGCGGCGAAGGCGGCGATCTCCTCCTCCGGCGCGTAGCAGAGCGGGCGGATCACCACGTTGCGCCCGTCATCCGAGCGGAGCTTGGGCGGCATGCTCTTCAGCCGCCCCGAGTAGAGGGCGGAGAGGAGCAGGGTCTCGATCAGATCGTCGCGGTGATGGCCGAGGGCGATCTTGGTGCAGCCCATCTCCACCGCGGCGTCATAGAGGATCCCGCGGCGGAGGCGGGAGCAGACCGGGCAGGTGGTCCGGCCCTCCGGCACGAGCCGGCGGACCACCGAGTAGGTGTCGCGCGCCAGCATCCGGTAGGGAACCCCGACCGCGCGCAGGTGTCCCTCCACCACCTGGGCGGGGTAGCCGGGCTGGCCCTGGTCGAGGTTGACGGCCACGAGCTCGAAGGCGACCGGCGCCCGCTCCTGCAGCCGCTGGAGCACGTGGAGGAGGGTGTAGCTGTCCTTGCCCCCCGACACGGCCACCAGGATCCGGTCCCCGGCCGAGATCAGGTCGAAGTCCTGGATCGCCTTCGAGGCGGCGCGCAGCAGCTTCTTCTCGAGGCGCTTCGGATCCTGCATGGCGGGACGGGCCGGGCCCCCCGGGGGCGGGGCGGGTGGCTGTTCTAGCGCGCGCGTGGACCCCCGTCGAGCCGTTGCGGCCCCTTTTCCCTTTGACCTTCTCCGCCCCCTTGGGATAACTGGCCCGTCTCCGAAGGACGAGGGAACGATGCCCGCGAAGGACCTCGGCACAAAGCACGTCTGCTTCAAGTGCGGCACCAAGTTCTACGACATGCGGAAGCCGGCGCCGATCTGCCCGAAGTGCGGGGCGGACCAGCGCGAGAGCACCGCGGTCAAGGGCCCGCCCCCGGCCGAGAAGCGGGCTCGCGCCCGGCCGGTGGAGCCCCAGGTCGAGGAGGCCGAGGTGGCGGACGCCGACCTCGACGACGACCTCGAGGCGGACGAGGCGGAGGAAGAGGGCGAAGAGGCCGACGACGAGGGCTGACGGCATGCGGACCACGGGCGCCGCCCGCTTCACCCAGCGCAAACGCGGCCGGATCCGGCCTGCGCCGCGGACCCCCCGAACGCGACATTGACCCCCGGGCGAGCCGTCGCTAGATGCCGGGGGTGAGCATCGCCAGCGCGCAGGTTCGCCCTGCTCCCTCGCCCGTCTCCGTCGCCCGGGACCTCCTCCTCCTCGCCAAGCCCCGCCTCTCGGGGCTGGTGATGCTCACCTGCGCCGGGGGGATGTGGCTCGCGCCCGGCCGGATCGGCGTGGCGCGCGCGCTCCTCGCGGTGCTCTCCACCGCGGCGGTGGTCGGGGCGGCCAACGCCCTGAACTGCTACCTGGAGCGGGACGTCGACGCCCGCATGCGCCGCACCCGCGACCGCCCGCTCCCCGCCGGCCGCGTCGATCCCTTCGTGGCCCTCGGGCTCGGCCTGGCCGTGCCGGCCTTCGCCCTGCCGCTCCTGGCGCTCTCGGCGAACGGGCTCACCGCCTTCCTCGCCCTGGTGGCCCTGGTCACCTACGTCCTCGTCTACACCCCCATGAAGACGCGCTCCTCGCTGGCCCTCTTCGTCGGGGCGATGCCGGGGGCGATCCCGCCGCTCATGGGCTGGACCGCGGTCACCGGCCGGCTCGATCCCGGCGGCATGGGGCTCTTCGCCCTGCTCTTCGCCTGGCAGCTCCCGCACTTCCTCTCCATCTCCCTCTACCTGCGCGAGGACTACGCGCGCGGCGGCATCCGGACCTTCGCCCTGGTGCACGGCGAGCCGGCCACCCGGCGCTGGATCGCCTTCTTCACCGCGGTGCTCGTCCCCGTGTCGCTCCTCCTCGTGCCGCTCGGGGTGGCGGGCAGGGGCTACGGCCTGGCCGCCGCCGTCCTCGGCGCCGGGCTCGCCCTCCAGGCGGCGCGCGGGCTCGGCCGGGAGGGCGGGGGCTGGGCTCGGAGCCTCTTCCTCTCCACCCTCGCCTACCTCACCGCCCTCTTCGTGGCGCTCTTCCTCTCGCGGTAGACCCATGCTCGCCCCCGCCCGCGCCGCCGCGTCCGGAGGCGTCCCTCGCCTCGCCCTGGAGGGCGTCGCCTTCCGCTACGGGGAGCGCCCGGTCCTCCGCAGCGTCTCCCTGGCGGTCGCGCCGGGAGAGATCCTCGGGCTCCTCGGCCCCAACGGCGCGGGGAAGTCCACCCTCTTCTCGATCCTGGCCGGGCTCCTCCCGCCCGCGGAGGGCCGCTTCCGGCTCGACGGCCAGGAGATCGCCGCCGGGGCCCGCGCCCTCCGCGCCGCCGCCGGGATCGTCTTCCAGTCCCCCGGCCTGGACGGGAAGCTCTCGGCTGAGGAGAACCTCCGGCTCGCCGCCGGCCTCCACCTCGTCCCCCGCGCGCTGGCGGCGGGGCGCATCCGGGACCTCCTCGCCGCCGCCGGCCTGGCGGGGCGCGCCCGCGAGCCGGTGGAGCGGCTCTCCGGCGGGATGCGCCGGCGCGTCGAGCTCGCCCGGGCCCTGGTGCACCGCCCGCCCCTGCTGGTGATGGACGAGCCCACCATGGGCCTGGACGCGGCGGCGCTCGCCGCCTTCTGGGCGCAGGTCGAGGCGCTCCGCCGGGCGGAGGGGCTGACGGTGCTCCTCACCACCCACCGGCCCGACGAGGCCGAGCGCTGCGACCGGCTGGCGGTCCTCTCCGAGGGGTCGATCGTGGCGGAGGGGACGCCCGCGGCCCTCCGCGCCCGGGTGCCGGGCGACGTGGTGGTGGTGGAGGGGGACGGGCCGGAGGAGATCGCCCGGGGGATCGCCGCCCGCCTCGGCCTCGTGGCCCGGGTACGCGACGACGGGGTGCACGTGGAGCACCCGGCCGCCCACGCGCTCGTCCCCCGGATCGTGGAAGCCTTCCCGCCCGGGCGGCTGAGCGCGGTCTCGCTCCGGCGCCCCACCCTGGCCGACGCCTACCTGGCCATCACCGGCGCCTCCCTGCAGGCGGCGGAGGAGGGGCGGGGATGAGGGCGCTCGCCTACGACCTGGCCACCGTCGGCGTGCTGTGGCGGCGCGACCTGGTCCGCTTCTTCCGGCAGCCGTCCCGGCTCGCCGGCGCGCTGGGCCAGCCGGTGATCTTCTGGCTGGTGATCGGCGCGGGGATGTCCGGGACCTTCCGCATGCCGGGCGCGGCCGCCACCGGCTACCTGCCCTTCTTCTACCCGGGCGTGGTGCTGATGGTGGTCCTCTTCGCCTCGATCTTCACCACCGTCTCGGTGATCGAGGATCGCCACCGCGGCTTCCTCCAGACGGTGCTGGCCGGCCCGGGGAGCCGCGCCGCCCTGGTCCTGGGCAAGACCCTCGGCTCCGCCTCGGTGGCCCTCTCCCAGGCGGCGCTCTTCCTCCTCCTCGCCCCTCTGGCGGGCTTCCCTTACCTGTCGGTGAACTGGCCGCTGCTGGTCCTGGCCCTCGCCCTTGCGGCGATCGGCCTGGCCGCGCTCGGGGTGGCGGTGGCCTGGGCGATCGACAACGTCCAGGGCTACCACGCGGTGCAGATGACCCTCCTCGTGCCGCTCTGGGTGATCTCCGGGGCGATGTTCCCCCTCCCCGCCGACCGGCCCGGCTTCGCCGCGGCGATGCGCTGGGACCCGGTCTCCTACGCGGTCTCCGCCGCGCGCCGCGCCCTGGCGGGCCCCGGCGCGCCCGGCGCCCTCCCCGGCTCCGCCGCCGGCGACCTGGCCGTCTGCGCCGCCTTCGCCGCCGGGGCCGTGCTCCTCGCCGTCCTCGCCGCGCGGAGGGCGCCGCGGCCGTGACCCTGGGCGAGCTCCTGCCGCGGGTGAACGCGGCGCTGAACGGGACCAGCGCGGCCCTGCTCCTCGCCGGCCTCCTCGCCATCCGGCGGGGAGCGAGGTCCCTCCACCGGACGCTGATGCTCTCCGCCTGCGGGAGCTCGGTGCTGTTCCTCGCCGGCTACCTCACGCGGATCGCGCTCACCGGCACGCACCGCTTCCCCGGCGGCGGCCCGCTCCGGGCCGCCTACCTCGTGCTCCTCGCCTCGCACACCCTCCTCGCCGCGGCCGCCGCCCCGCTGGTGCTGCGCACCCTCTTCCTCGCGCTGCGGGAGCGGTTCCCCGACCACCGCCGGATCGCGCGCTTCACCCTGCCGGTCTGGATGTACGTCTCGGTGACCGGGGTGGTGGTGTACGTCATGCTCTACGTGGTGGCCCCGACGGTACGGTGAGCGGGCCGGCCGCCGCGCCGCCGCGGTAACATGCTCGCCATGCGCCCCGCCCTCTCCGCCCTCCTCGCCGCGACGCTCCTCGCCGCCTGCGCCCGGGCCGACCGGATCGAGCTCGACCCGCCCGCCCTCCGCCTCGTCGGCCGCGCCAAGCAGGCCCGGGTTCACGCCACGCCGCTGGAGCGGAGCGGGCGCCCGGTGCCGGACCAGGTCTGCGCCTGGTCCTCCTCGGACGAGAAGGTCGCGACCGTCCAGGGGCTGCACAACAACGCCACCGTCACCACCGTCGGCCCGGGGACCGCCGCGATCCGCTGCGCCGCCGGCGGGGCGGTGGGCGAGGTCCCGGTCACGGTCCGGGTGGTCGCCCGGGTGTCGGCCCGGCCGGAGGTGGCGGAGCTGAAGGTGCTCGACACGCCCGTCCCGCTCGCGCTCCAGGTGGAGGCCCTGGACGACCAGGGGGCCGCGGTACCGGGGCGGGTGGCGGTGGTCTCCTGCCAGCGCGAGGACGTCTGCCGCGGCGACGCCCGCGGCCAGCTCTGGGCGGTGGGGCCGGGCGAGACCACCGCCACGGTCGCCGTCGAGGGGGTGGAGGCGGCGCCGGTCCGGGTGAAGGTGGCCGACGCCCGCACCGCCGAGGGGCGGCCGCGCGCGGTGAAGGGGAACCCGATGGAGGAGATCGAGCGGGCGGTCCGGGCCCGCGAGGCGGCGGAGAAGAAGGCGCGGTAGCGGCGGCGGGGGATCGCCGCCGCGTGAGGGCCGGGCGCGGGCGCTACTTCCCCGCGAGCCTCGCCGCCTCGGCGGCGTGCGCGCCGCGCGGGCAGGCCCGGACGTAGCCCTCGAGGCGGACCCTGGCGTCCTCCGCCTTGGCGTCGAGGGCCAGCTTGCCGGCGCCCCAGAGGGCGTCGCAGCTCGCCGGATCCTTCTCCAGCGCCTTCTTGTAGAGGTCGGCGAGGACCGCCGGCTTGGCGCCCCGGGCCCGCTCCGCCTCGGCCATCTCCACGTAGGCGGCGGCCGCCCCCCCCGCCCCGGCGGTGCCGTACTCGTCGATCGCCTGGCTGAGCTCGACCAGGGCGCCGGGGATGTTCCCCTTCTCGCGGTAGAGCCGGGCCAGCGCCACCCGCGCGTCGGGGAACGGCTTGGCGAGCGCCATCGCCTTCTCGTACTGGCCGCGGGCGAGGTCGGCGTCGCCGGCGGCCCGGTAGGCGTCGCCGAGGAGGAGCGCCAGCCGCGGGTGCTCCCCGAGCCGGGTGACCGCCTTCTTCAGGACCTCGATCGCCTTGGGCGCCCCGCCGGTGGCGAGCATGGCCCGGACCAGGTCGGCGTAGAGGGACACCCGGCGGTTGTCGAGGGCCACCGCCCGCTGGAAGGCCTCGGCCGCGCCCGCCGCGTCGCCCTCCCGGAGCCGGCGCAGGCCGGCCAGCCAGGGGACGTCGGGGCTGCTCGGGTCGAGCTTGCTCGCCTCCTGCTCCTCGGCGGCCGCCTCGCTCGCCTTGCCCTGGGCGGCGAGCACCCCCGCCTGGATGGCGTGGGCGAGCGCCAGCTGCGGCCGCGACGCCTGGGCCGCGGGGGCGAGGGCGAAGGCGGCGGCGCGGGCGGCCTCCTCGATCTGGCCGCGCCCGAGGAGGAGGAGCCCCTTCCCCAGGATCGAGGGGACGTGCTCCTTCTGGATGCGGAGCGCGTAGTCGTAGTAGGCGGAGGCCTGCAGCTCGTACCCCTCGCCGCGGCGGCGGAACTGCTCCGCCAGGAGCCAGGCGATGCGGGCGTCGCCCGGGTTGGCCTTCTGCGCCCGGGCGAGGGTGTCGCGGGCGGCGTCGAGATCCCCGGCCCGGAGCTGCACCGCCCCGAGCACGCCGGTGAGGAACGGGCTCTGCGCCCCCTCCGGGCCGGCGAGGACCGCGTCCAGCACCTCCTTGGCGCCGGCGGCGTCGCCGGCGTAGGCCCGGAGGTAGGCCTCGGCGGCCACCAGGTGCGAGTGGCGGCCGAGGCGCCGCCCCGCCTCGAGCTGGCGGACCGCCTCCTGGCGGAGCGCGTCCCCCTCGCCGTGCTCCCCGAAGCGAAGCGCGTCGACGTAGGCGAGGAAGGCGTGGCCGGCGAGCGAGTCCGGGTCCTGTGCCAGGATCTCCGTCGCGCGCTTGGCGGCCTCGAGGTAGGCCGGGTACGTGTCGCGGTCCACCAGCTCGCGGGTGTCCTTGAGCAGCCGGTCGATGGTCTCGATCCGCTCCTTGCGCGCCCGGCTGAACATCGCCCAGCCGCCCAGGGTGGCGGCCAGCACCGCCGCGAGCCCCAGGGTGGCGAGGAGGGGCCCCCCGCGGCCGCGCTTCCGGGCGGGCTTCCCGAGCGGCACCTGGAAGCTCTGGGTCCCGTACTTCTCGGCGAGCTGCGCGGCGTAGGCGGCCCCCTGCTCCCGGCGCGTGGGGACGGGGGTGGGGAGGGGGACCTCGACCGACCTCTCGAGGATCTCCGCAGCCGCGCCCGGCGCCGCCACCGGCGCCGCGGCGCGAGCCGACCCGGCGGCCGCCGGCGGCGCCACCCGCGGCGCGACCGGCGCGACGGCGATCCCGTGCTTCGCCAGCGCGGCGCGGGTCTCGGGGTCGTCGGGCGCCGCCTCGGCCGCCCGGCGCAGCGCCGCCTCCCCCTGTGCGCGATCGCCGAGCCGCAGGTGGAGGAGGCCAGCCATCCGGCTGGCGGCGGCGTAGGTCGGGTAGGCGGCCAGGATCGCCCCGAGCTCCTCGAGCGCCTTGCGGTCCTTCCCTTGCTCGGCGTAGACGCGGGCGAGCAGGAGGCGGGCCGAGGGATCGTCGGGGTGGGCCTTCACCCCCTTCTTGCAGACGACCATCGCCTCCATGAAGCGCCCCGCGGAGAGGTAGCCCTCGACCAGCGGCCGGTAGGCGTCGGAGGCCGGATCGGACGCGAAGGCGTGCTCGAGGGCCGAGAGCTCGGCGGGCGAGAGGGGCTTTCCGGGGGTCGGCATCGGGGGGGCCGCCGCGCTGTCGCGGGCGGCGTTCAGGGTGTAACAAGCGGCCCCGGGCCGAGTCAAAGGGAGCTTGACACCTCCCGGCCCGAGCCGTTAAGGATGCGTTCCCCTGGACCTCGGGGGATCGCCTCGTGGGGCTGTAGCTCAGCTGGGAGAGCGCTAGAATCGCACTCTAGAGGTCGTCGGTTCGATCCCGATCAGCTCCACCAACTCCAGTAGAAGACGGGCGGTTCGGGATCCCGGACCGCCCGTTCCCTTTTGTCCCACACCGGCGCAGAGCGCCTCCCCGTTCCCTCCTCACGGTGCGGCCGGCCGCCCGGCCCCCGGGGCGGCGCCCGCCCGCTCCCCCGCGCCGGTCTCGAGCCGCACCGTCTGGGTGGGGAGGGCGATCGCGGTGCCGGCCTGCTCCACCACCTCGAGGAAGCGCAGGTAGACCTCGGTCCGCACCTCGCAGAACTCGTTCCAGTCGGCGGTCCGGAACCAGGCCATCACCTCGAGGTTGAGCGACCAGTCCTTGAACTCGGTGAAGCGGACCAGCACGTCCCCGGGGGCGATCTTCGGGTGCCCGGCCAGCACCGCGCGGATCCCGCCGATCACCGCCCGCATCTGCGCGGCGGTCGTGGCGTAGGAGAGCGAGAGGTTGGCGAGGAGTCGGAACCGGTCCCGCGCGGCGTAGCTCTCGCTCTTCATGTCGGCCAGCTTGCCGTTGGGGATGGTGACCAGGGTCCGATCGAGGGTCCGGATCCGCGTGGAGCGCATCCCGATGCTCTCCACGTGCCCGATCGTCTCGTCCACCTTGACGAAGTCGCCCAGCCGGAACTGCTGGTCCACCCCGATCGACACCGAGCCGAAGAGGTTCTCCACCGTCTTCTGGGCCGCGAGGGCCAGGGCGATGCCGCCGATGCCCAGGCCGGCGAGGAGGCTCGTCACCTGGAAGCCGAGCTCGTCCAGGACCGCCACCGCCCCCATCACCAGGAGCAGGAGCTTCGCGAGCTTGCGCCCGATGGGCAGCAGCCCGACCGCCCCGGCGTTGAGCCGCGTCCAGGGCGCCTCCGCCAGGGCCCGGAAGGCGACCTCGACCGAGCGGAACGCCGCCCAGAAGACGGCCAGGTAGGTGCCGGCGCGGAGGATCCGCTCCAGCACCCCCTGGGCGGCAGGATCGAGGAGCAGCCAGGGGTGGAGCGCGGTCGCCACGGCGATCGCCCAGAGCGCGAGGAGCGGCGCCGCCGACCGGGCGAGGAGCGCCTCGTCCCACGGGGTCCGGGTGCGCTGCGCGAGGTGCTGGAGAAACCTGCGGCTGAGCCAGCCGAGGAGCCACCCGGCGATCAGGGAGAGGACGACGAGGACCGGCAGCGCCAGCCACTGCCACCAGAGGAGGCCCATCGGCCCCGCGTGGAGGAGCGGCTCGGGGAGGCGCCGCTCGAAGAAGGGGCGCGCCTCCTCGGGGTCGAGCCGGTGCAGGCGGCGCGGCGCGGGCGCGGCGGCGGCCTCCTCGCCGGCGGGGGCGGGCCCGGGGAGCTGCGCGGCGGCGAGGGGCGAGATCGAGAGGATCGCGGCGGCGAGGGCGGCCGCGGCGCGTCGGGAGGACGTCATGGCGGAGGAGGATAGCGCGAACGCCCTCCCCCACGCGGCCTCAGGCGCTCCTCGCCGCGACCAGCGGCGCGGCCCGCTGGCGCGGCGGCGGCTTGCCCTTCTCGAACGCCGCTCCCTCCCCGTACCGCGCCACGATCTTCTTCTTGGTGTCGATCCCGGTGGCCTCGATCACGAAGGTCGGCACCCGCCGGGCGCGCACGTCCGCCACCCAGCGGGTGATCTCCCGCCGCCTCCGGGGCCGCCCGGCGGAGCGGGAGGGGCGGCGGCCCGCCAGCTCGCGCGCCAACCCCTCCTTCACCAGGTCTCCCACGCGGCGCGAGATCGCGGCCGAGACGCGGGCCACGACGCGCTCGGCGGCGTCGGCGAGGATGTGGTCGAGGGGGGTCGGGTGCCGTGCCATGGACGCGCTCCGGGGTTGAGGCCAGACCATAGTGCAGACCGGCCGATCTCGCACGCGATCACCGCGGGTGCGCCCTGTCGCGGGGCCGTGCGCTGCCGGCCCGCGGCCGAAAGCGCCAGACGGCCGTCTCGGGGACCCGCCTTGCCCCCTCGGAGCGGGACGGACGAATCGTCAGGGATCTGGCGCGGCGCCCGGGCGCGAGAGCAAGCCTCCGCGGTGGCTCGGCTTTCCGGGTGGCACGGCTCCTGCTCTCCTCCGTCGCGAGAACGACATGACGCGCCCCATCCAGACCGCCCCCATCCTCGCCGCCGCCGAGCTCGCCGCCCGCGTGGCCGACCTCTCCCGCGCGCTCGCCCGGCAGGCCCACCGCCGCCACGCGCCGCTGCTCGAGCTCTTCCGGGCGCACCTCCTGGTCCACGCCCCGGCGCACGCCCGCACCCTGCCCGAGCACGCGCTCGAGCTGGTGGAGCTGGGGCTGCGCTGGCGCGCTCACGCCGAGGGCACGTACCAGGACCCCTTCCGCGAGCCCTCGGTGGACGAGCTCGACCGGATGCTGACGAGGCTCGCCGCCGGCGGCGGCGGGCGCGAGCTCGACCGGCTCCGCGCCTGGCGCGGCTTCGTGGCCGCGGAGGGCGCGCTGGAGACCCTCCCCGACGCGGTCGTGCTCGCCTCCTGGTTCGACGAGACCGGCCGGATCCTCCTCGAGCGCGAGGCGCCGACGGCCGAGGAGCGCATCGCCCTCGTCCGCGCCCAGCTCCCGGGGCTTGCCCCCGGGATCCGGCGGTCACCGGTCACGGCCGCGCCGCGCCCCGCCCTTCGAGGCGGGCCCGGAGGAGCTCCAGGGCGCGGAGCAGATCGGGCTTCTCCGCCAGCACGGGGAGGAGCGGATCGGCGCCGAGCCGCTCCGCCCGCGCCGGAACGTTCCGGATCGTGAACCGCGCCGGATCGAGGCGCGCGTTCACGTCGCTCCAGCGCAGCGGCGTCGAGACCGGCGCCCCCGGTCGGGGGCGGACGGCGTAGGGCGCGGCGATGGTCTTGCCGTACCCGTTCTGCAGGTAGTCGAGGTAGACGCGCCCGCCCCGCTCCCCGAGCGCCCGGGCGGTGGTCGAGATCTCCGGCAGCTCCGCCTCCACGGCGCGGACCAGGAGCTCGCCCAGCGCCCGCGCCTGGGCGTGGGTGAGCTGCCCGCCCAGCGGCACGAGGACGTGCATCCCCCGCTGGCCGGTGGTCTTGGGGTGCGAGGGGAGCCCGAGCTCCTCGCAGAGGGCGCGCACCGCCCGGGCGAGCCGCACCACGTGGGCGAAGGGCGCCTCCTTGGGGTCGAGGTCGATCACGCACCAGTCCGGCCGCTCCAGCGAGGGGGTCCGGCTGGCGAAGACGTGGACGGGGATGGTCCCGAGGTTCACCAGCCAGGCGAGGCCGTCCGCGTCGTCCACCAGGAAGTGCTCCAGGTCGCGCCCCGACTCCTCGGCGTGCACGGTCACCGTCCGGAGCCAGTCCGGGCGCCACTGCGGGGCGTCCTTCTGGAAGAAGCTCTTCCCCTCGATGCCGTCGGGGTAGCGGGTGAGCACCAGCGGCCGGTCGGCGAGGAACGGCAGCATGAAGGGGGCGATGGCGCGGTGGTAGGCGACCAGCTCGCCCTTGGTGATCCCCTCGGCGGGGAAGAAGACCTTCTCCGGGTTGGTGACGGGGAAGGCGCGGCCGGGGCCCTCGCTCCGGGCGGGGGCGCCGTCGCCGGCCGGCCGCGGCGGGGAGGGCTCCGGCGGCGGCCCCTCCCGCACCGCCTCCTCGGGCCGCTTGTCGTCCCGCACCCGGAGGAAGACCGGCTGGCGGAGCAGCCCCTCGCCGGTCCACTCCTTGAACCGGACCTCGACCACCACCTCGGGCTCGACCCAGGTGATCCCGCGGGTGCGGGGCACCGGGCCGGCGCAGGGCGGGGTGGGCCGGGCGCGAGCCGCGAGCCGGGCGTGGAGCTCCTCGAGCTGGCGATCGGTGAGCCCCGAGCCGGCGCTCCCCGCGAAGGTGAAGCCCTCCCCCTCGCGCACCGCGAGGAGCAGGGCCCCGAGGCGCGCCCGGCCGCCCCGCGGAGCGGTGAAGCCCACCACCGCGAAGTCGCCGGTCCGCTCGGTGCGGACCTTCCGCCAGGCCGCCGAGCGGCCGGACCGGTAGGGCGCCTCGGCTCGCTTCGAGACGATCCCCTCGAGCCCCCGGGCCGCCACCTCGCGGAGGAGCGCCTCGCCCGGCCCCTCCACGTGCTCGGCGGCGCGCAGCGGCCCGAGCCGGGGGACGAGCATGAGGAGCAGCCGCTTGCGATCGGCGAGCGGCAGCGGGCGCAGGTCGAGGCGACCGAGGGCGAGGAGGTCGAAGGCGAAGAGGGTGGCGGGCGCCTCCACCGCCGCCCGCGGGACGTCGGGCGGGCGGAGCTGCCCCCTCCGCTGCAGGGCCTGGAAGCTCGGCCGGCCGTCGGGGCCGAGGACCACCACCTCGCCGTCCAGCACCGCGTCGGCGGGGAGCATCCCCACCGCCTTCACCACCTCGGGGAAGAGGGCGGTGGCGTCGTCGCCGCTCCGGTACCTGAGCCGGACCTCCGTCCCCTCGCGGCGGGCGAGGAGCCGGTAGCCGTCGTACTTGAGCTCGTGGAGCCAGCCGGGGCCGGTGGGCGGCGCCTCGGCCGCCTCGGCCAGCATGGGCCGGAGGTCGGCGTCGCGCAGCGCCTGCTCCCTCGCCCCCAGGCGGCGGGCCTCCGCCAGCGCGGCCTCGGCGCGCCCGGTCCCGGCCGCCACCTCCTCGACCGTCCGGCCGGAGAGGACCGACGCCTCCGGGACCGTCCGCCCCGGGCCGGCGAAGGCGTCGCCCCGGTGCTTCATGAGGAGCCACTCCGCTTTCCCGCCCTGCTGCCGGCGGGTGCGCACCAGGGTCCACTCGCCGCGGAGCTTGTAGCCCTCGAGCCGGAAGACCAGCTTCCCGGCGGCCAGCCCCTCCTCCGGATCTCCCACCGCCGTCCAGGCCCCCCGATCCCAGACGATCACCGCCCCGGCCCCGTAGTTCCCTCCCGGGATGATCCCCTCGAAGTCGGCGTACTCGATCGGGTGATCCTCCACCTCGATCGCCATCCGCTTGTCCGCCGGATCGAGGGAGGGCCCCTTCGGGACCGCCCAGCTGCGCAGGGTGCCGCCGAGCTCGAGCCGGAAATCCCAGTGCAGGCGGCGCGCGGCGTGCTTCTGGACGACGAACCGCCGCGCCGCCCCCGCCGCGGCCGGCCCGCCCGGCCCGAAGGGCTCCGGCGTCCGGCCGGGGTCGCGCTTGGCGCGATATCGCTCCAGACGATCGGGCACGCGAGGTGAACCTGCTCGCCGAGGTGAGCCTCCTTATAACCACGGCATGGCCCCTCGCTCGATCGCCACCGGGACGATCTCCTTCGGTCTGGTCTCGATCCCGGTCCGGCTCTACCCCGCCACCCAGGCTTCCGCCTCGGTCTCCTTCAACCTGCTCCACGCCAAGGACGGCGCCCGGCTGAAGCAGCAGTACGTCTGCTCGGTCGACGGGGAGAAGGTCGAGCGGGAGCAGATGGTGAAGGGGTTCGAGTTCGCCAAGGACCGGTACGTCGCCTTCACCGCCGAGGAGCTCAAGTCCCTCGACGAGATCGCCACCCAGACCATCGACATCGCCGAGTTCGTGCCCGCCGCCGAGGTCGACCCGGTCTACTTCGACCGCGCCTACCACCTCGGCCCGGACAAGGGGGGCGCCAAGGCCTACCGGCTCCTCTCCGAGGCGCTGGCCCGCTCCGGGAAGGCGGCCCTGGCCCGCTACGCCGCCCGCGGGAAGCAGTACCTGGTGCTGATCCGCCCCCGCGCCGGGCGGCTGGTGATGCAGCAGCTCTACTACGCCGACGAGGTCCGGGGACCGGAGGAGATCCCGCTGGAGGACGCGGAGCTGAAGGAGCCGGAGGTCCAGCTCGCCCTGAAGCTGATCGAGCAGACCGCCAGCGACGGCTTCCACCCCGAGCGCTACGAGGACGCGGTCCGCAAGCGGACCCTGGAGGCGATCGAGCGCAAGGTGCAGGGGCAGGAGATCCAGGTCGCCGCCCCGGCCCCGCAGGCGCAGGTGATCGACCTGGTCGAGGCGCTGCGGGCGAGCCTGGCCGCCGCCGAGGCGGGGTCGGCCCCGGCCGCCGGCGCCGCGCAGCCGGCCCAGCCCGCCGGGGCGGCGCCGCCCGAGCGGAAGGCGCCGCGCCGGGCGGCCCGGGCGGAGGGGACGGGGGCGCGCGCCGCTTCCAAGAAGTGACGCGCCGTGCGAACCTCGGCGGGCATGTGGGGCTACCGGACGCAGGAGGTCGCCCGGCTGCTCGGGCTCGAGGAGGGGGCGGTGCGCCGGTTCGCGCGCGCCGGCTTCGTCGCCCCGCGCCGTGGGCCCCGGAACGAGCTCCGCTTCTCCTTCCAGGATCTGGTGCTCCTCCGCGCCGCCGCCGGCCTGGTGCAGGGCCGCCTCCCCTCGGGCCGCGTCCGGCGCGCGCTCCGGCGGCTGCGGGCGCAGCTCCCCGCGGACCGCGCCCTGGCCTCGGTGCAGGTGACGGCCGAGGGGGACGAGATCGTGGTCCGGGACGGCCGGGCGCGCTGGCAGCCGGAGTCCGGCCAGGTGCTGCTCGACTTCGAGGTGGCCGACCTGGCCCGCAAGGTGGCGCCGCTGGTCCGGTCGGCGGCGCGGACGGCCGGCCCGCGCCCGCTCGATGCCGAGGCCTGGTACCAGTGGGGCTGCGACCTGGAGGACGGCGCCCCGGCGGAGGCCCGGGCCGCCTACCGGCAGGCGCTCGATCTCGAGCCGGGCCACGCCGGCGCCCACCTCAACCTGGGCCGGCTCCTCCACGAGGGCGGCGACCCGGCCGCCGCCGAGCTCCACTACCGGCTGGCGCTGGCCGATCCCGCCCACCGCGCCGTCGCCTCGTTCAACCTGGGGACGGCGCTCGAGGACCAGGGGCTGGCCGACGAGGCGCTGCTCGCCTACGCCCGCGCCCTCCAGCGCGACCCGCAGCTGGCCGACGCCCACCACAACGCCGCCCGGCTGCTCGAGCGGCTCGGGCGCAGGACCGATGCCCTCCGCCACCTGGCCGCCTACCGGCGCCTGCGGCGCGGCTGAACCGCGCCCCTTGCCCGCTCCCCGGGCGCGTGCCACGCTCCTCCTTCCCCGCGGGCCGGTCCCGCGGGCCCCCGACCCCATGCCCTCCCCCCGCCCCGTCCTCGCCCGTCTCGCCCCCGCCGTCCTCGCCGCCGCCCTGGCCGCCCCCGCGACCGCCGCCGAGCCCGCCTCCGAGCCGGCCGCGGCGGTGGAGGCGCGCCTCGAGGGCTCGGTGGTGCAGGTGTTCGCCACGCTCCGCGAGCCCGATCCCTTCAAGCCCTGGACGAAGCAGGCGCCGCGCGAGGTCTCCGGGAGCGGGGTGGTGATCGAGGGCAAGCGGATCCTGACCAACGCCCACGTGGTGACCTACGCCAGCCTGGTGGAGATCCAGGCGAACCACGCGGGCGACAAGATCACCGCCACCGTGGAGGCGGTCGCCCCGGCCGTCGACCTGGCGGTGCTGAAGCTCGAGGACGCGTCCTTCTTCGACACCCACCCGCCGCTCGAGCGCGCCCCCACCCTGCCCTCGGTGCGGGACTCGGTGATGGCCTACGGGTTCCCCGCCGGCGGGAGCACCCTCTCGATCACCAAGGGGATCGTCTCCCGGATCGAGTTCGCCCCCTACGGCCTCTGGTCCGCGGGGCTCAGGATCCAGATCGACGCCGCGGTGAACCCGGGCAACAGCGGCGGGCCGGCGGTGGCCGGCGACAAGATGATCGGCCTGGTCTTCAGCTCGCTCGGCGGGGCCCAGAACATCGGCTACATCATCCCCTGCGAGGAGATCGAGCTCTTCCTCGCCGACGTGGCCGACGGCCGCTACGACGGCAAGCCGGCCATGTACGACGAGATCCAGACCCTCGAGAGCGAGGCGCTGCGCCCCTTCCTCAAGCTCCCCAAGGGCGTCGAGGGGGTGGTGGTGCACCGACCCCTCTTCACCGACCCCTCGTACCCGCTCCGCCAGTGGGACGTCATCACCCGGATCGGCGACACGCCCGTCGACGACCAGGGGATGGTGGCGCTGCCGGGCGGGCCGCGGGTCCGGTTCAAGTACCTGGTCCAGAAGCTCGCCCGGAGCGGGAAGGTGCCGCTCACCGTCTGGCGGGGCGGGAAGGAGCAGACCATCCAGCTGCCGGTGAGCTCGGTCTACCCGATGCTCATCCCGGACCTGGCGGGGGCCTACCCCTCCTACTTCGTCTTCGGGCCGCTGGTGCTCTCCGCCGCCACCGCCCAGTTCGTGAACGGGCTGAGCGGGAGCGGGCCGGGCGGGATGCTCGGGATGCTCACCAGCCCGCTCGTCACCCGGCGCCTGGACCGGCCCGCCTTCCCCGACGAGGAGCTGGTGGTGGTCGCCTCGCCCCTCTTCCCGCACAAGCTCTCGAAGGGCTACTCCAGCCCGGCCGGCCGGGTGGTGAGGTCCTTGAACGGGGTGGCGATCCGGAACCTGCGCCACCTGGTGGAGACCCTGCGCGACGCGAAGGGGGAGTTCGTCACCTTCGAGTTCGCGGGGCGCGGGGGCGAGGACATGGTCTTCCCCCGCAAGGAGACCCTGGCCGCCACCGAGGAGATCCTGACCGACGCCGGGATCCGCTCGCAGGGCTCGCCCGAGGCGATGGCGGTCTGGAGCGGGAAGGGGCGCACGGCGAGCGCGCCCTGAGGGACCCGCGGGACAGGCTCGCCTCGCGCGCCGCTCAGCCCTTGCTCGCCCACTGCCGGAGGAGGAAGTCCTCCTCGAGCGGCGTGAGGTCGAACCTGCGGGCGGCCTCGACGACGGCGCGCGGCCGGTCGAGGCGCGGATCGTCCTGGGCCCGGTCGTCGAGCCAGCGGAGCGCCCGCCGCAGCGCCTCGCCCTCCGGCAGGAGCCCGCCCGCCCCGCTCGATCCCTGCGCCATGGCCGCCTCCTCGGGCCGAGCTTCACCCGGACCGGCGGCGGCGGCACGGCCAAGGCGGGGCGCGGCGGTCGGCGCTAGAGCACCCAGGCCGCCGCGAGCCCGACCACCCCCGCGAGGAGCGAGGCGACCTGGGCGGCGAGCACGCGCCGCCCGAAGGCCCAGCCGCCCACCACCCCGGCCATCCCCCCCTTGACCAGGGTGTTGGAGGCGACCCCGAGGAAGACGGTCGTGACCGCCACCCGGGCGTCCACCGCCGTGCCCCCGAGCTTGGCCATGGAGAGCGTGATCGCATCGACGTCGGTGGTGCCGGCGAGCAGGCCGGCCGCGTAGGTGCCGGCGGTGCCCAGGTAGCGGGTGGCGGCGGTCGCGCCGAGGAGCACGACCGCGAAGAGGAGCGCGAAGCGGAGCGCCTTCCCGAGCTCGAAGGGGTTGGTGACCTCGACCGGCCCGGCCTCCCGCGCCGGCCGCCGCGAGCGTCGCCAGAGGAGGAGGCTGGCGAGCCCGGCCGCGCCCGCCCCGGCGAGGAGGGGGAGGAGGAGCGGGCCGGCCAGCCCCGGGTTGACGAGGGCGACGATCACCAGCACGCGGAGGAACATCACCGTCGAGGCGAGCATCACCGCCAGGGCGAACGAGTCGGAGAGCGCCGGGTGCTCGCGGGCCCGGCCGGACATGGCCAGGGTGACGGCGGTGGAGGAGGCGAGCCCGCCCACGAGCCCGGTGAGCCCCATCCCCCGCTCCGGCCCGAGGAGGCGCATGGCGGCGAACCCGCAGAAGGAGAGCGCGGAGATGAGGACCACCATCGCCCCGATCTGGAAGGGGTTCAGGACGTCGAGCGGGCCGTAGGTCCGGTCGGGGAGGAGGGGGAGGACCACCACCGCCACGATCAGGAACTCGAGGGTGGCGAGGGCGTCCTCCGGCGACACCCGCCGCACCAGCGGGTGCAGCATGGGCTTGGCGGAGAGGAGGAAGGTGGCGAGGACCGCCACCGCCGAGACCACGAAGATCTTGGCGGAGAGGGGCTCGATCAGCCCCTCGGTGGCGGAGAGGACGCCGAGGAGGAAGGAGAGGAGGAAGGCCGCCTCGGAGGTGATCCCCCGCGTCCGGTCCCGGACCACGTCGCCGGCGTAGCCGATCACCAGGAGCGCCACCAGCCCGAGGAAGGGCACCGCGACCGCCACCGCACCCACCTGGCGCGCGGCGAGGGTGGCGACGCCGCCCGCCAGGGCGAGCAGCGGGTGGGTGCGCGCGCCCCCCAGGAACGACCCCTCCCGGCGGACCTCCGGGGCGGAGCGCTCCCGCTCCAGGCCGATGAGGAGCCCGGCGGCGCCCGCCAGGCCGAGGGAGACGAAGGGCTCGAGGGGCGTCATCGGCCCCGATCCTACCCCGCCGTCCTCCGCGGTGGGGCCGTCAGCCGCGGAGGAGCCGCCTCAGGCGCGCCCCCAGGCCGCGGGCCGGCGGGGCCTCGGGGGTCGGCCCGACCACGCGGAGCACGGCCGCGGTCAGGTTGTCCGGGGTGCCGCGCGCGTTGGCCGACTCCAGCAGCGCGCGGCAGGCGTCGGCCGGGTCGGGCTCCCGGAGGAGCCGGGCCATCTCGCCCTCCTCGAGCACGCCGTGCAGGCCGTCGCTGCAGACCAGGAGGACGTCCTCCTGCACCAGCCGCTGCGAGATCCGGTCCCGGCTCACGATCAGCTCGCGGCCCACGCTCCGGGTGAGGATGCTCTTCTCCGGCGAGAGGCGCGCCTTCTCCTTGGAGAGGATCCGGAGGCGGACCTTCTCGGCCGCCACGGTGTGGTCCTTGGTGAGCTGCACCAGCGCCCGGTCCCGGAGCAGGTAGAGGCGCGAGTCGCCGACGTGCACGGCGGTGAGCTCGCCCCGGTCCACCGTCACCGCGGTGAGGGTGGTGGACATCCCGCGCAGCTCCGGGACGGCCACCGCCCGGTCGTAGATCTCGATGTTGGCCTGCTGCACGGCGCGGTAGAGCCGCTGGCCCGCCGCGGTGGCGGGCGACTCCTCGCCGTAGGCGCGGAGCAGGACCTCGACCGCCATCTGGCTGGCCACCTCCCCGCCCGCGCCGCTCGAGACGCCGTCCGCCACCACCAGCACGGCGCAGGCGGCCCCCTCGCGGAGCGCGCCGCAGGCGTCCTCGTTGTGGTCGCGCTCCGTCCCGACGTCGGTGAGGGTGGCGAAGGCGAGCTCATGGTCGGCCATGGTGTCCACGCCCCCGGATTGTTGCGCACCCGCGCCGTCGCACACTAGGCTGTCGAGCATGCGCTCCTCCGCGTCCGGCCCGCTCCATGCGTGATCCCGTCGTCGGCGACAAGCTGGACCAGTACCTGCTCACCGACCTGCTGGCGCGCAGCGGGATGGCCTCGATCTTCAAGGCCCAGGACGAGTTCACCGGCGCCACCGTCGCCCTCAAGGTCCCCCACGCCCAGCTGGAGAGCGACGTGGTCTTCTACGAGCGGTTCAACCGCGAGGAGACCATCGGCCAGAAGCTCGACCACCCGGGCATCGTCCGGATCCTGAAGCCGCGCGACAAGAGCCGGATGTACATGGCGATGGAGTACGTGGACGGCCGCTCCCTCCGCGCCTTGATGGACGGGAAGCACCCGCTCCCCACGGAGAAGGCCCTCGACGTCGCCCGCCAGGTCTGCGACGCGCTCGTCTACCTCGAGGGGAACGGGGTGGTGCACCGGGACATCAAGCCGGAGAACGTGCTCCTCACCCCGGAGGGACGGGTGAAGATCCTCGACTTCGGGATCGCGCTCTCCGAGGGGTCGCGCCGGCTCACCTGGGCGGGGCTCTCCAGCACCCTGGGGACCCCCGACTACATGGCGCCCGAGCAGATCCGCGGGCGGCGCGGCGACGCGCGCACCGACGTCTACGCCCTCGGGATGCTGCTCTACGAGATGCTCACCGCCAACCTGCCGTACGAGAGCCCGAACCCGCGCGCCCTCCTCCGGGCCAAGACCAGCGACGATCCCCGCCCCCCGAGCTACTACGTGCCCGGGTTCGACCCCTCCCTCGAGGCCATCATCATGAAGGCCATCGAGCGCTCGCCCCGTGACCGCTACGGGAGCGCGGCCGAGCTGGCCGCCGACCTGGCCAACCCCGCGGCGGTGGCGGCCCGGGACCCCGAGCTCGGGCAGGCACGGCAGCGGGCCAGCCTGCGGGCCCGGCGCCGGGTGATCGTGGCGGTGGCGACGGGCGCCATCGTGGCCGCCCTGGGGGTGCTGGTCTGGGCGAGCGCCCGGGTCTCGTCCACCCCCGCGCCCCGGCCGGCCGCGCTGGAACGGAGGTAGCCGATGGCCCCGCTCGAGATCTCGCTCAACCTGGCCTGGGTGCTCCTGACCGGCTTCCTCGTCATGTTCATGCAGGCCGGCTTCGCCATGGTCGAGACCGGCTTCACCCGCGCCCGCAGCGCCGCCCACACCATGGCCATGAACCTGGTGATCTACCCGGTGGGCGTCCTCGGCTTCTGGGCGGTGGGCTACGGCCTCATGCTGGGCGGGGTGCGGGAGTGGGCCTCCCTCGGCTCGACGGTGGCCGGGGCCCACGAGCTCTCGCTCCACCTGGGCGGGAAGGCCTGGGGGCTCCTCGGCGCCGCCAAGTTCGGCCTGGTGACGGCGGCGAACGATCCCGCCAACCTGGCGATGTTCCTCTTCGGGACCGTCTTCCTCGACACCGCCGCCACCATCCCCACCGGGGCGATGGCGGAGCGCTGGAAGTTCACGGCCTTCCTGCTCTACGGGGTCTTCATCTCCACCCTGCTCTACCCCCTCTACGGCAACTGGGTCTGGGGGGGCGGCTGGCTCTCCCAGCTGGGCGTGAACCTCGGGCTGGGGCACGGGCACGTCGACTTCGCCGGCTCGAGCGTGGTCCACATGACCGGCGGGCTCACCGCCCTGGCCGGGGCGATCGTGCTCGGCCCGCGGCTCGGCCGCTTCCGGGCGGACGGGACCATCGGCGCCATGCCCGGCCACAACCTGCCCATGTCGGTGGTGGGGACGCTGATCCTGGCCTTCGGCTGGTTCGGCTTCAACGCCGGCTCGACCCTCTCCGCCACCAGCCCGCGGATCGCCCTGATCGCCGTGAACACGATGCTCGCCTCGTCGGCCGCGGCCCTCGCCGCCCTCCTCTACGTGCGCTTCACCCTGAACAAGCCGGACGTGGGGATGGCCTGCAACGGGCTGCTGGGCGGGCTGGTGGCGATCACCGCCCCCTGCGCCTTCGTCACCCCGGCCGCGGCGGTGCTCATCGGCCTGGTGGCCGGCTTCCTGGTGGTCTGGGGCGTCGGCCTGCTCGAGCGGCGGCTGCGCGTCGACGATCCGGTGGGGGCGGTGGCGGTTCACGGAGTGTGCGGGACGTGGGGTGCCCTGGCGGTGGGGCTCTTCGCGGACGGCAGCTGGGGTCGCGGCTGGAACGGGGTGGACGGACCGGTCCGGGGACTCCTCTTCGGCGACGCCGGCCAGCTCGTCGCCCAGGTGATCGGCGTCGCCACCAACGCCGTCCTCGTCTTCGGCGCCTCCTACGGCTTCTTCCGCCTGGTGGACCGGCTCATGGGGAACCGCGTCCCGCAGGAGGTGGAGTACGCGGGGCTCGACGCCCTGGAGATGGGGACCGACGCCTACCCCAGGACCTGAGCGGCGCCGGCGCCGCGGCCCCCTCCGGGGGGACCGCAGCGCCGGGAGGCCCGCCGCGCCCGCGCTAGGCCGCCTTCTCCACCAGCACGGTCTTCCCCTTCCGCTTGCTCGAGGTGAGGAAGAAGAAGGCGCCGTAGAGGCCCCAGAGGACGCAGGCGCCCAGGGCGATGTACGGCTCCTTGACGCTCATCCCCGCCACGGTGAACGGGCCCACCAGGTAGAACAGCATGCAGACCAGGTTCGCCACCAGCCCGAAGAGCGGCACGAAGAGGTGCTTGAAGCCGCTGAAGGAGTGGTGCTCGCGGAAGGCGACGATCGCCACCACGCAGGTGAGCATGTAGAGGAGGAACGTGCCGAAGTTCGACACCAGCGTGGTGATCACCAGGCTGTTCGGGAGCTTGGCGTAGAGCTCCGGGGGGAAGATGCCGAAGCCGTACCAGAGGTTGTGGTACTTGGCCTCGAGGGGCGCCGGCGTGGTGCCGCCGAGGTAGGTGACCACGGTGAGGACGCCGATCACCGCCGAGATCGTCGCCAGGGTCCAGATCGCCCGGTGCGGGGTGAGCCGCTTGCCGTGGAGCAGGCCGAAGTGGCTCGGGACCTCGTCGTCCTTCCCCATGGCGTAGGTGACGCGGGCGCCGGTGGAGAGGCAGGAGAGCGTCGTGCCGATGAGGGCGAGGAAGACCGTGGCCGCCTGGATGAGCATGAAGGCCCGGCCGGCGGCGTAGCTCCCGAAGAGCCAGGTGCCCACCAGCACCATCATGTCGCCGAGGGGCGCGCCCGAGCCGGCCGCGTCGGCCAGGGTGTAGCCCTGGTTCAGGAAGTAGTTGGCGGCGAAGTACTCGATCAGGTAGCAGGCGATCCCCTGGATGGCGAGGGAGAGGAGCACCGCCCGCGGGATGTCGCGCTTGGCGTTCTTCGCCTCCTCGCCCATCGAGGTCACCGACTCGAAGCCGACCAGGATCAGGATCGCGATGCAGGCCTGGATCACGATGAAGCTGAAGCCGTGCGGGGCCGGAACCGACGAGGCGGTCGAGTGGAACTTGAAGTGCGGGGTGAGGTCCTTGGGGTGGTCGGCGTCGGACGGCTCCAGGGTGGTGGCCTGGTCGGCGGCGTAGGAGAGGGTGAAGGGCACGGGCTTCCCGTCCTTGAGCTCCGGCACCGGGTTCCCGTCGGCGTCCATCTTCGGCTGCATCACCGGCGCGCCGGCGGCGTCGAGCTTGGGCTTGCCGTTCTCGACCACCTGCTCCTGGGCGACCACGAAGTCGACCGGGACCCCGTTCACCAGGTGCCAGCCCTTCGAGCCCTCCGGGTGCTGGACCCGGTAGGAGATGGCCATCACCGAGAAGACGAGCAGCGCCGCGATCTGGACCACGTTGATGGCGAAGTTCACCCCGGTGGTGCCGGTGACGCCCCGGAAGGCGATGTAGGCCACCCCGAAGGCGAAGATCCCGCAGAAGAGGATCATGAAGAGCGGGCTGTTGTAGGTCCCGCTGAAGGTGTTGGGGAAGAACTGGTTCAGGAGGTAGCCGGAGAGGATGGCGGTCACGCCCACCATCACGCCCGGGTAGACCCAGTAGTAGAGGTGGCTCGCCCACCCGGTGATGAACTTGGCGACGCGCGCGAAGCGATAGGCCTTGGTCTTGTTGAGGAAGGCCTGCTCGGCGAAGAAGTACGAGGAGCCGGCGCCGGGGTAGAGCTTCGAGAGCTCCGCGTAGCTGATGGCGGTGGCGAAGCAGAGCAGGAGCGCGGCCAGGATGCCGAACCACATGGCCGAGCCGGCCATGGGGGCGCCGTAGAGGGCCTGGATCTGGTAGGTGAGCCACAGGAACGCGCCCGGCGCGATCAGCGCCATGGCGTTGATGGTGAGCCCGGTCAGGCCCAGCGTCGGGCGCGGTCCCGTGGTGCTCCCAGCGGTGGCCGCGCCTGCTTCGGTCGTCGTCGGCATGTCCTCTCCCTGCGTGGAGTGCGTGTGTCCCGTCCAGCCCTGTCCCGCCCGGGAGGCGCGATTGCACCCGGCATGCCGGCGTGCGAAATGCCGTGCACGGGCGGGGAATGAGGGGCAGGGCGCACGACCCGCCCGCGATCTGGGCGGGCGGCGGGCAGGAAGGTGCCCGGGCGGCGAGCAGGGTCCCGGGCGAGCGGCCCGGAGGGAGGGCGGCGAGGCCCGGCAGGGCGATCAGCCGGTGGCGGCGCCGCCCCGCAGCCGGTCCAGCTCGTCCAGGAGCGCGGTGCGGCCGGCCTCGTCGGTGGTCGCGGCCAGGGCCCGCTCCAGGGCCGGGACGGCCTTGTTGCGGAAGCCCTTCTCGAGATAGAGCGCCGCCAGCGCCCGGAGGGCGGAGAGGTGGCCGGGGCGCAGCTCGGCGGCGCGCTCCAGGGCGGTCATCGCGCCGAAGGCGTCGCCCTTCGCCCGCAGCGCCCGCCCGAGCTGGTACTGCACGTCGGCGGAGCGCGGATCCACCTTGGCGGCCCGGGCGAGCACCTGGGCCGCCTCCTCCACCCGCCCGGCGGCGAGCAGCTCTCGGCCGCGCGCCAGGTCCTTCTCCGACCCCGGCCCGCCCGCCCCCGCGGCGGCCCGTGCGGCGCAGGCGGCGCGCGCCGCCTCCATGCGCTGGAGCAGGTCGTCGATCCGGAAGGGCTTCTCGACGTAGTCTTCGGCGCCGTAGTTGTCCTTGGCGTCCTGGGCGAACCGCCACCCGCGGTAGATGGCGGTCATCATCACCACCGGGACGTTGCGGGTGCGGGGCGAGGCCTTGATCCGCCGGCAGGCCTCGAACCCGTGCACCTTGGGGAGCATGGCGTCGAGGAGCACCAGGTCGGGGAGGAGCGCGTCGGCCTTGGCGAGGGCCTCCTCGCCGTCCACCGCCAGCTCGACCTGGTACCCCTTGGCGGTGAGGGTCCGCTGGACCAGGCGGCGGATGTCGGGCTCGTCGTCCACCACCAGGACGAGCGGGGGCCCGCCGGCGCGCGGCCGGTGGGGCTCGGGGGCGCCCACCTCGATCACCACCGCCTCCTCGTCCGGGAGGAGCTCCGCCTCGACCACGTCGATCTCGAGGGGTTCGTCCCCCTCCGGGAGGGCGGCGGCGATGCCCGGGCCGCCCTGCGGCTCGGCCAGGGCGCCCCGCCACACCGGCTCGCCGCGGGACTTGGCCTCGTACGCCCCGGCGATGGCGCCGTCGAGCGCGCCCCGCAGGGCGGCGTAGGCCGAGACCTCGCGCCCGGTCACGAAGCGGACCTCGGAGATCACCCGCTCGTCGAGGGGCCGCGCCATGGCGAGGTGCAGGCGACCGCCCTCGAGGGAGAGCGGGAGGATGAGATCGGCCCGGGCCACGTCGAGCGGCACCGCCTCGAGCGCCTCGAGGGCGATCGCGGTCCGGGAGAGGTCCACCCCCGGCATCCCCAGCTGCACGGCCAGCGCCGAGGCGAGCCGCGCCTCGTCCACTCCGGAGGCGAGGAGGCGCGAGGCCAGGGGAAGCGAGCGCCCGTGCGGATCGCGCGCCGCCGCCTCGACCTGGGCAACCGTGGCCGCCCCGCTCTCCACGAGGAGATCCCCGATCCGTCGCGGCACAGATCCTCCTGGGGACCCGGCTCCGATCCCGGAACGGATTGTAGCCCACCTCGGCCCGGCCGCCGTCCCACGAGATCGCGTCCCGCCGTCGCGGTTCGTCCGGGAGGCGGGTCGTGGCCACCTCGGGCGCCGTCGCTCAACCGACCGTGTCGGCGTAGGTCATCACCAGGTACATGACCGTCTCGACGTCCGCGCGGCTCCGGTACACGTGCGCTGAGTCCGCCTCGAAGACGATCGCGTCCCCGGGGCCGAGCAGCTCCTTGCGCGGCCCCACCTCGATCTCCACCGCCCCCTCGGCCACCACCAGGTTCTCGATGGTCCCCGGGTTGTGGGCCTCGGCCCGCTCCACGCCGCCGGGGACGAGGCGCAGCTGGTAGAACTCGACCCGCCGCGGCTCGTCGAAGGGGAAGAGCGCCCGGGAGGAGAAGCTCCCGTCGTGGCTGGTGAGGAGCTTGGCCTGCTCGGCGCGGAGCACGTGGAGCCCGCCGCTCCCCCGGGCGGTGATCAGGGCGGAGAACGGCACCCCGAGGGCGGAGGAGATCTTCCAGAGCACGTTGATGGTGGGGGCGCTCTGCCCGAGCTCGATCTGGCCGAGCATGGCCCGGGAGACGCCGGAGAGGCGCGAGAGCTTCTCCAGGGAGAGGGCGCGCTGGCCGCGCAGGCGGCGGAGGTTCCCGCCCACCACCGGGGTGAGATCCTTGCCGGTCGGGGCGACCTCGGACGAGGCGGGGGCCGGGCGGGGCTCCGGCGCGGCTGCGCCGCCCCTCCGGCCGCGGCCCTTGCTGGTGTCGCGAGCGCTCTTCATGGCGGCTCCGTTTTCCGTTAGAACGGAGGCATTGTCAACGCGCCCGCGCACCGCCGGCGGCCTGCGCCGCCTCACCCTCGTCACCTGCCCGGACGACTGCAACCTCGCCTGCGGCATGTGCCCCTGCGGCATGGCGCGGGCCGCCGGGACCGGGACACGGCCGCCCCGCCGGATGGCGCCCGCGCTCGCCCTGGCGGTGCTCGACGAGCGGCGTGGCTCCCCCCTGCGCGAGGTCCTGCCCTCCACCATGGGCGAGCCCCTGCTCTGGGCCGGGCTCCCCGCCCTGCTCGAGCGCGCGGGGGAGCTGGGACTCTCGGTGACCGCGGTCACCAACGGGACGTTCCCCGGGCGCGGCCCGGCCGCCTGGGCGGAGGCGCTCGCCCCGGTCGCCCGCGACCTCAAGATCTCCTGGAACGGCGCCACCGCCCGGACCGCCGAGGCGATCATGCCCGGCCTCTCCTTCGACGTCGCGGTCGAGGGGGTCCGGGCCTTCGCCGCGGTCCGCGACCGGATCGCCGCGGCCGGCGGGAACCGCTGCGCCCTCACCTTCCAGGTGACGGCGCAGGAGGCCAACGTGGCGGAGCTGCCCGGGATCGTCGAGCTGGCGGGGCGGCTCGGGGTCGAGCGGGTGAAGCTCAACCACCTCCAGGTCCGGGCGCCCCGGCTGGCGGCCGGCTCGCTCCGGCGATCGCCCGAGGCGATCGCCCGATGGAACGCGGCGGTGCGGGCGGTCCGCGCGGCCGCCGCCCGGACGGCGCTCCCCGGAGGCGGGGCGGTCCGGGTGGAGAACGCGATCGAGCTCGCCCCCGATCCCGACGCCCCGGCGCCCCGCGGACCGTGCCCGTTCCTCGGGCGGGAGGCCTGGGTCCTGTGGGACGGCCGGTTCGCCCCCTGCCCGCACCCGGCCGCCGAGGCCGGGGCGCTCGGGAGCTTCGGATCGGTGGCGGACGTGCCCCTGGGCGCGCTCTGGGAGGGCGAGCCCTACCGGCGGCTCCTCGCCGGCTACGCGGCGCACCCGATCTGCGCCGCCTGCCCTTTCCGCAGGCCAGGCGGGGCCTGAACCCCCGGTCCGGGCGCGGTCCGGGATACTCTCCACCCGTGGCCGAGCCCTTCCCCACCGCGGTCGCCCTCGCGCTCACCGGCCTCCTCCTCGGACTCTCCGTGCTCGCCTCGCGGACCTCGAGCCGGGTGGGCGTGCCGGCGGCGATCCTCTTCCTCGCCCTGGGGATGGCGGCCGGGGCGCTCGGGGTCCGGTTCGACGACCACCGGCTCGCCTTCCGCGTGGGCACGGTGGCGCTGGTCCTGATCCTCTTCGACGGCGGGCTCTCCACCCCGCTCTCCAGCGTGAAGCGGGTGCTGGCGCCGGCCGCGGTCCTCGCCACCCTGGGCGTGGCGGGGACCGCCTTCCTCACCGGGCTGGGCGCCCACCTGCTCGGTTTCCCCTGGCCGGAGGCGGGCCTCCTCGGCGCGATCGTCTCCTCCACCGACGCGGCGGCGGTCTTCTCCGTCCTCCGCGGCGCCCGGATCCAGCTCCGCCGCCGGGTGGCGAACGTGCTCGAGGTCGAGTCGGGCCTCAACGACCCGATGGCGGTGATCCTCACCCTGGCCTTCACCGCCGCCCTCTCCGCGGGGTCGCCTCCCGGGCCGGCGCTGGTGCGCGACGCCGCCGTGCAGCTCGCGGTCGGCCTGGTGGCCGGGCTGGGCGTGGGGGCGGCCGGGCGGCTCCTGCTCGCCCGGGTCCGGCTCGCCGCCGGCGGCCTCTACCCGGTGCTCACCCTCGCCCTGGCCTTCCTCGCCTTCGGGGTGGCGACGCTCCTCTCCGGCTCCGGCTTCCTCGCCGTCTACGTGGCCGCGGTGATGCTCGGGCACGGCCCACTCCCCTACCGCACGGGGCTGGAGCGCGTGCACGACGCCATGGCCTGGTTCAGCCAGGTGGCGATGTTCCTCCTCCTCGGCCTCCTGGCGCGCCCCGCCGGCCTGGTGGCGGTGGCCGTCCCCGGGCTCGCCCTGGCGATCCTGCTCGCGGTGGTGGCCCGGCCGGTGGCGGTGGCCGCCTGCCTGGCGCCCTTCCGCTTCCCGCCCCGGGAGCTCGCCTTCGTCGCCTGGGTGGGGCTGCGGGGGGCGGTCCCCATCATCCTCGCCACCTTCCCGGTGCTGGCCGGCGTGGCCGGGGCGCGCCGCGTCTTCGACGTGGTCTTCTTCGTGGTGGTGGTCTCGACCGTCCTCCAGGGGACGCCCATCCGCTGGCTGGTCCGGCGGCTCGGGCTCGAGGCGCCCGGGCCGCCCCCGCCCCGGGCCATCCTGGAGATCGTGTCGCGCGAGCCGCTCGGCGGGGAGGTGCTCTCCTTCTACGTCGAGCCGGCGAGCGCCGTGGCCGGCTCCGCCATCGCGGACCTCCCCTTCCCCGAGGGGGCGACCGTGATGCTGATCGTCCGCGGGAAGGAGCTGGTCCCGCCCCGCGGCCCGACCCAGCTCCAGCCCGGGGACCACGTCTACGTGTTCGCCGGCCCGGAGGAGAAGGCGCTGGTGATGCTCCTCTTCGGGCGGGAGGAGGAGGGGTAGGGCTACCGCTCCTCGACCTGGAGCGCGTCGTCGAGCTCGTTCGGCTGCGGGCGCGCGGCCGGGTCGCGGGGGAAGTGCTCGGCCAGGCGGGCGCCGCAGAGGGCGACCGCGTCCTCGAACCCCTTCCCAGGGGCGCCGGTCCGCATCCCGGCGGTGAGCGCCGCCAGGGCGCGCTCCCAGCCGCCGTCGCCCATCTTCTCGTGGATCCCGCGATCGCCGAGGACCACCGCCCGGTGCTCGAAGAGCGAGGCGAAGACCAGCACGCCGGTCCCCTCGGCGGTCTTGTGGAGGCCATGCTCGTGGAAGGCCCGAACCGCGCGGGCGTGCACCGCCTCCTGCATCGCCCGCCCCCCGAGGAGCAGCCGCTCGAGCGGCTCCCAGAAGGTGAGCCCGGCGCCGGCCAGGCCGGCCGCGATCTGGGCGAGCGCCAGCTCCGAGAGCGCCAGGGGGAACGGGAGGAGGAGCGCCGCGGCGGTGGCGAGGGCGGCGGCGAGGAGCGCCCCGCGGTAGCGGACCTCGGGGTAGGCGTCGCTCCGGTGCACCACCACCGGCACGATCTGCCCGCGGGAGGTCGACTCCGCCCGGCGCACCGCCTCGGCGATGCGCGCCTTCACCTCGTCGCCGAACCCGGCCTCGAGCGTCATGGCCCTCCCTACCAGCTCCCCGAGGCGCCGCCCCCGGAGAACCCTCCGCCGCCGCCGGACCAGCCGCCGCCCCCTCCCCCGCCGCCCCAGGAGCCTCCGCCGCCCCACGAGCCGCCCCCCATGCCGCCGCCCCAGGGGCCGCCCCACCACAGCGAGCGGCTGCGGCGGAGGCCGAAGCCGAGGAAGGCGCGGGCCACGAGGACGCTCACCAGGATCCCGAGGATCAGCAGGGTGGAGAGGTGGACCGGGACCGGCGCGCGCCGGGCCCCGCGGGCGCTCGCCGGCAGCGCGCCCAGGGCCCCGAGCACCTGCACGCCGGCCTCGTAGAGCCCGTCGCCGAAGCGGCCGGCGCGGAAGGCGGGGACGATCGTGTTCCGGATGATCCGGGACGCCTGGGCGTCGGTGAGCCCCCCCTCCAGCCCGCCCCCGACCTCGATCCGGACGCGGTGGTCCTCCACCGCCACGGTGATCAGCACCCCGTCGTCCTTCCCGCGCGAGCCGATCTTCCAGGCCTCGGCGGCGCGGATCGAGAGGTCCTCGATGGGCTCGCCCTCGAGGCTCCGGACGATCAGGTACTGGAGCTGGACCCCCTGGCCGCCGGCGGCGGCCCGCGCCGCCCGGGCCAGGGCCTCGAGCCGGGCGGTCTCGCGCCCGTCGAGCAGGCGGGCCTCGTCCACCACCGGCCCGGTCAGGGACGGGATGGGGAGCTCGGCCGCCGCCGGGGCGGCCCCTCCCAGGGCCGCGGCGACGAGGGCGAGGGCGAGGGCGCGCACGGGCTCCCCCGTCAGAACTTCACCGACGGCGCCTTCTCCGCCCCCGCGGTGGTGGCGGTGAACTGGGCCTTGGGCTGCTTGTGGTACATGAGGCCGTTGGTGAAGCTCGAGGGCGGCACGGTGACCAGGTCGTTGAAGCGCCGGACCTCCTCGATGTAGCGGCGGCGGGCGATGGCGATCCGGTTCTCGGTCCCCTCGAGCTGGGCCTGCAGGTCCCGGAAGCTCTCGCTCGCCTTGAGCTGCGGGTAGCTCTCGGACACCGCGAGGAGCCGCCCCAGGGCGCCGCTGAGCGCGTTCTGCGCCTGCTCGAACCGCTTCAGGTTCTCCGGGGTGAGCTGATCGGCGGAGAGCTTCACCTGGGTCGCCTGGGCGCGGGCCGCCACCACCGCCTCGAGCGTCTCGCGCTCGTGGGTGGCGTACCCCTTCACGGTCTCGACCAGGTTCGGCACCAGGTCGGCCCGGCGCTGGTACTGGTTCTCGACCTCGGCCCAGGCGGCGGCGACGGCGTTCTCCGCCTGGGGGATCGACTGGATGCCGCAGCCGGCGAGCAGCGCGGCCGCCGTGGCGGCGAGGGCGAGTCGTGGCATCTTCATGGCGCGAACCCTAGCGCGCGTCCCCGGGGGGCGGAAGCGGGAAGTGGGTGCCCCGCCCCGGGGGCGCGGGAACGACGGAGTGACGAGATGGCGACGACCGCGGCAGCGGGCGAAGGCGGGACGGTGGTGATCGTCAACGACGACCGGATGGGCCGGGGGGACGACGGCCTGGGGGCGAAGCTCCTCGGCAACTGGCTCCGGACCGTCGCGAGCCTGGACGCCAGGCCGGACGCGATCGTGTTCTACAACGGCGGGGTGCGGCTCCTCGGCCCGGGCTCTCCGGCCCTGGAGGCCCTCCGCCAGCTCGACGACGCGGGCGTGGATCTCCTCGCCTGCGTCACCTGCCTCGAGTTCTTCTCGCTCACCGGGAAGATCGCGATCGGCCACGTCAGCAACATGCGGGAGATCGCCCAGCGGACCATGGCCGCCGCCAAGGTGATCACGCTCTGACCCCCCGGGCGGCGTGATCCGCGATCCCCCCGGCGTCGCGGATCACGGGCGCTCGCCTACGGCGCAGCCGGGGTGGCCGCCTTCTGGTCCTTGGGGGCGGCCCGGTGGGCGGCGGACGGGTGGCGCGCGGCGGACGGGGTCGCCGCCGAGGTCGTCATGGCCGCCTTCTCGCGCCGCTCGTCGGCGCGCAGCATCGCGGTCACGTCCTTGGGCTCGGCCCCCCGCTCCACGTCGGCCCGGCGGTTCTCGGCCCAGCAGGTCTCCGTGTGATCGGTGCAGAGCGGCAGCTCCTTGCCGTAGCTCACCTCGGAGAGCTGCGCCCCGGGCACGCCCAGCCCCTCGAGGTAGCTGGCCACCGCGTGGGACCGGCGGAAGCCGAGGGCGATGTTGTACTGGGCGGTGCCGCGCTCGTCGCAGTTGCCCTCCACCAGGGTCCGCTCCTCCGGGAGCGCGTTCAGGCAGCGCGCCGCCCGCTGGAGCTTCGGGAGATCGCCGGGGTGGAGATCGGATCGGTCGAAGTCGAAGTGCACCCCGGGCGCCCGGCAGGCGTCCATGCCCGCGGTGATGTCCTCGCACCGCGAGGCGAGGCAGAGCTGCTTCGCGCCGCACTGATCGTCGGCGGCGCAGGCCATCGGCGCGGGAGCCGGCGCCGGGGCGGGCGCGGGGGCGGCGGCGGGCGGCGGCGCCGGGGGCTCGGGCGCGGCCGCCACCGCGGGCTTCTCGTGGGCGCACGCCGCCGCGAGAGGCACCGCTGCCAGGAAGAGCCATTCGTGGAATCTCATTTCATCCTCCCCGCCGGGCGTCCCCGAGACGTTCGGGCGATCGCTCGGCTGCCCGAGGAACAGTTCGAGCTCAAACTGACTCCCGCCCTTGTGGGGAGGCACCGGAGCGTGACCGGGCGGGCACCCCGGCCGGAGGGAGCGGCTCCGGCTGCGACCGGCACGCCCCCGGCGCAGCCCCCGGACCCGCCCCGCCCGGTGGTACCCTCCTCGCGTGCCGCTCCCCGCCGGCTGGCAGGCCATCTACCGGATCGTCCGCCGGATCCCCCGGGGGCGCGTCGCCACCTACGGGGAGATCGCCCTGCTCGCCGGACGCCCCCGCGGAGCCCGCCAGGTGGGCTTCGCCCTGGCAGCGCTGCGCGGGGCGAAGCACGACGTCCCCTGGCAGCGCGTCCTCGGGGCGCGGCCGCGGGGCCGGGCGGCGATCTCGATCCTCGACCCGATGGGCGCCGCGGTGCAGCGGCGGCTCCTCGAGGAGGAGGGGGTCCGCTTCGACGCCCGCGAGCGGGTCGACCTGGCCCGCTCCGGCTGGGAGCGGATCCGGCGGCCGCCCCTGCGGCGCGCTAGTCGACCAGGCGGACCGGCGACACCTTCCAGATCTCCTCCGCGTACTCGCGGATCGTCCGGTCGGAGGAGAACTTCCCCGTCCGGGCGACGTTGAGGATCGCCATCCGCGTCCAGCGCTCCGGGTCGCGGTAGGCCCGGTCGACCTCGTCCTGGCAGGCGCAGTAGGCGGCGAAGTCGGCGAGGACCAGGTACGGGTCGCCCCCGTTCAGGAGCCCCTCCACCAGCTGGCGGAAGAGGGCGGGCTCCCCGGGCGAGAAGAGGCCCGAGCTCACCGCGTCGAGGACCGCCTTCACCCGCCGGTCGTTCCGGTAGATCTCCCAGGGGGAGTAGCCGCGCTGCTTCAGGGCGGCGACCTGCTCGACGGTGAGCCCGAAGAGGAAGAAGTTCTCCGCCCCGACCTCCTCGCGGATCTCCACGTTGGCCCCGTCGAGGGTGCCGACGGTGAGGGCGCCGTTCATGGCGAACTTCATGTTGCCGGTGCCGGAGGCCTCCTTGCCGGCGGTGGAGATCTGCTCGGAGACGTCGGAGGCGGGGAAGATCCGCTCCGCCAGGGAGACCCGGTAGTTGCGGAGGAAGGCCACGGTGATCCGGCCCTTCACGTCCACGTCGTGGTTGACCACGTCGGCGACCGAGCCCACCAGCTTCACGATCTGCTTGGCCACCGCGTACCCCGGGGCGGCCTTCCCGCCGAACAGGTAGACGCGGGGGAACGGGTCGTAGGAGCGGTCCTCCTTGATCCGGAGGTACTCGCTCGCCACCCGCAGGATGTTGAGCAGCTGGCGCTTGTACTCGTGGATCCGCTTCACCTGGACGTCGAAGATCGCGTCCAGGTCCAGGCTGATCCCGTTCTCCGCCCGGACGATCTCGGCCAGCCGGGCCTTGTTGTCCCGCTTGAGGGAGCGGAACAGGCGCCGGAAGCCGGCGTCCTCGGCCAGCGGCTCGAGCCGGCGCAGCTCGTCCATGTCGAAGAGCCACTCCGGCCCGATCACCTCGGTGATCGACTTGGCCAGGCCGGGGTTGGCCTGCTGGAGCCAGCGGCGTGGGGTGACGCCGTTGGTCTTGTTGTTGAACCGCTCCGGCCAGAGCTCGTGGAAGTCCCGGAACAGCTCGCTCTTCAGGAGCTCGGTGTGGAGCTGGGCGACGCCGTTCACGGAGTGCGAGCCCACCACCGCCAGGTTGGCCATCCGCACCATCTTGGTGGGGCCTTCCTCGATGAGGCTCATCCGCGCCAGGGCGCCGTCCGCCCGGCCGCTCGACCGCACGCTCTCCAGGAAGCGCCGGTTGACCTCGTAGACGATCTCGAGGTGCCGGGGGAGGACCCGGCCGAAGAGGTCCACCGACCACTTCTCCAGCGCCTCGGGCATCAGCGTGTGGTTGGTGTAGCCGAAGGTGGCGCCGCAGATCTCCCAGGCCTCCTCCCACTCCACCCCCTGCTCGTCGACCAGGACGCGCATCAGCTCCGCCACCGCCACGGCGGGGTGGGTGTCGTTCATCTGGATGGCGACCTTGTCGGGGAAGGCGCCGAAGCCGTCGTGGATCTTGAGGTAGCGGTTGACGATGTCGTGGATGGCGCAGGAGACGAAGAAGTACTGCTGCTGCAGGCGCAGCTCCTTGCCCATCACCGTGACGTCGTTCGGGTAGAGGACCTTGGAGATGTTCTCGGACAGGTTCTTGTCCTCCACCGCGGAGAGGTAGTCGCCCGCGTTGAAGTCGGCGAGGTCGAACTCCTGGGAGGCCCGCGCCCGCCAGAGCCGCAGCGTGTTCACGTTCTGGTTGCCGAACCCGGCGATCGGCACGTCGTAGGGCATGCCGAGGACGTGCCGCCCGTCCACCCAGCGGACCCGCATGCGGCCGCGCTCGTCGGGGACGTGCTCCGTTCGCCCGTAGAAGGTGACCGGAACGGTCCCGTCGGCGTGCGGGATCTCCCAGGCGTTCCCGAAGCGGAGCCACTCCTCGGGCCGCTCCACCTGGTAGCCGTTCCGGATCTCCTGGTCGAAGATCCCGAACTCGTAGCGGATCCCGTGCCCGTAGGCGGGGATGGAGAGGGTGGCCAGGGAGTCGAGGAAGCAGGCGGCCAGGCGGCCCAGGCCGCCGTTGCCCAGCCCGGCGTCCGGCTCCTGGGAGAGGAGGTCGGTGAGCTCCAGCCCGAGGTCGGCCAGCGCCGACCGCATGTTGTCGTAGAGCCCGAGGTTGAGGAGGTTGTTCTCGAGCGCCTTCCCCATCAGGAACTCGAGGGAGAGGTAGTAGACCCGCTTCGCGTCCTCCTTGTAGTAGGCCTGCTGCGTCTGGATCCAGCGCCGCATCATCCGGTCGCGGACCGTGTAGGCGGTCGCGAAGTAGCGATCGAGCGCGGTGGCGGTGTGCTCGTCCTTCCCCTGGGAGTACTGGAGGTGGTCGGCGAAGGCGCGCTTCAGGGCGTCCACGTCGGTCGCGGTGCGCGCGTTGGGGAGGTCGCGGGCGCGCTCGAGCGCCCTCGCCTCCTGCGCCCGGGCGGTGGTTCCTCTCCTCGGGGGGGGCATGGCTGGTTCCTCCGCGGGACCGGCGGGCGCCCACCGGACGGGTCGTCCGACGGTCCCCGCGGGGCATCATAACCGCGCGGGGCCCCCTGGCACATGCCCGCGCGCCTGGGCGGCGGCGATGGCCCGCCGGCGCCCCGAATCACCCGGAGCGACGCACGAGCGCCTCGAGGTAGCGCGACCCGACCTGCTCCGAGGCCAGGACCCGCTTCACCGGCGGCAGCTTCAGGATGGCGCCGAAGAAGGCGGCGAGCGCCCGGTGGCTCCACAGGAGCCGGTTGTCCCAGACGAGGTCCTGGAGCTTGCCTCGCTCCAGCGCCATCACCACGGTGCGGTGCGCCCCGTTGAGCGGGGTGAGCCGCCGGGGTCCGCGCTCCACCAGCCGGAGCGCCCCCGGCCGGCAGGTGGGCACGCACACCCCGCAGCCCAGGCAGACGTCGGCGTCGAGGCGGGCCACGGTCCGCTTCGGCTGGCGCGGGTCGTTGGCGGAGACCGCCGAGAGGGCCTCCACCGGGCAGGCGCGGACGCACCGCTCGCAGCCGTTGCACCGGTCCGCCGCCACCTCGGGGAGGAAGTGGGTGGTGTGGATGGGGTGCGCGGCGGCGAAGCGGCGGGCGGCGATCATCGCCTCGCAGCAGCAGCCGCAGCAGTTGCAGATGAAGGCCACGCGCTCGCGGACGTTCTCGCCGAACTGGACCAGGCCCTTCTCGTGGGCCTGGTGCAGCAGCTCCAGCCCCTCCGTCACCCCGACCGCGCGGGCCTGGCCGTGGCGGATGAGCGAGCCGGCCGAGGTGTTGAAGGTCATGCAGATGTCCCGGGGCGCGTCGCACGCCCGGCCCAGGTGCTCCATCTTGTGCCGGCAGTAGCAGAGGCCGACGCCGCGGTGCGTGGCGGTGCGGATGACCTCGCTGGCGCGCTCGAAGTCGAGGACGTGGAGCGCGTTCTCCTCGGAGAGGGCCGGCTCGTGCACGAAGGCGCGGCCGAGCTGCGTCTCGCCCCCGGCGAAGAGCGCGCGGAGGAAGTCCTCCTCCACGTTGAGGTACTGGTGGAAGAGCTCCGCCAGGGCCTGCTGGTCCACGTCGGTGCGGACCCGCATCATCGAGAACTCGAAGAAGCCGGCCATGGGCGGCGGCAGGACGTACTCGGCGGTGCCGTCCCGGCGCTGCCAGTCGACGAGCAGGGCCCGCGAGGCCAGCGCGTCGAGCGTGGTCCGGGCCTCCGGCTCGGGGACCTTCCAGATCTCGGCGGCCCGGGCGGCGGTGAACGGCTTGATGGGCAGCAACGCCACCCGCTCCGCCTCGCGCTCGCTGAAGAGGATCCGGAGGATCTTGAACAGGCTCTCCGAGGGGGGCGCGCCCTGCGGGAAGCGGTTGAGCCGCTCGGTGAGCCGGTCGTAGACGGATCGGGAGGTGTGGTGGGCCATGCGCGCTCCCTCGGATCGACGCAGCGTACCCTGCGCGCCACCCGGGCCTCGAATCGGCGCCCGGGGCGCCCGCCGGCGAGCGTGCGCCCGCCGCTCGAGCATCCTACCCGCTCCCCGCGGCCTGGTCGCCCGGTCCGGCGACGTCAATCCCGCCGGGTGGGCGCTGCTGGGCGCGTGGCGCCGTGCCGCAACCTCGCCGGGCGGAGCGGAAAGCACCGGTCATGGGGAAGCGAGCTCCGGCGCGAGGAACGAGCGTCGGAACGCCCGATGAAGACCGCGATCCGCCCAAACGGCATGCGGGAAGCGACCTTGCGAACGCCCAGCCCTCCTCGGGGCCCGGAGCGCTTGCCTGGGGCTTCGCGGCGTGCGAGCGTCGTCCCTGGGCCTCGCTCCGGTGGACGGCCGGCCCGGCCTGGGGGATGCCGTGCCGGGGACGGGTGCGGACATCAGGGCGCTGCGCCGGCGCGCCGCCGGCCTGGCGACCCTCGTCGAGGCGAGCGGGGCGCTCGCGGCCACGCTCGACCTCGCGCGCATCCTCCAGGCCACCACCGACGGCGTCTGCCGGCTCGCCGGCTTCGGGACCGCCGCGGTCTACCTTCTCGACGGGGACTGGCTGCGGCTCGGCGCGACCACGCCGGCGCTTCCGTCCGACTTCCCGGAGTCGCTCCGGCTCGCCCCGCTCGCCGACCACCCGCACCTGCGCAGGGCGCTCGTCACCGGGCAGCCGGTCTTCCTTCCCGACGCCCGCGCCGTCCCGCTCACCCGAGCGGAGCAGGTGGCCGTCGATCAGCGCGACCTGCGGACCATCCTCTACGCGCCGATGATCGCCGGCGTGAAGGCGGTGGGCGTCCTCATCGTCGCGGCCGGCGGCGAGCCGCAGCCGATCGGCGAGGAGGAGATCGACCTCTGCCGCACCCTGTCCAACCTCGCCGCCGTCGCCACCGAGAACGCCCGGCTCTACGCCGCCGTGCAGGCGCAGGCCGCCGAGGTGGCCCGCCGGGCGGTCGAGGCGCGCCACGCCGATGCCGAGCGGCTCGAGCTGGAGCGCCGGCTCCTCCACGCCCAGAAGCTGGAGAGCCTGGGCGTCCTCGCCGGCGGCATCGCGCACGACTTCAACAACCTCCTCCAGGCGATGCTCGGGCACGTGGACCTCGCGCTCCACGACCTGCCCGCCGGCTCGCCGGCGCGGGAGGCCGTCGAGGGGGCGGCGATCGCGGCGCGGCGGGCCGCCGACCTCACCCGGCAGCTGCTCGCCTACTCGGGCCGCGGCAAGTTCGTGGTCGACCGGCTCGACCTGTCGGCGCTGGTGAGGGAGAACGCGGAGCTCTTCCGTGCCGCCGTGCCGCGGACCAGCGAGATCGTGCTGCGGCTCGCCGAGGGCCTGCCCGCCGTCGAGGCCGACGTCGGGCAGGTCCAGCAGGTGGTCATGAACCTCATCACCAACGCCGCCGACGCCATCGGGCAGGGCCCCGGCGTCATCACGGTCTCGACCGCCTTCGTCCCGGGCGGCCCGGGAGTGCTCGCCGGGAGCCGCGTCGCCGCCGACGAGCCGGCCGAGGCCTACGTCGCCGTCGGGGTGGCGGACAGCGGGCACGGGATGGACGCCGCCACGGTCGACCGGATGTTCGACCCGTTCTTCAGCACCCGGGGGGTGGGGCGCGGCCTGGGCCTGTCGGCCCTCCTCGGGATCGTCCGCGGCCACCGCGGCGCCGTCTTCGTCGAGAGCGCCCCGGGCCGCGGGACCACCGTCCGCGTCCTCTTCCCGGTGGGGACGGCGCCGACCCTCTCCGCGGCACCGGCCCCGGCTCCCCCGGCGCCGGCGCCTGGCCCGGCGCCCGCCCCTCCGGCCGGGGCGGTGCTGGTGGTGGACGACGAGGCGCTGGTGCTCAAGGCCTGCGTGTCGATGGTGCGTGCCCTCGGGCGGCCGGTGCTGGCCGCCCGCGGCGGCGCCGAGGCCCTCGAGCTGCTCCGCGCCCACCGCGGCGAGATCCGGACCGTGCTCCTCGACCTCTCCATGCCGGGGATGGACGGGCTGGCCACCGCCGACGCCCTGCTGGCCATCGATCCGGCCCTCGAGATCGTGCTGGCCAGCGGCTTCGACGAGCAAGCCCTCCTCGGCCGGGAGGGAGCGGCGCGGGTGGCCGGCTTCATCCAGAAGCCGTACTCGATCGCGGAGCTGCGCGCGGCGCTGGCGAGGACGTCTGCGCGCTAGACGCCGCGACGTCGCAGCCGCCCGGGGGCGGACCACCCTACCCCCGCGCGAGCGAGGCGCCCAGCTCCTGGTACAGGTGGATGGCGCTCCGGATGGCGCGCTGGAAGTCGCCCAGGTGCAGGCTCTCGTTCTCCGAGTGGGCGTTGGAGGCCGGGTCCTCGACGCCGATGAGGAGCGCCGGGGCGCCGCCCAGCGCCTTGGCGAAGGGCTCGACGAAGCCGATCGATCCCCCGCAGCCGATGGCGAGCGCCGGCCGGCCGTAGCCCTTCTCCAGGGCGCGGAAGGCGGCGCCGAAGGCCGGGTGGGCGAGGTCGGTGGTCCAGGGCGGCCCGGCGGTCTCGGCCTTGATCTTCACCTCCAGGCCCCAGGGGACGGCCGCCTCGAGGGCCCGGGTGAGCCGCTCGCGGACGTCGGCCGGGTCCATGTCCGGCACCAGCCGGATGCCGACCCGCGCCCATGCCGCCTCGTTGATGATGTTGCGGGCGTCGCGCCGGGTGGAGGCCTGGATGGCGTTCACCGCCAGCGACGGCATCCACCAGTTCACCTCCAGCGGGTGCTGGCCGCCGAGCAGCCGGACCCCGGGGCGGAGGCGGGCCTGCCGGCGGAAGTCCTCGGGGGTGACGGGCAGCGCCGCGATCGCCTGCCGCTGCTCGCGCGACATCGGGCGGACCCGGTCGTAGACGCCCGGGATCGCGATCCGCCCCTCCGCGTCCACCAGCCCGGCCAGCATCTTCGCCAGGGCCATGGCCGGATCGGGCACCGGCCCGCCCCACATCCCGGAGTGGAGACTCTGCTCGAGCGCCCGGACCTCGACGTCGACGGTCACCAGGCCGCGGAGCGCCACGGTGATCGAGGGGACGCCGGCGTCCACGTTGCCGGTGTCGGTGAGGACCATCGCGTCCGCGTCCAGCCGGCTGCGGTAGCGCTGGAGGAACTGGACCAGGTGCTCCGACCCGACCTCCTCCTCGCCCTCGACCACGATCTTCACGTTGACCGGCATCCGGTGCGTGCCGCGGACCCAGGAGTCGACCGCGGCGGCGTGGACCAGGATGCCGGCCTTGTCGTCGGCCGCCCCGCGGCCGAAGAGCCGCCCCTCCCGCTCGGCGGGCTCGAAGGGCGGGCTCTTCCAGGCCTCGGCCTCGCCCGCCGGCTGCACGTCGTGGTGGGCGTAGAGGAGGACGGTGGGGAGGGACGGATCCTCGATCCGCTCCCCGAGCACGTACGGGTGGACCCCCTCGAGCTTCAGCACCTCCACCTTCTCGAAGCCGCGCCGCCGGAGGAGGTCGGCCACCGCCTCCGCGCTCCGCTGCACCTCGATCTCCGGGAACCCGGCGAAGGAGACGCTCGGGATCCGGACCAGCCGCTTCAGCTCGTCCAGGTAGATTGCGGAGTTCTTCTCGTAGTGGGCGAGCGCGACGTCGACCGGACTCTCGGGCATCCCCGCTCCTCCTGAGACCGCTTTCCACGCGCCCGGGCTTCGGCCCGGAGGCTTCGCCAGGATATAAGGCGCCATGCCCCCGCACCCCCGCCCCCTTCGGGACGCCCGGCTCCGGGATCTCCAGGTCGCACTGGGAGTGACACGGATCGCCCGGGTGACGGGGCTCGACCGGACCGGGGTCGAGGTGGCGGCGGCGATCCGGCCGGGCGGCCACGTCCTCCAGGTGACGAACGGCAAGGGCGCGACCTTCGAGGACGCCGCCCGGGGCGCGCTCGCCGAGGCGGCCGAGCTGTGGGCGGCGGAGCGCGCCTCCCCGGGGCCCCTCGGGAGCGCCGCCGAGGTCCGCGCCGCGCAGGGGCCGGGGGTGCGGGTGATCGACCCGGAGGAGCTCGGGGCGGACGCCCCGGGCACCGCCCGGCTCGCCTGGACCTGGGCGACGGTGATCGGCCCCGGCCGCGGCCCCGGAGGCCGCGCCCTGGTCCCGGCCGCGGCGGTGCACTGCCCGCCGGCCGGGTCGGGCCTGCTCGGCGCGGCCGGGGTCTGCTGGACGTCGAACGGGATGGGGGCGCACCCGGCCCGGGGCCTCGCCCTGCTCCACGCGCTGCTCGAGGCGATCGAGCGCGACCAGCTGGCGCGGGCGCTGCCGGACGGGTTCACGGAGCGGGCGCTCGCCCGCCGGCTGCTCGATCCGGCCTCGCTCGAGGCCGCGGCGCCGCGAGCCGCCGCGCTCGCCCGCCGGCTCGCCGCCCGAGGATTCGAGGTCCACCTGCTCGACTGCGCTCCCGACGGCGCGGGCACGGGCGACCTCGGCCTCCCGGTGGCTGCCGCCCTGCTGGTGGACGAGGAGGGAGGCCCGGTCCCGGTGGCCGCCGGCTACGCCTGCCGGCCCACGCAGGAGCTGGCGCTCGAGGCCGCCCTGCTCGAGGCCGCCCAGTCGCGCGCCACCGAGATCCACGGCGCCCGCGAGGACGTGCTGCACGGCGACCGCGCCGCCTCCCGCGTCCTGGCGGAGCGCTGCGCCGCCGCCCGCCCCCGCCGCCGCGCGAGCGGCTCCCGCGACCTCCGGGCCCGCGGGCCGACCCTCCTGCCGGCGGTGGTGGCCCGGCTCGCCCGGGCCGGGCGCGGGCCGATCGCGGCCGTCGACCTCCCCGCCCCGCTCGCCGTCGTGAAGGTGCTCGTGCCCGGCCTCCGCTGCTCGGAGCTGCTCGGATGAGGCGCGCACGGCCCGGCGACCTGGTGGCCTTCCTCGGCCCGTCGCTCCCCGCGGCCGGGGCGCGGCGGATCGCGCCCTGCCGGGTGCTCCCGCCGGCCCGGGCGGGCGACGTGCTCGCCCTCCTCCCCGAGCGCCCCCTCGCCATCGCCCTGGTGGACGGCCTCTTCGACACCGTCCCCTCGGTCTGGCACCACGAGCTCCTCGCCGCGCTCGACGCCGGGGTGGCGGTCTTCGGGGCCTCGAGCATGGGCGCGCTCCGCGCCGCGGAGCTCGGGCCTCACGGCGTCATCGGAGTGGGGCGGATCTTCGCCGCCTACCGCGACGGCGAGCTGGTGGACGACGGCGAGGTGGCGCTCCTCCACGCCGACGGCGAGCACGGCTACCGGCCGCTCACCCTCCCGCTGGTGCAGGTCCGGGTGGCCGCCGGGGCGGCGCGCGCCGCCGGGCTCCTGGGCCGGCCGGGGGAGCGGGCGCTGGTCGCGGCCGGAACGGCGCTCCACTACACCGAGCGGACCTGGCCCCGGCTGATCGACGCCGCGCGCCTCGCCCGGGAGGCGCGCGGCCCGCTGGCCGCCTTCCTCCCGCGGGTGCCCGACCAGAAGGCGGAGGACGCCCGCGCCTGCCTCCGGGAGGCGGCCGCCTTCGTCCGCGCCCGCCGCCAGGGCGCCCCGCCGCCGCCCCGCCCCACGCTCCCGCCTCCGCCCGCCCACGTCCGGCGGGCGCGGCTGGCGCGGGCCCGCTCGCCGCTCCCGGACGGGCGCGCCGCCCTTTCCGGCGAGGTCCTGGCGGCGCTCGCCCGCCGTCCCGACGCCGGGCGGCTCGCCGCGGAGGGGCTCCGCCGGGCGCTGCTCGCCGGCCTGGCCCGGAGCCTCGGCCTCGCCGCCGGGCCCGCCGAGGCGGAGGAGGCGGAGCGCGCCTGGCTCGGGAGGCTCGGGATCCGGCCGGCCCGCCGGGACGCCTTCCTCGCCGCCTGCGGCCTCGACGAGGGCGAGGCCCGGCGGCTCTCGGAGGGGATCGTCCTCGAGGCCCGGCTCCTCGGGATGGCGGAGCGCGTCGTCCCCGACGGGCCAGCCTGGGAGGAGGGGCTCGCCCTCGCCGCCCGGCTCTCCGGCGCCTGGGTCGAGGAGGCGGCCAGGGTCGCGAACGGCGCGCCGCGGCGCCGTCCCCGGCGCGGGGCCTGCGGGAGGTCCAGGTGAAGCCCCGCAGGCCCCCGGCCGGCGCGCCCCCCGCTCCCTTCCACGACGCCTTCGCGAAGCTCCGCGAGCGGCTCCCGGCGGGCCACGTTCCCCCCGCGCCCGCGCCCTCCCCGCCGCCGGCCGCGCCCGCCCGGGCGGTGGTCCGCCTGGAGCGGAAGGGACGGGGCGGCAAGGAGGCCACGGTGGTGGAGAGGCTCGGGCTCGCGCCGGCGGCGCTGGAGGCGTGGGCCCTCGACCTGAAGCGCACCCTGGGCTGCGGGGGCGGCGTGGAGGGCGACGCGATCGCCGTCCAGGGCGACCAGCGGGAGCGGGTGGCCCGGTGGCTGGAAGGGAGAGGTGTGCGGAAGGTGATCCGCGGTTAGGTTGGATCGCCGGACGGGAGGCCCCCGGGACCGATGCCCACCAGCGTCTTCGACCTGTTCAAGATCGGGATCGGTCCCAGCTCCTCGCACACCGTGGGGCCGATGCGGGCCGCCCGGAGCTTCGCCCTCGCCCTGGAGGCGGCGGGGCTCCTCGAGCGCGTGGCCGAGGTGCGGGTGGAGCTCTTCGGCTCGCTCGGCGCCACCGGGCGGGGCCACGGCACCGACCGGGCGGTGATCCTCGGGCTCCTGGGCGAGGCGCCCGACGCGGTCGACCCGGACGCGATCCCGGGGCGCGTGGCCGCCGTCCGGGAGCGCGGCCGGCTCGCGCTCCTCGGCCGGCGCGAGCTCCCGTTCTCCGAGGATCGAAGCCTGCGGTTCGAGCTCTCGGCGCTCCCCTTCCACCCGAACGGCATGCGCTTCACCGCCGCCGGCCCGGACGGGCGGACGCTCCTCGCGCGGACCTCCTACTCGATCGGCGGGGGCTTCGTGGTCGAGGAGGGCGTCCCGCCGCCGCCCGCCGCCGCCCGGCCCGCGCCGCTCTCCTTCCGCTCGGCCGGGGAGCTGCTCGCCCGCTGCGGCGAGCGCGGCCTCCTCCCCTCCGGCGTGATGCTGGCCAACGAGACCGCCCTCCGCCCCGAGGCCGAGGTCCGGGCCGGGCTGCTCCGGATCTGGCGGGTGATGGAGGGGTGCGTGGAGCGCGGCTGCCGGACCCAGGGGGTGCTCCCCGGGGGCCTGGCGGTGCCGCGCCGCGCGCCCGGGCTGGCGCAGACCCTCGCGGCCCGCGGCCGACCGGAGGCGGACCCGCTCGCCGCCATGGACTTCGTGAACCTCTGGGCCCTGGCGGTGAACGAGGAGAACGCCGCCGGTGGCCGGGTGGTCACCGCCCCCACCAACGGCGCGGCCGGGATCGTCCCGGCCGTCCTCCACTACTACCGGCGGCTCGTCCCGGGGGCGAGCGACGAGGGCGTGGTGCGGTTCCTCCTCACCGCCGGCGCGATCGGCGCCCTCTACAAGGAGAACGCCTCCATCAGCGGCGCCGAGGTCGGCTGCCAGGGAGAGGTGGGGACCGCCTGCTCGATGGCGGCCGGGGCGCTCGCCGAGGTGCTCGGCGGGACGGCCGCCCAGGTGGAGAACGCCGCCGAGATCGGCATGGAGCACAACCTCGGCCTCACCTGCGACCCGGTGGGCGGCCTGGTCCAGATCCCCTGCATCGAGCGGAACGCCATGGCCTCGGTCGAGGCGATCAACGCCGCCCGGATCGCCCTGCGCGGCGACGGCCGCCACTTCGTCTCGCTCGACGAGGTGATGAAGACCATGCGCGAGACCGGCGCCGACATGCAGGCGAAGTACAAGGAGACCGCCCTGGGCGGCCTGGCGGTGAACGTTCCCGGCCTGGTCCGGATCGGGGTCAACCTGCCGGAGTGCTGAGGCGGCGCGCGCCGCCGGAGGGGCGCGGACCTAGCGGTCCGGGAGGCACAGCTCCGCTCCGCCGAAGAACCCGGCGGCCCCGAACCCGGCCACGAGCTGCCCCTCCTCGACCGCGAGCTGGTAGAGCACGAAGTCGAGGGCGAGGAGCCCGCGGGCCTCGGGGTGGCGAGCGAGGTAGCGGGCCCGGGCGTCGTCGACCTCCCGTCCGGCCAGGCGCCGGACCACGCCGGTCAGGCCGAGCCGGGGCGCGGTGCGCGGGTCCGCGGCGGCGGCCGCGCCGTCGAAGACGAGGAGGGCGGCGCGCGGGTCCGCCTCGAGGTTCCGGGAGTGCTGGGCGAGGGCGGAGAGGAGGAGGAGCGGCTCGCCCCGCGCCGAGAGGGCGTAGGGGACGAGCGAGCCGTGGGGTGCGCCCGGGTGGCGGACGGAGAGGGTGGAGAGCGCCGCCACGCGCTCCTGGCGGAGGAGCGCGCGGGCTGCCGTCGCCCCGCCGGCCGCCTCCGCGCCGCGCTGCGCGAGCTCCCCGGCCTCGCGTTCCCTGGCCATCCGGAACCTCCCCCGCGCCCGCGCTCGGGCCCGTCCATTCCCCTTGTCTAGGGCGCCCGGGGGGCGGCCGCCCGCATCACCGATGGGTCGACGTGAGCATGGCTCACAGCACCACCAGCCCCATCCGCGCTGCGCGCACGATCGCCTCGGCGCGCGACTCGACCCCGAGCTTCCCGAGGATCGCGTTCACGTGGAACTTGGCGGTGTGCTCGGAGATCCCGAGCCGCGCCCCGATCGCCTTGTTGGCCAGCCCCTCCG